>Ga0209373_10000011_pt1 | contig 581814 bp, 575 predicted proteins | sample Higcelweek5metaG_FD_187173 | JGI IMG/M metagenome (GOLD analysis project Ga0209373, IMG submission 187173) | Freshwater pond sediment microbial communities from the University of Edinburgh, under environmental carbon perturbations - High... | ecosystem: Environmental > Aquatic > Freshwater >...
GGTCCGAATCCAATTGTTTGAAATATTTCATTTTTACATTTCCAAACACATTGGGGAATCGCCAAGTGGTAAGGCTCCGGCCTTTGGAGCCGGCATTCGTAGGTCCGAATCCTACTTCCCCAGCCAAATTGAGAAATAGACCGTGATGGGTCTATTTTTTAATTAATAGTGTAATAAAAACTTATATAAACAATAAAGAGTATATAAATGGTTAATGAATATGCTTTTAATTAATCTATTTCTAAGTTAAAATATTAAAAACAATTTTAATTTGATATAATTATATAAAATAACCGAAATAGATAATTTATTTATGAAAAATAATGAAATACTTGATTTTATAAAGAATCAATATAAAAAATTTAATGAAAGACTTGATGGTATAAAATTTAAATCTAGAAAAAAGAAAGAAATAGAAAAAGAAATATTACAAGAAAATAAAGACAAAACAGAATATGAAGAAATTTTAAAAAAATTAAATTCTAAATAAAATGCCAAATATTGACAATTCAAATAATGAAAATGAATATTTTCAAGATAAGTCAAAAGATATTAAAGAAATATCTATAGAAGATATTAAAGAAACAACAGAAAAATTAAGTGAATCAATTATAGAAAAAGCTGATATTATAAAATCAGAAGTTGGAGATGATACAGAAGCACAAGAAGAAATTGATTCTGTTTTGGAAGAAGAAGAAAATTTCAGACAAAAAGTTGAAGAAAAATTGAATTATGAAAATATTTTAAGACAACCCATGCCAATATCTGGAACCGCTGAATATAGAGAAAGACAAAATCTTATAGCCCATGACATTAGTAGAAGAGTTGGCGATATTAAAATAGATGAATTTACATATTTTGAAGAAGTAGAAGAATATATAGATCAGAATCCTTTATTTACAAAAGATGATAAGAATCTTGCATATAAAGCTTTAAAAAGGATAAAAGATATAATTCCAAAAACAGAAAAAACAGCAGAAAAATATATAAAAGAAATAAATATAAATACAAGAACTAAGAATCTTTTTAGATCTTATTTGATGATTAATAGACTTATTGGCCAAAAAGAAACAAGTGTTACTAATTTATTAAGCAAAGAATCTTTCGAAGGTATTGTTATTAAGTTAAAAAATAATTTAGATGTTTTTAGTTTAGATATTTTTAAAAACAAAGATATACAAGAATATTTAGAAAAAGATTTCAACCCAGAAGAGTATAGGAAATATTATAAAGATTTTACAAAACAAAGATTACTTGCAGAAAATAAAGATAATATTAAGAAGTATATTAAAATTCAATCAATAATTAATTCTCAAAAATGGCAAGAAATGTGGAATAATGTTGCCTAAAAGAAAAAGACGAAGTTTTGTTTTACTTCGTCTTTTTAATCGAATTTTTCGATTAGTGGTGAGTTTATAATATCAATAATAGAATCTTTGTTTTTAATATAATACTCTTCTTCTTCACATCTTTCCATAAATCTCTTATAAACATATTTTTTATAATCATCTTTATGATGATCAATCACTTTTTTCATATGAATATACATAATATATTCAATATAATTGTAATATAATTTATATATCCCAGCATCAATTAATTGATCAAGGTCATCAGAAATTAATAAACAAAATTGTGGATCAAGAATGTATTTATGTTCAACTCCATACATATCTTTTATGTATGTCCAGGCACGATCTCCATTTTCGTTAACCTTAAGAATCAATTTATCAATTCCAATAGGTTCGACCTCGGCTCTTAGACCTCGATTTTTACCCCAATGGAGATAAATATTATTCACATCATATGACGTGTACTCAAGTTCTTTAATGGATTCAAATTCCTTCTTGTCTTGTTCAGACTGAGAAGGAAATTTAATAATGTTAGCCATTTCAACCTCCTTATGATTTGTTCATATATTTAACCATATTTTTAACAAAAAAGCAAATTTTGGATAATTCTATATTTATTATATAATTTAAAAGTAATAAACTAATTTATTATTATGTTTGCAATATACAAACCAATAAAATCTTATTTAAGCTTACTAGATGATAAAAATAAGAAATCATCCATAGAATTAATGGCTTTTTTAGAAAAAGAATATAAAGAAGTCCCAGGATCTTCTAATAATCATCAAACATGGAAAGGTGGTTATTTTGGACACATAGAAGACTTATTAAATATAGCAAATACTTTATATAAAACTTTTGATAAAAAAAGAAAATTAGATTTTGATTTTAAAGATTGTGTAATTGTTTTTTTGCTTCATGATATAGAAAAACCTTTTAGATATGGAAAAGACAATGAATTTAAAAATGAAAAAGAAGAAATAATTCAAGAAGTTATTATTAAAAAATATGGCTTTAAGCTTAATAGCAACCAAAAAAATGCTTTAAAATATATTCATGGAGAAGAGCAAGATTACTCTAATAAAATTAGGGTAATGTGTCCTTTAGCAGCATTTTGTCATATTTGTGATAATATGAGTGCTAGAATTTATTTTAATTATCCTCAAAAATTTGGTTGGTAATAACTATTTTAAAAAATAAAAAACCCTTTATCTTGAAATAAAGGGTTTTGTTTTTGTTTATTTACTTACCGTATTATAGGCAAGTGTGCTACTGCTTTGTTTTACTAAAGCATCTGTTGAAAATCCACCACCAGGAATAATACTTATGCAATATGAATTATATTCTTCGGGTTTAATTCTGTTATAAACATCATGAATTGCATATCTGTTGATTATTGTTCCGTCTGCTTTTTTTTCAATTGCGCGGATATAATATTCACCAGATTCTATTTCGATGTTGGCTAAAATAACCCCATGTTCTGTATTTATGGAAAATTCATGGCTCCAAATTGCTTTTTTGTTTGATGAATTTTTTGATATTTCTATAACAATAACACTTGTTTCTGGTGTTATTTTTTCAAAATTTTTACTGATGCCTATTTTTAATACAGTTGTGTCTTTTTCACAACCGATAAATAATAGACTAAAAATAATTACAATAAAAACATAAATCTTTTTCATAACCCCTCCATAAAATGTTTTATTTTTTTACATTATTTTACGTAAAAAGTCAAGTTATGTTTTATATAATTTGAAAATTGATCTATAATTTATTTATATTAAAAATATATTATGAATAATAGTGAAAACCAAAAAATAGATCATGAAATATCTGTTTGTAAAAATTTTTTAAATATTTATAGTAAAGATATAAAATTTTTAAGACATGGGATTCCTGAAAAGCTAGAAGCTGATTGTATTTGCACTTATGGTTATTCTGTAGAAATTGTTGGTATTTATGATAATGAAAATCAAGCAAGAAAAATTTGGAAAAATAAGATGAAAACAAATGTTAGGGAAGATAATAAATTTAATTTATTTTCTTTTGATCATTTAAATAAAAAAATATCCGAAAAGATTCAGAAATTAAATGACGGTTTATATGATGGTTCTAGTGAAAATATAATTCTTGTTTGTGATATGCTTAGTCCAACTATTACGCAAAAAGATATTGATATTGTGATAAAATCTTATATACCATTTAAAAAAGATGATTATTTTAAAAAATATTTTTATGAAATATGGATGCTTTGGAAAGATGAGAATAATATTGATTATAAAATAAAAAAATTAGAATAAAAAAGCTAATATTAAAATATTGTTAATATTAGCTTGGTTGTGGTTTGTTATTTTTTTATTGCCTTTATTCCTCCTCGTCCACAACGAGAAGTTTCCCATGATTCTCCCGTATTAGATGGGTCTTGTGAGTGATTCCATATTCTCTGTAGCTCTTCTGAATATTCTGGTGATGTTTGATGCCCTTTAAAACCTGGTCTTTGGTTGTGAGCTTGATTAAAATATCCATAAAAAGCCAATTCTGTTGTCCCGTAATCTTTTGGATCTAGTCTTTTCTTTCTGGACTTCTTTCCCATAAGATCCCCTTTATTTTTTTGTAATATATCATTTAATGTGTTTTTTAGTCAATGTTTTTACGTTTTTTAAGAAAAATAATTAAATTTATTTTAAAATACGTAATATTAGTAATTTTTATAAAAATATTTTTCTGTGGATTTCTTTAAAAAATAGCTTGTTTTAGGGAAGAAAGTGTTGTGTGGAACATATTGAAACGTTTTTTTAACATGATATAATATATACATAATCAGTTTAATATTTTAAAATGGCTACTACAAAAAAGGTTGCAACAAAGAAAGTCGTTGCAAAAAAGGCAGTTGCTAAACCAGCTGCAAAAAAGACAGTTGCAAAAAAAGTTGCTGCTAAACCAGCTGCAAAAAAAGTTGCAACAAAGAAAGTCGTTGCAAAAAAAGTTGCTGCTAAACCAGCTGCAAAAAAAGTTGCAAAGAAAACTACAAAAAAATAAAAAAGAGAGACTTTGTCTTTCTTTTTTATTTGTGGTGATATTTTCCACAATGATAAAACCTTTATTGTATGGTATAATTTAATATCAAAAAGTAAAAAGGTAAAAATAAAAAAATGTTTTTTAATTTATTTTCTAAAAATAAAAATAAAAAAATAGGATTAGTTCTTGGTGGAGGTGGTGCCAGGGGATTTTTTCATATTGGAGTTTTAATCGCTTTAAGAGAATTAAATGTTGAAATTGGGGAAGTATCTGGTGCTTCTATTGGAGCCATTATTGGTTTGGTTTATTCAGCTAATCCAAATATAGATTTTGATGAATTAATGAGTGATTTTTATAGATCAAAAATAATACAATTATTTGAAAAAAACTGTATAGATAAAACATTAAAAAATGTTGAAAGTTTTTTAAAAAAATATGTAAAACAAGAAAAATTTTCAGATTTGAAAATTCCTTTTAGTTTCAATGCAACTGATTTGAATACTTTAGATTTAATAAAATTTTCTTCTGGAAATATCTTTCCGGCAATAATGGGAAGCATATCAATGCCGGGTATTGCTAAGCCATTGAAGTTAAAAAAAATGCTTTTGTGTGATGGTGGTGCTATTTGTCCAGTTCCTTTTATTAATATAAAAAAGTATAACAATATTTTAATTTTAGATGTATCAATAATATTAAATAAAGAAAATAGTATAAATAATCCTATAAATTTATTTGATACTTTAGTTGGAATTCCAGAAAAATATATTTTAGAAAGAGATGTTGCTGATGGTAAGAAAAAAGGAAAAAAAATATTACGAATACAATATGATGGTTCTGTACATACGTTTGATTTTAGAAAATCTTCAATAGAAAAAACTATTGAAATAGGTTATGAATATACAATGAAAAACAAAAATAAAATTTTAAAGTTGATTAATAGTTAATTTTGTCATATTATTTAACTTGTTAATTTTATTATTTATTTTATGAATGGTGAAAAGATATTGTTATTTTATATAAGAGCTGGAAACGGACATTATTCTATTGCAAATGCTATTGCTAATGATTTAAAAGAAAAATATAATTGTAATGTTTTATTAGTTGATCCATCAGATAAATCTAATTCTATTGCTAGATTTTTAGCTCGTGATTTTTATAATAGTGTATTATTAAATTTAAAATTTTTATTTGAATTTATATATTTTTTAAATAGTTTTAGTCTTATTTTAAAATTATCAAATTTTGTTTCATTTATATTTCTAAGGAGACAAATTGTTAAAGCTATAGAAGACTTTGCTCCTGATAAAATAGTTTCTACTCATTTTTTTATAAGTACAAATGTAAAAAAATATATAGAAAAAAAATTTAATATTCCTTTTGTGACGATAGTTACTGATCCATTTACAGCTCCAAGATTTTGGTTTATTGAAAAAACACAGAAATTTATTGTTTCTTCTGAATTAGTAAAACAGCAAGCTTTGAATAGTGGTGTAAAAGAAGAATCAATAAAGATGTTTCCAGTCGTTATAAATAAAAAATATTCAAGAGTTTTAGATAAAAATGAAATAAATGATCTAAAGAAAAAATATGAAATTGATTTAGACGAGAAAGTTGTTTTAATGCTTTCTGGAGGTTCTGGATTGCCTAATGGCGTAAAGATATTAAAAAATATATTATTAAATAATAAAAACATACAGATTATTGTTGTTTGTGGTTCAAATAAAAGAATGTTCTCAAGAGTGAATAGAATTATACAAAACAAAAAATTAAATAATGTGAAAGTTTTTGGTTTTGTTGATTTTGTATATGAATTAATAAATATTTCAGATATTGTTGTAAGTAAGGGTGGTACTTCTGCTGTTATGGAGATACTTTTGCAAAATAAAATCCCGGTTATATCTAATTATATATGGGGACAAGAAAAAGGAAACGTTGATTTTGTAAAAGATAATAAATTAGGTGTTTATGAGAGAAAATATAATAAGATAGGTAATGTTGTTAATTGTATATTAAACAATGAGGATATTTTTAATGAATATCATAATAACATAAGAAATATGAACTTAAGAAATGGGCTTGATGATGTTTCTGATTTTATAGAAAATTTAAATTAATTTTACATTAATAAGAAAAGCGTTTATATTATATTTATGAGTTGTAAAATTTTTACAATTGAATATAAGTGGAGGGGGTTACTATGGGGATAGTATCTTTTGTTTCTAGTATAAATTCTTATGTTATTTTGTTTTTTATTGCTTTTGTGTTTTTTTTATTAATAGGTTTCTATATATTTTTAAAAGACTCGAAAAGTAAGCAGAATATTTTGTTTTTTATTTGGGATATTAGTTTCTCTATTGGTTGTTTAGGATATATGTTTATGTTTTGGACACCAGTAGAAAGTGATGTTTATTTCTTTGCTAATATAGCTGCTATCGGTTATTGTACAATATGGCCAATTGCTATTAACTTTCTTATTTTGTTTTTAAAAGAGAAATTAAATAAGCTTTGGATGTTTATTATATTTATATTATATTCTATTGGAATATTTTATGTTTATGCAGCACTTAGTGGATTATCAGCTTCGGCTGGGTATGAAAGAACTATTTATGGTTGGGTGGATAAACCAAACAATACAATATTATATCCAATATATCTTGTGTATGTTGCTGTTTGTGTTGCTCTTGTTATTTATCTTCTTATAAAAATAAAGATTGTTTTCAATAATAGTGAAAACTATAACAAGAAAAAACAGGCATCTATAATGTTGAATTCTGCAATTCCTTCTATTATGTTGGGTATATTTTTCAATATTATTGCACCATCAAATAAACTAAATCTTCCCTCAATAGGATTTATCTTTTCTGGTATTTGGATACTTAGTGTTGCATATTCTATAGCTAAATATAAAATGTTTACGTGGAAGACTTATATTGCTCCGCATGTTGTTGATCATCTTGGTGAAATTATTGTTGTTGTTGATGAAGGGTTACATATAAATTATGTAAATGACATTTTTTATGAAAAACTAGAAAAAGAGGTTTGTGATCCAACTCTTTTAAAATTGTCTGATTTTGTTCCTGATATTGATGCAATTATTTCTCATAATGAGTTTAGTAACAATAAGATAAAAGAAAAGGAAATAGATTTGGTTTCTTATGGTGTGAATAGAAATAAGATAAAAACTAAAGTTACCGGGCTTCCTCTTGTTGTTGATAAATACACAAAAATAGTAATATTTACTTTTAGTGATATTACTTACAGAATTGATAAGCTAATGAAGAATCAAGATATATTGCTTGAGATTTTGGCGTATGTTGCCGAAAGTAAATCAATTGACTTTGAAAAGCATATTGAAAGAATGAGCGAAATTTCTGTTTATATCGCAGAAATGTACGAAAGGAAATTTCCTAATAGTAATGAGTTGATTGATTTAAAGTACATCAAAAGAGCTGCTTCTTTGCATGATATTGGAAAATTTACTATTTCTGATAGTATTTTAAACAAGAATGGTAAATTAAGTGATACAGAGTTTGCTTTAGTGAAAGAGCATACAAAAAAGGGTTTTGATATTATATCAACAATGGAAGGAGTTTCTAATACTATTGCTGCATCTGTCGCAAAAAATCATCATGAAAAATGGGATGGTACTGGTTATCCATATGGTTTAACAAAAAAGAATATACCATTAATAGCAAGGATCGTTTCTATTGCTGATGTAGTTGATGCATTATTAACAAAGAGAACATACAAAGAAGCGATGAGTGTTGATTATGTTGAGAAGTATTTAGAAAATGAAAAAGGAAAGAGTTTTGATCCAGATATTATAGATTTGTTGCTTGAAAATAATAAGTATAGCTATTATAAGATAATTGAAATCTATAATAGTTTATGATTTTACACCCGGAATTTTTCCGGGTTTTTATTTTATAGAAAATGTTGAGATTATAAACATAATAAGAGCAGAATAATAAAAAATGTTATTTGTTATTATATGTAATTCGTCGTTGTATTTTAAGTTTTTGTTTTTTATAATAATTTCAAATATTACTTGTACGTCACATATTAAAAATAATATTTCACCAATAAACATTGCGTGCCCTATAAAATAATTTGTTTGTTTGTAAAGATGAAATGAATATAAACCAAAAAACTGTATTGATGTATATAATAAACAAAATATTAAATTTTTTACGTTATTGTTAAATAATTTTTTTAGTAATTTGAAGAAAACAATGAATAAACTTAATGCTGTTATTGTATAAAATAAAATGAAATTTAAATATTCTTTTAAGAAGCTAATATTAATTAAGGATACAATGTTTGTTGTGTGAAGAATAAAAAAAAGTATCATTCCTATTATTGTGTTGTAGATTAAACACGTATCAGCAAATAATGAAATAATAAGTATTATTAATATAATTAAATTATGATGATTGAATTGTTCAAAACATTGAATAACAGAAAGAATTAAAAGCGGAATTATACACACTATTCTCCAAATAACCTCTTGTTCTTTTTTATTTTTTTTCTCAAGTTTTTTATAATCTGAAAATAACCCCATTGAGAAAAAAGAAATTATTTCTAAAATAATTAATAAACATTTATAAAACATAATTTAGTAATATTTAATATTAATTATATTATATAGTATGTTTACAAATATATAAAATTAATGTACTTTTAGTTAAAATTGAATATATATGGAGGGGGTTACTATGGGGATAGTATCTTTTGTTTCTAGTATAAATTCTTATGTTATTTTGTTTTTTATTGCTTTTGTGTTTTTTTTATTAATAGGTTTCTATATATTTTTAAAAGACTCAAAGAGTAAACAGAATATTTTGTTTTTTATTTGGGCTATTAGTTTCTCTATTGGTTGTTTAGGATATATGTTTATGTTTTGGACACCAGTAGAAAGTGATGTTTATTTCTTTGCTAATATAGCTGCTATCGGTTATTGTACAATATGGCCAATTGCTATTAACTTTCTTATTTTGTTTTTAAAAGAGAAATTAAATAAGCTTTGGATGTTTATTATATTTATATTATATTCTATTGGAATATTTTATGTTTATGCAGCACTTAGTGGATTATCAGCTTCGGCTGGGTATGAAAGAACTATTTATGGTTGGGTGGATAAACCAAACAATACAATATTATATCCAATATATCTTGTGTATGTTGCTGTTTGTGTTGCTCTTGTTATTTATCTTCTTATAAAAATAAAGATTGTTTTCAATAATAGTGAAAACTATAACAAGAAAAAACAGGCATCTATAATGTTGAATTCTGCAATTCCTTCTATTATGTTGGGTATATTTTTCAATATTATTGCACCATCAAATAAACTAAATCTTCCCTCAATAGGATTTATCTTTTCTGGTATTTGGATACTTAGTGTTGCATATTCTATTTCTCAATATGAGTTACTTGGAGATGTGAGTAGTAATATAGGAAAGAAGCTTTTTGAAAAAAGTAAAAGTATTAATATTTCCACGGATCCTAATTTGCTTATTACAAAAGTAAATAAATCTTTTTATGATATTCTTGGTTATGATAAGAACTTTATCGGTTTAATGGATATAAATAACATTTTTTTATTTCAAGAAGATGCTATATCTTCAAATGAGATAAAAAAATTAGAAGATATTGAACGTGATGTTAAAATAAAGAAGAAGGATAAAACTATTGTTTATGCAAATATGCAGGTCTTATTTTCTTTTAACAAAAAGAATAAATTTATTGGGTTAGTGTTTAATTTTACTGACATAACTGCTCTTAAAAATCAGAACGAAATTCTTGAACAAAAAGTTCAAGAAAGAACAAGAGAAGCAAATAATGCTAGAACGGAGGCAGAAAGACGTTTAAGAATAACAAAGCAATATACAAGAAAGTCGGTTACAGATCTTATAGAATCTGGACATGATCCGACTGTTATGGATCCTGAAATAAAGTCCATGTCCATGCTTTTTTCTGATATTCGTGGTTTTACCAAGATTACAGAAAAGCTTGAAATGATGGATGTGTACGATATTTTGAATATTTATTATAAATATATAAATAAGGCAATTGTTAATTCTAATGGGGAGATAGATAAGTTAATTGGTGATGAGGTAATGGCTTTATTTGATGATTCTAATTTTGCGGTTAATGCCGCTATAGATATGATGAAAATATTGCCAGAACTAAACGCAATGTTGTGTGGTGATTATAAAACTACAATAAACATTGGAATTGGAATTGATTCTGGCGATGTTGTAAAGGGGAATATTGGGTCTGATGTTAAAATGGATCTTACGGTTATAGGTAATTATGTTAATTCTGCTAGTAGAATAGAAGGGTTAACAAAATATTATGGATTACCTTTGTTAATATCAGGAGAAACAAAGGAACGTTTAAAAGATTTTCATGATATAAGATTTATAGACAAGGTGTTGGTTTATGGAAAAAATAAACCGATAGAGATCTATGAAGTATGTGACTATCAAGATAATGATTTTATTTCTATAAAAAATAGTTTACAAGAACATTACAATACAGCTTTTAAATTTTATAGAGAAGGAACGTTTGATGTTGCTATTTCGGAATATAAAAATATTCTCTTTTATCTTCATGGGCATGATTTGATGGATCCAGTTTTGGAATTTTATTTGAATCGTTGTAAGCGTTTGAATAAAATGAAAGAAATTGGAAGGTTAAATGATTGGAATGGTGTTTATAGTTTTTTGGAAAAATAATCACTTTTCTATTATGGACGCACAAATTGTGCGTCTTTTTTTATTAATTAAAAATTAATTAAGTTATACAGTCTTTTTATTTTTTCATTTAATCTTTATAATATTATAGATAAAATGAAAAATAACTTAAAAAATTTATGAATAAAAAAATATTATTGCTTTCTTTATTAATTCCAGTTATATTTCTTTCTGGATGTACAAAAAATTCTAATAAATTAAAAGCAAATCAAATGGATTCACAAACTAATATTACAAGTTCTTCTGTTGTTACAATAAAAACTAATATGGGTGATATTGGCCTTGAGCTTTATGTAAAAGATGCTCCAAATACTGTTGCTAATTTTATAAAACTAGCAAAGTCAGGATTTTATGATGGTGTTAAATTTCATAGAGTTATAGAAGGATTTATGATTCAGAGTGGTGATCCTTTAACGAAAGATGATTCTAAAAAAGATTATTGGGGTACTGGTGGTCCTGGCTATGAATTTGATGATGAAATAAATACACATTTATTAGTAAAAGGATCTATCGCTATGGCAAATTCTGGTGCTAATACTAATGGAAGTCAATTTTTTATAGTTACTGCGGATTCTACTCCTTGGCTTGATGGAAAGCATACAAATTTTGGTTATGTTACAAGCGGATTAGATGTTATTGAAAATATTGAGAAGGTAAAAACAGATGGGGATGATAGACCATTAACCGATGTAATAATAAATAGTATTGAAGTTAAATAATCGAATAATATTAAATTAAAATATATGATAAGTATAAAAAATATTCCTGAATATTTAGGTAAAGAGGTTTCAATTGCTGGTTGGGTTTCTAATTTTAGATCTTCTGGAAAGATTATGTTTTTACAAATGCGTGATGGCTCTGGATATATGCAAGCTGTTATTGAAAAATCTTCTTTTTCTGATGAACAATGGCTTGATTTAGAAAAAATAAATCAAGAAGCTAGTATTAAATTAACTGGTATTGTAAAAGAAAATACAAGAGATGATTTTGGTTTTGAACTTTCTGTTTCTAATTTTGAAATATTAAATTATTCAAACGAAGATTATCCTATTTCTAATAAAGAGCATGGAGTTGACTTTCTTATGGATCATAGACATTTGTGGCTTAGATCTAAAAGACAATGGGCTATATTAAGAGTTAGAAATACTATAATTAATGCTACTTATGAATTTTTTCAAAAGGAAGGTTTTATAAAATCAGATTCCCCAATTCTTACTGGAAGTGCTTGTGAAGGTACGACAGAACTTTTTGAATTAAATTATTTTGATAGGCCGGCTTATTTATCTCAATCTGGTCAATTATATCTTGAAGCTGCTATTTTTGGTTTTGGAAAATGTTTTGATTTTGGACCAGTATTTAGAGCTGAAAAATCAAAAACAAGAAGACATCTTACAGAATTTTGGATGATGGATGCTGAAATGGCTTTTTATGATTATATGGATAATATAAAGGTTCAAGAAGCTCTTATTTGCTATATAGTTGAAAAGGTTTTAAATAATAATAGAAAAGAATTACAAATATTAGAAAGAAATATAGAAGCTTTAGAAAAAGTAAAAGCTCCATTTATAATAAAAACACATAAAGATGTAGTAAAAGAGTTGCAAGAAATGGGCTCTGATATTAAGGAAAATGATGATATGGGCGCTGATGATGAAACTATACTTACTAAAAAATATGACAAACCAATATTTGTTACAAAATATCCAAAAGAAGTAAAAGCATTTTATATGAAACAAGACCCAGAAGATCCTTCAAGGGTTCTTTGTGCTGATTTACTTGCACCAGAAGGATATGGTGAAATTATTGGAGGAAGTCAAAGAGAAGATGATTATGATAAATTGTTAGGAAGAATAAAGGAAATGAAATTAGATCCTGAAACATTTAAATGGTATCTAGATTTAAGAAAATATGGATCCGTTCCTCATTCTGGTTTTGGATATGGACTTGAAAGAATTGTAACTTGGATTTGTGGATTAGAGCACGTAAGAGAATCTATTCCTTTTGCTAGAACTATTCAAAGATTACAACCGTAATAAAAAAACTATAAAACTAAAAAGAGAGAAAAACTAAAAAACAGAGCAATAACAGTATTCTCTGTTTTTTAGTATTGAAATTATTTATAAACTAATGTATTAATAATATAACACAAGTTTTATTTGTGATTTTTAAAATTTGAGAGGTGGAGAAGATGAATACTAAGTATAGTTTTATTTTAGCTAACTTAACGGTTGCTTTAATGCTTATTGTTTGCATAATTGTAAAAATATTAGAAAACAATAAAATTAATGTTGTAAATTTATTTATTCTTGCGGTTGTATGTTTTCTTGTTGCAAATATTTTCGTATTTTTCCTAATTTTGGGTAAAAAAAATAAGAAGATAAAAAAAGAAAAACAGTATTAATCTGATAAGATGAGATGATGGCAGATTTTAAATAATCTGCTTTTTTATTTTTATATTATTATATTTTGACTTATCCTTATTGACATATCTTAATTTTTTATGATATAATTACATAAGCGCTTATTACAGCACATTTTTTAATTAACCCGTAAATTATATTAATCTAAAAATAAATGAGTTCAGGCGATTTTATTGAAGTTGATGGTGTAATAACTGAATTATTACCAGCCACAACATTTAGAGTTAAATTACCAGATGGAAGAGAAATTATTTCTTATCTATGTGGAAAAATGAGAAAGAACAATATAAAATTAATAGTAGGTGATAAGGTAAAATTAGAGATTAGTCCTTATGATTTAGAAAAAGGAAGAATCGTATATAGAGCCTAAAATTAAACAAATATGTTTTATTAACATATTGATTTATTTTTAAATTAATGTATAATTTTGTTTTATTGAATTGATAATTAAATAAAAAACTATGAAAGTTAGATCCTCTGTAAAAAAAATTTGTAAAGATTGTAGAATTATCCGTAGAGAAGGTCGTGTTTGGGTTATCTGCAGTAAAAATGCAAAACATAAACAAAGACAAGGATAATTATCCTTTGCTATATCCTGTATAGATATAGTATAAATGTTAAATTTATAAGTTTAAACTAAAAATATGATTCGTATTTCAGGTATTATTTTACCAAATGACAAAAGAATAGAAGTTGCTCTTACATATCTTTTTGGTATTGGGCTAACAAGATCTAAACAAATTTTAGCTGAATGTGGTATTGATCCAAATATTAGAACAAAGGATCTTACAGAAGAACAGGCTAATATTATTAGAACTGCTACAACTAAATTTAAAGTTGAAGGAGATTTAAAGAAAGAAATTTCTAAGAATGTAAACTTAATGAAAGAAATCGGTTGTTATAAAGGAAGTAGACATGCAAAGAGATTACCAGTTAGAGGTCAAAGAACAAAGACTAATTCAAGAACTGTTAGAGGTAACAAGAGAGGTTCTGCTGGTAGTGGAAAAATAGCTGTTACTAAAAAGTAATTAAAATAATTAATATATCTATTAAAATGGCTGAGAAAGAAACAAAAAAAGTTGAAGCTAAAACTGTTGCTTCAAAAAAACCTGTATCTTCAAAGAAAGGTACTAAAAAGAGAGCTATAAAATTTATAAAAAAAGGAGTTGCTCATATTAATGCAACTTATAATAATACTATAATCTCTATTTCTGATGTAAATGGAAATGTTATAGCATGGTCTTCTGCTGGTAAAAATGGTTTTAAAGGACCAAAAAAAGCTACTCCATTTGCTGCTTCTACAATAGTTGAAGATGTTTGCAATAAAGTTAAAAGCTTTGGTCTTGAAGAAGTTAACGTATTTATTAAAGGCGTTGGACTTGGAAGAGATGCTGCTATTAGAGCATTTAATGCTAACGGAATTAATGTTACAAGCATTAAAGATATAACTCCTGTTCCTCATAATGGTTGTAGAAAACCAAAACCAAGAAGAGTATAATAAAGAATTAAATTAATTATAAATAATATGGCGAATAAAATAGCTGCAAAAAAGACAAGAAGATTGTTTGGAAAAAAAGGAAGTAAAGCTGCAAGATTAAAAGCTGAAGGTGGTATTGTTAAAAAAGAATCAAGAAAGAGACTTACAGACTACGGTGAACGTTTTAAAGCTAAACAAGATTGTAAAAAAATCTATGGTTTAACTGAAAAAGCATTTAAAAAATATTTTGATCTTGCTCAAAAATCTTCATCTAACACAGAAGATGTACTTTTAATGTTAGTTGAAAAAAGATTAGATAACACAGTTTTTGCTACTGGTTTCTTCAAAACAAGAGCCATGGCTAGACAAGTTGTTTCTCACGGTCATGTTTTAGTGAATGGTAAAAAACTTGATATTCCATCTGCTCAAGTAAAAATTGGCGATGTAATAACATTAAAGACAACTGAAAAATTATCAAAGAAATTAGAAGAAGAACGTAAAGCAGAGAAAAAAGAGATTAAATCAGCTGATCATGTATATTTTGAACCATCAAAAATGGAAGCAAAAGTTTTGAGAGATCCAGATGTTACTCCAATGAAACAATTAGTAAATACAAGATTAATAGTAGAATATTATTCAAGATAGTAATATAATAGAAATAACTATTTAAATAAAAAAGATTTAATATAATAAATATGGAAAATAACATCCTATTGCCAGAGAAATTTCAAATCGTAGAAGATAAAAACACTCCATACGCTTTGGATTTAGTAATGGAACCTTTTCAATCTGGTTATGGTTTAACAGTTGGTAATGCTTTAAGAAGAATTTTACTTTCTTCATTAGAAGGATCATCTGTTTTTGCCATTAAGATAAAAGGCGTAAAACATGAGTTTGATACTTTAGCTGGAATTAAAGAAGATATGATCGAGGTTATTATTAATACTAAGAGCCTTGTTGTAAAATCTTTCTCAAATGAACCTGTCATTCTTGAAATAAAGAAAAAGGGTAAAGGAGAGGTTTTAGCTTCTGATATAAAAGCTAATGCGGATGTTGAAATATTAAACCCAGATTTAAAACTTGCTACTATTACAGATTCTGATACAGAATTTGATATGAAATTATGGGTTAAAAGAGGATATGGATTTTATCCAACAGAAGAAAGAAAAGAAGTTATTGATGAAATTGGTGTTATAGCTATAGATGCTTTATTTAATCCAGTTGTAAATGCTAACTTTAAAGTTGAAAAAACTAGAGTTGGTGATATGGTGGATTTGGACAAGATAATTTTGTCATTAAAAACAAATGGTTCTATTGGTCCAAGAAAAGCTGTTTTTGACTCTTTGGATATTTTGATGAAAAACTTAGAAATAATAAAGAACAATATAAATGTTGATGATGATAAAAATGTTCTTGTAAGTTCAAAGAAAGAATCAAAAAAAGAAGAAAAAACTTCTGAAAAAAAAGAAAAAGCTGAACCAAAAACAGAAAAGAAGGTAACAAAGAAAGCTGCAACTAAAAAAGAAGAACCTGCAGTAAAGAAGGCTAAAACTAAGAAATAGTAATTTATTTAAAATGAGACATAAGAATAATAATAAAATTTTAGGTAGAGAAAAAGGACCAAGAAATTCATTATATAGAGCTACAGCTACTAATTTATTTGTTGCTGAATCTATAAGAACAACTTTAGCAAAAGCAAAAGCTATAAGACCATATACTGAAAAACTTATAACAAAAGCAAAAGCTGGTACTTTACATGATGTTAGAGAAGTTGTGAAAGAAATTCATGATAAAGATGTTGTTAAAAAATTATTTAGCGATATCGCTAAAAGAAATGAAAACAGAAAAGGTGGTTATACAAGAATTATAAAAACAGGTCCAAGACCAAACGATGGTGCAGAAATGGCAATATTCGAATTAGTTGAAAAAGTTGAAAAAGTAAAACCAACAAAAGAAGCTAAAAAAGCTGAAAAGAAAGCTGAAAAAGTTGAAAATACAGCAAGAAATATAGAAAAGAAAGCAGCTGTAAAAACTAAAAAAGCTACAACTAAAAAAGAAGAAGTAAAATAATAGGAAATTAAATTAAAAATATGATAGAAAGAAAAATACATAAAATTGATGCAACAGATGTTTCTCTAGGAAGATTAGCTACAAAAGTAGCTTATATTTTAAGAGGAAAAAACAAAATTGATTATACTCCTCATATTGATAATGGTGATTTTGTTGTAATCGAAAATATAGATGCAATCAAAGTTACTGGAGATAAAATGAATCAAAAAGAATATATTCATCATTCTGGATGGGTTGGTGGATTAAAGAGAAAACTTATGAAAGATACTACAATGGAAGAAGCTTTCAAAACAGCTGTTTTTGAAATGTTACCAAACAACAAGACAAGAAAGGCAATTGTTAAAAGATTAAGTTTTAAAAAGTAAAATACTGATATGCAAAAACAAGAAATTAAAAAACAAGATAAAAAAGAAATAAAATTTCCAGAAGGAAAATATTTCTATGCTGTAGGAAGAAGAAAAGCTGCTATAGCTCAAGTTAGAGTTTATAATGGTAGAGGAAAGACTATTGTTAATGGTATTGAAGCTGAAGAGTATTTTGCAGCTCCACTTATTGAAAAAATGATTGAACCATTAAAACAAATTTCAAAAGAAGGTGAATATGATGTTTATGTTAAAGTTATTGGTGGTGGAACAAATGGACAATCTGAAGCTATAAGACATGGTATATCTAGAGCATTATCTGGAGAAGATAAAGCTGTTAGAACTACATTAAAGAAACTTGGATTCTTAACAAGAGATTCAAGAGTTGTAGAAAGAAAGAAACCAGGTTTGAAGAAAGCCAGAAGAGCTCCACAATGGGCAAAACGTTAATCTTTTGTATTTTTCCTATCATAAAAAAACAATTCTGAGAAATCGGAGTTGTTTTTTATTATTTAAATATTATGATATTATTTATAAATATTAAACATTAATAAAATTATATGGAAAATGAAGTTACAAAAGATATAACAAAAGAAAATTGTTGTAATAAAAAACATGGTGATGTTTGTGGTGGGACTATTTATGGACTTGGCTTTATTGGTGCGGCTATTTATTTTATTGGACATGCTGCAACGTTTTGGCTTGGTGTTTTTGGTTTATTAAAAGCCATTGTTTGGCCAGCTTTTATTGTTTATAATGTATTAAACTTTTTTCATCTTTAATTCTTTGAAAGATAATACATAAAATACAAATACTATAAATGAAGGGTAAGACTTTAAGAAAAATAAAAAATAAAGCAAGATTACAAGCAAAATTAGAATTTAATAATTCTAATGATTTTGATTTAAATTTTAATCAAAATTCTGATGTTGATGATTGTTTAGATTTGCATGGTTATACAAAAATTGAAGCCAAATCTATCTTATCTGATTTTATATCATTTGCTTTAGAAAATAATTTTTCAAAAGTTAGAATAATTACTGGAGTTGGAGAAGATGGTTATAGTGTATTAAAAGGTGTTGTAAAAGACTATTTAAATGAAATGAATTATAGATTTAATCAGTCGGCGCAAAATAGAGGTGGTAATGGTGCTTTTGATGTATGGTTATGAACACAAAAATATTTCAGTTTTTGATAAGCTATTGTTTATGAGGTAAAATAGTTATAATTAAAATAATTAATCTACACTTATGTTGGATATAAAATTTATTCTTGAAAATAAAGAACTAGTAAAGCAAAATTGTATAAATAGACTTTCTAAAGCAAATATTGATTTATTATGTTCGAAATATGATGAAAAAATATCAATATTACAAAGATTAGAATCTCTTCAAGCTGAAAGAAATAAAAACTCTAAAACAAAGCCTACTCCAGAAATAATTGAAGAAATAAAAAAAATAAATACAGAAATACAAGATTTACAACCAAAACTTACAAATTTAGAATCAGAAGTTAGAGAGTTAGTATTGCAAGTTCCAAATATGACACATAAAGATGTTGTTGTTAGTTTAGACGAAGATGAAAATCCTGTTTTAGAAATAGTTGGAGAACCTACTAAGTTTGATTTTGAAGCAAAAGATCATGTTCAACTTGCTGAATATTTAGATTTAATAGATTTTGACAGAGGGACTAAAGTTGCTGGTGCTAAATTTTATTATTTAAAAAATGATTTAGCTCTTATGGAGTTTGCTTTAACTCAATATGCTTTAGATATTTGTGTTAAACATGGATTTACTCCATTTACTACTCCTGATTTAGCAAAAAGAGAAATATTAGAAGGTCTAGGTTTTCAACCAAGAGGAGAATCTACTCAAATTTATAGTATTGAAAATACGGATTTATGTTTAGTTGGTACTGCTGAAATTACAATGGGCGGATATCATGCTGATGAGGTTTTGGATGAAAAAATATTACCATTAAAATATGCTGCCGTATCTCATTGTTTTAGAACTGAAGCTGGTGCCGCATCTAAATTTTCTAAAGGTATTTTTAGAGTTCATCAATTTAGTAAAATTGAAATGTTTTCTTATGCTACTCCAACTCAAAGTGAAGCAATTCATCAAGAATTATTAGGTATAGAAAAAGAGATATTTAAAGGTTTAAATATTCCTTTTAGGGTTATTGACCATTGTACTGCTGATCTTGGTGGACCATCTATAAGAACTTATGATTTAGAAGCTTGGATGCCTGGTAAACCTAAATCAGATGGATCTATGGGAAATTGGGGTGAAATAACATCAACATCTAATTGTACTGATTTTCAATCTAGAGGTTTGAATATTAAATATAAAAAAGAAGATGGGACAAAAGAATATGTTCATACTTTAAATGGCACTGCTATATCAATGGCTAGAGCTTTGGTTTCTATAATGGAAAATAATCAAACTAAAGATGGTGAAATTATTATCCCAGAAGTTATAAGAAAATATATGGGAAATAGAGAAAAGATAGTTAGAAAAAACTAAAAATAAAAAAGAATGTTTATTAAGAAAATTGGAATTGATCTTGGTACAATAAATACTTTAGTTTTTGTTCCTAAAAAAGGAATTGTTGTTAATGAACCATCTGTTGTTGCTATTGATTCTAAAACAAAAAAACCTATAGCAATAGGAAATGAAGCTAAAGAAATGATTGGAAGAAATCCAGATGAAATAAAAGTATTAAAACCATTAAAAGATGGGGTTATTGCTGATTATACTGCAACAGAAGCAATGTTGAGATATTTTATTACTAAAACTACTGGTAATTTTAAATTTGTACATCCAGAAATTATGATTTCTGTTCCTTCTTGTATTACTTCTACCGAGAAAAAAGCTGTTATTGATGCAACTATTTCTGCTGGTGCAAAATCTGCTTATATTATAAAAGAATCAATAGCGTCTGCTATTGGTGCCTCTATTCCTGTTGCTGAAGCTTCTGGTCATATGATTATTGATATAGGTGGCGGAACTAGTGAGATTGCTGTTATATCGCTTGGTGGTATTGTTGTTTCTAATTCTATAAAAATAGCTGGTAATAAATTTGATAGTGCTATTATTGATTATATAAAGAAAAATTATAATTTTTCTATTGGTGAAAGAACTGCTGAACTTATAAAAATAAAAGTAGGAAGTGCTTTATTTTCAAAAGAAAAATTAACTGTTGAAGTTACTGGAATAGATGTGGTTTCTGGTTTACCTAAAGTATTTGTTGTAAATTCTGATGATATTACTTTTGCTATTCAAGAAGAATTAAAATCTATTATAGAGGCTATAAAAAAGGTTTTGCATGATATTCCACCTGAATTATCATCTGATATTATGGAAAATGGTATTGTACTTGCTGGTGGAAGTTCTTTGCTTAGAAATATTGATAAATTATTTTGTAATGCTCTTGGAATAAAGGTAAGAGTCGCTGATAATCCTTTAATATGTGTTGTGAAAGGTATTAGTATTGTACTAGAGAATTTAAATATGTATAAAAAGAGTATATTTTCTGGAAGGGGATAATTATGGAAAACTAATATCTAATTTTTGGTTTTTAGTGTAAAATATTAAATGCTAAAAACTAGGTATTAGAAAATAATAATTATCATGCGTATAGCAATTGATGCTTCTCGTGCTAATCTTGAAAAAAAGACAGGTGTTGAGTGGTATTCTCATAATTTAATACAAGCTTTTAAAAAAATAGATCGAGAAAATCAATATTTTTTGTATTCTCAAAATGAATTAAAAGGTAGCTTATCAGAATTGCCTGATAATTTTTATACAAGAATTCTTTCTTGGGATCATAAAAAGTTTTGGACGCAATTAAAATTATGGTGGAATGTGAATTATGATAATAATAGAGTTTTATTTATTCCTTCTGGAATGATACCACTTATTCCATTTAGAACTTTTAAGCTTGTAACAACAATTCATGATACATGTTTTTTTGATCATCCAGAATATTATTCTAGAAAGGATTTATTTCTTCAAAAGATAGCTTTTAAATTTGGTATTTGTTTTTCTAATAAAATCATTACAGTATCTGAATTTTCAAAACAACAAATAATAAAATATTCAAACTGTAATTCAGATAAAATTTCCGTTACTCATTTAGGTTATGATAAAAATATTTATAAAAAAATAGAGGATAAAGAGATATTTGATAGGATGAAAAAGAAATATAATCTTCCTGATAATTTTGTTCTTTATATTGGTAGAATAGAGGATAAAAAAAATATATTAAATCAAATAAGAGCTTTTGTTAAATTTAATCAAAAATATCCAGACTTTAAGTTTGTATTAATAGGCAAATCTGGCTATGGGTATAATTCTATAAAGACATCTATTTTTGAAGAGGGGTTACAAAAAAATTTAATAGAATTAGGTTATGTAAATCAGGATGAGATTGTTCCAATAATTAATATGGCAAAAGTGTTTATGTTTGTTTCTAATTATGAAGGTTTTGGTATACCTATTATAGAGGCTATGAGATGCGGAACTCCTGTTATAACCTCAACTATGACATCTATTCCTGAAGTCGCTGGCGATGCTGCTTTATATTCTGAGCCTAATAATACAATGAAAATTTGTGAAAATTTGTGTAATATTATTGAAAATAAGGATGGAATAAAAGATGAACTTATACAAAAGGGATTTGAAAGATCAGATTTGTTTAGTTGGGAAAAGTGCGCAAATGAGACATTAGTAGTAATAAATCAATTAAGAAAAAAAACTTTAAAGGAGTTATTCTTTAAAAAGAAATAAAAGATGGTGATTTTTGCACCATTTTTTTATTTTTAATCGTATAAGTTGTATATGAAATAATTTTAAATATATGAAAAATAATTTGTTGAAAGAATTATATAAACCTTCTGAGGAATTATATAATAAGATATTAAATAGAATAAGCAATGAAAAAAGCATTGTTGCAATGAGAAAAAGATTAATATTTACATCTTTTGTTTTTGCTGTTTCTGTAAGTTGTTTTGTGCTTTCTATTATATTTTTCTTATCAGCAGCATCTCAGTCTGGTTTTTCTCAAATATTTTCTCTAGTATTCTCTGATTTCCAAATTATTTCGAGTTATTCTTCAAGTTTTGTTTTATCTTTACTAGAGAGCTTACCAATATTAAACATAATTTTATTTTTATGTATGACATTGTTTGTTTCTTTTGTGGCAAAGTTTTTAACAAAAGATATAAAAAACTTAGTGTTTTATACACATGCTAAATATTAATTAAATATATATGGAAAATAATAAAAAAAACTTAATATTAACTGAATTATTTAATTCAAAATCATTCATTATAATAATCATATCTATAGCTTCATTAATATTACTTTTACTTTCTTTTAAATTGGGTATTTTTGTTGGTTCAGAGAAGGCTAGATTTTCATGTAGATGGAATAATAATTATGATACAAATTTTGGTGGCGCAAGGGGTTTTGATAGAGATAATTTTCAACCACCATTTTCTATGGATGGAAAAGATTTGCCAATGATGGATTCTAGAGGATTGTTTGGTGCGATTATTAAAATTGATAATAGTTCATTAACTATAAAAGATAAAGATGATGTTGAAAAAATTGTTGTTGTAAATGATAAAACTACAATAAAAGAATTTAAAAAAGATATAAAAATTACTGATTTAAAAGTTGATGAAAAGGTTGTTGTTGTTGGTGAACCTAATTCTTCTGGCCAAATAGAGGCTAAATTAATAAGAATACTTCCTGAGCCTAAGAATTCTGAAAATAAAACTAATACAGATAGTGCAATTACTAAATAATATAAATTAATTTTAATATGTCATTAAATAAAGCTACTAACAAGAAGAATGGTAAAATTCGTATATTTATAATTTTGATTGCTATTGGGGTTGTTGTTTTTATTGGTTTTAAAATTTTTGGAAAGAAAGATGCTTCAATAACCAAATATACGATGAGTGCTGTTACTACTGGTAATATTACAAATTATCTTTCTACCACTGGTCAAGTTGTCGTTTCTGATGAATACGATGTAAAATCTTTAGCCGAAGGTACTGTTACTAATGTTTATAAAAAAAAGGGAGATGAAGTAAAAAAAGGGGATGTAATTTTGAAAATAGATTCAAGTAGTTTAGTAAAGCAATTAAGATCAGCTCAATTAAGTCTTGCTAATGCTCAAAATTCTTATGCAAAGGCGATAGCTCCAAAGAGTGCTTTATCTATAGCTCAAGCTAATGCTTCTTTACAAAATGCAAAGGATAATTTAGAGAAACTAAAAACATCACAAGCTACATCTTTAGACTCTGCCGAAACTTCAAAAAATAATGCAGAAACTTCTTTAAATAATACTTATGATACTACATTAAATAATATTGACACTTCATTTGCAGGATTTGCAAATATTATTAATGATATAAGAAAAATTCTTTATTTAACTGATACTATTTTACCACAAGACGTTACTGGTGATTCTACTACAGATAAGAATTTAATTGATATGAATACTGTGTGGAATGTTGAAATACCTAAATATTGGAGTGATATTTTAAATTCTACTACTTTTGATTCAGAAACTGATAGAGCTACTTTAGAAGATCTATTAAAGAAAGCTACTGCTTATTATAAAAATGCAAAAATTATTTATGATAACAATGTTTCTGGGTATAGAAATTTAAGTAAAACATCATCAAATGAAGATATAAAGACATTTTTAAATACAAGTATAGAAACAGCCCAAGCTATTGCTGATTCTATTAGAAGTTTAAATAATGTTTACAATTATTATATAGATTATAATAATCAAAGACATAGAACTATGTATTCTAGCGTTGTTACATATAGTAATACTTTAAAGACAGACACAACTTCATCTACAAATTATTTATCATCTTTAACTAGTTCTAAAACTAATATAACTTCTTCAGAAACTAATTTGCAAAATGCAATAAATAGTTTAGATACATTAAAGAAAACACAACCAATGGATTTGGTTGCTGCTCAAAATTCTTTAAAAATACAAGAAGAAAGTTATAAAGAAGCGAATGAAGGGTTAACTGATTTGGAAAAGAGAAGTTATCAATTATCTATTAGCCAAGCCCAAGCTTCTGTTTCTGATATAGAATCATCAATATCTGATTGTACCGTAAAAGCACCTTTTGATGGTTCTATTGCTAAAATGAATGTTAGTGTAGGAGATGAGACAACCAGCTCTACTTCAATGGCCACTATTATATCTTCACATAGCATGGCTCAATTAACTTTTAATGAAGTTGATGTTGCAAAAATAAAAGTTGGTCAAAAATCAACCTTAACATTTGACGCCATTGATGATTTATCTTTAACAGGTACAGTTGCTGATGTTGATACTATGGGAACTGTTTCTTCTGGTGTTGTTTCTTATACTGTTGCAATAGCATTTGATGCTGAAGATTCAAGAATAAAACCAGGTATGAGTGTTACTGCAAATATAATTTTAGAAAATAAAAGTGATGTTATAGTTGTTCCAAATACTGCAATAAAAACTTCTGGTGAAGCAAGTTATGTTGAGGTTTTTGAAAATAATTCAAAAGCTGTTGATGGTGCAACAATAGAATCATCTACGACTCCTGTTAAAAAGGAAATAGTGACTGGTCTATCGGACGATACAAATACTGAAATTACAAGCGGATTAAGTGTCGGGGATGTAATTATTACAAAAACAACAAAGGTAACAACAACAAAAACAACAACTGGAACAAGTTTATTACAAACTAGTAGAACAAGCACTTCTTCTACTAAATCATCTTCTACTAAATCTAGCACTTCTTCTTCAAGTAGTGGAATGGGTGGTGATATGGGTGGTGGAATGCCTCCTTCTGGATTTTAAAGAATAATATTTTTTTATGAAAAAAACAGAAAATATAATCGAATGTAAAAACATAACTAGAACATATGTTAATGGTGGAGATGAGGTTAAGATTTTAAAAGGTATTTCTTTTGGAATAAAAGAAGGTGAATTTGTTGCAATAATGGGCCCTTCTGGTTCTGGTAAGTCTACATTAATGCATATTCTAGGAGCGTTAGATACAGCAACTAGTGGGGATTATTTTTTGGATGGTCATAATGTTTCATCTTTTTCTGATGACGAGCTTGCTGATATAAGAATGAATAAAATAGGGTTTGTGTTTCAGGCATTTAATCTTTTACCTCGTGCTACTGTATTAAGAAATGTAACACTCCCGTTAATATATCAAGGAGTTCCAGAAGAAGAGGCTGAAGAAAGGGCAATGGAAGCTTTAAAAGGTTCTGGTTTTGATTTAGCTAGAGTTAATAACCTATCCAATCAATTATCTGGTGGACAAATGCAAAGAGTTGCTATTGCTAGAGCCTTAATTAACGAACCTACGTTAATATTAGCCGATGAGCCTACTGGCAATCTTGATACAAAAACAGGAGAAATTGTTCTTGCTACATTTGAAAGATTAAATAAAGAAAATGGACATACTATAGTTTTAATTACTCATGAACCAGATGTTGCAATGCATGCAGATAGAACTATAGTTTTAAGAGATGGGTTAATAGTAGAGGATAGGGATAATATAAAAATACACTCTAAAGAGTATAAGAAAAATCCAATTAGCTAAAGCTAAAAGATTTTCTAAAAAACGACAAAACCAAAAACTAAAAATAACAAAACTAAAAAGAAAAAATGAAACCAGTTTATTTTTTAAAAGAAGTTTATTTTGCTCTTGTTGCAAATAAAGTTAGATCCGGACTTACGGTTTTGGGTATTGTTATTGGTATTGCTTCTGTAATATCAATGATAGCAATAGGTCAGGGTTCTAAGGATAGTATAAAATCAAGTATACAATCTCTTGGTGCTAATTTAATTACTGTCACACCAGGAAAAACTAAAAGTTTTGGTTTTGGTGTTGGTGGCGGAAGAGGTACTTCTACTACTTTAACTAGTGCAGATGCTGCGGCTATAAAATCCAATATTTCAAATATAAAAAATATGGATACTGAATTATCTGGAAGATATCAACTTATCGCAAAGGGAACCAATACTAATACTTCTGTAATGGGTACCACAGAATCATATACTTCCGTAAGAAATTTAGAAGTTGAAACGGGAAGTTTTATTACTGAAGTTGATGTAAATAAAATGAATAAAGTAGTTGTAATAGGTCCAACCGTTAAAGATGATTTATTTGGTGAAGACACTGAAAGCTCTACTGTGATAGGTCAAAAAATAAGAATAAAAAATTATGATTTTAAAATTATAGGGGTTACAAAAACAAAAGGAAGTGATGGTTTTAATAGTCAGGATAATATGGTATTTATTCCAATAACTATTGCACAATCCTATTTGGTTGGTGGAAAAACAAAATACGTATCTACTGTCGCAATTCAAGCTGATGATGAAAAAAACATGACGCAAATACAAGAAGATGTTACTGCTTTATTACTAGAACGTCATGAAATTGAAGATTCTGCTTCGGCTGATTTTACGGTATCTAACCAAACAGATACGGTTTCTACTATGTCTTCTGTTACGGATACTTTTTCAAAATTACTTGGTGCTGTTGCTGCTATTTCATTGGTTGTAGGAGGTATTGGTATTATGAATATGATGCTTACAACTGTTACTGAGAGAACTAGGGAAATAGGATTAAGAAAAGCTATAGGCGCAAAAAGAAGAGACATAAATAATCAATTTTTAGCTGAAGCTGTTGCTTTAACTTTTATAGGTGGTGGTATTGGTGTATTTATTGGTTGGATAGTATCGCTTCTTATTACAAAATTTGGCGGTGTAGCTACTAGTGTTTCTGGATCGTCAATATTGTTGGCTTTTGGTGTTTCTGCTTTGATAGGTATAGTATTTGGATACTATCCGGCAAACAGAGCGGCAAAATTAAGTCCTATAGAAGCACTAAAATATGAATAAAATAGAAAAATACAAAACTAAAAACTAAAAAAATAATTTAAATTATATGAATAAACAAATTTTAATTTTTATACCTATAGCTTTAGCTATTGCTGGAGGTTCGTTTTTTGGTGGTATACAATTTGATAAATCACAATCTAAATCAAATATGCCAAATTTTCAAAATATGCAAGGTGGTAATTTTTCAAAAAATGGGCAAAATTCTACAACCAGAAAGAATATTGGATTGGGTGGAAATATGATTACAGGACAAATACTTTCATTAGAAAACAATACTTTAACCGTTAAATTGCAAACAGGTGGCTCTAAAATCGTATTACTATCTGATAGTACTAAAGTTTTAAAATCTACCGATACTACAAAAGAAGAGCTTTTAACTGATAAAAATATTACAGTTACTGGAAAAACAAATAATGATGGTACTGTTACTGCTGAAACTATCCAAATAAGATCAGATGTTGATAAAAATATAACTCCAGAGCCACCCGTTAATAACGAGCAATCTAACAAATAGTTCTAAAAGTTAATTTAAAGAACAAAAATGGATCTAAATATTGATGATAACAAATTAATAGAATCTTATTTTAATGGTGATGAACAATCGTTTTCTGTTTTGGTAAAAAAATATTTAGATCCTGTTTATTCTTTTGCTTATACTTACGTAAAAGATAATAATATAGCTGAAGATATTGCTTCTGATGTTTTTATTAAAGTTTTTAAAAATATAAAAAAATTTAATAAAAACAAAAAGTTTAAAACATGGATATTTGAAATTACTAAAAATACGGCTTTAGATTATATAAAAAAGAAAAAAGATATAAATTTTTCAAATTTACAATCTGAAGATGATGATGAAAATTATTTTGAAAATTCAATAGTAGACGAATCTAAATTACAAGATGAAATTTTTGATATAAAAAATGATATTTTAATTATAAAAAACGAAATCGATAAACTACCATTAAAATATAAAGAAGTGGTAAATTTGTATTATGTTTCTGAGCTGAATTTTAGGGAAATAAGTGAGTTTCTTAATGAATCAATTGATACGGTAAAAAGTAAGCATAGAAGAGCTCTTATTTCTTTAAAACAAAGCTTAAATAAAAATCGGAACTAATTTTTCCGTTTTTTATTTACTTTTTTTGTTTTTTTATGTTATAATCTTTCTATTAATTTATGGCCTTATCGTCTAGTGGCTAGGACGTATCCCTCTCACGGATAAAACAGGAGTTCGATTCTCCTTAGGGCTACCATTCTTCGCTTCTTACGAAGCTACAAATGGCGAAGCCATGAAGTAGATGAATTAGAAGAAAGATTGTCTCGCTGAAACTTTAGTGAAGGCGGACTACATATTTTAATAAAAAACTAAAAATAAAAACATGGAAGAAGAAATAAAAGAAAAAATAACATCATCTGAATGTGAAGACGAAGAATGTGAATGTGATTGTTGTGGTGATGATTGTGATTGTGAAGATGATAAAGAAAATTCATGTTCCGGTGATTGTTGCAATTGTGGATGTTGTGAAGAATAAAACAAAACACGTGTTTTTCCACGTGTTTTTTTATTAAATAAATGTTATAATTTGATAGATATAAAAAGGTAAATTTAATATATGGTAGTAGATCCAAAAGAGCTTACCGTTATTGGTGCAACAAACTTTCGTAGTATGAGAAAAAAGTTTGGAATTAAAAGAGACGACAGACGTCGTCATGTTTATGTTATTGGAAAATCTGGTTCTGGTAAATCCGCACTTTTAGAAAATATGATTATGCAAGATATTATAAATGGTAATGGTTGTTGCGTTATGGATCCTCACGGAGACTTGGCAGAAGCTATTGTTAGATGTATCCCACCAGAAAGACAAAATGATGTTGTTTATTTTAACCCATCAGATGTAGATCATCCTGTTGCTTTTAATGTATTAGAAGGGGCTGGAAGTGATTCTAGTAAAAACTTAGTTACATCTGGTCTTATTGGTATTTTTAAAAAAATATGGGCTGATTCTTGGGGACCTAGACTTGAATATGTTTTAAGAAATACTATTCTTTCTCTTATGTATGCTGAAGGTAGTACTCTTCTTGGAATTAATAGAATGCTTACGGATAAGAAATATAGAAATTCTGTATTAGAAAATGTTCACGATCCTATTTTAAAAGCATTCTGGACTCAAGAATATGAGAATTATCCAGCAAAAGAATTACCAATGATTGTAAGTCCAATACAAAATAAAGTTGGTCAGTTTTTGTCTAATCCTATTGTTCGTAATATTTTAGGACAAGCACATAGTACTATAGATTTGAGAGAGATAATGGATAAGAAAATGATATTTTTAGTAAATCTTTCAAAAGGTAGAATTGGTGAAGATAATTCTTCTCTTATTGGTTCAATGATTGTTACTAAATTATATTTAGCTGCTATGAGCCGTGTTGATTTGCCAGAAGAACAAAGAAATGATTTTTATCTATATGTAGATGAGTTTCAGAACTTTGCTACGGATTCATTTGCTGATATTTTATCAGAAGCTAGAAAATATAGACTATCTCTTATTGTTGCTCATCAATATGTTTTACAGCTTCCAGAGAAGGTTTCTGACGCTATTTTTGGTAATGGTGGTACTTTAATTACTTTCCGTTTAGGATCACAAGATGCTGAAATTTTTGAAAAAGAATTTGGGCCAGATTTTGTGTTGGAAGATTTAGTAAATATTCCAAAATATAATGTAATATTAAAACTTCTTATAGATGGAGTTGCTTCTAAGCCTTTTTCTGCAGCAACACTTCCGCCTATGACTAAAAATTCTGCATACGAAGATAGATCGGCTGCTATTATAGCTGAATCAAGAAAAAGATATTCTAGATCTAAAGAATATGTAGAAGATCAAATAAGAGAATGGAGTTTAACAGAAGAAGAAAAGCGTTCTATAGAAAAGAAAAATAAAGAAGAGCAAGTTAAAAAAGTAAATCAAGAAAAGGGAATAGTTGAAGAAAATGTAGAAAACAAGATGTATTCTACAAATTGTTGGATTTGTGGAATGAAAATGGAAGTTCCTTTTAAGCCTGACGATAAGAGACCTATCTATTGTGTTGATGATTTAAAGAAAATAAGAGAAAAATTAATTCCAGAACCTACAGAAAATAGATTTATTAATAAAATTGAAAAAGCTTCTCCTATTTCACAAGAAGAAAAAGCAAAAATAAACGAGAATACTTTTGCTAAGGTTTATGATAATAAAAAAATAGAAAATAATAATCAAAATCAACAAAAACAAGGTCAACAACAAAATAATAAAAATTCTAATAATCAACAACCTAGACAAGATAATAGAAATCAAGCACAAAAACCTAAACAAGATAATAATCAAAATAGTAAACAACAAGTAAATCAAAATAAGAACAATAATCAACAAAAACAAGAGATTCAAAATAATAAAAGTATATCAAATATAAATAACGCAAAAGAAAATGTTATTTTAAATAAAGTTGAAGAAGTGAAGAAAATAGAAAATAATAATGTAGTACAGAATATAATAGAACCTATTAAAACTGTTGAAAAAATAAAACAACAAGAGCCTGAAGTTGATTTTAAATCAATGCTTGGTGACATTATGAAAGAAACTGGTATTGATAATGAAAAATTAGTTATAAAAAATGAAAATAAAATAGAAGATAAAGATATAAAACAACAACCTGTTGCAGTTGAAAATAATATAAATATAGATGTGGCAAATCTTATTAATGAAGTAGTAAAAACAATTGAACCAGTTAAAGAAAATGTTATTTTAAATAAAGTTGAAGATGTAAAAAAAATAGAAAGCAATAATGTAATACCAAATATAATAGAACCAGTTAAAATTATTCAAAAAATAGAACCACAAGAGCCTGAGATATTGAAAATTGAGGAGAATAAAGATATTGAACCAAAAATAGAACAAAGTGTTTCTAATATGAGTATTAAAGAAGATATTATTGAAAATAATAATGAAGAAAAAATAAAAGAACCAGCAATGACATCAAAACCAATTCTTAGTTTAAATCAATTAAAAGAAAAAAGTTTTGATGAAATTAAAGAAGAACTAAATCAAAATAAAAACAATAATAGTCAGTCTAATATTTTAAAGGCTGGAGAAATAATTAAGTTATAAAATGGATAAAAAAAATAAAACTATAGGTATAATTGGTGGTTTTGGACCAGAATCAACAGCAGACTTTTATTTAAGATTAATTGAAAAATTTAAAATAGAAAATAAAAGAAACTACCCAGAAATTTTTTTATATAATACTCCTATTACATTAAAAATGGAGAATGATTTTGTTAAAAAAGGAAAGGATATTGAAGAATATAAAGATTATATAATTAATGGAATAAAACAACTAAAAAAAATAAGAAACATAAAAGTTTTTACTATACCATGCAATACAATACATATATATTTGGATGATATTATAAAAAAAACCAATGTAAAATTTATAAGTATAGTTGATGAATCTGTAAGTTTTATAAAAAAATATAATTTTAAAAAAGTTGGTTTGCTTGGTACTCCAAAAACTGTAAAATCAATGATGTATCAAAATGCTTTTAGTAAAAGTAATATATCTGTTGAAGTACCAACTAAAGTTGAACAAAAAGAATTATCTATCATAATTTCTAATATATTAAATAATAGAAAAGAAAAAGATGATAAAAATTATATATTATCAATAATAAATTCTTTTAAAAAAAATGGATGTGATTGTGTTTTGTTGGCATGTACAGAACTACAAATACTAGTAGGTGAGAATGATGAAAATATATACATATTTGATACTATGGAAATATTAGCGGAGGCGACAAAAAATTATTTAAACAAATAAAATGACTAATTATAAAACAAAAAATCTAAAGTTTATTTTGAATATTTTTTTGTTTTTTATAATTATTCCATTTTTTTTATTTTTCTTCTTAAAAGACTATTCTTATTTATTGGTTCAATGCAACGGAATAAGTATTATTGATTTAAATTATAAAACTCTTTTTAGTTTTTTGTCTGTGCTTATTGGTGTTTTATCAATAGTTCATCAAATTAATAAAGAGAAAAATATAAATGAAGCTAAGTTTGTTTTGGATTTGAATAATAGTTTTTCTAGAAATACTCAAATAAGCGACTTTTTTTATAGATTAGAATTAGATTTAGATAATTTTACTTCAATAGATTCATTTTTGAATGATAAAAAAAATAAAACTACTGTTATAGAATATATTGTTTTTTTTGAAACAATAAATATCTTATTGTCTAGAAAAATACTTAAAATTTCAGAAGTAAATGATTTATTTGCTGGAAGGTTTTTTATTTTTGTGAATAATAAAAAGATTCAAGATTTTACTATTCTAAAAAATAATAAATTTATTAAAAACATATATCAACTATATAATAGACTAATAGAATATAGGACTAAAAATAATTTACCTATTCCTTATGAAAAGTATTCGTTAAATAAGATTGATAAAGAATTTTATAAATTTGCATATATTAAAAATAACAATTTTAATTATGTTTATTTATTTATATTGTTTGTTTTGTTGTTCTTATTGTTTATATTAAATAAAAACGTCAATATAATTAGTTTTTATTGTAAAAATACAAGTATAGAAATATCATTTTTAGTTGGTGTTATATCTGCTATTGTTGGAATAGTTTCTGTTTTAATTCAAACTATTAAAGATAAGAGAATAACTGAAGGTAAGTTTATTATGGATTTGAATAATAATTTTTTAATGAATGATAAAATAGACGAAATGTTGGTAAAGTTAGAATATGAGGAAGATGGAAAGTGTATTAAAGATATAAAAAAAGATGATGTAGCTGGTGTTATGGAGTATATTATATTTTTTGAAACAGTTTACAATTCAATAAAAGAAAAGGCTATAACCATTGAAGAGGTAGATAAATTATTTGCAAAAAGATTTTTTATGTTTGTAAATAATAAAGCAATTCAAAAAAATAAAATAATAAAAGATTCTAATTATTTACAAAATATATATAAATTATATGATTTGTGGATTAAATATAGAACTAAAAACGAATTAGATATTCCTTATAATAATAATTCTTTAGAAAAAAACGATAAAAATTATTATAAGTTAATAAGTAAAAAATAAGTGATTAATTCACTTATTTTTTATTGACATATTTTATTATTTTTGATATCATTATTATCGCAAAGCCAAAGACAATAGGTTTCTTGGAAACAAGATGTAAGTCCTATCGAGGTCCAATCTCAATTATTTCTATAGATTTTTAGGTCGGATAGAAATTTTAGTCTGCGGTTTTGGCAGATTTTTTTATTTATATAACATAATATATAAATGTTATATAAGTTATTCTATATTTAATAATCAAAAAAAATATGGCTATTTCAAAAGAAAGAAAGTCAAATATAGTTTCTTCTTTAGAAAATAAAATAAAATCAGTTAAATCAGCTTTCTTTGTTGATTATACTGGTATGACAGTAAAACAAACTCAAAATCTTAAAAAGGCTTTGGGAAAAGTTGGATCTGAATACGTTGTTTCTAAAAAGAATCTTTTAAATATTGCTTTCAAAAATAATGGCGTAGAATCATTTGATTCTCAATCAGCTAAAGGTGGTTGTGCTATTATTTTAAATAATAATGATGAAGTTTCTGGTATAAAAGAATTTTATAAATTCAACAAAGAATATGCTAAGAAAGCAAAGAAATCTTTTCCTGTATTAGGTGGATTTTACGAAGGTAAAATTGTTTCTACAACAGAAATAGATCAATTGTCTTCTGTACTTTCAAGAGAAGAATTTGTATCAAAGTTCATGTATATCTTGAATTCATCAGCTTCTTCTTTCGCAAGAGCTATAAATGCTGTTGCTGAGAAAAAGCAAGCTGGAGAACCTGCCAAAGCTACTGAAGTTAAAGAAGAAGTTACTGCTAAAGTAACCGAAACTCCTGTAGTAGAAGCTACTCCTGAAGTTGCCGCTGAAGTTAAAGAAGAGGTTGTTGCTGAAACAACTGAAACTAAAACTGAAGTTGCCGCTTAATATATAATTTTAATAAAAATAATTTAATAGTATGTCTGATATAAAATTATCTCAAACTGCTCAAGAAATCTTGGACAGAGTTGAAAAATTAACTCTTATCGAAGCTACTGACTTAGTTAAAGCTTTAGAAGAAAAATTCGGAGTTTCTGCTGCTGCTCCTGTAGCTGTTGCTGCAGCTGCTGGTGCTGATGCTGCTGATGCTAAATCAACATTTGATGTTGAATTAACATCTACTGGTGATTCAAAGATTAATGTAATTAAAGCTGTTAAAGAAATTACAGGTCTTGGATTAAAAGAAGCTAAAGATTTAGTTGATGGAGCTCCAAAAATGATTAAGACTGGAGTTAAAAAAGAAGAAGCTGAAGATATTAAAACTAAAGTACAAGCTGCTGGTGCAGTTGTAACTTTAAAATAATATTTCAAAGTTAAAAGAGATGCGATTCTCCAAAGTCGCGTCTTTTTTATTTATTTGATATAATACAGTTGTATTTAATTTAATAATAAAATTTTTTTCACTGTGTTCCGCTTTATTATTATATAAAATGAGCTCCACAACGTTACAAAAACTTTATTATTAAATTAATTAAGCTAACTAGTTAATAATCAGAATTTGTGAAAAAAATAACTCATAAAATCATTCTACTTGGACCGCAAGCTTGTGGTAAGGGTACGCAAGGAAAGCTTTTATCAGAGATTTTTGGGATTGAAAGAATTTCTACTGGAGAAATTTTTAGAGAAGAAATTGCTAAAAAGACTGATCTAGGCTTAAAAATACAGAATTTAATCGCGGAAGGGCAACTTATTTCCGATGAGCTTACTTTTAAGTTACTTAAAAAAAGATTAGCAAATACTGAATGTAGAAATGGTTTTATTTTAGATGGATATCCAAGAAGTATTAATCAGGTTAAATATTTAGATGATATTACTAATATAGATTTCGTTTTTGAAATAGATATTAGCAATAGAGAGGCTGTTAGAAGAATTGAAAATAGAAGAATTTGTGATAAATGTGGTGCTTCTTATGATTTAAAATTGTTTCCTTCTAAAAAAGGAGATAAATGTGAAAAATGTGATGGAAATGTTGTTAGAAGGGCGGATGATTATCCCGAGGCTATTAGAAAAAGATTAGCAACATATAGAGAACAAGTTAGACCAATTGTTAGATTCTATAAAAAAAGAAGGTTATTGATAAAAATAAACGGTTTGAATACTGTTGAAAAAATATCAGAAAAAATAAAAGAAGAAATATTAAAGAGAGTAAACGTGGAAATAATTTAAAATTAAATTATAAGTTATGTTGGAAATTTTATATATTATATTTATAACTATATTTGGTCTTTGCATAGGAAGTTTTCTTAATGTTTTAATAATTAGATTGCATGATAAGATTACATTGCTTGGTAGATCTGAATGTCCAAATTGTCATCATAAACTTTCTGCCTTTGATCTTGTGCCGTTGTTTAGTTTTTTAGCTTTAAAAGGTAAATGTAGATATTGTAAAGAAAAAATTTCTTGGCAATATTTTTGGGTTGAATTTATTACTGCTTTATTGTTTACGGCTTGTTTTGTTTTTAATTATTTTTGTTTTGATTTTAATATAATTTTATTCATAAGAGATCTTATTACAGTATCTTCTCTTGTCTGTATATTTGTATATGATACAAAATATATGGAAGTACCTGATGAAATATCCATACCTACAGCTGCCATTATAGCCATGTTAAATTATATTGTTTATAAAGATGTTGGAATGATTACTTTAGGAGCTACTATTGGTATATTGTTTTTCTTAATACAATTTATGATTTCAAAAGGGAAATGGATTGGTGGTGGTGATATTAGAATGGGATTATTGATGGGCGTTTTATTTGGACCACAAAAGGTTATTATTGCAATATTTTTGTCATATTTTGTTGGTGCTATTTATTCTATTCCTATTTTAGTTAATAAATATTTTAATAAAAATAAAATAGAAAATGCTGAGTTAGATCAAAATGTTTTGCCTTTGGCTCCGTTTTTGTCTATAGGTACATTATTAGTATTATTTTTTAGTAATTTTTTGATAAAAATATTATCTTAAAATGTTAAATAAAAAAGGTTATAGTATTATAGAACTTATTGTAAGTCTTGGAATAATAGGCCTTATTTTTGGGTTAAGTTTGTCATTTTATAAAAATAATAACACAAAGAACTTTATTAATAATGACGCTTATTTATTAAAAACAAATATTTTAAAAACTAGAAATATGGCTATTAGTGGGCAATCTAATATTAAATTTTCAGAAAATAATAACTATGGCATTTATTTGAGTGTAAATAATTCCAAATATTATTTATATAAAGATTTAAATTTAAATAATCATTATGATAGTAATGAGATTATTGAAAATATAAAACTTAATAATTCATTAGTTAATTCATTGTCTTTTGGGTCTAATATGGATATTTTATTTAAATCTGATAATAGTATTTTTTTGAATTCTTCTATTACTAAATCTGAAAATATAAATATCTCATTAATGTATAAAAACATTACAAAAATAATTAATATAAATGCCTTAACTAGTGTTGTAAGTGTAAAATAAATGTATAAAAAAACTTTAATACAATCAAATAAGGGTTTTACTATATTAGAATTAATGGTTTCTATAGCTATTTTTTCTGTTGTTTGTGTTTCTGTTTTGGGATTAATAAATATGAGTAATGTCTCAAATAATAAAAGCGAAAAATCTAATATCGCTGTTGACTTTGCTTCGGAGGGTATAGAGGTTATTACATATATGAGAGATAATAATTTCTTAAATAATAGAACGTATACTTCTGGAATATTAACTTCGGATAGAAATTTTATTGTTGTTTTTAATAACAATAATAACACATGGTCTATTGATTTTGGTAATGATAATAATAGAGAAACTATTAATTCTTGTTCTACTAGTACTAATAATTCTTGCGCAATATATAAAAGCCAATCTATGGGGTTTTATACTCAATCAAGAAGGAATACAAATCCAGATTTGATTAATACTGGATTTTATAGATTAATAAGACTTCAATCTTATAATGGCTATATAAAAGTAACGTCTACTGTTTTATGGAAAGATGGAAATACAAATAAAACCGTATCATTGGAAAAAAATCTTTGGAATTGGAAATAAAATACTATGAAAAAAATCTTAAAAAACAATTTAGGTTTTAGTTTAATAGAAATAGTTGTTTCTGTAGCAATTCTTGGTGTTTTTATTTCTTTAGTATTTGGAACTATTTATTATACAAATAGAGCGAGTAATAACATAAAAACATCATCAAATATTCAAAACGATATAAAGCCAATTTTTAATTCTATTATTGATAATATAGATAGCCTTGGTGTTAATTATAATTATTATAAAAGAAATGGTAATCATTATAATATAAGCACTCCTATGAACGGAATTGCATTAAATAATAACGTTATATATAGAAAAACCAGTAATTGTTATTCTAATTTTTCTTGTATAGAAGCTAGTTTTGATAATGGTTCTACATATAAAAAAATTACATTTCAAAATGTTAATATAGATGTTTTTAATATTTATTTTTCTGAACCTAGTTCAAATTATATGCCTATTGTTTCTGTTGTTATGTCTGGATATATTCAAGATGTAGGCATGAAAAGCTATGATTTTTCGTATCAAAATACTATAGAAATTAAAAATTATATAAAATGATAATTATTAATAATAAAAAAGGTAATACTTTGTTGATTGTTGTTGTGGCAACTTTTATTTTGTTGTCTATTGCTTTATATTTGAATAGTTTTGTTATTAATCAAATTAAAATTTCTAATGATAATAGTAAAATAAAAACTTCTGAATATGCAGCGGAAAGTGGTATAGAAAGAGCGCTTTATTTAATTAGAAAAAATAACATCACTCTAAATAATATTGTTCAAAACAACTCTTATAATTCTGGCAATTTAAATAATAGATCTTCTTATAAAATAGTTGCTGATTCTGTAAATGGAGGACAACAAATTGGCACTATTAATGTTTCAACTATTTCTGCTAATACTAGTTATTCTATTGATATCACTGGCTATACAAATATTAGATCTGTTAAATTATTTTGGACATCAAACGGAAACGAAGTTTATAATATTGTTGTTTCTAGATATAGAAACGGAAGATTTGTTTCTAACTCACTTCAAAGAAATTTAAATCATTTTTATAACTCTCCAAGTACTATTAATTTTAGTGTTTCAAATAATAATAGATATACTTATCGTTTTATTATAACTTCTAGAAATTATGATTCAATTAATAACCAAATAACATTTTATTCTGGAAGGAACGCTACTGGAAATGTTATAAACCTTGTTCCTGGTGGTGGAGGACAAAGAATTAAATCAATAGGGAATATAGGTAATAATAATAAAGCTATTATCTCTGATTTTCTTATAAATAATACTTATTAAATAAAAGACCACCAGTTGTTGCTGGTGGCTTTTTTTAGAATTCCCATACGTCTCCAATTTTAGCAATGGCTTTGAATTTGCCGTCACTATTATCTGGTTCTGTTTGGTAATGATATAGTATTTCTTTTTTAGTAATACTATCTTCATTTTTCCTATGCTCATCAATATGTCCATGTATGCCACTTTTATTGGGTGTGGTTTCACAATCAATAAAAGCTGTCGTACATTCCTTATAATATTTATATTGTTCATCTGATTCTGATATAGCTTTACTATCAGACGGAAAAAATATTTTTTGTCCATCAGAACAGCTGAACATTATTCCATATGACGGCATTGGTGTTGTCCCTGATATTACATGATCTGATTTTATTATCTTTCCTTCCCATATCTTTTCGTTATCTATAAAGCGTATTGGCTTATCTTCTGTAACTATTTTTTTTGTAAAAAATGTTTCAAAATCAATTTTTGGAATATCTTGTAATGTTGAAAATCCTTGTACAAGCGTTTTCCATAAATCATTTAAAACATCTTCTTGTCCATAAACTTCCATTTTCATTCCATCTGATATTTTATGTACATTTTCTAAGCCGGTAGTGAATATTTTATTAATAATATATTCACCATTAAGCCATTCTGTTTTCTTTCTTGAATAAAATGGGTTAAAAAAGGTAGTTAATCCAAGACATTCCATTCCGCCAATATGATCATTATGACAATGAGTAATATATACTCCATCAATCATATGTGGTTGTAAATTTTGATAGGCTAATGAATTTTTAATATCTCCACCAGCATCAAGAAGTAATCTGTATGGAAACCCCCCATTTCTGATGCTTGGTTGATTAAATTCAATAAGAAAATTTGATTGCCAATTTGGATTAAAATATTTTTTCGATTCCAACTCCACAAGCTTAATTAAATAGTCTTTAGGAATAAAATCTCCATTAAAAGAAGTAATCTGATCTTTTAATGTTTCTTCTAATACTGCCATTATAGGTTTACCGGAGCTAAATGCCCCAGAAACACCAAGAGTGGTAATCTTCATAGAGCTTCTCCTTTATAAAATTTGTTTAAAAATAACATCATTGTTTTATCATATTTAAATAATCGTTGCAAATAAAAATCCCCATATTTTCATATGGGGAGGTAGAATGATAAAAAATTAACTTGGATACTCCAATACGTAAACTCCGATTGGTAATCCCGGTATAACTTCTTCTTCGTGGTAAAACAAGATGACTTGATCTTTAAAGGATATTGGCATAAATATTTTACCTTCTTCTATGTTTTCCAATATTTTCTTATAAGTGAGTCCTGCAAGAATAAAAATGGTTGGATTATGCTTTATGCATTTCAAAAATGTTTCAATATCTGATGGATTGTTTGACATAAGAATAAGCTTTGGTTGTTTCATTTTTGTAAGTGCAATTTGGTTTCCATTAAATACTTTTAATTCAAACTTTCCTGCAAAATCAAATTTATATTTTTGAGAAACAGCATATTCCATAGAATACTCAAAAGCTAAAACCGTCACTTTCTGATCAACATCATTAGTAGAAGTTACTTCTGCGTTTTCAGTCATGCATTCATTTGTTGTTAAAACTTCTTGTTGTTCTTCTTCAATTTCAACAGGTAACTCTTCCGGAATGCTTTCCGAAATATTTTCCTGTTGTTCTTCTGATGTTTGCTGGTCAACAGCTTCAATATGAGCTTTTTCCGTAAATTCTTCAGATATTTCTTGTGGGATTTCTTTTGACTGTGTTTCGTCAAAAGTTTCTTCCGCAGAAATTTCTTCAGAATTTTCGACAACAGGAGAAGTTTGTTCTTGTTGAATTTCAGGTTCGTTGTTGATTTCTTCTTCAACTTCTACAACCTCAATCTCAGAAGTATTTTTTTCTTCTATTGCGATTTCTGCTTGTACTAAATCACTTTCTTCGGGAGGTGATTTTTCTGCCGATTCTTCAACTGTTGAATAATCTTTTTCCGACAAAATTTCGCTTCCAGCCACAAGTGAACTCAAGTCATCTTCAGACAATACACTGGTCTCAGGTATTGAGATTGATACATTTTCTTGTGTGCTTGTTGAAGAATTTAATTGATTACACGAATTAATAATGTCAGACAATTGTCTATCGTTTGGATTTTCAATTGCTTGAGTTGGTTCTGAAGTTTCTTCTTCCGGTATTTCTTCTATTTCTGACGTCTTTGTGAATTTTTGTTCAACAAATTCTTCTTGAAAAATTTGCTTAACATAATCAGAATATTTACTCGGAATGATAAAATTCAAGAAAATATTCTCATCAGCAGTATTCTTCCAATTTTTATCAAAAATGATATAACCATCTTGAACTTCCATGGGAAGTGATGGAACTTTCTTTTCTGTGTTGGAAAAATAACCATCAGATAGAATTCTTTCTTTTACAGCGGTCATAACATTTCTAAAAAACTCTTTGTGTTCTAACGGGAAGTGAAGTGTAATAAGAGCTTCCTCTCCTGAATTATTATCAAGAAAGATAAAAAGACATTTGTATGTTTCTGGTGCTGGGTTATAAAAAATAGTTTTTTTAATACTATCCTTTTCATCTCCAAGCAAAAGATACAAAAGCGCTATCGATGCAACAAGAATTACGACAATAAATAATAATCCCATATCATTTCCTCCTGTTAGATTCTTTCGCCAATTTCATTAATGTCATTAAACAACGCAATAGCAGCCTCATCAGAAACAATAATTCTTTCTAACTTTTCATTTTCTTTTGCAATTCTGTCAAATCCATGTTCTTCTAGAATCATATTTATTTCATCTTTTGCTTTTTGTTTTTCACTATTTTCTGATATTTGAATCGCAAGCATTTTAGATGCCTCCAGTTCTTGTTCATTAATAAAGCGAAGAACAACACCATCGTTTTTCTCTATTTCTTTCAACATTGAGAAAAGCTGCATAACAACTTTCTGTTGTCTTAATAGCACATCGTTTAATGCCGGAACAAATATTTTAACATTTCTTTCAGCATCATCTCTTAATGCCATGCCAACAACATCAGTTGCTTTTTGGAATGTTATATCGCTAGTTAATTTTACAGCCTTAACTATTGATTTATGTATTCCAAGCATGTGTTCGTCAAACAATTTAATAGTAGCTTGTCTTGCTTCAATATTTTCTTTTGATGCGGTTGTTGTTGCTATTTCAAGCTCTTTAGCAATTATATCAGTTACGCACTTAACATTAGTAGAAAATTCTTTATTGAATCTTGTAAATGCTGTATCGATATTTCTTGTTTGTTCAACGGTTTCATGCCTTACTGAACCAGCTTCTGTTTTTATTTCGCCCATTAATACTTGTATTTCTCCAAGTATCTTTTGCATTTCAAGTTCAGCATTTAACAATACAGTTGAGGAGCTTTCTATTGCTTCATAATGTCTCTTACTTTCTTTAACGAGCTCGTTATTATCCATGATGTTGTTGCTAACCGTTTCAACATTCATGTTTAATCTTTTCGAGGTTCTGTTCGCTTTGATCATCATAACTATTGCAATTATAAGAAGAATAAAAGCAATAACCAACAGGGAAATGGATATGTTATTTGAAAACACAACCCATTTTGTCTGTTCTGAAATTAATCTTTTCAGAATAGTTAATTCGGTTTCGCTCATATCAAACTCCTCCTAAGGATATTTACTAGTTTTTATAGTACTTTTAAAGGTACAATTCCGTTAGAATATAATCATATATTTGATTAAAAGTCAATATTATGACTTATTTTATTTGATAGTTAATAATTAGTGTTTTATAATAACAACATTAAGAATATACTTATTTTATGAATAAAGAAGAAATTAAAAATCGTATAGAAAAACTTAAAGATCTTGTTAATTATCATAGATATTTATATCACGTTGAAGATAGAGAAGAAATTTCTCAAGAAGCTTTAGATTCTTTAAAAAAAGAATTAAAAGATTTAGAGGATGCTAATCCTGAATTTATTACACAAGACTCTCCAACGCAGAGAGTAGCTGGACAACCTCTTGATAAATTTGGAAAAGTAAAACATTCTACTTCAATTTTGTCACTTCAAGATGTTTTTAATTTTGAAGAACTTTCTGATTGGAATACTAGAAATGAAAAAATATTAGATAAAAGAATTACAAATTATTTTTGTGAGCTTAAACTTGATGGTTTAACACTTGTTTTAACTTATGAAAATGGTGTTTTAAAAACCGCAGCTACTCGTGGTAATGGAGAAATTGGAGAAAATGTTACTCAAAACGCAAGAACTATAGAGTCTATTCCTCTTAAATTGAATATTGAAAATATTGAAAAATATAATCAAAATATGGCGGAGAATATAAAAAATGGTATTTTTGAAATAAGAGGAGAGGCTGTTCTTACTAAAAAAGAATTTGAAAGAATAAATACAGAGAGAAGATTAAATGGTGAAGAATTATTTGCAAATCCTAGAAATGTAGCTGCTGGTACTATTAGACAATTAGATCCAGTGATTACTGCTAATAGAAAATTGCAGTATTTTGCTTTTGAAATAATTACAGACATTGGTCAAGCTACTCATGAAGAAACTCATGATATTTTAAAAATGCTTGGATTTAAAATTAACGAAAACAATAGACACAAAGACACGATAGAAGAAGCTTGGCACTTTCTTGAAGAATGGAAAGATAAACGTAAAACATTGGAATATGATACTGATGGAGCCGTTATTGTTGTTAATAATACAAAAGATGAAGATATTTTAGGACATATTGGTAAAGCTGAAAGATGGATGGTGGCTTATAAATTCCCAGCAGAACAAAAAACAACAATAATTAAAGACATAGTTATTCAAGTTGGTAGAACTGGAATATTAACCCCAGTTGCTGTTTTTGATCCAGTTGTTGTTGCTGGTTCTACTATTTCAAGAGCAACTCTTCATAATCAAGATGAAATAGATAGATTGGATGTTAGAATAGGTGATACCGTTATTGTTCAAAAGGCTGGTGATGTAATTCCTGATATTGTAAAAGTGTTAGTTGAATTAAGGCCAGAAGATTCTGTTAAGTTTATAATTCCAAATGTTTGTCCAATTTGTGGTAGTAATACAATCAAAAGACCTGGAAATATAGCTTTATTCTGTTCTAATAATAATTGTTATTCTAAAAATTTTAGAAGACTTGAATACTTTGTTTCAAAGCCATGTTTTAATATTGAAGGACTTGGACCAAGTATTATTGAACAATTAATGGATAATGGTCTTATTGAAAATGAGGTTGATATTTTTCATTTAGAGCAAGGTGATTTAGAGCCACTTGAAAAATTTGCAGAGAAGAAATCTAGTAAATTAATAGAATCTATAAATAAATCTAAAAAAATAGTTTTATCAAGGTTTATAAATTCGTTAGGTATAACACATATAGGAAGTGAGAGTGCTTATTTGTTGGCAAAAGAAATGTTAAAAAACGACAAAACTAAAAAAAGAGAAAAACTAAAAATAGGAGATTTGGTTGAATTTTATAAAAATAAGACTATTGAAGAATTGCAAAATATTGAAAATATTGGTGAGAAGATGGCTGAAAGTATCAATGAATACTTTAATAATGAAGAAAATTTAGAAAAATTAAATAATTTAAGTAATATTGGAATAGAATTAATACAGGATGAAATAATTGTTGGTAATGAAAATATATTGAACAAAACTTTTGTTTTTACCGGAACGATGCCAAATTTAGATAGAAATGAAGCAAAAGAAATGGTTAAAAAATTAGGTGGCAATGTTAGTGAATCTGTAAGTAAAAATACTAATTATGTTGTAGTGGGTGAGTTTGCTGGTAGTAAATTAGATAAAGCTAATGAACTAGGTGTTAGAGTGTTAAATGAAGAAGAGTTTCTAGAATTAATAAAATAAAAATGCCGAGTTTTGTAGCTCGGCTTTTTGTTTTGCTGTTACTGATTCTATGTTTTATATTATTTCTGCTTTAGAATAAAAAATGAAGTCTATTATAAATGACAATATAACAAGTGCAAGAGATACTAAAAGATATTTTGCGCATAATAAAGAATTTTGATTTATCTTTGTAATGCTAAAAAATATAAACACAACCCAAAACCATATTAATCCTTTTATAAAATTTGAATTATAATTTTTAGGATGAAGTGCATATAATATTGATTTGTTTGATTCTATACTTAAAATAAAAAATATTGCAAAAACTAATACAGTAGCTATTATTGGAATAATTATAAAAATTAATACTTTTGTTGAAAGTAAACAAAAATATATTGCTATTGTAGATGTTCCAAATACACTTACTAGTAGATCAAATAATTTGTTTAATCTTGTAAAGGCGATACTTTTATCTTTCATATAAACTCCCTATATGTTATTTGTTATTATAAAATCATTTTTCTATTGTTTTGTCAATTTAGATTTTTTGTTGTATACTATGATTATTAAATAATAAATTTTCTTTATGGGATGGATTGTGTTTTTTATAATTGTAGCTATTATTGTTTTAGTTATATTAATAAATAAATTTCAAAAAGCTGGTAGGTCTAAGAATATTGATAAACAATATTTTAAAAAGAAATGGGAAGAAATTGAAAAAGCTGCAGATATGAGAAGTGAAATGGGATATAAAATGGCTATAATTGAAGCTGATAAATTACTAGATGATGCCTTTAAAAAACTTATGATTGCTGGTTCTACAATGGGTGAGAGATTAAAAGTTATTATTTATAAATATCCTAATTTAAGAAAAGTTTGGGAAGCACATGCTATTAGAAATAAAATTTCTCATGAAAGTAATTTTAAATTGTATGATAGTAGTGCTAGAAGAGCTTTAGGTATTTATAAAGACGCATTAAAAGAAATAGGGATACTTTAGTTTTGTTTTATTCTCAATTATTTGTTTTCGTATTATTATATTAAAGTAAGTAACTGTATTAAACAATTTTATGCTTGATATTATATTTCTTACAATTTTAATAATTTCTCTTCTTGGAGTATTTTTTATAGTTTCAAGAAAATTTGTTCAATTGAAATCCATTGATACTTCTATTATTACTAAAGAGATTCAAGATAAACAAAAAAGTGATTTATTAAAAAATAGATTAGATAGAAAAATTAGAGGATATTTCAAAAAAGAAAATGGAAAGAAAAGTAGAATAAAAGAAACTCAAAATAAAGTTAATAGTTCTATTAAAAGATATGAAACTATTAATGAGTATAATTTTATTAATAAAATATCAAAAGAACCAGAAAAAAGAGTATTTTACATGAATGAATTAGCTGAAGATATTAAGAAAAATATTGATAATAAAGAATATTTAATTGCTGAAGAACTTTGTTTTCAATATCTAAAATTAGATAAGGATAATGTGAATGCCTTGGAAATGTTGGCTTCTATATATAATATTAATGGCTCAAAACAAAAGGCTATTCAAACTTATGAATATATTGTCAGTATTTTAAAGAAAACTAAGAATAAAGATAATCTTAGAGATAATAATCAAAAGATTGTTAAGTTCTTAATTAAAGTTGCTGATATATATTTAACAGATTTGAATTATAAAAAAATTGCTGATGTTTTAAAAAATGCATTTTTAATTGATGAAAATAATCCAAAAATATTAGATTTACTTATAGAATCATATATTAATTTGAAAGATAGATTTATGGCAGAGAGAACATTAAAGAAAATGGAAGAAGCAAATCCAGAAAATTTGAAAATTATTGAATTTAGAGATAGGATAGAAAAAATGTTTACAAAAAAATAATACCCCCAATCCCCTAATAGGGGGCATAACTATATGTTAATAAAAACTCCAGAAAAAATTAATAAAATCAGAAAAGCCGGTCATTTATTGGCCGGAATTTTTGATACAATATTACCACAAATTAAAGCTGGTATGACAACATTAGAAATAGATACTATGTTTAATAGTGAAATAAAAAAAGCTGGAGCTAATCCATCTTGTGTTGGTTTTTATGATTATCCTTGTGCTACTTGTATTTCAGTAAATGATCAAGTTACTCATGGTATTCCTGATAATTATAAATTAAAAAATGGTGATATTGTTGATTTTGATGTTGTATTAGATATTGATGGAGCATTTGCCGATATGAGTTATACTTTAAAGATTGGTGAAGTTAGTGATAATGCTAAAAAGATTGTTAAGATATCAAAAGAATGTCTTTATAAAGGCATAGAACAAGCTAAGCCTGGTAATACTTTGAATAATATAGGTATTGCTATTGAAAAACATGCTAAAGAAAATGGATTTTCTGTTGTTAGAGAGTACGTTGGTCATTTTATAGGTGACGAAATGCATGAAGAACCTGAGGTTTTAAATTATTATGCTAGAGGTAATGATTTAGTTTTAAGAGAAGGTATGATTTTTTGTATTGAACCTATGATAAATGAAGGTAATTGGCAGGTTACAACAAAAGATTGGGATGTTAGAACTAAAGATCATAAATTATCTTCTAGATTTGAACATATGATACTTGTTACTAAAGATGGGTGTGAAATATTGACTCCGCTTAAATTTGATCAAAAATAGAATATTAATTTAAAAACTGAAAAACTGAAAAATCCTACAAAAATATAAGATAATTATATTCGCTATCGTTCATTATTTATCTAAAAAACAATTTTAAAATCTAAATTTTAAATTTCAAAACAAAATACAGATATATTTAGTTTTAAAATTTATGTTTTAAAATTTTGATTTGTTTTTAAATTTGAATTTTTAAATTTTAAATTATATTTTTATGATAATTTTGGCTTTAGATTACGGAATTAAAAGAATTGGTCTTGCAAAAGGTGATACTGAATCTTGTATTGCTCGTCCTTTTGGTATTATTGAAAATAAGAATGATGAATTTGTTTTTAATAATTTGACTAAGATTATTAAAGAGGAATGGATTGATGAAATCTTAATTGGCGCTCCTCATGGTTTAACTGGCGAAGACACTGATCAAACTAAATATACAATGGACTTTGTCCAAAAACTAAAAAATACAAAACTAAAAACTAAAATAGTTACAATAGATGAAAGACTTAGTAGTAGGCAAGCTTCTACTATGATTTCTAAAAAGGGCCATCTTGATGATGTTGCTGCCACTGTTTTTTTACAAGACTACATTGACACAATAACTAAAGGAAAATAATTCTTTATCCCCAAAATGATTATTGGGGTTTTATTTTTTTAAAAACTATTATAAAGTAAATTATATAATTTTAAATTTAATAATGTGAATGTAATAAACGTATTATTATTTCCTATATTATTAGGGTTTTGCTTATCTGCTGCTTTTACTTATTTTATAATAAAAATAGCAAATAAATTAAATATATTAGATGTTCCTAGAGATAGACATCAACACAAAGCACCAACTCCTTTGCTTGGTGGTATCGCTGTTGGATTAGCTTTTGTTCTATCGACTTTATTTTTTATTTTAGTAAAACAACTTCCTGGTGAATATGTAAGTCTTAAAAGAATAGTTGGAATATTAATAGGAGTTGTTATTCTAATGATTGGTGGGTTTTTAGATGATAAATTTAATCTTAAGCCAAAACAACAAATTATTTTTCAAATGTTGGCAGCATTGATAGTTATATCTTTTGGTGTTGGCGTTAATTATATAACCAATCCTTTTCATACTGGACATTTGTTTAGAATAGATGAATTAAAATATGGCTTTTTCTTATTTGGTGTACCTTTTGTTGTTAATGTATTTGCTGATATTTTTACGTTTTGTTGGCTTCTTGGAACTACTTATACGACAAAAGTTTTGGATGGTGTTGATGGTTTGGTTTCTGGTGTTGCTGGTATAGGTTTTATGATTATTGGTTTTTTATGTATGGGAAGCGTTGTTCATCAACCAGATACAGCCTTAATATCATTTTTAATAGCTGGATGTTATCTTGGCTTTTTATTATTTAATTTTCATCCTGCAAAAATATTCCTTGGTGAGTCTGGCAGTACTATAGCCGGGTTCTTATTGGGATCTTTAGCTATAATTGCTGGTGGTAAAATAGCGATAACTCTTTTGGTTTTATCTGTGCCAATAATAGATTTTTTAATAGTTATTATTTCTAGAATATTAAGCGGCAAATCCCCATTTAAAGGTGATAGAAGGCACTTACATTATAGATTGAGAAATATAGGATTAAATGATAGACAGGTTGTGTTTGTTATCTATGGAATAACAATATTCTTTGGAAGTATTGGACTTATAACTAATTCTTTGTTAAAGTTTTGGGCTATAATAGCTGCTTTCTTTTTTATGGTTATTGGATTATTTATTATGGGATATATAAGGAAAAAACTAAAAAGAGAGCAAAACTAAAAAACAAAAAAGAAAATAGAAAAACAAAATGAAAAAATTATCTCTAATTATTATTGCGTACAACACTAAGGATCTTGTCATAAAACAAATTAATCATTTGAAAACAATAAAAAGTAATATTGATTACGAAATTATTGTTGTAGATAATGGCTCTAATGATAACATTCAAGAAATAACACCACAATTTACTGATGTTAAGTTTGTTATGTCAAAAAATAATTTAGGATATTTTGGTGGAGCTAATTTGGGTGTTAAAAATTCTACGGGAGAATACTTATTTATTTTAAACTCAGATATATTAGCTTCTGATTATTGTTTTGATGAACTTATAAATTTTATAGAAAAAAACAAAGATATAGGAATTGTAGCTCCTAAACTTATGTATCCTGATGAAAGAGGTATACAAAGTTCTTGCTTTAGATTTCATAATATATTAACTCCATTAATTAGAAGAACAGCACTAGGAGAAACTAAATTTGGTATATTTGAAAACAAGAAAATGTTAATGGATGATTTTAATCATGAAGATACAATAGAGTGTGATTGGGTTTTGGGTGCTGCGTTTATAATAAAGAGAAGTTTTTTAGAAGAAATTGGTGGCTTTGATGAAAGATATTTTCTTTATTATGAAGATATGGATATTTGTAAAACTACATGGGCAAATAATAAGAAGGTTGTTTATTTACACACAACATATATGATTCATAATCATGCTAGATCTTCTGCTAAAAATAAAACATTTTTTGAAACAATAAAAAATAAAGCATTAAAAATTCACATAACATCTAGTATTAAATATTTTTTTAAATTTTTATTAAAATATTGAAATTTGATTTATATTGCGTTTTATGGTATAAGTTATATACAATATTCATCTATGGGGGTTGTTATTGATGCATAATAATGTGGCTGAAGCGATGCTTTACTCTAATGACGAGGTGGAAGTCAAAGAGAGAATTAAGGCATCAGTCGTTAAAAACACAATATCTTCAATTGTCGGATGGGGAAATACAACAATTTTCAAATCTCTCGAGCAAGTTATTGTTTCTGGGGCAGGTGGTTACATAACAAGTAATTCACTTGACGATCTTATTGATAAAACATTGGAGTATGCAGAAAAAGCCGAATCACCAATACAGCAAAACCAATTAATGCGATTGCAAGAATACTTGCTAAGCTTAGTTGCTCAGTAACAAAGTAACGTAAAAAACGTTCTAACAATGTTGTTGGGACGTTATTTTTTTTATAAAAATTAGTTTAATATTTATTTGTTTATTTTTCTTGACAAATAGTCAAATAAATGTTAATCTATATCGAAATTTATAGTTTTTCTATTTATTATTTTATGACAAATTTTAGCAAAAAAGAATTGAGAAGATATATTGCAAAAAGCTTACTAGCGCTTTTGTGTTTTTGTTTTGCCGTTTTAATGATTGTAAATATATTTCCTGCAATAAAAATATATAATTTATCAAGATCAATAAAAACTAATTTGGAAACCTTTCAAACACAAATAAACAAAAAAGATTTTGCAAATTCTTTAATAACTGCAAAGACAATAAAGAAAGACTCTAAAGGCTTAAGAGATAATGTAAGTAATTTAAAATTATTAAACTATTTACCACAGGTAAGTGATAACATAAATTCGGTAGATAATTTATCTGAAATATTATCATTAGCCATGGATAGTTATATAACAATATATCCAACAATAAATGAAAATTTAAGTATAATATCAAACAAAGATAGTTCAAAGATAATATCATTACCAAAAGCTGAAAAAGCTAAAATCATAAATAGTATTTATAAAGCAGAAAGCTCAATAAACACTATAGAAAAGAATATGAATAGGGTAGTGTATTTAATAGATAATAATAAAAATAATAAAAATTTAATCAAGCCTGTAAAAAATATTTGGGATAAAATAAATAGCCAATATTCAAATATAAAGTTTATAAATACATTTTTACCGGTAATCAAAACATTACCTGAATTAATAGGTACTCCAAAAGAAGCTAAATATTTATTATTATTCCAAAATAACACAGAGATTAGACCTACTGGTGGTTTCATAGGAACTTATGGAACGGTATCTATTTCTAATGGTGAAATTGGAGAAATATTTACAGATAACACATATAATTTAGATAGAGCATCAAAAGTAAAAATAGCACCACCTAAATATTTAAAGGATTATTTAAAAATTCAATATTTATATTTAAGAGATGCTAACTTTGAACCAGATTATGAAGAAACTGCAAAATATATAGTTGATTTATATCATAAAGAGAGTCAAAACCAATATCCGATAACTGGCGTTATATCAATAACACCAGACGTATTACAATCTGTTATAGGATACTTTGGTGAAGTTGAAGCTATGGGATTAAAGTTTAATAAAGAAAATTCAACAGATTTATTAAACTATGAAACTAAATTTGGATATTGGAAGGATAAGAATATAGATGTTAGTCAAAGAAAGATTATTATTCAAAAACTAGCAGACGTATTATTTGAAAAAATAAAATCTTTATCAATAAATGAATTAAAGAATCTTGCTTACGTAATTTCTGATAATTTAGATAAGAAGCAAATGTTGATGTATTTTAAAAATACAGACGTTCAAAAGCTTGTTACTAGCAATAACTGGGGTGGAAAATTTTTAGATAGCACTAATTCTGATTATTTTGCTGTAGTTGATACTAATGTTCTATCTGGTAAATCAGAACCATATATTGATAAAAATTTAGACTATGACTTAAAATTTGTTGGCGATGATTTAATTGCAACACTTAGTTTAACGTATAGACTTAGATATGACGATTATCTTAAAAATGATGTATACCAAGATGATCCTGGATATTTACAAGAATATAAATCATATACTAGAGTTTATGTTCCTAGTGGTTCTTGGCTTAATTCATTACAAAAAAATGATGGACCAGCTACTAGAAATAATATTGATTATACTGATAAAAACGGAAAAGCATCATTTGGATTTTATTTAACGGTTCCAAAAAACACAACAGTAACATACAAACTTGAATATAAACTACCAAAGGAACTTGCTGATAAATTTAAAACAGAATATTCATTAATATATCAAAAGCAAGCTGGATCATATGGAAATAAATTAAACATTAATATTGATTTAAATAAATCCGTAAAATCTTATCAAGTTTCTAATCAAGGAGATTTGATAGTTAGTTCGTACAATAAAAAATTTAATATAAATGGATTTGCTAATAATGATAAAGTTATAAATATTGATTATTATTCTAATTCTGATATGACTTATTTAAAGCAAATAATAAAACAAAATTACTTAAGTTTTAAAAAAGAAACACCGTTGAATAACTAGGTGTTTCTTTTTTAATTAAAAACATCTAAATGGCACATTCTTGTTGACAATTTGTCAATAAAGTGTTAGGGTAAAAAAATTATAAATGAGCCATTTTTATGTTAAAAATAGAGAAGAAAAAAATCATAAAATATTCTATAAAGAGTCTAATTATACTCTTTGTTTTTTCTTTTCTTGTTATTACTATTTTGAATACTATCTATATATATAAAGCTTATAAAACATCTAAATTTATAGAAACAAATATATACGAAATTCAAACTCAATTTAAAAACAAAGAATTTGATAATTTATTAATCACTACAGCAAATTTAAATAGTAACTCAAAAGCTTTAAAAAAGTATTTAAATAAAATAATTATTATTGATAAAATTCCAGTAATTTCAAGTAATATAAAAGCTGTAAATAATTTATCAGAAATAGCTATATTATCATCAGACGGTATAATTAGAATTTATCCAATAATAAAAGAGAATTATTCTGTTATTTCTAATCTTGATAGCTTGAAGATTATATCAATGCCAAAAGACCAAAAAGCAAAGATAATTTCTAGTATTCATGACATAGAGTCAGACTTTGACATTATTAATCAGGATATTAATAAAATTGTAGAAATAATAAATGATAATAAAAATAATAAAAATTTAATTAAACCTATAAAAGATATTTGGAATAAGATAGATTCTAATTATTCAACAATAGAAAATGTCCAAAAATTTTTTCCATTAATAGAGGCTTTACCAGATTTACTTGGAACTCCAAAATCTTCTAAGTATTTATTATTATTTCAAAACAATACCGAATTAAGACCTACTGGTGGCTTTATAGGAACTTATGGAACATTATCTATTTCTAATGGTGAAATTGGAAAAATATTTACAGACAATATATATAATCTAGACAGATCCTATAAAAATACATTAAAAATAACTCCACCTAATCCTATAAAAACTTATCTTGGGTTAGATAATTTGTATTTAAGAGATTCTAATTGGAATCCTGATTATGAAGAATCTGCAAAATATATGGAATATATATACAAAGGCGAGAGTCAAAGTCAATATCCAATAACTGGTGTTATTGCCATAACACCTTCCGTCTTGCAAGATGTTATAGGTTATTTTGGTGAAATAAAAGCCATGGGGTTAACTTTTAATAGAGATAATGCAACAGATTTGTTAAATTATGAAACTAAATTTGCATACTGGGAAACTAGAGGAATAAGTGAAAGTCAAAGAAAAATTGTTATTCAAAAATTAGCAGATGTATTATTTGAAAAAATAAAATCATTATCTGTTAATCAAATTAAAGACCTTACTAATGTTGTTATAAATAATTTAGACAAGAAACAAATATTGTTATATTTCAATAATAAAGAAGCTCAAAAGTTTGCAACTGATAATAATTGGAGTGGAAAGATGATTAATAGTAATAATTCTGATTATTTTGCTGTAGTTGATGCAAATCTATCTTCTGGTAAGTCTGATCCTTACATAGATAAAGATATTGATTATGATTTGAGATTTGTTGGTGATGATTTAATTGCTACATTAAATCTTACATATACTCATAGATATGATGACTATATAAAAAATGAAATCTATCAAGATGATTTAAGTTATGTTCAACAATATAAATCATATACTAGAATTTATGTGCCAGAAGGCTCCACACTAAGCTCGCTTCAAATAAATGATGATGAACCAACTACTGACAATATTGATATAAAAAATGAGAATGGAAAAACATATTTTGGTATTTATTTAACCGTACCAAAAAACGAAACTTATACATACAAATTTGAATATAAAATTCCAAAAACTTTAGTAAATAGTTTTGAGAATGAATATTCATTAATATATCAAAAGCAAGCTGGTGTTGTTTATAATAAAATAAATATAAATGTTGATTTAGATACGCCAATTCAATCTTATATTGCTTCAAATAATAGTAATTTATCTTATAATTACTATAACAAGAAATTCAATATAAACGGAATGGCAAGTAATGATGAAAAAATAAATATTAAATTTTATTCAAATTCTGATATTGGTTATTTAAAAAAAATAATAAAGAAAAATTACTTGAGTTTTCAAAAAGAAGCGCCATTAGGAAACTAATGGTCTTTCTTTTTGGATAAATATGATGTAGAATTTAATAATTCTAAAATTTATTTTATATGATAGATATTAATCAATTACAATTTTATAAAGATAAGTTACAAGAACTTGAAACTAGTCTTTCTAGCTCGGAAGTTATTTCTAATCCTAAAAGAATAGAAGAAGTATCTAGAGAATATAAAACAACAAAAGAAATTGTTGATGTATTTTCTGATTATAAAAAATGTATTGATGATATAAATGGATCAAATGAAATGTTGGCTTCAGATGATGAATCATTAAGATTAATGGCTCAAGAAGAATTAAACGAATTACAACCTAAATCAATTGATTTAGAAAATAAATTAAAATTATTACTTATTCCAAAAGATCCAAGAGATGATAAAAACGCTATCCTTGAAATAAGAGCTGGTGTTGGTGGCGATGAGGCTGAATTATTTGCAGGTGATCTTCTTAGAATGTACACATTATATGCTCAAAGAAAGGGCTTAAAACTTGAAATAATAGATATAAGTAAGAATGCTATTGGTGGAGTTAAAGAAGCAATTATAAAAGTAGATGGTGTTGGAGCATATGGTCTTTTAAAGTGGGAAAGTGGGACTCATAGAGTTCAAAGAGTTCCAGAAACTGAAAAATCTGGAAGAGTTCATACATCTGCAGCAACTGTAGCTATTATGCCTGAAGCTGAAGAAACCGATATTTCAATAGATCAAAAAGATATAAGAATTGATACTTATTGTTCTTCTGGTGCTGGTGGACAATGTGTAAATACTACATATTCAGCCGTAAGAATAGTTCATATTCCTTCTGGACTTGTTGTTACTTCTCAAGATGAAAGAAATCAAACTCAAAATAAAGAAAAGGCTATGATGGTTTTAAGATCTAGACTTTTTGCATTAGAAGAAGAAAAAAGAGCAGAAGAAGAAAGAACCTTAAGAAAAGAACAAGTTGGTTCCGGTGGAAGATCAGAAAAAGTAAGAACTTATAATTTCCCTCAAGATAGAGTTACTGACCATAGAATTAAATTATCATTACATGGATTACCAGGTATATTAAATGGTAATATTGATGAAATAATAGATGGCTTAAAAATTGCTAGTACCGAAAAAGATTTAACATCAATAGGTAGTGAAGAAGAAGATGATGATGAATAAAAATAAGCGTTTTCAAAACGTTTATTTTTTATTTATATATTTTCAATTTTATGGTATAATATCAAATATGAATTTTAACCAAAAAAACAAAATGGATAAATTTGAACTGAAAGTTTACTCTATATTTTTTCTTTTTGTATTTGTTGTTATTCAACCATTCTCAATGTTTGCTGAAAATTCTCAATACTACCAAGAACAAATAAATAAATTAAAACAGCAAACTGCTGAAAAAAATAAAGCTATTGCTGAGGCAAAAAAGAAACAAGCAGAATATCAAGATATTATTGATAAAAAAAGAGAAGAAAAAACAACATTAAAAAGTCAAAAGGAAGAAATACAAGGACAAATTTTAAAAACAAAATTTGATATTATTGAAATTGAAGATCAAATAGATAAAACCAGCTTAGAGATGCAGACATTAGATTTGGAAGTTATGCAAACAGAAAGAAGTATAGAAGAACAAAAAGTAAAGATAGCTGATTTAATTAACGTTATTTATAAAAATGATAGCAAAGGTATATTAGAAGCATTGTTTTTAAATGATTCATTATCAGAATTTTTTGATCAAATTAAATATGCTGAATCTATAAATACTGGTCTTGCATCTGTATTGGATAGTTATAAACAAAACAAAGAAGATTTAAATACTAAAAAACAAGAATTAAAAGATAAGGCTATAGAACTTGAACAAAGTAAATTATCTCTTGAAGATAAAAAACAAGATTTACAAAGTAGTCAAGAAAATTTAGCTTTATTAATAAAACAAACCGAAGATCAAGAAGATAAATTTCAAAGTATTTTATCAAATCAAATACTACAAGAAAAATTAATACAAGCAGAAATATCACAGATAAATAAAGATATAAACAGTGCTAATTCAAAATTTAAAACTGCCAAAGAAAAAGAAGCAATGGAAAAGAAGCTTCTTGAAATGGGTGGAGCTGTAAGTAATAATAGTCTTTCTTGGCCAGTTCCTTCAAAAGAAATAATGTCTTATTTTCATGATCCTTCTTATCCTTATAAGAAATCTATTGGGGAACATTCTGCAATTGATATTAGAGCGTCTCAAGGAACAGCCATTAAAGCTCCTGCTGGTGGATATGTTCTTAAAGCGAAGGATAATGGTTATGGATATAGTTACATAATGTTAATGCATGCTAATGGAATAGTTACTCTTTATGGTCATGTGTCCGGATTTAATGTATTAGAAGATCAATATGTTAAAACTGGTGATATAATAGGATATACCGGTGGTAGACCTGGATCAAAAGGTGCTGGACCTTTTACTACTGGACCTCATTTACATTTCGAAGTTAGAGTTAATGGTGTTCCTGTTAATCCACTTGAATACTTAAAGATAAAATAATTTATATAAAAAACTACATTTATTTGTGGTTTTTTATTTTTGTGTTAATATCTAAAATACAAACTTATGGAGGTAAACTTTGAAAAACGAAGACGACTATAGACCATATATATTTATTGTTAAATTTAGCGAAAGAGATATTGACAGAACAATAAAAAGTATTGGAAGGGATATGTCTTTTTTACTGATTTTGTTTCCATTTTTAATATATATACCATTATTTTTTTATAAGATTATATTTATTAAAAACGTAAGATTAACTGAATTTTCTTTATTTCTATTAGAGTTATTAGCTATATTGTTTGTTATTGGAATATATATTTTTTTGAACGTAATCTATAAATCATTTAATTATATTCACAACAATGTTTTTGTTAATTATTATGCTGAAAATTATGCATTTGATAATTATGATAGATTAATAAAAAAAAGTATTTTTCAATTAGCTTTAAATTCTTTAGCTTTAATAATTGTTGCAATTATTAGTCTTTTTTTCTTAATTAAGAACAATATTAACGATATAACAAATTTAAACTTTAATCTGTTAATAATTATTGGCATTATGAACGCGGTTGTTTTTATTGTTTATTCAATATTTATAATAATTACAAGATTATTAAAAACCATTTTACTTAATGATGTAATTGATAAAATATTTACTGATTACATTTTTTTCTCAGGTATTTATATATTACTTAGTTGCTTGTTTAATGTTTAGATAAGTAACGACTGATCTTTAATAGGATCAGTTTTTATTTTCTTTTTTCGACTATTTTTTCTTTTATTTATAAAAGAAAAATGGCAAAATTGATTTTTTTACTTTATTTTGATATTATTTTATTATTATTTTGATATTTAATGACTAAAACTATGGAAAGAAATTTTACGAAAGACTTGAAAAACATGATAGGTCAAAAGGTTTTATTAAAAGGTCATCTTCATAAAGTAAGAGACTTAGGTGGTCTTTGTTTTGGTGTCTTAAGAGACAAGGATGGCATTGTTCAAATTACAACAGAAGATAAAGATTCTGTATTACCAAAATTAAAAAGAGAATCTATTATTGAAGTTATTGGGGAAGTAAAAAACTGTGAGAAGGCTCCTAATGGAATAGAGATATATTTAGATTCAGTAAATTGTTTAGTTGAAGTTAAAGAAGATCTTCCTTTTGAAATAGATAAAAACGACATAAACGCAAATCTTGATACTGTGTTAAATTTTAGATCTGTATCACTTAGAAATCTTAGAAATAGATCAATTTTTAGAATACAACATACTATTTTAAAAGCATTTAGAGAATATTTTACAAATAATGGATTTACAGAAATTAATTCTTCAAAATTATTAGGAAATGCCAGTGAAGGTGGTGCTGATGTATTTAAAGTTAAATATTTTGACAGGGAAGCTTATCTTGCTCAATCTCCTCAATTCTACAAACAAATGATGGTTGGTGTATTCGAAAGAGTTTTTGAAACTAATTTTGTTTATAGAGCCGAACAACATAATACTTCAAGACATTTAAATGAATACATGAGTTTGGATATAGAAATGGGATTTATTAATTCTATGGATGATGTTATGAAAGCTGAAGAAGGTTTTCTTAGGTATGCCATAGAAATGTTAAAAAATGATTGTGAAGAAGATTTTAAGAGATTAAATGCTGTATTACCAGTTATACCAGAATCTGGAATTCCTATGATGAATTTTTCTGATGCTCAAAAATTATTAGATGAAAAATATGGTCAAAAATGTTTTGGAGAAAAAGATTTAGACCCAGAACATGAAAAATTACTTGGTGAATATGCAAAGAAAGAGTTAGGTTCTGATTTTATCTTTATTACTGGATATCCAACAATAAAGAGAGCTATGTATACAATGGTTGATCCAAAAAATCCAGAATTTACATACAGTTTTGATTTGTTGTTCAATGGTCTTGAGATAACTTCTGGAGCTCAAAGAGAACACAGATATGAAGATTTAATTAAAAATATGGAAAGAAAAGGATTAAATTCTGCTGAATATACAGACTATCTTTCATCTTTCAAATACGGTCTTCCTCCTCATGGTGGATTTGGTATAGGTTTAGAAAGAATTACTGCTCAATGTTTAGGTATTAGTAATGTTAGGGAAACAACTTTATTACCAAGAGATCTTGATAGATTAACTCCATAATAATTAAAAACCTTAGACTTTTTGTTTAAGGTTTTTTAGTACTAATTTTTGACAAAACCCCTAATTTGATGTAAATATAAATAGCAATTTATAAGGGAGGCTAGAGAATTATGGAGAGAACTAACTCTACAAAAAACATTTTTAAAAGTATTGCTTGTTTGGTTTTTTTTACCGCAACGATACTTGTTTCGGTTATTGGAATTAATTTTGCTTTGAAATCAAAAAACATAGCATTAATTAATGTTTTACATATCCCGGCAACAATAAAAAACGGTGAAGTTTTTATTAATCCTGGAATCAATAACATTACTAGCAAGATGATACTTTATTATTCAACACCCGTCATATTTCTATGTTTATTATTGATTTGCTTAATACTTTTTAAAAGAAGCTATATAGAATATGACGAAAAAGCAAAACATATAAACATCTTAAACCATGTTTCAGATTTTTTGCATAATTTTGTTTATATTGTATTTCATTTTAAAAGTATGGCGATTTTTGAAGCAAAAAATTTGCTTGCAAGAATATCCGATTATATAAACGAAATGAGAGATGCTGAAAATTTGACATCAGAAGTTGTTGTAGATAAACAATTTGTAATACTAGCAATTAAACATGCTTGCAGAACAACTTTGTTTGCACTTTTTATATATCTGCTTTATGTGATCTTTGGAATATTTTTTATTATTGATACCGGAAAATTTATTGCAAATATTACAAATTTTAGCATTATAGAAAATATTACATTTATTCTTTCCATTCTGGCTGTTTTTGGAATGTTCTTTTCTAAGGACATCTAAGAACAATTGCACCCTCAAAGATTTTATCTTGAGGGTTGTTTTTATTTTATTTAAATAATAAGATAAAACTTTAATTGCAAAAACACTATATTTTATATATAATCTTTTTATAAAACATTTAACTTAAAAATATGCAAACAGTTAATGAAGATACTATTAAACATATTGCTAAACTTTCAAAGATAGCTTTAAAGAATGAAGATATTCCAGTATTAGCAAAACAAATAGGTCAAATTTTAGAATACGTTGAACAGCTTAATGAAATTCCAGATAATATTGAACCATTAGATAATCTAACTGGTAATTTTAATAGATTTAGAGAGGATGTTGTTGTTGATTTTAAAAATAAAGAAAAAATTATTTCTAATGCTCCAAAAAATAAGAACGGTTTTATATTGGTGCCAAAGGTATTGGAAAACTAAAAAACTAAAAACTAAAAAATGAACTTAAAAGATTTAAATATAGAAAAAATACATAAAGCCTTTATCGATAAAGAATTTTCTTGTGTAGATTTAATAAATGCTTATTTTAATAGAATAGAAGAAGTAAATAAAGATTATAATGTATACACTAGCACAACAAAAGAATTAGCTTTAGAAAAAGCTAAAATTGTTGATGAAAAAATAAAAAATAATGAAACTTTAAGAAAATTAGAAGGAATTCCTTTTTCTGTTAAAGATTCAATATCTACTTTAGAAGGTAAATCTCAAGCTGGTTCAAATATTTTAAAAGATTTTGAAGCTACTTATAACGCAACTGTTGTTGATAAACTTATAAACGAGGGTGCTATTTTAATTGGAAAGACAAATTGTGATTCTTTTGGACATGGTTCTTCTACAAAAAATAGTGATTACGGAATTACAAAAAATCCTTTTTCATTAGATCATGTAGCTGGTGGATCTTCTGGTGGTGCTGGAGCTGCTGTTGCTTTAAATACTTGCGCTTTTGCAATAGGTGAAGATACTGGTGGATCAATAAGATGTCCAGCATCGTTTTGTGGTGTTTATGGTTTAAAACCATCTTATGGAAGAGTTTCTAGATATGGTGCAATGGCTTATGGTTCTAGTCTTGATACTATTGGACCACTTGCTAATAATATAAATGACATAGAAATAGTACAAAATATTATTGAAGGATTGGATGATAAAGATACAACAACACTTGATAATAAAAATACACTAAATAGTATAAAAGAACAAAAGCTAAAAACTAAAAAAATAGGTGTTATTAAAGAATTTGATGGAGAGGGGTTAGATACTAGAATAAAAGATTTGTTCTATAAAAAAATAGAAGAATACAAAGCTAATGGATATGAGATACAAGAATTTTCTATTCCATCAGTAAAATATGCAGTTGCTTCTTATTATTTGATCGCATGTTCTGAAACTTCTTCAAACTTATCAAGATTTGATGGTGTTAAGTTTGGTTTTAGAGCTCCTAATGTTACAAAATTAGAAGACATGTATCTTCAAACAAAAGAGCAAGGCTTCTCATTTGAAACAAAAAAAAGAATAATTCTTGGAACTTATTCTTTATCTGCTGGATATGCTGATAAATATTATAAAAAAGCTTGTATAGCAAGAAATCTTATCAAACAAGAATTGGAAAATGTTTTAAAACAAGTTGATGTTGTTTTGGCACCTACTAGTCCAGTTTTGCCTTATGAAATAAACCCATCTACACCAATGGATCCAATGACTGAATACTTAGCAGATATTTATACTGTTGTTCCTAGTCTTGCTGGTGTTTGTGGCTTAAATATACCTATTGGTTTTGTTAATAATTTACCAGTTGGAATGCAGGTTATTGGTAATGTATTAGAAGAAGATATTGTTATTGAATTTGCTAAAAAATAAATATAAAAGCTCGATTAATTTCGGGTTTTTTATATTTATGTTATAATTATACAAGTTAATAATTTAATTATATTTTATGAATCCTCAGTTTTTATATACAATACTATTTTTTGCTCCTTTTATTTTATTAATAATTTTAGGATTTTTAATAGCAAAAAAGCTTATTAAAATTGGTTTATTTGTTTTTATAATTGCATTAATACTTTTCTTTGGTTTCTCTATTAAAATATCACCTTTAGATTATTTCTTTAATTACAATCAACAAGTTGATGCTAAAAGTATAAATCTTGGAAAATATACTATTACATTTGGACAAACTCCATCTGAAAAATTATATTATTCTTATATAAAGATTTATGATAACGAAACAAAGAAGGAAAACACAATAGAGTTAGACCCTCAATCTGGTAAATACTGGAATGTACAAATAACAACAGAAGGTAATAATATTTGCTTTAATAGTTCTTCTAATAAATTGTTCTGTATAGATAAAACAAGTTGGAATATTAATTATAATAATATAACAACAAATTTGAAAGATATAGTTAAATAAAATAAAGACTCCAATGTGGAGTCTTTTTGTTTACAATTCAGCGAGAATTATTGCTTTACGTGAATCAACTTGTCCGTAATAATAATAATTTTGAAGCTCCGATAGTTTTTCTTTATTTTTTTTAAAAAAATCTACCGCAAAATCTAGCCCAAAAACAAGCTTTCTTGTTGGTATGTAGCTGATATTATTTTTTTTCTGATTATTTTTATCTTCTATTTCTTCATATATAGAAGCATCTTCTATATATAGAATTTTTACCGCAATACCGGAAATATTACTTGATTCTATTCTCATAATACATGCCTCCATAAATATTATATTGTATATACAATATAATATTATTTAAATTATTTAGTCAATTATTGATTAAATAATATTTGAATTTATTGATTTTATATACTATTATATATCTTATAAAATAATACAAATTAAAACTATGAATAAATATTCATCAATAATAGGCCTTGAAATTCATGTACAGTTAGATACTAAAACAAAATTATTCTGTTCTTGTAATAATGAATCTTTTGGCGCTGAACCAAACACAAATATATGTCCTCTTTGTTCTGGACAACCAGGAACACTTCCTGTTATGAATAAACAAGCGGTTGATTTTGCAATAAAAGCAGGACTTGCCATGAATTGTGAAATTAATAGAAATACTAAATGGGATAGAAAAAGTTATTTTTATCCAGACTTACCAAAGGGATATCAAATATCTCAATATGATCAACCAATAGATATTGGTGGATATATTGAAATATTTCTACCATCTTTTGTTAAAAATTCAGACGGAAAAGAAGTTGAACAATTAATATCTAAAAAGATTAGACTCGAAAGAGCTCATCTTGAAGAAGATGCTGGTAAATCAATTCATGATAAAAGCATTGAATTTACATTTCTTGATTATAATAGATGTGGCACACCACTTCTTGAAATAGTATCAAAGCCAGATATGTTCTCATCAATTGAAGCTGAACTTTACGCTAGAGAAATAAGAAGAAGAATGAGATATACTGGAGTTTCTAGATGTGACATGGAAAAGGGACATATGAGATTTGATATTAACGTAAATTTAAAAGTTGAAAAAGATAATGGAGATATAGCATTTACACCTATAGCCGAAGTTAAAAATTTAAATTCATTTAGATCCTTAGTTAAAGCTATTGAATACGAAGTAGAAAGACAACAAAAAGAATTTGAAGAAACTGGAATAGTTAAAAACGAAGGCAATAAAACAACGAGACTTTGGAACGATAATAAAGGTATTACTGCTCAAATGAGAAGTAAAGAAGAAGCTGCAGATTACAGATATTTTCCAGATCCAGATGTTATGCCTGTTGTTATTGATGATAATTGGATAGAAGAGATAAGAAAAACTCTTCCAGAAATGCCTTCTGTGAGATTTAACAAATATCTTGAATTGGGTCTATCTAAAACTGTTTCTTATTATGTTGTAGATAATATGGCTTTAGCTGATTATCTTGATGATTGTTTAAAAATGATAGATGAAAAAGAACAAACCTCCTTCGCTGAAGCTTCGGCGGTTAAAAAAGAGTTCTTAAATTGGTTTGGTAGAGATTTATTTTCTCAAATGAATCAATCAACTATAGAAACTGATGATTCTAATTTAACAATAAAAGTAACAAAAGAAGATTTTGTTGGATTAATAGAATTAATTATTAATAAAAAAATTACTAGAAATTTAGCAAAAGAATTTTTAGTAGATATGTGGGATAATGCAAAAACATTAAATGAATTAAAAGCTACAATACCTAATGAATCTATTAATATAGATGAAATTATTAATAAAGTTTTAACAAATAATCAAAATATGTTAGAACAATGGAAAAATGGTAATGAAAAGGTATTTAATGTGTTCGTAGGACTTACAATGAAAGAAACAAAAGGATTAGTTGATCCTCAGGAAATACAAACAAAATTAAAAGAAATATTAAGTAGATAATATAAAATAGATGCTGTAATTTGCATCTATTTTATTTTGTTACTATTTTAAAAAAATATCGTTATATTATAAGTGCACAATTAATAATAATTTACCAAAATAAAAAATGAAAAAAGCTTTGTTATTAGTATTACCATCTTTATGCGTAATATCCTTATTATCATCTTCTGTAAACGCAGAAGAAAAGATGTGTACTATGCAATATGATCCAGTTTGTGGTGTTGATGGTGTAACTTATGGAAATTCATGTATGGCAAATGATGTAAAAATAGCCTACAAAGGTGAGTGCGAAATGAAAGCTTGCACTAGAGAATATATGCCTGTTTGTGGGTCGGTTCAAGTTCAATGCATTAAAGCTCCTTGCAACCCTATATTTGAAACATTTTCTAATAAATGTGTATTAAGTAATAACAAATTAGCTAAATTAGCTTACACTGGTGAATGTAAAGAAAAAATTTCTGGACCATCACAAATAAAATATTATAAAAATATCAAAAAATATAGTGGAAATTTATTTGGAGATAGATTAGAAAAAATTTCTGGACCTAGTCAAATAAAATATTATACAAATATAAAAAAAATAGGTAACGACCTTTATGGTGACAAGAAACCTCAAGTAATGGCAAAAATAGATGTAGAGGGTGTATTTAAAACTTTGTCGGCATTAAATTCTGAATGTACAACAAACGGACAAACTATAAAAATGGAAACTGTTTATAATGAAAACGTTGAAAAATCTGATATTACTGATACCGTAATTACTTTTGCCGGTACGACAACAAAAGCAAATTGTGAATTTAGTTGTACTTATTATTTAGGAACTCAAAAAGTTGTTCCAAACTATAATTGTAAATAAAAAAATCTGGATTAATTTCCAGATTTTTTTAATTCTATTTTTGATTTCATAAAGAAAAATCCAACTACCATAAATGTTATAACAGGAGATAACCATTCTGGTATATGCATTCCAAAACCATCAAGTATCATACATATTCCTAAAAACAATATTGAATACATTGCGCCATTTTTAAGATATGCATATTTCTTAATATTATCTACATTTGATATTGTTATTTCTCTTACAATTATTGCTCCTAACCCGTTACCAACTAATATTAACGGAACTAGTAATGTAAAAGCAAACGCCCCAAGAACACCATCTATTGAAAATGTCATATCTATTACTTCTAAATATAATATTTTAGATATATCAGAAAGCCCGCTATTACTTGATACTATTTTCTCTTCTTGAGCTTCTGCGTTTTGTTTAAATCCATGTGTTATAAAGAAAGCTGTCGAACCAACTACGGCTCCAAATGCTATTGCTGGACTTATTTTTAATGCTTTCCAAACTATAATACATAACAATATAGAACTTACTGCATAAAACCAAACACTCCATTTTTGAAATTTTTTCTCTATGTGTAATCCAAAATTCTTTTCTTCAAGGAAAATCCAATGCAAGAATAAGAATAACAAGAAAACTCCGCCACCCATAAATAATATTGGAGCACTTTGAGCCATCGAATTTGCTACTCTTGGATCATTTGAAAATAGCATAGTAAATATTTCTATTGGATTTAAATTAGAATTTAAAAACCAAACTATAATTAATGGCAAAAAGCCTCTAACCACAAATACAGCGAACACTATACCCCAGGTTAAAAACCATCTTCTCGCTTTATGTCCCATCTTTGATAAGACTTCAGCGTTGATAATAGCGTTATCTATACTTGATATTATTTCAAAAAGAGAAAGACCTAATATTGTTAATACTATACTTAATACTTGCATAATTAAACATGTTTTATTATTTTGTTAGTTTGTAATTTTATCATAAATTTTATTTTGTGCATATTTATTTTTTTATATGTATTGATAAATATAATTTATTGTGGTATGATTTTTCATACTTATATGATAAATAATAACTAGTTTTATGAATAAAACAAACGAGAAATCATTTCCTTGTCATGGTCAACCTAAATTTTATGGATCTACATCAATAGGAGAAAGGGGACAAATAGTTATCCCTTCTGAACTTAGGTCAGAATTTAATATTAATCCAGGTGATAAATTTATATTCTTTTCAATGGGAAAGGTAATAAGTTTAGTTAAGGCCGACGATGCAAAAGACATGATAGATGGCATTTCTAATATTATTTCATTAAAAAATGATATAAAAAAAGCCATAGAATAAAAAAATAATAATTCATACAGTATATTGCAATACAAAGTACTATATGATACAATTTTTAAAGATATAAAAAATAAGAATTTTAAATTATGAAAAAAGCTGTAAAGATAATAATACCAGTAGTTATTATACTAGTAATAGTTGGATTGTTTTTTATTTTTGGAAATAAAAATAAACAAGCAACAACCGATTATAAAACAACAAAAGCTCAAATGGGAAACTTTGTAGATTATATTGAAGCTGATGGTAAAATCTCTGGACAAAATCAAATTTCTGTAAAACCTAAAATTACAGGAAATGTTGAAGAAATATATTTCAAAAATGGTGACAAAATAAAAAAAGGAGACTTAATAATGAAATTGGATACAACTGATATAGAAAATACTGTTCAAAACGCACGTATTGGTGTTTCTAACGCGCAAAATAATCTAAATAGAGTTATTAAACCAGCAGACAAATTGTCATTAACACAAGCTAAATTATCACTCGAAACAGCAAAAGATAATTTAAATAAATTAAAACTATCTCAAGAAATTTCATTAGCACAAGCGAAAGAAGCTAACGATAATGCTAATACTGCATTAAATAATGCATACGATTCTGCGTTAAATAATATTGATAGTGCATTTGCTGGATATGCAACTATTGTAAATAATTCTCAAAAAATATTATATTTATCAGATTTAATAGTAAATCAAGACATAACTGGTACAGATGCTGATAAAAATTTATTAGCAGACACATCTACAATATGGAATGTTGAAATACCAAAATACTGGAAAGATATAATAGATGGATCAAATTTTGATACCGCTGAAGATAAAACAAAGTTAGAAACATTAGCAAAGACAGCCACTGCAAATTATAAAAATGCAAAAACTAATTATGCTTTAAATGTTTCTACTTATAGAACACTTTCTAGATTTTCAACAAAAGAAGAAGTTGAAAAATTTTTAAATACATCAATAGACACAGCTAAGTATTTTACAGAAATGGAAAGATCTTTAAATAATCTTTATGATTTCTGGGTTACTTATAATAATGATAGAAAAAGAACATTATATTATAATATTCCAACTTATAATCTTACTTTAAAAACAGATACAGTCTCTGCAAATAATTATCTATCTAGTTTAATTTCTTCTCAAACTGGATCATATGGTATAGATACTTTAAAAACTTCATTAAAGAATTCAGAAAGAAATTTACAAACATTAACAAACAACCAACCTTTAGACTTAAAATCTGCACAAATTAATTTAGATGCTGCTCAAGAATCTTACAATAAAATTAACAATGGTGCTGATAAGTTAGACATAAAAACATACCAAATAGCATTAGATCAAGCTAATAATCAATTAAATTCTGCGATAGAACAATTAAATAATTATTACATAAAAGCCCCATTTGATGGTGTAGTTGGCGGTATATTAGTAAAACAATCTGATTTAGTTGCTGCAGGAACTTCTGTTGCTCAAATTGTTTCTAATGAAAAAATTGTTGAAATTAATGTTAATGAAAACGATACTTCAAAATTACAAATTGGACAAAAATCTATTGTTACATTTGATGCTTTTGAAAACTTTAAAATAGATGGTGAAGTTATAGAAATAAATACAACGCCAAATAATGATCAATCTAATGTTGTGAATTATCTTGTTAAAATATTTTTAAACACACCAAAAGAAGATTCTGATAATTATAAGAACTTTAATCTTATAAGAACCGGAATGAATGTATCTGCAAAGATAACTATAAAAGAAAAAAATAACATATTATTATTAGATAGCGCTGCTATTAATGAAAATGATAATGGTTATTATGTTGAGATAATTAAAAAAGATAACGAAAATAAGGATTTAATCACAGAAAAAGATGTAGTAATAGGTTTAGTTGGAAATGATACAACGGAAATAATTTCAGGATTAGATGATGGTGATCAAGTCGCAATAAGACAGAAAAAACAAGTAACTTCTGGCGGAATGGGGTTCTAAGAATAAATTAAATTATTCAATATTATGAATAAAAAAACAATAATAAAAATTGAAGATATAAAAAAGAACTTTGGTAAAGGTGATAACATTACTAAAGTTCTTAAAGGTATTTCTTTTGAAATAAAAGAAGGAGAGTTTGTTGCAATCATAGGTAAATCTGGTTCTGGTAAATCTACTTTAATGAATATTTTAGGGGCACTAGACACTCCAACTTCTGGAAGTTATTTTTTAGATGGGAAAGATATTTCTAAATTAAAAGATAAACAACTTGCTACGATCAGACAAAAGAAAATAGGATTCGTATTCCAATCTTTCAATCTTTTAAATGGTATATCAGCATTAAAAAATGTCATGATGCCACTTATTTATAATGATGATGTAAAAACTTCATCAAGAAAAGAAATAGCATTAGAATGTTTAGAAAACGTTGGCTTTGATATGAATAGAATAAACAACAAACCGAATCAAATATCTGGTGGACAAATGCAAAGAGTTGCTATTGCTAGATCTCTTGTAAATAATCCATCAATGATTTTAGCTGATGAACCAACTGGTAATTTGGATAGTAAAACTGAAGAAATTGTTTTAAATACATTTCAAGATTTAAATAGAAAAAATGGTGTAACTATTGTTATTATTACACATGACGATTCTGTTGCTAGTAGAGCTAATAGAATTATAAAAATCCAAGATGGATTAGTAGTGGAAGATGCCCCAAGAGGAGAAGGTAAAATAGAACTAAGAAAATAATCACCCAAATTTCTCTTTATTAAAGAGTGGTATAAATATTATGAAATTTAGAGATTTATTAAATGAAACAATTATATCTATCACTGCAAAAAAAGGAAGAACTATTCTTACTGTTTTGGGTATAGTTATAGGAATTGCTTCCGTAACAGCTATTCTTACAATAGGAGAAGCTGCACAAAAATCTATAAAAAGTGACGTGGAATCATTTGGAAATAACTTATTGTTTGTAGATTTAGATTCTTCTAAAATTTCTGATTCTGGTAAAAATATAACTGGTTTTACTGATAAGGATGTTAATGCTATAAAAAAAATACCAGGCATTGATTCAGATAACTCTTATAGATTAGATTCGTCTAGTTATGTTGTAAAATATAAAAAAGATGACATGGTTTTTTCTGTTGTAGGAATTGAACAAAACTTACAATATAAAGTAAAATTAGAAATTGATTATGGTAAATTTTTTACAGAAAGCCAAGAAAAAAACGCAAAAAAAGTTGTTATTATAGGACCGGAAATTAAGGATCAACTTTTTAGTAAACAAAATCCTATAGGCAAAATTATTAAAATAGGTGATACAAATTTTGAAGTTATTGGAGTTACAAAAGAAAAACAATTATCTACTATGAATTTCAATAATATGATTTTCATGCCAATAACTTCAATGCAAACTTATTTAACTGGAAGAAACGATGCTATTGAGCTTTGGGTATATTTTAAAGATGGAGCTGATGTTATTGATTTAAAAGATAAAATCCAAAAATCATTATTTCAAACAAACGATTTAAAATATGAAGGTACTGATTATTTTAAAATCCAAAGTCAGGATGATGCTGTACAATTAACTGATAATATAACTTCTATCTTCACTTCATTACTTGCCGCTGTTGCTGCTATTTCTCTTCTTGTTTCTGGCATTGGTATTATGAACATGATGCTTAGAATAGTTGCAGAAAGAACTAAAGAAATAGGTTTACGTAAAGCCGTTGGTGCTACTACGTTTGAAATAAGTGTACAATTTTTGTTAGAATCAATAGCCCTTACAATTCTTGGTGGAATATTTGGTGTACTTTTTGGCATTCTTCTTTCTAATTTAATTATTCCGTTGATGAAATTAAAAGGTTTAATATCCATAAACGCTATTTGTGTATCATTCTTTGTTTCTAGTGCTATTGGTATAATATTTGGTTTTTATCCAGCTAGAAGAGCAGCTAAAATGAATCCTATTGATGCTTTAAGAATAGAATAAATAGTAAGTGTCGCATGCATGCGACACCTAACAATGAATAATATTATGAAATTTAGAGATTTAATTGACGAAACAACTCAATACTTGCTTGCGAATAAAACAAAAACCATTCTTACAATGGTTGGTATTACTATTGGTATTATGTCTATTATTGCCATGCTTTCTATTGGAAATGCTGCAAAAAAATCTCTTGAAAAAGATATCCAATCAATGGGTGCTAATGTTGTTCGTGTCTTTCCTAATCAAGAATTTACTAGAAGCGGAAAACAAAAAGTTGATTTATTTACAAAAAACGATGTTAATGAAATATTAAAAATTTCTGGTGTTAAAAATATTTATACGTTAGATTCTGGATCTTATGGTGTTTATTATAAGAAAAATAAACAAATGTTAACATTAATGGGTTCAGATGTTGAATTTCATAGTGAAATGAAATCAGAAATAGACACCGGCAGAGATTATACGCAGAGTGAGTTTGATAATTATTCTAAAGTAATTGTAATAGGTCCTGGTATAGCTAAAGACATGTTTGGTAAGAAAAATCCTATTGGTGAGACCTTAAAAATTGGTGGTACATCATTTAAAATAATTGGCGTAAATAAATCTTTAACATTTGCTTTTGGTTTAGCAAATTTCGATAACATGATTTTTATACCAACCACAACGATGCATAGATATTTACTTGGAAGAGAAGAATCTAGTTTTATGTGGGTAACATTAAATGATGATGCAGATTCTGAAAGTATTAGTGATAAAATTTATAATACACTAACAAAAAGCAGGGGACTTAAGGCTGATTCTAAAATTAAGTATTTTTCATTAACAAGCAGTAAGGATTCTATGAAAATGATTGGTACGATAACAAATATTTTTACAATATTATTAGCGTCCATAGCAGGGATATCACTTGTTGTTGCTGGTATTGGTATTATGAATATGATGCTTACAACAGTAATGGAAAGAACAAAAGAAATAGGCTTACGTAAAGCTGTTGGTGCACAAGCAAAAGATATTTCTAAACAATTTTTAGTTGAATCTGTGGCTATTACATTAATGGGTGGTTTATTTGGTGTATTATTTGGAATTTTATTATCAAATATAGTTACTGGCGTATTTATGAAAATTGATAGCGGTGTTGATATACAATATATAATATTTGCTTTTGGTGTTTGTACATTTATTGGAGTTTGTTTTGGGTATTATCCAGCAAAAAGAGCGGCAAAATTAAATCCAATAGAAGCTTTAAGATATGAGTAAAATAAAAAATAAAGAGATATAAAAACTCTTTATTTTTTTGTTACCTTTCTTTATTATATTCGTTATATAATCTATAATAAAAAGGCTATTTATAAAAATAACTAACTATTAATAATTAATAAAAAAGATTGTGAAAAGAGTAATTAAATTTTTTATAGTAATTCTAATAATTACTATCATCTCCATAGGTGGGATTTTTATTTTTAAAAAAATTAAAGGTAAAGAACCAAAAGATAAAGGATATACAGAAAATCCTATTTCTCTAAATACTTTCACAACAACAGTTGATGGTTCTGGAAGAATAATACCAGAAAAAGAGATGAGCATAAAAGCTGAATTTTCAAGCACTATTTTAGATGTGTTTGTAAAAAATAGTGATGAAGTGAAGAAAGGACAAATAATAGCCCAATTAGACTCAAAAGATGCAATTAAATATTTTAACGAAACATCATTAGCTTTAGAAAATGCAAAGGCTAATTTAGAAAAAATAAAAAAACCAGCTGATGCAAATACAATATCTCAAGCTCAATTAAGTGTTCAAAAAGCTAAATATGATCTAGACAAATTAAAAGATAAACAAGTAGATGATAAAATCAATGCCGCAAAAACTTTATTGGACTCAAAAGAAGATTTAAATAAAACATATTCCGAAACTCAAGATTCTATTGATGTTACTTTGTCATCATTAAGCTTATATGATACAAACGGAATATTAAAACAACTAAAAGAAGCTTTACATGTTAGAGATATAGCATATACACCGATAGAAGATGATAATGATACAAAAAAAGTTGATGATTCTTTAATTTTTGACGTTGAAATACCCTTATATTGGAGGGATGTTTCTTATGCTGCAAATTTTGATACATCAGCAAATCAACAAAAATTAATTGATTTTGCAAAAAAATCTACTTATTATTTTAAAAAAGCTGAATCTTTATATAAAGATATTTCTACAAAAAGATATGATTCATCTATAAATTTAAATAACGAAGAAGATCTAAAAAAATATATTGATTCAATAGCTCAATTATTAGACTATACTCATTCTTCAATAAGAGAAACAAATAAACTTTATGATTTTTGGATAGATTATAATGTGGCTAGAAAAAGATCTATAGATCAAAATATAATGTCAATTTATAATCCAAAATTAAAAAGTATAACATCGAGCATATCTGGATTGGAAACATCTGTTAATTCTTTAATTAGCAAAATTGATGCTGCAAAAGACAAAATAAAAGAAAAGGAAAGTGCAGTAAAAGAATTAGAAATAACTCAACCAATAGATTTAATGTCTCAAGAGAACGCATTAAAAGATGCTGAAAACAAATTAAAAGACTTAAAAAATGGAGCTGATCCTTTAGATGTTAAACCACTAGAATTAGCATTAAAACAAGCTCAAGAAAATATGGTTGAAGCTACTAAAAAATTACAAAATTCGACAATCTTAGCACCAACAGATGGTGTAATATCTGAATTAAATATAAAAACTGGAGACACAATTTCTCCTAATCAAATTTTAACAAAAATTGTTTCTGGCGGAAAAATAGGAGAATTATTAATCAATGAAATAGACAGTACTTTAGTGAAAGCCGGACAAACGGTTGATATTACATTTGATGCATTTCCAGATATTTTTGTTCAAGGTGATGTAATAGATATTGGTACAAAAGCTGATAGTGCAAGTCAACAATACTATGGTAGTAATGTAGTAAATTATAGTGTAAGAGTAAATTTAAATAACTTAACCGACAAAAGAGTTAGGGATGGTATGACTATTATGGGTAAAATCCAAGTAGAGAATAAAGAAAACGTCTTAACAGCACCAACTGAATCAGTGAACGAAGATGCTGACGGAAAGAAATTTGTTGAAGTTTTGGTTAATGGAAAAATTGAAAAAGTATTCGTTGAAATAGGATCTCAAAACATATTTCAAACAGAAATTAAAAGTGGTTTAAAAGAAGGTGATGTTGTAATAATAAGAACAGAAGCGACAACAGACAATTCACAAATGCCAGGTTTTAATGGAGCATCAATAATTAATGAAGCAAAAGGGTAATATTTATGCATATTATAAAATGTGAGAAAATTAATAAATTTTACGGAAAAGGAGATAATAAAGTCCATATTTTAAAGGATATATCTTTTGAGATAGAAGAAGGTGAATTTGTTGCAATTATTGGACCATCTGGTTCTGGCAAATCAACATTAATGCATATTTTAGGATGTTTAGATATTGCTACTTCTGGTAAGTATTTTTTAGATGGTGACAATATATCAAAGCTTAAAGACAGAAAACTTACAAAAATAAGAAGAGAAAAAATAGGATTTGTGTTTCAGTCTTTTAATTTACTTCCAAGAACTACTGTAATTAAAAATGTAATATTACCATTAATTTATAATCATAAATTTGCAAAGAAAGATAGAGAAAAAATAGCTCTAAAATGTTTAGAAGAAGCTGGTTTTAATTTGGAAAAAATAAAAAATAAAACAAATGAAATATCTGGTGGACAAATGCAAAGAGTTGCTATAGCTCGTGCTCTTGTTAATAATCCATCTATTATTTTTGCTGATGAACCTACTGGTAATCTTGATTCAAAAACAGGAAGTATAGTATTAAATACTTTTAGAAAATTAAATAAAGAAAACGGTGTAACTATAATATTAATTACACATGATAAAAAAGTAGCATTAAGTGCAAATAGAATTATAGAAATAAAAGATGGAGAAATAGTAAAAGATTATTATAATAAATAAATGTTATGTATATTAGTGATTTAATGTCAGAAACCTTTTCCGCAATAGCAAGAAACAAAGGAAGAACTATCCTTACTATTTTGGGTATCGTAATCGGAATAGCTTCTGTTGTTACAATGGTTTCAATTGGTGCTTCTTCTAAAAAATCTGTAGAAGATTCAATAAAGGCAATGGGATCAAATAATCTAAGAATATCTTTTCAAAAAAGTGAAAATTCAATAACTCCTGGATTTAGAAAAATAGATACTGAATTATTACAAACGATAAAAGGTGTGAAAGATATATTCTTATATAGTCAAACATTTGGAAATGTTCAATATAATAATAAAACATCATACCCTCAAATATATTCTATATATAGCAATCTACAAAGTGGATTAAAAGTAAGTATAAAAGAAGGTGGAAGAACTATAAATGAAAATGATATAAAATTTTATAATAAAGTAGCAATTATCGGAACCAATACTGTAAAAGAATTATTTGGAAAAACCAACCCTATAAATAAATACATAAAAATTAATGGGCAAAATTTTCAAGTTATTGGCATTATTGATAATAAAAAAACCAGTATGAGTTTTGGTGATTATTCATATATGATGTTAATACCTGAAACAACTGCACAGAGATACATTTCTGGAGCAAAAGCATCAAATCAAATGTGGATTAACTTAAAAGACAATGCTGATATAGATAAAACTAGAGATTTAGTTAAAAAAGCTTTAACAGCCACAAAACGTTTTCCAATGGGAATGTACGGAATGGAACCATTCTATATAACAACCAGTAAAGACATGATGGGAACGTCTGGACAAATAAGTGATACATTTACAATATTATTATCATCCATCGCCGGAATATCATTGCTTGTTGGAGGTATCGGTATTATGAATATGATGCTCACAACTGTTACTGAGAGAACTAGGGAAATAGGATTAAGAAAAGCTATAGGTGCTGGTAGATTTAATATTTCATTTCAATTTTTAATGGAATCAATAATATTAACTTTATTTGGTGGGTTATTTGGAGTTTTGCTTGGTTGTGTTGGTGGAAAAATAGCTGCAAAAATGTTTTTAAAAGTTCCTGGAGTTATACCATTATCAACTGTTTTATTAGCATTTGGTGTGTCTACTTTGATTGGTTTAGTGTTTGGTTTATTTCCAGCAATAAAAGCGTCAAAGTTAAGTCCAATAGAAGCTTTAAGATATGAATAAAAAGAGGGCCTACAAAAGTAGACCCTTTTACTTTTTTACGAAAAGTAATAAACGCTGTTTTAATACACCCATTATATGTAACACATATATATTTATGGGGTTATTTTTTGTTTTAAATGGAAAATAATTAAACCATTTGTTCGTGTAATTTCTCCTTTAAATTACACTACCTATTACTTACTCAAGAATTAAATTTTATAAAAAATTTAATTCATAGGTTTGAGCCTCGTTTGGATATAGAAATTATTCTTTTTTAAAAAGAATAATAGAAAATTTAGTTAGTAACCGGTGGTTGATTTGTATCTACCGGACTAACCGGAGCAACTTCCGGAATATCAGCCTTATCTGTTATTGATGGCTGAGTTGATTCAGGAGTTGGGATTGGAGCTATTGGCGCTTGTCCTGTGTTCTTCTGACTTTCAATATCGGTTTGTAGTTTATTAATCTGTTCTTGCATGTTTGTGATTAATCCAATGTACTCCTTAATACATTGCAAATCTTTCACAAAATTATTTGCATTTTCTACATCAGATATATAAATCTTAAACTCTTCAAGGCTGTTTACTCTTGAACTTAAAGCGCTAACATCAATTGATTCTATGACCTTAATTCTTGCATTAAGACCTTCAATGTCAGTCTTTTCAGCTTTATTTGCTTGTAAACCCAAGGTGCTTTCTTTCAATGAAGCTATAGATTCATTAATTTTAACAATATCTTCAGCGCTAAGCTTAGTTGAATCAGAAATTTGTCCTTGAATTTCTCCAAGTGAATGTTGCATTTCTACATATTTCTTGTCCATCTTGTCGTAAAAATTCGTCAACAAGTCTTGAGCGCCCTTAATTTTAGCAATGTCTTTTGTTTGTTGGGCGTTGACGGCATTAATACTTGAGATACTTTGTTTAACAGCACCAAGTCCACTCTTGATTTCATCAAGAGAGGCCTTAAATGAGGCAACTTCTTCAGCTTTGGCTTTTGCTTCAGCTTCTTTTTCTTGTTTTTGATTAACAACGTATTCATCAAATTTAGTAGACAAAGCGGCCGTATCGTTTCTTGCTTTTTGGTCCGAGCAAGAAACAAATACAAATGATAAAATCGCAAACAACAGAGCTAACAGCATAACACTCTTCTCTTTGAGAAGATTCTTCTTATAAAAATTCATAAAGCCTCCTAAAATAGATAGTTTAAGAAAGATGAGAAGTAGGACATAACCTCCTAGAAATGATGTAGTTTACCTCCAGTTTTAATTTTGTTAATGCTATTTTATACAACTGTGTTGTTTTTTGCAAAAAAATATAGTGGATAACTCATTATACCTTTTTCTTCTTTTCTTTTTTCGACTCCATCTTTATTAAAATTTCGATGGACGCAGTATTTTTTTCTTTTCTTAGTGAGCTTGATAAAGCGAGCTTGGAAAAGAAAAATGGCAAGACGCCCATATTGTTTTTTGCTAATTTTAATGTATAATGTAAGAACATTTTGAATATTAAAGACTTTATGAACCAACAACATATTAGAAATTTTTGTATTATCGCTCATATTGATCATGGTAAATCGACATTAGCCGATAGATTTTTGCAAATTACAAATACTGTTCCAGAAAGAAAAATGCAAGCTCAGTTATTAGATAGCATGGAACTTGAAAGAGAAAGAGGTATTACAATTAAGCTTACTCCCGTAAATATGAACTATACTTACAAAGGAGAAAATTATAGACTTAATTTGATTGATACCCCAGGTCATATAGATTTTAATTATGAAGTATCTAGATCTCTTGCTGCTTGTGAGGGAGCTATTTTAGTTGTTGATGCAACACAAGGTGTTCAAGCTCAAACCGTGGCTAATCTTTATCTTGCTATTGAACAAGGTCTTGAAATTATTCCTGTTATAAATAAGATTGATCTTCCAAATGCTGACATAGAAAGAGTTAGTAAAGAAATTATTAATTTACTTGGTTGTAAAGTTGAAGATATTATTCATGCTTCCGCAAAGACTGGATTAGGTGTTGAAGAAATTATTAGTGCTGTTATAGAAAGGATTCCTTGTCCTAAAGGTGAAACAGAAAACACAAATACAAAAGCTCTTATATTTGATTCTAAATATGATAAATATAGAGGTGCTGTTATGTATATTAGAGTTTTTAATGGTTCACTTCAAAAAGGTGATTTGGTTAAATTAATAAATAAAGACACTGAAGCTGAAATATTAGATATTGGGTTACTCCAACCAGAAATGATTCCTTCTGGATCTCTTGAAACTGGTCAAATTGGATATTTAGTAACAAATATTAAAAATATTTCAGAAACTAAAGTCGGAGATACTATTACGTTAATTAAAAACACACATGTAGAACCATTACCTGGATACAAGAAGGTTAAGCCTTTTGTTTTTGCTGGTATATTTTGTAAAGACAGCTCAGAGTTTAATATTTTGAGAGATGCCATGGAAGAAATCGTTCTTTCTGATAGTGCTATAGAATACGTTCCAGAAGCTAGTAATGGCCTTGGGTTTGGTTTTAGATGTGGATTCTTAGGATTATTACATTTAGAAATTATTTCCGAAAGATTAACAAGAGAACATGGTTTAGATTTAATAATCACAACACCATCTGTTGAATATAAAGTTTTATTAAAAGAAGGAAAAGAAGAAGTTATCCATAGTCCTCAAGAATTAAAAGATCCATCTTATATTGATTCTATTTTTGAACCATTTGTATCTTGTGAGATCATTGTTCAATCTGAATTTGTTGGTTCAATAATGGAAATAATGCCAGAATATTATGGTATTTATAAAAGTATGAGCTATATTGAAGAAACTAGAGTTATCCTTAAATATGAGATGCCACTTGCATCTATACTTGTTGATTTTTATGATAGATTAAAGAGTATAAGTAAAGGTTATGCTTCTTTAAGTTATGAATATTTAGATTTTAGAAAGGCTGATATAGTAAAATTAGATGTTAGTGTTGCTGGTGATGAAGTTGATGCACTTTCTATATTAACTTATAGAGATGCTGCGTATAAAGAAGGTAAAAGAATTGTAGAAAAATTAAAAGCAGTACTTGATAGAGAATCTTTTGAAATAAAACTTCAAGCATTAGTAAGTGGTAAAATAATAGCCTCTGAAAGAATTTCTGCCATGAGAAAAGATGTATTAGCAAAAATGTCTGGTGGTGATTACACTAGAAAATTAAAACTTTTACAGAAACAAAAAGAAGGAAAGAAAAAGATGATGGGCAAGGGAAGTGTTGATATACCTCATGAAGTATTCTTGGAAATGCTTAAAAGATAATATCTATATTCAAAAAAACGATAATAATACTATTAAAAATGTTATTATCGTTTTTTAATTTGATTTTTTAATGAATTTATTTTAATATATATCTTATCTTACAACTTATTTGGAGGGAAGCATGAAAGGAAATGATTCAATGGCATCACAGGAAGAACAAAAGCATAACGAAATGTTTTTCGTATCTCCTCGAGAGGACTGTTTTTATATAATAAGAAGCAGTATCGAGACGATACACAAACAGAACGGGGACAAAGGGGGTTTGTCAACAAAAACAATTCCTCTTTTTGTTAAAGCAGACTTTTGCATAAAAAGTGAATGCGCTCCTGGTTGTAAAGCTTGCCAATTTTCTACCTTCTTGTTATTTAAAAATGAAATCAAAGAACTACGCAAAATCCATGGATATGGTAATATTTTTATCGTATTCAGGGTTAATGAACTTGGAACAGCAGATGTAGATTATACTTTATAAGTATAATCTACAAGCAAATATTAAAACCGCGAGAAATCAATCTCGCGGTATTTTTATTTGTCTCGTTATGTTATATAATAATTATAATGTTGATAATATTGGTAATATAACGCTCATTGCCATCATTAATACTAATACTATAACAATAACATACTTAGCAATATTTTTAGCTTTTTTCATATGAATGAAATTATTAAAAATTTAAAATCTGATGAAAAGATTGTAGCAATAATTAGAAAATATTTTTTATCTTTATTTAAAGATATCTTCTTTTCTTTATTTCTTTTTATATTATCTTTTACATCTTTATATTTTATACTACAAATTCAAAATAATGAAGTTTTTAAAAACGTATCATTAGTATTGTTTGGTTTTTGTTTGCTTTTAGCTATATTTTTTGCAGTTAAAACGTTCTTTATTTGGACATTTGATTCATTAGTTGTTACAAATTATAGAATTTTTGATATAACTCAAAAAAGCATATTTGATAAAAAAATTACAGAAATAAATTTAAGAGACATTAAATCTATATCATTTACAAAAAATGGAATAATAAAAACTATATTTAACTTTGGTGATTTAAAAATAGAAACCGAAAATTCTACAACAAATTTAGAAATAACAAATATTAAAGACCCATTTGATATACAACAATTAATAAATGATAGAAAAGAAAAACTAATACAAACAGAAGGACAAAAAGGTAAATTTGATAATTTAAGCGAGGAAGAGTTAATCGGGCTTGCATATAAATTAAAAGAAAAAATAGGATCAGAAAGATTAAATAATATTTTAAAAAACTAGCCGTTCATTTGGCTAGTTTTATATTTTGATGACAAAATAAATATATTATCGTATAATTATTATTATGATAAAAGATCATCAAGAGTCTTCGTTAAAGTTTAAGAAGCAAAAATATACACTTAAAATTTTCCTAGTCGTTAGTCTAGTTGTTTTTTTGTTAGTTTTTTGTGGTGTTATTAATGTTTTGTTAAAAAATAAAAATGAAGACAATAATATAAATAAATTATCACAAAAGGCTGGGGAAATTAGAGATAAGAATAAAGAAATCAAAACTCTAATTAATACTTATAACACTGAAACAAATAAAGAAGCTATGGCGAGAGAAAATTTGAACGTTATGATGGATGGTGAAAATGTTGTTGTAATAAATGATAACAAAACAGAAGTACAAATCTCAAAAAAGAAGACTAATATTGTCAAAAACAACAAAGCTATACCTAATTATAATAAATGGTTAGATTTTTTCTTTGAGAAAAATAAATAAAAAAAGAAATGGAAAATAATTTACAAAACACTTTACCAACAAAAATTAAACAAATATTTAATAATAAAATATTAATTAAACTTATTATTTGTTTTTTAATATTTATTGTATTAATAATTATTAATTCGGTTATAAAAAATAACATTTACAAAACTAATAGCCAATCATTTTTAGCTACAACATATGCTAATATAACAAATATGCCAGCTATTAAAGTAAATAAAGAAATTATAAGATATACAGATTATTTTAAATTTTATGATTATTTAAATACTTTTTATAAAAAACAAACTTTAGATAACCAAGAAATAACAACCCCAAATCAAGAATCAATAAAAAACGAAGTTGTTTCAAAGCTTGTAAAAAATTCTGTATTGCAAAAATTAGCATCTAAATATGATATTACCGTTACTGATAGAGAATTATTTGATGAATTAAAAAAACTTAATATTCAAACCGGAAGTATTGATATTACAGAAAAATACATAAAAGATAATTACAATATGTCATTAGACGATTTCAAGAAGGATTTTATTACACCAATTATAATAAAAAATAAATTAAATTTGGTAATATCTAATGATAATAAAATAAATAAAACTCAAATAGATAAAATAAATAATATTTATAACCAAATAAAGAGTTCTAATAACGCTGTGAGCGTAAATAAATTAGGTCAAAAAACAGATGTATTTTCTACATTAGCTAAAGAATCCAGCGAAGACAAAAATTCATCTGAAAACGATGGCGACTTAGGATGGTTATCTAGAGATTCAATGGAAGAATCCATTAAAAATGCTGCTTTTGCCTTAGAAAAAGGTGATTATAGTCAAGTTATAAAATCTTCAAGCGGCTATCATATTATTAAATTAATAGATAAGATAGACACTATAGATATTCCAAAGGTTAGAATTGCTCATATTTTTGTTAAAACTATGGATGTTGATACGTATTTACAACAGGAAATAAACAACGCAAAAATAAAAATTTATATTAAATAAAAACTAATAAATTTCTTGTTTTATTTGTGTTTTTATACTAATATACTTACTACAAATTTATTATTAATTACTATTTTATGGATTTAAACTCGGAAAAAATTAAATTTCAAACTGCTATTAATTTTTTAATTAAAGAACTTTCTACAATCAGAACAGGAAGAGCTTCTGCTAGTTTAGTTGAAGATATAAAAGTTGAAGCTTATGGATCAATTATGCCACTTAAAAGCTGTGGCAATATTTCTATTCCAGAAGCAAGACAAATTTTAATTGATCCTTGGGATAAATCACTTATAAAAGATATAGAAAAAGCTATTATGATTTCTGGTCTTGGATTAAACCCAAACAGTGATGGTAATGTTCTTAGAATTAATTTACCAGAAATGACCGAAGATAAAAGAAAGGATTTACTTAAGGTTGTTGGAGTTAAGTGTGAGAACTGTAGAATAGAAATTAGAAAAACTAGAGAAGACTTGAAAAATTCTGTTAAAGATGAAAAAGATGAGGATCTTAAAAAATCAATACTTGAAGATTTAGATGATATTACAAAAGGATTTAATGAAAAAGTTGAAGAGTTAAGAAAGAAAAAAGAAGAAGAGGTAATGACAGTATAGGATAAATTTAAAAACTGAAAAATTCAAATTTAAAAACTTTATATATTTGTGTTTTGTTTTAAAATTTGTATTTTATATGTTTTAAAATTGTTTTGAATTTTTAAATTTTAAGTTTTTAATTTATTTATATATGTTTATAACTATTATTGTGGTTTTATTAATGATATCTTTCTTGGTAACTATCCATGAATTTGGTCATTATATTACTGCTAGAAAATTTGGAATGAAAGTTGAAGAGTTTGCAATTGGTATGGGACCAGCTATTTTTAAATATACCAGTAAAAAAACAAATATACTTTATTCTGTAAGATGCATGCCTATTGGTGGTTTTTGTAGAATAAAAGGAGAAGATGGTGGCAACGAGGAAGAAGATCAAAAATTAAAAGATCATAAAGAGACAGAAAATATAGAAAATATTGAATCTACATCTGTTATTTCATCTACAACTAAACCTTTAGATAATGATTCGTTTGGGGCAAAGAAAATTTGGCAAAGAGCTGTTGTGTTATCTGCTGGTGTAATTATGAATTTTATATTTGCAATCATATTAATTTATGTTGGACTTGTTGTTGGAATGCCTGATGTTATAAATCCAGATCAAGATTATAGTGATGCTAAATTAACAAATAATAGAATGCTTGTAAGTTCTGTATTGTCAGGATCTACAGCGGAAAAATCAGGAATCAAAACAGGGGATGATTTATTAACTTTAAATGGAGAAAAGATTATCAATTCAAAATTATTGAATGAGAAATTACAAAGTTTAAATGGTATAAATTTAACAATAAAAGACTCTACTGGTAAAGAAAAGCAAATAACTGGTCTTAATAAAGAATTTAATAAAGAACTCAATAAAGAAATTTTTGGAATAAGCTTTACGCAAGTAGCTGTTGTAAGTTATAACCCGTTACAAGCTATTCCTAAAACTTTTCAATCTACTGTATATTTCGTAAAAGAAATGTTTGGCGGATTGGGATATATGATGTCTAGTATATTCTCCGGCAAAGGAGTTCCTGATGGGTTATCTGGTCCAATAGGGATAACATTTATAACTAGAGAAGCTATAGCACAAGGAATATCATATGTTTTATATATAGTTGCTCAAATATCTTTGAATTTAGCTATTATAAACATTATTCCTTTCCCAGCTTTAGATGGTGGAAGAATATTATTCTTAGCCTTTGAAAAAATTAAAGGCAAACCATTAAATGAAAAATTTGAACTTATAGCTAATGGTCTCGGATTCTTGTTGCTTATGGTATTACTTGTTGTTGTAACATTTAAAGACGTTGGAAGTTATATATTAAAATAGATTTAAAACGTACATTTAGTTGTACGTTTTTTATTTAATTTGAATTTTGTTATTATTCTTGATAATATTTATCTATAATCAATTAAAAAACAGATTATGTTGTTATCTAAATTACTTTATAAAACACAAAAGAACTTGCCAGCCGACGAAGTATCTTTGAATGCTAAATTATTAATACAAGCTTGTTATATTAGAAAAGAAGCTGCTGGAATATATTCTTTCTTGCCGCTTGGGCTTAAGGTGTTAAATAAAATAGAAAACATCATAAGAGAAGAAATGAACGCTATTGGTGGTCAAGAAATACTTATGAATGGACTTACCCCAAAACAAAATTGGGTTCAAACTAATAGATGGGATAATTTTGATGCATTATTTAAATTAGAAGGTAAAGTTAGTGAATACGCTCTTGGCGCTACTCATGAAGAAATGGTTACACCACTTGCTAAACAATTTATTAATTCTTATAAAGATTTACCTTTATCTCTTTATCAAATTCAAACTAAATTCAGAAACGAAGAGAGAGCTAAATCTGGTATATTAAGAGGAAGAGAATTTAGAATGAAAGATTTATACTCTTTTCATACTACAGAAGAGGATCTTATTTCTTATTATGAAAAAGTTAAACAATCATATATAAAAATATACAATAGAGTTGGTTTAGGAGAATTTACATATCCTACATATGCTGCCGGTGGAGCTTTTTCTAAATATTCAGAAGAATTTCAAACCGTTACAAATGCAGGAGAAGATGAAATATCAATCTGTGAACACTGTCATTGTGCTATAAATAAAGAAATTATAGAAGAACAAAAAACTTGTCCTGAATGTAATGGATCTAATTTTACAGTTAAAAAAGCTATTGAAGTTGGAAATATATTTAAATTGGGAACGAAATTTAGTAGTGCTTTTGATTTGAACTTTGTTGATCAAGATAATACTAAAAAACCTGTAATTATGGGTTGTTATGGTATTGGACCATCTAGATTAGTAGGTGCTGTAGTAGAAGTTTCCCATGATGACAATGGTATTATTTGGCCAGAAGCTATTGCTCCATTTAAATATGAAGTTGTTATATTAGGAAATTCTGAAAATGTTATAAACAAAGCTAATGAAATATATAATTCATTAGAATCAAAAGGTTTTGATGTTTTATTGGATGATAGAAATGAATCTGTTGGAACAAAATTAAAAGATGCTGATTTGATTGGTTGTCCAAATATAATAATAGTTGGAGAAAGAAATTTAACTGAAAATAAAGTTGAATTTAAAAACAGAAAAGAAAATAAAGTTGAATTAAAAGATATTTCAGAAATAATATAATATAAAAATCCTCATTATTCTTTATTTATGAGGATTTTTTATTTGGCACATGTTTGACAAATATATTAAAATGGCATAATTATTAGTAGTTGAATAACTCATATTATTCAATTAAAACCAAATAAGAGGGGATAATCATGGAAGATCTTTTTGTTTTTTATTCTGGAATGGATAAAGATATCCTTAATACTGTTTTTATAAAAGATAATTGTTGTTTATATATAAAAAAAGATAATATATCCAACTTTATAAAGAAGTTTATTTTTTCAAATACAAAAAATAAAAAAATAGAAATAAATTATTTTGTATTCAAGGAAGGTATTAAGACAATAACCGAAGATGAAAATCATACGGTTCTTGATAGAGGCATACAGACATGCAAACAAGATGATAATTTTGATTTGATAATTATAAACTGTCGCAGATATCAAACCGATGGTAAATATTATAAAATAGTTCATAGAATTGTAAGATATAGAGATTATACAACCGTAAGTGAAAATGAAATAAAACACATAATAATGTAGTCGTTTTCAAAAACCCTTAATAGAAATATTGAGGGTTTATTTTTTTACTATTTCTAGCATATTTTATATTGATTGTATTTTTCTCAAAATCCTTTACAATTGAGGTGTAAAAAATATAATATTTTAACAAAAAACCGAACAAATGTTTTTCTCAAATTTATTCAAACCACAAGGAATAGGGATAGATATAGGTACAGATAAGATTGTTGTTTATTTAGATAAAAAAGGAATTGTTTTAAACGAACCTACTGTTATTTCTATTAATACAAAAAATAATCAAGTAATAGCTATTGGGCAAAAAGCCAAAGAAATGATTGGTAGAGTGCCTAGTTATATTGATATTATAAAGCCAATTGAAAATGGCGTTATTTCTAATTTTGAAGCTACCGAAAAAATGGTAGATTATTTTATGAAAAAAATTAGAAGAGACTACGGCAATCTTTTAAATCCACAAGCGTTAATATCAATACCATTAGATATTACTGAAGTTGAAAGAAAGGCTGTTGATGATGTTATTCTTGCTACTGGAATTAAAAATATCTACACAATAGATAAATGTATGGCAACAGCTATAGGAAATAGACTAAAGATATTAGATTCTATAGGTAATTTTGTTGTTGAATTCGGAGCCGGCCGAACCGAGATAGCTACAATATCTACTGGAGGTATAATGGCTTATAAATCAATATCTTCTGGTAGTAAAAGTATGGACTTAAATATTATTTCTTATATAAGAGATAAGTTTAGTATTTTAATAGGTGAGACTACTGCTGAAAACATAAAGAAAAATATTGGTACTGCTCTTGAAAATAAAGAGAAAAAAATAAAAGTAAAAGGTAGAGATTTAGCAACTGGTATGCCAAAAGAAGTAATAGTTACTAATGTAGATATTTCTGATGCCATAGATAAAAACATTGAAACAATTGTTGCTAATATTGAATTTGTTTTAGAAGCAACTCCACCAGAAATATTAAATGACATATACGAAAAGGGAATTATACTTTCTGGAGGTGGTTCGCTTATTGACGGTTTAAAGGAAAGAATATTCAAACAAACAAAGATAACTACTTATACAGCAGACGACCCCGCTATGAGCTCTATAAGAGGTCTAGGGATAGTTCTAAGTGATATGAACAAGTATAAAGACATTTATACTAAAATGAACTAAAAACTAAAAATGAAAAAGATTTTTTTAATACTTGGAATAATAATACTTATAACTTCTTTTATTTTCTTGAAGTTTAATGTTTTTAGTTTTCCGTCAAATTTAGTTAGAAGTCTATCTAATAATATTACTGCTAATTTAAACTCGATATCATCTTATGCAAATGAAAAAGTAAATATTATTTCAAATATATCTACTATCTCAAGGGAAAATGAATTATTAAAAAAAGAAAACGAAGACCTTATTTATAAGATAAATTCTATTACAGAAAAATACAAAGAAAATGAAATAATTAATGATAGTATAGATTTTGTTAAAAATTATAATTATAAATTTGCAAAAATATTAACAATTGATAAAGAAATTAATAACACCATAACAATAAATATTGGTGAAAAAGATGGCATAAAAGTTGGCTATCCAGTTGTTTTTAAAAATGGTTTTATTATAGGAAAAATAAAAAAAGTTGAAAGAAATACTTCTATAGTTTTATTAACAATAGATAAATCAAGTGAAATAGCTGCGACAATATCTGGTTATGATCATAGTATTGGCATTATTAATGGTAATTATGGCTTAAACTTTAAATTTAATTATGTTTCAATAAAAGAACCTATTAAAATTAAAGACTTAGTTGTTACTAGTGGAATAGAAGACAACATACCTTCTGGCTTAATTATTGGAGAGGTTTCAAAAATAAACTATAAACCATCTGATTTTTTCCAAGATATTATAGTTTCTCCAGTTATTCCATTTGAAAACTTTAGAGTTGTGAGCGTTATAATACCAGATTAAAATGTTAAATATTATTTCTAAATTTAATAAATATTTTATCTTAATAACATTCTTATTGTCTGTTGTTGCTTTTCAGTTTGGTTTTTTAAATTCTTTAAATATATTTTTTTTATCATCAATAGACATGTTTTTGTTAATACAAATATTAATATGTATTAGTACTAAAAATATAAAAAAAATATTAATTCCTATATTTATTATATCCTTCTTAAGTGGTATTTATTCTGGTTATAGTATTTTTATCTTAATACCAACTTACATGCTTTCCTCAATTATAATATTTTATTTAAATAAAGGGCCATTATTTATAACCGACTATTATAGATTTGCTATATTAATCATATTTTCCGTTATAATTTTTAAAGTTTTATTTAATTTAATATTATTTTTATTTAATTTTGTTTTTTATAAAACATTAGCTATTCCAGATATAAATTCAACATTCCTTATATCTGTTGGTTTTCAAATGATCTATTCTATATTGCTATTGTTTATCTTTAAGCCTGATATTAAATATATTAATTATGAATTTTTGGTCGGAGATTGAAAATGTAAACATAAAAGACTCGGATATATTGAATGAAAATATTGAAGATTATTCTGAGAAGAGTATAGAAGGTGATAATATTGCTCCATCTTCCGATAAATTTTTGTTTGCTAAAAATAAAATAAAAAGAAAAAAAATATTGGCATTTTTTATAATGGTTACTTTTTCTTTAATTGCATTAATTACTAGGGCTTATCAATTGCAAATAATTAAAAAAGATTATTATTCGGAGCTTGCTGATGGTAATAAGACTAGAAACATAGAAATAAAGCCACAAAGAGGTATTATATTTGATAAAAATTTAAATAAATTGGTTAATAACATACCAATATATTATTTATATTATATTCCTTATGATATTCCAAAAAAAGAAAATGAATTAAATAAATTAAAATTTGAATTAAAGAATATATTAAATCTTGATGATAAAATTTTAAATAAAATAAAATTTGCAAGATCTTATAAAAAAGTATTCTTAATTGAAATAGACGATTTAAATGAAATATCTAAAGTAAAATTAAACATAGAAAATACTAGTGGTTTATTAATTGAACCATATTTTAGAAGAGAATATGTTAATTCTGAAGCTAAATCATTTTCAAGTATTATTGGATATGTTGGAAAGTTAACTGATGCAGAAATATCTAAATACCCAGACTATAAATTAAATGATAATATTGGTAAATCAGGAATAGAATTATATTATGAGGACAGACTTAAAGGCACTTCTGGTGCTGAACAAATCGAAGTGAATAGTATAGGAAAGGAAATAAAAGTAATAAATGAAATCAGCCAAAAACCTGGTAATAATTTAAAATTATCTATTGATTATAATTTTCAAAAAAAAGTAGAACAAATTTTGCAAGATTCATTGACAAAAAATAATTTAAAAAGCGGAACGGTTATCGCTATGAACCCAAAAGATGGATCAATATTAAGTTTAGTTAGTCTTCCGACATATGATTCTAATGATTTTTCTTTCAAAAACTCTGATAAAATAAATGAATATTTTACAAATGAGGACAAGCCTTTATTTAATAGAGCCATTGGTGGTAAATATCCACCAGCATCTACTTTTAAACTTATAATGGGTGCCGCTGGATTGGACGATGGTCTTATTAATACTAGTACTGTAGTTAATGATCTTGGTAAAATTTCTATTCAAAATAAATATGATAATAATGTAACTTATCAATTTAAAGGATGGCAATTATCTGGTTTGGGGAAAATGAATATATATAGTGCACTCGCTCAATCATCTGATATATTTTTTTATTATCTAGGTGGTGGTTTTGATGAATTTAAAGGACTTGGAATTGATAAAATGATTTCATATTTTAAAAAGTTTAAATTAGACCAAAAAACCAATATAGACCTTCCTTATGAAGTTTCTGGTTTTATTCCAACCCCAGAATGGAAAAGCCAAGCAAGAAATGAAAAATGGACACTTGGAAATACTTATAATACATCTATTGGGCAAGGTGATTTATTGTTAACCCCTATGCAAATTGCTATGTATACAAGTTATTTTGCAAATAATGGTGTTTCATATGAACCAAAAGTTGTTAATGAAGTGCTCGATGAAAACAATAATCTTGTTTCAAAAATACAAAGCAATATTTATTTATCAAATGTTGTATCTAAAAGCACAACACAAGTTATAAGAGATGCTATGAAATTATGTGTTGATGATATGAAAAATGGTACTTGTAGAGGATTAAGAACTTTAGGAATTAACGCTGCTGGTAAAACTGGTACTGCCGAAGTTGCAAATAAAACTCAGTTAAATGCCGTATTTACTGGATTTGCTCCTTTTGATAATCCAGAAATTGTAATTACTGTTATGATTGAAAATGGTGGAGAAGGTTCCGCGACTGCGCTTCCTATTGCTAGAGAAGTATTTAAAGAATATTTTAAAAAGTAACTATTCATAAAACCTTCTTTACTTTAATGTTTTTTTGATGTAATTTTTATAAGAATACAACTTAATAAGGGGGTTCTATGAAAACTAATCAACTTGAAAATAATTCCACAGAACAGTTGAATATTATTATTTCTATTGTTGGTACTGGATATGTTGGACTAACTACCGCTGTGATATTAGCAAATACAGGATATAAAACTTATACGATTGATGTTGATGAAAAAAAAATAAATACCATCAAATCTGGTAAGTCTTATTTTTATGAGCCTGGACTTGATAGTCTTATTAACAGAGCTATAACTATTGGCAATTTAATACCAACTACTTCATATGCAAACTCTATTCCTAATTCTGACGTTGTTTTTATTTGTGTAGGAACACCATCTAATGACGATGGTAGTGTTAATTTGAAATATATCTTTGAATCAATATCTTCTGTTATAGACAACGCCAAATCAGATTTAGTATTGGTTCAAAAATCTACAGTTCCTGTTGAAACTGCAAAAAAGATAGAAGGATTAATTAAAGAAAAAAATAGAACAGATATTAAGATTGATATAATATCTGCGCCTGAATTTTTAAGAGAAAGCTCTGCTGTTTTTGACACATTATTCTTTGATAGATTGGTTATTGGTTCTAGAAATGAAGAATCTGCAAATAAAATTATTGAAATCTATAGAAATGTAGATATCTTTTCTAAAACCATAGACCATGGACAATTTACTGATTACGCTTTTCATAATGTTAGTAAAAAATATTTAGAGAATCTGTTACCGTTTGAGAATAGGGTAATTAGAACAAAAATAGAAAGTGCTGAACTGTTAAAGGTTACGGCTAATTCATTTTTGGCTATGAAAATTTCTTTTGCGAATACTGTTGCCAGAATATGTGACAAAACTGGAGCGGTATCAAAAGAGGTTTTTGATGGAATTGGTATGGACCCTAGAATAGGAAGAGCATTTCTTTATCCTGGATTAGGTTTTAGTGGTGGATGTTTTCCAAAAGATGTTGCTGGAATGATAGATACAGCAAATGATTACGATGTGAGATTTGGAATACTGGAAGAGGTTGTTAATGTTAATCTTGGACAAATAAATGTTGCTGTAAATAAGATTAAACAATTAATTGGCAATGACTTGAATGGAAAGAAAATTTCCATTCTTGGTTTATCATTTAAACCCGGTACTAGTGATATCAGAAAATCTCAATCAATTAGATTAATTAAGAGATTAATTAATCTTGGTGCTATTATTAATGCGTTTGATCCAAAAGCCATTGATGAAGCCAAGAAAGAACTTACTAATCCGAGTTTGAATTATGTAGATTCTATTGAAAACGCTTGTAGTGGTGTAGATTGTGTGGTTTTAGCTACCGAATGGAAGGAGTTTATTGAATTTGATTATGATTCTATAAGAGATTTATTGAATAATAAAAATATATTGGATTGTAGAAATTGCTTGAATAAAGATAAAATAGAAGCATCTGGCTTTAATTATCTTTGTTTCTAAACGTAAAGAGCTCTTGTTTAAGAGCTCTTTTTTCTTTACTTTTTTAACGTTTTAGTGTACTTTATAACAACAATTAAGAACGAAGGAGTTTTTATGGATATTAATTATTCTATGAGTATTAAGGAAATCAATAAAGATTTTCTTATAAAAGCTATTTCGGAAATTGCCAATTATGATATTTTTAACTCTGATGATAATTTTTACAACCATGAAATAAACGCCAAAGGCGATAAAGAAATTTTTATATCTGACACAATAAAAGCCATAAACGAGTTTTTTACAAATACTGATCATGGCTTTTCGCATTCTATGAACGTATACAAAAGATCAGAGGAAATAGTTTCTTTAATCCAAGAAGAAAAAATGGGCTTTACTATTGTTAAAGCAGAATATTTAACTATTTTAAAATGGGCCTCTATTTTTCATGATTTAAGTCGTTTCTATGGAGTTGGTAATAATAAACACGAAATTGTAAGTAAAGAACTCGTAGAAAATGTTTTATACAAGACAAAAGGTAATGATTTCTTTAAATATGCCATTCCTGTTTGTATAAAAAATCATGACTGGTTTAATCTTGAAATTAGTGGTGTTATAGATAAAATGATTAAAAGGGAACCAATTGCTGATATATTCAGATTAGCCGATAAGACATCTGTTTCACCAGAAGAAGAACTTATGAGATATTATGAAACCGGAAAAAGATATCACACACCATTTTTCAATCCCAATCTTAGTATTGCTAGAAGATTTGATTTTCAGCATAATTTAAAAGATAGGGATATTATTACTCATTTTCTTTTAATCTTTATTCTCAATGAAAATAATTTTTTCTTTACTACGACTTGTCGCATATACAAAGAATGGGCAAAAGGAAAAAAATATTTGAAACCATACATACTTGATAATCTTTGCAGAACCGAAGGACTTCCAACAAAAGATATTGAACAAATTGAAAAAATATTAAGGATGGTATCCACATGATTACCATAGACACAAAAGCAAAGCTTTTGTGTCTTTTTTATTGCATTAATTATTTTTATGTCGTAAGATTTAAATTAGATTAAAAAGATTGTTAATTATTCAAGATATGAAATTAATTTCCGTAATTGTACCAATATATAATGAAGAAAAAAATGTTCCTTTATTCTTTGAAGAATTTTCAAAAATAAATGAACAATTGAAAAATAATTATTCCTTTGAACTTATATTTGTAAATGATGGTAGTAAAGATAGTTCTATTAATGAATTATATAAATTAGAAGATAATAATAAAACAAATATTAATATTAAAATATTAGATTTTGCTCGTAATTTTGGTAAAGAGATTGCTTTAACTGCTGGTATTGAAAATTCCACTGGAGATGCATGTTTAATGATTGATGCCGACCTTCAACATCCTATCGAGCTTATTCCTGATTTTATTAAAAAATGGGAAGAAGGTTTTGATGTTGTTGTTGGAATAAGAAAAAGCAATAAAGGCGAGGGAATTGTGAAAAAATTTGGATCAAAATTATATTATTCTATTATGAATAAAATTTCTGATACTAAAATTACTCCTCGTGCTACTGATTTTAGAATAATAGATAAATCCGTAATTGAATCTTTTTTGAAATTTACAGAAAGAAGAAGAATGACGAGAGCTTTAATAGATTGGCTTGGCTTTAAAAGAGATTATATTTATTTTGATGCTAATGAAAGAAAGTTTGGAAAAGCTAGTTATAACGTAGCGAAATTATTTAGATTAGCACTTAGTAGTTTTATTAATCATAGTCTTTTTCCTTTGAAGTTTACTGGATATCTTGGAATATTTATTACCGTTGGTTTTGGTGGTTTTGGATTATTTGTTTTTATTGGAAGATATTTTACAAACAATAGTTTTGCATTAAGCTTTACTGGTTCAGCTCTATTAGCCATATTTAATGCGTTTTTAATAGGTATTGTTTTAAGTTCACTTGGATTAATTGCTCTTTATATTGCGAATATTGAAAATGAAGTTAAAAATAGACCTCTTTATGTTATTAGAAAGAAAAGATAATAATATTTTAAAAATCTTCTTGGAAAAGAAGATTTTTTAATTGACTTTATACAAGAAAAGTGTTACTTTTATATTTGCAATTTACAAATTATGTCATAAATGGAGGGGAAAATGAGTACTTTTAGTGGTTTTGGATCATTTGCAAAAGATGAAACGAATTTTTTTAATAACATCAAAAAATGGTTTAGTTATAAATCAAATCTAATGAAGATTATTCTTATTGCAATCTTTGTTGTGATTATGATATTTGGAGCAATCACATTGATGGTTGTTTATAAATATCACCCGAAAATGTTCGAACGTTGCAATATTGTTTCTTATTTGTTTTTGTCTTTTTTCTTTGGAATAGTTTCAACGTTTTTTATAACTTTAACATCTATCTTTGTTATACCAATAGGTTATTTTGCTTATCGTATGGTTTATATAACTTCTACAACTATTTTTTTTAAGCTTAAATATAAAAGCGTAGATAATGTCGTTCGTAAGATCATGAACAGAACAAAAAGAAGTAAATTATCTATGGGTGTTTATATCGCTAGGGAATATGATGAATATTCTGAAGACGACAAGATGTATGAAGCAATGAATGGAGAATATCCTGTAAATGCTGAACAAATTCATTATATCGTGCATTGTTGTGTTATAAGCGGTGTTGATACAAAGTTTATTCCTAAAATGAACGATCTTTTATATCGGCAATTTGCTTATAAACTTATGCTAAGAGCTGCTGATATCACTAAATACAGTATCAATGAAATCATAGGTATCGACATGATTGCTATTATTCAATAGTTAACAGTCAAAAGCCCAATAACAATGGGCTTTTTTATTTTTTAATAATAATATTATTAAGCATTAAAATTGACTTTTTAACAAAAAAGTAGTACATTTTATCTTACGACTTTAAAAATTAAACCTATGGGAGGGTTTGCATGGTTGTTGCGATTATTATTTGTGCTTTGATTGTTGCTTATTTGATTTCTTCTGCTTTTTCTTGGATTTCTTTGAAATCAAAATACGAATCCATATCAAACCTTGTAATGCATTATGCCAATAAGACATCTGGCCAAGTGTGGTTCCAGAATTCTGATTATTCAATCAGAGAAGAACCTTCTTATTCTTGTTCCAGAAATCCTGATGACATGTGTAGCAAAAGCGCTTGCCATGGATGTTGCTATGCTCATCGTATTGTTACTGTCAGCCTTGTTTTTCCTGGCTTGAAATCATTCTTGTCCGGGGTTAAACCATCCAGTTTCTTCATTGTTAATCACATTGTAAGAGATAGGGTAAGAGTAGAAATACTTTCCAGGCTTAGCATTAACACAGATATTAAAAAAATCGTTAAGGAATAATACTTCCTTTATCGGACCTTCAATGTTTTGAAGGTCTTTTTTAATTATTTTCAACATTGATTTTACAAGTGAATAATTGTATATTTTAAATACTTCATAAACTTTAATAAGTATAAATGTCTAAAAAAATATTAGTAGCTGGTGGAGCTGGTTTTATTGGTTCTCATTTATGTAAAAGATTGTTAGATTATGGCGATAAAGTCATTTGCTTAGATAATTTACAAACTTGCAATAAAGAAAATATTAATGAGTTTTTATTAAATCCAAACTTTACATTTGTCTTGCACGATGTAACTATACCTTTTCAGACTGAAGTTGATGAAATATACAACTTAGCTTGTCCGGCTTCTCCTGTTCATTATCAACTTGATCCAATTAAAACAACAAGAACTTCAGTTCTTGGTGCTATTAACATGCTTGATTTGGCTATGGATAATAATGCAAAAATTTTACAATTTTCAACATCAGAAATTTATGGAGACCCCAGTATTCATCCACAGCCAGAGTCTTATTGGGGTAATGTGAACACAACCGGGATAAGATCTTGTTACGATGAAGGTAAAAGATGTGCTGAAACATTATTTTTTGATTATTATAGACAATTTAATACAAAAATTAGAGTTGTAAGAATATTTAATACCTATGGTCCTAAAATGGCAGAAAATGATGGAAGAGTTGTTTCAAATTTTATTATGCAAGCCTTAAAGGGTGAAGACATAACAATATTTGGAGTAGGAAATCAAACTAGATCTTTCCAATATATTGATGATTTAATAGAAGGTGTAATAAAAATGATGAATAATGATAAAAACTTTATTGGACCTGTAAATATTGGAAATTCTAATGAATTTACAATAAAAGAATTAGCTGAAATAATTTTAAAATTAATACCAGAAAGTAAAAGTAAAATAATCTATAAAGATCTACCAAAAGATGATCCAAAAAGAAGAAAACCAGTTATAGATTTAGCTAAACAAATGCTAGATTGGGAACCAAAAATTAAATTAGAAGAAGGGCTAAAGAAAACTATTGAATATTTTAAACAAAGAATAAAATAAAAATATGATTAAATATTCTTTTATAATTCCTGTAAAAGAAATAAATAACTACATAAGAGAATCTGTTCCTAAAATATTAGAAATAAAAAGAGATGATTATGAAATTATTATTTATCCAGATGAGATAGATAATGGTTTTAATTCTCCAAAAACTAGACAAATTGCATCTGGCAAATGTGGCCCAGCAGAAAAAAGAAGTTTAGCCATGAATGATGCTAATGGAGAAATATTAATATTTGTAGATGACGATGCTTATCCTGAAAAAAATATTTTAAATTTATTAGATAAAGATTTTGAAGATAACAATATTGTAGCAGTTGGTGGACCAGCTATTACGCCTAGTAATGATAGTTTTTGGCAAAAGGTATCTGGTGCTGTTTTTTTGAGCTATTTATCTGGTGGAAATCCAGAAAGATATATTCCTGTTGGAGAAAAAAGATTTGTTGATGATTGGCCTTCTGTAAATTTATCTGCTAGAAAATCTTCATTTATAACAGTTAACGGATTTAATAGCAAATATTGGCCTGGTGAAGATATTTTGTTTTGTTTAAATTTATTAAATAAAACTAATGGTAAAATTCTTTATGATCCTGATTTAATTGTTTATCATCACAGAAGAAGCGGTCTTATAAGACATTTGAAACAAATTTCACAATATGGTTTACATAGAGGGTTTTTTGCTAAAAAATACAAAGGAAATTCTTATAAAATAAAATACTTTACACCTAGTGTGTTCTTAATTTTTATTATTTTTGGAATATTATTTTCTCCATTTTTTGGAACAATATTATTAAGATTATATAGTATTGGTTGGCTATTATATTTATTAGCATTAATAAAAGCATTCTTAGATATTAAAAAATACGAAAAAGATAATTTAATATGCTTAAATGCTATGTATTACACATTTTTTACTCATTTAGTATACGGTTTTTATTTTTTAAAAGGTTTCTTTACAAAAGAACTAGTAAGCCAATTAAGATCAGATAAATTAAAAAATTAATTTAATAAAGTTGCTTATAAAAATTGATTTTTATAATTTAAGAGGGTAGAATTTTTAATATTGATTTTTAATTAAACTCGATGAAAATTGTACATATTTCTATATATCCAGAAAAAGATGAAAAGCACGTAAAGGAAAGTGGTGTCGCTAGTTATACAAAAAATTTAATAACAAATATTAAATATTCTAATGATGATAAATTTATGTTCTTTGTAATAAAATAAACAATAAATACGAGGAATATAACGAAGATGGAATAAATATTATAAGGTGTTTTGATAAAAATATAAAATGTTTTTTTAATTTATATAAAGAAATAAAAAAAATAAATCCTGGTGTTATACATATACAACAAGAATTAAATTTATATGGAAATATTATAAATGCTTATTTATTACAATGGTTTATTTTTGCGATAAGAAAACACAACAACACAATCATTACTCTTCATGGTGTTATTGGAATAAAATCCATAAATAGAGATTTTATAAAACAAAATAATTCTAATCTTCCAACTATTCTTGTTAAATTAGCGTTTTTTATCATATATAAACCAATATGTTTATTTGCTAAAAAATAGTTGTTCATGAAAATTTATTTAAAAACACATTAAATTACACAACATTAATTTCTACATTAATTCTACATTAATTCTTTATTAATTTTTTCTAAATTTTGTTTTATGTTAAATATTAATTTTATTGTGTAAAACTAGTAAAAAATTGATTTGACTGATTTTTATTTTTTGGTATAATCTAAATACAAGTCGAAAGACCATGAGGCTGTAAAAAGCCGTTTTATAATAAACACAATTTTTAAATAGGTTGTGTTTATTTATTTAAAAAAAATTAAATTGAAAAGTTTATCTTTTATTTGATTAAAATCTTTATGACTTATATACCCAATTTTTCTTTTAATTCTTTTAGCATCAAATAATCTTATTTGAGAAAGAACACAAAAAGACCTTCTTTTGTTTATGTTTATTTCGAAATGAAATTTATTAATCTTATTTTTGCTAGTTAGTGGAATTCCTAAAAATAAATTTTTATTAAACTTTTTAAATACTATTATTGGTCTTATAAAATCTTCATTTTTACCATTCTGTTCATTGCCAATATTAATCCCTATGTTAATAATACAAATCTCTCTTTCATTAAATAAAAGATTTTTTTGTTTTGAATCTATTTCTTGTTTCAAATTATTCCATTTATTAAAAATTTCTTTTTCCATTTTTTGTTTTAAAATTTAGATTGTATAGAATCCCCAGAAATTATTTCATAATTTCTACCCCCTTTATCAAAGGGGGTTAGGGGGATTAAATATATCAAACATCAAAATATACAACATTAATTTCTACATTAATTCTTTATTAATTTTTTCAAATTTTGTTTTATTCTAGTTAATATTAATTATTGTGTATAAAAGATAATTAGCATTGATTTTAATAGGGAATAGGGGTAGAATTTTGATATTGATTTTTTAAAAATTCTCTAATGAAAATTCTCTGGTTTACATGGAAAGATAAAAAAAATCCACTTGCTGGTGGTGCTGAAATTGTTAACGAAGAATTAGCTAAAAAACTCGTAGCCGATGGCCATGAAGTTGTTTTTTTAGTTGGAGGATTTAAAGATTCTATAAAAGAAGAAATTATAGATGGATATAAGGTTATTAGAATTGGTGACAGATGGAGTGTTTATTTTGAAGCTTATAAATATTATAAAAATTATTTAAAAAGATGGGCTGACTTAGTTATTGATGAAGTTAATACTATTCCTTTTTTTTGTAAGTTTTATGTAAAAGAAAAAAATATATTATTTATTCATCAATTAGCAAGAGAAATTTGGTTTTATCAAATGTTTTTTCCTTTTAATATTATTGGATATTTAATAGAACCTTTATATTTGAGATTATTAAATAATAAAAAAGTTATAACGGTATCAGAAAGTACAAAAAATGATCTTTTAAAATTAGGTTTTAAAAACGAGAATATTAATATAATTAGTGAGGGTATAGAAATTAAACCAATAAATGATTTAAATAGTATTGAGAAATATAAAAATCCAACTATTTTAAGTCTTGGATCAATAAGACCGATGAAGAGAACAAAAGAAATTTTAAAAGCTTTTGAAATTTCTAAAGAAAAGATAAATAGTTTAAAGTTTATTCTTGCAGGGGATTATAATGATAAATATGGAAAGGAATTGTTAAAATTAGTGAATCAATCTAAATTTAAAAATGATATAGATGTTTTAGGAAAGGTAAGTTTGGAGAAAAAAATCGAATTAATGCAAAAGAGTAGTTTAATATGTGTAACTTCTGTTAAGGAAGGTTGGGGATTGATAGTTACGGAAGCAAACTCTCAAGGAACTCCTGCTGTTGTTTATAATGTTGATGGATTGAGAGATGCTGTAAAAGATAAAGAAACTGGATTTATTACAGAAAACAACACACCAAATGAATTGTCTAATAAAATTGTTCAGTTATTAGAAAATAAGGATGAATATGATAGAATGAGAATTAATGCTTATAATTTCTCAAAAAATATTAATTTTGAGAAATGTTATAGTGATTTTTTAAATATCATAAAATTATGAAATTAGTTTTTTTTTCCGTTTTTCCATTAGAGTACTTTGGTGGATTAGAAAAATATTTTATCGAAGTATCAACTGAACTAAAAAAAAGATACAATCAACAAATTGATGAAATTTGTATAATAAATTTATCTGATATTTTTTATAAAAATTTATGCAAATTTATAAGTCTATCTTTTTTTTATAGAATAAAACCAATATACAGAGAAAAATCTGATAATATTAAGAAAAAATTAAATAACGTTAAATGGGAAAAGATATCTTTTAAAAATTTAAAGAAAACATTGCAAAAATTTGATATTATTTATACAAAAAATGAAGTATTAGAGCTTTTTATATTAAAAATAATAAAATTAAATAGTTCTATTGGTGTTATATCAGGCGTCCACACAAGTCCAAACTATCCAAACGATAAATCTTTTTTTAATAAATTTAGAAATTATATATATAATTCTAAATTTTATAAATACTTATCTTCTAATATTGACTGTTTTCATGTAATAAATTCTAATGATGAAAGGTTTTTACAAAAAAAATTCCCCAAAAAAAATATAGTTAAAATATATAATCCATTCAATTTTTTAGGTTATAGAGAACAATCAAACAAAGAAACATGTGATATTAATTTGAATAAAAATAAATTTAATATTATTTGGGTTGGTAGATTAACCAATCAAAAAGGAGTTTCTGATTTAATAAAAATAATCGAAAAAATAAATAAAGAAAATAGTAATAGAATTATTTGGAACATTATTGGTGATGGTGAATTAAAAAATGATATTGAGTTAATAAAAAATAAATACAACAATGTAAACTATTATGGTTATATAGAACAGAACTTAATACCTTTCATACTAAAACAGGCGGATATTTTTATAAGCACAAGTAAATGGGAAGGATTTCCATACAATATCCTAGAAGCTCAAAGTCTTTCGTTACCAGTTTTAGCGTATGATATAAATGGAATAAATGACATAATAGAAAACAAGAAAAATGGCTTCTTAGTTGAAAATATCAATGACTTTGAAAATATTTTAAACGATACAATAAATAATAAAATAAAATTAAATGTAAACGATATTTTTAGTTTTATTAATAATAAATTTAATAAAGAAAATATATATAAGAATATTTTTAATTTAATAACTTCAACATATGAAAGAACAAAAAACAGAAGAACAAATAATAAAAGCTAATAAAAAAGATGTAGACTGGTATAATGAGTTTTATAAAACTGAACAGAAAGATTTTACCACCTGGTATGTTTTTATGCTTGACTTTTTAAGTAAGATAATTAAAAAAGATAATAAATTATTTGAAATAGGCTGTGGACAATCCAAAGGTTTAAGATGGCTAAAAAATAAGGAATTAATAGAAGAATCTAATATATATGCGATAGATCAAAGTAATGAAGCTGTTGCTTTTTCAAAAAATCACCTTCCAAAATCCCACATAGAAGTAGGCGATATTTACCACATAAATCACGAAAATAATTCTTTTGATTTTGTTTTACTAATGGAAGTAATAGAACATTTAGAAAACCCATTGCAAGCCTTAAATGAGATTTATAGAGTATTAAAACCTGGCGGCAAATTAATTTTATCATTTCCAAATTATTTTAATTTACCATGGTTATTGATAAGAATATTATCTGAAAAATTAAACAAACCAAACTGGATAGTACTACAGCCAGTTGATAAAATATACAATACATTTAATATTATAAAACTATCTAGTAAATCTAGTTTGTTTTATAAAAATATTATTGGATCAAATTATTTTCCTCCAATATTATACAGACTTGAAAATAAAACAATAACAAGCATACTAAATAAATTAAAGCTTTGTCATTTATCATTTCATCCTATTTTAATTTTTGAAAAAAAATAAAATGAAAAAAATATTAAAAATACCATATTTATTAATAAGAGGTTTTTGTGGCTTTTTTATAGAAAATATAGTAAATAATACTTTAGTTAGAATTGGTAGTAATAGTTATATAGACCCAACAACGTCAATAAGGTATCCAAAAAATATAAAAATTGGAAACAACACATATATAAATAAAAAATGTATTATTTGGCCCGGAGATAAATCTAAAATAACAATAGGTGATAATGTATTATTTGGCCCAAATGTAAAATTATACGGAGCAAATCATTCTATAAAACTAAATGATCAAATAATAAATCAGGAATCCATTTATGGCGATATAACCATAAAAAATGATGTATGGATAGGATCAGACACTGTTATATTAAAAGGAGTTGTTGTGGAAGATGGTGTTGTTGTAGGTGCGAATTCTGTTATAAATTCTAACTTAGAAAAAAATGGCGTATATGCTGGTTCGCCAGCAAAATTAATAAAATTCAGAGAATAATTATGAATGTTTTTAAAAAAAATAATATAAACAAAATAATACCATATTTAATTTTATCTTTAATTGGTGTGTTTTTTTGTTTTTTTATAATATTAAAACCAGGATTTATAATGCATGGGGATGTAAAACTACCATGGAATATGAATAATTTAGTTGATAGCACACGCTATTTATTCTCTGATCATTTTGGATCAATATCTGGTCTTGAAGTTATTGGTTGGTCAACAAATCTTTATTTAATAATAAATCTCTTTGCAAAGTTTAATCTTGGAACAGATATACTTATAAAATTTATATTTATATTTACCACTTTTCTGTCTTTATTTTCTTTTTATATATTTTCTGAATGGCTTTCAAAAAATATATTAAAAAATATAAATATAAATAAATATTTTTTAATATTAGTATCAATATTTTTTACATTTAATCCTTGGATTTTAAACCAAATACAAGCATGGAGTTTTTGGCTTGCTTATGTTTTTACTCCGATTATTATATTGTTATTTTTTAAATTTTTAGAAACACTAAGGTTTAAATATGTTTTATTGATGGTTTTAATTATTGGTTTTATATCTGCTGGTCCACAATATTTGTTTTATACATTTATTTTATTATTAATATTTTTAATTTTATATGTACTCATAATAAATAAAAAAATATTAAAAAATCCTAAATTTTATGTAAAAACAATTATTGCTGTTATTGTTTTTACATTGACATCGTTTGCTTGGATTTATGTAGTTTTTGGAATTTTTTCGAACAATCTTCAAATGACTACTGGTTATGGCGTTGGTTCTGGTGATGTTAGTAAAAACATGATACTTGATTTTGCTAGAAACGCTACAATAAAAAACATATTTACTGGTTATGATCAATGGGTATCGTGGTTTGATTTAGACATAAAACTAATTATACAAAAAATATTAACATTTATACCATTTTATATTTTTATATTTTATTTATTAATTTATAAAAATACAAACAAATATAAACAAATGTTTTTTTTATTTATATTAATAACAACTACTTTTTTTGCAACATTAGCGTATGGGCCAAATATACCAGGATACATAGATCTTATAACATCAAAACCAATAGCTAGTACAATAGGTTTTGTTTTTAGAACTACACAAAAATTAAGTTATTTTATATTTATTGGTTTTTCCATCTCTTTTATATTTGTATATTCTGACACAAAAAAAATTGGAAGAATTGTACTTTCTACTACAATAATCTTATATTTTTTATCGGTTCCTTTTATAAAAGCTCTGTCTTATTACTGGAAATATTATATCCCAAACAATGAACCACAATATTATATAGATTTTTACAAATATATTGATAATATTGAGCCAAATAAAGATTCTAAAATATTATGGTTAGCTCCATATTCGTATGGTTGGGGAAAAAACAAATTAAAATGGGAAACTAGTTTTGTTTGGAATCAAGAAAGGAACGCTAACCACACACCAGAAACAAGTTCTAGTCTTTCAAATATAAGCTGGTATCATTTAACATTTAAAAATTGGACTAGTTTATACAATAAAATAGATTTCAATGACAATAACAATTTAAATAATTTAGGCAAAAATCTATTATCTATTTCAAATATAAAATATGTTGTTTACCACAACGATATTGTTAACGCAGAAAAAGATGGAAACAAAGAAATTGAAAATATAATAAATCATAGTGATCTGAAATTAATAAAGCAATTTGATAATAAAATATTTTTATTTCAAAATCCTTTTGTAAAAGATATTATATATAATAACACTAATCAAAAAATTTACATTAAAAAAATTAATCCAACATTATACCATTTTAGTACTACACTAAAAAAAGATGATTATATCTATTTCGCACAACAATTTGATCAATTTTGGATGCTAAAAATAAATAATAAAATAATAAAACCAGAAAGCGCATATGATATAAACTTAACTAAATATAAAATCAACCAAACTGGAGAAATAAATGGTGAAATTTATTATTTTCCACAAACATATTATCAATTTGGTCTTATTATTTCCGGAACTACATTAATTGGTTGTGTTACTTATTTGATCATAGATCAAATTAAAAACCAAAAACTACACTCTAAAGAGTATAAGAAAAATCTAATTAGCTAAAGCTAAAAGATTTTCTAAAAAACTAAAAAACAAAACGGGGAAGAGGAAGAAGAATTTTAAAACGGAAAAACTAAAAAAACAAAAACAATTTTAAATTTTAAAATAAAAATTTTAAAACTAGGGGTATTCGCGTTTTGTTTTTGTTTTTGGTTTTTTCAGTTTTGAATTTTATCTCTATTTGACGTATTATTTGTTTTTGATATAATAAAAACACAAATATAAAAGTTTGTAACAATGGCTTCGGCCCTCCCTCTAGTTAATTCTAGTAGGGTAAAATACGAAAAACTACGTAATTAATTTATGTAGTTTTTCTTTTATCATTTTAAAATCTTCCTTTTTTATATATCCATTTAAATATTTTAATCTTTTACTATCTATTATTTTTAATTGTGATAATATCGCCGTACTTTCTATGCCTTTTATATAACTAAAATTATGATAAAATTTGTTTTCTTGCTTCTTTGATGATGTTAATGGTATTCCAAAAAACAATCTATCATTAAATTTTTTTAATATTAAAACCGGTCTTAAAAAAGATTTATTATCTCCATTTTGTTCATAACCAATGTTTAAACCTAAATAACAAAACCATATTTCTCTTTCATGAAAAAATACGTTATGTTCTTTTTTATTTAACTCAGACTTTTTATTATGCCAATCTAAAAATTCTTTTTCCATTTATTTCATAATTAATCATTAATCTATTAATTATAATATACTTACAAATAAATGGCTAATATTAGAATATTAATTAATCATTAATTAACTTTTTAAAAACTAAAATATGGTAGCAATGCTCTATTTTCTTTTAATTTTAAAACTGAAAAACTGAAAAATTCAAAACAAATCTAAATTTTAAAATAAAAATTTTAAAACGAGATGTATTTGCGTTTTATTTTAAAATTTAAAATTTAGATTTTAAAATTGTTTTTAAATTTGAATTTTTTAGATTTTAAAATTATATTCTTGACGTATTATTATTTTTTGATATAATTAGATCACAATGCCTTAGGGCCTCGAGATTTCAATATTCATTTATTGACTTCGTATATAAAAAGTCGGCTTTTGAATAGCTGATTTTTTATTTAAAATATCAATTCTTTTAATTTGTTTTTCAATAACAAAAAATCAAATTCTGACATATATCCTATCTTTCTTTTTATTCTTCTAGAACTTATTAATCTTATTTGAGACAATATTATTGTTCTACTTATTTTGTTTAAATTAAAATTAAAATAATATTTACCAAATTTAATCTTATGAGTTAATGGTAATGCTATAAAAATATCGCTATTAAATTTTTTAAAAACAACTACTGGCCTTTCAAATTCATTACCTTTTCCATCTTGCTCTGATCCTATATTTTTTCCTAAATTGACAAAACAAATTTCTCTTTCTTTAAATTTTGCAAATCTTTCTTTGCTTTCTATTTTTTGCTTTAATATATTCCACTTGTCAAATATTTCTTTTTCCATTTATTTCATAATTAATTTAATAATTATGAAATATACCAAATAACAAAATATAAAATATTAATTTCTATATTAATTCTTTATTAATATTTCTAAATTTTATTTTATATTAAAGATTTATTTAGTTGTGCAAAAGAATAGGGCGGTGATGCTATATTTTTGTTTACAACTTGTTTACAACTTATCAAAAACGAAAGTATATGTAGTTGTAAACTAAATATTATTTATTTATGTTTTTATATTATCTTATTTTAGCTATTTTATTCTATCTTTTGTTTACAACTTGTTTACAACTTTAAATAATCGTGCTACTATATAGTTGTAAACAAAATATATGAAAAATCAAATTAAAGACATTATAATAAATAAGATTAACTCTAATAGAGTTGTTAAATCTGCTGATATTGTTAAAGAAACTGGTTTCTCTAGGGTTTATATTAATAGAGCTTTTAGAGAATTAGTTACTGCCAATATTGTCAAAAGAATGGGCAAGGCAAATAACGCCTGTTATGTTTTATTTAATTCTGTTATTAAAACTAATGAGGTTAATTATATTTTAAACAATATTAATTTAGATGAAGATAATATTCTTTCAAAAGCATTGATTGATTTTAATGATCTTGTAAATCTAAATATTAATGTTTTAAAAATTTTCAAATTTGCTTTTGCCGAAATGTTAAATAACGCTATTGAACATTCTAAAGCTAAGAAAATTAAAATTAATATTAGTATTAACAACGATATTCTTTCTTTTGATATTGATGATAATGGTATTGGTATTTTTAATAATATTATAAAGAAATTTAAATTTGATAAGGTTGATGATGCTATTGAATTTATATTAAAAGGTAAGAAAACTACTGCTAAAGAAAAACATTCTGGCCAAGGTATATTTTTTACATCAAAGATGGCTGATAAATTTATTATATTTGCTAACGATAGAAAGGTTGTGTTTGATAATAATATAAATGATATATCTTTGGTTGCTCATAGATCTAGAAAGGGAACTAAGATTCGTTTTGAAATAAATATAAACTCTAAAAAACAAACGATTGATATTTTTAATAAATATTCTGATGCTGAATCTTTTAAATTTAACAAGACTGACATTGCTGTTAAGCTTTATGAATATAATAAAAATGGCATGTTTGTATCAAGATCTGAAGCTAGAAGGATATTAATAGGCGTTGAAGATTTTGATGTAATAGTATTAGACTTTAAAAATATTGATGCTATTGGACAAGGATTTGCTGATCAAGTATTTAGAATTTTTAGAAAAGAAAATCCTAATAAAACAATTGAATTCAAAAATGCCAACAAAGATGTTGAATTTATGATTAAAAGGGCTTTGATTGATTAATAATAAAGTAGGTGTCGGATATATCTAACACCTACTATTTTTTATTTGACTTTTTAGCCATTATTTATTATAATGCGTGAAATCTACAATTGACTGGAGGGGATTTAATGAAATATTTTTTTATAGTGTGTATCGTTTATTTTGCTATTGTTTCTCTCTTTATGTTGTCTATGGTGGCATTTTTCCAAATAAGAAGATTTATTACTTGGGTTAATAAATCAAAAATGGAAAAATTTGTAAACTACCATATGTCTGAAATATTCAGCAAAGAAAAACGCGTTATTGATTTCTTGGACTATGTCTACAAACCCAACGAAATGTGTTACGAAGATTGTTTGAGTTGTTCTTATTCTAATAAAAGAAAACAGCTTAAATTGCATTTTCATAGTCTTGATAGTTACATTCAAGATAATGTAAATCATTTCGGACTTAAATTTCTGAACTTGGAAACACGCTCCATACTACGCGATCGTGTGCTAGAAAAAATTCATCTTAAGGAAAACTATTGTGCTCCTCAAGGTGTTAGTCTTCTAGCTACTTTAGCATAAGTGAATTCTGCCTTATTCTTCGTTGAATAAGGCTTTTTTAATTGACTTTTTATGATTTTTGATGTACTTTATGTGCTGACAAGTTAATGAATTTTGGAGGAACAAATAATGAACAACGGTACACAATGTTTATTAGTTATTGTTTTTGCTTTTATAGCGATGTTTTTAATGATGTTCTTGGTTTATCTTTCTTATTTAATTAAGAAAGAAATCCTCAAACGTAATACTTACAGGATAGGTAATCTTGTTGGTTTATATTTTGAAGAAGTTATAAAAACTAAGCATTTTATAAAAACACCGATTTTTTCTTTTAAAAAAGTACACAATTGTCATAACAATTGTAATGAAGAATGTGTGCTTTTTGATAAAACTTCTGGCAAAAAAAATACTTTGTTTATGTTAAGATTTCCGGAACTTGATAAATATTTATTAACAATAAAGCCTTTTAAGCTTGGATTTCTTAATGAAAAACTGAGAAGCGAGTTAAGAATTAAGCTGCTAAAACATCTTCATATTGAAGAATATTATTGTGAATATTCATCTATTGATTAATTAGGAGGATATTATGCTTATTAATTCTGTGTTTTGTGTGTTATTTCTATTGTTATGGGGTTTCCTTGCTGTTATTGTTAGTTTTATAATAGCTAACATAAACAAAGAAACCATAAAAAACATAGCTCAGAAAGAGGCCATAAGCATACTTTCTGAAGATTGGATTAAAGACGAAGATCTAAAAGACACATTTAGAGCGGTGCTTGTTTGCAAGCTTCTTTTCCTTTACAGATGCACGAAATATAATGAATGCAGATGCGAAGGATGCGATAAGTCATCGATGAAAATTGTAAAAGAAGTGGTCTCAGAAAAATTGAACAAAAGAATAAACAGCATACATATATCAAGAAACATTATCATCAATAACTACATTAAAAAATATACCAGACTTGCTATATTATCAAAGATTATTCCGTCCGGTTCAAGGTTTGATAACATAAAGATAGTTTCCAAAGAAACTGTTCTTAAGCAGTTTAAGCCTAGGAACTAATTACGTTTTCAAACAATAGCGAATTGTAATGATTCGCTATTTTTATTTCTTATTAATTACAATTTGATTAATTTGATTTTAAATATTAGAATGAAATCTAGTTTTAAAGATTTATTATATGTTTGATAAAATTAAAAAAATATTTTTTAAATACAATCACTGGTTATTATATATAGCCATTGTTTTTATTGTATTTCCTATATTTTTTAAAAGTGGATATATTCTCTTAACGGATTATGTTTTAGCTAATTATTCTGGATTTAATCCTAGCAATTTTTATATTTTCACATTTTTATTAGATTTATTATCAAAAATATTTAGCATGGATTTTATTAGTAGATTATTTGTATTCATACCTTTACTATTATCCATATTTGGCGCTAAATCTATCGTTCAAAATTTTGTTTCAAATAAATGGATTGTATTTATTGTGTCTTTATTTGGTCTTATTAATCCATTTGTTTACGATAGAATTATGTATGGTCAGATAGGAATTGTTATTGCTTATGGATTTTTAATGTTAGGTACTGGATTTTTATTTAAAATATTATTAAGCAATAAAACAGAAACAAATCATAACCACATCGTGATTAAAAATATTGTATTCTCTGCAATATTCTTTGGTTTATCTGTTGCTTTTGCTTTTCATTTTGTATTTTTCTCTGGATTAATTTTATTATCTTTTTTAATTTTATTTATTATTAATAAAACATTAGATAAGAAAATATTAATAATATCATCTTTAATTATTATATTTATACTAACTATTTTTAATATAAACATAATCACTCAAGCTCTTAGTAAAAGTGGAGTCACTTCTAATTTTGTGCAAAATAGTATCACAACCTCAGATCTTAAAGCGTTTGCTACTTCTGGTAATTATGGTGGTCAAGCCTTTTGGAATGTTTTATCTATGTCTGGTTTTTGGGGTAAAGATCAACTCAGATATACTGATTTAACAAAAAATGGTTTTATTTGGAATATTAGTTTTATTGTTATATTTTCTATAACTATTTATGGTTTTGTTAAGTCTTTTAATTATTTTTGGAAAGAAAAAAATATTAAAAAAGCTTCCAGTGTTTTTGGTATTATGTTTTTAATAGCATTAATTCTTGCTATTGGTATTAAAGCACCTATTACAAAACAAATATCTGAATTTTTATTTAATTATTTTCCATTCTACAAAGGACTTAGAGAGCCTCAAAAATGGGTAAGTGTTTTAAATATTGTTTATATTGTTTTTATTTCTATTGGCGTTGAAAAATTACTTGAACACAAAGTTTTAAAAGACAAATATAATAAGATGGCTTTCTTATTAATTATATTTTTTATAATCGTTTTAAGAGCTCCATTAATGCTTTTCGCGTTTAATGGTCAACTTGATACAAAAGTTTATCCAAAAGATTGGTATGAAATAGATAATTTAATTTCTAAAGAATCTAATTGCGAATACAATACATTATTTCTCCCATGGCACATGTATATGAATTTTAGATTTGTAAACGAAAAAGATGTAAATAGGGGAATTATTGCAAATCCTGCTCATGTATTTTTTAAATGCAATACTATTATTGGTACTAATATGGAATGGGGTGGTATCTATGATAATAGTGGTGATCCTGTTGGTGATGATTTGTTAAACAATTTCTTAAAGAAAAATGGTATTGGCAGTGAAGATGTTTTAAAAAGACATAACATTAAATATATTATTCTTGCTAAAGAAGTAGATTATAATAGTTATTTATCTTTACAATCGCTTACTTATTTACAACTAGAGAAGGAAACTGCTAATCTATACTTATTTAAAGTTACAAATAATTAATGATTAAGTTGAATAGAAAAAATATTTTAATATCTCTTATTTGTTCGGCTGTATTTCTTGCTGTATCTATTGTTTTATTTGTATTTTTCCAAGAAAAATCCAATTTAATTTCTTATTCTAGTAATAAAAAAGAAATTAAAATTTATATGTTTGATAAGATTTCTAAAAAGAACTCTAATCAAATACAATTATCAGATGCTGATCCTAAGGATTTTATATTAAATAGAAATATCAATGAAAATACTGATGTTATATTTACTTATGATAAAAATAATAAAAAAGTAATAATTTCTACTGTTGATGATAATATACAAATTAATAAAGATAGTAACAAATTAGATTCTGGTTTGGTTTTAAAAGAAATAGATGCAAATATTGGTGACTCATTAATATTTGGTTCTAATAATATAGAAGTTAAAGAAGGTCTTAAAAATGTTTATAAAATTAAGGATTTTATAAATAATCTTGAAGTAAAACAAAATATTGATTTTACAAAAAAAGAAAATTTATTAAAAGGACAAAATTATTCTTTTGAAAGTGGTACATGGGGTAAAACCATAGATCTTTGTCAAAAAGGCAACGATAAACCTTCTTCTTTCTCTCAAAAAATATTATCAAATTGTACAGATGGCAAAAAGTGTTTACTTTTATCATCAGAAAATAATACTGGATGTACTAGTAGTCTTTTTAATGTTGATCTTAATAAAGAACTTACATATAACATTTCATTTGACTACAAACAACTTAAGAAAAATTCTAGATCATCTTTCTTTATTACTTTAATTAGTAGTAGTGGGCAAATGTATTATTATGCATCAGATTTAACAGCTTCTGATTCTTTTAAGCGTTTTCAATATGATTTTACAATAAAAGAAAATATAGTTGCTATTATTACAAAACTTAGTATAACTGGTGAAAGTGGAAATGAAAGTTCTATGATGTTTGATAATTTTAAAATTGTAGAAAGCTCTAAAAATAAGATTTTAGACATTAATAAGGGTCAGATATTAAAAGATTTCTCTTTTGGCAAAATTTCTCTTAAAAACGGTTTAAATGAGTTTAGGGCTACACCTAAAATTGACTCTGAATTGTCTTCGAACTATTTTGATTATTTCTTAACATTTGAAAATAAATATCAAGGATCTTCATTTATTAAAAAAATACAAGCTCAAGAAATTATTTCTAGATTATCAATATTTGTAATATTTATATCTTCTATAGTTTTATTATTATCTATTTTATATTTATTAAAAGATTATATTATAAAATGCTTTAATGTTGTTATTGCTAAATTATTATCTTTTATAAATATTGTAATAAAATATCCTGGTGATAAATTATCAGAAATAAAAAGAGAAAAACCTTTGTTTATAATCTTAAAGATATTGATTATGATTATTATCTTTGCATTTTATATTCATAGCGTATCAACTAAAAAAGACATTAATGTATTATCTTTAATTGCATTATTTTACGGCGTTAACTCTATTTTATTTATAATAGAGAGCAGAATATCAGCTGCTGTCGCACTTATATACTTATCTCTTTGTCCAATATTATTAATATTAAAGAAAGACAACATAGCAGAAGATATGGCCGTTCAAGCTTACTATTTCTTAATAATTACGGTTATCACACAAATTAGAGAAAGTAGGAAAGAAGAAAAAGATAAAATAACAAAACTAAAAACAATGTTTTAATTTTAAAACTAAAAAATTCAAAACCGAAAAACAATTTTAAATTTTAAAATCTAAATTTTAAAACAATGTTATTTAAGATTATTGAATATTTTTTATAATATTAAATTTATTTCTCTTGCTTCTTTCCAGAATATTCTTAATTTTTCTTTATTTTTATTATCTTTTCTTATTTCTTTAATAAATAACGTTAATTTTTAATAAACAATTTAATTCTATCCTCAAGATCATATTTCATAGCATTTGTTTTAAAATTGAGATTTTTGATTTGTTTTGAATTTTGGTTTTTTCAGTTTTAAAATTTATTTATTATTATAATTTATTTTTTAATAAATGGCTAATATTAGAATATTAATTAAGAATTAATTAAATTTTGATTAACTGTATTTTTTTATTCTAAAATAGTTTGATAAATATTTTTATTATTCTGTGTCTATTTTTAAAAAAGTATTATCAAAAATTAAAATTAAAAAAGTTTTAGAGATTTTTATTGGATTAGCTCTACTATCTATTCCAACGTTTTTTGATTTTTTTAAAACTCCTAGTAATTTTAATTTTACTAATAATTCTAATGAACAAATTTTTGTTCTACCAAAAGAAAACAACGTTGTTGTTGATTTTCTTGATAAAGCTCAGCATTCTATTGATATTACTATTTATCTTTTATCGGATAGGAAAGTTATAGAAAAATTAAAAGAATTAAATAATAAAAACATACAAATAAGAATTATATTAGAAAAAACTCCTTTTGGTGGTGGGTCTATAAATTACAAAACATTTAATGAGCTTAAGAAAATTGGAGTTAATATAAAATATTCTAACCCAAAATTCTCATTAACCCATGCTAAATATATAATAATAGACCAAAAAGAAGCTTTTATTATGACATCTAATCTTACTTATTCTGGTTTAAATGATGATAGAGATTTTATATTTTATACATCAGACAACATTATTGTTCATGAATTAAATAATATATTTGAGGGTGATTTTAATTATAAAAATTATAAATCAAGCATTGATAATTTAGTTGTTAGTCCAGACAATTCTAGGCAAAAGATTAAAAGTATTATAAATTCTGCAAAAAAATCTATTTATTTATACGGCGAGAATATTAATGACGAAGATATTGAAAATTTATTAATTGAAAAATCAAAAAATAATATTGAAATAAAAATGATTTTACCTGATAGCAAAAAACTTGAAGATAATATTCATATTATTGATAAATTAAAACAATCTGGAATAAAAATATATAATCTTAAAAAGCCTTATCAACATTCAAAAATATTAATTATAGATAATTGTATAATGTATCTTGGATCTATAAATTTTTCTTCTCAATCAATGGATAATAATAGGGAAATTGGGATAATTAGTTTAAATAAAGATTCTATAAATAAAGTTATAAATATTTTTAATAGTGATTTTTTAAATAAATAAAAAATGGTTAATTTGTTTTAATTAACCATTTAAATTGACTCAAGCTCTCCAACTTCAAACACTCCGTTAAGATAATCAATTCTTGCTATACCCATAACGATATTGAAAAATTCTTGATCAAAATTATTCTCTTTTCTATAGATTTCAATAGCAGAATAGATGTGCTTATAATCTTTGTGTGGCATTGTATCTATTATGCTTTTTAAAATTATAGAATAATGTTTTCTATAGTCTTCTTCACTCATAAAAACCTCCCTTGATTTGCTTTATCAAAAAACTACAACTTTTTATAATATTAGTCAATTTTAAAATAACATAAACCGCTTAATATAAATGATTTTATAACATATTTTTAAAACTACTGTTGACAAAATATAAAATATATTGTATCATGTTTCTCACCACGATAAGAAATTAGTCCCGAAAGACGAAATTTCGAATCAAGGTCTTGTAGAGTCCTGAACTTTACTGAGGGTCGCCCCAAGATGGCTGAGTAGCAAAAGGATTTGCTGCGATACAAACACTCTCCGTAAGGTAAGATTCTACTTGTTGATTGAAAAAGAAAGGAAACCATTCCTGGTGTTCGCATCAGCGGTCGTATATCCCAAAGGAGAAAACGCCTATGACATGGACCTGACGTAAATCTAACTCTTTCCATCTTCAACCGCCAAAAACTCGCAGTCTTCCGAAAAACTGACTAGCGAGAGACCGTCTGCCAACCCGGCAAAACCGCCAAAAGCGAAAAGAGGTGAAAATGACTTGGATTTAGTAAAGATTATATGAGGTACGCCTCACATAAGTCACCGATCTTTTTCCAACAAAAGAAAGCGCGTCCGTACAGCCGACTAGCGTGTCCCTCTCGTATGAATCATACACGACGGGTACCGCAAAAATAGCCGACTACGGCCACGTCCCCGGTGTGTCTGAAGACTACCGGAGATAGCCGCCACCCTTGACGGCAACCCAACATCCATGAAAGTGTTGTGGGACGAATTTGCAAAACTTTATTCCTCGAACCGATGGAATTGCTTTAAATGGCAAAAAGACTACTCGCAGTAATGACGCCAGGCCAATATGGTGAAAACCTTAAACGCCAATGACGATCTTTGCTATGTGCTACCCCGAGACGGCTTGTCCGCTCTACGGCATTTGGCCACTGCAATCGCGAGATGCAAATCCCCAATGCTTTCGAAAACGTTCTTCCGGTAGTAAAATTCCGGGGAACGACCTCCTGCATGTGGCAAAGCAGGGTATTGATTCGTCAATATGATCCTTGGCTCCGGAAAAAATCCGGAAGCAGAAATTCCTTTCAAGGATCACGCCCCCCGATTATCAGGAAAATGATGTCGGGGCTTTTTATTTTATTTAAAAAATAAGCTTAAAAACAATATTTTTTGGATTTGATTTTTTTATAAAAATATGTTTTAATATTAAAGCTTAATTTAAAAACTAAAAGATTCAAATTTAAAAACAATTTTTAGATAATTAATAAGCGATAGCGAATATAATTATCTTATACTTTTGTATAAAATCTAAATTTTAAACATTAAAACAAAATATAAATTAATTATGTTTTAAATTTAAAATTTTGGTTTGTTTTGAATTTTTCAGTTTTTCAGTTTTAAAATTAGGTTACACGCATATCAGGTATACCTGATGATGATTATTTATAATATTATTAAATTATGAGAATTGGTATTGATGCAAGAATGTTAGGGGAAAGAGGGATTGGCCGTTACATAGAACAGCTTATTTTAAATTTGGAAAAACAAGATATAGAAAATCAATATTTTATTTTCTTAAATAAAAACAGTTTTGATAAATATGAACCTAAAGCTTTTAATTTTACTAAGGTATTAGCTGATTATAAATGGTACGGAATAGCTGAACAATTTGGTTTTCCTAAATTATTAAAAAAATATAAACTTGATTTAGTTCATTTTCCTCATTTTAATGTTCCAATTTTTTACAACAAACCATTTGTTGTTACAATTCATGATCTTATTGCTCTTAAATTTCCAACAACAAGAGCTACAACATTAGGTCCATTAAAATATTCTTTAAAAAAATTCTTTTCTAAATTTGTTATATCTCATGCTATTTCTAAAGCTAAAAAAGTTATAACTATTTCTGATTTTACAAAAAATGATTTGGTTGAATTTTTTAAACTTAACAAAAAACAAGAAGATAAAATTAAAGTTATATATGAAGGTGTTACAAAATTAGATAATGAATCTCAAATTAAAATACATAAATCTGAATTCATTGATAAAAACCCTCAATTCTTTGGATATGATTTTATTATATATATTGGATCTGCTTATCCTCATAAAAATCTAGAAAAGCTCTGTGAAGCTTTTAAAGATATAGATGATTTGAAGCTTGTATTAGTTGGTAAAGAGGATTATTTCTATAATAGAATTAAAGAAAATTATAAAGATTTAATAAATAATAAAATATTCTTAACCGGATATTTAGATGATGAAGAATTGATTGGACTTATAAATAAAGCCAAATTTTATATCTTCCCATCACTTTATGAAGGATTTGGATTACCACCACTTGAGGTTATGCAATACGGCTTACCAGTTCTTTCTTCTTATTCATCTTGCTTACCAGAGATTCTTAGAGATTGTGTTGAATACTTTGACGCAACTGATAAAAATGAAATTATATCTGCAATAAACAAATTAAAAAATAACCCAAATAAATTGAAAGATCTTTCAATTAAAGGACCTTTATTTATTAAAAGATACCAATGGGGTGACTGCATAAAAGAAACTTATAAAATTTATACAGAGTGTTTCAAAAAGAAAAAAATAAAATAAATGTAGAGACGACAAATCTCTACTTTTATTTTTCATAAAATATGTTAATATTTATTTAAATAAATAACTACAAAAAATATGAAAGGAATTATATTAGCTGGTGGAAACGGTACTAGGCTTTATCCTTTAACAAAGGTAACAAGCAAACAATTACTCCCAATATATGATAGACCAATGATTTATTATCCATTATATACATTGCTTTCTGCTGGTATTAAAGAAATATTAATAATTGTCTCAAATGATAGACCTGGCGATTTTATGAGACTTCTTGGATCTGGAAAAGAATTTGGCGCTAAGTTTACTTATGAAATTCAAGATAAAGCTAATGGCTTACCAGAAGCTTTTGTTATAGGTGAAGATTTTATAGACAATGAAAACGTAGCAATGATACTTGGTGATAATATTTTTGAAGAAAACTTTTCGGAAGCTATTAAAAATTTTAAAAGTGGTGGCAAAATATTTGTTAAAGAAGTTCAAGACCCAGAAAGATTTGGTGTTGCAGAATTTGATAGTAATGGAAAAGTTATCTCTATAGAAGAAAAGCCAAAACAACCAAAAAGTAATTATGCTATAACTGGTTTATATATCTATGATTCTAGAGTTTGTAAGTTTGCAAAAGAATTAAAACCAACATGGAGAGCAGAAACTGATATAACTGATCTTCATAATAAATATCTTGAACTAAATGAATTAGGAGTAGAGAAAGTTACTGGTGATTGGATAGATGCTGGTACTTTTGAATCTTTATTTAAAGCAACTGAACTAGCAAGATTAAAATCAAAAGAAAATCCAAATAAATGGGATATTAAAAAATAAGAAACAAAATAATCAATACGCGTGTATTGATTATTTTTATTATTGTAAACTTAAATTTGAAATAATGTTTTTTCCATTTTCTTTATAAACCACAAACACTGTTTTATTATCAAATGACATTACTTTACTAATATTGTTTTTATTTGAAATAATATCTAATTCATTAACGTTATCTCCAATATTTATAAGTTTTATATCTTTTTCCAAAATAAGGATAGCGTAATTCTTTGAATAGAAATCTACATCTAATATTTTTTGACTATATCTTGTTGTAAATTTAACTACTTTCTCTTTTCTATCATAAACATTAAATTCATAGTCATCCCAAGATATTATATAATTTCTATCTAATTTAATATCCTTACCAGTAACTTTTATACTTTCATTCTTAAGATCTTTAAATACATACAATATATTATTATTACTATTATGTAATACAAAATTATTATTTACATAACTAATATTATCAATATTATCTATTTTAAGATCATTGTATGAATAAACAAAACTACTTGATAGGCTTTTTTCTACAATAGATAAATTATCTATGTAATATATATTATTACCAATATATACTAGATTATTTTGACTAAAATTATTATCTATTAATTTTGTCTCGTTTGATTGAAAATTAAAACTATATATAGACTTTCCAGATTTTATAACTATTTTATAATCATCATCTTCATTCCAAAATATAGTATCAATGCTTTTAACAAAATTATTTAAATTAACAAGATTATTACTACTGATTTTATTAATCACTGGAATTATATTTATATCTAATATATAAAATTTATTATCCATCTCGATTAATAGTTTTGAGTTCTTTCGTGACCAAGAAATTTTTTTAATTTGTTTGTCTGTTGAATAAATATTAAATTCATTCTTTGCTAACACGTCATATACATATATATTATTCAATTTCGTTTCTTCGTTGTATCTAACGTAAGATATGTATTTATTATCACTAGAATAATATGTGTTTTCTCCAAATTCATTTGTAGGGGATAATTCTATATCTTTTAATACAAGATCGTAATTAACAAACGATGTTATGGATGGAATTATTTCAACTTTTTGCTCCCATTCTTTATATCCTTCTTTAACAAGCTTAATATTGTATTCTCCTGGGTTTAGCTGATTTATTATTGTTGGAGTTTTTTGAGAAAATTTTTTGTTATTTAAATATATCTCTGTTTTTCCTGGATTTGTATTAACGTAAAGACTTCCGGTTTTTACAAGTCTTATATTTTTAAAATCTATTTTGTAACCACTATACACAACAAGAGTTAAACCAGTTACAATAAAAGAAAATATGGTAAACGAGAAAAAACAAATAAACTTTAGTTTTTTATTCATAAATAATTGTTATTTTGTACAATAGAATATACAATATATTAGTGAAAAAAGCAACCCAGAACTAAAAAAACTAAAAACTAAAAAGAGAGAAAAACTAAATTATTATTATGACTATTAAATATAAAGTATTCTACACAAAGCGTAAAAGTCTTGCTATTGTCATAAAAAACAATGGCGATGTTAATGTTAGAGCTCCAAAATATAGTTTTTTTGATAATTCTAAAATCGATGAATTTGTTAATAGTAAAAAAGAATGGATAGTTGAAAATGTTGAGAAGATGAAGAAAAATATAAAAGAAAGAAGACCAGAATTATCTCCAAAAGAAAAAAAAGAAAAAAAAGAAGAAGCTAGAAAAATAATTTTTGATAAAATAGAATATTTTGCTGAAAAATATGGCTTTAAATATTCTAAATTGAGATTATCTAGTGCTAAAACTAGATGGGGAAGTTGTAGTGGAGCGAACACTATAAGTATTAATTGGAATCTTATTTTTGCGCCAACTCCCATTATGGACTACGTTATTATTCATGAATTATGTCATACAAAGCACCACAATCATTCTAATAAATTTTGGACTGAAGTAGAAAAATATGTGCCAGACTATAAAAAAAAGAGGGAATGGTTAAAAGAAAACGAGCATAAAATACAATAATATCTTTGACTTTTTAACTATTATGTGGTAAAAAATTCATACAACTTTCATTTATAGGAGAGACATAAAAATGACCAAGGCAAACTCTCTCAAAACAGATAGTCCCTTTCGTTTAGAAGCTGATGGTGTGAAAATTTATTTTTTAATACCAATCTCTTTCAAACTTAAATTAACAAATGGAGTATATGTTACCGAGAAAAACATTCAAGATGAGATACAAAAGCTACGTATTAAATTTAAAATAAAAGAACCTGAAATTTTACGTTACGATATATCTGATACCGACATACAAAGAAAATTTTACTCAATTTATTTAAATACATCATCAGAGGAAGCAAAAAATATCTTTGAATTTGCATTGAGAAAAACTGCTGGAAAGACAATTTATGACGTGGAGAGAGATTATAAAGATATGATAAAAACTCTACAAATAGACATATACAACAATTGCAGAACTATTAATGATTATGATTCGTTGATGTTAATATCAAGTGCTATTGAAGCAGTAAAAAATGAAACTGGTAAGATAAATATTATTCCAACAAAATAATGTTTATCTTATCTTAAAGCAGGAGAGATTTTAAATCGAACCTGCTTATTTTTATACAAAAAAACCACGAATTGAATCGTGATTTTTATTTTTATATTTTATTTAATTCTAATCTTCTTGTTATTTGAATTTGTTTAACAAATTCGTCCATATGACTTACAAGAACAACTGCACCATCAAAATTATTTATAGCTTCAGCTATAACTGGTATATGTCTAAAATTTATATGATTAGTAGGTTCATCAAATATTATAAGACCTGGCTCTTCTAATGTTAACTTTGCAAAGGCCAACAATCCTTTTTGTCCTTCTGATAAATCTCCAACTTTCTTTCCCATAAATTCTCCAGTCAACAAGAATCCTGCTGCTATAGATCTTACATCTTGTTCTGTCATTCCTTCTTGTAATGATTCTTTTAATGAATCAAATACTATTTGATCGTATTTTAAATTAGAAAAATCTTGTGTGTAATATCCGATTTTTATATCTTTACCAACTTCTATCCCTGGAATATTTCCAGAAGCTATCTTTTTAAGTAATGTTGTTTTTCCCATTCCATTTGGACCAGATATAAGAAGTTTGTCTCCTTTACGTAACTCTGTTGGAACAACTAATTTTTTTTCAACGATTTCATTATTTACCATTATAGAAAGGCTATCAATCTTTAATATACAACTTCCTATATCTTCTTGTGTTGGTATTATAAAATCTCTAATTGTTCTATCTTCTTTTCTAACATCAACCATTGAATCCTCGGCTTCCTCGGCTTCTTCTCTAAGTTTTTTAGCAAGAGCACGAAGGTTACCTCCTTTATGAGCAAAGAAATTAGCTTTCTCTTTTCTGTCTTTTATTTGCTTAACTAAACGAGCATTTTGCATTCTATCTTTTTCTATCTTAACTTGGATTTGTTCAACTACATCAAGGTAATTTCCAACATATTGCTCTACTGCTTTTGTATGAACATCAAGATATATAACTCCATCTGTAAATGAATTTAAAAAGTCAGCATCATGAGATATTACTAATACTGTTTTTTCATACATTAATAAGAATGTAATTAAATGACCAATTCCATCTGCATCAAGATTATTTGTAGGTTCATCTAAAAGTAATATATCTGGACTTTGCATAAGAGAGTAGGCGAGTAGTAATCTTGCTTGTTGTCCACCTGACATATCTTTAATTTTCTTATCTACTGGCAAAACTAAGTTAACAGCTCCCATAGCTTCTTTAACTTTAACCATATAATTATATGGAATATCGTCTCCAAATGTTTGTTTTAAATATTCTTCAATTGTTAATTCAAAATCATTTTTATCTATAACTTGTTTTGCTATACCAATAGTAGAATCTTTATCAATACTTATTTTTCCAGCCTTTGGCTTAACTTCTCCTGTGATAAGCTTAAAAATAGTGCTTTTTCCGGCACCATTTTGTCCCATTAATGTTATTTTTGTTCCTTTTCTTATAGAAAAACTAGCTTCTGTTAATACTGGTTTTTTTTCTATATATTCGTAATCAACATTATCAAATCTTAGTACTACGTTATTATCCATGAAATTAATTTCAATTAGTTTAATTAATTAGCTTAATTAGTTTTACTATTAAACTTTTATTTTCATGGATTTTAGCATAAAAAACTCATTATTGCAATTTTGATAAATTGTTATGTTTTATAATATTAAATAGCCCGTAGGCTTACTCTTGCAATATTAAAAATAAACTGCTATAATTTAGTGCACGTGATTAATATGGCCTCATCGTATAGTGGTTAGTACTCCAGGTTTTCATCCTGGCAACAGGGGTTCGATTCCCCTTGAGGCTACCGTTCGGCCGGCAAAGCCATAACAACAGAAAAATATTTCTGTTGTTATTTTTTTTGATTTTTTAAGAGCAGGGTTAAAATCTATTTTTTCACTTTCTAGTTTTGTGGTTTTGTGCTAAAATTATCCTAGAATTAAACTTAATATAAAAGAAAAATGGATAATAAATTAGACGGTGTGAATTTTCAAAATAATTTAAATAATAATCTCAACAATAATACAGACAAAGGTGCAATTACTAATGCAAACGTAAATAATATACCAGAGCAAATAAAAACTAATTCATCTTTTGACTTACAAAAAGAAAATATTCAAAATATAGATCAAAAGAATATTAACGAAATAAAAGAAAACATTAATAAAACTGATCAAATAAAAGAAGACAACATTAAAACTTCTTCAACTACAACTACAAAAACTTATGTAGACAATCAAAAAATACACATGAGTGAAGTTGATTTAGAAATGGAAAAGCAAATAGAGGAAATACTTAGTAATGATTTATCTAATTTTTATGAATCATTAAATCAAAAAGATAAAGATAAATTCAAACAAGATCAATATGAAGTATCTATAAGTATAATTGTTGCTTTGAGATCCGCAGCAGGAAATATTAAAAAAGCTATTAAAACAATATTTAATTCAATATATAGATGGATGAATTCTTTAAAAGGAATTAAAAACAGAGCCTTTATAGAAAAATCAACGAAATTAAAAGTTGAAAAAATATTACAAACGCAAGACAATAGCTTAAATAAATAAGGTTTAAAAATAAAAAAATGGGATTAGATTATTTGTTAAAAGACTTAAAATCAGCTTTCGGTTTATTATTATCTTTGTATGAAAAAATAAAAGAAACTATACCTTTTTTGGATAAAATAATAATAGCATTAATTATTATTGGTATAGTTTTAATTATATTACAAAACATTCAAAATGCTTGTAAATATATAAGTAAATTAATAAACAATTTTGATACAAAAGTTTATAGAGTAACGATACCAAAAACACTAAAAGAAGAAGATCCAGATAAAAAGAAAGATGTTAAATCTATATTATCTGGCTTTGAGTTGTTTTTTTATAACATGGCTGGTGTTGAACCAGAAGGAAGTAAAGGTTTGAAAAACAAAATAAAATATTTATTTAAAGAAAGAAGTGATCACTTCTCAATGGAGATAATTAATGACTCTGATGATTTGATAAGTTTTTATTTTTCTAGTCCAAATATATTAGACACCTTATTAAAACAACAAATAACTGGAGTTTGGCCAGATGCTTTTATAGAAGAGGTTGGTGATTATAATATTTTTGATCCAAATAATGAATCATTAGCAGCAGAAATTTCTCTTGCTAAACATTTTACTTTTCCGATTAAAACATATTCTCAATTTGAAACAGATCCACTTGATATGATACTTAATTCTATAAGTAAATTTTCAAAAGGTGATGGTGTTGTAATTCAAATAATTGGAAGATCTGCTAATGCTTCATGGAGAAAACTTGGTACTAAAGTTGCTAGCTTAGTAAATGAAGGTAGAAGTGTTAATCAAGCTATGAATGAAGCAAAAGCTTCTCCAATAATCAAAGAGCTTACTTCGTGGTATTATGCAGGACAAGGAAAAGATGCTAATGAAGTATATAAATTTAATCCAAAAAAATTATCACCAGCAGAAGAAGAGGTGGTAAAGGCTATTGAAAATAAATTAAACAAACCTGGTATGGATATTAATATCAGGGTTATTGTTTCAAGTAATGATAAAAATAAAGCCTCATTAAAAAGAAAACTACAAAATATATTAGATTCTTTTTATCAATATGGTAATTATGGCTTATTAAATAGTTTTAAATACAGTATTCCTAATTCAAAATCAGCTCAAAACAGATTAATTAAGGATGTTGTATATAGAAACTTCAAACAAAATTCAAGTTATGTTTTATCTTCAGAAGAGTTAACAACCTTATTTCATTTACCTTTATCTACAGCAGATATACCAAATATAAGATGGTTACTTGCAAGAACAGCTCCTGCTACATTTAGATGTAATAGTAACGGATTAATTATTGGTAATAACACTTATAGAGGTGTTAAGAATGAGATCAGATTATCATTAGAAGATAGAATGAGACATATGTACATCATTGGTAAATCTGGTACTGGTAAAACTAACATGATGAAAGATATGGCGGCTCAAGATGCTGCAGCTGGATACGGATTTTGTATTATTGATCCTCATGGAGATTTTGCTGAAAATGTTTTGTCTTATATTCCAAAAGAGAGAGCAGAAGATGTAATTTATTTTGATCCATCAGATCTTGAAAGACCTATTGGGCTTAATCTTTATGAATTTGATACTAAATTCCCAGAACAAAAAACACTTGTGGTAAATCAATTTATAGAAATGCTTTATACAATGTATGATAAAGAACAAATCGGTGGACCTATGTTTGAGTATTATACAAAAAATGCATTACTTCTTAATATGGAAGATCCTGATTCTGGAAATACTATGATTGAAATCCCAAAAGTAATGGCTCAAGATGATTTCAGACATATGAAACTTAGTAAATGTAATGATCCTATAGTAAAAGATTTCTGGGTAAAAGAAGCTGAAAAGGCTGGTGGAGATGCATCTCTTGCTAATATAGTTCCATACATCACTAGTAAATTGAATCAATTTATTGTGAATGAATTCATGAGAAATATTATTGGTCAGCAAAAAAGTACAATAAACTTTGCTGATATTATGAATACTAATAAGATTCTTATATGTAATTTCTCAAAAGGTAAGATAGGTGATATGAATTCTCAATTATTGGGACTTATAGTAACTGGGCGTATTCTTATTGCAGCTCTACAAAGAGCTAATTTACCAGAAAAAGATAGAAAACCATTCTTCTTATACATTGATGAATGTCAAAACTTTTTAACTCCTGCTATTACAACAATTTTAGCCGAAGCTCGTAAATATGGACTTGGACTTGTGTTGGCAAATCAGTTTATTACTCAATTAACAAAGGGCAACGATACAACAATAAAAGATGGTATATTTGGTAATGCTGGTACAGTTTGTGCTTATCGTATAAGTACTGAGGATGCTGAATTTATGGAGAAAATAATGTCTCCGATATTTACAAGATTTGATTTAGAAAATTCTCCAAACACAATAGCTTGTTGTAAAACTTTAATTAATAATTCCGCAACTGAACCTTTTACATTAGCTGCTAGAAAATATTGGGAGGCTCATGGACAACCAAGTTCTCCAGAATTACTAGAGAAAGCTTCTTACTTTAAAGAATTATCAAGATTAAAATATGGAAGACCAAAAGAAATAGTAAATAAAGAAATAATGGAAAGATTAGGGTTTAGTGATACTTCAAATAGTAATGAAAATATAGAAAACGAACTAAAACGTTTGTTTGGTGAATAAAAACATAATTAAGTGTAGTAGGCGCGATTAATCGCGCCTCTATAGTTTATGTTTATATATTGACTTTAATTAAATAAAACTGTAAAATATTACAACTAATTAAGTAATTCTTGCTTAATTTAAAAAAATATGATAAATAATAGTTTTAACGATATTGCATTACAGTTGATAAAATCGTCTGCTACTTGTCCTATTTGTGCGTCTGGAGCTGGTTCTAACAAGAAAACTCAAGCTATTTCTGCTCAAATGATAGATAAAAGTGATGATAAAAGCATTTTTTATTTAAAGTGTAATAATTGTAGAGCATCGATGATTTCAATTATTTCTACATCAGACAATGGTGGAAACGCGGTTGTATTCATGACTGATTTAACACCTGGTGAGATTTCTAAATTCAGAAAACAACAACCAATAAGTATTAATGATGTGAAAGAAATACAAAATATATAATAAAATTTAATAAGTAATAAACATTATGTCAGCTAAAAACGAAACACAAAAAAGTTTTTCACTTGCAGGTCAATCTAGAGAATCTAGCAGAGTAGCAAATGAAGCACTAAAACAAGAAAATAAAATTCCAGCAGTTATATATGGTAAAGATTTTCCTAATGTAAATATTTCTGTAAAACTAACTGACTTCGAAAAAGTTTACAGAGCAGCAAGAAAAAGTTCTTTTATTGATTTAATAATCAACGAAAAAGAAACTTACAAAGTATTGTGTAATGCTATTCAAATAGATTATACAGGAAAAATAATTCATGCAGATTTCTATAAAATTAACGAAAAAGAAGAAATTACAGCTGAAGTTTCTCTTAACTTTATTGGTGAATCTCCTGCTAAGAAAGCTGGATTTAACGTATTGTTACAAACTACAGCAATCAAGGTAAAATGTTTACCAAAAGATCTTATGTCTTCATTAGACGTAGATATTTCTAAATTAGAAGCAGTTGAACAAAACATTAAAGTTTCTGATTTAGTATTACCAAAAGATTTAAATGTATTAAATCATGGTGATGAAATCGTTGCTATTGTTAAACAAGCTGTTGAAATAGATACAAAAGTTGATAATACAGACAATAACATGGCTGCTCAACAAGCTGCTGAAGCTGCTGAAGCTGCTGCTAAAGCTGCTGCAAATCCTGAAGCTGCTAAAGTTGCTGATAAATCTAACGACAAAGAGGATAAAAAATAATTTTTCTTAAATTAAAATATGAACGAGAACGAACAAGTTGAAAAAAACCAAAACAACGAATTAGTTCAAAGTTCCGAAACAAATTCTCAAAATCTAGAAGAGCAAATAGAAAAAGCAACTCCATTAGAAAATGAAGTTGCTTTTTCTGAAGTTAAAGATGATGATGTATTATCAGGAATAGAACTACAAGAAAATATAAGTACTCCAGATTCAGAACCTTCAACATCAGAATCTACTAGTGCTAACGAAATTCAATCAGAAGATATTAAATGGGACAAAGTAAAAATAGAAGAAAACAATACTGGATATAATTATTTAAGTAGTGAAAATAATAATATAGAAGTTATTAAAGAAAACAAAAAAAATATTTTCTTTAAACTTCTTAAAAATAAATGGTTTTATATAGTTTTTGTATTAATACTTTCTATAATCTCATTAGCAATAGCACTTTCAAATATTGCTTCAGAAACAAACGAACCAAAAAAAGTAGACAACAATAATCAAACTAGCCAAACAAATCAAACTAGCCAAGAATTAAACTCTACTATAAGAAGAAAAACTGACGGAGTTATTGTAAACAAAGAAGAGGCAAATAATTGGCCATTTGCTGTAATGATAGAGAATAGCATTGATGCTAGACCTTTATCTGGAGTAAATGATGCTAATATAATTTATGAGGCATTAGCAGAAGGGAATATAACTAGATTTTTATGTATATATTCTGGATCTGAAAATATTGGAAAAATAGGACCAGTAAGATCTGCTAGACCATATTTTATAGATTTAGCTGATGAATATAATTCTTTATTTGTTCATTTTGGCGGAAGTCCCGAAGCTTTAGATAAGCTAGATAAAGGTTACTACAATGTAACTGATTTGAACGGTATTATCTATGATGGTAAATATTTTTGGAGAGATAACACTAGAAGTGCTCCACATAATGCATACATATCATCTGATTTAATAAACAAATACAAAACAGATACTGGTAAAGATAAACAATATGGAGATTTTTCTGAATGGTTATTTAACGATAACAAAATAACTGATTCAATAGATGTTTCTAATTTAAAATCCGCTAATAATGTTTACATACAATATAGCGATCAAACAACTTCCTATAATTTAAATTGGAAGTACAATAAAGACACTGATCTATATACAAGATATTACGAAAATAATAAGCTTGATAAAGATTCTTTAAATAACAACATTAATACAAAAAACATAATCATACAATTTGCTTCAACTGCTGTTATAGAAGGTGATGACAAATTTAGAAAAAGCGTAAATTTGACAGAAGGCGGTAAAGCAATTATGATTAGAAATGGTTATTCTATTGAGGGCTATTGGAAAAAAAATAGCTTAATAAATAGAACTAAGTTTTACACTAAAATTAATGGTGTAGAAAAGGAATTTGAGTTTAATCCTGGTAAAACATGGGTGAATATAGTTCCTAAAGATTATAAAATAAATATTGACTAACAAAACAAACATGAAAAAAGATTTACATCCACAATATTTCGCTGATTCTATTATAACTTGCGCTTGTGGTGCAGTTATCAAAGCTGGATCTACAAAAGAAAAACAAACAACAGATATCTGTTCAAAATGTCATCCATTTTTTACTGGAAAAGCAAATATAGTAGACACTGCAGGTAGAGTTGATGCATTTAGAAATAAAATTTCTAAAGCAAATTCAAATTATGCTGCTGATAAAAAAGCTAAAGAAGCTGCTAAAAAAGCTGCTAAAAAAACTAAGGGCGTTAAAGTTGAAGAAGCTAAATAATATTGATTATTTAATAAAAAAATTCGGAAATTATATTCCGAGTTTTTTATTATTCGCCGTAATTTTAATGAAGGCAAATTATTTCTTTCTCTATGTTTTTAATGGCTAAATTTAATTCTCCATAATCTTTTGCGCTCATTAATCCTACTCTATAGTCAGAAGCATTAGGAAAGCCATTTATGTATGTTTTAAAATACTTTTTTAAAACCATTACATCTTTTTCATTCTTCCATTCTTTATGAAATAATTTTACATGATATTTTAACAATTCTATTCTTTCTTTCGTTTTTATATCTTCAATATTGACGTTTTTATTAAATATCCATGGATTTTGAAAAATACCTCTTCCTATCATAACACCATCTATATTATATTGTTCACACACCTCAACACCTTGTTTATATGAAAGAATATCACCATTACCAAATATGAGAGCGTTCTTATTTATTTTATCTCTTAATTCTGATATCTTTTCAAACTCATCAAAATGGCAAGGAACGCGCGTTAATTCAGAAACCGTTCTTCCATGAACCGTTAAGTATTCAACATTACAATCTTTAAGTAAAAACCCAATCCAGTCTTCTAATTGTATTTTACTAAAGCCTAATCTCGTTTTAACACTAACCGGAATTCTTCCATTAACGCCTTCTTTAGTGGCTTCTATTATTTTTTTTGCTAATTGTGGATCTTTAATTAATGCTGAACAAGCACCGTTTTTTACAACATTTTTAACAGGACAGCCCATATTTATATCAATCCCATCAAACCCAAGATCTACTATAAGTTTTGCAGTTTCATAATAATTTTTTATTGTCTTACCCCAAACTTGTGCAACTATTGGTTTTTCTATTTTTTTATATCTTAATCTTTCTATAACTTTTGATTGACCAATAGATTGAACTCCATCACAATTAGTAAATTCCGTAAAAAAAACATCTGGCCTACCACATTTTGTAATAACCCTTCTAAATACAGTATCCGTAACATCTTCCATGGGAGCAAGAGAGAAGATTGGATGATCTAAATTGGATTTTAAATCGTGCCAAAAGGACATAAATAAATAATTTTAAAACTGAAAAATTCAAACTTAAAAACAAAATACAATAAATATTTCTTTAAATTTATATTTTTTAATTTTTAAATTATAACACAATATTAAGCAAATGCTAGTTATTTGAGTATTTCTTGTAACTTTCTACTTTTCTTCTCGTTATGTTATAATATAAGCATAATAATTAAGTGGCCATAATATGCTTGCCAACGAATTAGATCTAATAAAAAGATGCCAAAATGGCGACCTAGACGCTTTTGGAGATATTTATGAATTATATGTAAATAAAATTTATGATTTTATTTATTTTAGAACATCCCACAAAGAAACCGCAGAAGATTTAACTAGTCTTGTTTTTATAAAAGCATTAGAAAAAATAAAAGACTTTAATATAGAACTAGGCTATTTTTCTGCATGGATTTACAGAATTGCTAGAAATTCTGTAATAGATTACTACCGAACAAAGAAAACAACTGCTAATATTGACGATCACCCAGAGATTAAAGATTCTTCAGATTTAGAATACGAAATAGAAATAAGATGTAGTATAGAAAAAGTAAGAAAACATATTGATAAATTAAATAAGGAACAAAGAGATATTTTAGTAATGAGAATTTGGGATGGATTATCTTATGAAGAAATATCAAAAATAATAGGAAAGAGCGAAGCTAACTGTAAAGTTATAGTTTCTAGATCTTTAGCATTAATAAGAAAAGAATCTATACTTGTATTTCTTATACTTATTATTAATCAATTTATAACAAATTTTAAACGTTAATAACTAGCTATATCAATTTACTTTTAATATTAAAAACATGAAAGACAATCAAGTAAATGAGATACTGTTTGATTTATACATGGTTGATGAAAATTTAAAAGAATATGAAAACGAATTAAAAGATATCATATTAGAAATATATTATTCTAGACCAGATACTGAATTTGATGAAAATTTCAAACAAAATCTTAGAGAAGAAATATTAATAAAAATAAAATCATTAAAAAGAGATAATTTAAATAGAAAAATAAATCTTTCCAGTGATTTACCTAAAGAATCTAATATTTTAATATTTATGAAAAAATTTAATTACATATTAGGTGGAGCTAGTGTTTCTACATTAGCAATACTAACAATTGCTTATTTTATGATAAGATCTGGACAAATAAGCTTACAAGATAGTTCAAATAAAAATACAAACAATATAGCAAATTTAACAAACACACAAGTTACAGATCAAGCTAATCAAAATTCTGCCGATGCTATAAAAATTGCAAATAATTTATCTATTAAAAATATAAGCAGTAATGCTTTTGGAAAATTAACAGCATCCTCATTACAAGAAGCAGAGGATAATCAAAGAAACGGCGGAGGAGGTGCTTCTCCTAAAGCTGGTCTATTAGGTACATCCGAAGTAGCTGGCATAGATTCTAAAATGATAGCTTATAATCCAAAATATTATACATATACATATTCCGATTCTAAAGATAAATTAAATTATGACACTACTAGATTAGAAGTTTTAAAAAGAATACCATCAAATCAATCAGCTTTTAATACTAGCTCTATAAATGTTAATGGTGTTAATTTACTTAGTTTCAAAAATTTAACATTAAACAATGTTTCATTAGACGAAAACACCGATAATGGATATTCTGTGTATTATAACGCTAATGACGGAAGTTTATCTATAAACAGGAACTGGCAAAAATGGTCTACAACTAATAGCGATAAACAATTAAAAATATCAGACATTCCTTCTGATGAAAATATAATCAAGATCGCAAATGACTTTATTGCTAATTATAGTATAGATACAAAATATTATGGAACACCAGAAGTAGATAATGACTGGAGAACTAGTTACAACAAATCAACAGATAAAGAAAATTACTACTTGCCAAATTCTATTACCGTAACTTATCCTTTAATCATAAACAATAAGTCAGTTTATGAAAGCTATGGAAATAAGGTTGGAATGATTGTTTCCGTTGATATAACAAACAATAAAGTTGATAGCGTTTACGGAATACAATCACAAAATTATGAATCTTCTAAATATGATTTAGAAACAGATACTTCAAAAATATTAGAAGCTGTTAAGGTTGGTGGATACAATAATTATAGATATATAAATAGCGAAACAAAAGAAGTATTATTAAATGTTAAAAATCCAACTATTGGATATGTAAGATCTTATAAATATGACGACAATAATTCTTATGAATTATTTATTCCTGCTATGATATTTACAATAGACAATACTTCAAAAGACGAAGATGTTTACAATAAAAATATAGTAATACCTTTAACAAAGGAAGCAGTTAGCGAGATCATTACTAATAGCAAAACAACTACAAATAATACAACAGAACCGGCTACAGCTACTAATGATATTTTAAAAAAATAACTTTAAATACACATGAAATAATTCATGTGTATTTTATTTTTATCAAAATATGCAATAATAAAGTAAATTATTAATTATATATTTATGAAAGTATCTATTAATGTTGTTATTTATAATGGATTAAAATATATTAAATCTTGTTTTGATTCTATCTTAAACCAATCATTTAAGGATTTTGAAATTATTGCTATTGATAATAATTCTTCAGATGATTCTGTTAAATTTATTAAAGAAAATTATCCAAATATTAAATTAATTCAAAATAGTGAAAACATTGGGTTTGCCAAGGCTCACAATCAAGCTATTAATTTAAATAATTCAGAATACATCCTCGTAACAAATCAGGATATTATTTTAGAATATAATTTTTTAGAAAAATTAATTAATTTTATGGACAGTAATCAAGACTATGGAAGCTGTGGTGGTAAATTAATCAAAATGTCCACATCCTCTGAAAGTTTAGTAGATAAAAAAATATTTGATTCTATATTTTATAAAACTGAAATTATTGATTGTATTGGATTAGAACACACAAAAGGATATAGATTTTTTAATATAGGTGAGGGAAGTAAGGATATTGACCAATTTAATAAAGATATGGATATTTTTGGTGTAACAGGTGCATTAGCTCTATATAGAAGATCTTCATTAAATAAAATCAAAGATATAAATAATTATTTTGATGAAAGATTTTTTATGTACAAAGAAGATATAGATTTGGCATGGAGATTAAAAAATAATAATTTTAAATCTAGATATGTTTTTGATGCATTAGCATATCATGAAAGAGGTTTTGCTGGAAATAATAATCAAAATATTATTGAAAAAATAAAAAGAAAAAATAATGACAAAGAATTTTTATCACATTTATCTTATAGAAATCATTTATTGATGCTTGATAAAAATTTAAAAAGCTTTAATCTATTTGTTAGCATTGAAGAATTTAAAAAAGCTTTTTATTATTTAATATTTAAAAATAAAATATTTTTTAGAGCCTTTAAAGAATATAAAAAAATAAAAACTACTAACAATTAGTAGTTTTTATAATTGACAAAATGTATAAAATATGATATAAAATATGAATAACTTTGTTTTAATACATAGTTAAATATTTATGATGGGAGGCAAGTCTTGGCTAATCATAACCAAACGGAAGATTTAAACGCCGACGATAAGTTTTTCATCAAAATACAAGATGGAATATTTATACCAAGCGAAACATATACTTCCGAAAACGTATTAACATCACTAGAAGAAAAGATACCAAAGAGAGTATCTGTAATAAAACTAGGTGTTGTTAAAGAAGTAACTATACAAGGTATTAGTTTTAAAGAGGATAATAAAACACCTTTTTCATTCAAATATCAAGTATCATCAAACAATGTCTTATGGGAAAGGGTTATTGATTTTAGAAAAAAAGTAATAGAAATAGCTAGCGATAAAACAAAAGAATCTTACCAGAAAGCAATTCATTGGGCATTATCTCATCCTGCAAAATTCACTATGTACATAGAGAAAAGAATTGGGGATTATGATAAACCCAACAACGAACGCTTGTTTGTATCGCTTAATGATTGGGTGTTAAAAGAAAAAAATAAACCACCAATCAAAGAAATGACTCGTGGGAAATCTATTCAGGACATAATGCTTGGATATGAAACTACCCCTATTTGTTTCCAAATAGCATCAAGTAATACATTAGATACAGAACACAGCTTTATAACAAGCATCGAACCTGATTCCTCTGAACCATCAGAGGAAGAAGAATACGATTTCTTTGAACAATAAAGCTTGATCGAATTCTAATCTTTGAGTGTAATAACTTTTAGATAGAATTCGGTCTTTTTTTATTATTTATTATAATAAATATATTTGACAAAAACTATAAAATATGTTAATATATTGATACGCTTATCATTGTGATAAGTATATTTTTCTCGAACAGGAGGCCGTGCTATGGCTAATAATAATCTCGTTTTTCTGGAAAAGGGAGTTTTTCTTCCGGCTGAAGAATACGACGAAACCAAGTGTATTCCTCATCTGAAGGAGCTCGTAGAAGCCACCAAAAGGGTTAACCTTTTGGAACCCGGAGAGATTGACGAAGTGGATAACTGCTTTCTCTTTTTCAAGAGAGACGGCAACAAAACTTTCACCACTCCTCTCTCGTTTCAGTACAAACTGAAAATGGGGAACGGTGAATGGATCGCCATTCGCGACAAAAGAAAATTTGTCGTAGATGCCGCACTCGAAGCTTTCTCCGAAACTCAAAAAGATGATCTGCCAGATTATCAAAAAGCATTTGACCTTTCCGTCTCGCGTCCTGCAAGGTATGAAAAATACCTTAAAGAAGGCGAGAAAAGCTACGAATTTTTCGTACTCGGATTCTTCTACGAGAAGGACGAAGCCATTCTGAAAAGGATCGGCTTCGAACAGAAGAAAGAAGAAGCCAGGCCGAAGGTTCGCAAACCTCCGATGAAGAAGGTCGAACGGAACAATGCCATCCAGGCAGCCATGTCCGGAAATCTTCCCATCGCACTGATGTCCCCGACAGACGTCGCCGCAGAAACCAATGCACAAAACGATGAAGTCTTTCCTGAGACCAATTCGTCTGAATCCTCGATTTTCGCTGAGGAAGCGCATACGGAATCTGAACCGACTATCACCGCCAACATCATCGCAGCAGATGCACCCGTTGCAAATGCTGCAGCCGAAAATGCCGACAAACCCTCTCGAAAAAGAGGCGGAGCAAAACCCGTCGTCGAGAAGGAAGTTCAGTCAGCCTAACTAGGCAACCCTATTCTTAGATCAAGTCAAAAGCTTGTTATCTAGGAATGGGGATTTTTATTTTATTGACAAAATATACAAAATATATTATAATATATGTATTCAAATCGTATGGTTTGAATACTTTTGAAGAGACTGTCTTCTTTAAAACAGTCAGGGAGTTATCATGGAAAGAGATCTTACGTTGAAGGGAAAAATTTTCTCTGCTGTCGAGAGCCCGAATTCATTCATACTCGGGGCAGCGAAGAAATTCGTCAGAAATGGTGTCCCGGATCATACAGAGATCTCGGCCATCATTCTTCCTTATGCAACCAAAATCGAATTCACCAAGAACAGCGGTTCGTGGGAAGTATACGTTTTCGACGACCGAAACGAAAAACCCAAAACCCAGAAAATGCTCGTAATGTGCATTAACGAAGGCAAAACCTTCGAAATGAACATTCCTGGGCAGGGCATATTCGTGCTTTCCTACGACGGCCAGAAAATGAACTTTCAACCCAAGAAGGAATTCAACGAAAAGGAATTCGAGAAAACCTCGGCATCCAACATCGCCGAAAAAAACCGCATCCGAAACGAGGCAATCATCGCCGCGAACAAGAAGCGCGACGAAGAAAGAATGGCTGAACAGAAAAAGAAGCAATCCGCTTCAGTGAAGCCCTTCGCAATCGATCTGGACGATGAAGTCGCCGTACAACCCATGGTGACCACCAAAGTCGTCGTCAGAAAGGGAGGAACGGAAAAGAAGTATCTTTCCGATACTGACGAGACCTTTCGCCCGTTCGCTAAACTGAAAACCGGCGAACGTGAAGAAATCGACACAACCGTCTCTGCCTAATTAAATAGGCAAACCCTATTTTCAACTTAAGCAACAAGCTTACTGTTGAGAATAGGGTCTTTTTTATTATTATTTTTATGATAGAATACGTTTATATTCTTTTTCTTTTTTCGCCTAATTTTTCTTTTTAAAGAAAAATGGCTATAAAAATTATTTGAAAATATGAAAATTGCTTTAGTTCATGATCATTTAAATCAATATGGTGGCGCAGAAAGAGTGTTGCTTGCATTATCTGAAATTTTTCCAGAAGCACCAATTTATACATTGATTTATGATGAGAAAAAAATGGGAGAATCCTTTAAAGGGAAAGATATTAGAACATCTTTTATACAAAGAGCTCCTTTTGGAATTGGAAAAACTTTTTATAAATGTTTTTTGCCATTAATGTCTCAAGCTATTGAAACATTTGATTTATCCGAATTTGATGTTGTAATTTCTTCATCTTCAGCTTTTTGTAAGGGAGTTATCACAAAGACAAATACAAAACATATTTGTTATTGCCATACACCAACTAGATATCTTTGGGATGATACACATTCTTATGTTGCGGATTTAAGATTACCAAAAATTTTTAAAATATTTTTAAGAGCGAATCTTTCTAAAATAAGACAATGGGATTATTTAGCAGCACAAAGAGTTGATCAGTTTATTGCAAATTCTGGATTTGTAAAGAATAGAATTAACAAATTTTATAGAAGAGATAGTGAAATTATTTATCCGCCAGTAGATACTTTTAATAAAGAATTAATAAAAGAAAACGAATTAGGTGATTATTTCTTAATAGTTTCTCGTCTTAGACCATACAAGAAAGTTGATCTAGCCATCCAAGCATTTAATGAGTTAAACAAGGAATTTGGTGATAAATATAAACTAAAAGTAATAGGGACAGGCGAATATGAATATGAACTAAAAAAAATGGTTGTTGGAGAAAATATAGAGTTTTTGGGATTTAAAAATGATGATGACAGAAATTATTATGTTTCAAAATGTTTAGCATTTATAAATCCACAGGAAGAAGATTTTGGCATAACACCAGTAGAAGCCATGATGGCCGGAAGACCAGTTATAGCATTTAAAAAGGGAGGGGCAATAGAAACTGTAGTAGAAAATAAAACTGGTGTATTTTTTGAAAAACAAACAGTAACTGACTTGAAAAATGCTATTTTAAATTTTGATCATAAGAAATTTGACTCAAAATATATACAAGAATATGCACAGAAATTTAGCAAAGAAGAATTCAAAAGAAAAATTTTAGAAATAGTAAATAAATAGACCCAATAAGCGTGAAATATTAAAATGTTTCGCGCTTATTTATTTATGCATTTTGTTAATATTAATATATTGTTTTATTTTTTATTATATTGTAGTTTAGTAGCATGAAAATATGTATAGACATAAGAACATTAATCGATAAACAATACTCTGGTATTGGAATTTACACTTTGAATTTACTTTCAAATCTTTTTGAAATTGACAAAACTAATAAATATAAGCTATTTTATAATTCATCAAACTACAGATTTATTAAAAAATACTATCCTAATGTAGAATATTATGATTTTCACATTCCTAATAAAATCTTTAATCTTTTTCATTTCTTATTTCAAATACCTAAGTTAGACAAACTAATAGGTGATTTTGATATATTTTTTGCTCCTAATTTAAATTTTTTTTCTTTCTCTAAAAATAATAAAGCAAAAAAAATAATAACAATTCATGATTTATCATTTGAATTTTTTCCTGATTTTTATTCTAAAAAAAGCCTATTCTGGCATAAAATGATAAACCCAAAAAAACTCTTAAATAAATTTGATCACATAATAGCCGTATCAGAAAATACAAAAAAAGATATTGTAAATTTTTATAAAATAAATCCAGATAAAATTAGCGTGACATACCTTGGTATAGACGAAAAACAAAAACCAAAAATAAATGAAAATAAAAAGGGAAATAATGAAAGAGAATATTTGCTTTACATTGGAACTATTGAACCTAGAAAAAATATAGAGGGAATATTACAAGCTTTTGAAGATTTTTGCTTAGAAAATAATATTAAAAATTTAGATCTTATTATAGCCGGAAAAGATGGATGGAATAATAAATACATATATGAGATATTAAAAAATTCTAAAATAAAAGATCATATAAAAATATTGAATTATGTAACAGAAAAAGAAAAAACAGAATTATATAAAGGAGCTAAAATATTTCTTTTTCCTTCCTTTTATGAAGGTTTTGGAATACCGATAATTGAAGCTCAATCATTTGGTGTACCTATAATAACTTCTAATAATTCTTCCTTATCTGAGATAGTTGAAAATACAGCCATCTGTATAAATCCGTATAATACAAATGAAATTAAAGAAGCTATTAAAAACCTATATTTTGATAATAGTCTTTATAAATACTATCAGGATTTAAGCTTGCAAAACGCAAAAAAATTTACTTGGCTTAAAACAGCTGAAAATACACTAAAAATATTTGAACAAATTAGTAAAGATAATATATAAACAAAGCTTTGTGCTTATTTATTAACAATTGAAATAGAATTAATAAAGATGTAATATCTTTGTGATATAATAAATATTATTTAATTAACAATACAGATTATATGAAATCAAAACTTACAGATAATCAAAAAATAGCAATATCTTTAATAAGTGTTGGTATATTAACTGTTTTTACAGTTCTTACAACAATTCCAAACGGACCAGATTGGTTTGGAAAACAAACTAAATTACATCTTGGGTTAGATCTTCAAGGTGGTACACATTTAGTTTTTCAAGCTGATACAAGCAAAATAGCTGAAGCTGATAAACAGTCTGCCGTTGAGGGAGCAAAAGACGTTATAGAAAAAAGAGTAAACGTTTTTGGTGTTTCCGAACCACTTGTACAAACAAGTAAAGTTGGTAACGACTATAGAGTTATAGTTGAATTACCTGGTGTTACAGATACAGCGAAAGCTATTAAAATGATAGGCGAAACACCTCTTCTTGAATTTAAAACACAAAACGATGATCCAACTGTTTTAACTGATGCACAAAAAAAAGAAATATCAGATTATAACACAAGTGCTAAGGCTAAAATAGAAGATTTAAAAAATAAAATCAAAAATGGTGCCAATTTTGAGGATATTGCAAAACAATATTCTGAAGATAAAACAACTAAATCAGTTGGTGGAGATTTAGGATTTATAGTAGAAAATGGTTCATATTCTGAATTATACAAAGAAGCTAGTACAATGAAGGATTCTTGGTTTTCTTGGAATACTATAGAAAATTCAGAAGGATATAATTTAGTTAAAAGAGTTTCTGAAAAAGTAGACGGAAAAGAAGTATCTGCTAATCATTTATTAATATGCTATAAAGGTGCTACTGGTTGTGACAAAGAAACAACAGAAGCTGAAGCGAAAGCTAAGATAGAAGATTTAAGAAGTAAATTCTTATTAAGTTCAGCAAATAGAGAAGCAACTTTCACAAAATTAGTAAAAGAAAATTCTACAGAACCTAACGCAAGCACAACTGGTGGAGATTTAGGTTGGTTCTCAAAAGGACAAATGGTAAAAGAGTTTGAAAATGTTGTTTTTGATATGAAAGATAATTCTATATCAGAAGTAGTAAAAACAGAATTTGGATATCATTTAATTTATAAAAAAGCCGAAAGACCTTTAAATAAAATAAATGTAAAAAGAATTTTAATTACTAAAAAAAGCGAAGCTAATTATTTACAAGACAACACTTGGGTAAATACTGAGTTGTCAGGAAAATATTTAAAGAGCTCAAAGGTTAGCTTTACTACATCAACTAACGAGCCAGAAGTTACATTATCATTTGATGATACAGGTAAAAAATTATTTGCAAACATTACAGAAAAAAATATAGGGAAAAGAGTTGCAATCTTTCTTGATGGAAATGTAATATCTGCACCTACAGTAAATACAGCAATAACCGGTGGGGAAGCTGTTATAAGTGGTGGTTTTACATTACAAGAAGCTAAAGAATTATCTACAAGATTAAATTCTGGAGCCTTACCAGTTCCTGTTACTTTATTAAATCAAAAACATGTTGGTCCTACATTAGGACAAGAATCTTTAAATAAAAGCTTTTTAGCTCTTATTATTGGATTCTCTCTTGTTGCAGTATATATGATGCTTTTCTATAGACTTCCTGGTGTTTTATCCGTTGTTGCATTAGGTATATATGCTTTAATCAATGCATCATTATTTAAATTAATTCCAGTAACAGTAACAGTATCTGGCATTGCTGGATTTATACTATCAATAGGTATGGCAGTTGATGCAAATGTATTAATATTTGAAAGAATGAAAGAGGAATTAAAAGATGGAAAAGATTTAATTTATGCAGCTAAGACAGGATTTCATAGAGCTTGGCCATCAATTAGAGATGGTAACGTTACGACTTTAATAATATGTTTTATACTTTATACTTTTGGTTCTAGTTCAGTAAAAGGATTTGGTTTAACACTTGCTATAGGTATATTAACTTCAATGTTTACCGCTATAACAGTTACAAGAATTTTGCTTTTAGCTTTAGCAAAAACAAAATTATCAAAATTCACTTCTTTGTGGATGAGAAACAAAAAAGAAATTGTTAAATAGAAACGTTATTATTAATAATATAAAAATATGGAACTTAAAATTATAAAAAAAAGAAAGTTATGGTATTTATTATCAGGAACATTAGTTGTTTTAAGTATATTTTCTTTAATATTTTTTAAATTAAATCTTGCTATAGACTTTACTGGTGGTAGCTTATTAGAAATAGAATTATCAGACAAAGTTAATAATAGTATAGATTTAACTAGTGGTAATTCATTTGCAAAATATTTAAATGAAAATGTATCAGATAATAAAACAGGAAATATAGTAGCTCAAAAAAATTCTAGTAATGGCTTTATACTAAGATTCAAAGAAGTAGGACAATCAGAAAAAGATGAATTAGTAAAGAAATTAAAAGAAAAAGTTGACCAAAACGTAAAAGAAATGGGTTTTGAATCTATTGGACCAACTCTTGGTAGTGAATTAAAAAGAAATACTTTTAAGGCAATATTAATTGCTTCTATAGCAATTGTGTTATATGTTGCTTATGCATTTAGAAAAGTTTCTTATCCTATAAAATCTTGGAAATATGGAGTAATAGGTATAATTGCTTTATTACATGACATATTAATTACAATGGGTGTATTTGCTGTTTTAGGTAAATTTTTAAATATAGAAGTAGACATGTTATTTATAACTGCTTTACTAACAATATTAGGATATTCTATTAATGATACGATTGTTATATATGATAGAATAAGAGAAAATGTTTTAAAAATTAATGGGGAATTCAATTCTATTGTTGATAAAAGTATAAATGAAACAATGGCAAGATCAATTAATACAACAGTTACTACATTGCTTTCTCTTGTTGCTGTTTTCTTATTTGGTGGCGACTCTATAAAAATGTTTGCATTAGCTCTTATAATAGGTATAACACTTGGAGCTTATAGTTCTATCTTTATAGCATCTCCATTACTTGTGACTTTACATAATTTTGAAAATAAGAAAAAATTAAGTAAATAATAAAAGATAGGGAACAATCCCTATCTTTTATTTGACATAATTTATACAATATGTTATTAATATATGTAACAAATTACTACGGATATTTTTTGAGGTGAAGGTTCCCCTCCCACCCACCTTTATCTTAAACGAGCCATTCGTAGATTTGTAGAAGCTTTCTTTCCACAGAAAGGAATAACTTCGACCCTGATATTGCTTCGCAAATTAGGGTTTATTTTTTTTATTGACTTTTTGATAAAATAATGTTAAATTTTGTCTAAACCTTGCTGTTGTATTTACTAATAGACCATCTTAGTTAGTAAGTAAAATAGCTAAGGCAGAGCTGAACCAATCATAATCTAGAAACATAATTGCTCCTGTGATTGATTTATTTTCTCTCTTGTTTTTTTAAAGAGCGCCAGCCAAACAACTGACTACGTAGTTTATGGTTTAGTTCAGTATCAAAAGAATGATTAATGACCGAAATGGTCAAAAAATCACCCCCAGAAATGGTCTCTGGGGTTTTTATTTTAAATAAATTAACCAAAATTAGTTGTTGACATTTTTTTATACATGATCTAATATTATCTCATCGCTTAAAAGAAGGGGGTAAATGGTGACCTATCCGACTCTATGTCAGACAATGGATAATATCGCCAAGTACTTCGCTGTTTACGTTTTTTTCCTGAACAACGTAACAGGGTACTTTGCTGATACCGTTGTCGGCACCAAAAAGATTCCGACTCGCACCTATTACAGAGCAAGAGATGGTCCTGTCAATTCTTGCTTGATTTCAACTTGCCGGCATTATCTCCAGCATCCGCGTGATCATCCGATTATGCGTTTTGGCTGATAAGCTTGCTAGCTGAAGCCTTTAAGCGTTTTGATCCGACCCCATTTTCCGTTGAAAGTTCACGGGAAATGAGGTTGGATCGTTTTTTTACCACCATTATTGACAATATCAATAAAATGTTGTATAATAATGAAATCAACAAAATACATTGGAGGTAATATGCATCGTCCACGCGAAGACCCGTGATTTATTTGGAAGTAATACTTCCCATAGAGACACGAACTCAAGAGTTTTCCGCGGATAATGAGTAGACTTTCTATTCATTTCAATTCAAACCAAAAAGCCCAACCTTCGGAGGTAGGCAATCCCATGAAAAAGAAGAAGAAATCGAATATCGTCGTGTGCAATGAAAACAAGCTCGCCCTGTCCGCGGTCGCCGGCAAAAACGTTTCCGCCGGTTTCCTTCTCCTCGCGTGACCTCGCCGCCCGGCCCCGCTAAACATTAGAACAATCCTAACGGATTTCTAGTTCAGCGGGCGTCATGGCCAAGTATCTTTCCCGGAGCGATGGAATCCTGATTCCACCACTTCATCTGTGATGGAAACTCCATCGCCCCGGGATCCTTTTCTTGCGCATTTCTACACGGTACCGGACCGTATAAACCGGAATCTAAACAAGGAGGCATGCAAATTTATGCACCCCTTTAATAAAAGCTGATCAAATTACCACAAAGGTAACTGATCAGCTTCTTTTTTTATTAAAATTAAAAAGACATATCTAGATGTCTTTTTATAATTTATCTACTATTTTGTTTATGTCTTCTAAATTTTCTATTCTTATTATATCTTCTCTTAACGCTTTAAAGTTTTCATTATCTTTTAAATACCATAATAGATGTTTTCTAAAGTCTAAATGTGCCTTTTGTGGCTTTGACTCAAATAAATATTTTGCATGATTTAATATGTAAGTTTTTAAATCATTATTAGTTTGTCCTTTTAATTCATTGAAAATAAATGGTTTTCCATAAGACCCCATTCCTATCATAATGCCATCAACATTTGTAAGATTTAATACTTTTTGTTCTGTTACTTTATCAATTATTCCACCATTTGCTATTACAATAGGGGATATATTATTTATTTTTTTTGATTCTAAAAAATTGTTATCTATAAAAACCTTACATACTTTGATTAAATCATAATTTATTTCACCACTAAATAATTGCTCATAAGTTCTTCCGTGAATAATAACACAAGATATTGGGAGATTTTTTATTTTATTTAACAAATCAAATGCAGTTATATGTTTTTTGTTTTGTATAAAATTTATTGTATTATCTGGTATTGTTAATTGATGTTTTAATATTGATTCTACATCTACACCAGCACGTATTTTAATTGATACTGGCAATTTTGTGCCTTTTAAAGTGTTTTCTATTATTTTATATATATTATCCAAATCTCTCATAAGCATTACGCCTCCACCACTAGAAGTAACGCCTTTAGCTGGACATCCAATATTAATATTTATTTCATCAAAACCTAATTCTTCTGCAATTTGAGCAGCTTTTGTAAATTTATCTGGTTCTTTACCATATAATTGAATTCCAACCTTATGAGTGCCTTTAAATTGCTTTAAATAGGTAATTAATTGTTTTGAGTTATGATATAAATCATTGGCACTAGTCATTTCTGTGTACACAACGTCAGCTCCGCCATCTAAACATATTTTACAGAAAGCAAAATCAGACACACCATCTAATGGTGCAGATAATAATATTGGTCTATTTTGTAATTTTAATTCGTTCCAAAAATTCATAAAATTATTTAATCATATTTTTCTTTTTTCGCCTAATTTTTCTTTTCTAAAAGAAAAATGGCTATAAATTAAAGCCATTTTCTTTTCTTAAAGTATAATATAAAGAATATTATTATTGATATACAAAGTCCTAATACCAAGAAAAACGCAATATCATTATGAACAAAAGGCATATCTGCATTTATTCCAAACAAGGAAGTTATAAATGCTGGGGGCATCATTACTGCTGATATTAATGCCAATACTTTCATTATATCATTAAGTTCAAAAGAGGTGAGCGACTCATTTGTTTGTTGAAGTGCAGAAATTGAATCTTTTTGATTCTCAAGCATTATCCAAATATCTTTTGTCTTTTCTATCAAATCTGAATAATATACCTTAAGTTTACTCATAGAAAACAAATTATCTCCAGTTGCTATTAATTTCTCTATTATATTTTTGTAAGACTGTATGGTTCTTCTAAAATTAATTACATTCCATCTAAGTCTTAATATTATTTGAGAATTAGTTTTACGAGCGGATGTAAATATTTCTTTTTCTAATAACAATATATCTTCATCCATGTGATTCAACATAGGGAAGCATGAACCAAATAAATTACTTAATATACCGGATAATAACCTAATAGGATTGTTTTGAAAATTATCGTTTTTTAATATTTCATCATCCTGTATTCTATAAAAGAAGTCTGTTAATTGAGTAATCTTATTATCATGCATAGTAATTAACATATCTCCTTTGATAAAAAAATTGATTTCATAACTATTTATAAGTTTTGTTTTTCTATCATATACTGGGAATAAAATTTCAAAATATATATAATCTCTTTTAACAAATATATTCGAATGCTTTGTATCCCTCTCGCATTCATCAACATCCAAGCTATCAAAGGAGAAGCTTTTTCTTAAATATTCAATTTCTTCTTTTCCTTTTTTTGAAATATCTATCCATTGAATATTGTTAAAAACTATTTGAGAAATATTATCGTTCATAATTTGAAAATTAAAGCTGAATTTATTAACTTAATTATATCATATTGCTATTTTTTATAGAAAAGATAGAATAAATATATAAATTAAGAACTCAAAAACAAATGAAAAAAACTATTATTCTAATTTTTAGCTTTTTTGTTATAGTATTTGGCTCAATTTATTATTCTGTTTTTATATTTCAAAGAAAACTTGATATTAAATTTACAGTCAACAAAGGGGAAGTTGTGTCTACTATATCTAATAATTTACAAAATAAAGGCATAATACTAAATTCTACTTTATTTAAATTATACTTTAATAATATTATTAAAAAGCCAATAAGATCTGGAAATTATATATTTTTAGGGTCATATAACATACCAAAAGTAGCTAATGTATTAACAACAGTTGCAGAACCATTAGTAAAAACTAAAAAAATAACAATTCCAGAAGGTTGGAATAAATACGATATATCAAAATATTTATCAGAAAATACAAAATATAAATATGATGACATATTAGATTTTATTGATAACAAATATAAAGACAGCATATTAGTTGATAAATATTCTTTTATATCCGATAAATATGTTTTTAATTTAGAAGGTTATTTATATCCAGATACTTACGAAATATATGAGGACGCGAATTTAGAAACAATATTTTCTAAAATGTTAAGCAATTTTCAAACCAAAGTTATCGATAATTATAAGTTAAATGATTATAATTATTTATATGAAACAATAAAAATGGCGAGTGTTATAGAAAAAGAAACAAAATTAGATAAAGATAGACCTATTGTGGCTTCTGTCATAAACAATAGAATAAAATCTAATATGAGATTACAAATGGATAGTACTGTTGTGTATTTTACAAAAAATAGAGACAATATGGCTATTGCTGAAGATAAATGGACGGAAAATGATTATAATACATATAGAAAATTAGGTCTTCCAATAGGACCAATATCAAACCCTGGAAATAAATCCATAAACGCAGCAATAAATCCAGAAAATACAAATTATTATTATTTTCTTAATAAAAGTAGTGGGGAAGCTGTTTTTTCTAAAACATATGATGAACATATGTTAAACATACAGAAATATTTATGGTAATAAAAATAGGCGAGAATAAGCCTATTTTTTTATTATATAAAATACAATTTAATATTAGAGAGAACTTTTATTGATTTTGTTTATTATTAATAATATAAATTATTAGTTTACAACTTTACAACAGAAGGGTAATAATTTTTATATCTATATATTGTGCGACACATAAATAGAGAAGAGAAGGAAATCATATATTTGAACACATTTTTTATTATTCGACTAGTTTTTTATTATTATTTTTAATATATATCAAACTTGGGGAGAAATGTATACAACTTTAAAACTAAAAACAAAAAAGGTAAAAAACTAAAAAACTTTAAAATATAATCTTAAAAACAAATAAAATAGAATCATGAATTTTATTTTGGTTTTTAGTTTTTTCAGTTTTGGTTTTTAAATTATATTACAACACTTTTATTAATATTTTGTCAATTTATATTACAACACTTTTTTGTACTAAAAGTCAATTTATATTACACATATTTTTTTATATATTGTCAAGAAGTTATCCACAGGTTATTATATTAGAACATTTATCTCCCCTATTTGTCAAGAAAGTAATTCCCTAATAAATGGCGTAAATACTTGATTTTATTATTTATGTGTGGTAGTATAACAATCCAAAAAAATAGAAGGAGTTTTATTATGCAAGAAGACGACTTGGAGATGGATATGATATTTGCAAATCCGAATGTATCCATAAAAGAATTCGGCAGACAACCAACAAAGCAAGACATAGATGAGCTTTTCGGGGAAAAGGCTTCATAAATATAGTTGACTTTTAGTACAAAATATAGTATAATATGGCATGAGAAGTTTTCTGTAAGGAGTTCTTATATATGGAAAAAGATGTTGTTTTCTTCGAGGCTTATTTGATTCATAAGAATGAAAAGAATAAGAGAGGTACAAGAAGAAAAAGAAACATGAATCCAAAAACAAGAGGAAGTGAGTGTGCGGATGCACTTTGGGTCAATAAAATGACTCACGACCACTATGATTTGAGAAAATCAAAAGTGACAGCAATAAAGACTCATAACGGCAAAGAAATCCGTGGATTTCGTGTAATTCATCAACTTTATCTTGAATCAATTCAAGAAATACTTGAAACCAAGAAACAAGAATTGGAAGATGAATGCAATTTTTTTGATCGTGACTTTAATTTCGACAGTGAAAGGAATGACGACTGGCGAGATTACGCCACCGAAGAAAATCGTCGTCATATGGAAGAAATGCAAAAATATGATTTTAACTTGGATTGTTTTTGCGATTCCGACTTTGACTATGAGGATTATCCAGAAGAAGAATTTTTTGGATAATTTCAAACAATAAAATTTTCCAGATAGAAGGAGTACTAAATGAAAAGAAGTTCTTATGAGAGAAGAGTTTCCATGTCGCATGAAAAGCACGTTCGTGCTGAAAATGCCAAGAAATACGAATCCCAAAGAAGAGACGATACTCATTTGGGTCATCGTCTCGTTACGGTGAATTATGGGCATGGATATGCCATAGAAGACGGGCGTGCATCAGTGAGTGGACGTCAATTCTTCTCACATCTCAACAGTAAGAAGAATCGTCGCCAATCTCTTCTCGAAACGAAGAATCAGCTTCTCGACAAGTTTTTTGTTGAGGAAGAAGAACGGCTTCGAATCGAAGCATTACTCGAGAAATACGACGACTCAAACGACGAAATGTCGTTCAAGTCAATCATAAACCTCGAGGAAAAAAAAGAATTAGAGGAAGTAATGGCTTAATCTAGTTCTTATACATCGCAATAAATTGAATAAAATCAGTTTATTGCGATTTTTTAATTTTAAATTTAACGAGAGATGTTAGGGACATTCAAAATAAAAGGCTAAAGTTTGACAAAAAATTAAAGTTGTGATATAATTATAATACTTGTATGAAAATAGCAATTTATTTGTGTTGATTTTATAAGATAAAAACGCATATAAATAATTATAGAAAACAATAGAAAACAATAGAAAACAATAGAAAACAATAGAAAACAATAGAAAACAATAGAAAACAATAGAAAACAATAGAAAACAATAGAAAACAATAGAAAACAATAGAAAACAATAGAAAACAATAGAAAATTATATATTAGAACATAAAACATATAGAATACGCAAGATATTTTTCCTAAAAAAGGAATAATAAAAATATTTTAAAAAACTTATAATAATTAATTAAAAATTAATTTAAAAATAAAAAATAAAAGGAAATATAAAAAATCGGAATTAAAAATCCGATTTTTTATATTTTAAAGAAATCATCAGGGGACTTATTTTGAAAGTATATACCGTGTCGCACAAGATACCTTTTACGACATATTATATTCTTTTATTTAAAAATAGACGTATGCAGAGACCTTTACAATTAGTCATCTTTGTCACACTGTAGTATAAATAATATACCTAAACATGTTAACAGTAACCCTGTAAATAATATTATTAATATATTCGTCAGAAGCGGCGGCATTTTTTAATTAAAATTTAAAAATTAATATTTAAGATTTAAAAAATGTCTTTAAGTCTTAAATATTAAAAAATTTATAATTTATGACACAGTTTTGTATTTTAACATAAAATAATATTTTTTAAATTGTTGATAACTAAAAAAATAATTCTCTTCCCCAAAAAGAGAAGAGAATTATTTATGTGTCGCACAATATAGTAGGGTGGGGTTGGTTATAGCCTTAATTATTTGTAGTAAACTTTTGAACCAAATCTTAAATCTATATATCTTATCTTATTAATTCCCTCTTTTATCTTGTCTTTTATTACTATACCTAAATAATCTATTTGTTGGTCTATGTCCTGGCTAGTATTAAAATAAATGTTATACCCTACTTCCGTTGTAACTACTAACTTTAAATCGTTTATTGTTTCTAAATATATCTTTTTTATTTTTATAGATTTATTTGATAATTTTGCATCTAATTTATTAATAAACAATATTGTATCTTTACTAAAATCGTAATCTTTTAGTTCAATTTTTTGACCTAAATATACTTCTGGAAACCTATAATCCTTAAACACATCTTCTTTATTAGAAAAACTAAATGATTGCTTTATTTTATCATTACTCAAAGCCACTTTAACCGGAACATCTGTAGTTGTGTTTAGTGTTTTTGTTGTAGTGGTTGATAATATTTTATTATTTTCGATATTTACTTCATTAACATCCTTGTTGGTGTCTTCTTGATTTTTAATTAATTCTTTTAATATGTCATCAGTTTCTGCACTATCTTTATTTGTATTTATTTGTTTAGTGTCCGTAGAAGAAGGTGTAGTAACTGGTGCTGTTACATTATTTGTTTTTGGACTGCTAGTAGGTGGTGTTACAACATTATTTGATGATTTATTTACTTTGCTTTTCAATATCATTTTACCTTCATTATCAAAATAAAATCTGTATTCATCTGTTATAAAAACTATCTTTGGTGATCTTTCTTTTAGGTTTATATTTAATTTATTTGGGAAACTTTTATCTATGGAAATGTTATAAAAGAAACCATCAGATATTTTATTTATTGAATACACTAAATCATTTTTATCAAACAAAAATAAATTGTTTTGTTTCCAAAAAATCTTTTTTTGTTGTTTTTGATTATCAATTATAGCATTTAACGATTCTATATATTTTTTATTTTCTATATTTATAGAAACATGCTTAATTTTGAAAAATGGAGAAGAAAATAAAAACCAAGAAATAAACAAAAATACAAGTAATAAACTAAGAAAATATACAGCTTTTATTAATGTTTTCTTTATCTCTTTTGCTGTAAATCCAGCAACTTTATTAGGATTTCTAAAAGCTTTCTTTGTTGTATTTTTTCCATTTACTAGCACTCTATTATTTTTCGTTTTTATAATATGTGAGATATGAGAAATAATAGTTTTTATATTATTTTTTCTTGGTTTTAAATTTCTTCTGTTAAAAGAAGAATGATTCATATTTATTTTTTAAGAATATATTCTATTGCTTTATCCATTTGTGGATCTTTGTTTTTATTAAAGTCATCTAAAGTGTAATCAACTTCAACATCTGGATTAATACCATTTTTGTTAATGTTTAAACCATTTGGTGTAAACCATTCTGCTACTGTAACTTTTATTGCAGTACCGTCTCCAAATTCTTGATATTCTTGAACGGATCCTTTACCGAAACTTTTCTTACCTATAAGAGTAGCCTTATTATGATCATGCAATGCCCCAGAAACTATTTCAGAAGCTGAAGCTGATCCTTCATTTATTAGAACAGCTGTTTTGTAATTAGTTAATACGTTAGAACCACTAGCTTTATGTGGATTTGTTTCGTTATTTTTATTTTTTTCAGAAACAACAATATCGTCTCTATTTAACCAATAACTAGAAACATCTATAGCTGTTGATAGATATCCACCTGGATTATTTCTTAAATCTAAAACTATACCTTTTATCGTTTTGTCTGCTGTTATGTTTTTTACTACTTCTTGAAATTTACTAGAAGTATTGTCATTAAAACTAGATATAGTAATAACTGCAATATTATTCTTCTTTTCATAAGTAACACTTTCAACAATAATATTATCTCTAATAATTTTAAAATCTTTAGTCGCTTTAGTATCTGTTTGATATATAGACAATAAAACTTCAGTTCCTTTTTCTCCTCTTATTTTAGAAACCGCTAAGTCAGAAGACATACCATTTGTATCCTCGTTATTTATTTTTAAAATTTTATCGCCAGCTTTTATTCCTGCTTTTTCTGCTGGTGTGTTTGGTAATGGAGCAACAACAGTCAATGTATTGTCTTTAATCGCAATCTCAGCACCTATTCCAGAAAAACTTCCACTCATTTCTTCACTAAAAGATTTTGTAAGCTCCTCGTTAAAATAAGTTGTGTATGGATCACCAACTGATGAAACTATACCAGCCAATGCTCCATCAAATATTTTTTGATCACTAATTTTGCTTGAATCATAATATTTACTCTTTAAAATAGATATTATATTCTCTATTTTTTCAGCATTAAATATAGTATCAACTGACGATGTTTTGTCTTTTGAAGTATTTGATGTATTAACAGTATTATTATCAGTCTCTTTAACTAATAACATTTTTCCTAATACAACACCTGCTAAAAAAACAAAAACTATAAAAACTACTAAAATATAATTCTTGATATATTCTTTTAATTTTCTTTTTTGTATCTTATTTTCGATATACTCTTTAGGACTGTTCATTTGTATAATTTATTAATATTTTATTTTATAAAACTTTTATCTTCATTTAAAATAAGCTTTTCTGACATTAAACTACTGATAGGTGTTCTCACTGTTAATTCAAAATCTACATTCTTTATTCCTGGTTGAGATTGAACAAATAAAGAATATATACCAGATTTATTGTTTTTTATTTTATCATAATCAACATTAAATGGTAACTTATAAGATATTTCTACCGTTTTATTATCACCCGAATCTAAATATAAGAAATTACCAAATACCGTTTTACCTTCATCATTATATGTTATTGTATTCGTATTTATATCTCGAACTCTATATTTATTTATAGGATCAAGATCTATATCTTGTTGTTTATATGGATCAATTGATTCTTTTATTACAACATCGTCACTAAATCCACTAGCAGAAATTAATTTTGACCCTAAAGGTGTGTATACTCTTATATAATCAATATTTCTATCGCTAATGTTTAAATTTGACGGATATATATTATTAATTTTCAAAGAAACAATAACTTCTCCTGTTGGTAATATTTTTACATCTTGAGATAAATTTCTATCTATTATTTGACTAGTTTTACTAGCACCAACATTAGAATAAACCACAGAAAGATAGTCTTGATTTGTGTTAATTATTTCTCCAGAAAAACCAATGTTTTTAACAATTTTTTCATCATTAACATTACTAAAATAAGCTAATATATTTTTTTCTTTTATTGTTTTATCTAATAAAGAAATTGAATTAATCACATCTGAATTATCTATATTAAATAATTTTTCACTAACAATAGAAAATAAATCAACTATAACTTCTTTTGGTTTATTTGTTTTTAATCTATTTGAACTAATTATATTTTGTAACTCATCAACTACATTATCTTGAGTTAATGTAGTATTATACTTATCTAATTTTATATCACCGGTTATTTTTAATAAATCAACTAAGGAATTAGAATTAATAGCAATTACTCCGTCTACAGTAGATCCGTTGTTTGCTGTCTCAAAAAATTCACTAATATTTTTAGCAGATTTTGTAAAATCTAAAAACCAATTAGAGTCTTGAATTTCCCATTTGTCTGTTAATAATTTCAATGGCATTGGAGGTTCTATATTTTTATAAAAACCACCACTAAGATCATATGTTCCACCACCTGGAACTTCTGTTTTTATTAAATCACCATTTTTAACATCAACTAATGCATAACTACCCATAAAACCACCATTAGCCCTTATTTCGTTTGCATTTTGAAATACTAATAAATATCTCTTTTTCTCATTTTCGCCTAAAACACTTCTTAATAATGTTGTGGCTTGTAAAATTTTATCAGAAGAAGAACTTACATATGAAACCTTAGATTTTAAAGTATTAATTTTATTTTTATATTCCAATGGTAATAATGTTGTATTTATCTTGGAAATTTTACCATCAATATTTTTTATATTTTTATCTATAATAGTCAAAAATTCATTAGCTTTTTGTATTTTAAATAAAAAGTTTTTATCTTTATTAAGCTCAACAACATCAACGAACCTAAATGATGCTTGATTAATATCTTCAAGATTTCCAACCATTTCTTCAATATCAGATGTTTTGATATTTATAAAATTACCTATAAAATTAAAACTGCCTTTTGTTATAAAATTTAACTCTTCTTTTAAGTTGTAAAATGAACTTAATGCTAAATAAAATTTGTTTTTAGCTACGTCTGTATTTAAAGATTTAACATCATCAATTCCTGATAATATTTCTTCTTGCGCATAAGCTGTTGTGGCTACTATTTTTGATAAGTCTTGCGCTACTTGATCTGAGAAAAACAAAATATTAATTACAAAAACCGATGCTAATGTTAAAACTACAAAGTTTTTAAATTCTGGCATCCAATTAGATTTATTATCTGGGGTAAAAAAATATTTAACTCTACCAGTAATGATTGCAATATTAATGTTTTTTTTGTTATTTTTATCTTTTCTAGTAAATAAATTTAAATTAATATTAGATTTAGGCTTTCTAGTAAATAAACTTACTACTTTTCTTGTAAATTTTAAAATATTAAGAACAATTACTTTCTTAAAATAATATTTTAAATTATACATAACAGATCTAGTTTCTTTGCTTTTTTTTATGTTTGATAATTTTAGATTAAAGCTATCTTTCAATAAACTTAACTTATTTTTTAAAATTGATAAGTTTATTTTTTTAGCTAATATACTATTAATATTCTGATTTTTATTAGTTAATACGTTATTATTCTTATTTTTCTTAGTTTTAAAATTAAACAAAACTCTTTTAGATTTATTATCTATTTTTGGTATTATTTTTATTGTTTTTGTTACCCTTTTTGGCATTTTGTTTTGGTTTTATAAAAGGTTTTAATAGTTATATTTTACAATATTTTTGCACTACTTAGAAGTGTTGATAACTATTATAAAATAAATAAAAATGCGACTTTCTAGCGCATTTTTATTTTATTCCAGAAGAGCCAAATCCGTTTTCATTTCTATCACTAATATTTAAAGATTCAACTTCTTCAAAATCTGCTTGATCTATTTTTTCAAATATCATTTGAGCTACCCTATCTCCTTTGCTTATTTTAAACTCTTCTTGTCCATGATTTATTATAATTACACATATTTCACCTCTATAACCGGCATCAATTACGCCAGCTAACGTGTCTATACCGTTTCTAAAAGCTAAACCAGATCTTGGTGCTACTCTTCCATAATAACCCATAGGAATTTCCATTTTTATACCTGTTTTAACTGATATTCTCTCTCCTTGTTTTAATATTAAATCTTCTATAGAACAAAGATCACACCCAGCGTCTTGTTCTGTTGCATATTTTGGAATTATAGCTTCTGGCGATATTTTTAAAATTTTTACTTTTATCATTTTTATTTATTTTATAACTTACAAGGACGCGACAAAATCGCGTCCCATAAAACTAAATATTAATATTCTTTTTCTAATTCTATTTCTTTTGCACTTCCGTTTCTTTTTCTATCTGAAATATCTTTATCTTTATCTTTTCTAATAACAGAATCAATGGCATCTTCACAGTCATCAAACGCTTTAAATACGTTAGGAGCACTCTTTTCTGCAAAATATCCATTACCATCTATTTCTAGCTCTATTGTCATGTTAAATGCATCATCATAATTTTGATGTTTTGTTTTCTCAATTTTAACACTGGCACTTATATTATCTGCATCATTTGCATATTTAGAAAATTTTAATATTCCATCTTCAATATATTTTTTAACTTCATCTCCTATCTCGTAATTTTTTGAGTAATAATTTATGTTCATGTTTGTTATGTTAAAAATTAGATTCCTCCAGGTTTATTTTTCTATTTCTTTTAAATTATTTGATAATATTCTATAAGAAACAACATAAGCAATATCTATTATCATTATAGCAACAAATACACCTATTAAAAGAGCTATTAATCCGGCTAATATAAGGCCAAAAGAAATAAGTCCTAATAATATAAATCTCCAAAAATTATTTTTTGTTATTCTCCAGCTATATTTTAATGAATCTATAATTGAAAGATCTTTATCTATAACTGCTACTATACAAAATTGAAATCTTACAATAAATATAATACCTGGAATTATAAAAAATATTAAACCAACTAAAGATATAATACCATACAAAAAAGATGCGGCTAAAGCGTTTGTAAATTTTCTTAAAGTAACCGATCTAACACCTTCTCTTATTTCTGTTTTCTTTCCATCAACTAAATCTAATAGAATTTTATAAAACCCTAAAGATACTAATACTGAAACAATCATAAACAAAATAAACATTAAATAATATGTTATATCTATAGCTTTATACATATTAAAAAATGATGAAAAAAATGCTGACACTAATATAACGATTAATGTTATACCAAGTATTAAAGAGAAGTTTTCTTTAAGTAATTTCCAAGAATCTTTTATAACTCCTGTTGGTGAAAATTGATTTTTATTCATGTGATTTTTTATTAATTATATTATCATTATAACAAACTATAATATTTCATCAATTCTAATAATATAAAAAATGCCAAATAGGCATTCTTTATATTATTCTAAAACGGCTTTTATTCTTCTAACACCAGAACTAGAGCTTTCTTCTTTTTGAATTTTAAAATGTCCCAATTCATTAGTATTATTTACATGAGGTCCACCGCAAATTTCTTTGCTAAAATCACCTATTGTATAAACCTTTACTTTCTCGCCATATCTATCTTTAAAAACACCCATAGCGCCTTCTTTTTCAGCTTCTTCAACAGTCATTTCATTCATTGTAACATCTAGATTTCTTTGAATTTGTTCATTAACAATATTTTCAACTTTTTGAATTTGTTCTGGAGTCATTTTTTCTGGTTGAGAAAAATCAAATCTTAATCTTTCTGATGTTATATTTGAACCCTTTTGAAATACATGATCACCTAAAACAATTCTTAAAGCTTGCAACATAAGATGAGCAGCCGTATGTAATTTAATTGTCTTTGGATCTGCATCAGCTAAACCACCTTTAAATTTTTGTTCTGAACCTTGTTTTGATAATTCTTGATGTTTTTTTAATTCTTCATTAAATACAACTTCATCTATTTTAATATTTCTTTCTAATGCTAATTCTTTTGTAATTTCTAATGGAAAACCAAATGATTGATATAAATCAAATGCTTCCTTTCCTGATATTTCTGATTTTGATTCTGTTATTTTATTGAATTCTTTTAATCCATTCTCTAATGTTTCTTTAAATTTAACTTCCTCTTTCATTAATTCTTCTAATATTCTTTCTTTGTTTCTTGATAATTCTGGGTAGAATTCTTTATATTGTTCTATATAAATTTTTGAAATTTCTGGTGTAAAAATTATATTATCAGATATTCCTAATTGTTTACCAAACCTAACAGCTCTTCTAATTAATCTTCTCAAAACATAACCCTGATCTTTATTCCCTGGAGTAATGCCTTTATCATCCCCTAAAATAAACGTAGATGTTTTAATATGATCAACTACTATTCTAAAATCTTTTAAATTATCTTGATATTTCTTATTTGAAATTTCTTCTAATTTTTTAATAGCATTTTCAAACGAATCTGTTTCAAAAACGGTTATAGCATTATTTAAAACAGTTATTGTTCTTTCTAGCCCCATGCCTGTATCTACGTTTGGTTTTGCTAATTTTTCGTACTTACCTTCTGCGGTTTTGTTAAATTCCATGAAAACATTATTCCAAATTTCAATAACTCTAAAACTTTTTATTAAATCTTCAAACTTACCTTCTAATTTACCTTCTTCCGGTCTTGTATCATAGAATATTTCAGTATCACCACCGCAAGGTCCAGTAGCTCCAGCAATCCAAAAATTATCATCTACTCCAAGTGGAATAATTTTAATATCATCATGAACTGATTCATCCGTAGAAACTCCATTTGGGAAATTATTTTTAGATAAAACTTCTTGCCATGTTTGAATAGCTTCTTCATCTCTTGGGATTCCATTCTCACCTTTAAAAACAGTAAAATATAATCTATTAGCATCCAATCCTAAACCATTTTCTTTGTTTGTTAAAAATTCAAAAGACCAATTAATTGCTTCTTTTTTAAAATAATCACCCAATGACCAATTTCCAAGCATCTCAAAAAATGTAAGATGTCTATTATCTCCTACGTCATCAATATCGCCAGTTCTAATACATTTTTGAGCATCAGTAAGACGAGTTCCTGCTGGATGTTTTTCTCCTAATAAATATGGCACTAATGGATGCATCCCAGCTGTTGTAAATAAAACTGTTGGATCATTTTCAGGAATCAATGATGCTGATTTAATTTCTGTGTGTAATTTTGACTTAAAAAATTCTATATATTTTTTACGAAGTTCATTAGAAGTCATGGAAATTTAAAATTTAAAATTTAACATTTAACATTTATAGTTATATAATTTTAAAGCAAAATCAATAAATTAGCAATAAACCTTATTGTTTTAATATTATAATATTTACTTTTTATAACAAAGATGCTTTAATGTTCTCCGGGAGGAATAGAAAGTATGGGAAATTCCATCAGAAATGAAGTCAAAGACAGACTTCATAGTCATCCGGAAATCAAAGAAGGAGAGGTTTTCATTGGAAATAAGTGTATGGACAGTTGTAAAAAACTTCCCTACGCCAGAATGAGAACTGGAAAGGTAGCATTGGACGGGCATGGAAATCCGGTAAACAAACCGAATGACGTGCAGGAAAATATGCTATTCCCCGTGTTTGTTGACGAAAAGGAATATAATCTCAAAAAGCAAAAGAGATAATTTCTTTTAATCTACAAATAAATCCGCCAATGCGTAATGCTTTGACGGATTTTTTTATTTAAATATTTTATTAATGAAGATTTTTATTGGAAAAATAACTGTTGCATTAAATATTCTTTTAAACCTACTCGGTTCTTGTATTAATCTAAACAACCATTCTATTCCAATTTTTCGCATCCATTGTGGTGCTCTTTTTTTATATTCAGATATAAAATCAAAAGTACCACCTATTCCTATTGCTAAATTAATATTTTTTAAATTACATATATTTTCTGATATCCAATATTCTTGTTTTGGAGCACCAAACGCTACAAATAATATTTCCGCTTTAGAATCATTTATTTTTTCTATTAATAAATTATTTTTTTGAGAAATATTTTCATTTAATAAAAAATCTTCTTTTGTAAGACCAATATTATATCCGGAAACAACATCTTCTCCAATTTTATCTTTTACTATTTTTAATTGCTCTTCTGAATTACCACCTAATAGAAATACTTTTTTATTTAATTCTTTCGCTATCTTCACAATTTCAAGCGTTAAATCAGATCCCGCTATTCTTTCTTTTAATCTTGGATTTGTATTTAAAATTTTTGAAGCATATATAAGACCAATTCCGTCTGGAATATTTAAATCCGTGTTATTTAAAATATTTTTAAATTTCTCATTTTTATTTGCCTCTAATAAAAATTCTGGATTTGGCGTTGCAATAAAGATTTTTTTATTTTCTATTAAATTAGTTTTTATAAAACCCAAAATCTCTACTTTTGATAAAGTAGAGATTTTTATATTTAAAATTTCTATAAAATTATTTTCCATAAAAATACAATTAAGGAGCACATACATGACAAGGTACTGAATGAGTACCATCACAAACACAATCCCATGTCTTTATAGCTTTACCATTACAATCATTGTCTGAACTTGCATATAATATTCCACCAGATTCACTATTACTATCACACACAGCACTATTTGATCCACCTATCATTTTAGCATCATCCCAAGTTACTCCAGATTTACAAGCTGGAGTACAATTATCAGATTCTCCACCACCAACATAATCAGGCAAATTAGCTTCGTTATTATTGACTGTCAACGATATTTGTTTAATAGCAAAATCAGTTACTGAATAAGATAATACTATTATGCCTAAACCTATAAATCCGGATGTCATTATTTTTCTTGCATCTCTAATTTTACCTGAATCACCTTTTGATCCCATCCACATAATACCTGCTCTTATTACAAATATTAAAGCTATAACACCAAATAATCCAAGAACTAATTTTATAATTGATGATACTAATGATGGTAAGCTTGTATTTGTATTCATTCCACCTTTCTTAACTATGGTTTGAATATGAGTATTATCACCATCCAAGTTGTCTAATTTACTTCTTAAATCATTAGCAGCATTTAATTGTGAAGAAGATAATATAAACAAAGCTATAAATAATAGAAATATAGATTTTAAAAAATTTTTCATTTTCATATTAATAAATATATTATTTATCTACACAATGAGAAGTTCCAGTACTTCCGTCATTCGCCCATTTACAATTAACATATGCGCCATTATAAGCAGTAGCACTACCACAAGTTGTTGATAATATTACCTCACTACATTCTCGTTTTAAACATACAAAGCAGCTATCAGAAGAAGATCCATTACCACAAACATACTCTACTCCCTTTAGTGTGTATCCAGTTTTTGAAGTCTCTTCAGGTAAAGCACAACTTCCATCATTAGCATTACTTACGGAAGATGCTGTATAGCCTGTCTTACAAAGAGAAGATGAAGTTTCGGCAGTATTATTTTTTAAAGCATTTATTAAAGAAGCTTTTGTATATGAAGACATTGTACTATATGAAGAAAGTAAACAACCCGTTTCTTGAGATCCTGCTTTAATAAGGCAGAAGTTGTTATAACAAGTTCCAGTAGAACATTGTCCATCCTCAGTACAAGAATGTCCACCTTCCAAACTACCTTTTACTATACATGTACCATCAAAATAAACACAAGAAGAATTAGCATTACAAGTTACTAATCCACCAAGTTTTGCACATTTATCTATATCTGATTGTGTTATTGTACTAGTAGAAACTGCATCACCTATACCAGATATTCTACGTGTTTGCTTTATGATATATCCAGATAAAGCATAAGCTGACGTCATTAATAGTATTCCTATAAATCCAGTACTCATATAGGCAAGAGCTTTTTTTATTTTTCCAGGATCTCCTTTTGATAACAAGTATTGGATACCAGATATTATAACAAGTGCCAATGCTACAGTCCCAGATAGACCTAATACAATCTGAATAACTCTTGAAAAAATGTCCGTAGCAGTAGTGCTTGTAGAATATCCAGAAGATGTAGCTATATCTGCAACTTTCTTACTACTATCATCGCCAACAGGAATATCGTCTAATAAACTTGTGTTAAAACTTCCTGCAGCCAAACATAAATGTGAACCTATAGTAAAAACAACTAGAAAACTTAAAATTAATGTTACTATGTTTTTAATACTTTTTTTCATTTATTTACCTTTTATTTGTAATATTAATATTATAACCCAGATTTGATAAATTCCACAAATAAAGGATGTGGATTAAGTGGTCTTGATTTTAATTCTGGATGAAATTGAACTCCAACAAAAAATTTATTTTTTGGAATCTCAACAATTTCAACCAATTTATTGTCTGGTGAGGTTCCAACTATTTTCAACCCAGCACTCTCTAATTGTTCTCTGTATTTATTATTAAATTCATATCTATGTCTATGACGCTCGGAAATTAAACCATTCTGTTCTCCTGATAAAAATGTATACGCTTTATAAGAAATAGAATTTTTATCCAAAACACATGGATAAGCTCCTAATCTCATAGTTCCACCGAAGTCTCCTTTTGCTATTTTTTCTTTTTGTTCATCCATTATATGAATAACACAATTACTAGACTCTGGATTTATCTCCTCTGTTGTTGCATCTTTTATACCTAAGACATTTCTTGAATATTCGATTGTTGCAAGTTGCATTCCATAACATAAACCTAAATATGGAATATTATTTTCTCTAATAAATTTAATAGCATTCAACTTTCCTTCTATACCTCTACTACCAAAACCACCTGGAACTATTATTCCATTATATTGTTTTAATTTTTCTAAATTTTCAGTAACTTTTTTATCATTCAAACTATTTTCATATTCAAATTCTTCAGAATTAATCCAATCTATTTCTACGTCAACATTATTAAACCATGCTGCATGTTTTATTGCTTCAATAACAGAAAGATAAGAATCTTTCAAAACAAAATCTCCAGTTGCAAAATATTTTCCAACAATACCTATTTTTGTTTTATTATTTGATTGTTTTAATTTTTTTACTTTTTCTGCAAATTGTTCCCATTCTCTCATTGAATTATTTTGTTCAGAAAATTCAGAACTATCTCCTATTGGATTATTATATTTTTCTAAACTTAATATTTTTAAAACTTTATCTCCATAATTTTCTTTTTCAAAATTTACAGGAATATCATATATTGATTCTTCATCTGGCGCAGAAATAATATTTTCGGGAGAAACATTACAAAATATTCCTAACTTTTCTTTTCTAGGATCGTCTAGTGGTTTTGATCCTCTACATAAAAGCATATCTGGTTGTATGCCTGATGAATTTAATGTTCTAACAGCAAATTGAGTTGGTTTAGTTTTCATTTCTCCAACAGCATTTGGTATTGGCATATACGAAACCATTATAAACATTACGTCATGTTGGTTTTTTATTTTCATCATTCTTGCAGCCTCTAGAAATAAAATATTTTGGTACTCACCAACGGTACCACCTATTTCTACAATGACAATATCAGCATTTGATTTTATTTGAGCGTTTTTTATTCTATTTATAATCTCTTCAGGAATATGAGGAACCACTTCTACGCATTTTCCTTTATATTCTAAATTTCTTTCTTTTTGAATAACTGAAAGATAAACTCTTCCAGTTGTCATATAATTTATTGAATAAATATTTTGATTTAAAAATCTTTCATAATTACCCAAGTCTTGGTCGGTTTCGTCTCCATCTTCTGTTACAAAAACCTCTCCATGTTCTATTGGATTCATAGTTCCAGCATCAACATTAATATATGGATCTATTTTAATACACGTAACCGCATACCCCCTGGACTGTAATATTTTTGCGGTAGAAGCAGCTGCAACACCTTTACCAACTGATGACATAACTCCTCCTACTACGAAAATATATTTTGGCATAATTTTGTTTTTATTTATTAATTAATATATGAAACATATTCATATATCTTATTATTTTTATTTTTTATAATTTCACAAATTTCATTTTTTATTTCAGGATCTATTTTTGAAAAATCTTTTTTCATAACCCCACCCCACTGATCTTGCATATCCCTTAGAACAACTTCTGATATTATCTTTTTCCATTCTATATATTCTCTTTCATTAAAATTCTCTTTATTTTTATCATCTTTCCATTCTTTTAAAATTTTTGTAATCTGATTTATTATTGCAACTTTCTGTATTGAGTTTGGTTCACAAAAAATTTTTGAATTTATTTTACCATTTAATATTGAATAGAAAATTAATTTTTTATTTTCAATATTATTTGTATCGTTTAAATTTATTGTGTTAAAAAAATAAGTTTCTAAATTTTTTTTATTTTGTTCTATTGAATAAACTGATTCTAATTCTGTATCTTGATAAACTTCATCACCATAAGAATATCTAGCATACTCATTAATCTCTGAAATTATTATTTTTATATTTTTAATGATTTCCTTATTTTGTATTAATTCTATATCTTGTGGTCTTAAGCCACCATTATTATCTTCTACATCTCTTATTATCACCTCTGTCATTAATCTAACCCATTCATCATATTTTTTATCTTTTGTTATTTCATCAATCGTTTCATCATCCCTTATTACTTCCAATACTTTTGCTAATTTATTTATTCTTTCTATTTTAGATTGAGGATCCATTATTGAATTAATATCACCACTAACATAAGCATAAAGAAAAGATTTTTTACATTCTGCATTGTCTTTTGTTAGGTCACAAAAAAAATCTTTTTGTTTTTTAAAGACATCCCTAACAGAATCCTGATCATTTTCGTCAGTTTCTTTTATATCTTTTCTAAATGTACCTAAATTTAATTTATCTAAATCGTTCATTTTTTTGAATTATTTTTTTTCCCAAATCCCAGATTGTCTAACAAGTAAATCTTTTACTCTAATTGGATCTGCCATAATTTCTTTTGTAATTTTTTCCATTCTTACCCCTTGAGATCCTTTGATTAATATTAAATCATCTTGTTTTATTTTGTTTTGAACAAATTTTTTTGCTTCTTCTGAGTTATCAAAATTAAATGATAGATTTTCATCAAAACCTAATAATATTGCTTCTCTATTTATATCTCTTGATCTTTCTCCTACTGTAATTAATAAATCTATATTATTTAATTCATATATATACTTACCTATTTCTCTATGTGCATCTTCTGATATTTTTCCTAATTCTAACATATCACCTAATATGGCTATTTTTCTTCCTATATTTTTTGATATTGAAAGAGTTTTAATAGCACTTTTACAAGCAACCGGAGAACTGTTGTATGTATCATCGATTATCCATGTATTTTTTACACCTTTAATAACAGACATTCTTCCTTTCTCAAATCTAACATTTTCTAATTCATTTTTTATTTCTTCTAAACTCATCCCCATATTTATACCAACAATAGCGGCGACTAATAACGCATAAACGCCATGAGCCCCTATAATGTATTTCATGTTGATATGTTCTTCTTGGTTATCATATGCCAAATCAAACTCTATACCAGTAGCATATTCTGAATCAAAAGCATTATTTTCTTTCAAATTATATGCTTTAATATCAGCATTTGAATTAATGCCGTATGTAAATACTTTTTTATTTTTTAATTCTTCTTTTAATTGCTCAAGATTTTTTGAAATATATTCTCCATCTGAATTTATTATACATATTTGATTTTCTCTTGCTCTGAATATATTTGTTTTTTCATTGTATATATTTTCTAAATTTCCAAATCCTTCTGTATGTACTGGCGCAACCTCTGTTAAAACTGCGATATCTGGTTGTGTAATTGTATTTAAATAACTTATATCACCAACCTTGTCTGCACCCATTTCTAAAATTATAATATCTGGATATTTTTTATCTTTTATTAAAACAAGAAATATTGATTTAATTATATTTTTAATCCAAACAAAAATTGATTTTGAATTTTCTAAACCTAATATTGTTAATGGTAATCCTATTTCTGTATTAAAACTTCCTTCGCTAGCTCTTACATTAAATTTATTTTTTAATACTTGATATATGGCATTCTTCGTTGTTGTCTTTCCTATTGACCCAGTTATTCCTATTACTTTTGGATTGTATTTTTTAAGAACAGCTTTCGAAAGTGCTCTTAATATTGCAAATAAAATCTTTTTCATATTTTTGTTTTTAATTTTAAAACTGAAAAACTAAAAAAATTAAAACAATTTTAAAACAATAAATTTGGATTTTTAAGCTTTAAAATTTATTTATTGTCTCATTATATCAGTATTGTCATTATTTTTCTTTCTATTTTCCACAACCAAAAAATCGGGCGAATTTTCCCGATTTTTAGTTTATAACTATATTTTTACTTTAAATATTTTTCTTAAAGTTTTTCTAGTATTTTTTGTAAATATTATTAAACGATACCAAAAATTATTAAAAATTTTATCTATCGCTCCTTGATATAATGAAAATCTACCACCAAACTTTGTTTTAAAATTTGTTATACCATTATATTTATGATGTTCTATAAACATCTGAGCGTCTTGTTCTGTATTGAATTCATGTTTTTTAAACCCTTCTAAAACTATATATTTATTATCAATATTTAATATTTCTGGCGCTACACCTAAAAAATCATATGTAATACAACTAAATTCATGCTTTGCATCTTTAATCATTTGCCATTGTAATAAATAAGGAGCCATTAAATTTCTATCTTCATTACTTGAAGCCCCATAATAATATATTGCTTTCTCTCCACAGAATGTTGTTATTGCTGATGCTATTATTTTATCATCATTCCATGCTGAATATAAATATGCGCAATCAATATTTTTTAATAATTCTTGATAATACTTTTTATTATTTCCAAAAAAACCATCCCTTTTAGTTGTTTGATCTGTTAATTCAAAAAATTTATCTAATTCTTTTGAATTTATATCTCTAGTCTTTGTGGTTTTAATATTATGCTTTTGAGCAACTTTTATATTATATCTACCCTTTTGCGCCATTTGAGATAATATCTCTTCTTCTGCCTTATTTAAATCTAAAATAAGAGTTGTCTCTGGTTGTTTTTGTTCTTCTGAAATTTTAAACCCAAATTTATTTATAAAAAAATCATACAAATAATCTCTTGTCTCTAATGGATTAATATTTGATTTAAAATCTATTTGTGGGTCAATTCTAAAAAATATAGATTGCTCGTTTTTTGCTATATTTTGTATTTCTTTTAAATACAAGGCAAACCATTCTTTATTAATTTTTTTATAATAATCTTGTAAATTAAAAACTGGACCACATGGTGAATATAAATAACTTTTACCGAATGGCAAATTATATTTAACAATGAACGAAATTAATTCTATTTCATTTTTATCATTTCTTACCTCTACAAACCAATATTTTCTTTTAAAAAATTCTGAATTAAATTTTGCCCAATATGTTGATTGGAAAATAGAATATTCTTTTAAAAAATTACTACTATCTTGTGGTATAGAATTATAATCCGTATAAATTTTAATCATAATATTTAGATTATTTTAATCTTTTTTGTCTGGTGGTATTTGATAATAATCAAATAAATATTTAGCTATATTGAAAAATACCGGCGTACAAGAATAAGAAGCGAACTCTGTTTTAGGATTTTTTAATTTAATTAAAATCGCAAATTTAGGATCACTTATTGGTCCAAAACCAACGAATGATTGAGTTGTTTTATCTCCATAAAAACCATTCTCGGCAAATTGCGCAGTTCCTGTTTTACCACCAACATAATAGCCTTTTACTTGAGCTAGCTTATCATAACCCTTTTCTATTACAGAAGTAAGCATTCCTCTCATTGTAGAAGATGTTTGTTCTTTTATTGTTGTTCTAACAACTTTTGGTTCTGTTTCTTTTATATTTCCTGAATTATCTATAGTTGCTTTAACTATATAAGGCTTCATTAACTTACCACCATTTATCACAGAAGAAAAGGCTGTTAAATATTGTATTTGTGTCATTGTAATACCTTGTCCAAAAGATGCTGTTGCTAGATAGATATCGCCACTTTTATTATTAATCTTATCTAAATTTTTCATATCGCCTTTGGCTTCATTCCCTAATTCTATTCCAGTTTTTTCCCCAAATCCAAAATTATCAACATAACTTCTAAATTTATCTTTTCCTATTTTATTTGCAACATACCAAGCTCCAAGATTTAAAGACTTATCTAATATCGTAACCATGTCAGTCTCTCCATGCGCACCTTTGGTTTTAGAATCTGAATTACATATTGGTTTTTTCCAGTCACCTATAGTAGCACAGCCTGTATCATTATAAGTAGAATAAGCAGTAACAGCTCCAGTGTCTATACCAGCTGCCATTGTTATAACTTTCATAATTGATCCAAATTCAACTTGATCCGATACTATCGGATTACTATAAACAGACATATCTTCTACCTGACCATATTTATTAGCATCAAAAGTTGGATTATTACACATTGCTAATACACCTCCAGTTTTTGGATCCATTACTAGAACAGAACCGCCCTCTGCTTCATATAATTTTACTGCCGAATCTAAAGTCTTACATACATTATATTGTATTGATTTATCTATTGTTAAAACAATATTAACACCGTCTTTTGCGTCTTTTTCACTTCTATCAGCAGTTGCTATAAGTTTGCCATATAAATCATATTTACCTCTGATTTCACCATCTTCACCCTTTAAATCTTTATCAAAATACCCTTCTATACCATACACACCTTGTCCATATTTTTCATACTTTATTGAACCATCTTGTAATTTTACCTCTTTTTCATCTGTTTTGAAAAAACCAGTGATCTGACTGTATAAATTTGAATCTGGATATAATCTACTTTCATTTTTTTCAAATGTTAAAAAATTTTTATAAAAAACTTTTAATTGATTTTCTTTAATAGTGCTTTTTGATGATAATATATAAGGATTAAATGTATTAAAATATAAATCTTGAAAATATTTCTTAATACCTTCCATTTGATCTTCTGATATATCTTTTTTAATTACCTCATATGCGTCATTTTCTTTTGTTATTTTAGATAATATTTTTGATCTTTCTTCTTTTAATGAAGCTAAGTTTTTTTGAGTATCTTCATCAACTTTTAATGCAATATTAACACTAAAAAGAGAATCTTGTAAATTCTTTAAAGTTTTTTTATTTTTAGTGTTTTTTATTTTAGACTCTAATTCCGTTTTTTGATCCAATAAAGATTTTAGCTTTGTTTCTGTTTCTTGTAACTTATATAAGTCTGGATATAAAATTTCTAAAAATTTATTTGTTATATTTTCTGAATTGTTTAATGAAATTAATTTATTTTCTAATTCTGATTTATCAACAGTTATGTTTTTACCAAAAATGCTAATTAATTCATCAGCCACCTTGCTATAATTAAACAACATTCTAGGATTATATATTATATTATATTTATAAACATTCACCACTAATCTATCCAACTTATCAACATTTGAGGCGTTGTAACTTTTCATAGATTTTAAATCTACATCTTTATTTGATACAACATACACCTCTCCTCTTTTAGCTGGTATTTTATCTATTACATCTTGATATACACTTGCTTGAGCTTTGTAATCATCATATTTTATTATTTGTATATAAAATAATCTAACAGATATTAATGTAAATACAACTATTAAAAAACCTTTAAAGACAAGCACTCTGTCTATTCCAAAATTAACTTCTATTTTGTTAACATTATTACTTCTGCTATGTGATCGTAAGTTTTTTTTAAAAAATGTCTTTTTTTGATGTTGCATAAATATAGAACAAGATAATTTAATAATAAAGTTCGTGTTCTCTATTATATCAATTTTAATATAAAATAAAAACATCAAGGGACAAAACTTGATGTTTTCGGCACGACAAACGTAATTAAGCTATTTTGATATCTACTTTTATATTTTAGTATAAAAATACATTTGTATTACTTTTTGTTTTGGTTAGATATGTAAATTAGCTTTTAAAGAGAGATTAAACTTTTTCAAGAAATTAATCTCTTATTAAAAACAAATTACGTTCTTAATTTATTTCATTGCAACACTTGATGTTAAATCTATGTAATCTATCTTATTAACTTTAGTCATCTTTTTTGTGTTACTAAATTCTTCTATTGAAGTCATCTTTTTAATTCCAGATAACTCAAGAGTTAATTTTTTATTTTCATCTTCTAAAACCTTAATATCCTTTTCAACTTCGGAAACCTTAAAACCAGAAACTGACAATTTACTCATTCCAATCATATAAGTAGAGAAACCAACAAATATAAGAACCCACATAAAAATCATAACTGTAATTTTTTTACTTAAAATGATTTTTCTATATTTTTCTACTTGATCCATTTTTATTACCTTTTAATTATTATATTTTTTCTATAATTCTTAACTTTGAACTCCTGGATCTTGGGTTATCTTTAATTTCTTTATCGCTAGGAATTATAGGTTTTTTATTTACTAACTTTATTTTCTTTTTATGTCCACATATACATATTGGAATCTCTGGATCACATAAGCAATCTGTTGATTCTTTTTTGAAAAATTGTTTCACTATCCTATCTTCTAAAGAATGAAATGTGATTATTGCTAATCTTCCACCACTCTTTAAAGATTCCACTGCATCTGGTAATACTCTCTCTAAATTTTCTAATTCATGATTAACTTCTATTCTTAAAGCTTGAAACACTTGAGTTGCTGGATGAATTTTATCTTTTGATCTTCTTGGTTTAGCTTTTAAAATAACATTTACTAAATCACCTGTTGTTTTAATTGGCTTAACCTTTCTTTCTTCGTTTATTTTTTTTGCTATATAATACGCTTTTTCTTCTTCGCCATATTCTCTAAATATTTTTGTTAAATCATCAACTGAATAATGATTAACTATATATTCTGCATTGTATTTTTCTTTTCCAGAGAAAGACATATCAAGTGGATTATCCCCTTGAAAACTGAATCCTCTAGATTTATCATCTAATTCGTAAGATGATATTCCTAAATCCATTAATATTCCATCAACTCCATCTATATTTAAATTTTCTAAATTTTCTTTTAAATTTACAAAGTTGTCATTGATTAAGATATAATCTTTTTCTTCTTTGTAATCAGCTAAAACCTTTTTTGCGTTTTCGATTGAAGCTGGATCAAGATCAAAAGATATGAGTTGTCCTTTTGGTGATACGTTGTCTAAAATTGCTTTAGAATGACCTGCTCCACCAAGAGTGCAATCAATAATTTTTTGACCTCGCTTCAAATTCAATCCTTCTATACATTCATTAAATAATACTGAAATGTGTTTGTATTCCATAAAATTTATTTAAATTCCTAAACCTTCCATTGATTCTGCTATTTCTTCTGTCTTTCCTGATATTTCATTAGCATGTTTTGTCCATATTTCTTCGTCCCATATTTCTATTCTCTCAGCAACACCGGCTATAACAACATCTTTTTTCATATCAGCAAAATTTCTTAAATACTCTGGCAATATAACTCTTCCCTGACCATCTATTTCTAAATCCATCGCCCCACTTGTCATATGTCTTTTAAATTCTCTTGCATTCTTATTTGTAAGAGGTAAAGAATTTAATTTTACAGACATTTTCTCCCATTCTGAATTTGTATAAATAAATAAACAACCATCAAGTCCTTTTGTGATTACCAATCCTTTTTCAAGTTCACCTCTAAACTTTTTAGGAATTGAAAGGCGTCCTTTGTCGTCAATTGTATGATGATATTCACCAATAAACATCTTAATTGAGTTAATTATTTATTTCCCACTTTCTACCACTTTTTACCACATTGGTTCCATTATACTCCTTTTTTAGCACCATAACAATATTATTAATCCACTTGTTTTGTTTTTATTAACATAATAAAAAATACCTATAATTAGGTATTTTTTATGCTTAAGTTATTAACTTGTTACTAAAAAAGTTACTTTTCTGTGGATAACTCAACTTATTTAATATCGTCTAGAATAACATCAACATCATCATACTTTATATAATTATTACTATCTTCTTTTTTGTTAGTTGATAAAAATTCTAAAACTTTTTTATAACTATTTGATTCTTTGTATTGTTTTATTATATTTAAATTCTCTAAGAATTTAGTCATATCAATATAATCGCTTTTATTTTTATAATTTATTTCTTTAAATACTTTTAATAATAACGTTTTAAATTCATTATATATATTTTCAAAATTATTTCTAAATTCTTCTTTAGTAAAAACATCTGGATTTATACTATTAATAAACTCACTCTCACTCAATGATTCATCCAATGACATCTTATGCATTTTTTTCAACCTAGCTCCCGTATAACCTAATAAATGTAAAATTAAATTATCTTGTTTTTTTACAAGTGGTAAGGAAGTTAATACGCCAGTTGGAATAAGATTTTTATTTGTTCCGTATGTTGTAATTGAAGAATCTTTATATCTAATATCATCAACCCAAACTTTTCCATCACTATTAGTCATATATACGACTTCTGCGGGTTTATTATTAACAACACAAGAAAATGTTTCGGAAACTACTTTTCCAAAGCTTACATCATCAAACACATCTCTAGAAATAAATCCTGATTCAAAGTTTGGAATTAATCCATCTGGTATTGTTAACTTATCTAACTCAAAAATATTAAAGATATTCTCTTGTAATTCTTTCAATGTATCGACTATTCCAAAATTCTTTATTTTATCTAATAATTTTAATCCGGCTCTTTCACCGCTAAAAGAAACAAAATTATTAAACTTCTCAATATTATCCACTTCAATTTCATCTTGAATAGTATAAGAATTAAGAGAATATGGATTTTGTTTATTATCTTCAGCTAATGAAAACAAAGATGCTATAGAGTCACCAAGACTTTCATCTATTTTTTTAATATTTGTACCCGTTATTTCTTGTACTTTTTGATATATTTTCTTGTTTAATTTTGTAAACTGAGAAATATTATAATCTACTAGTTCAACTTTATCATCACCTACTTTATTTAATAATTCTCTACCAATTGAATTTTTATCTGTACATGTATACAACCTAAGGTTATCAACTCCTATTTCTGATGTTGATAATAATCTAGAATAAATATTATTTCCATCATCAACAAAACATATCATATTATCATTTCTATCTTTCTCTTTTAACAAACTAGAAAAATAAAATTTCTTATTATCTATTTCAATAAAATCTACTGGCTCAAATAACTCACTATTAGACAATAACATGAATGTTTGTATATTATCTCTAAACGATACAACATCTTCTGATATATTTTTTAATTTGTATGATAATTCTGGAAATTTTTTATTAAATGAATAACTAGATATAACATCCATGCAATCTTTTGCATATTCTTTTAATCCTTCTTTATCATTTAAAAAATCAACTTGTCCTAAAGAATTATCCACATAAGGAGCGTCTATAATATCTAGATTATCTTCTGAGATGTTATGATTAAACTCCTTAACATCTTCAAAATCTTGAATATCATCTTCTGTGTCAATATCGGAATTTGTAAAATCTTCTAATTCATCTAAGACCGCATTAAATAAATCAACACTAACAACCTTAGTCTTATCAACTTTCTTTAGCATTCCTCTTATTTTTATTACCCCACATTCTTCTAATTTTTTATTTAATTCATCACTAAACTCTGGATAATTATCACCGAATATTGAAATAAAAAATTCATTTCCATTGTCAGAATATTTTATAAAACCATCAAAGCCATTACAAATTAAAACATCTGTTGGTGTTGAAGTAAATTTAAAATCTCTTTGTATAAAAATTTTACCAAATTTTGAATTTATAATATTTTCTTCTTTATTATATACACTTAAATCTTTTTCTAATTTGTTTGTAGTATTCTCTACAAATTTTTTCTTATCTAAAATACCAATTTCTTTTAATTCTTCGTCTGTTAATTCAATAAATTCTAATGGTACTAATGAATTATTTTCAAAATATTTTTTCTTTAAACTTTCACAATTATATATATTCTCTAAATTATGTGGTTGTAAAAACTTTATATAACCATATAATGTTTTACTAGAATTTCTATACAATTCATCTGATATTGTTATATCACCATAACCAACAAATTTATAATATTTATCATCCTCTCTATTCACAAGATTTACTATTTCTTTTATAAATTCAAAATCTTGTTGATCTTCATTAATTAGTCCAAGTTTTATTAATAACTCAAACATTTGTTTTGTTGCACAGTTACCTTTAACAGATTCCAAACTATGATGATCTAATGTGGACATAAAATAATCAGATTCATATCTTGAACCCTTTGTTTTTAAAACATTTAATCCATCTGTTTGCGATAGATCTGAAACTAAAACATTTGGTAAATTTTCAACTATATCTTTATTTATTTTACCATCTTCGTCTATATAATTTACTGAATTATCTAAATATTCCACACTTCCATCTTCTGTTTCATTCTCACCTTTTAAATTAAATTTCTCATAATTAAATTTCTCAAAATTTAGTCCAGCTAATTTTGATAAAAATAAAATTCCTTTAGCATCTAAATCAGCCTTTTTGTGGACAGCTATACCCGTAAAAGCTAATTTAATTTCATTTATATAAAATTCTCTTCTATTTTTTTTTGGTAATTTTGAAGCTTCCTTTAGCGTATTAATATATTTATTTCTATCATCTTCTGACATGCTTTTTGCCTTTTGCTTAAATAAAAACAAAGCAAAATCAAAAGCTGCAAAGTTTGATTTGCTAATTTCGTAATCATTTATTTTTTCAATATTTTCTTCTTTTTGTTCTTTTACTTGCGCAATACTAGATAAAAGTTTTGATACTTCTATATTTTTTAAATTTTGATCAGATTTTTTACTAACAGAAACTTTCCCATGCATTACAACCTCGTCTCCCATTTTAAAACATGGATTATTTTCTTTTAATACGGTCTCATCTTCAATATTATTATCTTCTACTGTTTCTATAGCTTCCATTGTATTAGCATCAAATTTCTTTCCGACACAGCCTATTTCAGTAATATTAAAATCAGACATTCTACCTTTAATCTTTTTTATTAAAACAATAAGATCTTTCACCCAAGGGGTGCTTTTTTTGTGACCTTCTGGAATATAGCTCAATGATTTTTTTAAATTTATATATATATCTAAAAGTTCTGGAATTTCAATATATTCTCCCTGATTATTAAATTTATTAAAAATCATTACAATACCATCAACCCAATTAGCGTTTTTCTGATGTTCTGGAATATGATTTAATATTTTCTTAAAATTATTGCAAATATCACCAACTGGAATCTTTTCAACATACTCTCCTTTGTTGTTACTAATATTATCTTGTTTGTTTGTAATCATAACATCAGAAGTTAAATTATCTTTTATCTTCTGTGTTATTTTATCATTTGTAGTTGATTCAACTTGTATAATAAACTTTTTAAATCCAGTTTGGTTTGATATTTCTATTAACTCATCTAGATCTTCTTCATCTATATCTGTTAAATCTAATTTAATTGCTTTTATATATTTATTAACTGATAATATTCTTAATATTTTCGCGTTCAAACGAGAATAATCACCAAATGGATTATTTCTAAAATCTAAACCAAAAAGATTAGGATTTAAAACCAATGTTTTTTCTATTATGCTTTGGCTTATATTTTTTCCTTTTTTACCTTCGCTAATTTTTATATTTGGATTAAACTTATCTATAACAAAAAATGATTCATTATCAAAATGATAATCAAAGTCTTTCTTTTTTATTTCAATACCAGAATTTTCTTTTTTGACGGTTTCTACTGCAACTTTAACATAATGATCCATTTTTTCATTAAGTTTTTGATGTTTTTCTTCTAATGTTAATTCATTAAAAGAAACACTCTCTTCTGGTCGTTTATTATTGGCTTCTTGTTTTGGCTTATTATCTTTATCTTTATTAAAAGAAATACCATGCCTTTCATTAAAGGTTTCTTTTAATCTTTGTGATTCTATTTCATCTATTTTACTTCCTATTACCTTACCCAATGAAGTTTCTATACCACCAGCCGCTTCTAATTGTTTTGATAATTGTTCCAACCTAGCTTCTAGTGGATTTTTATTTTTAGAATTTGTTTCAAATGATTTAAAGCTCATTTTAATATTTAACCTTTTTTAGATAAACAACAAACGCAAGTTAGCATATTTATCTTATGCCTTGCGTAATATCTCAAGTAACTCTTTTACATTTCTTATTTCTATTATTCTATCATCTTTTGAATCTTTATTTAATCTTGTTTTGGGGATAATTATTTTAGAAAAACCCATTTTAGATATTTCCTTTATTCTTGCTTCCATATTAGTAACAGACCTAATCTCACCAGACAAACCTATTTCACCAAATATACAAATATTATTAGCTATTTCTTTATTTAAATATGCCGATATAATAGCACTACTAACGGCTAAATCTATTCCTGTATCTTTTGGATTTACACCACCAACAACATTTATATAAATATCAAAATTAAATAATTCTAATCCAAGTTTTTTTGTTAATACCGCAATAATTACCTCTAACCTATTCATTGAAAATCCAGAAGTTGTTCTTTTTGGATATCCAAAAGCTGTTTTTGAAATTAATGCTTGTACTTCTATTAAAAATGGCCTCGTTCCTTCTTGAATACATGTTACTATATTACCTTTTTCTTGATTTTCCTTATCCATAAAAACTTCCATTGGATTAACTACTTCAGATAAACCATTCTCATTCATTTGAAACATTCCAACTTCACTAGTACTACCAAATCTATTTTTTACAGATCTTAATATCCTAAAATTTTTATATTTTTGAGCTTCAAAATATAATACAACATCTACCATGTGCTCTAATGTTTTTGGACCACCTATTGTTCCATCTTTTGTAATGTGTCCTATTATAATTACTGGTATATTTAATCTTTTAGAAACCTCTAATATCTTAGCTGTACAAGCCTTAATTTGATTTGTTGATCCTAAACTATTTTCTATTTCATTAGAATAAATTGTTTGTATAGAATCTATTATTACTAATTTTGGAGAATGTTTTTCTATTGTAGCTATTATGTTTTCAACTACTATATCTCCAGAAAATTTTATATTTTTAGCATCACAGTTTAACCTATCTAGTCTATTTTTTATTTGTTCTTTTGTTTCTTCACCAGAAACATAAAGAATAAAATCTTCTTTTATCTTTGAAGCTATTTGCATTACTATTGTTGATTTACCTATTCCAGGCTGTCCAGCCAATAAAACAAGAGATCCTGGGACTATTCCACCACCCAAAACTAAATCAACTTCTGATATGTTTGTTTTTATTCTTTTTGCATCTAAAGAACTAACTTCCGATAAATCTATAAGTTCAGAAGCTTTGCTTTTTGTATTAATATTACTCTTTGTTCCAGTTGGAATTTTACTAATTTCTTCTACTTCAACTAAACCCCAATTTCCACATTCGGTACATCTTCCCTGCCATTTAGGATATTGAAATCCACATTTAGAACATTCAAACATAAGGTTATTATTAAAACTAAAAACTAAAAAATACAAAACTAAAAACTAAAAAATACAAAACTAAAAACTAATAATTATTTATTTTATAATTTGTTTTTTATTTTACCATTTTTTGATTATTAATGCTGTGGATAATTAATTAATCATTTTTTAATTAAAAAATCCCTTAACACATTGTATGTAAGGGATTTTGGTTTTTGTTCTTTAAATTTCAAACAATTCTTTGATTTTTAAAGAAGTAATATCATTGTTTTTAAACATTTCTTTCAATCGCGAGACTTTTTCTTCAAACTTAGAAACATTAGAGGATAATTCAGAATTAATTCTCATGACCTCACTAAGTTGTTTTTCTTTCTGAGAAGATGAAATAATAATTCTTATGAACTCTATTCTATCCGTATAAAGCTTTGATTTTGTAAAAATATCATTCATTATTGATGTCATAATAGTTTTATCGAAAAGGAAAAGATCAAAAAAATCTATTTTATCAGACTTCAAAAAAGATGTGATTTGATTTATTGCCCTGTCGAGCCCCATGTTTACATTAAAATAAACTATTCCACCATCTTCTTCTGTTTTATATACCTTATTATTATCACCAAGATATAAATAAACAGCTGATAAATCCTTAATGTTAGAAATGGCATTTCTTCTAACTTTACTTTCGGCATCTTCAATTTTAAGATTTCTGTATATTTTTTCCTTTGATATTGTTAAAATGGACTCGATTCTCGTTGCCATTTCAAACTCTGATAACCTATGTTCAGCTATCAAAGACTTTACGACATTAACCGTAATGTCTCTAAGAAATGCAACAGATTTTTCCGTTACAGCAAGCAAACATTTATAAAACAATGTTGGCTCATAAAAAGTAACTAGCTTATCATTAGAAGCTCTTGATACAAAATCTTTAAGACAAGAATAATCTTTTCTAAGGGATATTTTTAAAAACCCATCAGAAGTTATATTAACCCTTATTCTGTCATAATCTCCAGAATTGATATTTATCATAAAAACCCTCCTTATTGTCTTTTTTACACAAAATCAATTGTGTGCCATTATTTAACAACAAATTCATTAAAAAGTCAATCAAAATTTAAAAAAATACACGATATTAGAAAAAAAACAAAACGCATTTAAGCGCCTTGTTTAATTTGGTTTTATTGAATATTCTGGCAACACTATTTTTGAATAGTTTTTATCTAATATTTTTTGCGATCCAAGTTTTACAAAATCTTCATCTGTGTTAAATTCTGTAGACAATATTGTTGCTATTGGTATATTTAAAGAATACGCTAAAGCATTAGTCATAATTATACCTATTCTAAAATTCATATTTATTCCTGGTCCGTTAACAATAACTAAATATTCAACGTTTGATATTTTTAAATTACTTGATATTAAAAAATCATCTAATAATGTTAATATCTTTTGTGAATCTTTATAATCTATTTTATAAATTATTGAATTTAAAATTTTACCAGACTCATCTGATATAAAAAACTTTATTTCTTCTTTTGAATTTGTATTTATATATAAAATCATAAAATAAAAACTAAAAACTAAAAACTAAAAACTAAAACAATAAAACTAATTTTATTCAAATAATTTTGCATCTTTTAAAAATGGTAACTCTAAATCTTTTGGTGAAATTATTGGCGTTATTCCTAAATTTTCTATATTTAAATTTAACTCTGGATCATCTTGTCTTATGCCAGCTTCGTGTTCCTTTGAATATTCATCAGAACATTTATAACTAAATATAGTATTATCTTCTAACGCAACAAAACCATGAGCAAAACCAACTGGAATATAAAATATTTTATTATTATCTTCAGATAATTCTACTGAAAATACTTTCTTAAATGTTGGAGATGATTTTCTTATATCAATTGCAAAATCCAATACTTTTCCTTTTATTACAGAACATAATTTAGCTTGAGCTTTTGGGACTAATTGATAATGCATTCCTCTTACACTACCTTTTTTTGAGCATGATAAATTATCTTGTACAAAATTTGTGTTTATACCATTTGATATAAATTCTGATTTTTTATAATTTTCAGTAAAAAAACCTCTATCATCAAAAAAAGTTTTTTTATCTATTAATATTGGATATTCTAGACTTGAATCTTCTAGTTTATTAAATGTAAAAGGCATGAAATTAGTTTTAGTTAATTAAATTTATTTTACACAAGTATTTAATTCGTTTTTTTTATTTTTTTCTATATTTTCAACCCATTCTTTATTTTCTAAATACCAATCAACTGTTTCTTTTAATCCTTCTCTAAAATTATCTTTTGTATAAATTGGTTTCCAACCTAACGCTTTTATTTTACTTGAATCTATCGCATATTTTCTATCGTGTCCTGGTCTATCTTTAACATACTCTATACTAGATTCATCCTTACCCATTATAGATAATATTAATTTTGTTATTTCTATATTTGGTACCTCATTGTCTGAACCTATATTATATATTTCGCCATCTTTACCTTCGTGTAACAATAAATCTAAAGCACTTGAATGATCAACAGCATGAATCCAATCTCTAACATTTAAGCCATCTCCATATACTGGAATTTTTTCATTTTTTAATAATTTTAAAACAAAAAATGGAATCATTTTTTCTGGAAATTGATATGGTCCATAATTATTGGAACAATGAGTTACTATTACCGGTAATCCAAATGTTTTTATATAAGCTCTACAAAACAAATCAGAACTTGCCTTTGATGCTGAATATGGAGAGTTTGGTTCAAAATTACTTAATTCTGTAAATCTATTATCTCCTTCTAATTCCAAAGACCCATATACTTCATCAGTAGAAACATGAACTAATTTTTTGATTTGTTCTTTATTGTTTTTAACTATTTCTAATATTGTTTGAGTTCCTAATATATTTGTTGTTATAAAATCTTTAGCAAATCCATGTATTGATCTATCAACATGAGTTTCAGCAGCGAAATCTATTATATAATCTATATTTTCTTCTTTTACTGTTTTATTTAATAAATCATAATCACATATATCACCTTTTATAAATTTATAATTTGAATTAGTTTCTATATTTTTTAAATTATCTAAATTACCTGCATATGTTAATTTGTCATAATTTATTATTTTATAACTTGGATATTTTTTTATCATATAATGAATAAAATTTGAGCCTATGAAGCCGGCTCCGCCTGTTACTAGTAAATTCATGGTCTATTATTTAATTTATAATTAATTTAATATAATATTTTATTTTCATAAGTTTCGCATCAATTAAGATATCATAAGAGCTTCACAAATGAACGAAAACATTATATTAAATTATATCGCTTTTAAAAACTCTTCCAATGCTTCTTTCCAGTTTCTCATCCTTGGTTCTATTTTTGTATTTATAAGCATACTATATCTTGGCCTTTTTGCTTTTGTTATGTATTCATTTGAGGTTACTGGTAGTACTAATGTATTTATATTTTTTAATCTAAATATTTCTTTTGTAAATTCATACCATGTTGTATATCCTTCATTTGTTGCATGATATATACCTTTTTCTAATTTTTTATTTAATATATATTTTGTTATTTTTGCTACATCCACTGTATATGTCGGACTTCCAAATTGGTCATTTATTACTTTTATTTCTGATTTTGTTTCTGATAATGACAACATCGTTTTTACAAAATTTTTTCCTTCTTTACCATACAACCAAGATATTCTTATTATATAATAAATGAAATTATTATATTCTTTTGCAACTTTTAAAATATTTTGTTCACCTAGATATTTTGATTGTCCATAATAATTTACTGACCCTAAAGTGATATCATTTTCCGTGTATCCATTTTTATTATTACCATCAAATATATAATCTGTTGAATAATGAATAAATATAATATTATTTTGTGCACAAATTTCTGCTAAATATTTCACGCCATCCGTATTTATGCTTGAACACAATTCTTTTTGATCTTCGTCTTCTGCTTTATCAACGGCCGTATAAGCGGATGTATTTATTAATACATCTGGTTTATTCTGCAAAATAAAATTATTAATATTATCTTTATCTGTAATATCTAATAAATCCTTTCCTGCTAATATTAATTCATTATTATCTTTAAATTCTTCTATTATATCGTGAGCCAACATCCCGTTAGCTCCTGTGATTAATATTTTCATGTTTTAATGATTACTTTGAATATATTTTACCGGTTTTATTTTCTAAATACTTTATAACACCACTAGTTGTTTTTATTTTCCCCTCTATAAATGAATTTGTTATTCCACACATTATTTGATAAAAAATTTGTCCATCTTTAATTCCAAATTCTCTCAATACTTCTGGTTTAGCTATTTCTAATATTTTTATTTTATCTTGTAATGATTCATTGTACACATCTATTAAATCTAAAAATCTTGATTTTATTTCTCTTTCAACAATTGATTCATCATCATATTCTGCAATTAAAAATAATATGTTCAATATTAATAATCTTACAAAATTATCATTAAAAACAAATTTTTTCTTATCTATGCTATTTAAATTTAAAATATCATTTATTTTAGAATCATGATTTGTTATAAGCCAAGATATTTCTTCTTTTAAGTCCTTACTAAAACCATATCTCTTCATTATATCCATACATATACTTAAAGATATTGTTTCATGATCTTTAAAAAGTATTTTTTTAGATCCATCTTCTAATTCTATGTATTCTGGATTTATTTTACCTAACTCATGAAAAAGACAAGCCCATAACATGCCTGTGCCATATTTATCAACAATAAATTCTTTAATATCTTTCGCACTTTGTAGATTACTAAAGTCGCTCACTAAATATTTTTTAGCAATATTAAAAAATATTTTACTTGAGAACGCTCTAATACAATTCAATGTAAATACATAAATATCAGAGTTTGAGTTATCGTTTATTTTATAAGTTACACCTTGAATCTTTTTTATTTCTGGTAATAAATAATCTAATATTTTAAATTTATCCAATTCGTAAAAAACAGTATTTATGTTTATTAATGACAATATTTCATCAAGTTCTATTTTAATTCTTTCTTTGGATATATTATCTAAATTATTTGCATATTTTTTAATAACAGCAATATCTTTATCTTTAGCGTTTAATCCGTATTTATTTTTAAATCTTATATATCTTAATATTCTTAAATAATCTTCTTTAATTCTTTTCTCTGGTTTTCCTATGAATCTTATTCTTTCCTTTTTTATGTCTTTAATCCCGTTATTAAAATCAAATATTATATTTGTAAAAGGATTAAAATAAAAAGCATTTATTGTAAAATCTCTTCTTTTTGAATCTTCCTTAATAGAATTTAAAAACTTTATAGAAGATGGCCTTCTTCCATTTGATATCTTCCCATCTTTTCTATATGACGCTATTTGAAAATTAAAACCATCAAACATAACAGAATAAACTCCAAAGCTCTCATTTAGTATTCTATAATCTATATTTTTTGATTCAAAAAATTCTTTGATATCTTTATTTTTTTTATGTTTTATGGCGATATCTATATCCTTAATGGTATTTTTTTTATTTAAAAACTTTGCCATTAATAATTCTCTTGGATAACCACCAACAAAATAACATTCAGAATATTCGTTTAATATTTTCAAAAAATTTATTGCAGATATTTCTATTTGTGTCTTTGGCGTATAGTCAACTAATTTTAATTTTTTTTTAAACATTGTTTATTTATTATTAGAAGTATCTTTTAATATATTTTCACTCATATATTTATTTAAACCTTCAGAAATTTCATCTTTTACAACGATTTTTTTACATTCTAATATTTTATATAAAAATTTATCTATCAAATTAAGTCTGTGAACAAACTCTTCTCTGTTCATGACCGTATAATTTAATTCTCTTCCAACCATTTTTTCTAATTCAGAAACAAGAACCAATAATTCTTCATTATTAAAAGTTCCAACAGCTAATATATCTGTTGGGGAATCTGTATTTGTAAAATAACCAGTTAATATAAAGTATCCAACTCCCTCAATAGTTTTTATCTTTTCTTTTATTTCGTTTTCAGAAATAATTTCTGATTTTAAAAATAAAGCTTTTAGTTCACTAAAATAATCAAACTCTTGATTGGTTTGATAATATTTTTTTTGAATTTTGCCACTTGATTTTATAGATAATAAATCATCGTCAACAACAGATGATGTATCTACATCATCTCCTTCCACACATTTTATTAATCCAACTTCTTCTAAATTAGAAAGTTCTCTACGTATTGAGTTTAAATGCTCATCTAAAAGTCTTGTAAGTTCACGAACAAAAAATTTTTTCTCTGGATTAAACAAAAATAATTTTAATAATTTTACTCTAGTATTCGAGCTAAATAGTTGATGTAACATTTTGGTTGAAAAGTTAACTATTATAATCAATCAACAATTAAAGGTTAACTTAGTTATATTGTTATGATTAATTTGTTTTAGTGTATAACATTTTTGTTCTACCTTCAAGGAGTTGAGTAAAAAATTTTATTAAGCTAATGTTAGGTGTTTTATTTTATAAACAATTTTACATCTGTTAATAATTTATTCTAAATAAAATCTTATTATGCTATTATACTAATATAAGATTTTTAATTTCTTCAATTATGCCTGAAAATTTAGAAATATCCATAAAAAGCTTTCACATCAACAGTCACGACAAAAATTCTTTTGTTGATGTTTTAGTTTCTTCTCCTTCCCCTGTTCAAAAAAGAACACTTGGAAAATTAATCATAATAACTCAAGTTAACTCAGAAATTCAAACAAAGAATTTAGTTAACATAATTAATGAAAACATAAGAAGCAATTATTATTCAAACATAAATGCTAATATTGAGTTCTCATTAGAAACAACTCTTGCTGATTTTAATAAAAAAATAAAGGAAATTGAAAAAATTGAAAAAATAAAAGATCTTAAATCTAAATTATCTACTTGTGTAATAGTAATAAAAGATACTTCTGTTTATTTTACACAACATGGTGATATATCAAGTTTATTATTACATAAGGCAAAAATAATAAATATAATTGAAGATAACGCAATTGAAAGCGATTCTGAAAAAATATTTTCAGATATAGTTATAGGAAAAATAGCAAAAGGAAGTACCCTACTATTCTCTACAAATAGTTTATTTGATTATACTGAACCAGAAAAAATATCAAATCATTTAGAAAACTCTACAGTTGAGAACACTGTTGAATTTGTTAAAAAAAGTTTAGATGCAAAAGAAGAAATATCTTATGGAATCGGCTTTGTATTAATAGGAGAAAAGAAATTATTAGAAGAAGAAATTGTTATTGATGAAGAAGAAGGTATTTCTTATGAAGAAAAAGACAATATAGAACAAAATATAATTCCACAATTATCTGGGTCTTTAAATAAACCATTAGGCTTTTTTAAAGATGTGTCTAATTTTATATCATCAAAATTTAAATCATTATCAGAAAACAAAAAATTAAATGATTTTATAAAAGACACAAAGAAAAATAGTAAAGAAGCTATCGTAAAAATATCAGAAAAAAGTAAAGAAAATATAAAAAAAGGAAAGGATGGAATTTTTAGAAACTTGAAAACATTTTTTGTTTCATTACCATCTACAATAGGAGCAGCAACCGAAAAAGCTAAAAAAATACAGGAAGAAATTAAAAAAGAAACCTTTAAAGAAAGAGTAACTAGATATTGGAATAATACAAAAGCATGGTTTAAAGAACTTACATTGGCAAAGAAAATAGTATTTGTTTCAATAATAGTTGTAATATTTACATCCATATTTGCTTATAGAATATGGCAACAAAAAGAAATTACAAAAATAGCAGAAAATGAATATCAAGAAACATTGCAATCAATAAAATCTATACAAAACGAAGCTACTTCTTCCCTATTGTATAATAATGTACCAAAAGCTAAAGAACTTATATCAAATGCTGAATATTTAATCTCAAATTTAAAAACAGATTCTAAAACAAGACAAGATAATAAGACACAATTAGAAGAAGATAATAAAACCATATTAAATAAGGTTTACAAAATAATAAATATAGTAAATCCAACAGTACTTTCAGATTTATCATCTTCAGATCAAACATCATCAACGAATATAAACAAAATATTCTTTATGAAAAATGCTTTATACGCATTTGATTATAAAAATAAAGGAATATACAACATTAACATATCAAATAAATCTTTAGCTAAAGTAAGTTCTGATGTAAGTTTTAACGAAATAAAAGCAGCCAATATAGTATCCTCAGAAAGTGGAAATATGTTATTTATAGATTCTAATAGTAAAATGTATACTTTTGATGGAACAACGGTTACACCAATTGAATTAAAAGATAAATATCAAACAGAATTAAATAAATATTCTATTAGTGATATTAACTCATACAGCCAAACATTATATTTATTAGATACAAATAAACAAGATATTCTTACAATCAAAAAAGGAACAAAAGAATATGGAAACGTTTATTCTTGGCTTAAATCTTCATGGGACTTTAAAGATGTTACTTCTATGACAATAGATGGATACATATATACTGCTAAATCAAATGGTTTAGTTGAAAAATTCTATAGAGGATATAATAGAGCATTTAATCTTGATGAAATAACCCCTAAATTACAAAACATTGTTAAAACATATACCGATGAAAATACTGATAATATATATGTTTTAGATGCTACAGAAAAAAGATTTGTAGTGTTTAATAAAAATACAGGAGCCTTGGTTGGACAATATATATCGCCAAGTTTTGATAAATTAAAAGATTTCTATGTTGATATTAAGGCTGCAAAAGCTTATATATTAAACGATAATAAAATATTTGAAATATCTCTTTAATAACAAAAACAACAGGAACTATTTGCCTGTTGTTTTTTATTATAAAAAAATATGGTGAAACTTTCTGTTTGAAAATTTCACCAATGAATCAAGAAAATTAAAAATGAATTATTTTACTTATGTCAAACTCATTATCTTGATCATCTTCTTTTTTTTCTTCTTTCTTGCCGTATAAAACGTCATCTTTTGTTGGCAATATGCCTTCTAAATATTCTCTCAAAGAACCATACGAATCAAATACCCCGCTCTCATAAGATACATCAACCATGTTATTTACAACAGATTTAGCTATACCAACTTCGGTTTGAATGTTTCTTTCATCAACTTTAAAACTAGATGTCGAAACATTACCAATACCAGTTTCTGATATGTAACAAATAAGAAATCCTTGGTCAACATATTTCTTTATGAAATCCGAGATATTAGCTGTTATTCTTCTATCTATTGCAGAATAATGAATAACTAATAAATATCTAGCCTTGTTGCATAAATCGTCCGGGATTCTATCAACAACCTGAATTCTAGGAAAACTTTCCGGCATCCATGCAACCATTTTCTCAAATTGAGAAATATTATGCCCGCCTTTTGCTATGATATATATCTTATCAACATCTTCTCTAACCGGCTTAATCATATCTACCTCCCCTAAAGTAAATTATATGTAATTTTTAACACATTTTTAATATTTTAGCAATATTTTTTATTATTCTTCTATAAAAATTTTAACATCACCAATATCTTTGTTTGATTTAAAAATTGTTAACAATTTTTTATATTTATCGTGTATTTGTATAAAATTTATTTTTCCAAAATAGGCACTCTTAACATAATCATCTTTCAATAATAAAAAACACTTTTTGGCCCCTGTTATTTCTTTTGCTTTCTGTAATGTTTCTTTGGTTGGATTTTTTATCATCTTATTAAATATTTCTACTCTTTCTTTTTGAGAATATTCAAATCCTTGAGGAAAACCACCTGTAACAATTCTTGATCCACTTTCATATTCTAAAGCTAACAATGGCCACGTATTTCCTATAATACAATATCTATCATCATTCTTTATTTTATCAAATAACCATTTTACTGCCTCAAAATCACTACTTGTAGCATTTTCCATAATTGGACCAGAAAACAAAGTAGATGCAGAAAATAATGAGTAAAAAATTATAACTGGGATAATAATTATATTTATATTTTTTCTATTTTCTTTTATTTTTTCTAATATAAATAAAATTCCATAAACAAAAAATAATAATAAAAATATTGATATTACAACCTCTATTCTTTTTGCGAATATTCTAACACCACTAAAGAATAAATATGAAAACACATAGCTTAATAGTAATGACAAGAAAGAAAAAACAACAAATCTATATTTTTCTTGTTTTTTATAAAAATATATTACACCTACTATTGCTAATAGAATAAAAATAATAGAAAAGAATGGAGCAAAATTAACTATCCACGGAAAATTTAAACCATAACCATCAGTTACTGATTTAAAATAAATAAAATTTCTTGATGATTCATATATTCCACCAGAATAATCAACAAAAGAAAATAAATTGCTAAAAAATTCTCCTATTTTAGAAAGAACTGTTATAAAATTTTGTTTTATAAATACGCTTTGAGATGACATAATATCCAACAACAAAATAGGAAAAGAAAGTATCACTATAAACAATGACTTAAACTTAATATCTGTTTTATTTAATAATATATAGAACATTGTAAATATTATAAACACAACAAGAAAAACAATATAATTAAAATATAACAAAATTAAAGAAATAATATTAAACACAATAAATGACTTAATGCTAAAATCATCTGATTTAATTTTATTAATAAATAGAGTTAATATAAACAAAAATAATAATATACCAAAACTTCTTGGATCACTTTGAGAACCTTGTATTAATAAAGGGCTAACCAAAACAGAACCTAATGAAAATAAAAGCATAGCATCTTCATTGTCGGTAAAATTTTTAAATATATTTATAAAAAATATTGGAACAAAAATAGACCAAAGTATAAATACTAAATATTTATCTATATTTATAACATCTTGATTAATAATCCATGAGATAAATATATCCGCTGTCCATTTATTGCCATAGCTTTGTTTATTTCCAACAACTAGTACTTCTGGTATTGTTATGCCGCCTATTTTTTTCATTGAGACATTTTCTTTGTTACCAAAAAGTGAAGGAGTAACTATATTACCTTGTTGTAAATATCTTTCTGTACCCGTGTGTCTTAATCTATCTCCGCCAAAACCAGATTTGTATAATATTGGTAAAGTTGAGTGAAAGATAAATGATGTTGCTATTATTAACAATAAAGAAATAATAAAGGTTTTTTTTATTGTTTTTTCTTTAAAAAAAGTTAACTGATAATTACCTTCTTGTTTTATTTTGAATATATAAATCAAAATAAAAACAATTAATGCAGAAAATAATATCCACAAAAGTTGAAATGTTTTACTGAATTGATAAATATTATAATTACCTGACCTGGCTTTAAAAAGATAAAATAAAATTAAAAAAACAAAACTGAAAAAACCAAAAAACAAAACTGAAGAATTTATATTCAATTTTATTCCTATCTGAGGATAAAAAATTTTAAATTTTAATTTTAGAAGCTTATCTTTTTTTATAAATAATAATGGCAACAATGTAGCTAATATTAAAGAAATTACAAAGAATAATGGTGTAATTTTATACAAAACAGTAAATATTGATCCAAAAAAACATAAAGAATAAAATGCTGCAAAAATTCCAAATAAATATGGAAAATATATGTTTTTAAAATATTTCTCTATTATAATTTTATAAGAATATCCGCTTATTAATGACCATAAAATCAAAAACACAACACCAAATAAGGTGTTCTTCAAGAAGAAAACATTTAATAACAATACTATTAATGAGATTATATTCAATATTAATATCATAACTGTATTTATAACAAAAAAAGAAGGCTTAAGTCAAGCCGTCTTTTTATATTTTACCTAATATTAGAAGAGTTCCCATTGTAAGTAATATTATTCCAGCAATAAGCCTCATTACTTTTTTATATTTTTCTTCCGCAATGCCAGTCTTTTCTCCGTTTTTAAATTTATCAGATGATAAATAAACGGTAGTAACTATTATTATTAAAGGTATTATAAATGCTAAATTATATATGAATAAACTTAAAAATATATTAATTTTCTTTTCTGTAGCCGCAATATATGTAAGTGGAATACCTATAGTACATGGCAACTCAACTATTGAAGAAAATAATGCTAATAAAAATGCACTAAAATAAGTTCCCCTTTTACCTATTAATTCTATTATTGGTTTTGCAAAAGATGGAATTTTTAAACTCACACCTTTCCCATAAAAGAAGAAATCTTTTATTTCTAATAAAGCAAAAATAATAGCTAGAACTCCTATTACTATTTTAAAAATAGCGATATATGGCAAGAATGCTGACACATTAAACAATAAATTATGCATTCCATACATTGCTAAATAATAGAAAGAGAATGTTGAAACGATAAATACTATACCAGATATTAATACTTTCTTCTTAGAGCCTATTGATATTAAATAAGTTAACAAAAACATTAGTACTCCAAACATACATGGGTTAATTCCATCAGCTAACCCAAGTATAACGCCAAAAAACACTGGACCAATTTCTTTTATGTTAAAGGTTTTTCCAAAAATTTTAAATGAACTAGAAGAGTTGTTTGATAAACTTGATGAATTGGAATTTTCGCTTGATGTTTGTGTTTTTATATTAGAACTTACAACATTTGTATTCTCATATTCTAATAATATAGCATATGGATCCTCATATGTTGATTGCGATCCATATTGTTTAATCAATCTCTCAGTATCTTCTTGTTTATCTCCAATAATATATTCATATCCTACAATAACTACTGGCACCCCGTTAAAGCTAGTGTTATATGCTTTGGCAAATCTATCCATTAATTCTCTATTTTGTTTATTGTAATAAACTTCGTATTTTTTTAAATCAAAATTATATTTTTTAGATAAATCATCTAAATATTGTAGTTCTTTTTTACAATGTGGACATGTTTCTCCGTGAAATATATAAACATTAATAGGATTACCTTCTTTTGCATTAGTGATTCCAAAGAAACTAAAACTAAATACAAAAACACTTAAAAAAGCAAGGATTATATTTTTTATTTTTTTTATATTCATAATATTTAAAATGTATGAAGATTATTCTAACAATAAACTTGTTATAATTCAACCAATTATTAACATTTTTATTACTTATATTAATACGATTATTTTATTATTAGTTTTGCAAAATAATATTTTAATTTAAATTAATTAATAATTCATCTACTACATTATTCCAATTATATTTTTCTTTTATTGAGTTGATACAATTATTTTCCAATTTTACATATTCTTCTTTGTCGTTAAAATAAATATATAATATTTTTTCTAATTGTTTTTTTAATGATTCTATATTATTTACTTCACATAACAATCCGTTATTAAACACAATGGATCTTACTCCTGGTAAATTTGAAGCTATAACTGGAGTTCCACAAGCGAATGATTCTATTAAAACCAACCCGAATGCTTCACCCTTATCTATTGATGGTAATATTGTACAAATTGATTTTTGATATTCTTGCTTCAATTCTTCATCATTAACATTCGTGCTAAATATAACTTTATTTTCTATATTCAATTCTTTAACTTTATTTTTATAATATCCCAACATACTACCATCACCAACAATTTTTAATATAATATTATTTTCATTTTCTATTTGAGAAAATGATTTAATTAGATTTTCTAGTCCTTTAAAATAATGTTGTTTATCTAATTTTGCTACAAATAAAAATTGATTCTGTTTTTCTATTTTTTCATCTAAATTAAACTTATCTACATCTACCCCAAATGGTATTTCTATTGATTTATTTACATTTTTTGAATCTAAAAAATATTTTACAGCTACAGAATTTTCTCCATAATCTTTTGTTGAGAAAATTATTTTATTTGCCTTGGTTAATATTTTTGGCATTATAAATTTATTATGTAGTGTAAAAAATATTTTTCTGAATATATCTCCTCCAACAACATCCATATGATACCTTACTATTATTTTTTGTTTTATTTTTTTTGACAACAATAATTCGGCTAAACCGTATGCTGGATAATGTAAATAAATTACATCAAAATTACCTTCTTCTATTTTTTTTATTAAATCAAAACAAAGAACTCCAAATCCTATTTTTAAATTTGGTTTTAAATATTCTATTTTATAATTTGTTTCTATTTTTTTACCATAGTCTGGAACGAATACTGTGAAATCTATTTTTCTATTTTGTAATTCTTTTGCTTCAAAATCTAATACTCTTCCCATTCCTCCATGATATGGTAAAACACTTGATACGATTGCTAGTTTCATAATAAATGAATTAATTTAAAAACTGAAAAAACCAAAAACCAAAACAATTTTAAAAACCAAAATTTTAAATTTTAAAACAAAATGCGGATATATCTGGTTTTAAAATTTTTATGTTTTAAAATTTGAATTTGTTTTAAAATTTGGTTTTTGGTTTTTTCAGTTTTTAAATTTATCTTATTACCACCAAATTATTAATCTTAAAAACTTATAATATACTCTTAACATTGTGTTTGCTACTTTATCTAGTAGTGCATTATTTATTGAATCAAATTGAACTACATCAACCATTTCTGATATTAAATCTCTATCTTTTATTTTTCTTGTTTTTTGTATTTCTTTTCTATACTTTAATATTTTTGGTAATCCTTTTATTACATCTGCATACGATTTCATTTTTAATTTAAACCATTTTGTCATTATTGAATATAATATCATCCCGCATTCCATTATAAAAAACATTGGAAATATTATTATTAATGTTCCTAATTTATAAAATGTTAATAAATTCCAAAGTCTATTTCTTTCTGTGTAATAAAATTTATATTTTCCAGATGATGGACCAAATTTATAATCATGATCTACAAGTGGTTCATTTACAAGGTTCGTTGTATATCCTAAATATTTCATTTTTAATTGTAACTGACTATCTTCATGATACATTTGATATTCTTCTGGGAATAATCCAACTTCTTTTAATACCGAAACTCTAAACATACATCCTGCGCCCATTGCATAATTTATGTTTTCTCCGTTTTTATAATTTTCTTGTTTATAATCTTTATTAAAATCTCTACAAAATCCTATTCCTAAATAATTTAAAGAAACTCCGGAACTATTTATTTTTCTGGTTTCTTTTACTATGATTAATCCTTGCGAACTTCCGCAATTTGGATTTTCATCCATAAATTTTTCTAACTTCTCTAATGCTCCTTCTTTTAGAAATGCATCTTGGTTTAGTAAAAAAACATACTTACTATTATTATCTATAGCCTTTTGTATTCCTATATTATTGCCTTTTGCAAAAAAAGTATTTTCGCTTGATAAATATAAATGTGTATTTTTTAAATGTGTACTAACCCAAACATTTTCTGGTGTTGAATTAATAATATCATCACAAAGTAATTTTCTAAATATTTCTGCCGTTCTATCTGTCGATTTATTTTCAACTATTAATAATTCTACATCTTCTCTTGAATCTAAAATTGGTTTTATTTTTTCAAAAAATTCATTAAACCATTTTTCAAAATTATATGTTACAAGTATTATTGATGTCTTCATCTTTAATTGTTCAATATTAATATGTAAATAATAGCATTCTTATCATAAAAATCAAAAATTAAACAAAAAATAGCTTAATTTAAGCTATTTTTTTACATTACTTTATAATAATACTATTTAACCATTCATCTATATCTTTCAATACTTGTTCTTTATTGTTTTTGACTTGTTTAAAGGCTTTTTCTGATGTTATGTGATTATCTTTTAGTAAAGATGTCATATCTTTAAATACTTTACCAAATGAGCCCTCATGAGTCACAAACAAGTACATATCTTTATCTTTCATCTTGTTTTTGTCTAAAAATGTTCTTATTGGTGGAGTCATTGTAAATGCCCAAACTGGAGAACCTAAAAATATGTTTTCGTAATCATCTAAATTTATATTTATTTTTTCTATCTCTGGCTTAGATTTCATAATAACATGTCTTCCCAACCAAAAATATTTCATAAAACCATTACCAACATTTAATTCTTTTATTGGTTTTATTTCAATAATATCTGCTTCTAATTTTTTACTTATCGCATCGGCTACAAATTTTGTATTCCCGTCATGAGAATAATATATAACTAATGTTTTTTTCATTTATTTTGGTTACTTATTATATTCTATATTGTAATACGAAAATAAAATTATTTGTATATATACTTCTTTATCCATCTAATGCTTATTTTGAAACGTTTTATAAATAGATGCTTTAAATTTCTCCAACCATCTTTAAAAGCATTTAATTTTGTCTTTCCAGTTCTTTCATAATATTCTACATTGCATTCACCAAATCTAATGTTTTTATTTAAAGCTGTTTCCATTTTAATCTCTTGTGAAAACGGCATCCCGTCTGATTTTAAAATTATATTTTGTAAAATATCTTTTTTAAAAACCCACATTCCAGTTTGAGAATCTTTAATATTTCTTAATGTTAGAATATTAAAAAATACAGTTAGCCCCCAATTACCTACTTTATTAAGCCAATACATTGAATTTTCGTCTTTTAATGGAAATCTTGAACAATTTATAAAATCAAATCCTTTATCTATTACCATGTCTAAAATACTTTCTAAATTATTCATTCCATAAGTGCCATCTGCATCGCAAGTAACTATAATATCTGTATCTATAGGGAAACTTTTAAAACCTTTCTTGTATGCACTACCATATCCTGGTCTTTTCTCATCAACAACAGTAAAACCAAAACTCTCAGCAACACCTCTCGTCTTGTCTGTAGAATTATTATTAACCGCAACAACATGATCTATGTATTTTGGTATTAATTTTTGTGTAGCAACTAAGCCTTCTTCTTCATTATAACAAGGCATTATAATGGTAATGACTTTATTTTTGTACATGTCTTTGTTTTGACTTTGTTATCTTACCTTATTTTTACTATATTTTTTGCATTATGTCTATAATTTGTTATATTATATAACAGATGCCATTATAGCTCAGTTGGTAGAGCGTCTCCCTCGTAAAGAGAAGGTCAAGAGTTCGATTCTCTTTAATGGCTCCATTCTTCGCTTCTTGCGAAGCTACGAATGGCAAAGCCATGAAATAGAAAAAACGCGCTTATAAAAAGCGTGTTTTTTATTATTCTCTTTGTCTCATTAATGGGAAAAATATGCAATCTCTTAAATTATCTTGTTTTGATAATAATGTTATAAATCTATCTAATCCTAAACCAACTCCTGATATTGGTGGCATTCCATATTCCATGCAATCTATGTAGTCATTATCTCCCTGCATTGCTTCTTCGTCACCCGTTTTAGCCGCTTTTTCTTGTTCTATAAATCTTTCTTTTTGATCTATTGGATCAACAAGTTCAGAATACCCCTTTACTAATTCCCAACCATTAACAACTAATTGAAATTGATCAACCATATCTTTATTATTATCGTTAACTCTTGCAAGTGGTTGTAATGCTTTTGGATAATTATATAAGAACACTGGTCCTATTAATTGTGGCCTACTTACTTTTTTATAAAGATAATCTATAGCTGTCGCTAAACTCATCTTTTGTATTCCGTCTATTTTTATATTTTTAGATTCGATGTCTTTTATAAAATTTAATCTATCCTCTTCTGTGTTCTTTATATAATTTAATATATTAATTCCGCAATCTTTATTTATTAATTCTACATAATCAATTCTTTCCCATGTTTTCAAAAAGTCTACGTCTTTTATATTACCTTCTTTATCTTTTATTGGAATAATTCTATCTAAATTTAATTTTTCAAAAACATTTTTTATCATTTTTTCAACATAATCCATGTTTTCTTTATAACTCCAATAAGCAGCATACCATTCAAAATGAGTATGTTCTGGTAAATGAGATGGGTCTATGCCTTCATTTCTAAAAGCTTTTCCTATTTCAAAAACTCTTTCATATCCTCCTGTTATTATTTTCTTTAATGGTAATTCTTCAGATATTCTAAGCACAACATCAATATCTAATGCATTATTGTGTGTAAAATATGGCTTAGCAGCTGCTCCTGTGGCGTTTTGTTCTAGCACAGGAGTTTCTACTTCCATAAAATTATTAGACCACATAAATTCTCTAATTGTTCTAATAATGTTTGATCTAAATTTAAATCTATTTCTAGCTTCTTCGTCTGTAAGTGTTTGTAAATATCTTTGTCTTAATATAACTTCTTCATCTGAAACTCCATGAAATTTCTCTGGCATTGGAGTAAGACATTTTCCTAAAAATGTTAATTCATCAACCAAAATAGTAAGCTCACCATGATGTGTTTTAAATAATTCACCCTCTACCCCAACATAATCTCCAACATCTAATAATTTTTCTGTGAACTTATAAGAATCCATTAATTCAATATTTAGTCCTTTTACTTTTACAATATCTTTTATAAAAGATATTTGAATTCTTCCATTCTCATCTTGTAATTGTGCAAAAGCTAACTTCCCATGTGATCTATAAACCATCATTCTTCCTGCTACTTTTATTTTATTTCCAAATCCTAATTTTATTTCTTCTGGAGTTCTTAAAGTTTGTAATTCACCTATTTTTATTGCTTCAGTACTAGATATTTTACCTAAATAATTTTCAGGATATGCGTTTATTCCTAATTCTTTTATTTTATTTAATTTTTCTAGTCTTACAACTTTTTCGTCTAATGAATTTATTTCCATGATATTTATTTATTATTCAATTTGTATAAACAATTCTAACATTAAAAACATCCAAAATCAATTTTTATATTTTGACAAACAGCTAAATATATGTTATTGTATTTTTTGCTATTTTTTACAACAATTTTTTTTACTACCCGGAGGAAAAAATGGGAAAGAAAGAAAAAGTGATCGTCGCTAAACTGAAGTGCAGTAACAAGCATTGCGGACGTGTTGGCCCTGCTGATACCTTCGATATCAACAAAGCAGATAAGCCTATTTGCAAAGGCGGCTGTAACAGCTACAAAAAATAGCCAATCATAAGCCACTCAACAAGAACTTTATGTTGTGTGGCTGATTTTTTTTAAAAAATAAATATGGTATAATAAACTTGTTAATATACGATCTTATTAATTTTACCTATTTAGATTTTAATTATATCTAATGAAAAAAAAGTTTTTAAAATTCATTCCTTTTATAAGTTTTTTGTTTTTAGTTTTTAGTTTTAATATTTCTCATGCTGTTGTAACTGATTATAATCTTAGCTCTGAAATTGGAGGATTTTCTGGTCTTAATTTTAATTCTCCATTAATGATAGTAATGAATGTTGCCGCCGCTATCATAATGATTTTCTCTATAATAAATTTAATGGTTGGGTATACAAGATGGAATTATTTAGCATCTGGAAATGTTGACGAGATGAATACCGCTAAAAAAACTTTAACAAAAGCTGTCTATGGTTTTATGATACTGATAATTGTTCTTTTTATTGATTTATTCATAAAATAATTTAAAACAACACAATATTGACATTTTGTAAAAAATGGTGTATGGTATTTTTACTTTAACTATACATTATTTTTTATTTATAAAGAAATGGTTACAAAAAAACAACTAAAATTTGTAAAATATTTCTTTGGAATGATCTTATTATTTTTAGGACTTATTGGGACAATATTACCAATAATGCCAGGACTAGTGTTTATAGGGATAGCTCTAACATTACTTCAAGACATTACTTTTTTTAAAGAAATTAAAATTAATTTGGAAAGCAAAATGCAATCTATTCTTCCAACTTCTTTTAAATACATGTCAAAAAAATATAGACACGAAAAAGAAATTATTACATAAAAAATATCAGACACATATGCCTGATATTTTTTTATATTTTTTTACCATACAAATTCCATTCTTCCGCTTTTTCTATTTCAACATTAATTATTTGCCCAATATAGTTTTCTTTTGTAATTGGGAACTTAACAACTTTTTGTTCACTTGAATGTCCAAGCCAATATTTATCAGTATTACCCTCTACTAATACAGACACTATTTTGTTTAGATATTTTTGGTTTTTAATTAAAACAACTTCTTCCATTAAATCATGTAATTTATTCCATCTATCTCTTTTTGTTTTAAAATCTATTTTATTTTTCATTTTTTCAGAAACTGTGCCACTTCTATCAGAATATATTGCAGTATATGAGATATCAAAATCAGCTTCTTTGTATAGTTTATAAGTATTATTAAAAGCTTCGTCACTTTCACCTGGAAATCCAACTATTATATCCGTTCCAATAGCTATATTTGGTTTTTTAGATTTTATTTTTTTAATTAAATTTAGATAATGTTCTGCAGTATAATGTCTGTTCATATTTTTAATAACCTCATTATCTCCTGATTGAACTGCTAGATGTAAATAATTACCCATACTTTCTAAAGCTAAGGCGTCTATTACTTCATCGTCTAAATCTTTTGGATGAGACGAAGTAAAATAAACTCTAGGAAATTTAATTTTATTTACTTCCCAAAGTAACTGTGCAAATTTATGTTTATATGGATTGTCTTTACTAATAAATATTTTTTCTGGATTATATGAATTTACATTTTGTCCCAATAAAGTTATTTCTTTGTATCCTTTATTTTTAAACTCATTAACTTCATTTAAAATATCTTGCATATTTCTTGATTTTTCCCTACCTCTAGCATAAGGGACTGCACAATAACTACAAAAATTATTACAGCCAGACATGATTGGTATAAAAACTTGATAATTGTTTTTTGTTATCGGCTTTATTGATAAATATTCTAATTCTTCTGCGTTTAAAATATTAAGATGCTGAGATATTGAATCAATATTATCTCCAAAATAACCTTTTATTATTAAAGGTAAATTTATTACATCTTTTATTTTTATTAAATAATCTATTTTGTCTTTAAATTTTCTTCTTATTGAACCATCCTTATCCCTTCCAGCCATACAACCAGTAACTATTATTAGTTGTTTTTTATTGTTTTTTATTTTAAAACTATTTATTTTTTCAACTAACCCAAATACTCTATTTTCAGCAGATTCTCTTACGGAACATGAATTTATAATAATAACATCCGCAATATTTATATTTTTTTCTTCAACTTCAACCATATCAATATTATTTAATATTGATTTTATTCTCTCAGAATCCGATATGTTCATTTGACATCCAAATGTCACTAAACAAAATGTCATATTTATATAATTATTTGTAGATAACATATTATATATTAATTTTTTTAATAAATAAATGTTTATTTTTTAAATATAATATGCTAGTATTCAAATACAAATCTATCCAGGAGGACAATATGTCTAATAATATTAATTTTTTGAAGAAGTTTATTTTTGTTTTAACAAGAAACAAAAAAGAAAATATATTCAATATCAAAGACGAGAATGAAACCATAACGCTTATACTTGACGACGTATCCGCATCAAGGAAATACAATCCTAACTTAAAAAATTCTAAATCATGCAATATTGGTCTTTGTAAATCTGAAATTATTTCCAAAATTATAAAAAAATATGACAATATTTCTATTGAAATAGAAGATGTAAACAATACAATCACTTTAGTGTTTCAAGTAAAAGATAGTGGTTTTAAAATATCTAAATCAAGAAAATATAATCCTAAATTAAAAAAATCTAGAGCTTATAATATTGGGCTTTGCGAGTCTGCTATTATTTCAGAAATTATTGAAATGTGTTTAATTGATATGTCATCAGATATAAATATTACTCATTCATTTATAAATGAAGTTAAATATATACTTTTTGATAAAGTATTACCTGCTGAATTAATTTCTAGTTCTGCTTATTCTGGCTTAAATGATTTGCTAAACAATAACATATTTAATGAAAAACAAAAATCTAAAATTATCAACATTATTATGGTTGTAGCAAAAAATATAGACAAAAGAGAAGATGTTTTTATTAGTTCAAGTTTCAAAAAATATATATTATCGGAGGCAAAAATATTTAAAGATAGAAAAGCAGCGCAAATACAGTTTACAAAAAACGATAGTATACAAATAGGAGGTAAAAAAAGTATACTAAACGACATACAAGACACTGCTTAAGTGCTTATAAATAACAATAAACTGATTATTTTCTATTAAAGGAGGAAAACATTATAGTCGGTTTATAATTTACATACAACCTCATTCATATTATTAGATACAAAAGGAGGGATAAAAGTATCTAATAAAAATCACCCCATTAACTGGAGTGATTTTTTAATTTTATAGAATTCTAGAAATGTTTGACTAGAAACTTTAAAGGAGGCGACGTTGCGAGAAAAAGGTTTGGAAAACTCAAACAACATCATTTTGAGAGATCAAAAATTTCCTTAAAGTAGTAATCAAACAATTTTAAAACTCTATTCAATTGTGGTAAAACACTATCATAAGTAATCGTTTTTGTCAATAATATTTAAAATAAGAGAAAAATAAAATAATCCATTTTGTGGATTATTTTATTTTATATTTATTGAACTGAAACTTTTATTCCAGGCCCCATTGTTGAATTTATAGAAACACTTTTCATATAAGCCTTTTTAATTGTTTCTGGCTTAACTGATTTAATAGCTTCAATTAAAACATTAAAGTTTTCTAATAATTGTTGTTCTGTGAAATCAGCTCTTCCTATTACTTGGTGAACAATACCTGTCTTATCATTTTTGAAAGCAACCTTACCTGCTTTTTGTTCTGTAACAGCCTTTGCAACATCCATTGTAACTGTACCAACTTTTGGATTTGGCATAAGTCCTTTTGGTCCAAGAATTCTAGCTAATTTTGACAACTTAACCATCATTGATGGAGTAGCTATAGCAACATCGAAATTAACTATTCCTGTTTTTGCTAATTCATCAATTAAATCTTCAGCACCAACGAAATCAGCACCAGCTTTTTTAGCATTATCTGCATCATTACCTTCTGCAAATACTGCAACTTTTTTAGTCTTACCTGTACCGTTTGGTAATACTACAGCACCTCTTATTTGTTCATCTGTTTTCTTTAAATTCATATTTAATCTTATATGAACTTCTACTGAAGGAACAAATTTTGCTTTAGAAGCTTTTTTTACTAATGACATAGCTTCTTCTGGTGTATAAAGTTTTTCTTTATCAATCATTTTAGCTAATTCGTTGTATCTTACTGATCTTTGCATAATTTTATTATTAACGATTATTTATTAATCTCCCTCAAAAAAATGAGGTGGTTTTTATTTTTTAAATTTCACCATAGTCTTTATTTCTTTTTATATCTTTAACTATTATAAACCAATGTATAAGATATATTGGAAAACCTACTATGATCATAGACAAAGCACTAGCCATGTCTCTATCTCTACTTTCTTTAACATAATCTCTCTTGCTTTCTTTTTCTTGTCTATTCTTTTCAGAATCACTCCAAGTTTTATAATCATTTAACCATGTATCTAAAATTTTGATTTGATCATCAGTTAATTGTTTATTATCTGCAGTTGCAGCTTCTTCTTTTTGTTTTATCTTTTCAATAACAGCTTTCGTTTCTTTTACATCACTATTAACAGTTAATGCAAATTTTGAGTCGATTGCTATTGGTTCAGATATATAATAATTATTGTTGTTATATTCTGCATTTTTAAAAACATATGTTTTTAAAAGATTGTTAACTATAATAACACCACCAACTATTGTTAATACAAGACCAACTAAAGCAAATAAGTATAAATAAACTGTTCTTATAACATTTTTTGTTGTAGACATTTTGTTAAAGTTACTTTTATTAAATAAAGCACTAACTAGTCAACTATTTCAACTCCCATTTGTCTTGCTGTACCAGCAACTATTTTCATAGCTTGCTCAACATTTTCTGTATTTAAATCTGGAATTTTTATTTCAGCGATTGTTTTAAGATCTGTTTTTGATAATTTACCAGCTTTTTTTAATAATGCACTACCTGATCCTTTTTGAATCTTAGCATATTTTTTAATAAGCTCTGATGCTGGTGGAGTATGGAATACTAAACTATAAGTTTTATCATCAGCAACGATTATCTCAACTGGAATAACACCCTCTTTACCATTTGTGGCAGCATTGAATTTTAAACAAAACTCTTGAATGTTTAAACCTGCTTGACCTAAAGCTGGACCAACTGGAGGAGCTGGATTAGCTTTTCCGGCCATGATTTGCAATTTTATTACTTTTGGCATATTTAAATTTTAAATTTATTAATAGCGCAAACTATTAGTTTGCTCACAAAATTAAAATTTACAAATTAAAGTAAAAACTTTAATAGAAGCTGTAAAAATTAATATAAGTATTTTAGTTTATTTTAAGGAAAAAATCAAGAGACGATATTAAAAAACTAAAAACTAAAAATAGAGAAAAACTAAAAATAGAGAAAAACTAAAAATAGAGAAAAACTAAAAAGACGATTTCTCGTCTTTTAATTAGTCTATCTTTTTTACTTGTAATAAATCTAACTCTACTGGTGTTTCTCTTCCAAACACAGATACTAAAACTTTTATCTTTCCCTTTTCTGTATCTATGTTACTTATATTTCCTTCAAAATCTTTAAATGGCCCATCTGATATCTTAACCATTTCTCCAACTTCAAAATTAACTGTATATTTTGGAGCTTCTACACCCATTTTCTTCATAAGAAGATCTATTTCTTCTTTTGAAACCGGAGTAGGTGTTACGCCGGATCCAATAAACCCAGTAACGTTTGGTGTATTTCTAACTACATACCATGATTCATCTGTTAATTCCATTTCAACAAAAACATATCCTGGAAATATTTTTTCTATAACAACATTTCTTTTTCCTGATTTTATTTTTATTTTTTTCTCTGTTGGTATTAATACAGAAAAGATTCTATCTTCCATATCCATAGATTCTATTCTTTGTTCAAGACTTTTTTTAACATTTTCTTCATATCCTGAATATGTATGAACAACATACCAATTTCTTCCTTCACCTTTTTGTTTAGACATAATATATAATTAGTTCAATTAGTTATAAAATTAAGAGTTTTATTTTTTAAAAGCTATCATCCATTCTACTAAACGTGTCAAACCAAAATCTAATAAACCTAAAAATATAGCCATAAATACACATATTATAACAACTAATATCGTGTTGTTTATAACTTCATTTTTAGTTGGCCATTTTACTTTTTTTAATTCTTCAATAGAAGAATTAAAGTAGCTAACTATTTTGTTTTGTTTTTTGTTTGTTTCTGCCATTTTATTCTTTTTATTCTATCTTAAAAAGACCTTTTATAGGTCCTTTTGAAATAATAACATTTTATAAATAAAAAATCAAGAAATAAAAAACAGGCGCTAAACCTGTTTTTTATTTATTAATTTATACCATCTTGAGAAGCTGTATGAATTCCAGCTGAATAAGAACCAGTCGAATCTTCTAATGTAAAAGTAACTGTATATGCTGTAGATGTTCCAGCTCCAGTACTTGTGTAAGTATAAGCTGATCCATTTGGTGTTGGATTTGCAGGAACTATTCCCATGTATGTTCTAGTACAAGTTGTAGCAGCAGCAACAAATCCAGTATCACATAATTTAGCAGCATTACCACTACCAAGCACTAAACTACTTGCAACAACAGGATAAGAATTTTGGTCGTTGAAATATAATTCCAAAGCTGTTTGAACTTGTCTTATGTCCCCAACTCTTTTTGCATCTCTACCTTTTTGTCTAGCTCCATTTAAAGCTACTATTGAGATAGTTGCTAATAAACCAATGATTGCAATAACTATTAACAATTCAATTATTGTAAAACCTTTCTTATTTTTTAACATTTTATATTAATTAAAGTTTAATTAAATCTTATATCTATATATTTTACATCAAATTATAAAAGCACACAAATTTTATATGCTATTTTTCAACAGTCATTCCTGATGAATTTATTTTAAAAGAGCATCCTTTCTTTTTACTTTTTTTATCATGAACACAGCCAAGTTCATTATTATCATAGCTTGTTGAAAACTTTATTGAATAATCTAAGCCATCTGTATTTTTTTCATAGATAAAATTATTGTTATAATTTTTAAAAATCATACCGCTATTACATTTATTTTCAGTAAATAAATAATTACATAAATACTTTTCATTCATCGAAACATCATCGCTTGTTTTTGGGTATTCACCATACTTCAAATGATACTCACTCAATACAGATCTAATGTCTGATGTTTCTGATAACAAAACTAATCCTTTTGCTTGAATGTCGTTTTTATTAAAAGACGTTATTGAAATATATATGTACAAAAAAACTACGATAAAAATAAGTAATATTGAAGATATTTTTATTATTTTTTTAATTTCTAATTTCATATTTTATATTTGAGTTGATAAAGAATACATTGGTAATAATACTGCTGCAACTATTAATGCAACAACAACACCAAGAAATACCATTATTATTGGCTCTATAAGACTTGTTATAGAGTTTGTGATATTTTTTAATTCTCTTAAATAAAAACTTGATATTTTTTCTAATACATAATCTAATTTTCCAGTTTTTTCACCTATTGAAATCATGCCTATAAACATTATAGGGATTTCTTTGTATTCTGCAAATGACAAAGATATTCTTTCTCCATTTTTTATTTTTTCTGATGCCTTATTAATAATGTCTTCATATATTTTATTACCAACAATATCTGATGTTATTGATAACGCTTCTATTAAAGATACACTACTTCTGGTTAATACATATAAATTTTTTGATATTCTTGCTATATAAACTTTCTGAAAAATTTTTCCAAATATTGGAATTTTTAATAACAAAGAATGAAAAAATCTTTTGCCCTTATCTGTATTATAATATTTTATACAAACAAATACTATTAATATTATACCTAAAATTATAAATATTAAATTATTAACAGTAAATTCTGAAATAGATATCAATACTCTTGTTATTGTTGGTAATTCACCACCAGTTTCAGCAAGTACTTCTGTCATTTTTGGTATAACATACGTAACTATAACACCAACAACACCAACCATTGTGATCAATATAAATATTGGGTATGTTAATGCGCTTTTTACTTTACTTAAAGTATCATAATTATCTTCCAATTCATCTGCCAAAAAATTTAAAGACTCATCTAAATTTCCCGTTGCTTCTCCGGATTTTAGTATACTAATATAATATTTATTAAAAATTTTTGGATGAAAGCTTAAAGCGTCAGATAATTTATATCCATTTTCAACCTTATCTAATAAATCTTTAATAATTGGTTTTAATTTATTATCTTCTTGATTTAATAATATTTGAAATATATCAGATATTTGAACATTTGCGGAAAACATAATAGCTAACTGTCTAAAAAATACAGTCAAATCTTTCGTCTTTATTTTTTCTTTAAAAATGTTTCCAAATTTAAAATCTTGATTTAAAAAATTTTTTATTTTATTCATCAATACTATTAAAACAATCTTCTAATGTTATTAAACCTTTTAATGATTTTATGATTCCATCTTCAATAATTGGTATAAAGTTTTGTTTCTTTAGTTCTAATTCAATACCATTCATGGATTTATCTGCTTCTATAATTTTTCTTATATCATCTGTTATTTTTATAACTTCTATCATTGCAACTCTGCCTTTATATCCAGTATTTGAACAATGTGCACAACCCTTACCCTTATAAAACTTTAAATTATTTACATCAATTTTATTCTTTTTTAATATTTCTGGATTAATGTTTTTAATTTTTTCTTTTATTTTATCAACCATATTACTATCAACTATTAATTCCGTTTTACATTGATCGCAAATTCTTCTTACTAATCTCTGAGATATAATTAGATTCAAAGAAGAAGATAATAAAAACGGTTCCACTTTCATATCAAAAAGACGAGGTATAGCGCCAATAGCACTGTTTGTATGTAATGTTGTTAATACTAAATGACCAGTCAAACCAGCATGTACACATAATTCAGCTGTTTCGTTATCTCTTATTTCTCCTACCATTATTATATCTGGATCTTGTCTTAAAAAAGATCTTATACCATTTGCAAATGTATATCCTATTTCTGGTCTAACCTGAGAATGATTAACTCCTTGAATAATATATTCAACTGGATCTTCTAAGGTTACTATATTAACATTGTCTTTATTTAATATAGACAACATAGAAAATAATGTAGTTGATTTACCTGATCCAGTAGGACCGCAAACTACTATCATACCAGAATTTGAATCTAGCTCATTTTTTATTATTTCTAAATTTCTAAAATCAACACCTAATTCTTCTAGTGTTGGTGCTTGTTTGGAAGTATCCAAAATACGCATTACTATTTTTTCTCCATCTGATATTGGAATTATAGATATACGGAAATCATAAAAATGATTATTTACACTTAATCTAACTCTTCCATCTTGAGGAATTCTATTCTCATCTATTTTTAATCCTGCCATTACCTTAATTCTAGTAACTATAGAATTATGCATATATTTTGGAAGTCTAACGGATGTGTACAATTCTCCATCAACTCTATATCTTACTCTAATATCCTCTCTTGTTGGCTCTATATGTATATCAGAAGATTCTTCTTCTATTGCATGTTTTATTATAGTGGAAACCATTTTTGAAATTGGAGAATTCGCTATACTTTCAGATGATAAATTCAAACTATCTTCTATAAAATTTTCTTCAATTTTAATATTTACATTATCAATTGCTTTTTCAACTTCTGAATTTATATTTGAATATTGTTTTAAAGCATATTCTATACTAGACAATGTTGTAACAAAATATTTTATAGAATATTTTAATTTTCTTATAACATATTCAATAGCTTCTTTGGCGTTATAATTTAATGGGTCAACCATTGCTATACAAACCTCTTCTCCATCTCTATTAAAAACTATAACTTTATAATTATCAGCTAATTCTTTTGTTATTATATTTAATACATCTTTTTTTATTTCTTTTCCAAAAAGACTAACACCAGGAATATTAAATAATCCTGATTTTATTTCTAATAATGAACTATCTTGTACAATTCTTCTACTCAATATTATATCTTCTATTAACTCACCTGTTCTTTTTGCTTGGTCTTCTATGTCCGATACACCTAATTCATCTATTAAATTATTTTGTAATAAATAATTTAAAATTTTATCCATTTTTTTATTTTTAAAATTATTATTCTATTGCTGTAACTTTTTTGTCGTAAAAAATATTTTCTCTTCCTTTTTCTATTTTACTTGTATATTTATAACTATTGAATTTAGAAAATAAATTTGATTTTAATATTTTATCATCTATTTCATAATCTTTAAAATCTTGTCTTGATAACTCAACTTCTTTTTTAATGAAGAAATCAACTTCTAAATCTCTTGTTGCAATTTTAATTGTGGAATTTATTGTAGATGATAAATAAAATATCGTTATCAAAAATATTGAAAATATTGAGAGTATTATTAATTTTGAATATATTTTTTTTATCATATCTTTATATTTCTTTATAATAGCAAACTATATCAAATGAATATCTTTCAAAGTCATTTGTTACATAAAAACTTTTTACATCAAACAATCTTATGTTTGATTCTATTTCTGATAAAAACTTTTTAAATGTTTTATAATCATTTCCATTTTTTACATCTACGGAAAAATTTATTTTTTTTATTCCTTTCGTGTCTGTTTCATTGGCATCAACAATATTTGAATCTTTTTCTTCTGAAAAAGTTATTTTTTCTATAGAGATATTCGCCTTTTTAGAAATCTGACTGATCTCATTTATAATAACAGCCGTATCATTATTGTATGGTAAAATCTTTTTTATTTTTTCTAAACGGCTAGAATCTATAAGACTTACATCTGATTTATAATCTTTTAATTTTTTAATATGATTTATTTTTAGTTCTGAATATTTATTTTCTAAATCTATTGCTGTACCTAATTCTATTCTCATACTTTCATAATTTGGAACAATAAGATATAAAAAACCAGAAACTAATATTAATGGAATTAAAAGTAACACTATTAAATAAAAATAATTTTTTAATATATAATCTATATTTATTTTTTTTAATAATCTGTTATTCATTTTTTAATAAAAATTTACTATTAAGTTCTAATAATAGTTTGAAATTTATATCATAACCAAAGTCATCTTCCTTTATACTCTCTGCTTCGTTGATTGAAACTTTATTTACTATATCTGGTGAACTTTGCAAAACCAGCATCTGTTTTGAAACATTTTCGTAATTATTTGTTTTAAAACTTATGACTATATCTCCATTTGACTCGGCAAATATATCTTTTACGTAAACATCCTTAACTATATTTTTTTCTAAAAAAGAAGTGAAATTACTCCAATAAATATGATTGTTGTAAATATTAATTATATCATCCAAGTCTTCATTAATTACCTTTGCTGATTTTAATCCTTCTTTTTCTTTTACATACAAATCGTCTAATATTTTATTATTATCTATTAAATTTATTATTTCTTTATTGAAAGATGTTCTATACAAAAATAATCCGATAAAACAAAAAATTATAAACATAAACGACAAAGAAGATATTATTAATAAAGATATCTTTTTTGTTGTTTGAGATGGTATTGTGTTTGTTTCTTGAGGTATAAAATTCACATCTGAATCTTTGTTTCTTTTTTGTCTATTATAAATTTCGTCAAAATTTATTCTGTCTGATTCTTTTTTGTTAATAGAAAATTTTTTATAAAGAACATTACTTGATGTTTTTTTTGTTTTTTTAATTGTCTTAATTGGCTTCTCTAAAACGTCTAAAATATCAGAATCTTCTTCTGATATTTTATTTATAATATTACCTTTTTTTGTAGTCTTTTTTTGAGACATTTTTTATTTTTCAGCTTCTTTTTGTGCTAAACCAATTGAGATTGAAAATTTAGGACCTATCTCTTGTAATATAGGAAACAACTCTTCTGGATAATCAACTCTTGCCCATGGATTTCCTAAGAATGTTCTTTTATTAAATTTATCTGAAATAAAATTAGATAAACCAGATAATTGAGAAGTTCCGCCAGTCAAAATTATTTTTTCAACAACATCACTTGATTGATTTTGGAAAATATTTAATGCGTATTTTATTTCATCAATTATTGGCTGCAAACTATCTGCAATAATTTTTGAAATACCATCTTCTAAATCTCCAGACAAACCTTGATCTTTTTTAAACTGTTCAGCTTGTTTTATGTCTATATTTAAAACCTTTGATATATTTTGAGTAATTCTATTTCCACCAAAATCTATACTTCTATTTACAACAGGTATACCATCTTTTATAACTAATACCGACGAAACAGAATCACCAATATTACAAACCATAGATACTGAATTATCATTTCCTATTAATGATCTAATCATGGCAAATGACTCAACATCCAATGTCATTAATTCTAGTCCAGATGCTTTGAATATATTTATAAATTTTGTAACTATATTTTTTGGAGCTGCTGTTAATAATATCTTATAATTATTAACCTTTTCTTCTTTATTTAAGGCACCAATAGGAGCATCCCCTAATATTTGCCAATTTAAAACAACTTCAGAAAGTGGAACTGGTATGAATTTTTTAGCTTCTATGTGTATAGCTTCTGTTAGATCTTTTTTATTTAGTGCTGGAATATTTATCACAGAACTAAAAACACAGTAGTTTGGCAATGAAGCAACTACTTTACTACTTAAAGCTTTTGATTTTCTTATTATGAACTTTATAGCTTCTACGGTTTTTTCAAAATCTTCTTCTTTATCACTTCTAACTATATCTATTTCATGATCTATATAACCATATGTTCTCAATCTAGCTATATGATTATCATTAATAAGCTCAATAAGCTTTATACTATTAACACCAATATCTATACCTAAAAAACTTTTTTTAGATGTATCAAAAAACATGTTTTTATTTTTAACCTTTTATACTTGAAAGTATTATAGCAAAATTAACAGATAATGAATAGTGAATAATTTTATTTATTCTGGATGTATCTCATTTTCTTTTGCTTCTATTTTTGTTTTTAATTGTTTTAAATTATTTAAATTTGGATCTTTCTTAACTATATTTTCGGCTTCTTGTTTTGCTTCTAACATTATCTTTACATCAAATATCGTTGCTATATTTAAATCTGGCACATGTCCTGATTGTACTAGCCCATACATGTCGCCCATACCCCTATCTTTCATATCCATCTCCGCTAATTCAAATGATGATTTTGCTTCTATTATTGAATTTAATCTATGTAAAACTTTTTCTGATTTACTTTTTGTATATAAGAAACAATATGACTGCGCATCACTTCTTCCAACTCTTCCTCTTAATTGATACATGCTAGCTAGTCCGAATTTTTCCGCACCTAATATCAATATTGTATTAGCGTTTGGGACATCAACTCCAACTTCAACTACTGATGTTGATATTAATATATTTATTTTACCGTTAGAAAATTCTTCTTCTATTTTATTTTTTTCTGACGACTTTAATTTACCGTGCAATAATTCAATATTATATTTCTCAAATGGTTTTAATTTTTTGAAATGTTCAAAAACTGATTTAGCTGATTTTATTTCTAATTCAAAAGTTGATTCTTCTTCTGTTTCTTCTATTAGTGGACATATTATATATATTTGTTTTTTTTGTTTTAATTCTTTTAATAAAAACAAATACACTTCTTTTAACTCAGTTACTATTGATGTTTCTATTGGTTTTCTATTTAATGGTTTTTCGTCTAATATTGAAATATCTAAATCTCCATAAAAAGCCAAAGCCAATGTTCTTGGAATTGGTGTAGCTGTAACCGAAAGAAAATGTGGATATATTTCACTATCTTTATTTATATTTTCATGAGTTAATAAATGTCTTTGTTTAACTCCAAATCTATGTTGTTCATCAATTACAACAAATGCTAAATTTTGTATTTTAATATTTTCTTGAACAAGTGTATGTGTTCCAACTATTATATTGATTTCATTATTTTTTATTTTTTCTTCTAATTTTTTTCTTGAAATTTTTTCATTATTTAACAAACTATCCGAACCAGTCAATAATGCTATATTAATATTATTTATATAATCTTTATTCAAAAATAAATTACATATTTTTCTATAATGCTGTATAGCAAGTATAGATGTTGGCACCATTATTGCAGAATTGTATCCATTCAAAAAAACATTTAGTACTGATGTTAAAAACACAACAGTTTTACCAGAACCGACATCACCTTCTAATAATCTATTTGCTGGAATGTTTTTTTCTAAATCTTTTAATATTTGCCAAGTTACCTTTTTTTGTTTTTCTGTTAAATTAAAACCTAAACTATTTATGAATAATTTTGTTTCATTTTCATAAAAATTTATTTTATATGATTTTCTATTTTGAATTCTTGATTTTCTTCTTTCATTTAATAATTGTATAAAAAACAATTCATCAAATTTTAATCTTCGTTTTGATTCTTCTAATAAATCTAAATCTTTTGGATAGTGCAGATTTTTTAATGAGCTATATAAATCTGTATAATTATATTTTTTTAATATATCTTTTGGTAAATAATCATTAATAAATATATCTTGTTCAAATATTTTTTTACTAATATTTCTTAATATATTTTGTTTTAATCCTTTTGTTGTTCTATATATTGGATTAATTAAATCGTTGTTTATTTCTTTTTGTGAATTATATTTTCTATATAATGGATTAACGATTTCAATACCACCATAATTTTCTGTTATGTCTCCTATAAAATAATACAATTCACCTTGAGCTAAAGAATCTTTAACCCAACTATTATTAAACCAAACTGCTTCTATTTTTCCAGAATCATCTTTTAATATAGCCTTTGTAAAATTTGCTCTTTTAACATAACTTCTTTTAGAATCTATTAATTCAACTCTTGCTAAAAAAATACATTTTTCTCCAACTGTAAGATCTTTTATTTTTATCTTGTTTTTAAATACTTCATATCTAAAAGGATAATGAAAAATAAAGTCTTCAATATTATGAAGACCTATTTTATTTAATTTATTGATAGTTTTATCTCCAACGCCTGGAATAAATTTTAAATCATCTTTAATATTCATGCGTTTAATTGAGTATTATAATTTGAATAATCTTTCTATTTGATCAGATAAATGTTCATATTTTCTAACTGTATTTTCTTGTATGTATTGATTTAATGTTTCTCTTATTAATAATGGATTTTCATTTTCTAAATCTATACCAAGACCAGGATTTGTCATTTTCTTGAACATGAAATATATTTTTTTAACCTTTCTCTCTGGGTTGTATACTATGTAATATTCTTTTATACTGTCCCAATCATAAAAAAAGTCTTCCAATTTTATTCCATCTTCAAATATTGAAAATGTTAATAATTCTGGTTTTTTAAATTTAAACATTACTATAAACAAAGAAGACATTATTATAATAACTAGGAATAAGAAATTATTAGTAACAACACAATATATAGACATTAATATTAGAAATATTCCTGCCACGATATACCATGCTTTACCCCTTTCATGCTCCATGTGTTCATTAAATGACCATTGATGTAATAATTCACCATGAAGTTCTTCTTCAACTACTGGTTGCTCTTCATTATTAATAGTGACATCATAATAACCGTCATCTTGCTGTTCACTATCTTGCTCATTATCATCTTTATTATATTCTTCACTATTTTTGATTATGTTGTATTTAATATCTGGCATAATTTTAGTTCTTTAAAATTGTTAGTAGGTGCAAGATGCGTCTCGCACCTACACTATATATTAACATTATAGCATAGTAGAAAAAATTATAATAATTAATAATGTTTTTAATATTAGCCAATATTTATATTAATTAACATTTTTACACAATATTGACCTATTTTAAAAGTTATAGTATTATATCTTTATTGATTTTATCAATACACGGAGAGTTGGCAGAGTGGTCGAATGCGGCAGTCTTGAAAACTGTTATAGGGCAACCTATCAGGGGTTCGAATCCCTTACTCTCCGCCAAATAAAAATAATCGGGCTTTAGCTCGGTTATTTTTATTTAATGAGGATATAGGGATTCGAAAATAGCGAAGCAAAGCAATAGCATTGCTTTGATGAGCGTCGGAGGCTAACCGCAGGCGAGCACGCGAGCTTAAAAAGCGAAGCGAGCGGAAGCCGTGAGGTTGGCCAAAATCCCTTACTCTCCGCCATAAATAAATAAAAGACATCACATAAGTGGTGTCTTTTATTTATTTATAAAAACATTTATTTAAACTTGCGTAATTTAAATAATAAGTGTAGAAAGTAGATGGAGGCTTTATATGAGAATAGCAATTTCTGCTGCCATTATAGAGGACAAAAACATATTAATAGTTAGAAAAAAAGATACGTGGATTCTTCCGGGTGGTAAACCCGAATTGGATGAATCTGATGTTAATTGTTTAATAAGGGAGTTTAGTGAGGAATTACCATATTTAAAAATATATAATTTTGAATATTTTAATTCTTTCACCGGCACAACACCTTATAAGAATGATGAGTTATGTGCTAAAATATATTTTGCAGAAACTTTTGGCAAAATAACACCAAGCGCAGAAATCTCTGAAGCAATCTTCACAAAAGATCCAGAAAAATACAATTTAAGCGATATTACAAAAAAAGCAATAATCGCCCTTAAAGAAATGGGGTATATTTGAAAAAGTAATAATTCCCATAAAAGGAACTGACTACATTTTAAAAGTGTAGTCATTTTATTTTACATATAATAAAAAAATCAGCCCACATTGGCTGATTGTTGATCATTTTATTGATTTTAATACTCTTTCAATATCGCTTGGTCTTTTTTCGTAAGCAATAATACCGTTTTGCTCTATTTCTTCAGAATATAAATATTCAAATATTTGTATATTTTGATATTTTGATTTTAAATCAGGCTGACGTGAAAAAATCACGATATGTCTACAAGCAGGACAATCATCAATTTTTTCATGGTTAGTAATACCATATTCATTTGGACCGGAAAAATAAAATGGTTCAAATTTTTGCCCACATTCATCACATATTATGTACTGTATGGTGGCTTTTTCGCCCCTTTCTATTCTTTTCTTTTCGTCCTCTAACCTTTGTGGTTCTCTTTTGGATAACTCCAATATAAGACTTTCCATCTCATGGTTCATATATCACCTCCTTATTCAAGTTTATAAAAGCATACATAATATTTTTAATTTTTACAATAAAACATTAAAGCATTGTTTAATATTAAATCTAATGTTAGAATTTTTATATGAATAAACTCTTTAAAACAATAATTATTTCTATCTTGTTTTTAGCTGCTATAATATGTGGATTATTTTTTTATGTAAAAAATTTTTACCAAAAAAATGACATCAAACAAAACAAACAAGAACAGACCGTAAATATGCAAATTATAAAAGATACTGAAGATAAAAAAGAAAATCAAAACGAAATAAATATGTTATTTGTTGGCGATATGATGTTTGGTAGACATGTTGAAGTATTATCAAAAGATAACAATAATTATCCATTTGAAAAAATCAAAGATTTATTTTCTGAGAAGAACGATATTATATATGGAAATTTAGAAGGCCCTATTATGGATCCTCATTATAAAACAAAAAATGGATCAACCGTTTTTTCTTTTCCTAAATATTCCGTTGATGTTTTAAAAAATAATAAATTTAATTTAGTTTCTCTTGCAAATAATCATATGCAAGATTATGGAAAAAAAGGATATAGTCAGGTTCAGAATTTTTTAGCAGAAAATAATATAAATTATTTTGGAGATTATTATAATACAGAAAATTCATATTTTAAAAAAAATATTAATGGAAAAGATTTTATATTTTTTGGTTTTAATATGATTAATTATGATTTTGAAAAAAATCTAGACGAAAATAAAAAAAATATTTTAGATGAAATAAAAAAAATAAGATTAGAAAATCCAGATAGTTTTATTATCTCCTTCCCTCATTGGGGTAATGAATACAAAATTAAATCAAACAAAATACAACAAACACTTGCACGTGAATTAATTGATAGTGGGGTTGATTTAATAGTTGGTGGACATCCACATGTTACTCAAGAATATGAGATATATAAAAATAAATACATTTTTTACTCTTTAGGCAATTTTATATTTGATCAATATTTTTCAACAGAAACACAACAAAGTATTGCAATAAAACTAAAAACTAAAAATTTAGAAAAAGATAATTATAGCGTAGAGATAATTCCTTTAAAAAGTATTGATAGTCAATCACAAATTATTACTGACAAAAAAGAAAAAGAAGATTTTCTAAATAAATATAATTTAAATTTAAATAATTAACATAATCAAAAAATTATGAATACATTAAATCAAATTTATAAATGCCCTATTTGTGGCAACATAATAGAAATAGTTCATGCTGGTGGTGGACAAATAGTTTGTTGTAACCAACCAATGGAATTACAAAAAGAAAAAACAGATCATGAAGAATTTTCTACAGAAAAACACGTTCCTCAAATAGAAAAAACAGAAAATGGTTTTAAAATAAAAATTGGATCAATTGCTCATCCAATGGAAGAAAACCATTATATAGAATTTGTAGAAATTTTTACATCAGATGGAAAAGTTGGAAAAAAGTTTTTAAAACCAGGAGAATTACCAGAAGTTGAATTTAATACAAAATCTCAAATTTTAAAAATTAGAGAATATTGTAATATTCATGGTTTGTGGATAAAAGAAATATAATCTTTAGTCAAGCTATTTATAATGTTATAATAAATAGAATAAAAAAATAATTTTATTTTATGCAACAAAAAGAAATTATAATTTTTTCTGTTGGTGGGTCTTTAATTGCACCAAATGATATAAATATAAATTTTCTTAAAAAATTTAAAGAACTTATTTTAAAGCAAATAAAAAAAGGAAAAAGATTTATTATAATAACAGGAGGAGGAATTACTGCTCGTAATTATATGAACGCAGCAAGTAGTGTCTCAAAAACAGATGACGAAGATAAGGATTGGCTAGGCATTCATGCTACACGTATTAATGGACACCTAGTTAGAGCTATCTTTAAAAAAGAAGCTTATCCGGTTGTTATTAAAAATCCAAATGATAAAATTAATTTTAAAGAAAATATTTTAATCGCAGCTGGTTGGAAACCTGGATGTTCTACTGATTATGATGCTGTATTGCTTGCTAAAAATATTGGTGCTAAAAAATTAATAAATCTTTCAAATATTGATTTTGCATATGATAAAGATCCTAACAAATTTAGTGATGCTAAAAAAATAAAAGAAATAAATTGGAATAATTTCAGAAAAATATTACCAAAGAAATGGTCTCCCGGACTAAGTTCCCCATTTGATCCAATTGCTTCAAAAATAGCAGAAGATCTAGATATGGAAGTTGTTATTATGAATGGTAATAAATTCAAAAATATAGAAAATTATTTAGACAGTAAAAAATTTAATGGTACTGTAATAAAAAATTAGACAATATCTATCACACAATAGACGCAAAACATATATTGCGTCTATTTTTATTGTTACAAATAAAAATATAATATATAATATGAATCCGTCTAATTTTTAAAAATATATTTTATGGATTTTATTTTTCAATTAATTGGTATATTTGGAGCTGCTTTTGTGCTTATCGGTTTTTCTATGATGAAATTCGGTAAATGGAAAAATGAAGATTTATACTACAATTTAGCTAACGGTATTGGTTCTATTTTACTTGTTTTAAATGCTTTTTATTTTAAAAACATTGCATTTTTTATATTAAATACTTTCTGGACTATTCTTTCTATAAAAGACATTATTAAATTGTATAGAAAATAATATTTTAAATATGTCCATATTTTTGTTTATGTATCTATTTTTTTGGATATAGAGTATAATACGCAGTCTTAATTCTACTGTAAGACATATATGGATTTTATTTTTCAATCAATTGGATTTTGTGGCACTATTTTCGACTTAATAAGTTTTTCTATGATGAAGTTTCGTAAATGGAATCATGAAGATCTTTATTATAATTTATTTAACATTATAGGATCTACATTACTTCTAATTGATGCTGTTTATTTTAAAAATATCGCATTTTGCATTTTAAATATTGTTTGGACTATTATTTCTTTTAGAGATATTGTAAAATTGTATAGAAAATAATATTTTAGAACATTAATAACAATATTATTAAATTTACACTTTAATCTTTTACTAAAATATCATGAAAAAAAGAATTTTCTCTGGTATTCAACCTTCTGGTAATCTACATATTGGTAATTATTTAGGGTCTATTTATAATTGGGTAAACCTTCAAAATGATTTTGATTGTCTTTTTTGTATTGTAAATTTACACGCTATTACAGTTAATCAAGATCCTAAAATATTAAAAGAGAAAACTAGAGAAATTGCTGCAATATATTTAGCATGTGGTATTGATCCAAAAAAATCACATATATTCGTTCAATCTGACGTAAAAGAACATGCCGAACTTATGTGGCTTTTAAATACTCAATCTTATTTTGGAGAAATGTCTCGTATGACTCAATTTAAAGATAAAAGTGAAAAATTTAAAAATGAAAATATTCCTCTTGGAATATTTAATTATCCCGTATTAATGGCTGCCGATATTTTACTTTATGATACAAATCTTGTTCCTGTTGGAGAAGATCAAAAGCAACATGTTGAACTTACTCGTAATTTAGCTCAAAGATTTAATAGTAAGTTTGGTGAAACTTTTAAAGAACCCGAACCTTATATATTAAAAGATGGGGCTAGAATTATGGGATTAGATGATCCAGAGAAAAAAATGAGTAAATCAGCTTCTTCTGTCTATAACTATATTTCATTAGTTGATACAGATGAAGATATTATTAAAAAAATTAAAAAAGCTGCCACAGATTCTGAAACTGGTATAAAATTTGATAAAAATAGAAAAGGCTTATACAATCTTCTTACTATTTATAAAATGTTTTCTTTAAAAACAGAAGAAGATATAGAAAAAGAATTTGAAGGCAAAGGATATGGTGATTTTAAAAACGCTTTAGCACAAGAACTAATTCAAAATATAAGACCTATTAGAGACAGAATAAATGAAATATTAAAAGATAAAGATTATCTTGATAAAATTTTAGAAGATGGTGCTGATTATGCTAGAAAAATTGCAGAAAAGAAAATAATAGAAGTTAAAAATAAAATGGGATTAGAAATATAAATAAAAATACCGATCATAATTTGATCGGTATTTATTTTGGAATTAATCCAAAATAATGTCTCTTGCCTTAATCCAAGACTCACCAAGTATGCGCCTTGATTCCCTTTCTGATTCCTCAAAAAATTTCCACCATTTTTCTCTATCTTTATTTTGCATGCGTTTTGTAAAAAATACACAATTTTTTGTCGGATTATAAAGATCATCAAAAGCTTCCTGCACCATATCATGCATATGATTTTTATTATTTTTTCTTTCTTCCATTCTCACCTTCCATTCTTCTCTGTGTTTGTCGTTTAATACTATTTGTTCATCCTTACAAACAGCACACATTTCATATGTTTCAAATACAACCATTTCTGTTTTATTTTTTTCTTCGCCACAAAAATCACAGATTATTTTATCTGACATATACAGCCTCCATTATTAAGTGAATTATTTTAATAATAAATTAAATTGTATTTTTTGTAAATAAAAATACGAGAATCTAATTCTCGTATGTCTAAACACTAAACATAATGTTCATTTTTTTAACAGTGAATTACTATATCGTATCCACCTTTTTCTTTGTCAAAAATTGTTTTAATAAAATCATTAATAAAGCTACTTACCTCATCTTTCTCTTTTATGAACTTTATTTTATTTTCATAAAATTCTTTCTCTATATCATTATTCTTTATGTATGCTTGAAATTCTTTCATAAAAACTTCAGCAAAATCATGACTCTCTACTCTTAATTTGAGCTCTGTTCCGTCTTTTAGAACTATGTTAATTCTAACATATTTATCCCAAAAAGCTGGAACTTCTGTTTCTCCAAAATAATTTTTGTTAGTAATACCTAATATACCAACATTTTTGTCGTATTTATTAGATATTAAAACTACATAAATAAATTCTGTATAATTAAATATAAGATTTAATAATTCTTTTTTATCCGGGACCTTTAGTCCTTTAGATTCATGATGCTCGTTTTTAACAAACAAAGTATTGTCCTCCCCCAATAATAAATTGTAGAGGACATTATACTACTGTTAACATAAATAATCAAGATTATTTTTGCAAAATTGAAATTATATTTCTTGCTTCTAAAATATTTTTATCATCAGTAAGTTTATTTTCTAATATTATAAAATTATTTTTTACAAATAAATTTCTTAACTCTATTTTATTAAAAGCATAATAATATCTTTTTGAGACAACTTCACCTTTTTCATTTTTCCAAGGGATAAAAGTATCTTTAAAATTAAAACTAAAACTTTCTAGTAAATTAAATTTCTTAGTTTTCATATCACGAATAGATCTATCTGTTACGCTCTTATATTTATTTATATCAAATAAATATTTAATATAATTTAATTGAAATAAATTCCAACTTGTCATCATTAGCATTCCATCCTTTTTTAATACTTTATAAATATTTTTTAAAGCAATATTTCTAGTTTCTTTTGATGGTAAATGATGAAAAACCGCTATACAAAAAACCATATCAAATTCATCTTCTTTAAAATTTGATAAATTTAAAATATCTCCTATTTCAAAATGAATTTTATTTTCTGTGTTAATACGATTTGCTTCTGAATTATTTAAAGCTTCGTTTATTTGTCCTTCAGAATTATCTATTCCAATATATTCATAATTTATATTTAATGATTTTAAGAAATTAATAAATCTTCCATTACCACATCCTATATCCAAAATTTTAACCTTATAATTTTGTGGTTTTAAAAATAAATATTCTAATATATATTTTTTAAATAATTCAAATTCTCTCCAATCATTCTGACGAGTCAAATTGAAATGTGATGATATTTTATTATAATCATTTTTTACCTTTTCAAGTATTTCTTTTTCTTTCATGTTTTATAGTTTTAATTACCAATAAAGAAATCTAATACATTTTCTAATCCATCAGTAGAATTTTTATATATTTCAGTATAACCACATTTTGTACAACTTATTGTAATAAATTTTTTATTTTGAATTTCAAACATTTTAGAAAACATCCCACCAGTTGCTTGAAATTGATCTTTCTCAAATTCATTATTGCCACACTTTGGACAAACATGTTTATTATTTGTAAGTATTTCCATATTAGTAAATAAATAATTAACTATACAAATATATTAATTTAAATAATAAAAATATACAAATAATAACTTATTAATTGATTTTTTAATACTTTTGTGATAAATATATTATCACAAGGAGATCATATGAGCACAAGATACGAATTAAGGTACGAAGGAAACGATAACAAAACCTATACCTTTAAATGCTGCAAGGAACTTTTTGACAAAATGATGATTGGGCTAGAATTTGCTCCCCTCGGAGAAGGAGCCCACGTCTATTTCATTATTCATTACGCAAAATACGATCACAAATCCAATATTTATTGGATGGACGTTACATCAACACATGACGATGAAGTTGCTGATAATTTTCTTGAAGAATTATTGAAAAATGAATGGTTAATTAAAGAATAACCAATCAATTTCAATTTTGACCGCAAAACAAAGCGGTCTTTTTTATTCTCTTTTAATTTCTGCCTTATTTTGTTATTATTTAGAAACAATTATTTATTTTAAAAAATGGAACTAACAAGAAATCAAGAATTTGTATTAGAGTTATATAATAATTTAAACAACATAAACACTGTTGAAGATTTTGTATTAGAAAAAAAAAGAATTTTTGGACAAGATAAAATTAACCCGCCATCTAATTCTGACACACTAAAAACATACAACGATTTAGTTGCAATTGGGAAAATAAAGTCTAGTGAAAAATTTGAACATTTTTGTAAAAAGCATAAAGCAAGAACACTGTCTGGCGTTTCTGTTATTGCGATTTTAACAGAAGAAAGACCATGTCCTGGCGAATGTGCTTTTTGTCCTACAGAAAAAGATATGCCAAAAAGTTATTTGTCTAATGAACCAGCCGTCATGAGAGCTATTAAATGTAATTTTGACGCTTATGCCCAAATAAAAGCTAGATTAAACGCTCTTCAAGTTAATGGACACATTACTTCTAAAAATGAAATTATAATAATGGGTGGAACTTGGTCTTATTTAGAACATGAATATCAAGAAAGGTTTATTCTTGGTACGTTTCAAGGATTAAACGATACAGAATTTAAAAATATTAAATCAGATAATTTATTAAATGAAATAAATAAACAACAAATTATAAACGAATCATCCCCTAATAGATGCGTTGGATTAACGCTAGAAACTAGACCTGACTATATAGATGAAAAAGAATTAATGAGAATGAGAGAATTTGGTTGTACAAGAGTAGAAATAGGCGTTCAAACTGTTTTTGACGATGTTGCAATATTAAATAAAAGAGGTCACTTATCATATGAAACAATAAAAGCAACAAAACTATTAAAGGATGCTGGCTTTAAAATTTGTTATCATATGATGCCAAATTTACCTGGATCAAATATTGAAAAAGATATCAAAATGTTTGATGAATTATATAATAATCAAGATTTTAAACCTGACATGATAAAGGTTTATCCTTGTGTCGTTGTAAAAAACGCTGAAATATATAAATGGATGTTAAACGGTTCATATGTTCCATACACTGACGAAGAATTATTCAAAGTATTAGTTGAAGTAAAAAAATTAACTCCTTATTGGGTTAGGATTAATAGATTAATAAGAGATATACCATCTACATCAATAGAAGGTGGAAATAAAATTCCAAATCTTAGAGAGATTGTACTTAGAAAAATGCATGAATCTGGTTTAAAATGTAACTGTATAAGATGTAGAGAAATAAGAGATAAAGAATTTAATATAGATGATATAGAATTGTTTATAGAAGAATATAAAGCAAGTGATGGAGTAGAATATTTTTTAAGCTTTGAAGATAGAGACAGAAAAAATATTTTTTCATTTTTAAGATTAAGGATTCCCTCTCAATATTTTTCTCATGAAAAACATTTTATAGAGACATTAAATGATAGTGCAATAATAAGAGAAATACATACGTATGGAGAAGTTGTATCAGTTAATAGAGAAACAAAAAAAGATGATACTCAACATATTGGATTTGGAAAAAAACTTATATTAAAAGCCGAAGAAATTGTAAGAGAAAAATATCCAGAAATAAAAAAAATAGCAGTAATATCTGGGGTTGGTGTTAGAGATTATTACAGAAAAAACGGTTTTGAATTAAAAGATACTTACATGATAAAAAAAATAGAAGATTAATTCTTCTATTTTTATTTTATAAAATGATATACAACATAATCTATATTCATAACAACCCATATTCCAAAAATACCCAATGCAGAGATTAAAACACTTTGTAATATACTTCTTGGGTCAGTAGAGACTTTAAGCATAATTAAAATTATAGCTACAATAACTATAGCCCTAGTAAACTCATTATAATTTATTAAATCTGCTATTTTATCTTGCCACATAAAATCAACATTTTAGCTTATATATGACAATATTTACACAATAAAGACAAAAAGTCAATAATTAAACAACAAAAAAAGACCGAACCTTTTTTATAGAAGTTATTTATAAAAAATAATTTATATTTGTCATAAATAACCCCTATATCAAAAAACCGGTCTTTTCTTAATCGAACTAGTGCTAATATTTGCATATTAGATTTGTGATACTCGTCCAACCAAGAATTGTTAATACTAGGCTTTTAATCTAGTAAGAACAATTCTTGGTTGAATTAGTGCGTTATAAATAACGTTTCACAATTTAATTATAAGTAAACTTATAATTTCTCATTCAACTAAGAATTGTTCCTTCTAGATTGCTTCTGTATTAATGCTAAATTTTTTAATGTTCTAACTTATTACTTTAATATTATAGCATTTTTTTGACTTTATGTCTATAATGTTATTATATAAAACATAAAAATAGCTTATTTTAGTTATTTTTTTAGAACACATTTTTTGAACATTGTTAGATATTTATGTTATTTATTAAAAATATACTATTCTTATTTGTTAATAAGTTGTTTTTTATATTAATTTTACAGCATTTTTATTTTAATGATTTCTATAATATAATCTTTCTAAGGAGTTTTAATTTTTATCTCACACTAAAATGATCTAATTATCAATTTATACATAATGAAACTGTTATTTAATTATATAATTATACTTTATGTTTAAAACAACTCCATTAGAAATAGAAGATCAAGAAATATTTGATCTAATAAACAAAGAAAACGAAAGACAACTTAATACTATCCGTTTAATTCCATCTGAAAATTACGCCAGTAAAGCTGTTATAGAAGCCGCTGGAACATCTTTAATGAATAAATATTCTGAAGGATATTCAGGAAAAAGATATTATGAAGGACAAGAATTTATAGATAAGATAGAAGATTTAGCAATATCAAGAGCTCAAAAATTATTTAACACAGATTATCATTTTAATGTACAACCATATTCTGGAAGTCCAGCAAACTTAGCTGCACTATTTGCATTATGTTCTCCTGGGGATACTATAATGGGTCTTGAATTATCTCATGGTGGACATTTAACTCATGGTTATAAATTATCTATTACTGGTAAAATATTTAAATCTGTTCAATATCAAGTTAACAAGGAAACTAATTTATTAGATTACGAAGAAATAAAAAAAATAGCCAAAGAAAATAAACCAAAAGTTATAATTGCCGGTTTTACAGCATACCCAAGACAATTTGATTTTAATGAATTTAGAAAAATAGCCGATGAGGTTGGAGCATATTTAATGGCTGATATTTCTCATATATCAGCACTTGTAGCTAGTGGCGTTCATTCTTCTCCATTCGGAATAGCCGATATAATAACATCCACATCACATAAATCGTTAGGTGGACCAAGAGGAGCGTTTATTGCATGTAAACCAGAACTTGCCTTAAAAGTAGATAAAGCAATCATTCCTGGACTTCAAGGTGGACCACATAATGCAACTACTGCTTCTATGGCTGTAGCTTTTAAAGAAGCTAATACACCTGAGTTTAAAGAATATGCAAAACAAATAATAAAAAATTCAAAAGCATTATCTGAAGAATTAATAAAATTAGGATATAAATTAATTACAAATGGTAGCGACAATCATTTAATATTAATTGATATGGTAAAAAGTAAAAACATTCCAGGCAAAATAGCTTCGTCAGCTTTAATAAAAGCTAATATTGAGTGTAATGCAAATACTGTTCCATTTGATGAAAGAGGCCCAATGGATCCATCAGGAATAAGACTTGGAACACCAGCAATAACAACCATTGGAATGAAAGAAAATGATATGAGAGACATAGCTTTATTTATAGATGATGTATTAGAAAATTATGATGACGAATATGAATTAGATATTATAAAAGAAAACGTTATTGATTTTATGAAAAAATTTAATTAAAAACAAAAACAAGTCATACAGACTTGTTTTTTTATAAAAAAATAAGACCGGAGAATTGTTACTCAACGGTCTTTGTTTGATGTGATTAAGAGCAAGTTATTCCCTCGTGAGAGAATATTTTCAGCACCTAATCGTGTTATTTAAAACATCAATAACACCTTTTAAAAATCATAGAACTCTTAACTCTTCCAGATCCCTTGAACCACCATTGTCATAACTGTAGTTCGGATTTGGTCTTGGGTGATACCTTTCAAAGCTATCTTGTAAACCAGCTATACCGCCCTCTTTAACCAAATACTTGTTAACTACAGAGTATCTGTTGGTGGTAGATAAGCTTTCATTGCCCATATATCCAAGTTCAACAAGCTTATCTGCAATAAACCTAATCGGATCCTGACAATAATTCTGTTCATAAAAAGCCCTTCTAAGCTCCTTAATTTTGTCATTAAGTTCTTTTTTTCCTACAGTAAAACCATTTACTGTAGATTTCCTTGCTGTTTTTTCCATACGAAACTCTCCTATAAATTGTATTGAATCAGAAGATTCGTATAGAGTTTACTATTTTTTTGATGTTTAGTCAATTGAAATTTTATCTTAAATAAGGTAAATTAATATTTATAACAATTTGAACAAAATAAATGAATATAAAAGATTTAGAAATTATTTTAAAAGAATCCAATCAACCTTCTTTTAGATTAAAACAAATATTTAAAGCTATATACCAAGATGGAATTTTAGATTTTGAAAAAATTAATAATATTCCAAAATCTCTAAAAGAAAGCTTAAAAGATTTTTCTGTCTTATGTTTTAGTATTGATGAAATTCAAGAAGGAATTGATTCTAAAAAAGCTTTAATAAAACTACAAGATGATAAATTTATAGAATCAGTATTAATTAAAAACGCTACTGGTTTTACTGCTTGTATATCAACACAGGTTGGATGTGCTATGAATTGTAGTTTTTGTGCTACCGGTCAAAATGGATTCAAAAGAAATTTAACATCAGAAGAAATAACTGACCAAATTTTATTTTGGAAAAATTATTTATCAGAAAAAAAAGAAGGATTATTAAAGAATATAGTTTATATGGGAATGGGTGAACCATTTTTAAATTATGAAAACGTAAAAGAATCTATACAAAAATTTACAGATCCATCTTTGTTTAATATTGGTGATAGAAGTATTTCCGTATCAACATCGTTCCCTTCTAATATTAATGTTGAAAAACTTGTAAAAGAATTTCCTCAAATAAATATAGCAATCTCTTTGCATTTTGCTGATAATAAAAAAAGATCTTTATATATGCCTATAAATAATAAAACAGATTTAGATGATATTTCTAAATTTGCAAGTAAATATTTACAAACATATAATCGTAAATTATTTTTTGAATACATCATGTTGGATGATATTAACGACAATGAATATGATGCTAAAAAATTAATAGAATATATTAAAAATATAGATAAGAATTATTTAATTCATGTAAATTTAATAAGATACAATACTACTTTTAAAAATTTTAATTCTAGTAAAAAAGAAAAAATTATTAAATTTGAACATTTTTTAAAGAGAGAAGGAATATCTGAAACTCTTAGAAAAAGTATGGGTGAAGATATCAATGGAGCATGTGGCCAATTGGCTGGTAAAAAATAATTAATAATAATATTTACAATTTTGATTATGAACAAAGAATCTTTTGATGAATATGTCAAAAAATATGGTGAAAAAATAATTAATGGAAAAGAAATTTCTGAATTTATTAAATTTGAATTGAAAAGAACTGTAGATGAAAAAAATTTAATTAAAAATTTATCTGCCATTATGGTTGGTGATGACTATGGTTCAAAAACTTATGTTAAATTAAAAAATAATTTTGCCAACGATATTGGTGTTGGTTTTAATTCCTATTTTATAGAAGAAGATGAGTCAGAAGAATCGTTAATTTCTACTATAGATTTTTTAAGTAAAGATGAAGAAACCGATGGGATAATAATTCAATTACCTCTTCCAAAAAAATTTAATACAGATAAAATATTATCTTATGTAAATAAAACAAAAGATGTTGATGGATTTTTGGATGGTTCAAAATTTAATCCTGTTTTAGGAGAAGTTATTTTAAGATTATTATTAGAAATACAAGAATCTTTTGAAAATAAAACGTTATCAATAATTTCAAACTCTGATATTTTTGGAAATAAATTAGAAGGATTATTTTTATCAAAATTTAATAACTTAAAAATATATAAAAATATATATTCTGAAAATAACTTAGAAAAAATAAAAGAAGATTGTAAAAAATCAGATTTTATAATATCAATAGTCGGTAAAAAACATTTTATTACTCATGATTTTATTAAAAAAGACGCGATCATTTTTGATATAGGAATAACAAGAGAGGATAAAGAATTATATGGAGATGTTTATCTAGATGATGTTGTAAATGATGTAAAATATATAACACCACCAATAAACGGAATTGGGCCAATGACAGTAGCGATGTTATTTAATAATCTAGTAAATAGATAATCCTCCTTCGCTCGCTTAAAGCTGGCTTCGGCGGACAAAGAAACAAAATAACACCTTTTTAGAGGTGTTATTTTGTAACCAAAACAAAAATCGTGAATTTAACAATGATTACTCACTGAAATATACTCACGAAGCAGAGATCGAAAAATCTTTCGATATCAATCGCTGTTTTGTAAGCATATTTCATATACATTGGTATTTGGGATGACTCTCAACTCTTTTTTTGTATGTTTTGGTTAAGAATCATTCTAAATACCGTAAATGATGTTTCTACTATACATTTTGAATATTAATATTTTTGTGCTAGAATGAATTTGTAGAAACAAACTAGCTATTAATAAGTGTTCTCCTCAAGGGATGAACATGTGTAGCTTCCGCAAGATTTACAGTATGTAATCTATAACCTTTTTGTAAAAGTTACAGGTTACATGCTGTAATTTTTTTGTTCTTAATTTTTGATATTAACATTATAACATTTTATTGAAAATATGTCAATAGTGTGATGTAATATACTAGGATACTGTTTATTTATTTGGCTAATATTAAATTAAAAATATTTATTTGGTTGATTTAGCTTTTTAATTTAAAAACTAAAAAAACCAAAATTCTACAAAAGTATAAGATAATAATATTCGCTATTGCTCATTTATTATCTTAAAAACAATTTTAAAAACTAAATTTTAAATTTTAAAACAAAATACAAATACATCCAGTTTTTAAATTTTCAGTTTTTCAGTTTTAAAATTAAATCTTTTGTGTTATTATTTAATCATGAAAGATATAAAGTTAAAAAATATATCGAATTTTATAAATTCGTATCAATTCTTTACCCTCCCCCATTTGGAAAATAATGGATGTTTTTTTATTTGTGAATCAGAAAGTGAAAAACAAGAAATAATTTCTTCTTTAAATTTTTTTAATAATTTCTTCTTTAGAAAAAATTTTAATTTTTATTTTAATATAAATATTAATTTAATTCTTGATATAATAGACTCTAAAAATTTCTTTTGTATACTAACTCTAAATGAATTATTAAAAAAAATTCCTCCAAAAAAAGAATTTTTAAAAAATTTCATATCAATAAAAATTAATGATAAATTTAAGATTACAGATTTAGTTACAAAATTTTTTTCTATTGGATATGATTATTCTGGAAATATAAATATTGATAATGGCCAATTTAAAAATTATGGCGATATTTTTGATTTTAAAAATTCATTTGATAATAAATTATATAAAATTGAATTTTTAGGAAACTGTGTAGAAAAAATATCTACCATAGATCAAGATACTAAGAAAAAAATTAATGAGCTACAAGAAATAAATATAGTTCCAAATAATGCTATTTTTGATGATATATTAAGGGCCCCTACTAGTAATGATATTTTTATTAATGACTATTTTAATAAAAATATTTCTTTTACTTTTAAAGAAAATCTATTATCTGATATAAATTCTATATTCCCTATTGATAATTTTAATAATATTTTGTTTATAAAAATATTTCAAAAAATAAACGATGTTAAAATTTTAGAAAATTATGAATCCGATTTTTCTAGAATAAAGATGGATTTTGATTTATTTATAAATGAAAAATATACTATCAATCTATTTACTTTTGATAAAAATAAATTAACTGAAATATTAAAATCAAATAATATATTATCTGAGTATATTAATTTTTTTGAATTAAAAAATGAGATCTCATTTGATGGTTTTATTGATAAAAAAAATAAAAATATTTTTATTTGTGATGATAATATTTTTAAAAAAACTATAATAAATAAAAATATTATTCCAACCGAAGATGTAAAACCAAAGAATAAAAACCAAAGAATAAAAACCAAAAGAAAGTTTTTTTTACAAGAAATAAAACTTGGGGATTATGTTGTTCATATGGATCATGGTGTTGGTATTTTTGGTGGAATAATAAAAAATAAAATTTTTGACAACATAGAAAAAGAATATATTTTAATCAATTATGATGGTGATGATAAAATATATGTGCCTATAGAATCTATAGATAAAGTTGATAAATATATAGGACAAGAAAATCCTAGGATACAAAGACTATCTGAAACTGTATCATGGAAAAACAAAAGACAAAAAATTAAAGAAGATATTTTTAAATATGCAAATGAACTTGTATCTATTTTGGCAGCAAGAGAAATTTCTGCGATTAAACCAATGGAAGATTTTTATGATTTAGAAAATGAACTTTCAGAATCTTTTGAACACATAGAAACAGAAGATCAATTAAAAGCAATAAACGATATTAATAAAGATTTAAAATCTGGGCATCCTATGGATAGATTAATATGCGGTGATGTTGGTTTTGGTAAAACAGAAATAGCGGTACGTGCAGCTTTTAAATCAGTTGTTAATGGATATCAAGTAATGATATTATGCCCTACTACAATTTTATCCCAACAACATTTTGATACATTTTCTGAAAGACTAAAACAATTTGGAATAAAAATTTGTTTAGTTAATAGATTTCGTGATGAAGAAAATAAAAAAAATAATGTAGTTCAAGATATAGCATTTGGTAAATACGATATTATAATTGGAACGCATAGACTTCTTTCTAAAGATATTTCTTTTAATAATCTAGGATTAATTGTTGTTGATGAAGAACAAAAATTTGGAAGTTTATCAAAAGAAAGATTAAAAAAATATAGAAACAATATTCATATGTTAGCTATGTCTGCTACACCTATTCCAAGAACGTTAAATATGAGTTTATCTGGTATTTATAATATGAGTATAATAAATACCCCACCAAAAGACAGAATGAGTATTTTAACTTACGTAGAAAAATATAATGATGATGTAGTTAAAAATTCTATTCTAAGAGAAATAGAAAGAGGTGGACAATGTTATTATTTATATAACAAAGTTGAAACTATAGATATTTGTCAGCATAGATTAAAAAAAATATTGCCAAACATAAGATTTGCTGTTGCTCATGGACAAATGCATTCTCATGAACTTATCCAAATATTTGAAAAATTTGATAAAAAAGAAGTTGACGTTTTAATATGCACTACGATAATAGAAAGTGGAATAGATTTACCAAATGTAAATACATTAATAGTTGAAAATGCTGATAGGTTTGGATTAGCACAGCTTCATCAGCTAAGAGGTAGGGTTGGTAGATCAAATAGACAGGGGTATGCTTATTTTTTATACAAGAACGAGAAAATAACAGAGGATGCTGATAAAAGATTAGAAGCTTTAATTGATTCTAATAAGATTGGTGACGGATTTAAAATAGCATCTCGTGATATGGAAATTCGTGGGGTTGGAAATTTATTAGGAAAAGAACAACATGGAAGTGCTTGTATGATTGGCTTAAATTTATATTCTAAATTATTAGAACAGGCAATAAATAAAATTAATAATGGAGTTGAACAAGATATAGAATTTGAAACAAAAATAAATGTGCCAATAGATTTTAAAATATCACAAGATTATATTTCGAGTGAATCTGAAAGAATGCAAGTATATCAAAAGCTTTCAATGATTGATGATGTTGATGAATTAGAAAAAGAAATTTATAAAATTAAAAATAAAGACAACAAAAATAACAATATTGATAATTTATTAAATATTTTTAAATTAAAAATTTATTGTAGAGATTTAAAAATTACACAAATAGATTATTCTAAAGTTGAAATAATTCAAGGAGAAATAAAAGAAAAAATATCTTTGACATTTGAAAAAGAAAACTATTTATTAGAAGTAGAAAATGAATTTTATAAACAATCTGGCTATTTTGTAAAAAAAGAAAAAATATTAAAAATAGACATTTCTTATTTAGGTAAAAACTGGTTTACTAAATTAGTTGAAATAATAGAAAATGTTTATAACTCAACAAAATAAAGACTCATAAAATATGAGTTTTTATTTTTTATACTTTATAAATTAATAAAAAAGCGATGTGAAATTCACATCGCTAAAAAATTATTTTTTTGTTTTCTTTTTTGAATTTATAGCAATTCTTGTTTTTAATACTGTGTCTGGATTTAAAGAAATTGAGTCAATTTTTAACTTTGTTAAAAATGCTGCAAAGTCTGGGAAATCTGACGGAGCTTGACCGCATATTCCTATCTTTCTATTATTTCTTTTTGCTCCTTCAACCGCTTGTTTTATTAATGTCATAACTGCCTCATTTCTTTCATTATAGACATGAGCAACTAAACTAGAATCTCTATCAACTCCTAGTGTTAATTGAGTTAGATCATTTGATCCTATTGAAAAACCATCATATATTTTTGAGAATTGATCTATCAATATAACATTAGAAGGAATCTCAACCATCATATAAACTTGTAATCCATTTTTACCTCTCTCTAATCCATATTCTTTCATAACTTCTTGAACTTGTTTTCCTTCTTCAATCGTTCTACAGAATGGGACCATAACTATTATATTATCTATACCCATTTCTTCTCTAACTTTTTTGATAGCAATACATTCTAATCCAAATGCATCTTTATATAAAGGATCATAATATCTAGAAGCACCTCTCCAACCTATCATAGAATTATGTTCAATAGGCTCGAATTCCTCACCACCTATAAGATTCGCATATTCATTTGATTTAAAGTCAGAAAATCTAACTATTACAGGCTTTGGATAAAAAGCAACACCGAGTCTACCAATACCTTCAGCTAATTTTTCAACGAAATAATCTTTTTTATTTTTATATCCCTTAGTAAGATCTTCAATTTGTTTTTTTACTTTTTCATCTTTCAACGAATTAAAATTCATTAAAGCTTTTGGATGAATCTTAATATATTCATTAATAATAAATTCTTCTCTTGCAAGACCAACACCATCATTTGGGATAAATGACATAGCAAAAGCAGAATCAGGATTACCAACATTCATCATTATTTTTGTGCTTGATTTTGGTAATGATTTTAAATTAGTTTTCTTTATTTTAAAATTAATTTTACCATCATACACAAAACCGTCCTCACCTTCTGCGCATGATACAGTAATGTCTTGACCATTCTTTATTTTTTCAGTTCCATTTCCAGTTCCAACCACACAAGGTATTCCAAGTTCTCTTGATATAATTGCGGCATGACAAGTTCTACCACCTGAGTTAGTAACTATTGCTGAAGCAATTTTCATAATTGGTTCCCAGTCTGGATCAGTCATTTCTGTTACCAATACGTCTCCTTGTTTAAAATCATATATATGTTCTGCTGATTTTATTATATTTGCTTTTCCAGAACCAATTCTAGCACCAACAGAAGAACCTTTTGTTATAATTTTTGTATTAGAAGTTTTTTCTAAAATATATTCTTCTAATATATTTAAATCTTTTCTAGATTGAACAGTTTCTGGACGAGCTTGAACTATAAATAATTTTCCACTCTTACCATCTTTTGCCCATTCCATATCCATTGGTTTTTTATAGTGGTCTTCAATTGTGCACGCCCACTTAGCAAGTTGTAAAACTTCTTTATCTGTAATTGCAAATTTTTCTTGGTCTTCTTTTGTTACAGAAATGTTTTTAGTATATTCTTTCTCTCCATCTTCAGAGTAAACCATTTTAATATTTTTATATCCTATTCTTTTTCCAATGATTGATGGTCTATCTTCTTTTACACCTTTTTTCCAAACAAAAAATTCATCAGGAGAAACTCTACCAAGAACAACATTTTCTCCTAAACCATATATAGAATTTATTACCACAGCATCTCTAAATCCAGATTCAGTATCTATAGAGAACATAATTCCTGAAGCAGACAAATCAGATCTAACCATTTTTTGTACTACAATAGAAAGTCCAATTTTAAAATCATCAAAACCTTTATCATGTCTATAAGAAATAGCTCTATTTGTAAAAATAGATGCGAAACATTTTTTACATGCTTCTATAAGCTCTTCTTCACCTTTTATATTTAAAAAAGTTTCTTGTTGCCCAGCAAATGATGCATCTGGTAAATCCTCTGCTGTAGCTGAAGATCTAACGGCAACGTCAACGTCTGTTGTTTTATAAAATTTACAAAGTTCTTTATAGGATTTAAAAATTTCATCTTTTAATTCTTGTGGAAATTCTAAACCTACTATTAATTTTCTAGATTCTCTTCCAACTTTTGCAAGAGTTCTTAAATCATAAGTTCCAGTTTTTTTATCTTTTTTAAGTTGAGATAAAATTTCTTTTAATTTTTGTTTTGCTCCAGTTTTTTCTAATAAATAAAAATAAGAATAAGCTGAAATAGCAAAACCGTTAGGAATATTAACTCCTTTTGAAGTTAATTTTTGATACATCTCACCAAGAGATGCATTCTTACCACCAACAAGAGGTACATCTTTGATTCCAATTTCTGTAAACCAAAGTACAAATTGTTTATTTTTTTCCATATTAAATTTTAACCTTTTTATATGTTTGTTATTATATCATTTATTTAGTTAAAATAAAATAATTAAAAAAATACATATCAATGTATTTTTTTAATTATTATTTTAAATATTTTTTTGCAGTTGTTGCCGCAATAGCGCCCATAGCTTCAGCAACTATAATTTGTTTTAAGTCAGAAAAACCTGTTGTAATATCTCCAGCTGCATAAATATTATCAATGTTTGTTTTACAGTTATTATCTATTTTAATAAATCCTTGTTCGTTCATTTCCATACCTAACCCTCTCAATAAAATTGAATAAGGAACTGATCCTATTTCTATAAAAACACCATCCATTTGTAATTCTCTTTCAGCACTTTCACCGTTTTCTAAATTTGTTTTTACAATTATTGATTCAACTTTATTTACTCCTTTGATTTCTGTAACATTACTATTATTAATTATTTCTATTTTTGGATTATTAATAATATCTTTAAAATCAAGTTCATCATTTCCAGATATATTATCTTTTCTTATTATTAAATATATTCTTTCTGCTATGTTTGATAAATGATTAACCGCTTTTAAAGCAGAGTTCCCACTTCCTATTATTGTTACTGTTTTATTTTTGTAAAACATTCCATCACAAACTGTGCAATAACTGACACCTTTTCCAGTAAACTCAGACTCTCCTTTTATGTTTGCTTTTTTCTTGTCTGTGCCCAAAGCTAATATTAAAGATTTTCCTTCACTTATTTTTCCGTCATTAGTTGAAACATAAATAACATCATTTACTTTTTGTATTGAATTAACAGAGTCAAATTTAACTTCACAATTTTTATATTTCTTAACGTGATCTAATAATTTATTAGATAAATCTATTCCACTTATCTCTGGAAGTCCAGGATAGTTATCAATAAGATGAGTCCATGAAACAGTTCCACCTGTTTGTGAACCTATAATTAAAACATTCATATTGTATCTTGATGCATATATTGCAGCTGATATCCCAGCTGGCCCAAGGCCAACTATAATTACATCATACATAATAATTTTATTATTTAATTATTTTATTTTTATCTATCAATATTTCTTCTATGCTTTTATTTTCATCATCTAATTTATCTGAATACTTGTCAACATCAGTTGATGCTAAAATTATTGATGTTTTTATTTTTGTAATAATTTCTGAACAAAAATTAATTATTACACTATTTATTTTTTCATCAAAATTATCTATATGAGACACAAAGAAAGATCTAATTTCATCATCTACTGGCTTTGTTTCTAAAAAATCATAATATTCATCTTTAGAACTATCATCAAGCATATCAATCGACTCACTACCAATCTTTTCAATTAAGGCTAACTCTAATTCTTCTTTAAAATTTTTTTCTTCTATTTGTGTAAGTAATATATCTGCTTGATTATATATCTCGTCTACATATTGTTTTAAAATATTATTTGACATTATATTTTATTTTATTAACTTAAAAGTTAATACAATAATAACATTTTTGAAAATAAAATAGAAGTATTTAATACTTCTATTTTTAAATTATATTTGAAAATCTTTTTCTTTTTGAACTCCAGTAATAAGAGCTTGCACAAAACCATCTTTAGGATTTGTAACTGGCAAAAGTATAATATCTGGAATCTTTTTATTATTTGCAAAAAATTCTACAACTATACTATTTCCATCTTTTGCATAACCAATATTTTTTATCTTCACATCATCTAATTTAAACCCAGATTGTTTTGCTATGTTACTTATTAACTGTGGCATTTTACTAAGAAATGGGGACTTACTTAATACATCTTCATTTATATTTGTTCCTAATTTTGCTACATCTTCCAATTTTATAGACTCCCAAGTTTCTTGTCTTGAAAACATATTATCAAATTTAACTAATGCTTCTTTGTTATACGCATTAATTATTTTTTCTTGAGCAGCTGTTTCTACTATATTTGGAGCTTTGTTTTCTATACCAGAATTTAATTCTTGCAAATCTTCTGAATGTTCTAGATCATCATTCACATCTTGAATTACGCCTGCATTTTTCCCTTGTGATTCAAACATTTTTGCTCTTGCTTTTTCTGCATTACTTTCAAATCCATTTACTTTGTTATATTTTTCAAGTTCATCCCCAGAAAGAGTTCCTTCTTTTATTGTTGTTGTTTTCGTTCCGATTTCAGTATTTTCAACAATAGTTTTTGTTGCTAAACCATCTTCTGTTCTTACACTAGCTATATTTTGTGGTTCAATATCAACTTTTTTGACACCATCAATACCTGTTATTTTTTTATATTGCTCTAAATATTGATTATAAGAATACCTATCTAAAGGATCATCTGCTAATGCTTTAGGAAATCTTTCTTTATAGAACTCTTCAAATGGTTGATTATTTCTATATGCGGAAACCAAATTTTCTCTTCCAAAAGTATCATAGAAACTAGTCAATCTAGAATCAGAAGATCCATCTTTAATACCAAGATAATCTTTAGTTAATTGTGTTTCTGTAAATACTTTCTTTAATTGATTGAAGTTTGCTAATTGATCAGTATTTAAAGCATCTAAATTAACATTAGATGATGAATTCCTATCAAAGAATTCCATAAACTTAAATTGAGCTTCTTCATAGCTTTTAGAAGTATTTATGATGGAATTTAAATCATTTAATATTTCTAACTTTCTATTATCTGGTAAATCTAATGTTGACAAATAATCATTAATAGCTGATTTTGTATTTGGTAACTCTTCAGCAACACTAGACAAAGGCATGCCATCTATAATCGTAGAATTGTTTGTAATATTAGTATCAACTACCGTATTATTAACATTGACCTTTTCTGTGATGTTGTTGATATTTTGTTTATCAAACCATTCTGGATGAGCTTTTGCGTTATTTACAAGCGCTGCAGTTTTTTCATTATTATTCACTATGTATTGATCTATTTTTTGCAAATCAATGAATTTTTTACCATCACTGTTTGTATAAATATAATCATTCATATTATTTCTTAATAAACCTTTTTCTTTACTGCCTCCAATTAATGCATGAGCTACTTCGTTTCCATTATAGTGCTTTGATATTGCAGAATAAAATTCATCTATATCATTTTTTGAATCACTTAATTCTACAAATGATTCAGGATGAGTAGTTGGAGTAAATGAATCAATATTACTTTTATTGTCTATAACACTTGCTACTTTATAATTCTCCCAATTATCATGAACATTATTATTACTATTAGTATTTATATTATTATTAGTAGTAGTATCAACAGAATTATTATTTATAGATCCAATTATATTTCTAACAAGCATACCAGCACCAACAGCAATTGATCCTGTTATAACACCAGCTAATTTAGATTCGTTATTAATATCTTTTGTTTTCTTAATTCTCTCTGCTAACAATGTTTTTAATTCTTCTATATTTTCTTCATTTTTAAATTCTTCGGTATCAAAAGCTAATCTATTTCCGTTTTTAGAAATTTTTTCTCCATCAACTATTTTTGAAATACCATTTCCTTCTCTTATGTTTTTCCATGCTGTTTTTCCACCAAAATACGCACCAGCAAAAGTCATTGCAGTGGCTCCACCTATAGCAACTACTGGCAATGCTAACGTACTAGCCAACACAGCAAATGATGCAACTGTTATTGTTTTTGCTATTGTGCCATAATTTTTCCAAAGTCTTTCTAATTTTTCTTTATCAAATCTTTTCTTTTCTAATATTGATAAAACTATATCAACATTTTTTTCATTTATTTCTTCTAATAATTCACCATCATCTAAAGATTTTATAATATCTTTTTGTTCCTTTGCCCTTTGAATATTAAATTCATCCTTCTCAAACTCATTAATAATACTTTCAGCTTGCTCTTTTTGTTCTGTTAATTTAATATATTCTTCTAATTTATTACAAATGCTATCATATTGTGATTTAATTTTGTCTATTTTTTTATCTCCACCACTATATTTACTTAACAAATCTTCTAATTCTGTTTGACTTAAATTTTTTTGTCTTGGAAACATTTTTTGTAAAAGGTCGTATTTAAGATCTTCAACATGAGCTTTTATTTTATTTTTATTTGTTATAATGTCATATCCTAATTTTTTTGTTGTATTATAAAACAAACCTTTTGTTATATTTCCAAAAAGATTATCTGTTGTACTAATTAAAGATTTTCCTATCTCAAAACTATTTTGCTCTAAATATTTTATTCTATTTTGTGCTGCAAAATATTCTTTCACATCATCCTCTAAATCATTTAATTTTAAGTCTTCTGAGATTGGTTTATTTAATGCATTTATTTCTTCTTGTGTAATATTAATAACCGTATCTTCTTTTATTTCACCGTCCACTTCATCATTATTAATTTCATTTTGTTTTTCTTCAATGTTATTTTTTTCTTCTATTTCTACATTATTTAATGATTCTTGTGGTTTTATTATTTTTTTATTTTCTAATATACTTACGGCAATATTTCTAACTTCCATCTCTGATGAAAATTTAGTTGCGTCAACGTTATTTTTATTGTCTGTAATAAAATCCAATAAAATATCTTGAACTTTAGATATCTTATCTTCATCTGATAATTTTATAAAATCATCTTTCTGAATTTCTTTCAAAACAATATTTGCTTCGCTTTTACTATTAAATAATCCAAAAGACAAATCGTGCCATTTTGTTTTTTTGTTTGTCGTTTCGTCTATTTCTTCATTATTTTGAACATCTAATTCTGTTTTTAAAGTATTACCAGAAAAACTATTTAATTCTGTCTTTATTTCTTTAAGTCTATTTTCTTTATCAGTAAATTGTTTTACTAAACTATCTTTTTCTTCATCATTCAAACAATCTCCTAATTGGTTCTGTATGTCTGACATTTCAGACATTAAAACATCACTTTCATTTTCTAATTTATTTATTTTATTAGAAATATTAGATTCAAGAACGCTTGTTAATTTAGAAATCTGTTCTTTTTTTTCTTCAACAGTATTAGTGACTGCTACATTTTCAACACTATCAACGTGTGCAACTTTTTCTTTTTTACCTTTGTTGTATGTTTCTATTAATGCTTGCATCGCTTTTTCTCTTTTTGGATCAGCAAAATTTATTGGTTCTATTTCTGTTTCTTTATTAGAAAAATTATCCATTCGTTTATAAAAACAAGCGTTTTTATTTATAACACTTTTTAAAATAGTTCTTTCTAAATTTTTAATAAATAATATTTCCATAAAATTCTGTAATTATTTTTTATTTTTTATGTTTCGTAATATTGTTTCGTATTTTATATATTCTTTTTTTGATAAAATAAAATTTCGAATTTCATTCAACTCTTTTTCTATTAAATCTAATTTATTAATATCATCTTTATACTTATCATAAATAGATTCTACATCCTTCTTTATATTCTGTATTTTTTCGTTATCTTTATTTTCTAACTGCATTATATTCTTCTATTATTTCTTGTCTTATTTTTAAAGCTTCTGCTTTGGATATTTCTTCATAATTAGGAACCATATCCATAATAAATTTTAATACTGACAATTGATTATCTGAGTTTTCTTCTGCGTATTTTGATAAAGAATTTTTTTGTTCTTCTGTTAATATTTCATTTAATTTTAACATTATTCTTTCCTGCAATAATTCTTGTAAAGACTGTATTATTGCTGCCTTGTCTGTTTCAGAAGCATCTTTCATGCCCAATTCTGAAAAAATATCTGTTTGATTGTTTAATGTTTCTGACATAGTTTTCTTTTTAGTTGTTAATTCTTGTTTAATATTATACCATTTTTAGTCATATTTTTTATGTGGATAAATAAAAACCGGTAATTTGACTGGATTGTTTATTGGTGGTAATTTAGCGTTAATTAAAGTATTAAAACTATGAATCCATTAAACAATACAGAACAAATATTTAAGACAATAAACGAAAATAAATCTGCGCTTATATTATTGTCTAAAAATTACAATGGAGATGCTATATCATCAGCATTAGCCTTATCTTTATATTTAAAAAAATATGGGAAAAAGGCTGTTATTGCATTAGAAAATATAGAAAATATTGATAAAAAATATAAATTTTTACCAGAAATAGATTTAATTACTAATAAAGTATTTGATCCATCAAAATTTACTATAAAAATTAAAACTAATAGAATAAAAGCTAAAGAGCTTAGTTATGAACCAAAAGATGATTCTATTGAAATATATATAACATCAGCTACTAATGATGGTTTTAAAAAAGATGATGTTGAAATAATAGAAAAAAATATAAGCTTTGATTTTGTTTTCTCTATTGGAGCAAAATCAAAAAATGAAATAGGCTTATACAATGAAAACATAGAATTTACGGAAGGAAAAACTCTTATTAATTTGGATATAAGTCAAAAAAACGAAAAATTTGGTACTATAAATATTATAGAAGCAAACGAAAAAACACTATCTGAATTAGTGTTTGACGTAATTAGTTTTGATAAAAGCGAGTTAATAGATGAAAATATAGCTAACTGCATATTAACAGGAATTATTGATAAAACTAATGGATTAAAGGCTTTTGATATAACTTCTAGCACACTATCAAATGCTTCAAATTTAATAGATTTAGGAGCCGATAAGGATATTATTTCTAAAAATTTATTTAGAACTAAGAATTTTGAAGAAATAAAAAATACTGCAACGATTTTTTCTAATACTAAAAATATTGAAAGCACGATTGTCTACTCTATGAATGAAAATCTAGATGATAATTTTAATATAAAATCTATCTTTAATGATAGTATCTCATGTATTGATGGAGTTGAAGTGTTCATAATATTTAACAAAAAAAATGATATTATATACTCCCAAATAATTACTTCTGATAAATATTCAGCAAGTGAAATATCTTCTGATTTTAGATCTATAGGAAATGACGAAATTGCTCAATTTGCAATTGCTAGTCCAGATATTAATAAGGTTGTTGAAATAGTATTAAACAAAATAAAACAAAAAATAAAAAAGACAAGCATTTAAATTGCTTGTTTTTTGAATAAAAAAAGAAGGGTCATATTATCCTCGGTGAAGAATCTGCATAAGATAATTAATCGTTCTCTGCATATAATTAATTAACCTGTGTAGATTCTTCAAATTGTTTGTGAGGTTGACCCTAAAATTTGTTTGAAAACTATACCGATTCATGGACACATACTCCAGGTTTACCCCAGAAAGTCAGTCATAAGACATATTCCTCTGGACCAGTGAAATAAGATCCTTTTTATTTTTATTGTGACATACCACACAAATGCATAATATATCTTTTATTAAAGGAATCAGTGAAGTTCTATGATAATCGTTAAATATTTGTTTTTAACTTTTTATCATGTCTACATTATAGCATTTTTTTGACTTTGTGTCTATTACGGGTCTATATAAAACTAAAAAATAGCTTATAAAAGCTATTTTTATAGAACACATTTTTTATACAATACCGTCAATTTGTTTATATAATTCTTCTATATTTCCATTATTATCTATAACAATATCCGCAACATTCTTTAAATCTGATATCTGAGATTCAGCTTCTTGTTCATTATCTCTTTTAAAGTCATCGAGCGTTTTTGTCTTATCATCAGCATTTTCCGTTCTTTGTGTTATTCTAATATATCTATTTTCTAAACTTGTATTTATATAAACAAGTTTAAAACCATCTAATTGTTTTAAACTTTCAATATCAGCATTTCTTCTAACTCCATCAATTACTATAACTTCATCATTACTAGACTTTATATCTTCATAAATAATTTTTGCTAATATATCTTCTCCAAAATTTTGTCTAAGATACGTTGAAAGTTTTTGCATATTATCTCTTGTTGATTCTTGATGTATTCTTTTTAAAACATCTCTTAATACTTGAGAAAATTTGAATGTTTTAGCGTTTGTTTTGCTAATTATATAGTTAGCGACAGTATCCTTACCAGCTGCTATTTGGCCAGTTATACCAAAAATTAATTTGCTCATTTTTTTAAATTATTTTTTAGTTATATTACCATATTGATCTATATCATCTATCATATCCTTTTCTTGCCAATCTTTAACCCAATCTTCAATTTCATATTTTTTTATACTACCATCTTTTTGAAAACAAACCATTGATTTTATTCCAGAATTTATAATCATTTTCTTACAAATAAAACATGGCAAAGCATTTATAACCTCTTCTGCATCATCTGTAATCTTACATGAATATATATATAAAACAGCTCCTATAGTACTTGCACCAGATCTTGCGGCATTTATTATTGCATTTTGTTCTGCATGAACACTTCTGCATAATTCATATCTTTGTCCTGATGGAATATTTAATTCTTTTCTAAGGCAATTCCCTCTTTCAAAACAATCTTTTGTTTTTCTTGGCGCACCAACATAACCAGTTGCTATAATTTGATCATCTTTAACTATAACAACTCCGTGCTTTGCTCTAAAGCATGAACTTCTTTGAGATACTTCTTTAGCAATATTTATATAATATTGATCTTTGGAAATTCTGTTTGTATTTAGCATATTTTTTAGTTATTTTTGTTTTATTTTATGTAATATATATAAATAAGTAAATGGTGTGGATAATTAAAATAAAAAAGCCGCAATGTTTGCGGCCTGCGAAGAATTATTTCTTCATTTTAGAAACAAGTTTTCTTGTTCTTCTTTTGTTGTTCCTAGGAAATTCATGTTTTCTTACAACTCCTTTATTATTCTTGGAGTATACATCTATGTCTAATTGTTTTCCGCCAACATTTTTTCTACTATTTTCTAGAAAATTTATTAGCTCCAAACTAACTTCAAACAAATTAACTATTATTTCACCTTTGTATTCTATACTCTTGTGTCCAGAAAAATTATTATCTTCCACAAGACTAGACATTATAATATCCCTTACATAAGAATTCTTGGGATACACGTAATATTTCATAGAACCTCCAAAAACTAACTTGTATAACTTTTTACATATAAACACAAAATGATAAAAAAATCAACAACAAGTTATATATTTTCGTTAATTATTTTATTGATTTCTATTTCCAAATCAGAGTAATCAACAAAATCTATAGTGCGGTCTGAAATTTTTCTCAGTTCATTTGGATCTTGATCATAACTTCTTTTTTTCGGTTCAACATAATCAGAGTGACAGTCCTCTAAATATATTAATAAAAATCTTTTGCCAAAATTTTTCTTAAGAACATTTATATTATCAATATTCTCTTGAGATATTGGCATTACAATTATAGAAACTTCTTTGCTTGTTATTTGTTTTATAAATACATCCACTATCTTACTAACAATTTCTAATCTCTCGTATTTTTGTTTGTCTATATGTTTAATAGCATATTCATAATCACCCAATAACCCAATAATTAGCTTGTTGTCTTCCATAATATCTCCTATATAAAGTTGTTTTTTAATTTTATATTAAATATATATTTTGTAAATGTGTATTAAAAAATAGCATTACATTTATAATGCTATTTTGTGTGGCTAAATTATAATCCAACCACAGAATATTCCGGAACATCACAAAAGGCGTTGTTTGAATCAGAAAATGCAATACTTACCCTATCAATACCAAATCCTAATTGTATTATTTTTTCAATAACTGAATGATAATTGTACCATTCTAACCCACTCCCACATTTGTAAAGAAACAATCCCCCACCATTTGATTCTTTAAATCTTGATGGAATAAAAGTTAAAAGTTCTTCTATTATTTCTCTGTTATTTTTTAATTTTTCGGAATTAAATCTTACAGGTTGTAGATAGCCATAAGCTTCAACAACCGTGTTAATATTGTCTTCGTTTTTTAAAAGACATTCACCAAAAATTTCTTCAATTTTATTTACAACAGAAACTTTCATAAAATTCCTCCTTATAAAAACAGATCTATTTTATACATTATTTTTATTTAAAAGTCAACATTAAATATAAAAACTCGCTATATTTCAAGCGAGCTATTTGTGTATTATTATCAAATCAGAATTATATTTTTTAAGTTCTTCCGCAAAAAGTCTTCTGTGACAGAATTCCGCTTCATCTTCTATGCACATTAATGTTATTGTTTCTGTTTTATATCTTTCAGAAAATAATTTTATCTTTAGTTTAAGATTATCTGTTCTTAAAAATTCTAAATATTTAATTTCAAATTCTTTCCAATTTACTTCATTTCTATAATAAGACCCAATAAGTTTTAATGGTGGTGCAAAATCTTTTATCCACTCATCAAAAGTAATTCCTTCAATAATTCTTTCATCAGGTGTTTTTCCATCATTTAATGTATGTCTAGACATTATTGATATTCTTGTACCATCAGATAATTCCTTTGGCTTTATTATGGATTTTGTGTAAATAATATTCATCAAAAACCTCCTATATAATTTTTATTATATTACACTATCTTTTTATTTTATGAAATAAAAAAGAATTCTCAAGACGAGAATTCCCTATGGTGGACCGTAGGAGATTCGAACTCCTGACCTCCACGGTGCAAACGTGGCGCTCTACCAACTAAGCTAACGGCCCATATCTATCAATCGAAAAAATTGATAGAAGTATTATATATTAATTGTAAATTATTTTCAATACCCTTCGCTGTTAATTATTCTTGCAACCCACCAAACCCTGTAAAGAACCTTCCAAAAACACCAACAAACATCTTTGTCCAAAGTCCTGTTAACACAAATGTACCTAGTAATATTAATATTAATCCAAATAATTTATAACCAAATCTACTTGATCCGGCTCCTAATTTTTCTTCAAAAAAATTTATTATACCAAATGTATTATATAACCACTCTGATTTTATAACTATTAAAGTACCTAAAATAATCATTATTATTCCTATTATTATATTCATCTCTTATTTATTTAATTTATATATATATGGATATTTTATCATGAGGCCTTGAAAGTATCAAAAAAATAATATACAATATTTTTATCCCAATTTGGGTGTGTAGCTCAGCTGGTTAGAGCACGACTCTTATAAAGTCGGGGTCGATGGTTCAAGTCCATTCACACCCACCATCCTTCGCCAAAGCTTCGGCTAGCGAAGCCATAATAATAGAAAATGATTAACTTATAGTTAGTCATTTTTTATTTAAATAAAAAACCGCTGTAAAAACAGCGGCTACTAGACGGTTTCTTCAACAGAAGGAACCTTGCTCAAAACTTTGTTGTCAAATTCAGAAGAAGTATCTATGTATGCAAATAATGCTTCAGCAACATTTCTGTCATACATAACATCAACTTTAGATGCTATTTCCTCAATAGCTTCTTCTGTGCTAAACGGTTTTTTGTATATTCTATTACTAGCTATTAATGCATCATAAGAATCAGCAACTCTGATAATCAAGCCACCAAGACTTATTTCTTTTGCCACCAAACCAATTGGGTAACCACTACCATTAACATTTTCATGATGTTGAAGTGCAAATAAACCTATTTCGTCTAATGATTTTTTTAGGTGTAAATTATTTACAGCCATATATTCAATCATTATCGAACTAATTAATGGGTGTGTATTAATACAAGTTCTTTCTTCTGCAGTATATTTTCTACCATCATAAAGAAACTTGTCATCAATTATTATCTTAGAAACATCATGCAACAATGCCCCCATAGATATTAATTCCACAGCTTGATTGTCAAGAAAAAGCCTATAACGGCTATCCGTTTTCAAAAAGCTACATATATAATTTGTATATTTCCTGACATTCGAAAGATGCTCAATAGTATCATGGTGTATTCCACCAACACTATATACAGAAGTACATAGTGCGTGCAATTCAATCATGACTTCTTTAATCGGAATACACTCCTCGTAGATATAAAAATTTATAAGACTATTGTTTATTTCTTTTATCCCAGAAGAAATCTTATCTACGTTTATAAAAAAATCAAAAATCGCTTTACTTCTAATATACTTATGACTTATTTCTGCTATATTAGACATAATAAGGTCATAATAATAACGATGAAGATGGGTTTGATCCCATCTAGACGATTGGATCTTCTCCATATTCACCCCTCCTAATATTTATTTTCTAGTATATTGTATCTTATAAATTGTTTATTTTCAATATGAATAAACAATGAACTAAATATTATTTATTTTATATTTCTATTATATAAATCTCGCCGTTTGTAAAAAAATAATCTCCAATAAAATTTTTTCCTAAAACTGGCTTTACAAATTTTTCTTTTTTATAATTTTTTATTAAACCAGTAGAATTTAAATCATTAAATAAAAAATCTCTTTCTGTATCAATATCTGGGTCTATTGAGTGAGTTATTCCCCATTTTATTCCTTTATCAAAGCTAGCTGTACCAATATAAATATTTTCACCATTACTTGTAGTCATATTTGTTTTCCAAAATCTAACATGATGTCTTTTTCTGGCAGTTTTTTCATTTGTTGATTTTTGAAAACCAAAATTATGAATTTGAGCATTCCAAAATGATGGAGTCATAGGAGCTGTTGTGTCTTCTTTATTTAATATTGCTGACATTGCAACTTTTGTTAATGATTTCAAGTTTGGATACCTAGCCAATATCCAACCGGATTTATTAAAAAAATTTAAAAATTCTTCATCGTTTTTTGCAACAATAAAGAAACTCATTGGTTCACCAGATTTTCCAGAAAGTGTTTCTGAATATTTATTTAAATTATTATTTTCAAAATCATCTGATATTTTATTTAAAGAATCTAATACAACTTTATTGTTATTATTGTTTTGAATAACATTTATATCTTTTGAATGAAACACAGTAAAGCTAAAAACAACCGTTAAAGCTATACAAAACGCAGCATAAGTTATTTTTTTTGTTTTTTTATTAAAAGATAAATTATGATCTTCTTTTTTATTAATTAATATTTCTGATATAAAAATTGCAAATATTAAAGAAAATGCTCCAGATAAAAAGCCTCCAATAACATCACTTAGATAATGAGCACCTAAATACATTCTACTAAGTCCTATTGCAAATATTAAAATTGAGGCAAAAAATATAATCGCAACCTTTTTCTTTTTATTCTTCATATTTCTCAATAAAAAATATGCTATAAAACCATAGAAGGCAACGGCTATAGTTGAGTGCCCACTTGGAAAAGAAAAACCATTTTCAATATAATAGCTTACACGAGGTCTAGGTCTATCAAAAATATTTTTTAAAACAACATTAATAAGTCCAGCAGATAAAACCGAAAACAACATTGGCGTTATAAATTTCTTTTTATTTAAAAGAACACTGTATATTATAAATATAGCAGTAAACACAACTATTATTATTGGAGCACCAAAATTTGTAATAAATGTAAATAAACTAATCAATTCTGTGTCTCGAAAATAAAATAGCAAATGAGATATCCTTAGATCAGAACCAACAAGAGCTCCAAGAGTAATATAGTTTTTTATTAATTTATAAAACCATAATGATAAAATTAAAAAAACAATAGCTACTTTTGTTAAAGTAAGTCCATATATATTTTTTTTATCAAATCTATTCTTTAAAAAAATATGAATTTTTGGATGTTTTTTTAAAAATGATAATATGTCTTTATTGTTAGCTATTCCATGAATAGCACCTTTAAATATATCCTTAATTAGTCCGAATATTCTACATAAAATCTTATAGACATTCTTTCTAAATATTATAATTAGTAGTACTGTAAAAATAGATAATATAATCGGAACTAATATTTGCATTTCTTGTGACATTTTTAAAAACTTGAATTATTTAGCATATTATTATAGTTTATCATAAATATAACAAAATAATAAAATGGCGCTAACAATAATTTCTATTATAACAATATTAATATATACGTTGTTTTTTCTTAAGAACCAAAGATTATCAATCTTGGGCATCGTTTTATTATTACCAACTTACCTTATTAAATTAAATGTATTAGGAATTCCAACAACTTTTTTAGAATTAATATTAATTGGAATATTTGTAGGTTTTTTATATAGATTAATAAAATATAGACCTGATATAAAATTTTATAATTTCATTTTTCCAATAATCATATTTTTAATAGCAGCCATAATATCTACTAAAATATCAAATCATTCAATTCAAGCTATTGGTATATTAAAGGCATACATAATAGAACCTATAATGTTTTTTATAATTTTTATAAATATATTTAAATCAAAAAAAGAATTAGAATTAATTATAAAAACTCTTGGAATAACTGTTTTATACTTATCAATTTATGCTATTTTTCAAAAAATCACAGGAATAGGAATTGGAACAGATGATCCATCTTGGACAAAAGAAATCACAAGAAGAACAACTAGTGTTTTTCCTTATCCGAACGCATTGGGATTATATTTAGCACCAATAGTTACAATATTTTTGTTTAGAATAGTAGAAAAAACTAAAAATAGAGAAAAACTAAAAACTAAAAAAGATATAATATTTTATTTAAAAAATAATTTATTTGATTTGATTGTTTTTATAACTGGATTACTAGCCATTATTTTTGCTAGATCTTCTGGCGCATTAATGGGCATTATCGCTTCTGTCTTTTTATTTATATTTATAAAATCAAAAAGCAAATTAACAACTTTTTTAATAGGTTTTATTGGTTTTGTATTATTATTAACATTGCCTTTCACATATCCTTTAGTAAATAGAACAATACTTCTTGGTGATTTTTCTGGAAAAATAAGAACACAAATGTGGGAAGAAACATCAAAAATGTTAAAAGAAAATTTTATTCTTGGTGGTGGATTAAATAATTTTAAGGAAGCATTAAAACCATATCATAAGCAAACTTTTTTTGAATTATATTTATACCCTCATAATATAATTCTTAACATATGGTCAGAACTTGGATTTCTTGGCATATTATCTTTTACTTCTTTTATTATTATATTTTTTATAAAAAATTATAAAATATATACATATAAATTAAATTCATTTTGGAAAGAAAATTCTTCTGAAAAAGAATTACAAAATATGAACTATAAAAAAGATATGTCATTAATTTTATCTTTATCAATGTTTACTTTGTTAATACATGGGTTAGTTGATGTTCCATTTTTCAAAAATGATCTTTCTGTATTGTTTTGGATTATAATTGGACTTTCTATTGTAAATGAAAAAATAAACGACAACATAGTCATTGTAAAATAAACTTAAAGTGAAAATTATATTATGTTTCACTAAATTTAGCGCTTTTTGTTTGACTTTTTATTGACTTTATGCTTATATAAATGTAGAATTTACTTTATGTTAAACAAGATAATTAGTTTTTATGGATAAAACATATAACGCATCAAAAGTTGAGGATAAAATATATAACAAATGGGAAAAGAAAGGATATTTTAATCCAGACAATTGCAAAGAAAATCAAAACTCAGACAAAACATTTACTATAGTATTACCACCACCTAACGTTACTGGTGTATTACATTTAGGACATGCTGCTACTTTTACTATTCAAGATATATTGATTAGATATAAAAGAATGCAGGGATATAGATCTTTATGGCTTCCTGGTACTGATCATGCCGCAATTGCAACTCAAAATGTCGTAGAAAAACAATTAGTTCAAAAAGAAAAAACAAAGGAAATACTTGGTAGAACTGCTTTTATTGATGAATGTTGGAAATGGACTAATAAATGTCATAATAATATAGTTGATCAAACCAAAAAAATTGGTGCATCTTTAGATTGGTCAAGAGAAAGATTTACATTAGATGAAGGCATAACTCTTGCTGTTTATACTGCCTTTACAAAAATGTACGAAGAAGGCCTTATTTATAAAGGACCTAGAATTATTAATTGGTGCAGTTCTTGCGGATCAACATTAGCTGATGATGAAGTGGATTATAAAGATGTTGAAGGAGCTTTTTATTACATAAAATATCAAATAAAAGATAGTGATGATTTTATAGAAATAGCTACTACAAGACCTGAAACATTACTTGGAGATACAGCTATTGCTGTTAACTCTACAGATGAAAGATATAAAAATTTTATTGGAAAAACTGTTATTGTTCCAATAATCAACAGAGAAGTTCAAATTATTGCTGATGAGTATGTAGATAAATCTACTGGAACTGGTGCATTAAAAGTTACACCTGCACATGATCCAAATGATTATGCTTTAGGTAAAAAATACAATCTTGAATTTATAAATATATTAAATAATAACGGTACTTTAAACCAAAATGCTGGCGAAGATTTTGCTGGAATGACTATTGCCGCAGCAAGAGAAAAAATAATAGCAAAACTTCAAAGACAGGGATTATTGTCAAAAGTAGATCCTATTACACATTCTGTTGGTCATTGTTATAGATGTTCAACTATTATTGAACCATTAATATCAGAACAATGGTTTGTTGATGTAAATAAAAAAGTAGAATCACTTGGCAATAAATCACTTAAAGAAATTACAAAAGAGGCTGTTGAACTTGGTGAAATAGAAATAATACCAAAGAGATTTGATAAAACTTATTTTCAATGGATAGATAATTTAAAGGACTGGTGTATATCAAGACAAATATGGTGGGGTCATAGACTTCCAGTTTATACTTGTGTTGAATGCGGTAAAACAACAGTATCAGTAAAGAAACCAAAACAATGTCCTCATTGTAATTCAAATCAATTAAAACAAGATGAAGACACTTTAGATACTTGGTTCAGTTCTGCTCTTTGGCCTTTTGCTACATTAGGATGGCCAAATGAAAATTTTAAAGATTATAATTTATTTTACCCTAATACAGTGTTAGAAACTGCTTATGATATATTATTCTTCTGGGTTGCCAGAATGATTATGATGGGTAAATATTTAACAGGAAAATATCCATTCAAAAAAATATATTTAAACGGATTGGTTTGTGACAAATCTGGGCAAAAAATGAGTAAGTCTAAAGGGAACGGAATTGACCCTATGGATGTCATTAAAATATATGGTGCCGATGCTGTTAGACTTAGTTTAGTTATTGGTTCTACTCCAGGAAATAACATAAATGTTTACGATGAAAAAATTGCTGGATATAGAAACTTTATAAATAAATTATGGAATGTTACAAGATTTGTAATAGATTATAATGAAATATTTGATGACCTTGATGATGGTGATTTAGCAAAATTACAAAATCCGAAAGCTCTTGTTTCTGCAAATGAATTAAATCTTGCAGATAATTGGATATTAAATAAGAATAATGAAATTATAGAAAAAGTTACAGAAAAGCTAGATACTTATAGAATAGGAGAAGCTGGAGAAATATTATATGATTTCATATGGAGAGATTTTGCTGATTGGTATGTTGAAATATTTAAAAATAAAGAATATGGTTGCCAAGACTGGGTATTAAGATATGTATTGATTAATACATTAAAATTACTTCACCCATTTGCTCCATTTATAACAGAATATTTATGGAATACTATATTTAAAAAAGACAAATATTCTTCTCTTATAAATGCTGATTGGCCTACTGTAAATACTAAATTAAACAATAATAAAATATTAAGTGATTTCGATTCTGTAAAAAATATTGTTTCATCTGTAAGAAATATCAGATCTGAACATAATATTGATCCAAAATTTAAACTTAATACAATTATCATTGATAATGAAAATATAAATCTAATAGCTGATAATGCTAAAATTATAAAAGATTTAGCAGGCATAGAAACTATTAAAATATCAAAGCAAGCTCCTACAGAGAATAATTTTGTTAAAATAGTTTCTGATATATTTGAAATATATATAGAACTTACAAAAAAAGAATTAGATGAAATATTGAGAAAAAATGAAAAAGAAATAAAGTTTTTACAAGATTCAATTAAAGCTATAGAAGCTAAATTAAATCAGAAGAACTTCTTAGAAAAAGCTCCAAAAGAAATTGTTGAAAAAGAACAAGAAAAATATAAGAGCTTTAAACAAAGACTTGAAAAATTAGTTAAATAATAAAAAAGAAAGTGTTTAAACACTTTCTTTTTTATATTATCTTTTTGGTACATTTACAATATTTGAACTGAATAATGCAGATACTGTTTTTGAACCGTTCATAGTTAATATACATGTTGAGCTTGAACCAGAATTAACGCAATCACCTAACCATTTTGTGAATGTATATCCAGATGTTGGAGTTGCAGTGATAGTTGCTACTTCATTTAAACTGTAAGTTGATTTGTTTGAACTAATTGAACCTCCAGTTGTTTGAGCTAATGTTAAATTAACTGTTGGTACATTTACAATATTTGAACTGAATAATGCAGATACTGTTTTTGAACCGTTCATAGTTAATATACATGTTGAGCTTGAACCAGAATTAACGCAATCACCTAACCATTTTGTGAATGTATATCCAGATGTTGGAGTTGCAGTGATAGTTGCTACTTCATTTTCTTCAAAATAACTTTTATCAGGATTTATAGTTAATGTTCCACCTGTTGTCTGTGTTAATATTATTCTTGGTTTTGAAGCAAAATTTGCCATAACATTAATATTGCTATTCATAGCAAATGTACACACTGTTGAATTACCAGAACAAACATCACCTGTCCAACCTAAAAATACTGAATCCGCATTAGCGCTAACCGTTAATGTAATTTGTGTTCCAATATTATATTCTTGTAAACCATTATAATGATTAGAGTTTGCAGAGTTTGTAATATAACCATTCCCTGATCCTAATTTTGAAATATTTAAATTATATTTTGTTACTACGGGAATTATTGGAGTTGTAGGAGTTACTGGAACTGAAGAGCTTCCACCACCACTATAACTTCCACCACTATATACTGGTGTTATTGTAGAAAAATAAGCTATAACATTTAAATTCTTATTTACTATTACTTTACAATTTGTATCACTATTTTGAAAACAATCACCACCCCAACCAATAAATTTATAACCATAATCAGCAACTGGGTATAAAACAACCTCAGAATTCATTACATAAGTTTTAGTAAAATCTTTTTTAGTATATGTTATATTTTGATCATTTTGAATCATTGTAACACTACCAGAAGCACCATTAGAATTTGTAATTGTAAGACTTAAAGATTTTGTATCTGGCGCAATTATAGTCTCTGTTTTATTATCTTGGGATCCATTATTTATTCCAGCTGGTTTAACAGTTGCTAAAGAAATTGTACCAGTTTTTATTTTATTTATCTCTGAACTTTTTACTTTTATTGATAAACTTTTTAAAATTTTTAAAGCATCTTTTCCTGAACCTAAATAATATTTTCTAAAATTTATAGGATCAATATACCAAGCTTGTCCTTTATCCTGAACTTGTACAAATATTCTACCGCTTATATTCTTTGCGAATGTATAATCTTTCCAGTTTGAATATTTTGAAGTTGGTGATTTTATTCTATTAATATCTTTATTTGATATTCCAACTCCTGCTTTTTTCATTATAGCAACAGCATCATTTTCAGAATTTAAAGAATATTTTTCTTTTTTAATTGGATCAACATACCAAGCGTTTTTTGTATTATCTGATTGAACTAAAACTTTACCATAATATTTATTTAAAGTTGTGTCTGTTTTAGCAAATGAAATTGAAGGTAATATAACAATAGCCATCAATTCGATTGCTAGAATAAATTTTAATATAGGCTTTTTTGTTGTCATATCTGTTATATTATTTGGTTATTTTAGGTTTTTGTATATTATCATAAATTTGCTTTTTTGTCAATATTATTGTTTAATATAAATAAAAAATCCCCTTAGCCTAAGCTTTGGGGATTAACTAACTCGGTTTAAGAGCTAGCTAATTTTGGAATTACCATTTGGTAATATACCATCCGTCATTGGAAGTTGCTGAGGTATTCTCTACGAACACAGCCCAACCAACATCTTTTCCAGATTCCGTGAGCCACATTCCGGTCATGACTTTCGTAGAATTCTCCACGATTGCTCCGGAGGCATCCACGACGTAGTGTTTGCCATCCTTCACAAGCCAGAATCGTTTGTAGGACGTTTTGTCCGAAAAAGTAAGCTTGTCAACAAGCTTGCCGGTTGCGTTGCCCGCAAAATCGATCATATATCCCGTTTCGGAGATAACTTTCGTATCTGCGAGAACCACAGCAATCGCGGTAACAGTAAGTTCACACTTAGCAATCTTACTACCATCAGTAGTAGTAGCGGTTATGGTAGCAGTACCAGCCTTGATGGCGGTAATCTTACCATTTGCGTCAACCGTCGCAACAGTGATGTCGCTCGATGACCAGGCAACAGTTTTTACAGTTGCATTGTCAGGAGAAACCGTAGTAACCAAGGTTTCGGAAGCACCGGCAACAAGCGACAAGGTCGTTTTGTTGACAGAAACTTCAGTCACCGAGATCTTTGCTGATGCTGCGGTTACGGTAACCGTACACGTAGCGGTTTTGCTGCCATCGGTGGTGGTGACAGTTATAATAGCGGTACCGACTTTGATAGCGGTAATTACACCATTGTTAACCGTAGCGACGGACTCATCACTCGATGACCAAGTAACGGTTTTAACCGTTGCTTCATCAGGGAGGGCTGTCGCAATGATCATATCCTGACCGCCAACAACGAGAGAAAGTGTCGTCTTATTCAGAGAAACACTTGTTACACTCACCGTATCGGCAGAAACAGGATCCATGGCATCGTTTGTTGCTTGCATACAACTCGTGAGAGCGAACATAATTGCGAAAGCGGTAAAAAGTCCGAAAATTTTCCTCATATTTCTCCCCTTGTGTAAAGCCGTTATCGGCATTGTTCTAATTTTCTTCTTCATGACAGAATACTCCGTCATCTTGAAGTTAAAAATATATTAACATAAATTTGCTTTTTTGTCAATATTATGTTTTTAAATTTAATTTTCTTATATTAGTACATCCATGTTCCACACTTTTCCACAGTTGTTATTTTTTATTTTTTTGTATATAATGTCTTTCATAGTAGGAGCTAGCAATTGGGGTTTAATTAAACAAATAATTTATTGTTGTAAATAAATTCTTCTCTGCAATTTATTTGCTAAAAAGGCAATAACTATTTCTGAAACTCTGATTACTTGGCTCTTATTTTTACTCTCTGATTAAATTCCCGAATTGATGGAATGGTTGGATGAGACTAAAAAAATCGAACTTTTGTTCGATTTTTTTATTATTTAAAGGACATTTCTTAAATATTTTCCAGTATATCCTTTTTCACATTTAGCAACTTGTTCAGGTGTTCCCTCTATTAATATTTTACCACCTCCATCACCACCTTCTGGACCCATATCTATTATCCAATCTGCTGTCTTAATTACATCTAGATTGTGTTCTATTACCAAAACAGTATTACCTTTTTCTACTAACTTATGAAGAATTATTAATAATTTATTAATATCTTCAAAATGTAGTCCTGTTGTTGGTTCATCTAATATATATAAAGTCTTTGTTGTAGATTTTCTAGACAATTCTGTGGCTAACTTTATTCTTTGTGCCTCACCACCAGATAATGTTGTTGCACTTTGACCTAGTTTTATATATCCTAAACCTACATCATTTAATACTTTTATTTTTGGATAAATACTTGGAACATCTTTAAAAAATACTAAAGCATCTTCAACTGTCATATCCAAAACTTCAAATATATTCTTTTCTTTATAATGAACTTCTAACGTGCTTTCGTTATATCTTCTTCCTTTACAATTATCACAGACAACATATACATCTGGCAAAAATTGCATTTCTATTTTCATCATACCATCACCCTGACAACTTTCACATCTTCCACCATCTACATTAAAACTAAATCTACCTGAACCAAATCCTCTTATTTTTGCTTCACTAGTTGATGAGAATAATTCTCTTATAAAATTAAATATACCCGTATATGTTGCTATATTACTCCTTGGTGTTCTTCCTATAGGAGATTGATCAATATTTATAACTTTATCTATATTTTCTGATCCTTTTATTTCTTTATGTTTTCCTGTTTCAACTTTTGAATGGTAGAATTTTTTTAACAAATAATTTGCTAAAATATCTATCATTAATGTTGATTTTCCAGATCCAGAAACACCAGTTAGTGCAACAAATTTATTTAATGGAATTTTAACATCAATATTTTTTAAATTAAATTCACTTGCTCCAATTATTTCTATAAATTTCCCATTACCTTTTCTTCTTGTATAATCTGGTGTGTTTTTGTTTTTAAAATAATTTTCTCCCACTATTTTTTTCCCAGATAAATATTGACCAGTTAACGATCTTTCACATTTTTTAATTCCTTCTAAACTGCCAGCATAAACTAATTCTCCGCCGTGTTTTCCAGCTAATGGACCAATATCAATAACATAATCAGATGCTTTCATAACATCTTCATCATGTTCAACAACTAAAACCGTATTACCTAAATCTTTTAATCTTTTTAAACTTTCTATAAGTCTATCATTATCTCTTTGATGAAGTCCTATCGTAGGTTCATCAAGTACATAAATAACACCAGATAAGGACGAGCTTATTTGTGTTGCTAATCTTATTCTTTGAGATTCTCCACCTGACAACGTTGTCGAGTTTCTAGATAATGACAAATATGACAACCCTACATTTCTTAAGAAATCTATTCTTAATAATATTTCTTTTAGAACTTTCTCACAAATTTGTTTTTCTCTGTCAGACAAATTATTTAAAACTTTTTTAAAGAATTCTGATGAATCATCCATATTCATATCCGAAACATCTATGATATTTTTATTTTCTATAAATACATTTAAGAATTCTTTCTTTAATTTTTTACCGCCACATTCTAAACACTTCTCTATTCTCATATACTTCTCTATATCTGCTTTAGAATATTCTGAATTTGTTTCTCTATATCTTCTTTCCATGTTTGGTATTATTCCTTCATATGGCATCTTAAACTTACCTAAATCATAAAGAGTTGATCCTGTACCATAAAATATTATATCCATTTCTTTCTTTGAAAGTTTTTCCACTTTTTTGGATAAATCTATTTTCTCTGCTTTTGCTACTTGCTCTAATATTTTATAATTCCATCCTTTTGATGAAATTATTTTTTGCCAAGGCAAAATAGCTCCTTCTTCAATGCTTAGTTTTGTATTTGGAATTATTAAATCTGGATCAATCTTTTGTTTTACCCCCAAACCACCACATTCACTACATGCACCATATGGACTATTAAAAGAAAAACTTCTTAAAGATATTTCTGGAAAAGAAATATCACATTCTGCACATGCAAAATGCTGAGAATAGAAAATATCTTTTGTTTTTATTTTTTTATTTTCTTCTTCATCATCAGATATTATATTATTTTCAATTTCTATATTAACTATCAAAACACCATTTCCAAATTCCAAAGCTGTCTCAACTGAATTTGAGATTCTGTCTTTTTCTTCTTTTTGTTCTTCTTTTGATAATTTATCTTCTAAAACTATTCTATCAACTACAATTTCTATTGTATGTTTTTTTGTTTTTTCTAATTCTAATTCTATTGCTTCTTCTATATCATAAACATATCCATCTATTCTAACTCTAACATATCCAGAACTTTGTATTTTTTCTATAACTTGTTTATGTTCACCTTTTTTACCTCTTATAACTGGAGCTATTATTAATATTTTTTTATTTTTTGGTAACTCTAAAATCTTAGATATTATTTCATCTACTGATTGTTTTGAAACCAACTTACCACATTTAGGACAATGAGGTTTCCCTATATTAGACCAAAGTAATCTCATATAATCATATATCTCTGTTGTTGTTCCAACTGTTGATCTTGGATTTTTTGCTATATTTCTTTGGCTAATAGCAATAGTTGGAGACAATCCCTCTATCTCATCTACATCTGGTTTTTCTTCCAAGCCTAAAAATTGTCTTGCATAAGATGATAAACTTTCTACATATCTTCTTCTTCCTTCTGCATAAATAGTATCAAAAACAAGCGATGACTTTCCAGAACCAGATAATCCAGTTATGGCTGTCATTTTATTTTTTGGTATTTCAACTGTTATGTTTTTTAAATTGTTAACTCTAGCGCCGCGAACGACAATATTTTTCGGCTCCATATCGTCTTGAGGTTAGTGGTTAAATGTATCGCAAGTATACAACAAAAAAACATAAAAGTAAATGAGTAGTATGTAAAAAAATAATAAACAAAAAAGGCCCTTGATATTATCTCAGCCTTAAAATATTTTATTATATTTTTCTTATTGGGCAAGGGTTTTCTGAATTTTTTTCTTTTCTTCTACAAAATCTTGCACCTTCATAGCATTTTCCATTACTTTTTATGCATGGTGGTAAAAATATATCTATTAATTTTTTATTTCCGATTTCTACTATTTGTTCTTTTAATATTCTATTAAAATTATATATTTCCTCTTGAGCACACCAACAAAGTCTCTTAGCTTGTTCATGCGCTAATGCATTAATATTTGCTTTTTTCTCATACTCCATAACAGCACCAAATGGAGCTAATGTTTCAAAAAGATTTTCGTCTATTTTACCATGCAAATTTTTCCATTTATTCATTAATTCATTTATATCTTTTTCCAATCCTAGTCTAGTAATAATTTCAGGAGAATAAAATTCTCCAGTAAACACAGGAATAGTTCTTTTTATGCTTCTATGTCTCTGATCTTGTCCCATTACAACTAAAGAAGTTTTTACTTTCGTATGGATATCTATTAAATTGTTGGCTTGATATTTTTCCATATAAATAGTTTTATCTATTGGCATCATGTCATCAATTTCAGGAACTACAATATTATTTAAATCACCATGCACTCCAATTAACTTGCAATCTGGGGAATGTATTATTTTATTATTATCTAATAATTTTATTAACCCAGAAGAAGATAAAATTCTTTTTTCTTCTCTAAAAATATATGATAATTCTGGATAATATTTTAACACTTCTTCTTTAATTTTATCTCCCAATATCGCCGCAACCTTTGTTGATGGACGTTCATATATTGCCGCAATAGTCGGTATATTTATAGAATAAAAAAGTCCTGTATTAAAAATTGCTGAAATAAAATTTCTTAACTGTTCTTGCGCTAATTTTTCTGCGCTTTTGTTTATATATTCTTCGTCATTAATTCTTTCTTCTTTTAAAATATCTTTTGCAATTTCTATTCCTCTTAAAATATTGTTTTTAAAAATAGAACACCCAAACTCGACATAGTCCATTATTAAATCTAAATCTTCTGGATTATATATATCTTTTATATATGATCTTATTTCTTCGAAATCTGGATTATCAAACATTTTAGAATATCGTCCTGATCTTTGATCTGTGTTGTAATAAGGATGTGTTAAATGTAAGCCAAACGTAACATCAGACACAGCTATCCCTTCTATCTCAAAATTAAATAATTGATGCTCGTAAGTTGTGTGATGTCCTGTGTTAAATAATTGATTTTCAACATCTATTGTTTTCTCATTATTAATATCTAAAATTGTTGATGTATAACAAATCTTCGCTGCATGATTTGCTATTTTGTTTGGACTAATATTGTGGTCGTTTAAAAGTTTTACCGTAATCATAAATTTATATTATTTATAAGTTTTGACTTCAATAATTGTCTTAATTTTATATGTTTTTTAAATAAAAAACTATTAAGGCATATTTTAGTTATCTCTGCTGTTTTTTATTTTTTTCCACATTATTATTCTATATGTATATTTTATTGACTTTTGACCTAATTATTACTATAATTAGGTCAGATAAATAGATGCGGGTATGGTGAAATGGTAGACACGCGTGCCTTAGGAGCACGTGCCGAAAGGCATGGGGGTTCAAGTCCCTTTACCCGCACCAAAACAAAAAACCAGGCGAATGCTTGGTTTTTTAAATTAATATTTTATTTATTTCATTTACTAAATCTTCTTCATCTGAATATTCTATCACGTCTTTTGAAACTGCTTGCAATCCTTTAGATATTACAGCTCCTTTTTTATAAATACACACAATTTTTATATTAAACAAGTTTGCCCAACCTAATTCGATACCTAAACTTGTTGATTGATTTGTTACTTCTGCAATTATTAAATCACAATTATGTTTTTCAAACAAATCTTTAGAATTAAATAATTTATCACTATTTTCGTGAGGAAAAATAAAAGTATGATTATTTATTAATGAACTATTTTTAATTGGATTATATAATTCTTTTTTAAAATCAAAAGAACTTGAGTGCGCTATATAAATATTCATAGAATTTTATTCTTAATATTTTATATTATCTACCTCTTGGAGCAGCTTTTGTAGGTCTCTTTGGTGTTGGATTACTTCTTTTTATTGGAGCCTTTGGGGTAAATTTTGGAGAATTTGGTGTTTGTTTTGGTACTGACATATATTTAAAAATTAATTATTATATTTTAAATTATTTTTCTAAATTTTCTTCATTGTATGAGGATTTTAAATTTTCTAATTCTTCTTTAAAACTAGCTTTAGCTGATTCATTAAGTTCCTTTCCGTATTTATCTGTATATTTTTTTATTAAGCTACTTATTTCTGAATATTTTGCCTTCAAAAACTTTTCTTCTTTTGTATCTTCTCTAATAATATTATCACTCTTTTTTAAAACATCAGCTAAGTTTCTTGGAATTTCTTCTGTCATATTTCCCGTTTGTTTAATTATTAGTTATTTAAGTTTACTTCATTTCATACTGCATATTATAACATATTTTTAACTTTTTGACTATTTGATATTTATTATTTTCTTATTTTAGCAATATTTTTTGAATACATTTTTTATTTAACAGAACTATTTCTTGTTAATAATCCCATTAAAATTGATAACACGGCTGCAATTATTAATGATAAATTAAAATTATTTGGCAGATACATTACTATTAAAATTACGACTATTAATACAAATGTTCTTCCTATAAAATTAGAAACTTCTCTCATTACTGTATGTTCGTCTATCATATCACCTTTATTTCCTATGCTTTCATAAAAACGTGATTCATATGGCACTCTTAATATTGGCTCAACCATATTTTGATAAGCCAAAAATATAAAAAGTTGTACATTTGTTAATGAAAGCATTTTTCCTATCCATCCGAAACCATATATAAAACCACCTAATTTTATTATTGATGATTTATTTTTAGTATCAGATATTTTCCCTATAAAAAAATTTAATAATAACGTTGTTAATAAAACTAATGACATTAATATACCAATAGAGCTTATATCGTTATTCATAAACAAAAACATTATCATTGGCCATACAACCACCTTTATTAGAGCTTCACCGCCTTCAGAAAATCCTATGAAAAAATTTCTAATATATTTTTTTGAAAATATATTTTTAAATGTTTCAAAAAAACCAAATGAATAATCTTGTTTAACATCGTCCATTTTTAATAATGGAATTAATGAGATTATATATATTAAAACTGCAAATACAAATAAGATATTAAAACCTAATTTATCTATTATCATAGATGATGCGAATGGTAACAACACGCCTATTATTGCTAAAATATTCTTTGATCTTCCTATTTGAGAACCTCTCTTTTCTTTATCCGTGAATAAGGAAAAATTTACATGATACCCGGTCCAATAAAATGATCTTCCTATTAATGAAGATACTAAATAAATTATTATCGCTATTGTTGTATTAAAATCAAATAATAAAAAACTGGCATAGTTTATCATAAAAAATAAACTTCCTATAATAATTGATTTCTTAATACCTATTTTACTTAATATTTTTGCGCCGAACACAAAACCAAATGTACATAAAATAGAATCTATTAAAAATATAGCTAAAACATATACTAATGAGAGATCTAATTTTTTGTATAAAAAAATTACAGAAAATATAGACAACATAGAATCTGCAATTGCCTGTATTTGATAACATGACAATAACATTGATAAATTTTTATTACACCAAGGTTTTATGGTGCTTAATTTAAATTTCTTCATTTTTATTTTTATACAATATATCTAGCTATATATTTTATATTATAAATTTTAAAAGAACAATCTTCTGATTGTCCTTTTAATAATAATTTTAATTTAGCACAATAACTGAATAATTTAATGTACTCGCAAATAAGACCCATAATAAATATGGTATTAAAATTAATCCAGATATTTTATTAATTTTATAAAATTCTAATATATTTAATATTATAGATATAAATAATAATACAATCACAAACATCGCTAATAAAGGATTTTGTAATCCAAAAAATGCAACGCTCCATAATATATTTAATATTATTTGTATAGAAAATATTATTAATGCTTTGTTTTTATTTTTAGTTTCATTGATTAAAATTAAAAATAAAGACACACCTATTATTATATAAAGAATTGTCCAAGCTGGAGCGAATACAAAACTTGGTGGGTTTAAAAACGATTTGTTTAATGTTGGATACCAAATTTTTACAGGATTTATTGTGACAAAATATCCTATTAATCCGGTTGCAAACATTACGAAAAATGAAATTAATAATTTTATTACTTTATTCATAATATTAATTATTATTTATTAATTATTTTATTGATGATAAGAAATCAGTAACATCATTTATCTCCCACATTTTATCACTAGGAACTATTTCATCCATTTTTTCTGATATTATATTAACTGAATTATTTAATAATTCAATCCCGTCTTTTGTTATTATAGCGTAACGAGCCCTACCGTCTATATCACTTGTATCTCTTTTAACGAAACCAGTTTTTTCCATTGGTATCAACATACGAGTAACACCAGATGCTGTAAGTCCTAGTAAGTCAGCTAAATCTATTCTTCTTAATTTTCCATCTTTTGCTTCATTTAAATAATATAAAATCATAAATTCACCAAAACCTACATAACTCGATAACTTACGAGATAATACTGAATTAACTTTATATAATTGTAGTAAAAAACTTATTTTTTTGTTCACCATATATACTTGATTAGTCAATTATATATCAAGTATATATCAAATAAATTATTGCGTCAACTTTTTTTATTTATTAAATTTATTTTATAACCAGCGAAATTATCCATATTTATATTTTCTATATTAAAATTATTATTTGTAATATAACCTTCTATAAATATTTTTTTACTTTTAAACATTTCATCTCTTTCCATTTTAAATAAGTTGCTGCTATTATTCATAATTGAAATATATCCATTAATAGAGTTTATTTCAATTATAATAATCTTTTCTGTTTTAAAATCTTTAATATTATTCCATGCGTTTCTAATAATTATTTCTATTATTTGCATTAATTCAAATGCCTTTGTGTTTATAATTAAATCCTTTCCTAGTTTTATTATTTTAAAATTAACATTATTTTTAAAATCTAAATTTATTTTAAATAATTCATATATTGAAAGAACTAAATAATTAACATTTACACTTTCAATATGCTCTATATTTTTTATTTTTACTAAATATAATAATTCATCTAGTAAGTTTATTATTCCATTAGAATTTTGTAACTGTTCTTTTGCAAAATTTTTTAATTCTACATCAATATTTTTATCATCTTTTATTTCATCTAATAATAAATATATCGGCGATAATTTATTTTTTATATTATGAATAGCGCCAGTTATATTTTTTCCATAAACCATATATAATTCATTTTTTAAAAAAGTTTCTTTTGTTTTTCTATCTTCTTCTGAATAAAAAGATATCTTGTGTGATAAGAAAATTATACAAAATGAAAAAGCTACCAATAGAAGAATTAAATCAATATACATCCCGTCATAATTAATAGTCCTTTTGTTTAATATAAACAAATACAACATTATAAATATTGCTGCAATATAATTAATTAAAAACATTGTTATAAAAATTTTACTAAAATAATTTTTTTTAAACATAAACTAATATAATATTTAAACTTTATTATAATCAAAACTAAATGAAGATTTGATGAATTTTTAATCTATATCTCCAACATAATATCCAATACATCTTATATTGTTTATTAATTTTCTTTTTGTATATTTATTTATTTTCTTTCTAATGTTTTTAATAAAAACTTCAACAGTATTTGAAAGTGGATTATCATTTATATCCCATACTTTATCAAATATCTCCTGTCTATCTAATATTCTATTTTGGTTTCTAAAAAATAACTCTAAAATATTATATTCTTTTTTAGTTAAAGTTATTAAATGTTCTTTAAAAAATAACTTTTTTGAATTTATGTTTAAACAAAAATCTCCACATTTTATTTTATCTTTTATATAATTATTTTTTGGTCTTCTTAATATTGTTTCTATTCTCAATATTAACTCTTCTTTATTGAATGGTTTTTCAATATAATCATCACCACCAATCCTAAAGGCATTTAGTAATGTTTCTTTTTCTAAATTAGACGTCAAAAATATTATTGGAGTAGTATTTTTATTATTTCTTAATTCTTTACAAATTTCTAATCCGTTTTTATTTGGTAAATTAATATCAATAATTATTAAATCATAATAATTCATTGACGCCTTACACAAGCCTCTTTCTCCATCTGTTTCATAATCAACTGTATAAGATTTTTTATTTAGTATGATTTTTACCATTTCAATAAATTCTATGTCGTCTTCTATATATAATATTTTCATAATAATAATTTAAATTAATTTAAACTTTTATTTTAGCACAACCAAAATGAATAAATGATTAACAAATGAATAAATAAAATAAAGGTAACTAAATTACCTTTATTTTTAATATTCTATCAATTTCAAATATTATGGCTTCTTTTTTATCAATTTTCATTCCTTTTAATGCTGTAAATACAACACCTTTGTTTTTATAATTTTCTATTATTAAAATTGGAACAATTTCTTTTTTAAGTTTATCACCATTATCTTTAATATATACAATTTCTAATTTACTTTTTTCTAATATATATTTTTGAATTAAATTTATTTTGTCTTCTTTTGATAAATTTAGTTCTGAATTTTTTTTATGTAATTTTTTAATATATTCTACAACTCTCTTATCTAATAATATATGTTCCTTTCTTAATTTATTTTTCAATATAACACCATCTAAACTAGTACATCTACTTAGTGCTACATAAGCTTGACCGTGAGCAAATGTCCTATCTCCAAAATCTATTAAGACTTTATCAAAAGTTTTTCCTTGGCTTTTATGTATTGTAATTGCCCATGCTAATTTTATAGGATATTGCACAAATGAACCTATTGGTTTTGATTCTATACTATCAACTTCATTATTATAAACATAATTAAATATATCCCATTTATATTGTTCTACTTCAACAATATTTCCATCTTCCAACTCTATTATCACAATATCATTTTTTACTTCTTCTCCTGTTCCGTTATGTACTGGTTCAGAAATTTCTATTATGTTTAATATTTTCCCAACACTACCATTAACCCATCTACCATTAGAATCGTTATTTAATAACATGACTTGAGATCCTTTTTTTAATCTTAATGAACTTTCTGTTGGAAGATAGTTTTTATCAAAATCACCCTTCGTTAATCCGTTATAGATATATTCTCTATCTTTTATTTCTTCTAATTTTTTTAAATTTATTTCATCAGCTTTTTTATTTGTTGTTGTTAAATTTATATAAAATTCATCCTTTTTTATTTCACATTCTCTTCCATATCTTTTATTTAATATATCTAAATGACACTGTTTTAAAGAATTACTTCTTATTATATTTAAAAGATTAATAAAAACATTATCTTTTTGTCTGTATATTTTATTTAATTCTACAAAATCAAAATCAAATATTTTAAAAACTTTTGATGAAAAAAAATATGGTGTTTCGTAATATTCTTGAAATAATTTTTTTTCATTTTCAGTTATTACTGGCGGCAATTGATACAAATCACCAATTAATATCATCTGTACTCCACCAAAATTTGCAGACTTATCTTTTCCGTTTAATCTTAAAAATTTATCTACACAATCCAATAAATCGGCTCTAACCATTGATATCTCATCTATAATTATGCAATCTATTTTCTTATATAAATCTGTTTTTTTCTTTCTAATTTTTAATTCTGTTACATTTGGCTTAAAATCAAAAAAAGAATGGATTGTTTGTCCTTTAATATTAAGAGCAGCTACTCCTGTTGGTGCCAATACTACAATATTTTTAGAAGTTCTATATCTAAAATAGGATAATAAAGTTGATTTACCAGTACCCGCTCTACCTGTTAAAAAAATATTTTTATTTGTATTCTCCATTAAATTAAATGCACTAACAAAATCTTCATTTAATTCAATATTAGAAAATTTGTCTTGCATTTTATTTTATTATTTCTACTATTTTAGTTTTAGCAAAAATTCCAGATTTTATTATAATGCAGCTTTTTGCAACATTAAATTCTTCTGATAAAAAATCTATTAAAGCCTTATTTGCCTTACCTTCTATTTGTGGAGCTTTTATTTTCACTTTTAATATATTATCTCTAAACTCTACTACTTTATTTTCTTTACTATTTGGTTGTACGTTTACTTTTAATATCATAATAATTTATTTTATAAATGAATTTTATCACAAATACAAAACTAAAAATAGAGCACCACTAAAGAGTATAAGGATAATTATATTCGTTTTACTCATTAATTACCTAAAAAACTAAAAACTAAAAAAACGCGATAAATCGCGTTATTTTAGAATGTAATTATTCGATGATATTCTTTTCTTTTAAGAATTTAACAACTTTTTCATTTACTAAAACTCTTTTAACTTGGGATTGATATTCTGGATGCTCTAAATTCTTTTTTATGTTTTCAAAATCAGGATGAGAACTATAATATACTTTTGCAGATTCTAATTCTTTATTTAATTCTTCTTCTGTTATGTCAATTTTTTCTTCTTCTGCTATCTTTTGAATAATTAAAGACATTTTTAACCTTTCTTCTGCTTTTGTTTTAAATTCTTCTTGAAGTTCTTCTTCTGTTTTCTTTATTGATGATTTATAATTTTCAAAATCCATTCCACCTTGTTCTATATTAGATTTAAGCTCATTTACCATTTTCTTTGTTTCTAACAAAACTAATCTTCCTGGAATTTCTGAAACTTTTGAATCTTTAGCTATCTCTTCTAACATTTTTACGGCTAATTTTTCATCTTCTTTATTTGAATCTTCTTGAATTATATTTTCTTCAATTTGTTTCTTAAAAGCTTCTACTGTATCAAACTTTAAAGTCTTTGCAAAATCATCGTTAATCTCAGGTAATTCAATTTTATTTATAGCATTAACTTTTACTTTGAATAAAACATTTTTGTTTGCTAATTTCTTTTCAAAATAATCTTCTGGGAAAATTAATTCAAATTCTTTTAAGTCACCAACTTTTAATCCAATTATATTTTCATAATATCCTGGAATAAATCTTTCTTTTTTAACTTCTTCTTTGAAGTTTTTATAACTTCCATTCTCCAAAGGAACTCCATTTATAAATAAATCTAAATCAATATCAGCCTTATCTCCATCTTCTATAACACCATCATTCTTTAATACTTCCACACCTCTCATTTTTCTTAATTCTTCTATTGTTTTTTCTACTTTTTCTTTAAATTCTTTTGATGTAGTGTCTTGTTTTTCTTTTTTAATTTTAAGATCTTTATATTTTCCTAATTTTATTTCTGGAACAAGCATTAATTCTGCAGTGAAAACTATTGGGTTTCCAGGTGCTAATTTTTCTATTTTAATTTCTGGCTCATAAAAAACTTTTTCTTTTATGTCTTGTGTTTGCAAAGCTTCGTAATAAGAAGACTCTACTATTAATTCTAAAGCTTCTTCGTATATAGCCATTTCACCAACTTTTGCTGACACCATATTATAAGGAGCCTTGCCAGGTCTAAATCCTTTAATCTCAACATGTTCAGAAATATGTTCTGCAGCGTGTTCTATGTGTTTTTTATAGTCTTCAAATGGAACTTCTATAGTAAATATCAACTTTCCATTTTCTTGCTTTTTAGTTGTGCTAACCATAATTTATTAGTTATTTTTTAATGGGTTTTATTATATCAAATAAACATTATTTTTTCAATATATAACGTGTTTTTATAAAAAAATAAGACTACTTGATAAAACCACAAATAGTCTTGATTGCGACACTTTAATTAAAAGCGTCTCCCAGCTGGTGAAGCTTTTCTAAGTCTTCACTCATTGTTATAATTCCAAAATCTTTTATTTGTCCTTTGTTCTTATATTCAAACTGTTGAACTCGCTGAGCTTCGTTAGAGAATACTTTTTCTCTTGGGTTTATAAATTTAACTTCACTATTACACTTAAAACAATGTTGGATTACTATCGTACTACTATGCTCGGTATAAAAAGCTTCCACTTTTTGTCCGCAAACACCACATATAACATATTCTATTTGTGACATAAATACCTCCTTATTTATCCATTGTTGGAAGTTCTGAATCTTGAGAAACACCTGGTCCGTCAGTGCCACCACCAAATAATATTTGGCCACCATCTGTGGCTATTTTAAAACTTCGTTTATATCTTTTTGCTTTAATTTTTCTCTCTTTATTAATGCGTTGCCATTCTTTTTTACCATATTTAGATATAAATTCTTTTTTATTAATAGCCGAAAATTCTTCTTCTGCTCTAATTTTTTTTCTAGCCCCTTCTTCGATTTTTTCAATTAAATTAGATCTAGTACAATTTTCTAGATTAACGTTAAGGCCTGGCCTACGAGATGATCTTATAACACTCATAAATACCTCCTATAAGTTTTTTAAATATTAACAATACTTTATGTAAAAGTAAATAGATTAATAAACAAAAAATAATCACAATTAAGTGACTATTTTTTTATAAATATTAAGCTTTTTTGTTTAACATTTTATATACTTCTACTTTGTAGTTTATTAAAGCTCCCAATGAAACTACTGTTATTAATAATCCTACTATCCAACCAACAAATGGTATTACTGTAAATATTATATATATTAAAGAACCTATTAATAATGATAAATATTGTGATGGATTTTTTTCTTTAATTAATTTTCTTAAGAACATTTCTCCAATAAATATTGATCCGATAATAGAAGAAAAAAATATTAATAGTGTATATATTCCAATAGCTATAAACGATAATTTAATTCCAATTATAGTTATTAATAAAACAACTGATATTATTGGAATCAATATTAATAACAAGAATCCTTTTCCTAAATTTTTACCAAAATTTTTCTCAATATCTTTGTTTAATTTTGTTATAGTTTTACCAAAGAATTTTATCAATAATAAACCAACTATTAAAACAGAAAACAATCCGAATGTTAATTTACCAAAAACCTTTGATTTAAATGATGCTATATATTCTTTTCCAGGATTACTTTGTGTTTCTTTTACAGATATTTTTCCACCAGCTACTTCATTTAAATTGCTTGCTGTTCTTATAGAATCTGATACTTCTAAATTATTTCCAATTTTTGAACCTAAACTGAAATATGCAGACTCTGATATTATTGATGCGTCTCTACCAATATTAGAACCAAGCGTTATTGTTGTAGAATCAACTGATAAATCTCTTTTTACATCAGCATTTAAAGTTACTGCACTGGCACCAATAAATAAATCTTGACCTATTTCTGAATTGTTTGATATCACAACCGAATTTCCAGCAACGTATGAATTCTTATTTATTTTAGAATTTATATTTATTAAATTTCCAGCTACGAAAAGATTATCTATTCCTTCAGAATTAATTGTTAATGAATTTCCGGCTGAAAACACGTTTCCATTTACCTTACCTGATAAATTAATACTATTTGCAGCTACAAATAAATTACCATTTATATTACCAGAAAAAGTTATATCAGAACCAGCTAAAAATGCATCACCATTTATATTACCTCTTATATCAAGAACATCTCCTGATGCAAAATATGTTTTATCTACAGTTTGATTTTGATCTAATAAAACTAATTTTGATGCTTTTACTTGTGTTGTAAAGATTATAGAAAATATTGAAATTGGGATCACAAGTATTCCCAAAAGTAAAAATATTTTACTTTTTGTAGAAACCTTTTTCATAAAATTTTTTTAGTTGTTTAATTTATGATTTATTTAATTATAACATCTGAGTTTAATAATTATAAGTGTTAATAATTTGTATGTCGCAAAAGGTTTTTTATGATATAATAAAGTTAATTAATTGGTTTTCTTTTTTCGCCTAATTTTTCTTTTGTAAAAGAAAAATGGCCAAGAAAAAATATGGAAGAAAAAAATATTTCACCTGAAATTAAAAAATTAATTGATGGATTTATCTCGTATATTGAAGTAACTAAAAATAGAAGTCTTAAAACTGTAAGCAATTACAGACGCTATTTATATAGATTTTTTGATTTTGCAAAAATAAATTCTGTAACACAAATAACAGCAGAACTTATTAATGATTTTATTTTATACATGAGAAGACAAAATGGGACTCGTGATGGAGAAATGAAAACAAATACTCGTAATTATCATCTTATTGCTCTTCGTATGTTTTTAAAGTATCTTGCAAAAATTGATGTAAAATCTTTGAGTCCTGAAAAAATAGAACTAGCAAAACAGCAACCTAGACAAGTTGAATTTTTAGAAAAAGAAGAGTTGAAAAAAATTATTGAAGCTCCGCAAATTACAAAAGAAAATGAATTAACAAAATTAAGAGACGTTGCTATTTTAGAATTATTATTTTCTACTGGATTGCGTGTTTCCGAATTAGCAAATTTAGATAAAGATGATGTTAATCTTAATAGAGATGAATTTTCTATAAGAGGAAAGGGCGGAAAAGTAAGAGTTGTTTTTGTTTCAGAAACGGCTCGTGATGCTGTAAAAAAATATTTAGAAAATAGAAAAGACACATCTATGGCTTTGTTTGTAAGAACAGATTTGGATCCAAAAAATCATACATTAGAAAATTTAACCGTTAGATCAATTCAAAGAATTGTAAAAAAATATTCAAAAATAGCAGGCATAACAAAAAAAGTTACACCCCACACACTTAGACATTCTTTTGCTACTGATTTGTTATATGAAGGTGCTGATATTAGATCCGTTCAAGAAATGCTTGGTCATTCTAGTATTTCTACTACACAAATCTATACTCACGTTACAAATAAGAGATTGAAAGAAATATATGATAAGTTTCATGATAAAGAATAATAAAATTCTTTTTAGTATTTACAAACAGTGTTTTTTGTGATATTATTGTATTCATTGAAATGCGCTTGTAGTTCAGTGGATAGAATAGGAGCCTTCTAAGCTCTAGACCCAAGTTCGATTCTTGGCGAGCGCACCAATAGTAAACAAATAAAAAATCAGCCAATTTATTGGTTGATTTTTTTATAAAAATTCTTCAGAAACGTCACTCCAATTACCATGCGTATTGCATTTTACAACTACATGATATTGATCTGTGGCCTTCCAATTTCTTGGATTCCATTCATTTATTTCACTTAATTCTCTATCTGTTCTATTAATTTTATTTAAATCAAATATTACTTTATATGCATTATCTCCTTTATTAAAATGAACTGTATCTACAATTCTTCTTAATGAATATAATGTGACTGTTTCTATATAATGATCCTTCTGGCTAGAATTATAAAAATGAGACATATCAATCTCTACTTCATGACTAGATATTGCCCTTACTATTGGTGTATGGACATAATCTTGATCCGTTGGATTACTAGGATACTGTGTTGTTGTGGAATGGAGTAATGATGGCATAGTATTTTTGTTTTTATATTATAACTATAATTGACTTTTGGCAAATTTTTGTTATAATTATATCCATCATAAATGGTGGTATTAGCTCAGTTGGTAGAGCATCGGTTTGTGGCACCGAGGGTCATGGGTTCGAACCCCATATACCACCCCATTTCTCATTCGAAGCTTTATGCGAAGAATGAAATAAAAACAACACTAATATTAGTGTTGTTTTTATATATATTTTTCTATAATCTCATCAAATTCATTATAAAAACAGTTTATAAAGTCTATAATTTTATTATCATTTTTTAAAATATTTAATATTTCCAATTGCTTATCAAAGTCATTTCTGTCGTGACTTGAAAAATTACTTCTAAATGTTTTTATATTATCTACAATATTTGTATTATTGGATAAAAAATATTTTTTTAGAATATTGTGCCATTGTTTTATTTTTTCTTCTTCTATTTTTATTTTAAATTCTTTTTCGTCTTTTAATATTTCACTAAATAATAAAACATATTTTTCTATATTTTCTATTTTATCCAAAAATAAAACATCTTCTAATAAAATTAATGCGGTTTTTATTTCATCAAACCCTCCATATCTTAAAAATAAACCATTATTATTTAAATAGTAGTCTCTTTGTATTAAATCGGTTAACAAATGAAATTTGTAACCACTCATAAAAGAATTATCTAATTCTGAAAATTTTATTTCATTTAAATTTAAAAAATGTGTATCTTCTCTTTTTAAATTTGTAATAAGTCTTATGTCTGGAAAATTATTTCCTATAAAAAAATCTTTTTCATTTATTTTTGAAAAATATTTATACCCCTTTATTCCAAGTACTAAATGAAATATTTGAGATGCCATATTTTTATTTAATTTATTATGTAATTTATATTAAATAGCTTATTTTACATTTACTCCGTTTTCTACTAATTGCTCTGTTTTTTTAATAGAACATTCTTCACATCTAAACTTTGGTTCTCTGTCTTCTGTTTTATCGTAATTTATTGTTTTTACAAGTCTATACCCTCTTGCTATTTTACCGCAATCACTACAATTTATATTATCTTTTACTTCCCATTGAGACGACAATATTTTTGATTTAAATATAAAACTATCTACCCAAAAAAATATTAATCCTCCTATTAAATTAGCAACTACAGTTGCTGTCCACTTATTAAATGACGCTAACCATATTAAAACCACTGCTAATATTGGTGTACTTAATTGCCATCTTATTAAATAAAGAAAATATCTTTTTAGATTTATTTTCATAAAAAAATAATTATTTATTATATTCAAACATTTTATGTCTATATTATACCAAATATAAAATATAAACATAATTTTAGTATTAATTTTATCAATTAAAAAAGCGGCCAAATTGACCGCTTCTGGTAAATTTTATTTTTTACCACTTTTACCAACAACAGTATTTATATCAGAAATTTGTTCTCCTTCTTCGCCATCAGGCGTATATCTCACCCCACCTCTCATTTTTGGAGCAGAATTTTCTTGCGGCAAAGTTTGATTACTCGTTGCAACAACAACTCCAACTGGTTCTTTTTGCACTGACAATATTTCTTTACCTTGTGCTTTTTTGTCTACTTTTTCCTTTTTTTCTTTTTTTGGTTTCTTTACTTTATCAGTTTTGCTAGGTTTTGTTATTGGATTAAAAATAGAAATTCTTTTAACTATAGGATCGGGACTATTTTTTTGCTCCATTTTTGCGTTTGTTCTAATAGCCTCAACATAGCCATTACAAGAATTATTATATTCCAGTTCAACTTCAAATTCTGTTATATAAGAAGGTGTTCTTACTATTTTTATATTATTTCCACGTTCTGTGTTTACAGAAACTTTTGTATCTTTGAAAATACTAAATATAAAATTGTGGAATATAATAAAATACTTAACTACATTTTTTGAACCATTACAGACAACGTTTATAGATCTTCCTGTAGATTCTGGGATTAATTGAATCCTCATCATCTCAGTTGTTTTACCGTTCTTATATTCTTTAAATGTTTTATAATATGAAACAATGTCGTATTCATTATTAGCTCCTTCTCTCATTGTTTCTTTTATAAAGTAATACTTTTTTACAAGAATATCTTCGCAAAAAGAAGATATTTTCATAAATTCCTCTTTGCTTATTTGCCTATAATTAAAACCTACACCAAAAAAATCAATCATTGTTTCCAGATGCTTTTTTATTTTCTTTGTTTTCCTATAACCTAGAAAAACAAACAGCAAAACAGCAAATAGAAAAATATTTACAAAATAGGACATATAAACTCCTTTATAGTAGATTTGTTAGTTACTCTTTATCATTTTTTACTTAAAAAAGCAAGAGAAAATAAAAATTCCCGTATATTTTTTTATATACGGGAACGTGATCATTATAGCAAACGAGCTCCTTGCTCTGCTATTTCTGATCTAAAATTCTGCTGTAATTTTATGAAACAAAAATTCTTTTGATCTATATACTTGTCAATCAAATATGCCAATCCATTTGATCTTGAATTAAGATACGGATCATCTATTTGAGAAACATCACCCGTAAAAACAATTTTTGTACCATAAGCACACCTTGTAATAATTGTTTTTACGTCTTTTGGCGTAAGATTTTGAGACTCATCAACGATAAAAAATCTATTATGTAAACTTCTTCCTCTAACAGATTCCAAAGGTTGTATTTCCAATATGCCCTTATTGATCAAATCTTGAGCCGTCTTACTTCTTAATATAGATTCGTCCATACTGTCTGGCTCGTCACAAGAAACGCTCTTGGATGATTTCTTTTTTGTGGTCTTTGCGTTACTTAATATAACTTCAACATTATCAGCAATTGGAAGCATCCATTCTGCCAATTTGTCATTAGAATTTCCTGGTTTAAAACCAGTTTCATAACGACTTATTGGAATATTTGGCCTAGCAACCAATATGCCATCATATTTCATATTCATAATTTCACTCATTGCGGCAACCAAAGAAAGAAATGTCTTAGCAGTTCCTGCATCACCAGTGAGCGCAACAACTTGGATACTATCATCCATAAGTGCGTGAAGAGCGCAGTGTTGTTCGTTGTTTCTTGGTTTTATACCAATCGCATTTTCAGAGTAAAACAAGAACTCAACGTTATCAAATCCGGTTATTTTTTTAAACCTATACCCGTCATCGTTTTTTTCCAATACATTATATCTAACAGATTTAATACCGTTAGTAGATTCTATATCAGAATTTATTAATCCATATCTTTCAAACTTATCAGTCTTATCATGCTCATAATCTTCAGCAATAATATGCAAACTCCTAGCAAGTATGCGCATATTTTTGTCATTAGTTATGACAACTATCTTCTCATATTTTCTTGTAAAAAAATTTTTTCTTTTAAGTTTTATTGCCGTGTAAATAATCATGCCATCATTAAAATTCTTTTTCTCGTCTTCCTCTGATTTATTAAAGATACTTTTTACACTTATTCCCACTATATAGAGAATACCGAGATCCTTTCCAATTCTATTACCATGACCAATGTTTTCAATGTACTCAGAAGCTCTTCTGGCATTAAATCCGGTTTCGTTATTCCGCTTTTTTAACCCATCAAGCTCTAATATAACCCTAAAATCAATGTAGACATCATTCCTACCAAAAGTAAAAATCGCATCCGCATTATAAGCCAAAACATTAGTATCAATAACAAATGCATCGTTGCGTTTCTTTGAAGTCATGTAAAGCCTCCATATTGTTGTTTTAACATCCTTACCCTAATTCTTTTTTTGAATTTTGTCCACCCTTTAAATTAATTTTAATAAATCATATTTTTTTATTGGTTTAGACATAAATAAACCATTTAAACCGTTTATGATGTCTTCGTATTTTTTTATATTAGATGATATAAAAATTATTTTATTTAACTTTTTAATTTTTTGTAATTCTAAAATCATATCTACACCAGACATCTTTGGCATTTCTATATCTGTAATTATAGTATCGTAATTATTTTTTAACATATTATCAAAAGCTAATAATGAATCATTAAAATAATTAATTACAATATCATCTGTACTTATGTTTCTAAATATAAATTTAAATGAATCTAAAATATTAATATCGTCATCTATTATGATGACGTTTTTAGTCGCGTTGGATTTTATCATATTTTAAAGTTTATGAACCAAAAAACCCTCTACCAAGAGATATGGCTTTTGGCCAACCAACGCGACATTGGTCTCTCGTGATAGAGGGATTTTTAGTCGCGTTGGATTTTAGTTAATTAGATTATATAGCAAACATCAAATAAAATCAAATCTTCCATGAAATATTTTATTTCTCTTTGTGTTAATTATAATTAATTTGTTTAAATTATTTTTATTATTATCAAATACAAAACCTAAATCATTCCAGTTATTTATTATTATACTTTTTATATCTAAGAAATCTGCATAAAAAATATAATGAAAACGATTATTGTCTATATTAGATCTCTTAATACAAATGCTTGATATTTTTTTATCAACATAATAAAACCACCAATCATAACCATATTTTATGGACATTGTTTTTAATATTATTTCTCTAAGTTGATTTTCATATTTTATAAATTTTTTATAGAAATTAATGTTTTTATTTATTAAAAAATCAGAATATAAAACTTTTGTATTTTTTATTGTGTTTATAATAATATTTCTTATTTTATCAATATAATTGTTTCTTGTTTTTAATTTAATAAATATTTGTTTTGTGTTTTTAAATACGAAAAGTTTTATAACAATGATACTATTATAGGAATAAAATATTTTTTTAATATTATTATCACTGTATTTTAAATTATTAAGAAGTTTTAATTTCAGCAACAAAGAATAAACTCGAGAATTAATCTCGTTATAATCTAAAAATATAGAAAAATATTCTTCTTTTTTTAATTTCATAAAATACCCTTGTCTTTAAAACTTATACAAGAATCATTGTTTATGATTAAAAAATCAAAAAACAACAAATCTAAAAACATACTCTTTTCTTTAATATTAGAAGCAAGGGTTATGTAGTCTTCTAATACTGTAGCGGTCCTATTTCCACCAATTATAAAAAATTTCTTAAAATCAAACTCAAATAATATCCTAAAAATACTTTTTATATTTAAGTTTAATATATTATCACCAATAAATATTAAACTTTTATATATTAGTTTATTATGACTATCTAAAATAGCTAAATAAAACTCTGTGTTTTTTAGGTTAGATAGAAATTTAAAATTATCATATATTTTTTTAGATGAATTTATAAAAATTTCATTGTTTTTATCAAAAATTCTTCTCCCTATTTCTATACAAGCACAAATCTGAGAAGCCTTTACTAAAGGTATTTTAAGTTGTTCCACAATTTGTTCCACTGTATTGAATATTGATAAATCTTGACCATAATCTTTTATTATTCTCTCTGAAATATCAAAGACCGACTCCGACTTAGATCCATTATTTAATATAACAGCTAAAAGTTCTTTAATTTCTAAATATTTAGGCCCAAGCCTTATTATCTTTTCTCTTGGTAATTCAAACATTTTTACTATATTAATTATAATAATCACAATAATACAATATAGTAATAATATTTATTATTAATAAATAAACTAATTACATATTAATAATTAACTATATTTACTAACCTTTGATAATTTTGATCTTGTGTATAAAAAAATATTAAGTATTTAAACTTAATATTTTATGTTTCACAAAACGTTCTACAATTATTTCTTATCATTTATAATTATTACCAATGGTATTAATATCGACAAAATAGATACCCCTAGAACAAATATATATGTTATTGGATTATCTTGAAATGGCGTTTTGATATTCATACCATAAAAACCAGTTAAAACCATAGGGATAGTTAATGCTGCTGTTATAATAGTCAACCCAGATACTCTTTTGTTTAAATTATTTGATATGATTGAAAAGAAATAATTTTTCATATCATCTAGTACCTTACTATAAATATTAGCAAGCTCTATAGCCTGTGAATTTTCAATCAACGCTTCGTCTAACAAATCATCATTAATTTCATTTTTTTGTACAAGTTTATATCTCTTAAACTTATTCATTACTACTTCGTTTGATTTAAGACCTGTTTTAAAATATATAAGACTTTTTTCAAGGTTTAATAATTTAGTAAGACTTTCGTTGTTTGAATTTTTATTAAATTCTTTTTCTACTTTAGTTATTGCAAAATTTATTTCTTTTAAATATTTAAGATAAAGCACTGATGATTTGTGAAATATTTTTAACAAAAATTTTATTCTATCTTCTAATATTTCTGCGTTTTTTATTTTTTTATTAAACAAGTCTGACAAAATATTAAATCTTGTATTTTTATAGACTGTTATACAATAGTCTTTTAATAAAATAATACCAAACGATGAAGTATTAAATGGAATTTCTATTTCATTTATATCTGGAGTTGGAATTCTTAGAACTACTAAAATATTTCCCTCTTCGGAATCTACTCTGGATTTCTCATCTATATCTATAGAGTCAGTTATAAAATCTTCTGGAAGATTAAATCTACTTATTATACTATCTACTTCGTCCTTTGTAGGATTAGACAAATTTATCCAAGTGTTTTTTTCGAATTCATTAATCTCCTCTAATTCGTTATTATTTTTTTTGTAAATTGTAATCATACAACCTTTTTATTTTATTAATCTCATACTCTATTTTATATTATATTTTTTTTAATAACAATCTTTATTTTTCCTCTTGCATAAACAAAAAATTTCTGCTAGAATATCTTTAATATTTTAATAATTTTAATTGTTTAGACAATGCCAAATAAAAAGAATGCAGAAAAAGCTTTAAGACAAAGTAAGAAAAGACAAATTGCTAACGACAAAGTTAGATTTTCTATTCATGATATGAAAAGAAAAATAAGAAAAGCTTTAGAGACTAATGTATCAATCGAAGAATTACAAGGTCTTTACAAACAAGCTCAAATTTTGTTAGACAAAGCTACAAAAAGCGATGTTATAAAAAAGAACACTGCTGCTAGAAAGAAAGCTTCTATTGCTAATATGATTAACAAAAAAGCTAAATCACCTGCTACTGAATCTGCAACTAAAAAAACTACTACTAAGAAAGCTGCAACTAAAAAAACTACTACTAAGAAAGCTGCAACTAAAAAAACTACTACTAAGAAAACTACTACTAAGAAATAGTTTTTGAAGTGAAAAATAAAAGCGGTTGTTGCCGCTTTTATTTATTTAAAATTTAATTTTAGAACAAATGTCATTATCAGTTGGAATTGTTGGCCTACCAAATGTAGGTAAATCTACATTATTTAAAGCAATAACAAAAAAACAAGTTGATATTGCTAATTACCCATTTTGTACAATAGAACCAAACATCGGAATAATAGAAGTACCAGATGAAAGATTAAAAAAACTTCAAGAAGTTTCAAGTGCTGAAAAAATAGTAAATGCTACAATAAAATTTTATGATATAGCTGGATTAGTAAAAGGTGCTAGTTCCGGAGAAGGTCTTGGTAATAAATTTTTATCTCACATAAAAGAAGTTGATGCTATCGCACATGTTGTAAGATTTTTTGAAAACGATGATATTACTCATGTTAATGGAAATATAGATCCAAAAAGAGATGCTGATATAATAAACCTAGAGTTAATACTTTCTGATTTGGAAGTTGTTAAAAAGAGAATTGAATCAGTAGAAAAAAAAGCTCGTGTTGGAGATAAGGATTCTATAACAAGATTAAATATATATAAAAAATTAGAAGAACTTTTAATATCAGAAAAAATGCTTCATAATGAAAAATTTGAAGAAGAAGAAATTGATATTATAAAAGAATTAAATTTAATCACTATTAAACCAATGTTCTTTATAGCAAATGTATTAGAATCAGATGTTAATAAAGAATTTAAAATAGAGGGTTATGAAAATTATGAAATAATTCCTATATCAGCAAAAATAGAATCTGAAATTTCTGAAATGGAAAATGAAGATGATAGAAAAATGTTCTTAGGAGAAATTGGATTAAAAGAATCTGGCTTAGATAAAGTTATAAAATTTTCTTATTCATTTTTAAATTTAACAACTTACTTCACATCTGGTAAAGAAGAGTCTAAAGCATGGACAATTACAAAAGGCACAAATGCAAAGAGAGCTGCTCGTGAAATACATTCTGATATTGAAGCTGGTTTTATAAGAGCTGAAATAGTTTCATATAATGATTTCATAAACAATAAAGGATGGGATGGTGTTAAGAATGCTGGCGTATGCAGGACTGAAGGAAAAGATTATATAATGCAAGACGGTGATGTTGTATACTTCTTGTTTAATAAATAAGAATAAAAAATAAGTGTAAATTAAACACTTATTTTTTATTTTATATTTTTATATAACTTGATGAAATTTAAGTAATGCATAAAATTTTGGTGCAAAAATCATAACACCTATAATAACAGCATAGAAAGAAGCTAATAAAACTGCAGCTGCGGCAGAATCTTTGGATATCATAGCACCTCTATGAAAATCATGCGTGTAAACATTTATACTTTCTTCTATTGCGGTATTTATTAATTCAGAAATAAGAACAAAAAATATTGCTGAAAATACAAACATTAATTCTGTGCAATTTATTTTAAAAAATATTGATAAAAAGCACGCAACAAAACCTAATATAGTATGAGTAATAAAACTTGTATGATTAGTAACAGCTAATTTTAATCCGTTAAAAGCATAGCCAAATTTTTTTATTAATTTTATAAATTTATTGTCAGTTGATTTACCTGTAATTTTTACTTCTAATTCTTTGTCCATGTTTTTATATTAAATTTTTATAAATTTATGAATCTCTCTATAAACTCTTTGATCTGATCTAAAATATAGAATATTACTGAAATCATTTTTTTGCAAATCTTTATTTAAATTATCTACAGATATATTTAAATTCTCTTTTACATTTATAAATTCATTGAAATTTATTTTTTTAAATTGCATTTTTGAAATATCATCTAATATATTTAATTTTATAAAAGATGTTTTACCATTTAATTCAAACTTGAATACTGGGAATATTAATACTATTTCACCTTTTGATTTTAATATTTTTGAAAAAGAAGAAAATGCTTTTTTATATAAATCTTCTAATTCTTTTACAACTGTTTTTATTTGATATTCATTTTTTATATTAATATTATTTGGCCCCAAATATGGCTCTGCTATAATTGTATCTATTGAATTATTTTCAAATATTTCTTCTAAAAATCTAACATCAAAATTAAATATATTTAAATTATTATTTTCAAATTTTATTAAATGATTTATTTTTATTTTATCATTATCTGCATTTATTTTTTTATTTTCAAATTTTATATTTTTATTATTTAATAGCCAACTTATGTTTACAACTGAATCCTCTATTGCTTTTGTTGAAAGATCTGTTCCTATTACATTTTTATAATTCAATAAAATTAATTCTTGCAACATAGTTCCACTTCCACAGAATGGATCTAAAATTAAATTATTTTTATTTCCATTTGTTAAATTAATCATCATCTTACAAAGTTTTGGTGGCAACATTCCAGAATGCGAATCTCTATTTGGTCTACCAAAATCTCTATTTCCATAATCTTCAAAATCTTGTACTGCAAAAGTTCTTCCAATAAAATAATTTGAATTATTTTTTATAATAACAACTTCAAAACCATTCTCATGAAGTAATTTATTTTTTGTTACAGTAACTGATGATAGATTATATTCATTTGATATAACAAATCTACTACTTTTATCTAAATTTTTAAGTTCTGTTTTTACTTCTAAACCAAACTTTTTTATATCAAAAATATTTTGACTATTATTTAGATTATAAAAACTTATACCAAAAAAAATTCTATTAAAATTTGAAAAATATGAAGATAAAAATTCTGATGTATTTTTTGGTTTTAAATCAGAGACGTCAGCGACTATGCTTCCAACTTTTATAATACCTCCTAGATCATTTACAATATCTTTATAATTTAATTCTAACTCTGAATTTATTTTTACTATTAATATTTCATCGTTATATCTAAAATTAACTATTTTTAGATTATTATTTTTTAAATAATTTAAAACCTCTAAAATAGATAACTTATTATTTTTACCTAAAACAAAAAAATATTCCCTTATACGATTATTATCCTCTTCAAGATTCATATATATTTTATTAGACATTGTATTTGTTTATTTTTTACATATTCATTATAACCTTTTATGTTTATGTTTTCAATATATTTTATGTTCCACATATTGTTCTACAAAAGTATTTACACTATCTAGAAAAAAAATTGATTTTAATATAGAATATCAAGATAATATTTAATCTGTATTACATGTTTTCAGCCATAGCATCATTTTTCATGAATATCTTCTCTGGTATGGGATATATTGGCATAATAGTTCTAATGACCATAGAAAGCTCATTTATACCATTTCCATCAGAAATAGTAATCCCACCGGCTGCATATTTAGCACAAAAAGGAGAAATGAATCTTTTATTAGTTATACTATGTGGAGTGATAGGTAGTTTATTAGGTGCTTTAATAAATTATTTTTTAGCAGCTACATTAGGAAGAACTTTTATATATTCTTTTGCAAAAACAAAATTAGCAAAAATTTTATTAATAGACGAAAAGGGTGTAAAAAAATCAGAAGACTTATTTAATAAAAATGGCATTATATCTACCTTCTTTGGAAGACTAATCCCTGGCGTTAGACAATTAATATCAATACCAGCTGGATTAGCTAAAATGAATATCATAAGCTTTATAGTATTCACAACATTGGGTGCTGCCATATGGAATACTATATTAGCATTATTAGGGTACTTCTTTGGTGCTAACGAAAATATATGGCGCACATATTATAAAGAAATAAAAATTATTGGAATTATTATAGGAGTCGCTATTGTTGTTTATTTCATTTTTAAATACATTAATAATAAATCAAAAAAAACAAAAATAAATAATACGGAAAATAAAATAGAATAGGTAAAACCTATTCTATTTTATTTATAAATCTTTAGCTATTCCTTCTAAGCCTGGATCTATTTTTGGTTTTTTAATAACTTGAATTATCTTACCAGAAACGTAATAATCATCGTAATCATCATAATGTATACATATTGGTGGATAATCTTTTGTTGATTCAGAATAAAGAATTATTCTTTTATTTTTATCATCTCTAAAAAATTTTTTGATATTAGCAAACTGGTCTATTGTTGATAAAACATAATCATTATTTTCTGGTTCATTAACACCTAAATCAACAACTACATAATCACCTTCTTCAACTGTATTACCATTAATATTTGCCATATTCATTGAATCTCCAACCGCTCTTATAACAAATAATCTTTTAATGTCTTTATTACCTATTACGTTTTTTGATATTTTTAAATATCCTTCAATATTCTCATCAGCAAATACAGTAGCAAAACCACAACTAGCAGAGCCAACTATTGGTAATGAAATTAAATTAGAATTAACATTTCTATTTAAGCCACCATTTGCCTTTACTATTTTTTTATTAACTTTATCAATATAAATAAGTCCTTTTTTTTCTAACTGTAAAAGATGATGTTTAACTTTCTGAGGATATTTTTCTTCTCCGATTTTTTTTCCAATATCTCTAAGTGTTAAGCCATCAAATTCTTTTTTTTCTAAAAGTTTTAATATTTTCAATTGAAGATCATGCATAATCATATATTAAGTCTAGAGTTAAAAAGTTTATAAATTAATATTGCATATTTATATATAACCACATAAACAGAGATATTTGTGCGGGATATAAATTAATTTCTCTACTTAATAATTTAATCCCGCAAAATTTCTCCGCAAAAAAGGTTACGCTAATCATTATATTCTTAACCTAAAATATTGTCAAGTTATTTTAATTATTTTCTTGACAAGATTTTAAAACTTGACAAAAAATATTATTTTTTCATATAAAATTCTTTTTTAGATGCATCAAATCTTTCAATTGAATATCTTAACATAGTTCTTGGCATTGTCTTATAATGTTTCTTTAAAAAAATTTCTTCATATTCTTCACCAATTCTTTTGCCAACTTCTCTCAACATCCACCCAACAGCTTTATGTATCAAATCATTTTCATCTTTTAATAAAGTTTCTGATATTTTTAATGTATCTTGATATTCTTTATTTTTAATAAATGAAAAAGTTGAAATTATAGATATTCTTTTTTCCCACAAATTTTTTGATAATGACAATTTATATAAAACATTTCTATCTCGTTTTATTATATAATCACCTATTATATTTGGAGCTGATAAATCAACTAAGTCCCAATTATTTATATACTTTGTATTTTTTAAATAAAAATCAAAATATTCTTTTTTTATTTTTTCGTCTTTTTCTTTCTCATATTTTAATATTAATATTAGTAAGGCTATCATTCTAAATTCATGTATTTTGTTTTCTATTATTTTTTGTAATTCAATTAGAGTAATTTCTTTGTAATATTTTTGAGCTATTTTTCTTTGTATTGGCACTGTTATGCCTAAAAATATATCACCTTCACCATATTGTCCTTTACCGGTTTTAAAAAATCTTTGTAAGATTTTAGCTTTTTTTGGATTTTTATTTAAGTTAATTTCTTCTATTAATTTATTTAACAACATAAGAGCGTAATTAATATTATTTATTTATAATTATAATATTACATAAACAATAAAAATAACAGATATTAAATATCTGTTATTTTTATTAAAAATTCTCAACGTCTTCATTGTTAGAAATACTTTTCGAATCTTCTGTATTTTGTATTTTATTAATTGTTGATAAATCCTTTAATATTTTACTTATTACTGGATCTCCATAATATCCTAAACTACTAGCTCCACTTAAATTTGCTGTTATGTTATTTTTTGAATTTATTTTACAACTACTAGCTCCACTTAAATTTATATTTGAAGTGTTTGATTCTAGTTTTAATAAGTCAACATTTGATGCACCAGTTTCTTTTGCTTTTATATTATTAGACACACCAGAAATATAAGTATATGAAGCTCCGTCTAAATCTAAATTAATACTATTTGTTTTTATGGAATCAATATATAATTTTGATGCTCCATTTAATTTTGCCAACACCTTACTTCCTGTTTTGTCGTTTGCATTATTTATTTTTAATTCAGAAAAACCATATACTCCTATATCAAAATTATTTGAAAAAATATCAGTCTCAAGATTTGAAGCTCCATCTAAACTTAACTTTATATTTTCATTAGAATCAAATCCATTTAAATTTACCTTCGTCATTCCTTTAATATTTAATTCTTTTATGCTTGGTAAATCTATATCAAAAGTTGTGTTATTTGAAATTGAATTTAATATATTATTTTGTTTTATATTTAAAACTCCATCTTTTACTTCTACATTTAATTCATCAAAATTATTATCTTCTGATATTGCTTTTACCGAAAAATTATCATCCTTTTTTATGTTTATTACGTATGGACCTTGTATATTTATTGAATCAAATTTTTCTAAATCATATATTTTTTCTTCTGTATTATACGAAATATTATGCTCAAAAAAAGGTACTGTATTATTATGATCAAATATTCTTGTACTAAAGAATACTAAACTTGATATAGCAAATATCCAAATAATTAATAAAAATATTGATGAACCAATTTTAAAAATATTTTTTCCTCTCAAAAATGATACTCCAGCTACTAATATAAATATCGTTGGTATTAGCGCTATAAGTATTCCTAATATTGAAATTATTTGTATATAATTAGATGAAATATTTCCAATATTAACAAAATGAGAAATCATGCTTGGGCTAAATATTATAAATGGTATAGCAATAGCCAATCCTATTAACCCAAATATAGCTGGGGCTATTAATGATATTCCTATTATTATAAATATTATTTTTACAATTATTGATAATGCATTTCTTCTATTTGTTCCTCTTTTATTATTTTTATATTCTACTTTTGCATCATTTTCTAAATCAGCACCTTCATCATTCTTAAAAGTTTTTTTACATTTATCTTTAATATTATCTACCTTTTGTTTTATATAACTTCTATTACTTTCATTCATTGTTGCATTTTTAACATCATCTTTCATTTTTACTACCTTGTCTTTTATTTTTTCTAGAGTTATTTTTTCACCTTCCATTTCTAATTTTTGTGACCCAGTTTCAGCAATTGGTAATATAAACCAAAGAACAATATAAATTACAAATCCAGGGAAAAATCCTGTAAAAATAGTTGCTAAAGTAAATATTATACGAATCAATGTGGCTTCTACACTTAAATAAGAAGCCAATCCAGAACAAACACCAGCTAATATAACGTCATCTGGATTTCTATATAATTTTTTACATGAATAATGTTTATAAGTTTGATTATCATTTTTTTCATCTTCATTTTCTTTTTCAAAATCTTCTACTCTACCAATGATCTTTATTAAATCATCAATATCTTTCTCTAACACGATTTTTTGTTTTCTTCCTAATAATTTATCTTCCAATTTTGACGCAAAACTATTTTCTATATCTTTTATAATTTCATCTTTTGCTTCTTCTTTTGAAAAATATTTTTCTACTTTATACAAATAATCTTTTAGTTTGTCATACGCAACTTCTTCTATATCGAAGGCCGTATTATTTAGTGTGATAGTTATTGTTCTATTCATATTTTTTAATTAATGAATTAATGGAATTATTTAATTCTAACCAATTTTCTTGTATTTTTTTTAAAAATATTTTTCCATCTTTTGTTATAGAAAAATATTTTCTAGGAGGACCGCTTTTAGATTCTTCCCAAGAATAATCCAATAATCCACCGTTTTTTAATCTAGATAATAAAGGATATATTGTTCCTTCAACTACTATAAGGTTCGCTTTTTTTAATTCTTTTAATATATCTCCAGAATATGTTTTTTCTTTTGATATTATTAATAAAATACAAAATTCTAAATTACCTTTTTTCATTTGGGATTTAATATTGTCTAGATCATATTTTGTTTCATCAGACATAGATTAAATTTAATAAATTAATTTACTTTTACAGTATATCATATAGTACTTTGTATTGCAAGATACTAAAAAAAGAAAAAAATAAGACATACTAAATTGCCTTATTTTATAACTCTCAAAGTACTTAAATGGTTGTTTAAATACTTAGTTGAATTTCCGATATTGTTTTATCGGATAATATATTATTTTATTAGTGACATATCATGACACTCTATACGCACTTGGAAACCAAGCTATATAGTCACCACTCAATTGCCTTCGTTAAAAGGATTGGTGGATTATGATGTAATAAATTTATTACATCTTTCTTTAGTTAGAAATTATATCTACTAAAGATTTTTATATAGGCAAATATTTACTTGCCTATACGGAAAATCCCTATTAGAAACTATAACTTGTTTATGATAAAAACATTTTTATATATATAGCTGCACCTATAAAAACTATTAGAGGAAAAATTTTTGTAATTTTCATAATTAGAATTTATTAATTAGTTAGTTAATTTTATTATTAATACTTAACAAAAAAACAGCTATGTTAATAATATTAGACCTTGATACTAATAATATTAGCAATGCTGTTTTGGTTGTTCTCCTATTTAATAACTTTTTACAATGAATTATTTTATTGGCACGACAAGCGAATAATATAATTTGAAAAATATTTTTTCAGTTTCTTGCTAACACTGTTTTATTATTTTTCATATTTATACATTATCACTAATTTTACTTTTTGTCAATAGTGTGTTAAAACAATATTTATTTAATATAAATAATTAGCCATAATAAGCCAAAAATATAAAATAAATTTAATACTTATTTTGTCATATTATTAATAACAACATATACATTTTCATTATATTTTCATAATAAAAAAAGTGTCAATTTATGTTTGACACGTTTTTTATTATTTATTTTGTATTTTTCTTGATATAATTCCACCACCAATAACTACATCATTATCATAAAATACCACTGATTGTCCTGGCTTAACAGACATTTGTGGTTCTTTAAACATTACTTCTACGTCATTACCAATTGGTTTTATCACGCAATCTATAGTCTCTGATGATGATCTTACTTTACATTGTAAGCTCATTTCACCTTCTAGTTTATCTATCGACATCCAATTTAAATTAACCGCTACAAGTCCATCACAATATAGGTATTCTTTAGGGCCAACAACAATAGTATTTGACTCTGAATCTATTTTAACAACATATAATATTTCATTTGAACCGCCCAAATCCAATCCTTTCCTTTGTCCAATAGTATAATTTATAATTCCATTATGTTTTCCAAGTACATTCCCTTCTACGCTCAAAATATCACCATGTTTTATATTTTTATCTTTGAAAAGCATTGAATAATCATCAGCTTCAACAAAGTCCTGGCTTTCTTCTTTTTCTGCATATTCCCTAAGACCAACCTCTGCTGCTAATTTTTTAAGATCTGTTTTAACGTATCCACCTATTGGAAATATTAAATTTGATAATTGTTCTTGAGTTAATCTATGTAAAAAATATGATTGATCTTTCTTTGAATCGGCTGATTTCATTATATGAAATCTGTTGGTTTTTTCATTCTTTCCTATTCTAACATAATGTCCGGTAGCAAAATAATCAAAACATATACCAGATTTTTTAGCTTCTTCAAGTAATGCTCCAAATTTCATTTTAGAATTACAAGCAACACATGGGTTTGGAGTATTTCCTCCTAAATAAGAACTACAAAAATAATCAACAACATTTTCTTTATACTGTTGCTTTAAATCTATGACATAGTGTTTTATTCCTAATTTCTCACATGCCTTTTTGGCTTCTTCTAGCTCTTTTTCTTCATTAGGACCATAACATCCACTTTTTTCTGTTTCTGGTAACCCAACAGATTTATCATAAATACTCATTGTTATACCAATAACCTCATATCCTTGTTGTTTTAATAAATACGCAGCCATAGTAGAATCAACTCCACCACTCATTCCAACTGCAACTATTTTTTTATCCATATTTATAATTTAATTAATTTTGGCTCCGGGACATGGATTCGAACCATGATGACAGGTTCCAGAGACCTGTGTCCTACCATTAGACGATCCCGGAATATGAGAAATTATATATTAATAATAAAGACCAGGCAAGACCTGATCTTCATATTATATATTATGTTTTATTATTTCTAATATTTTTAAATTATCTTCATCTACTTCTATATCCTTTTTTATTATATCAATTGCTTCTAATCTAGAAAAACCTTTTCTATATGGTTTATCTGATATAAGAGCAAAATATTTATCTAATATTAATATTATCTTTGATGATTTACTAGCTTTGCATTTTTTCATGTCCGATAAATAACATTCATTTATATTGTTATTCATATCAAGACAAATATCTGTTATTTGTTTTCCAAATTTTAAATTTTCTAAAATATCCTTTGTATAAAAAACTTGTTTTTCTAATATTAATTTATCTCCATCCTCTAATATAACATTCTTATCAAATAATACTTTTGGAATTAATAATTTTCCTATATTATGTACTCTGAAAGACATTTTAAATATTTTTTGTTGTGCCATTGGATTACCAATATTTGTAAACGGATAATCTAATTCTTTTAATATTTTTTCTATTAAAATATCAATATGAGAATATAAATTTATTTTTATTGATGAATCATATATACATAAATATTTTAACAAAACATTAGACTTAAATTCTATATTTAAAAATATTTCATCAAATTTTTTCAATAACTCAAATGGCTCATCATCTGTTTTTAAACCATTACTATTTATTCTTTTTTCTTCTTTTTTTATCAATTCTAAAAATATATTTGATAATTTGTTAGTTACATCATTTTGCAACCATTCATATTTTATTTTTATTTTTTCAACAAAATAATTGTTTTTACTTTCTTCAAACATATATTTATTTTTATTATTTATGATAAGACCTATTATTTAATATCATCATAGATCTATATATTTGCTCTGTCAAAAACAGTCTTGCCATTTCATGAGTAAAAGTCATTTTTGATAAACATATTGTTTTATTTTCTGTCTTTATATCATTTAATAATCCGTCAGATCCTCCTATAACAAAACATATATCATCTTCTGTTTTTTGTATTAATTTTGAAAAATCTATAGATGTAAAATCTTTTCCTCTCTCGTCCATTATAAATACATTTTTTATTTTTTCATCTTTAATTTTTTGTTTAATAGAAATTGTATCTTCCTCTATCCCTTTATCCTTAAGTTCAATAACTTCAAAATTACAAAAGGGTTTAATTCTTTTTTCTAATTCATTACAAAATTCTTTTATATTATTTTCTTTTATTTTCCCTACACAAATTATTTTTATTTTTGATACCATTTTATTTCTTTAAGACTAAATATTAAAAAACCTATTATTATAAAAACATCAGATAAATTACAAATATTTATATTTAATATATTTATATAATCAACTACATACCCAAACTTTATTCTATCAATAATATTTGAAGCCGTACCTATAAATATAAGCAGGAAATTAATAAGTTGATATACTTTTAAGTTTTTAATATTTTTATTTATCTTTATTACATAATAGACGATAAATAAAATCAATATTATTATACTTATTATCAAAGCTATATGATTACCTGTTGGCAAAGAAAACGCAATATTTTCATTTTTAAAAAAATCTAAATATAAAATATTTTTTATACCTATTATTTTATTAGAAAAAAAATTATTTAATGATAGATATTTTAATACTCTATCAAATAAAAACAAAAAAAGTCCTAGTAAAATAAAAATAAAATTTTTAATTATAGGACTTTTGATTTGCATTTGATTTATATTAAATCTTTTTCTTTTTTCATTTGGCAAGAAGAACAAAGTGTAGCTTCTGGATTAAATTCTAATCTTTTCTCTTCTATTGGGTTTCCACAAACTTCACATTTACCATAAGAGTTAGTTTCTATTCTTTCTACAGCTTTATCAATGTTTTTTAATTCTGAATTTAACGCACTTAATAATGACTCATTTTGCATGCCGTCTTCTATCTCGTCAGAATTTTCTTCGTCAGAATTACCATATTCTTCATGGATTACTTCATATTCACCTTCTTGATTTTTTTGAGCAAATTTAGATATGTGGGAAACTATTTGTTCCTTTCTCTTTAACAAAACTGCTTTAAATTTTTGGATTAAATCTTTTGTCATTTTTTTGCTTTACTTGTTTAAATTTGCAACTATTTTACCAATTAAAAAATATTTAGTAAATAGTCGACTATTAAATTAATTATTTTATAGTCATATTAAATTTATTTTGTTTAACATTAGCTAAAATATTTATATTAAGATTATTTAACAAAAATGAATATTCAGTGAATTTATTATATACACTATTTATCATTTCTTTATTGTTAGAAATCAACAATATTCCATCTTTATTTAACATAGAATAATATATTTTATTTTTGTCATATTCTAAATATTTTATAATATAATTCATTGAACTATTTGTGGAATTTTCTGTTTTAAATTTTATTCCATCGTAATCTAAAACTTCTTCTTTTGCTACGGTTCCATCTGGAAGTACAACGGTCTGTAATTTTGGATTGTTTAATGATGCTTTTCTTAAAAATATATTCTCTAGATTTGTTATATCATTAACATAATTATTAAAATTTTCTAATTTTGTTAATATTAAAAAACTATCTAAATTATCCAAACTAATATTTGAATCTTTAAAATTTAAAAATACACTACTATTATTTGAAAAAATATCTTTTATGTTATTAATATTAAATCCATCTTCGGAAATATTTTTAAATAAATAGTTTAAATTTTCACTTGATTTTATTTGCTTAGTTTTATAATTATCTATAAAACTAACTATAGTTTTTGATAAATTTATATTATTAACTATAAGATAATTATCTTTTAAATATTTAACACTATAATTATTTGTTGTGTCACCACCCTTTAAATTTGATATAGAAACATTAAAATTACTATTAATTATTTTTACTTCCGTTAAAGAATAATCCTTTATAAAATAATTATTAAAGAAATCTCCAGTTAAATTTTTTATCTCATTATTTAAATAAAAAGAATTTGCATAAGTTTTTAATAAACTTTGACTTAATATAAAACCAAACTCCCTTTCTGATATAAGTTTCATATAATTACTAACAAAGAATTTATATTTATGTTTTAATAAATTCTCAGCATTTTTATCGTTTGTTAAAACAACATATCTATCAAATTTATATGTTTTTAATTCAATATTTAAATTTGTGTATTTATTAATATCTTCTGAAATACTTTTACTATCAAAATCATATGCATTTTTTTTAAATATTTTTTGTTTTAAAACAATATATAAATTATTATCATCCGTTACAAAAATACTTATTTTACTTATATAATCAGATTTTATTTTTTTAAACTCATTACTCTCTAATACTTTGTTTATACTTATATTTCTTAAACTAAATATTTTCTTTGCATCTTCTTCTTTTATTTTTTGTCTCGTATTTATTAAAGAATATATTTTAGTATTTTCTGGAGCTAGCTTTATAAATGGATCATTATAGAAAACAAAAAACAAGAAACCAAAAACCAAAAACGACACAAGCAACATAAATATGTATATTTTTAATTTTTTCATCTATTATTAATAATTCTTTTTATTTATTGGTTTATTATATATTATTTTTCGTTTTTTTTAAATAAAACCATGTATTGTAAAAGGCTCAGATACATCTGAGCCTTACAAAACACATTACTATTTAATTTCTGGTTTTTCTATTGTAGGTTGTGGTTTATATGCAGGTCTTATTTCTGGTTTTCTTTCTTCAAATTTTGGTCTTTCTTTCAAAGCCTTCATTGAAAGTCCTAATTTACCAGAAGGATCCTTATCTATTATTTTTACTTTAACAACATCACCAATTTTTACAACATCCTCAACTCTAGCAACTCTTTTCCAATCTAATTCAGAAACGTGCACCATACCATCTTGTGTTGGAGATATTTGAACTATAGCTCCAAAAGCCATTATTCTTACAACTTTTCCATCTAACACCTCTCCCACTTCAAACTCTCTTGTTATATCTTTAATCCATTTTATAGCTTGTTGCATACCTTCAGCTTCTTTAGATGTAACAAATACAGTTCCATCGTCTTCTATATCTATAGAAACACCTGTGGCTTCTATTATTTCTTTAATCATCTTTCCGCCTGGCCCAATAACATCTTTAATCTTTTCAGTATTAATCTTAAATGTTTCTATTCTTGGTGCGTATTTAGACAATTCTTTCTTTGGTTCTTTTATAACAGACTCTATTACATCTAATATTTTAAATCTTGCTCTTTGTGCTTTTCCCAAAGCGTCTTTAATAATATCAATAGTTAATCCATTTGTTTTTGTATCCATTTGAATTGCTGTAACACCGTCTCTTGTTCCACCAACTTTAAAATCCATTCCACCAAAACCATCTTCCATGTCTTGAAGATCTGTAAACGTTTTCCAATTTCCTTTAATATCTTGTGCCATACCAATAGCAATACCGGCTACTGATTTTTTAATAGGCACACCAGCATCCATAAGAGATAATGTTGATCCACAAATTGAAGCCATTGATGACGAACCATTTGATCCCATAACTTCTGAAACTACTCTTATTGTATAAGGGAAATCTTCTTCTTTTGGCAATACTGGTTCTAATGCTTTTTCAGCAAGAGCACCATGACCAACAGCTCTTCTTCCTAATCCTCTTAAAGGTGCTGCTTCTCCATAAGAAAATGGGGCATCATTATAATGATGCATGTATTTCTTTTTAAATTCTTCTTCCATACCATCAACTACTTGTTCGTCTCCAGGAGCTCCTAATGTAACAGTTGATAATACTTGAGTTTCACCTCTTTGAAAAATAGCAGAACCATGTGTTCTTGGAAGTATTGATATCTCTCCACTTAATGGTCTTATGTCTTCTATTCCTCTACCATCTACTCTTTTATTTGAATTCAATATAGCAAGAGATACTTGTTCTTCGATAAAGTCTTCAAAAAAACTGTCAAAGATCTTTTCAGATGATAACTCTGCTTTATCTCCTATTTCTTTATTTAAAAATTCTAAAGTTTCTTTTTTTAGATTTGATAATACTTCTTTTCTTTGTTTTTTTGTTCCTACTGGTATATTAAATAAATATTTATCCAATAAAGGAATCATAAATTCTTTTGCTTTTTGTTCTAAAACTTTTTCCTCAATATTTAATTCATCGGCACAAAGAGATTGTTCGTCATGTTTTTCTTTTCCAATTTCTTTTCTAATAGAATCTATAAATTCAATAATTGGCTTCATTTCTAACATAGCTTTAGAAAAAGCATTTTCCAATATATCTTCGTTTATTTCACTTCCTTTCATTTCAATCATAAGAACCTTCTCGCCAGTTCCAGAAACCATAAGATCTAAAGAAGAAGTTTTTCTTTGTTCGTATGTTGGATTTACTATAAAATCATTATTAGCATATCCTAATCTTACTCCTGCTATTGGTCCATTAAATGGAACATCTGATACATGTAAAGCAGCAGAAGCAGCTATAATACCTAACATATCTGGATCATTGTCTTCATCTAAAGATAATACTGTAATAATAACTTGGACATCATATCTTATCTTTTGGTTAAATAAAGGTCTTAAACCTCTATCAATAAGTCTTCCAGCAAGAATAGCTTCATCTCCAGCTCTTCCTTCTCTTTTTATAAATTTTGAACCTTTAATTTTACCTGCGGCATACATTTTTTCTTCAAATTCAACCATTAAAGGAAAAAAATCTGTATTTCTTTTTTCTTTTCCCATTACAACTGTTGCTAAGACAACAGAATCTCCATATCTAACCATACAGCTAGCATTTGTTTGATGAGCTAACCTACCAAATTCTATTTGTAATTCTCTTCCAGCGTATTGTGTTTTAAATGTTTTTATATCACTCATTTTATTACCTTTCCTCTAATAAACAGATTTTAGACTAGAAAATGTTTTACAGTCTATGATCTGTCTATTAGATATTAATTAATTATAAATTAAAGGAACGTGCTAAAATGAGCACGTTCCCTAATCCATGTTTAAGCTTGTGGCAATTCCTCTATTTCTGTAGAACCTAATGTTTTATCTGTATTAATTTTTCCCATTAATGCAGTAAATCTTTCTTCAGATTCTTTTTGTAATTCTTTCAAAAATCTTCTTCTTTGTGCAACTTTTCTAATAAGACCTCTTTTTGATGAGAAATCTTTCTTATGTTGTTTTAAATGCTCAGCAATATCGTTAATTTCAGCTACCAAAATAGCGATTTGAACCTCTAAAGATCCTGTATCGTTTGTATGAATAGCATACTTTTTGATTATTTGAGCTTTTAATTCTGGGTTTAACATTGTATTTTATCCTTTCTTATATCTAAGCATTGGTCGCTCGATCCTAAAGCCGAGATATGGATTATTTATTAGTTATTAGATTAGTATCTAATGTATTGTATTATATAGTATTTTATTGATTTGGTCAACTTTATAAAATAAAAAAATCCTTATTACAGGATTTAAAAGCCTAAGTTAAAAACTTAGGCTTGGATATAGATCTCTTCTCCAGATTTCAAGAAATGTCCAGTAGGAATACTATTTTCAGTTTTTGTTGTACTGAAGATTATGCCATAGGCTTCTTTTTCCTTGATATTATTCTGAACCATGTTTTCAAGAACCATGGTTTTTAAAGTTTTAGAAATCTTTATTGAATGTTCCATATATATTTCCCCTTTCTTATTTGCTAGTAAAAATATTAGCAAAAATTTGTTTATTATTTATAACACAATCTTCTAATTCTGTCAATACATTTTCTGCGTTTTGTTCGTCTGTTTTGTTGCAAAAGATAGTAATTTTTTGCATTTTTCCATTTTCGTTCTTTTTCTCTGTTTCATATCTATAAGGACTATCTTCTTCTGTTTCAAATACACCAAGATCACCCTCGCCAAAATCTATTATTGTTGGTAAACCAGTTTTAAAATCTATCATAATATTACCATTATGAAGATCTCTATGGTAAATATTTTTTTCATGCATTTTTTCTACCATAATCTCTAAAACGTGTTTAAATATCTCAAAACCCTCATTGTTTTCATCAAAAAACCATTTCAAAAACTCAACACTTAAATCTCCTTCTTTGATTTTTTGATTAAACTCATCATATTTTTCTTGCGATATTAATGATGATAATTCTGATATTTTTTTTAAAAAATCTTTAATAGATAATCCTTTAATTCTTTTCATAAATAAAAAATCTACACCATCGTTAAAAAATTTTTTATCATCAGTTTTTTTAATTCCATCAAATAATTCTTTTTTAATTCCATCAACGACGGCTAGCGGCATTGGAGAAAATGCAAAATCCATCGCACTATTTTTGTTTAAAAGAAAAGTTTTTTGTAAATCTTGTTTTTGTTTTTTCTCAAAACATTCTCTTCTATATTGAGCTTGTTTTTCTGATTCTATCTTTGACAAAACACTTCTCATATCACGATTTAATTCAAATGCTGCGTCTAAAATTTCCATTTCGCCTTTTGCTCTATGTTTTGATAAACCAAAATTTGATTTTATTATTTTATAACAAAATGTTGATGGAAATATAACACCTTCTTTTTCTTGTTCAACAGCAAAAACAAGAGCAGTTTTTCCTTCTCCTATTGGATATTCTTCTGTTACTATATTTTTTATAACATTATCAACTTCTTCAATTAATTCTTCTTCTGCCATTTTTTTCTTTTCTGCTGGAATTTCTAATGTTTTTGAAATTTTTAATTTTAATAACTCTTCTTGAGATATACTATCTTTCATAATTTATAATTAATTCTTTAATTATTATATTACTAAATCATTCTATCAGATTTTTTAACCTGTGTATAACTTCTTAGCGTAAAATCAATGTTTATAAAATTATTATTTAATTTTAGCCATAAAAACAAATAAACTTTAAACCCTTTATAGCATTGATCTTTATATTGTTGATGATTTTAAAAAGTGATATATTATTATTATCAAGATACGAAAAGGTCGTATTTATCAATAAATTGTCTAATTAGACAGAAAGGTAAGGTGATATTTATGAACAAAGCTGATTTAATAAATGCTATAGCTAAAGAAGCTGAAATTTCAAAAAAAGCTTCTGAAGTTGCTTTGAACACATTCATGGCTGCTGTTACTAAAGCATTAAAGAAAGGTGACTCTGTTGTTTTAACAGGTTTTGGTACTTTCTCTACAATGAAGAGAAAAGCTAGAACAGGTAGAAACCCTCAAACTGGCGCTGAAATTAAGATCCCAGCTAAAACTGCTCCTAAATTCAAACCAGGTAAAGCTTTAAAAGATTCTGTTAAGTAATAATTGAATCTTTGTCGTTCACGACAAAATCAAAAAGTCCACAAAGCAATTTGTGGGTTTTTTGATTGTAAAAAACTACTTTTTAGTGTAAATTATCTTACATAACAACATTAATAAATATAATCACATTTTCTTTTCCTGTGTTCCGCTCAATTAAGATACCATAGGAGCTCCACAACGGACAGAAAACATGATTATATTTATTAATTTATTAATTTATTAATTTTCTGCTATGTCTTTACAACTATACAATACAAAATCTAGAACAAAAGAAGAATTTAAAACTGTTGATGGTTCAAATACTGTTCGTATTTATAGTTGTGGTCCTACTGTTTACGATTATGCTCATATAGGTAATTTTTCTATGTATATTTTTACTGATTTACTTAGAAGATATTTAGAAAATGGTCCTCAAAAATTTTTAGTTAAACATGTTATGAATATTACTGACGTTGGACATCTTAAAGTTGATGATGACGAAAATTATGACTTTGCTGCTGGTGAAGATAAATTTGAAATTGCATCTCGTAAAGCAAATCTTGACCCTTGGGAAATTTCTAAAAAATATACTGCTGTTTTTTTAGAAGATATGAAAAAATTGAATATTCTAAATCCTTCTGAAAATAATGGTTTTATGCCTCTTGCTACTGATAATATTCAACAAATGCAAGCTATTATTAAAAAATTAATTGATAATGGTTATGCCTATATTAGTGACCAAGAAAATGTTTATTTTGATGTTTCTAAGTTTCCAAATTATGGTAAATTTTCTGGAAAAACATTAAAAGATCTTGAGGCTGGAAAAGGTGGAAGAATAGATGTTGAAGAATTATTAAAAGATAAAAAAAATATTTTTGATTTTTCTTTATGGATTACTGATGAATCTCATATTATGAAATGGGACTTCCCTTCTATTATTGAATCTGGAAAAATGGGTTATCCTGGTTGGCATATTGAATGTTCTGCTATGTCAATGAGATATTTAACAGAAGTTTTCAGTTCTAATGATCCTGATTTTTCTAAATTTAAAACATTAGATATTCATACAGGTGGAGAAGATCATATATTTCCTCATCATGAAGACGAAATAGCTCAATCAGAAGGTGCAACTGGTATAGAATTCTCAAATTTTTGGCTTCATAGAAAGCATATTCTTGTAAATGGACAAAAAATGAGTAAATCCAAAGGTAACTTTTATACAATTTCTGATTTAGAAAATGGCAAACTTGGTGAAATTAAATTTAATGCATTAGATTTTAGAATGTGGGTTTTGCTTGGACATTACAGAACTCAAAAAGATTTTACATCAGCAAGTATGGAAAATGCAAAAAATAATAGAGAAAAAATACAAAAGTTTTATAATGATATAAAAAACAATAATAATATAGTTTCATACTTGGACAAAAAATTAAATTTTGAAACATATAAACAAGAATTTTACGAAGCATTAAATGATGATTTAAATACCCCAAAAGCATTATCTGTAATTGATGATATTAAAAAAAATTATAACTCTTTCGAAAATAAAAATAATATTATCAATTTCTTAGAAAATGATTTTAATAATATTTTTGCCATTCTTGATTTAAATCTTGAAATATCAGAAGAAATAAAAAATATTGCAAAAGAAAGATGGCAAGCTAAAATCAATAAAGACTTTGCTAAATCTGACGAATTGAGAAATAAATTATCAGAGTTAGGATACGAAATGAAAGACGGAAAAGATAATTATGAAATTATAAAAAAATAAATCATATAATGAAAATACGGTGAATTATTACCGTATTTTTTATTGACATATTCTTTTTATAAGGATAATCTTTAAGTATCACAATCCTAACGGAGGCTTCACTATGAGTTCTTCTGCTAAAAGACACAAACGAGCTGAATACGGTTTCATACCAAACATGAAAGATTATAAAGATCTTTTTGGTAATTCTTATAATATTACAAATATTAAAAGAAGGAATAACAAAATAACTTCAGCACAATTGCGAAATGCTGCTATCGTTTCTATTGATGGACATGTGTTTAACTTAAGACAAGGACAAATAATCACTTTTCACCATAACAACATTTTGAAAAGTTTTTATGCAGAACATATAGAAATAAACTCTACAAATTTTGAAAATGTAAAAGTATTTATTGGAAGTAATGGGAAAATAAAAACCATTATTTCTGGAAGTATAAAAATAAAATTTATAAATAAATACAAAAAACAATTTCTGTTAATAGAATATTTTTATGACTATACTAGATTAAAAACATACTTAAACAAATCTACATTAGTAGAAGTTAAAAATGCAAAATATTTGTTAGCTACAAAAAATTAGCAAACAAAAAACGCGGATATGCATATTCGCGTTTTTATTTTTTATTTTAGAACTATTATTTTTAATACCTTTGCCCCAAAATTCTTAGAATCTGTTTTATTCTTCATCCAAATATCAAGACGATCCGTACCTGTATATCTAGCATTCATTCTATCTTCTACATAAAATATTTGATCCCCAAAATATTCTGGAATAAGTATTTTTGTATGAAATGGCAAATCATTAGTTGCTATTATATCTTCTGCATTTCTCTTGCAAACATCCATGCCAGAAGCAGCTATACAAGGAGAATCATCAGTTTGACCAGCTTCACTATTATAAGACGTAACAGTAGCTATGTAAGAATCGGATATTTGATCTTTATATTTATCTATAGCTTTTTTCACTTCAGCATCTGTTTTCCTTGAAAATACTGTAGGGGTGGTATCATCTAAAATTGAAGCTTCTTTAATATTTTCTTCTTTTGTGTCTTCAGATTTTTTTACTGCCGTATTAGTAATTGTTTTTTCACTTGTTGCTTCTTTCTTCTTTTCCGTTTTTGTTTGATCTAATTTTGCTATATTAACTTTCTGATTATTATCAATAACTGGTTCTTCCGCAATAACATCATGCACTATTTGTTGTTTTATGTCTTCAAATAATCCCATTTTATATGACAAAACACTACTAACAAAAATTATTAGTAGAACTTGAAATGTAAATATGATTTTCCAATTAAATTCTTTCATTTCTCTGGATTATTAATTATCAGACAAACCCTAACATAAATGACTATTTTTGTCAATGTATTTTAGTATAATTATATCTAATTTTAGCAAAAAATGTATATAAAAAAACACCATTTCTGGTGCTTATTTATGTCCTAAATGTTTATATGCATTTTCTGTAACAATTCTACCTCTTGATGTTCTTTGTAAAAAACCTATTTGTATAAGAAATGGTTCATATACATCTTCTATAGTAGCCATTTCTTCTCCGGTTGCAGCAGATAAAGTATTTAAACCTACTGGACCACCCTTAAATTTGTCTATTATTGTTTCTAATATAAATCTATCAGCGTGATCCAATCCTAATTCATCTACTTCTAGAGAATCTAAAGCCTGCTTAGCTTCTTTTGATGTAATTTTATCTTTATTTTTAACACAAACATAGTCTCTTACTCTTTTAAGCAATCTATTTGCAATTCTTGGAGTTTTTCTTGATCTTCTAGCTATTTCCATAGCTCCTTCATCATCTATATCAATATTTAATATATTTGCTGATCTTTTAACAATTTGCTTTATTTCTCCATCTTCATAAAAACTTAGTCTAAATACATTGCCAAATCTATCTCTCAATGGTGATGAAATTAAACTTATTCTTGTTGTTGCGCCTATTATTGTTATTTTTGGTAAATCTATTCTTATAGTTTTAGCAGATGGTCCTTTGCCAACTATTATATCTAATGCATAATCTTCCATTGCCGGATATAATATTTCTTCTACAACCTTATTTAATCTATGTATTTCATCTATAAATAAAATATCTCCTTCTTCAAGGTTTGTTAATATGGCTGCTAAATCACCTGCTTTTTCCAATACTGGACCAGCTGTTATTTTAATATTTACTCCCATTTCATTAGCAATAATATTCGCCAATGTTGTTTTTCCCAATCCTGGAGAACCATAAAGCAATATGTGTTCAATCACATCTTTTCTTTTTTTGGCCGCTTCCATTGATATAGAAAGATTTCTTTTTATATTTTCTTGACCTATGTAAGAACTTAGATCTTTTGGTCTTAGAGAATAATCTATTGATTTATCTTCATCTAATTCACAAGATTTTATTATTCTTTCGTCTAATTCTTGCTCTAAATCCATTTTACTGTTGACAAAATATTAAATATGTGATAATGTATGTGTACCTTGAAAATTATATCACATAAAAACAAGAAGTAAAAATAACGTTTTTAAATCTGTGGGCACGACAAGCGGGAGATTAAATCTGTGGGGAAAAGGGATTAGTCTTTTTTCTTCCATTGAATAGTCTTTTTGCTCACAGTTTTAAGTACGTTATTTTTTTAATTAAAAAACACCATAGTATGGTGTTTTTGTTTATTTCATGGAATTAGCATCTATCGAATTTATTGATGGCTCAACCGTTTGTGTAGTTGCTTCTGTTTTGTTGTTTGTAGTAGAAGTATCTGTAATGCCAGCGTTTGTTGCGACATCAGTAGATAATTTCTCTACACCCTTCATACAAACAGCTTGCCAAGGCGTATAATGACTCTTAAATACTTTATCAAATTTTGTACCATCATCATATTCAACATTATATGTAAATTCTGCATCTGCTCCATTATGTGAAGTCTCAGTGCATTTTACCTTACCCACTGGTAAATCTAATGTTTCTATCCATTTAGTACCTGGGGCCATAACTATATTTGTAATAACCGGATTTCCTATTTTAATTTTTCTATTATCTTTAGTTCCCCATACAGAATAAGTAAGTGTATGCGTCTTTAAGTCTATGTTTGTTGTTATTAAAATATAATTTTTAGTATTATTTAAAAATCTAAAATCTGGCTTTGGAAAATATATTGTAGCATCCGTTCCTGCTGGTTCATAATATGGAACCCTATATGAATGATTCTGTCTTTCTAATATTGGAAAACCACCATTTATTGCCGATCTAAACATCGTTGTTCCAACCTGACATAATCCACCACCGTATTCCGCTTCCGTTTTATTACCTTTAATAACCAACTCTGTTACATATCCCATCGCAGCGTTAACGGCTTTTAATGTTTTTATCATAGAAAATTCTTCCCCTGGTTTAATTAAAGTTCCATTTACAAAACCAGTACCAACAGTAATATTGTGTATTCTATTAGAAGAAGATCCTTTAAAATTAGAAGTCCCTTCTGCTATTTTTTCTAATAAGCCATACTTAACAACTTCACTATCGATATCAGTTGGCATTGATTCTTCTATTGTTAAAAATACATCTTTTTTTAATGTAAGAATTGCGTCTTGTAACTTACTATAAGAATCGTCTTTGTTTAATGCTGTACCTTTTGTTACTGGAACAAACTTTTTAGCCTTTCCATTTTCTATAACCAACTCACCAGCTTCTGGCTTTTTATCGTTTTCATTAGATATCTTATCTAGATATGTTTTGATATTATCCTCTTTTAATTTTATACCTGCTTCCGTAAATTCATTTTTATCATTTAATGAATATTCAAAAGTTAACATATTTATTAAGTCCGCTCTTTCTAAAGAAATCTTTTTATCATTATAAAATATATTTATAGGAGCATTATCTAATATTGTATTTGATTGTAATAAAGTGTTTGTTAATTTCTCTTCTATAATACTAGGATTATTAACTACTTTGTTAATGCTAATATTAATAACGTCATTTCTATTTATTGAATTTATATAACTTAGTATATTATTATCTATAACATTTAAATCATAATTAAAACCAATCTCTTCTTTTTTTGTAACAAATTTAACACTACTTTCATCTTTTACTATACTTGCATTAACCGTTGCTTTCTCATTCTTTTTTATTTCTTCTTTTATTTTATCTAATTTATCTTTGTTTATGGAATAATCAAAATTATATTTTTTTGTTTTAAATAGATTTGATAAAAATAATTCTGGATCTATTTTTGTATTTGAAAACTTAGAAAACATTTGTTCTACTATTTTATCTTTTGAATTACTGTCTATCAAATTAGATAAATATGTATTTTGTAGTGTTTTATTGCTATCAATACCTTCTATACTAAAAACAACTTTTGTTGTCAATATTTTGTTTTCTTCTTCTGATATAATTTTTTTTATCTCATCTTTATTTTTAAAAGATACATTTTTATCTAAAAAATAAGTATTAACTGATGCAATATTATTAAATAAATAATTTGTACCATGTATTAATACTATTAAAAATATTACTGGTAACAAAATAAATAAAAAAACATCAAGAGAAAATATTGTTTTTTTATTTTCTCTTTTTGTTTTTAACTTTTCTAAAATATTTTTTATTGTATTCATTTGCTGTCTTATTTCTTTAATAATACTATTTTTAATATACCATTTTCTATCTTTGCAGATGTTTTTTCTGGAATTATTTCTGCTGGCAATATTATTGATCTAGAAAAACTTCCATAGAAACATTCTCTGTGAATATATTTTCTATTTTTTTCTTCTTTTGATCTTTTTCTAAATCCTTCGATTGTAATTTTTTCAGTTTCAACGTCTATATTTATATCATCAACCTTAACGCCAGCCACAGGAGATTCTATAAAAATACTTTTATCATCTTCTAAAATATCTAAAGATAACTCACCTTTTTCTATTGTATATTCCTTTTCTGAAAAATCATTAATCAATATGTTGTTTAAATTTACAACTTTTGAACTAATTTCTTCTTTAGATTTGGTTTCTATTTTTTTATCTTTTGGTTTTGTTACTTTTTTTGGCATATTTTTAGATTATTATAGTAGTATTAGTTATTAACTATTATACTACTATTTTTTTATCATATCCAATATTAATAAATTCAATCTATACAACGATAAATCTTGATCTGTTTTTGATAGAATATCTATTTCTTCAAAATCTTTATAATACTTTTTTAATAATTCTTTATTAAAATATTTTAATTTCATTTTTATTGGAAATATTTTTTTTGGATTTTTCCAATTTAATTGTTTTGCTATTTCTGAATCTGGATATTTTAACAAAATTAAATCTGATACAGAAATCATTTCTTCAATATTATTTATCATTATTGTGTTAAAGAAAACAAGCTCATCTAATTTTAGCTTTTCATTTGTATCGTTATAAAAATTTTTTTCAAATAAAACTAATGCTTTGCTATCTTTTTCAAATATTAAATTAACTAATTCAAATATATCATCGTCGTTTGGATTTGAATAATTCAAATCCAATTTTATTATATCTTCTTCTTTTATTAAATTATCATCTTTTGAATTTAATAATTTTAATAATTGAGTTCTGATTTTTATTGTATCTATTTTACCAATATATTCTCCTTTATAATCTTTTCTAAGATTAAACTTTATCATTAATTTACTTAAAGCTTTTTCTGATAATTTAAAATTATTGTCGCTTATTTTTTTAATAATCCATTTTTTTATATCAAAGTCTTGAGTAAATTTTAATTCTTGAATTTTTACTTTTGGATTTTCACAAGTTGATAATTTTTCTAATTCTTTCCAAAATTTTGTTCTTTTATCTATTTTGTTGTCTTCAATAATTGTTATAAAATTATCATTTGATTTTTTAAAATATTCTAAAATTTTAACTTGTAAATCTTCATTTATTGATGATATGTTTTTTAAAAAAATTAATTTTTTATCAGCAAACAACGATATGTTTTGATATGAATTTTTTAATTTTTTTTCAGTCTCATTAATATCATTATCTTCTTCAAAATCAATATTAATGATGTTTGATTCATCATATTTTGATTTAAAATTATTTTTTTGTTTGATTATTATATCTTCTATATCGGCTTCTATATCGCCTATATATATAAATGTATTCATTTTTTATTAATTATATTCTTCTAATTCGCCCCAATTATTACCTACTTCCACATCTGCTTTTAGTGGCACATTATTTGGTAATTTATAAGCATTTTCCATTTCTAATTTTAACATTGGAATTAATTCTTGTAATTTATTTTCTTTTATTTCAAAAACTAATTCGTCATGAACTTGTATTAATGTTTTTATATCTTCATTATCTTTTATTTTGTTGTAAATATTAATCATAGCAATCTTCATTATATCTGCAGCTAATCCCTGTATTGTCATATTTACAGCCATTCTTTCTGCTTGACTTGATATAAATTGCTGACTTGAATTTATATCTTTAAAATATCTTTTTCTTCCTAATACATTTTCTATACTTTCGTCTCTATGCGATATTCTAATTGTCTCATTAATATATTTTTCTATATTATTATTTAATTTAAAATATTTTTCTATATAATCTTTTGAATCATTAAAACTCATTCCAGTTTCTCTTGATAACTTTCTTGCTCCCATTCCATATATTATACCAAAATTAATTGCTTTCGCTGCTCGTCTTTGTTCTTTTGTAACGTCTTCTAATTTTATATTATTTATTAAAGCTGCAGTTTGTGAATGTATATCAATATTATTAATAAAAGCATCCATCATTGATTCTTGTTTTGCTAGTGATGCCATAATTCTTAATTCTACTTGAGAATAATCTATAGAAACTATTTTATATCCATCATCTGTTATAAATGCTTTTCTGATTTTTTTACCATCTTCTGTTCTGACGGGAATATTTTGTAGATTTGGATCTGTTGAAGAAAGTCTACCAGTAACGGCAATTGTCTGATTAAAACTAGCGTGAATTCTATTTGTATTTTTATTAATCAACTCTGGTAATACATCTATATATGTTGTTTTTAATTTTTCATACTCTCTATATTCTATTAATTTATTTAATATTTCTATTTGATCTTTCAAACTCACCTGGTTTGCTTCTATAGAATTAATAAAATTAAAAGCTGAAGATTGCTTATCTAAATCCTCTTCTAATAATTCTCTTATTTTTTCCAATTGTTCAGATGCTGTAGATATTCCCGTTTTAGTTTTTTTAATTCCTTTTGTTTTTATTTTCAATTTATCAAACAAAACATCTTGCAATTGTTTTGGTGAATTTAAATTGAATTCAAATTTTAATTTATCAAAAACAAAACTCTGAATATTTTTAATTTTTATTTCATATTCTTCTGAAATATTTTTTAAATAATTTGTATTTATAGAAACTCCATTTTCTTCTATATTTTTTAGAACCTCTATTAGACTCATGTCTATGTTAAAAAACAAGCTTGATGTTTTTTCATTTAATAATATTTCTTTTAAATATTTTTTATATAACTTAAATGTATAATTAGAATCATCACAACAATAATTACAAACTCTTGCTGGATCTACAAAATTCATTGTTGTTTGTTTTTTACCTTCACCTATTAATTCTTTAATGCTTTGCATTTGATGTCCAAATTCAGAAAAAGATAATGTATCTAATCCATATTTTCTTTCTCCTGGAGATAAAATATATGCCGCAACCATTGTATCAAAATATATATTTTTTGCATTTATATTGTGTCTACTTAAAACTTCAATATCGTATTTTATATTATGAGCTATTTTTTTTATATTTTTATTTTCAAAAATTTCTTTTAGTAAATCAAAATTTGTACCTAAATTTTTCCAATCAAAATAAAAACATTCATTTTCTTTAAAACAAAAAGATACACCAACCATCTCTGCTAAATGTGGATTTTCACTTGTTGTTTCTGTATCAAAAACAAATTCTTCTTGTTTTTTTAATATATTTAAAAAATCTACTATTTCATTTTCGTTATTTAACAATTTATAATTATAAATCTCATTGCTATTAATTTGATTTGTAATTGTATTTGAAGGATTATTATTGCTTTGAAGTTGCAACACTCTATCTAATAATGTTTTAAATTCTAACTTCATAAACAACTCTCTCATTGTTTCCAAGTTAAACTCTTTTATTTTACAACTTTCTAAATTAAAATCTGTTTCTACATCTAATTTAATTGTTGCAAGACGATAGCTTAAAAAAGCCTTGTCTTTATTTTCTATTAATAAATTTCTAATACGTTCTTTTATAAGGAGTGCGGGATTTAACCCTGTACCTACAGAAACACATTCAATTTGTTTGTATAGATTTTCCAATGTATTAAATTGTTTTAATAATTCTACTGCTGTTTTTTCTCCAATACCTTTTACTCCTGGAATATTATCTGACGGATCACCTCTTAGAGCTTTATAATCTATTATTTGATCTGGTCTTACACCAATAATACTTTCTACAGCGCCTTTGTCGTATTCTAATGTCTCCGACAATCCTTTTTTAAATGTTAAAACATGTATTTGATCGTCAACTAATTGTAAAGTATCTTTATCTCCAGTTAATATAACAACTTCGGTAGTTTGTTCTATTTGTTTTGATATAGTACCAATTAAATCATCTGCTTCATAGCCTTCTTTTTCAAAAATATTTATATTAAACGTATTTATAATTTCTTTTATTATTGGAAATTGAATATATAATTCATCGGCTTGTTTTAATCTTGTTGCTTTATACTCTGGATATATAGCATTTCTAAATGTTTCTTTTTTAACATCAAAACAAACAGCTATATGAGTTGGTTTTATTTCTTTTAAAACTTTTATTAAAACTGATGTAAATCCATAAACTGCGTTAGTTGGAGTACCATCTTTAGCCATCATTGTTGGTGGCAAAGCATGAAATGCTCTATGAACTAAAGCGTTTGCATCTAATATTAGCAATTTTTGTTTTGATTCTGACATTTTTGCTTTGGTTAGTTTTTACAGTAACATCTTACATAATTTCAACAAAATAAAAAAGAGCTTGAAATAAAAATAGCGAGTTTTTGTAAACTCGCTTAAAGTAAGCATTAAAACTAACAACTTGAAAATACTTTTTGACGTAATATCATTGTCTCATTTTGTAGTTGATGATTAGCTCCTTTTACTTTAATTAAAGAAACTTGCTGAAATTTTGTTTTAAGTACATTAATATTAAATTGCCAATCAACAATTATATCTTTATCTCATTGGATAATAATTAATTTTATAGAATTATTGTATTTTTCATAATTCATAAATTCTTTATAAAATTTTTTAACAGATCTAAACCATTCAATTGTAATAATTTTACTTTGTAATGGATCCATCTTTGCGAAAATGTTGTATTTTTTATTAGAAGATACATTAACTTTTATTCCAACAATCTTTTCAATTGGTAAATATGATAAAAATATTATTAACGGATAATGTTTTAATCTCACCAAGGGAGCAAAATATGTAAGTTTAATATTTTTCTTATCCTTTGCATACATTGATAAAATTGCACAACCTTGGCTATGTCCAAAAAATTCTATTTGATTATTGAAATATTTTCTCCCGCACACAATAAACTCTTTAAGGACTTCAACATATTCATTAAAATCATTAACGCATGATTTCATACCATCAGAAAGTCCATGCCCAGGAAGATCAAACATAGCAATTATTTTATCTTGTAGTAGATAATGCCATATAACATATTTTTGATCTCCGCTATGACTTTGATATCCATGTATTATTACAACAGTTCCTTTTGGTTCTATATATTTTGGTATTATTATATGACCCCAAATTCTTTTTTTATTACATAAAAAATAACCAAAAACATGATCAAATCCATTAAAAGAAGGTAATCCATAATAATCATTGTATTTCTCTATTTCTGGAAGTTTTGATTTTTCTCCAAAGCTTATTTCAGAATTAATAATTTTGTAGATTATATTATCTATACTATCCTGCGACATATCGCATCACCTCCAAAATAATTTTATCAATATTTATAACACTTTTATTTAACAAGATCAAATAAAAAAACACTACTTAGAGTGCATTTTTATTAAACATATTCTTATAAACAATATTTGAAATAATTTTGTATTTATCTTTTTTTAAATGAACCGTATCAACAGAAATAAAATCATTTTGCTCAAAGCCACCAATATCTAAAATTTGTTGCATTATTTTTCTTATGTCTATAAAATTTACAAAATTTCTTTTTGCTAATTTCAAAACCTTTTCAGAATAAATATTAAGGCTTATATTTATTTTTCTATTTATTTTTGTTGGCGAAAGAACTAAAACATCAGATCCAAAATCTTTTATAATTTTAATAATACACTTCATATTACTTAGGTATTCTTTCAATGTAATATTTTTCATTACATCATTAATACCAAACATAACAATAACTAGATCTGGTTTTAATTTTATTATATGTTTCATATAACCAACTGCATCCGAAGATGTCCATCCGTTATGACCTTCATTAATAATATTAACCTTTGACTTTGGATAATTTTTCTTTATTTTTTGTTGTAATGACTTTGGATAATTTAAATTAGATTGTGTGCCAAAAAAATACCCCCAAGTTATACTATCACCAAAACAAACAATTTTGGATTTTGCTCCAGCTCTTATATTTTTTACTGCTTTTAAATTATGTATTTTTCTACTAAAAAACATTATTGCTTATTGTGTTTTAAAAAATATTACATAGCAACTCTAAATACTTCTTCGATTGTTGTTGTTCCAGAAATTGCTTTTAATAAACCGTCTTGAACCATTTTAACCATACCGTCTTCCATTGCTAATTTTTCAATTTCATATTCAGAAACTTTACCAGACAATATAACCTCTTCTATTTTTGGAGTCATTGTCATAACCTCGTACAAACCAACTCTTCCTTTGTATCCTAAGCCATGACACTTCTCACAACCTTTTCCTTTATAAAAATGTAAATCATTTAAATCAACTTTAAAACCTGACTTTTCAGGAATTTCTGATAATATTTTTTTAACCTTCTCTAATTGTTCTGGAGAAATTTGAACTTCTTCTTTGCAATTTGAACAAATTCTTCTTGCAAGTCTCTGAGCCATAACAGCATTAAGTGCTGGAGCTAATAAAAATGGCTTTACTCCCATAACCATAAATCTAGGAATGGCAGCTGGTGCACTATTAGCATGAATTGTTGATATAACCTTATGACCAGTTAAAGCAGCTTCTACGGCTACTTCAGCGGTTTCTCCATCTCTTATTTCTCCAACCATAACTACATTAGGATCTTGACGCAAAATAGCTCTAAGACCTTTTGCAAAGTCATAGTCTCTACTGTGGTCTATTTGAGATTGATTTAAGCCTGGTAATTTATATTCAATAGGATCTTCCAATGTTATTATATTAACATCTGGCTTATTTAATTTATTTAAAATAGCATAAAGAGTTGTTGTCTTACCTGATCCAGTAGGACCTGTTGTAATAATCATACCTATTGGTTTTTCTACCGCTGCTGTTAGTTTCTCATTTGTACTACCTATTAAACCAAGATCTTCAAATTGCAAACTAGCTGCTGATGATTTTAACAAACGCATTACAACTGATTCTCCGAATGCTGTTGGTAATGTAGACACACGGATATCAACCTTATCATTGTCTAAAACAATAGTAATTCTACCATCTTGAGGAATGTCTGAAATATTCATTTTTAATTTAGCCATTAATTTTATTCTTGTAATAATTTTAGGCCAAATTTCTTTCTTTACTGAAGCGATTTCACTAAGCATACCATCAACTCTAATACGAACAACTACTTGTGTCTCGGCTGCTTCTATATGAATATCAGATGAACCAAATTGAATAGCTGCAGCTAAAATAAGCGTTATCATTTCTGATAATTCTACTGTCTGCATTTTATTATTTACATCTTCAAATGTTTTTAGTTCTTCTTTAAATCTATCAAAAACCGCTTGGTCTATCTTAAAACCATTAACAAATGTTTTTACCTTTGGAAGCTTATCATAAAGATTCATTGCTACCTCATGACTGCTTTTTGAAATATAATATATTCTTTTTTTAGTATCTAATTCTCCAGTATCTAATGCATTAATGTAATCCATTACATTATCATTAAAACTAGTAATACCTATTCTCATTTCCTGAAATGCTCTATAAAAACAAACTATGTTGTATTTTATACAATCAGCTTGAGATATTGATTTTAATGCTTCTGGTCCTATTGGAAATTGATGCAAATCCATATAATCCAAACCAAAAATAGAAGCAGTAGCTGCTGCTGCCGCTTCTTCTTGTTTTATCTGTATCTTCTTATATGTTTCACTAAATTTATCAGATATGTTATCGCTTGAAATTTTTAATCCAGATTGAGAAACTTGATTTTCTTCTTCGCTCATATTTAATTTTACCTTTTTTAATATTACCTACAGTATAACACAAAGGAAAAAAGGCGAGAAGATAATTTATTGTTAGTAATTATTAATAATTGTAATAATTTCATCAACCTTTTTATTCCATCCATAATCCTTTACAGACAACATTCGTTCTTCAACTTTTTCCTTGTCTGATATGTTTGCATCATTGATAATGTTATTAATTTCTAAAGAAAACTCTTCTTTGTCTTTAGCTATTTTTATATAATTTCTAAATTTTTCTACACCAGAAACATTAGTTGTCACAACTGGCTTACCAGATGCTAAGTACTCATATAGCTTTTTTGGATCCATTGAATTAATAAAATCATTAACTAAATGAGGAATTATACAAACATCAAATTGTTTATACATATATGGCATTTCTTCATATTTTATTTCACCTATAAATAATGCATTTTTATAACTACTAAATCTTTTTACATCAAAATTTCCATGAACTGGACCAGCTATAAAAAAGAATAATTTTTCATTATTTTTTATTATAAATTCTAATAATTCTATATCAACTCTATCGCTTTTTATAACACCAACATATCCAACTATTTTTTTATATTTTTGTCTTATTTCATTTATATATTTGCCTAATCTATCAGACGTAACTGGGTTTTTATAATGATCTAAATCTACTCCATTAGATATGAACTTTATATTATTTTTAACATTCATACATGCCATAGCCGTTTCAGTAATTTGTTTGCAATAAGCTATCTTTTCTAAATCATCTTTTAATTTATCTGACACTGTAAAAATATAATTTGAATGTAATACAATCTCTTTATAATTTTTTGCCAATGTTTTTTTATATTTGCTAAAAATGGAATTATTAATCCAATTATCAACTGTATCAAAATATTTTTTATTATTCTTAAATAATTTCAAATATTCTATATTCAAAGGATTGTAATTTAATATTATCGCATCTTTAAAATTAAGCTTAACAATTGCCTTATAAGCTCTTTTTGGACTAGTTGCTGATAATGATATTAATTTACTATTTAATCTTCTAGCGATGTAATGATGCCCCATAGAAACAACATTTTTCCCTAGTTTTCTATAAACCTTTGATTTGAAATATAATCTTAAAAAACTTCTAAAATTAAATGGGAAAAAATCAACTGATATAATTTCTCCTACATCATCTCTTTTTAACAACTCATCAAGAATATGTTTGTTTCTATTATATATGCCATTGTCCCATTCAAATTGGGATGACATATTAAATAATATTAATTTCATTGTTTTCTATTTAATTTTATTTATATTTAAAGGTTATAATATTAATGTATTTTATGTCAAATAAAAAATATGGATTAAAACCCATATTTTTTATTCATAACTTCCATTATAAAGACGTTCTCTAATCATTTCTATATCTTTCTTTGTTCTATTATTTGCAGCGACTTCTGTCTTTATTTTTTGATAAGAATGCATAGCTGTTGTATGGTCTCTATTCCCTAATTCAGAACCTATGTTTGGGAAAGATGCATCTAATTCTTCTCTCAATAAATACATCGCTACTTGTCTAGGTGTAACCAATTCTTTCTTTCTACTAACACCTTTTATACTCTCCACTGTTACATCATAAAAACTAGCTACGGTCTCTATAAGTTGTTGAGGAGAAAACTTTACGTTCTTTTTATTTTGTTCGTTATATACAGTTATAAGTTCTCTAACATTTTCTATTGTTGGTTCTATTCTTCTTAATTCGTATTGTACAATAATTTTATTTAATATTCCTTCTATTTCTCTAACGCTCTTTTGAACCTCTGCTGCTATGTATTTAATAACATTATCATCAAAATTATATTTCTTTTCAATAAGTTTTGCTTTTATTATGGCCATTCTTGTTTCTAAATCTGGCTCAGAAACATCGGCTATCATTCCGGATGAAAATCTTGATTTTAATCTTTCTTGAAATGCTGACAAAGCTTGAGGTGGCCTATCTGATGTCAAAACTATTTGACAATTTTTTTGATGATATTCATTAAATGTGTTAAATAGTTCTTCTTGAGTTCCCTCTTTTCCGGCTAAAAACTGTATATCATCTATAATTATGACATCATAAGATCTATATTTTAATCTAAATTCCTTCATCTTTCCGCCCTTTATAGCATCAACATAATCATTAGTGAATCTTTCTGATGTTATATATAGTATTTTGGTTTCCGGATTTTTTTTAATTATTTCATTTCCTATACCTTGAGCTAAATGCGTTTTTCCTATACCTACTCCACCATATATAAATAGCGGATTAAATTTTTCTCCAGGAAACTCAGCAACTCCTCTTGCTGCAGCATAAGCTAATTCGTTGTTTTTACCGACAACAAAAGTATCAAAAGTATATTTAGGATTTAAATTAAACACACCAAGCGAACTTTCTTTCTTCTCATTTTTGTTTTGAGAAGAATGATCTTCTTGATTAATCGAAGCAGCTTTATTCTGTTGTTCATATTTAGCAGCTGCTTTTTCGTCACCAACAAGTGAAACTTCATAGGTAATTTTTTTAATTTTACCATCAGTAACTTCTTGTAGGGCATTAAGAATATCCTTATGATATTTCTTAGATAACCAAGCTTGAGCAAAAGCGTGAGGTGTAGCTAAGATAACATGTTCTTCATTATCAATAACTTCGATAATGAAAGTATTTTTAAACCAAGTAGCAAAATTCGCTTTACTTAAGGTTAATTCTAACCTAGCCAAAGCGGCCTGCCAGATTTGCTTTTTGTCCATCGTGCCTTCTTAATTTTACTTAAAATTGTACATATTTTAGAGATTTGTCCTTCTCTAAAATCAATTTGAAAATATTCTATCACTTAATTCTCCTGTGGAAAACTATGTCACCAGTTTATATTTTGTGGAGAAAATGTCAATATCCATCAAATTTGTTTAATATTACACATAAAGTTATTGACAATTTTTTTGTTCTGTAGATTATAACAAAAATAGATATTATCATGATTTATATTATTATTCACTTAATATTGATTTTTTTTAGAATATGAGCTAAAATATCTATTAGCTTAGTAATTTTAAATTTTAATTTTTAGAACATGGGTTTACCTTCAAAGAGAACACCAAAGAATAAGACAAGAACTAGAAATAATCCTGCTAACCCTGGAAAGAGTTTAGTATTAAAATCTATAAATACTTGTCCAAAATGTGGAAATACAAAGCTCTCTCATAGAGCTTGTAAGTTTTGTGGAGCTTATAAAGTTGAAAAGGCTGCAAAATAGTATATTCGAAAACATAAAGTAATATTTATGTTTTTGTTTATTTTTAAAAGGTTTTAAGTTTATTTATATGTCTAATAGACACTTAGTACGTTCAATCGTTTTACAAAGTCTCTTTGAATGGGACTTTAAGGATGAAATTGCAAATATTGATGAAATATTGGAATACAATATTAATTCATTTGCCCCTACGTTATCTTTTAGAGATGATTTTCTTCAGTTTTTAAGCAAAGGTGTTACTAGACACGTAAAAAAAATTGATAGGACAATAAAGGTATTTGCCCCAGAATGGCCCATAAATCAAATTTCTGTCGTTGATAGGAACATTTTAAGAATATCAATATTTGAGTTAATCTATAGCAGCTCAACCCCTTATAAAGTAGTTATAAATGAAGCCATTGAACTCGCAAAAAATTTTAGTGGTGATAAGTCTTCAAAATTTATAAATGGAGTATTAGGTTCCGTTGTTAGTGAAATTAATAAAAATACAGAAAAAATATACGACATTGGTTTTATTATAAAAAATGGGTCTGATAATTTATATTTAGCCGCAAATAAAGAAGATAAATATAAATTTTTTAAGATTAATAATGAAATAAAAAATTCTATCGAAAAAGAAAACGATGAGAAATTTAAGAAAGAAGTAGAAGAAATAAAAACTAAAAAAGAAGAGAAATCTTTGGAAATAGTTGATAAAAATGAAATTAAAGCAGAAGAAATCAAAGAAGATATTATAGAGTCAGATGAAATACAACCAAAAGAAGAGGTTGTTGTAGATGACAAAAATAATTTTTCTAAATATTTAGAGTTTGCATCTAATCAATTTACTAAGATTTTTGGCATAAAAGATATATCAAAAATCACACCTATTGATGAAGTTACTTATTCTATAATAAAAGAAGAAGACAAAAAAGCTTTATTTCCAAAAATAACATTAAAAAATATATTTTTTGTTTTTGTAGAATTAAAAGACAATAATAACATTAAATATCCAGAAAATGATAAATTTGAATGGATAACGGAAGATAAAATGTTATCATCAGTTGACTATAAAAATATAAAAAATATTTTAAATAAAATAATTCAAAAATAATTTTCTAATATGGATGAACGCTTAAAAGAACTAGAAAAAAAAATAGAAATCTCCTTTAAAAACAAGAAAACATTAAAAAATGCTCTTGTTCATAGATCATTTTTAAATGAAAAACCAGATTTTGAACTTCCAAGCAACGAAAGATTGGAGTTTCTTGGTGATGCTGTTTTAGAACTTGTTGTTACGGAATTTTTATTTAAACATCAAAAAGAAGAAGAAGGTGTATTAACAAGTTTCAGAGCAAGTTTAGTAAATACTGAAATGTTAAGCAGAGTTGCAAATGAATTAAATATAACGGAATATCTTTATTTAAGTAAAGGAGAAAGAAGTGATATTAATTCAAAATCAAAAAAAAGTATTTTAGCTGATTCTTGTGAAGCAATAATTGGTGCTATATATCTTGATCAAGGCTTTTCAAAAGCTAAAAAATTTATACAAGACAATTTATTAATTCATTTTAATGAAATATTAGAAAGCAAGTCTTACATAGATTTTAAAACTTTTTTTCAAGAAGTTGCTCAAGAAAAAATTGGTATCACCCCTACATATAAAGTACTTGAAGAATCTGGACCTGATCATGATAAGATGTTTAAAATAGGTCTTTATATAGGAGACGAAGAAGTTGCTACCGGTGTAGGTAAAAACAAACAAAAAGCCCAAGAAGACGCTGCTAAAAACGGAATAGAAAGAAAAGAATGGTGGGAAGAAATAAAAAAGAAATAAAAATTAGCCGACAATCTTTATGATCGCCGGCTTTTTTGTTTTATAATTACATCGCAATATCTTCTATTTCTCTGTAATTACTAACTAATGCGAATTTTTCACCGTAAAAATTTGTAGTTTTAAAACATTTCTGAATGTATCTATCAATATCTAATAGTATTCCATTTTTTGTATTAAATTCTTTAATCCAATTTATACTTATAATCCAATTTTCTAACTCATATTCAAACATTTTTAATATTTTATCATTATCTAGGCAAATATATTCTTTTCCAAAATATTCTGTTACTAAAAATATATACCCCGACTCTACCTCATCTTTGTTTTTGATAGGGTTTTTATGTTTGTATACACTCTCAACAAAATTAACTATACAATCATTAATATCTAGACCAACAAAGTATTTACTTCTTTTCATAAGTTCTTTTGAGTAGAAATCACACATATACCCTTTCTTATGTTTATCTTTTAATTCACAAAAATTATTAAGGATATCTCTTACACTACAAACAACTACGCCTGTAAATTCCATAATAAATTACCTCTATACTATTAAATTGTATGTAAAGTTATAACATAATTTAATATTATTGTAAATAAAAGAATACCCATATAAGAGTATTCTTTGTATAAAAAAAGAAGAACATTGTTCTGGCGACGACCTACTTTTCGGTTACCCGTATCATCGGCGCTGAAGGGCTTAACTTCTGTGTTCGGAATGGGAACAGGTGTGTCCCCTTCGCTCGATATCACCAGAACAATATTCTTCTTTAGTTTTTCAGCTATTGAAGACTTGTAAACTTAAAATTAAATAGAGATTTAGAATATGTTTGTTTGTAGCGTTTTAATTAACCAAAGAATTTCATCATTATTGTGGTTAAATTTTTCCCGATTAGTAATTCTCCGCTAAACTCATTACTGAGCTTACACGTAAATCCTATCAACCTAGTAGTCTCCTAGGGGGATTAAAACGAAATTTAATCTCGAGAACGGCTTCGTGCTTAGATGCTTTCAGCGCTTATCCGTACTAAACTTAGCTACTCGGCAATGCCGTTGGTACGACAACCGATACACCAGAGGTTTATTCTTCCCGGTCCTCTCGTACTAGGGAAGAGTTCTCTCAAATTTCAACGCTCGCAGTAGATAGGAGACCGTACTGTCTCACGACGTACTGAACCCAGCTCGCGTATCGCTTTAATAGGCGAACAGCCTAACCATTGGGACCTTATACAGCCCCAGGATGCGATGAGCCGACATCGAGGTGCCAAACCTGATCGTCGATATGGACTCTTGGATCAGATCAGCCTGTTATCCCCAGAGTAACTTTTATCCGTTGAGCTTCCACCTTCCTATATAGGATGGTCGGATCACTAACTTCCACTTTCGTGACTGCGCGAGTTGTAACTCTTGCAGTAAAGCTGGCTTATGCGTTTGCACTATCAGTTCGATTTCCATCCGAACCTAGCCAACCTTTGTAAACGCCTCCGTTACATTTTAGGAGGCCACCGCCCCAGTCAAACTACCCATCAGACACTGTCTTCCCGCCAGATAATGGCTTGGAAATAGAGTATTAAAATTATATAAGGGTGGTATCTCAAGGTTGCTTACGCTCCCACCTATCCTGAACATATATAACTCTAATACAATGTCAAACTGTAGTAAAGTTTCATGGGGTCTTTTCGTCTAACTGCGAGTAACGAGCATCTTCACTCGTCTTGCAATTTCACTGAGTACTTCGTTAAGACAGTTGCCAAGTTGTTATGCCATTCGTGCGGGTCGGAACTCACCCGACAAGGGATTTCGCTACCATAGGACGATTATAGTTATCGCCGGCGTTCATCAGCGCTTGGATTCAAAGCTTGCACCTCTCCTCTTAACGTTCTGACACTGGCCAGGCATCAGCCCCTATACTTCAGCTTTCGCTTTAAGCAGAGACCTAAGTTTTTGGTAAACAGTCACTCGGCATCTTTCGCTGCGCCCCAATAAAATTGGGGAGGCCTTATCCCGAAGTTACGGCCGCTTTTTTGCTTAGTTCCTTAACGAAGTTTCTCTCATGCACCTGAGGATACTCTCCTCACCCACCTGAGTCGGTTTACGGTACAGTTATTACTATACTTAACCTTAGAGGTTTTTCTTGGCACCTAATTCAATTCCATTTTCTTACTTTCGTAAGAATGCATGCAACTTTTGATATTTAACGTACAAAGGATTTGCCTCGGTACATATCTACTCGCCACAAACGTACATAACCAAAATTACGTGGAATCTATTCAAATGCGTCACCCCATCAGATATAGTAATAGGGCAGGAATATTAACCTGCTCTTCCATCGCCTACTCTACATAGCCTCGGCTTAGGATTGCCTAACCCAGGGCCGAAAATCGTTGCCCTGGAAACCTTGGGTTTACGGTGTGCAGAATTTTCATCTGCATTTTTGTTACTTATGTCAACATTCTCTCTTCTGTAAACTCCACAGCACCTCACGATAACTGCTTCATTGCATACAGAATGCTCCTCTACCACTTACACACTTACGTGTGCAGTCCGCATCTTCGGTACTATACTTGAGCCCCGGTTCATTTTCGGCGCAGAATGACTAAACTAGTGAGCTATTACGCTTTCTTTAAATGATGGCTGCTTCTAAGCCAACATCCTAGCTGTTTAAGTCAATCCACCGCCTTCTACACTTAGTATAGATTTTGGGACCTTAAATTGCGGTCTTGGGCTGTTTCCCTTTTGACCAGTGGAGCTTAGCCCCCACGGTCTTACTCCTGATCTTGCATTTACTGGCATTCGGAGTTTGGTTGGATACGGCAGGATTGCTCCACCCGCACCCATTCAGTAGCTCTACCACCAGTAAGAAACGATCAAGGCTATCCCTAAAGATATTTCGAGGAGAACCAGCTATCACCCAGCACGATTAGTATTTCACTCCCAACCACAAGTCATCCCCTATTTTTGCACGGATAGTGGGTTCGGACCTCCAATATTCTTTCGAATATCTTCATCCTGCTCATGGTTAGCTCGCCAGGTTTCGGGTCTAATATGTAATGCTTATCGGGCTATTAACCCTCGCTTTCACTACGCCTTCCCAACCTAAGTTGGTTAAACTTGCAACACACATTAACTCGTTGACTCATTCTTCAATAGGCACGCCGTCACCCGATAAATCAGGCTCCGGCTCCTTGTAAGTATTTGGTTTCAGGTCTATTTCACTCCCTTTCCAGGGTTCTTTTCACCTTTCCCTCACGGTACTTGTTCACTATCGGTTACTAAAGATATTTAGTCTTATCACATAGTCGTGATAGCTTCCTACAGGATTTCACGTGTCCTGCAGTACTTAAGAAAATTCCCATAGAGTCATAATTACTTTAAAATACTGGGCTATCACCATCTATGGCTGTTCTTTCCAGAACATTCTTCTAGTAATTATGCTTTTTCTCTATCCTAGTCCTGTCAGAGACTAAACAGAATTTCTTACAACACCCATTTGGCAACGACTGACATCTTTAAATCAATTAAATCTGCAAAGGAGTAAACCAAAGCTTATTTAATTAAAGACACTCAAATAGGTTTAGACTCTTCCAATTTCGCTCGCCACTACTTTCGGAATCATTATTATTTTCTTTTCCTCTGGGTACTGAGATGTTTCACTTCCCCAGGTGCGCTCGAATAGCCTATGTATTCAGCTATACGTATCCGTATAAACGGATGAGTTTCCTCATTCAGAAATTTCCGGATCAAAGGTTGTTTGCCACCTCCCCGAAACTTATCGCAGGCTACTACGTCTTTCTTCGCTCTTTAGTACCAAGGCATCCACCAAATACGATCTTAATTTAACCACAAGAATAACGAAATTCTTGTTTTATTCTCTCGAATGTTTAATTAAAACATATTTAAGTAACAATATATGAGAAATTACATATATTAATTAATACTTTATACTCGCTTTCTTGTAGGTAGACTTTTACACCTACAAGAAAATATTCTAAATTCACTCTCTATTTAATTTTTAATCTACAAATCTTTAACAACTGAGTTTAGGCTAAAACATTTTTTAGACTATGTCAAATGTCAAATTTTAGACAACAAAAAATAACCTGTATGCATTTATTATTATAAATTGTGATAATAGCAAATGCTTAGAGGTTATCAAATAACTTAATGTATAACTTAAGCGTTCTGGTTTTTCCTACTTCTTTTTTCTTATTTTTTGGATGTTAAGTATTATAGTGCATAAAAAAAAATTAGTCAATACCCCATCTGTTTATTATGTTATTAAGATCAATTTCTGGCTTTTTTTTGCATAAATTTTTAATTGCTTGAGATAAAACTGCCTCGTATAAAATCTTTTCTCTTTGATCCTTTTTTTCAGATATCATCATTCTATTAGTTTTTATTATAGACCTCTCTGTCTCTTCTGATATTTTCTTAAATTGTTCATCTTCTTTATCTGAATATTCTAATACCTTTAAAATTATAGCTTTAATATTATTAATCTTTTTTGTAAAAGCAGCATAGCCATCAAAAATATTTTTGATGTTTTCATTACTCTCTGACATTTTGTATAATTTTGTTAAGAAGAATATTTTTGATGTTTTCTTTTGATAATCTGACCTAATATCAGACAACTCAACTATTATTTCTCTTTTTTCTTCTATAGTTAGAGTACTATTACTTATTATATTATTGTTTTCTAATTCTTTTTTAAATCTTTCTTCTATTTCTTTTAATTCACCATCATTAGCATAACCTGTATCTATATGAAGAAAAATTTTATTTAGAATATTAAAACTATTATCAAATCTAAAATCATTAAAATTTGATGTTATTTTATCTATTATATCTTTTGTTTTTGTAGACTTACCCTTAAATCCTTCTAATGTTTTTTCTATTATTCTAGAAGAAGCATATATTGCTTGATCTCCACCTTTGTGTCCACCTAATTCATTAAAATAATTCAAATACATAAGATCAATAAAGATAACCTCTACTCCTATATCTCTTCCTATAACCACAACAAACTCATCTCCTCCATATCTATATATTTCAATATCTTTAATATTAGAACTATTTAACTTCTCTGTTTTCTCTCTATTAATGATAAGATTAGTAAGATGATGATAACAAAGCTTTTTTATTTGAAGTCCGCTAACTTCGTCTAAAGACAACTTTTGTATTATTTTATTTACTTCACCCAAAAATACTCTCAATCTAAATGAGCATTTTCCATTTTCTTCCAAAAAAGATTTTATTAAATTTATATTTTCTCTATTTTGCTTGTTATTACCAATAGATTCTTCTAATTCGTTGAATGCTTCAAAAGCTTCCATTGTAAACTCGTGCATTCTATTTGATTTATTATAAAAATCCAACAAATCAGCTTCTATTTGCTTAATATCCATTCCTTCTTCTGGTAGATTGTTGTTTTCTATTTTATCGGTTTTTTTAGAATTAAAAAAAGCCATATTTTTAAACCTTTATTTTTAATAGTTAAAATTATACCACAATTTAAAAACTAAAAAAAGAAAAACAACTACTTGTTGTTTTCTTTTAATGTTAACTCGGCTAGTTTTATTGCCGAACTTTTTGTTGTTGTACTAGCTATAAAACCATTTGCATGACAGAAAAGGAAATCCTCTATTCCAGTCATTTCAAAAAGTTTCTCTTTTGTTTCTCCTCTCCATTCTTCTTTTAGTCCTATTCTATTTTCAAATGAATTTAATTCTTTTGGAATCATTCTTACCATCCATTTTTCTTTATTTTTTTCTGGATAAACAACAATTAAATTATCTGTTTTTATTGCTTCTTCCTGCCAGTTACAATAATTATCTAATACTATTATTTTATTTTTTGCTTCTAATATAGCCTTATTAACAATCTCTTTTGACAATAATATTGATTTCTCTTTTTCTATTTTTCTAATTATTATCTTCTTAGCAACATCCACTATTTTTAAAAATTCTTTATCACAATCAGAAATTTCATTCCAATTTGGATTAAATAATCCCATTACTTCTGATATTGATATATTGAAATTATTATTACTTGGATTGTAACCGCTATCTATAGCATCTATATATTTCACAAAATTTTCATCAATTCTATCAATAACTTCTTGATTTTCACACAAAGTTATACCAAATTTTTTCCAAATTAACCCAAATGATGCATAAGGATAACCATCTTTTCTTTCTCCAGCTCTACCAAATTGATGATGATCAAAATACTTTTCTCCATCATACTCGCCTCCAACATCAAAAACTACATCACCCTTCTTAAAATACTTTTCATCTCTCGTTCTTATAATTTTTGCATGTTTAAAAATTAACTTTAAAACTGCTGCAGAAAATATATCATCAGCATGAAACGAATTGTTGTGAGTTACTAAAAGCATTTTTATAATATTTAAAATTTAATCTTTTCTGTTATAAAACATTTATATTATATTTCTTTTATTTCTTTTGTCCATTACTAGAAAATAAAAGATTACCTGTTATTGGCAATCTTTTATTGAATCTATTCTATTGTCTATGATTTTATAATTATTTATTTTTGCATTATTTAAGCCTAAAAACATAAATAACAATACTAATCCAAAATTCTCAGTCCATATAAAATGGTCAACTAACCCGAATAATAATACAAATATGAAAGGTATAATTATTCTTAATTCTTTATTAAATAAAAATTTAAATATTAATATTAGCAAAAATAACAATAATCCAAATACCCCAACTTCTAACAGTATTAATAAATATATATTATGAATTGGTTTTAAATCCCAAACGTTTAAATCTTTGTTTTGATTATATTTATATATTGTATAATTTTGGACACCTACGCCTGTTAAATATTTTGTTTGTACGTAACCTGCAAAATCTTTAAATTGTTCAATTCTTTCGTTTGTTGATTTTGCAACCAGTCTATTATTTCCATCTGCCCTAGATGCTAATAAATCAACCGATGGGATTAAAACAGATAATGATATAAATATTAGAACTACAAATATACTAAAATTATAATTCATTTTTCCTCTTAAAATTTCTTTATGTTTTATATTAATGAAAAATTCATATAAAACAAATATAAGAAATAAAACACAAAATATTGCTATTGATATTCTTGAAAATGTAAATATTAATCCTATCAAATTTATTCCGAATATATAAACAAGATATATCATTTTAAAATCTACCTTACTGGTTTCTAATAAATCTTTTTCTTTTTTATGATCTACTATTTTTAATAATATAAAAAATAGTCCTATTAATAAGAACAAACCTAACATGTTTGGATGAGGAAATGATCCATAACTTTTTAATATTCTTCCAAAACCACCTTCTATAACATATGTACCTAAATTGAATGGCAATTGTTCTGATATCCCTAAATATTTATTTGCAGAAACTGATTGCATTATAAATTGATATATAGACAAGAATCCTTGAACACTAGAACTTAATATAAAACAATTTACAAACCAACGTATATCTACTTTGTTTATAAAAATTATAAACGAAAATGCTGATAACATTAATATTTTTGCACTATTATACATCGCTACACTTTTATCTATAGAAAAAATAACCGAAGATACTATAGATAAATTAAATAAAATTAATAATAATGCAAATATTTTTGATTTTTTATCTAATAAAACTTTATTTTTTATAGAATATATAATCCCATATAATATAAATAATATAATAATTAAATCCAATACATGTATTGAGATTGTTCCATATTCAAAAAAATTATTATGTATTTTATCTACTATCAAAAAATATCTTGTTTGTAACGGAAGCAAGATTGTTATTATTAAAAACAATATATTAAAAATTTTCTTTGTAAAAATATTTTTCATTTATTTAATTCTTTGTAAAAATAATTCATTATATATTTTTCGATTATCATTATCATGTAATTTAATAATCGAATCATCGACAAAAACATCTTCTGAGTTTTTGTTTAAAATTTTTTGTTTAATACTATCTGGAAATATTTTAGTTTCTATATTTTTAAAAAAGTTTTCAAAATAATTATTAGAAAATATATTGCTAAATTTTCTAAATATTTTTAACTTTATATTATTTTGCAATACTCTTTTATATCCAGTTTTGTATTCAAAGACATTTGATAAATCTTCTTTTATCCAATTATTTGCCTTTACAAAATTTGAATAAACATTGCTTGGATCAAATATTGGAACAACTTGATTTATCCAATACAAGAAATGAGCGTCTTTTTTTGAACAAACTTTTTTTAAATTTAAATCTTGTTTATCAAGAAATATACTTAAGCATATCTTATTTTTTTTTGTTTTTTCTGTTGGCCTTAAAAATAATATTTTTGCTAAAAATGCTGAAATAAATCTTGATGTCCATATTCTATTTTTTCTAGAAACTATAAATAAATCTATATCGCTTTCATGCTTTGAGTTGTCTATAGATAAATTATTAGAAACAAAAATAGCCTTAAAACAAGAAAAATGTGAAATTAATTTTATAAATTTAATTCCTTTTTTATATTTGTTATAAGATATTATGTAATTATTTTTTCTTTTATCTATAATATCTTCTCTGTTTTTTAAGAAATAGAAAGATTCTTTTTTGTCTAATTTGGACTTTAATAACTCACTATTATCCAAGACATATAATACATCAATCAAACTTGAACTTGTTTTTGAATATAAATTCTTCCATATTTCAAAACTTGTTAATGGAAAATTAAAAATATCAAAATACGTAATTGTATTAAGTATATCCTTCTCTAGATTGTTGTTTTCGTTAGACAATTTAAATTGAGATTAAGATTTAAATCAAAAACTGAAAAACTGAAAAATCAAAAACAAATTCAAATTTTAAATTTTAAAACTTTATTCATTTACGTTTTGTTTCAAAATTTAGATTTTTAAATTGTTTTTAAATTTGAATTTTTTAGTTTTAAAATTTCCTTAAACCTTCTTTTGGCGATATTTTATCATAAAAAAAAGAAGACCGCTCTGTGTATAACTAGCGATCTTCTTAAAAATTTAAACTCTCCAAATAGTTTATGTTTTTATTTATTTTTGTCACCTTCATCATCTTCTTCAAAAAGATTATCAATAAATTTCTTTATTTTTTCTTTATTTTCAGAAGCTAGCCAGAAAACGATAAGTAATATGGCTACGATAAGTAACACTATTCCTATTAAAATTGATTTGTCTTGCTTTTCTTTCTGCGTTGGCAAACTATCGTTTGTCTTTTTTGTATCCTTCTTCACATCAACTTTTGTGGAATTGTTTGACGATTTGTTGATTTCGTCTTTTTTCTTATCATTATTTTCTATTTTAGTTTTATCATCCTTACTACCATCTACTTTAGTATTTGTTTTTTCATCACTTGAAAGTGCAACATCAAAATAAATTAATTTTGATTTTGATACTTTATTTAAATCTTTTGAATAACTTAACACATAAGCTTTATGTGTTCCTTCTTTAAGATTTTTCACAGCAAGAGCGAAATATGTACTAGAAGTTTTACCATACAATGAATCTATATATCTAACTTTAACATCATCAATATATACTTCTATTTTGTCACCAGTATTACCATAACCTCTTATAACATAAGTGGAATGGTCATCTGCATAATAATATGGCGTTAAAATATCTGGCGTTCCATATCCTTCAACAACCTCAAATTCAACTTTATCACTAGAACCATAATCTATTCCATTTTTTGTTGAAACAAATCTAACATTATGTTTTCCTAAAGATAATTTTTGTATTGGTTGATAAAAAAATCCTGAAGCACCAGTTTTACTAGGCCAAACGCTTAATGTTGTTCTATAAGCATCATCTATATAAACTTTCACATTATAACCACTTTTTATCTCTCCTTTTATAATTTGACCACCATCTAATTTCCCGTTAGATTCTGGGCTAGTTATAATTGGATTAATTTGTTCTAATGCTTTGTTTGTATCTGCGATTATTATAGGTTCTATTGTTGCTAATGTTTTAGTGTCAGATATTAGGTTGCTTGTAACAATTTTGTTTTCATCAGAAAAAGGAGCTACGTTATCAACAATAACTTCTTCTGCAAAAACTTGCTTTATATTAAATAAGGAGAAAATAAAGACTAAAACAAGAAAAGTAATGATTTTATTTATTTTCTTCATAATATCTTAAAATAATAAATCATACTTAATAACGACCTTTGTCCTTTGATGAGTATAAGAGTTAATTAGTTTTATTAATTGAAAAGCTTTATATCTCAAATTAAAACTTTTAACTTTTTAACTTTTTTTTAATGTTCGTTTAATGAATTCAGCCATATAATCCAATACCAACAATATTATTTCATTAACCAATACCTTACAATATTTGTTTTTATCATGCAATGCAGTTATACACAGAGAAAAACGACAAAAGTAAGTGTCGCATACATGCGACATCTAACAAAAAATAATATTAATTTGATATGTGATATATATAAATGATAGAATACTCTTTATTAAATTGTTTTCTTTTTTCATCCGGCCTTCGCTAATATCCTACGTTAAAACTTCAGATATTAAAGAAGCTTTGGCGGATAAACCCATAATAATTATACTTAGATAAAAAATGATTCTTAATAAGGCATTAGAAACCCTTCAAAAATATTTTGGTTATTCTAATTTTAGACCTGGGCAAACTGAGGTTGTTCTTAGTATTTTAGAAAAAAAAGATACTGTGGCCATAATGCCTACTGGTGCTGGTAAATCTATTTGCTATCAAGTACCAGCTTTATGTTTTGATGGTGCTACTATTGTTATATCTCCCCTTATAGCACTTATGAAAGATCAAGTAGATACGCTTGTTTCAAAAAATATTCCTGCTACTTTTATTAATAGTTCTCTTAATCTTGAAGAGGTAAATTGTAGGATAGAAGGCATTAAAAGTGGTTTATATAAAATCATTTATGTTGCACCAGAAAGACTTACTAATCCTTATTTTATAAATGACTTAAAACAATGCAACATTTCTATGATTGCCGTTGACGAGGCTCATTGTATTTCACAATGGGGTCATGATTTTCGTCCTTCATATACAAAAATAAAATCATCTATTGATAAAATTTCCGAAGGAAAGGAAAAACCAGTCATCGCTGCGCTTACTGCTACTGCTACACTTGAAGTAAAAGAAGATATTATAAAACAATTAGAAATTGAAAATCCAAGCACTTTTGTTTCTGGTTTTAAAAGAGATAATCTTGAAATTATTTGTGTAAATGCAAAAAATGATTCTGACAAAGTTGAAAAGGTTGTAAATATTTGTAAAAAAATTTCAGGACCAAAACTTATTTATGCTACAACAAGAAAAAATGTTGAGGATATTTTTCAAAATTTACTTGCTCATGGAATATCAACATTACAATACCATGCCGGCATGACACCAGAGGAAAGAAAAGTTGCTCAAGATGTATTTCTTGGTGGTAGATGTAATTGTATGGTATCAACCAATGCTTTTGGTATGGGTATTGATAAATCAGATATTAGATTAATCATACATTGTAATATGCCAGGATCAATTGAAGCATATTATCAGGAAATTGGTCGTGCTGGTCGTGATGGTAAAAAAAGTTCTTGCGTTTTGCTTTACAGTTCATATGATAGATATGTTCATGAGTTTTTTATTGGAAACGAAAATCCTTCTAAACAAAATATTGAAGAGGTTTATTTTGCCTTGCTTAATAAATCAATGGCGGATAATACGGACGAGATTTCAATAACTACAAGCGAAATTATGTACGGCGTTAGTGAAAATATAAGTGACATGGCTTTATCTGCTTGTTTAAAAGAATTAGAAAGACATGAACTTATTAAAAGACTTGGCGATTCTGCTAGTGAAGTAAAAATAAAGTTACTTGATTGTTTTGATAATCAAATTCAAAAAATTAGTCCTAGGGCAAAAACACAACAAGAATTATTAATAACTTTAAGAAGAGAATATAATCTTGAAAAATTAGATCAAGAAATAGAATTTAATTTAGACGAATTTGTAGAAAAAATTGGCGGAAATAGAGATAGTATTTTAAGAACAATAAACACTTTAAATAAATCAGAAATTATAGAATATACCCCAGCAAAAAAAGGAAGATTAATAAAAATATTAAAGAAAGAGATAATATTAGGACTTGATGGAGTTGAGCTTGAAGACAAAAAAGAAAGAGCTTTAACAAAATTAAACGTCATGGAAGAATATTGTCTTTCAAATGTTTGCCGTCATAAATTTATTCTTGGATATTTTGGAGATAATATTGAACATATAGATAATGACTGTGAAATGTGTGATAATTGTCTTAAAAAAAGAATGAAAAAAACAAAAGAAAATACTACCAAAACATCTAGCCCGTTTTAATAATTTAAAAATCCAACATAATATTGTTGGATTTTTATTTTAATTAAATTTCACTTTAATTTTAATTGTCTTTTCGTACTCTGGTAATCCTGATGGATTATCATTTTTAAAAATTAAATAACCTTCTTTTTCATTTTTATTATCAAATATTATTTCTTCTGTTTCAAATGTTACAAAATCTTCGGTTTCCCAGCCTGGTGTTATTTTTGTAGTTGTTTGTCCTAATACATTTCCATTTAAATCTTCAACAATAATTGGAAATGTTCCTTCAAAAAAATAACTTCCCTTCATTTTGCCCTTTATAATTTCTTTGTTATTTAATAAATCATTTTCTTTAAATGTATCTAATTTTAAATCACTATTTTCATAACCTTTATTGCTTTCTTCTTTATTATCAATGTCTATACTTTTAGAATCACCACATGGCATATTTGGCTTTACCAAATCTGGATTTCCATGCTTAATCCATTCTCCATTATTACAAACCCAATTATCTTCTCCAGAAAATATTCTTAAACAAACTACCGTAGTAATAGATATAATTATAAAACAAAATATCGATATAATTATTGTTTTTAAATTTTTTGGCATTTATTTATATTGTTATTTATTATTTTTAAAAAATCTTTATTTTCTAATATTTTTTTAAACCACGTTGTATATTTCGTCTGATTCTCTTCTATGTCTTTTTCTAAATATTCCATTGTCATCCATTTATGACCTTCTACTTCTTTTATGTTTGGTATTGGATTACTATTATAGTATCCGATAAATACGTGATCAAATTCGTATTCCGTTAAACCATTTTCATATTCTGATTTATAAATAAACGAAAATATTTCTTTTAATTCTGTATCAAATCCCATTTCTTCTTTTAGTCTTCTTATTGCCGCATCAGAAATATTCTCATTTGGTAATGGATGAGAACACACAGTATTTGTCCATAAACCACCAGAATGATATTTATCTTTTGCTCTCTGTTGCAAAAGTAATTCACCTTTTTGATTAAATATAAAAACGGAGAAAGCTCTATGTAATAAACCTTTTTCGTGGGCTTTTATTTTTTCTTCCAGACCAATTTCATTATCTAATTCATCTACCAAAATAACATTTATTACCTCCATAATATTATTTAAATAAATAATTATATATAAAGTTGTTTGAGATAAAATATAATATTGCAGCGTAAATAATATCTAAATACAAAACGCTTAACCATTGAAACACGTATAATATTATAACAAATGGATATCCTATTATTGCTAATGGGTTTTTAAATATATTTTTATTAGTATCATGAAATAAATTTTTAGCATCTTGTTTACTAGGAAAACAATTTACAGCAATTGCAACTCCTAACCATATAAAAAATATTGCCTTATTTTGACTCGCTTGAAATATATTTTTTGATATTAAAAAACATATTATTGAAATAATTGTTCCGAAAGTAAATGGTCCAGTTGAGATTAATAATGCCTGTAAAAAATTTCTTGGTTCTTCGTGTTCTACATATCCCGCAGGATTTCCAAATCTAAAATAACAAACCTTAAAAACTTTTATTCCAGTTAGATGGCAAAATATTTGGTGTCCTAATTCATGAAATATTACACCTGGAAAAGTTAGTAATGATATAATCTTTCTAATCATATTAAATAATATGTTTATATTTATTGTATTTAAGTATATAATACCTATACATTATATTCAAACTATATGACAAAATTATTTTTAGAAAAATTAAATGTTTTAAAAAAGCATGGAATTAAAAATAATATTCCAAATATTTCTTATGAGATTGGGATGTTTTTAAATATGCTTATAAAAAATAAAAAAATAAAAAATGTTTTAGAAATTGGAACAGCTAATGGCTATTCTACTATATGGATGGCAGAAGCATTAAAAGAAACTAATGGATCAATTACAACCTTTGAAGTTTCTATTCCATCATTTAAAGAAGCAACTAGCAATTTTTCAAACTTCAAACTAAATAAATATATCAACAGCTTGTTCTGTGATTTTCTTGAATACGATTTCAAAAAACTAAAAAACAAAACTAAAAAACTAAAACTATTTGATTTAATTTTTATTGATGGACAAAAAAATAAAACACTAGATTTTTTTAATAAGGCAAAAAAATTAATCAAAAAAGATTCTATAATTATCGTTGATGATGTTATAAAATTTAAAAGTAAAATGTCTGAGTTTTATAATTATATAGAAAAACAAAATGAATTTTATTATCTTGTGATACCAATAGATATAAATGATGGTATTATGTTGATTACAAAAAAATAAAAAAAATACGGAATTAAATTTCCGTATTTTTTATTACAATAATTTTGCCAATTCTGTTATTTCTTTAATTTTTTCTTGATTGTTTTTTGCTATAAAGAAAATAAATTCTTCAAATTTTTTTTCTTCTAATAATGCGTAGTTCCCAACCTCACAATCATTAGTTATATTTTCAGAACATTCTTCATGAGACGGTTTAAAATATCTTTCATAAATTGATCGTATTTTATCCGCTTCTAAATTTAATATCTCGCTAGCTTTATTATAAACTTCCTTTCTACTTATTTTACCATCTTTATATTGTTGATATATTTCTTGCATATATTTTGGGTTAATTATTAAATAATACCTATATATTATATTACGAAATTTATCATTTTATTTTTTACAAATATTGTTTTTTTAATATTTTGTCCTTCTAAATATTTTTTTATTTTTTCATTTGATTTAGAAATAGACTCTATTTCTTCTTGGGAAATATCTTTATTAACCTTCACAATATCTCTCATTTTTCCATTAATAGAAATTACGAAATTTACTTCTTCATCTTGCATTAAAACCTCGTTGTATTCTGGCCATTTTTGTAAATGAATAGATTCACATTGTCCGTTTATATTCTGATATATTTCTTCTGTAACATGAGGTGCAAACGGAGCTAATAATTTTAAATATGTATTTAATAAATTTTTACTTATTGTTTCTTTTGGATAAATATAATTTAAAAGAATCATTAATTGAGAAAGAGCTGTGTGGTAAGAAATATTTTCAATATCTTCTCCCACTTTCTTTATTGTTTTATTTAATAAACTTAAAGTTTCTTTATCATCATTTTCTTCTACTATATTTTTTTCTTGAAGAGACCAAACTCTATTTATAAATCTATCAACGCCATTAATCGCCGCAGTTGACCAAGTTCCGCCTTCTCCGTATGGTCCCATAAACATTATATATGTTCTCATTGTATCTGCGCCGTATTGTTCTATTACATCATCTGGATTTATTACGTTGCCCCATCTTTTGCTCATCTTTCTTCCATCTTCCCCCATAATTAATCCATGTTGAACTCTTCTTTTATATGGTTCTGAACATGGCACAATTCCTGCATCATACAACGCTTTATTCCAAAATCTAGAATATAATAAATGAACTGTTGTATGTTCTGCTCCACCAAAATATATATCAACTGGCATAAAATGTTCTAATTTTTCCTTAGAAGCTAAAGCATTATCATTATGTGGATCAATGTATCTTAAGAAATACCAAGATGAACCAGCCCATTGAGGCATTGTGTTTGTTTCTCTTTTAGCTTTACATCCACACTTTGGACAAGTTGTATTTACCCAAGATTCTATAGCTGCAAGAGGAGACTCTCCTGTTCCTGTTGGTTCATAATTTTCTACTTCTGGAAGTAACAATGGAAGCTCACTTTCTGGAATAGCAACGTTTCCACATTGAGGACATTTTATAACTGGAATTGGTTCACCCCAATATCTTTGTCTTGAAAATAACCAGTCTCTAAATTTATAATTTATTTTTCTTTTTCCAAAATTATTTTCTTCTGCAAATTGAATCATTTGCTCTCTTGCTATAACAGAATCTAATCCAGAGAATTTTTCAGAATCAAATAACACTCCATCGTCTGTATAAAATTTATTATTTATAAATTTTTCAAATAAATATAAATGTAATGGGTCTTTTATTTTATTTTCTAAATCATTTTTATCTAACCATTCTACTGAAAATTTATTTTTTTCATTTTCCTCTAATTTTTGTTCTACTCTTTCTTTATCAATTAATTCAAAATAAAAACCATAAGCTTCTATAGATCTAGCAACATTTTTTGAAAATGCAAAATAATGATGATTTATTTTTTCAGATTTATCAATCAATTTAAAATTTTTATATCCTGTTTCTTCTAATATTTCTCTTTTTGCACATTCTAAAGCATCTTCATTATTTTCTAATCCTCCACCTATCAATAAATTACCACCCAAATCATTACCCCAATTAATGGATAATACTTTATCCGTTTTTGGATCTTTTAATAATGCAACAATACTTTTTCTAAATTCTTCATTCTCTTTTTTAACCCCAGTTACTGGTTCTATAACTGTTTTTATTTTTAAATTGTACTTCTTTGCAAATTCCATATCTCTCTCATCATGTGCTGGCACAGCCATAACCGCTCCTGTTCCATAAGATCCTAAAACATAATCAGCAACCCATATTTCAACTTTTTCATTATTAAATGGATTTATTGCAAATATACCATCAAGTTTTACTCCAGATTTATCTTTATTTAAATCAGTTCTTTCTAAATCTTTTTTATTTTTTGCTATTTCAATATATTTTTCAACTTCTGAAATATTTTTTATTTGTGATTTTAAGCTTTCAATTATTTTATTTTCTGGCGCTAAAACAACATATGTACAACCAAAAATTGTATCTACTCTTGTTGTAAATACCGTTATTTTATCATTTGAATTTTCCATTTTAAAATTTATCTCAGCTCCTTCTGATTTTCCTATCCAATTTTTTTGGCTTGTTTTAATATATTCTGGCCAATTTACATTATCTAAATCTTTTATTAATTTTTCTGCATAATCTGTAATTTTAAGAAACCATTGCCTCATATTTCTTTGTTCTACCTCACTATCACATCTTTCACATTTTCCATTAATTACCTCTTCGTTAGCAAGACCAGTCTTGCACGATGGACACCAATTAATGGGAGCTTCTTTTTCATAAGCTAAACCCATTTCAAATAATTTTAAAAATATCCATTGAGTCCATTTATAATATTTTGGATCTGTTGTGTCTATTTTTCTAGACCAATCAAAAGAACAACCAAATTGTTTAATTTGCTTAATAAAATTATTAATATTTTCTTGAGTAAACGTACCGGGATGTTTTTTATTTTTTATTGCAAAATTTTCTGCTGGTAAACCAAAAGCATCAAAACCCATTGGAATTAACACATTGTATCCATTCATTCTTTTGTATCTAGCAAAAACATCAACCGCATTATGTCCTTTTGCATGACCAACATGAACTCCTGCACCAGATGGATATGGAAATTCAACTAAAGTATAGAATTTCTTTTTGGTTAAATCATCGGATGTTTTGTATGTTTGATTTTCATCCCAATAATCCTGCCATTTTTTTTCAATTTTTTTATGATCGTATTTTTTCATATCATTATCGTAAATATATATTTTATATATCAATACTATCAACAATTATGTTTTTTTTCAATAAAAAACCCGAAATCGTTGATTATGATTTCGGGGCAATGCTAAGAATATTTTAATTCTTTAATGTCTTCTTTAAAATAAATAAAGAAAGAAATTATAAACGATAATTCAGAACCCAAATAATTTATCGGCTGATATATGGTCCAAATTAAAAAAGCTATATTTGCTTTATCTTCTTTTGTTAATTTATTTAAGTCTGATTTTGGTTCTATTAAATCTCTCAACTTACAAATATACAACAAAACATTCATACAACAATTATTTTCTTTAACTTGTTTTTCTGCCAAATCCAAAACTGTTTTTAAACCGTTAAAATAATTGTAAATTTCCACATCGTGGATTAAATCTACATCTTTGCTCTTAACAACAAAGAAACCATTGTAACCACTTACTATATAAGATATATCCTTGTGCATCCATTAACCCTCCGTGATTTATTTATGAATTTAAAATGATTATATCATGACTTTATAATGATTGGAAGGTTAAATAAAAAACGCATTTTACTGCGTTTTTTAGTTTATTTATTTGTAAACTCAACTAAATCTTGAAGCTTTTGCCATTCTTGGTTAACCGTTTGTTGAATTTGTTCAATTGTTTTTTTAGAATTTTCATCTTTAAATAAATGTTTAAATCTATTTTGTCCTTTCAAAAATTCTTCAATAGGTTTTTGATTTGATGGTTTATAATTTAATTTATATTTTCCATCTTCAACTTCATACAATGGCCAGAAATTAGTTTCTGTAGCTAGTTTTGCTATTTCTATACTATTACCTTCTGCAAATTGCCAATTACTTACACATGGTGAATATACAAGTAATAATTTAGGTCCTTTTATAGAAAAAGCTTTTTCTGCCTTATTATAAAGATCTGTTAAATTAGAAACTGATGCTTGAGCAACGTATCTTACATTATGAGCTAATGCAATTTTAATAAGATCTTTTCTCTTTTCTTCTTTTCCTAAAGAATGAGCTTTTCCAATAGGAGTTGTTGTTCCTGCTGCACCAAATGGAGTTGCTGAAGATCTTTGGTTGCCAGTATTCATATAAGCACCATTATCATAGCAAACATAAAGAAAATCATGACCTCTTTCTAAAGCACCTGATAAAGCTTGTAAACCTATATCATAAGTTCCACCGTCTCCACCAAATGCTACGAATTTGATATCTTTCCCTTTTATTTTATTTTTTAATTCTGAGCTTACATTATCTTTTTGAAGATATTTATAGGCAGATTCTAATCCTGTTAATGTTGATGCTGAATTTTCAAAAGCACTATGCATAAAAGGAACACCCCAAGATGAATATGGATATATAGTTGAAGTTACTTGAAGACATCCAGTTGCTGATGTTACGACAACATCTTTTCCTGCTGCAGCTAATACTGTTCTAATTATAGATGGAAACGCACATCCAGCACACCATCTTCCACCCTCAACAAGAGATTCTTGTTCTTTTATTTTTGTAGCTAAATCTTTTGGAGTTATCATAATATTATGATTAGGTGTCGCATGCATGCGACACTTACTTAATTAGTTAATTTATTTTCTTAAACCTATGTATTCCACCTCATTTTCTTTGACCTTTCCTTTTAGAAGATTTTCAAACACTTCTTCTATATCTTTTTGTATGATATCTCTTCCGCCAAGACCAAACACATATGATTGTATTTTTGGAATTTTATTTAAAGAAGAAACTGAAAGTTTAATATCTGTATACAAAGGAGGCATAGCACCTCTACTTAATGCTCTATCTAATACTGCAATACTATTTAAATGAAGATGATTTAATGCCTTAGCAATTTCTTTATAAGGGAATGGTCTAAATAATTTAATATTTAATAAACCAACTTTTTTACCTGCATCTCTCATTCTATCAACAACTTCTTTTGTTGTACCAGCAGTAGAACTAGAAACAATAATGGCAACTTCTGCATCATCTAATCTATATTCTTCAAATAATTCATATTTTGTACCAGTAAGTTTTTCTAATTCTTTTCCTATTTTTAAATATTCTTCAGCAACAGACTCCATTGCTTCTATTCCTTGGTATTGTGTTTCAAAATAATAATCTTGCAATTGAATTGGACCAACTGTTCTTGCATTATTAGTATCTAATAAAGGATTTTTTGGTTTATATTCTCCTATAAATTTTTTAGCAGAATCATCGTCCAATATATCAACTCTCTCAACTGAATGAGATGTTATAAAACCATCTTGTAAAACCATAGCTGGCAAACTTACTTTTTCAGCAAGTCTTATAGCTAAAAGAGTATTTTCATAAGCTTCTTGGGCTGTTTCTGAAAATATATGAATCCATCCAAGATCTCTACAATACATTGAATCTGCGTGATCACAATGTATATTAATTGGGGCTCCTAATGCTCTATTAGTTACTGGCATAACTATTGGCAATCTAAGACCTGCAACAGCTCCAACAATTTCCCACATATATGCAAGACCTTGTGATGAAGTAGCCGTCATTGCTCTAACTCCAGCAGCTTGTGCCCCAGCAGTTATTGATAATGCGGAATGCTCTGATTCTGTTTTAACTAATTCAGTATCTACAACACCGTTTGAATAATACTCAGAGTATTTTTCAACTATAGGTGTTTGTGGTGTTATTGGAAATATAGCAACAACACCTGGGTTTATTTGACGCATAGCTTCTGCAACCGCATGCGCACCCGTTAATGCTAATGTTATTTTTGACATATATTAATTAAATTATTTATTATCTTCTTTCTCGTCTGTTTCCATTTTTATACATTTAACTGGACAAACTTTTGAACATACTGAACAACCCTTACAATAATCTAAATTTATAGAACCTCTTTTTTTATCTTTTGTTATATCAATACAATTTTCTGGACAATTCAAAACACACATTGCACAATGTATACATTTTGATTCATCTATAACTGGCTTAAAAGTTCTCCATGCACCTGTTTTAAAATTTCTAGAAGATTTTGGAGTATTTATTATTCCTCCTTCTTCAATTTCATGAGATGTTTTTAAATTTGACATAGTTTTTTTATTAATTTTTAAACAAGAGACTTTAATCCCATATCAATGGCTTTTTGATTTGCTTCAACGATCTCTTGTCCTTTTCTTGCAAACTTATGAGCCATATCATCTTTAAGTGCATCTATTGATATAAGTTTTGTAAATCTACATAAAGCACCAGAAATAGGAGAACCTGGTTTATTAGCACCTATAGTTTCAAGCGAGATTCTTGTGGCTGGAATTATATATAACTCGCCTTTATATCCATCAAGTATAGACAATATTTCTTCTTTTGTTTTTTCTGTATTAACTATTAATATTCCAGTATTATCCATTCCTTCAACAACATGACCAGAAATTAATAATGTTTCATCTAATACTATTGATATGTCTGGATTTAAAACTGGTTCATGCAATCTAATTGGTCTATTATCTATTCTAACAAAAGCTCTTATTGGAGCTCCAGCTCTTTCTGGTCCATATTCTGGAAAAGCTTGCATATAATTACCTAGCTTTAAAGAAGACTCTGCTATTATTTGAGCAAGAGACTTTCCACCCAAACCACCTCTTGCGTGTATTCTAATTTGTAACATTTTGTTTTGGTTAATATTTATAAATCAAAAATGTCGCTTAAATAGCGACACCTACAACAGCAACTTTATTTTTCTAAATGAATACATGCAACTGGACAAACATCAACCGCTCCTTGAGCTGTAGGTACTTGATCTTCTTGAATTTCTAGAACACCTCTTTCATCTGCATCATATGTTCCATTGTTTAAAGTTATTTTATCTTGTTCACTAAAAAATTCTGGACATACTGAAACGCATGCTCCGCAGTGAATACATTGATTTCTATCGTGTATTAATTTAGACATTTTTTAAGATTAATTTTATTAAATCACCTCCGAGAATTGTATCATAATTTAGAAAATCAGAAAAGAGTTCAGTTTTTTTATTTTATCAAATTATATAGACCTATACCAAAAGAAACGGAGACATTTAATGATTCTTTAACTTTTCCATTCATCGGTATTTCAATCATTACATCAATATTTTCTAATATGTTTTTAGATATACCATCAACTTCATTTCCAACTATAAATAAAATTTTTTCTTTTGGAATAAAATTATATATTGAATATATTTTTAATTTTTGGTTTTTATTTTTTAATTTTTCTAACTTGTTCTCGTTTAATTTTTCTAACGCAACTATTTGAAAACCTTCTGATTTTAATTTATTAATTAATCTCACTGGCTGCTTCACAGTCTCCCAATCTATCGCTAATTCTGCTCCCAAAGCTGTCTTCTGCATTTTTGGATGATTTGGTGTTGGGGTATATCCTCCTAAATATATTTTATTTACAAAACCAAAACCTTCGCTAGTTCTAAAAATAGAACCAACATTATGAATTGATCTTATTTTGTCACAATATACTTGAACCGTTATAGAATTTGCTGGCATAATTTATAATTTTAAAATTCAAAACTGAAAAATTCAAAACAAACCTCAATTTTAAAACCTCAATTTTAAAATTCAAAACAAAATATAAATATCTATAGTTTTTAAATTTTTAGTTTTTCAGTTTTAAAATTATCTTATTACATTTCAAAAAACTTTGTTTTGAAATTTATCTTTGTATCCTTTAATCCCCAAGTAACAATCAACCCTGATACTATTATAATAACTCCTAAAAATAAGAATAAAAATTTTGTATTAAAAAATATTAATATTAAAGAAGATATAATTGGTCCTATTATATAAGCCAACGAACTCATTGATTTATAAAAACTCATAAGATCTAAACTTTTTGAATTTGTGTTTTTGTAAAAATGAACATCTCTCATAACTTCTAATATACTTGCACCAATACGAGTACAAAATAAAGCAATTGTAAATGTTATAACATCTTTTGTAAAAAATAATGCGATCGTAGATAATCCAGTAACTATTATAGATGTCATAAGTAGCTCTTTTTGTCCCAAATATTTGTCTGCAATTTTTCCTGCTGGATATTGAAAAATTACGAATGGTAATAATATTATTGCCAATATTATACCTATTTTATCCCATGACAATCCTAATGTTTTATTCATATATATTGGTGTATATATACTCATCCAACAATAAAATATATTTAATATTAAACTTACCATACTAATTCTAAATACCGAATTGTTTTTGATAATTTTTTTTAATTTTATATTTACAGTTTTAGTTGCTGTAATTTTTATATGCTTAAAGTGTCTTATAAAAATAACAAATGTTGGTATTGTAAATAATATTGAAAGTATAAATAAAAAACTAAATCCAAATTTTTCTAATAAAAAACCTGCCGATAGTGGTCCAAATAAAAATGTAAGATTCATTATTGTCCATTGTAATCCCTTAGTATCTCCAGTTGAACCATCTAATGAATATTTTTCTACATAATAATCTATAAAAACATAAACCAATGAAGACGTAACCTGATAAAGAACAATAGTTGAAGCTATTGTGAATATATTTTGTTTTATTATTAATTGTAAAATTAATGATAAAAATAAAATTATCATATCAAAAACAACAGATCTAAATAATCCTATTTTTTTTACTATTTTTCCAAAATAGAAAACTAACAAAAAACAAATTGTATTTGAAATTAAATAAATAACACTGACATATTTGTCTTGTATAAAATTAGATAAATATGATGAAAGTACATAAGATAATAGTGCTGAAGCAAAGCTGAAAAATGCACCTTGGATAAATAGTAATTTTAATTTTGATTTTCTTGTAAATTCTATTTCTGTTTCTAATGTATTATCTGTTTTTGTTATTTCTTTTTTAATTATAGAAGCCTCTTTTTTAAAACCTTTTGACATTTTTTATATTAACCTTTTAATTAATTTAAATTTTTATAAACTCAATTTTATCTTCTATTGTATCATATATTATAAAACTTGGCTTATCGTGTCTTGCCATAATATCTCCTGGATTAACTAATCTCGTATCACCTAATAGTTTAAAACTTTTTCTATGCGTATGACCAAAAAATATTATATTATATTTTTTAAGACTTGCTAAATATTCTGCTACTTTTGGAAGGTGTGTTATTGATATTTTTATTTTATCTATTTCTATTTCACCTATATCTTCAAATAATCCTATGTTGGAATTTTTACACATCCTTTCTAATTCTGGGAAATAATCATTATTTCCACAAACTGCATAGATTTGTATTTCTTCTGCTTTTAAACTTTCTATTGTTTTTGTTCCTATATCTCCACAGTGAAATAAAAGTTTTATATCGCGTGAACGAATTTCTTTTAATGCTTTTTCTAAACGAAATAAATTGTCGTGAGTATCTGAAATAACAGCAATTAACATATATAATTATTTTATTTAAATAATTATACAATAAAAATAAGCGATTTGAAATCGCTCATTTTGTTATTTGTTTGATTCTTCACTAACTCTTTCTACGTATTCTTCTGTTTCTGTATTTACATTTATTAATTCTCCTGTTTTTATAAATGCTGGAACTTTTACGATTGCTCCTGTTTCTAATGTTGCTTCTTTCATTACTGATCCGCCGGCTGTATTTCCTCTATCTACTCCATCCATTGTTTCTGTAACTCTTAATGTAACTTTTAAAGGCAAAACTGCTTTTACTGCTCTGTCATCTAATTTTAAGATTGTAACTTTTTGTTCTGCTTTTAAGAATTTTAAATCTTCACGACAAACTTCTATAGGTAGTTCTGTTTGTTCAAATGTTGTTGGATCCATAAAATATGCAAATGTTCCATCTTCATATAAATATTGAGCTGTTCTCATTTCTGTATCTATTTTTTCTACTTTATCTATGGAATTGAATGTTATATCTAATACTTTTCCATTCATAAGGTTTCTTACTTTTGTAATCATTCTTGCTCCGCCTGATTTTCCTAACTTTAAATGTTGGAATTTTGTAACTACAAATGGTTCACCGTTATATTTAAAAGCTGTTCCGTTTTTGAATTCTCCAGTTTCTATCATCATATCATTTTAAATTATTTTATTATTTGTTTTTAAAAATTAAAAATATTGTACTAAAATTAGTTAATTTAGTCAATATTTACTTGAAATATTGAGCATTATGCTTCGTGTATCTTTGTAGCTGTTAGATAAAACTTGTTTGTTGATTTTTCTATTCTTATTATTTTGTAGCCGATAGATTCCAGAAGGTTCTCATAATACACAGAATTATACTTGCAATGAATGCCCATTAATCTTTCCCAATCATGATTAAATTCAACTATTTCTCTTAATTCCTGTTCGTTTGTAAATATTTTTTTAAAATTATCAATATCAATCTCATCTGGCATATTATATTCAGATATTATTAAAACCTCTGGCGAAATAGAAATTATTTGTTTTTTCAAGTCTTCTTCTGTATTAGTTTCTAGAAAATGATGAAAACAAAAATTTGAAATTAACAAATCAAATGTCTTATTATCTAATTCTTTTTGATGGCTTAAATATTCTAATTTAACATTACCAATATTAGATCCGTCTACAATAGATATTCTTGATGTTTTTTGATATTCTTCTAATTTATTATTATCCGTATAAATTGGATCATAGCATGAAAAATCTATTTTTTCTTTTGCTCCACCAATAAGAGCTTTTGTCATTTTTAAATCACCAGAACCAAAATTTAAAACACTCACTTTCTCTTTGTTTTTTTGAATGTTTTTAATTATTAAATCAAAGTCTTTTAACATACCATACATTAAATTTAAATCTTTTAAATTTGCTGGCATTTTATTTTGTTTTGTTTCAAAATTATTCATTGTCTATTTTCTTTTTGTTATTTTTACTATATAAATATATTATACTATTTTAATCATAACATGAATGGACAAAAAAGATATTATAATTTTATCAATAGAGACTACTTGCGACGATACTGCGATTGCTATTTGTAAATACAATAACAATTCTTTTACTGTTTTATCAAACATAATATCTTCTCAAATTAAAGATCATAATCCTTTTGGTGGCGTAGTTCCAGAACTTGCTTCAAGAGAACATATAAAAAACATCATCCCCGTTTTAGACAAAGCTATAAGTGAAGCTAATATAAAACTTGACGATTTGGATTATATAGCTTTAACAAATAAAGGTGGTGGACTTGTTGGGTCTATTATTGTTGGCATAGAGACAGCTAAGGCATTATCTTATTTATTAAACATTCCAATAATCTCTGTTAATCACATAAGAGGTCATGTTTTAATTTCTATGATTAAAAATATTAATGAAAATAAATATGAAATAATAGAACCAGATTTCCCTATGATGACACTTACTGTATCTGGTGGACACACTCAAATCGTTCTTATTAAAAATTTTTTTGAATGGGAAGTTATTGGACAAACCTTAGATGATGCAGCTGGAGAGTGTTATGATAAGGTTTCAAAAATATTAAATTTAGGATATCCTGGTGGTCCTATAATTTCTAAAATGGCTCTAAATGGAAATAAAACAAAAATTAAATTCCCAAGACCGATGATTGGTTCTGGTGATTTTAATTTTTCGTTTTCAGGACTTAAAACTGCTGTACTCTACTCTACCTCCGCTGAAGCTATGGTAGACAAAGGAACAACAAAAGAAGATATTTGTGCAAGTGCGCAAGATGCTATTAATGACGTATTAACTAGAAAAAGTTTGAAGGCTATTGAAAAATATTCACCAAAAATATTTATTTTAGCTGGTGGTGTTTCTGCAAATAAAGATTTAAGAGATAGATTGAAAAATGAAATTGAAAAAAATACAGAAAGTAAATTTATGATGCCAGAAATTCAAAATTGTATGGATAATGCTTTAATGATAAATATTGCTGCCTATTTTAATTTAAAAAATAACACTGGGCTATCTGACTATAAAAATATTGAAATGAATATAGAGAGAAAAGTTTAATATTGAAAAAATACAAGTACGGTGATATTATGTCTTAGCAATATTTTGTACAAAGGAGATTTCTATGAAAAAGACTTCTGTGATTTTACTTGTTGTATTGGGTTTATTTTGTGAAAACCTTTTTTCACAGGCACAAAATGTAATAACATTAGATTCGTTTACAAACAAACTGCTTAACGAGATCATTATTTCATCAAATAATGCAAACGAATTAATGTCTAAATCGAAATCATTAAACAACTCTTCTTCAAACAATAATGAATTGATTGTATCTTTTGATGATTATAGTGTTATATATAATAAATTATTTTCTAACAGTTATACTGCTAAGATTATATACTTCTATCCTAGTTTTTTATATAAAACACTAAAAACGGATTTCTCAAACTATATAGCAGATGATTTTAAAAAGATTTTTTTTACTCCAAACGGAAAACCACATGATTCTGGTTTTGACACTATTGGCTATATGACAAAATATTCAAAAAATGGCAAAATTTATGATATTGAAATGTATCTATTTTTCAACAAAAATGATGGCAAATTCAATTTTGTAAGTTTTCAATTTTAGTATTTAACTTAAATACTATGAATGCAACTTTATTGTTGCATTTTTTTTATTTTTGTGTTATAATATCGTAACTTGACCGTTGGTCATGCAAAAAGACAATTTGAATTATATTTTTACAATAAAGGTGGATAATATCATGAGAAAGTTTTTCGCTTTCATTATTTCTGCTGGCCTTGTTATTTTTTCTATATGTGTCATTTTATATAAAAACAATAACAGCAGGGATGATATTGGTATTTTAAAAGAAATACAAAGAATTTCTGACATCCCCGTTGCTATTGATATTCTAAACGAGATCAATATCAGAACGGATAATCAAAAAATGATGTTAGATATGCTGTTTTACGAAGTTGAATCTGACGCATTAAATTATTGGAGCAACAGCTTGTTCTATTATGAACATACCGCCGAAACCAATGGCCAAGGAATCTACTTTTTCAACAAAGGAAACGGCCCAAATCTCATCGGCATAATGCAAAATAAAAAAATAAAGAAGACGGATAAACTTTATCAAGCAGTATATACGACAAACGGTTTTACCGGTTGCGAAATAGGCAAATCAAGCATCAAAAGTATTTATTCTCGCTTTGGCAACCCCGACGAGAAAGAATTCGATACAAAATATGTATACTACAAAGATAAAAAAAGCATAACTTTCTTTTTCAAAGATGGAATATTAAAGAATATAATGTTAACTCTTTGAAAACAAAAGAGCGAGATCAATCAAGATCCCGCTCATTTTTTTTAATACATACCACCCATTCCCATATCACCTCCCATTGATGAACCATGAGAATTACCACACGAACATTCTTCTTTTGGTTTTTCAGTTATAGCAACATCTGTTGTTAATAACATAGCTGACACAGAAGCTGCATTTTGTAATGCAGTTATAGTAACCTCTGTTGGATCAACTACTCCATTTTCTATAAGATCTTCATATGTATCAGTTAGTGCATTATATCCGTAATTTATGTTTTTATCTTTTAATATTTCATGAGCGACAACATCTCCATTTACTCCAGCATTTTCTGCTATTTGTTTTGTTGGGGCTGATAATGCTCTCATTAATATATCAACACCTATCTGCTCTTCTTTATTATCTAATTTAAACTTAGCTAATACTTCTGTAGCTCTTAAAAGCGCAACTCCACCACCAGCAACTATACCATTTCTTGTTGCTGCTTTTGTTGCATTAATAGCATCTTCTATTCTTAATTTTAATTCTTTCATTTCTGTTTCTGTTGCAGCTCCAACTTTTATCACAGCTACACCACCACCAAGTTTAGCAATTCTTTCTTGAAGTTTTTCTTTATCATAAGAAGACTCTGTATTATCTAATGTCTTTTTAAGCAAAGAAACCCTTTCCTCTATTTCTTTCTTTTTACCAGCACCGCCAACTATTGTTGTTTTATCTTTTGTAGCAATCACCTTATCAGCTTTTCCAAGAACATCTAATTCTACTGTATCTAATTTTAATCCTCTTTCTTCTGACACAACCGTTGCGCCTGTAAGTATAGCAATATCTTCAAGCGTAGCCTTTCTATTATCGCCAAATCCTGGTGCCTTAACTACAAGAACATTAAATGTTCCTCTTAATTTATTTACAACAAATGTTGTTAAAGCCTCTCCATCGCAATCTTCGGCTATAATTACAATATCTTTTTTTCCTGATTCTGCTAATTTCTCTAACAATGGCAAAACTTCTTTTACTGATGATATTTTTTTATCAATAATCAAAATATTTGCATTATTATATTCTGCCGACATTTTTTCTGGGTTTGTAGCCATATAAGGAGAAACATATCCTTTATCAAATTCCATTCCTTCTGTAATTTCTGTATCTATTCCAAAAGATTGTGATTCCTCTACTGCTATTACGCCATCTTTACCAACTTTATTCATAGCATCTGCAATTTTCTCTCCTATTTCTTTATCATTTGCTGATATGCTTGCAACTTGAGTTATTTCCTCTTTGGTTTTTATTTGTTTTGAAATTTTATTTAGATATGCAACTACTTCTTTTACTCCTTTTTCTATCCCTTTTCTTATTAACATTGGAGAGCTTCCTGCTGTTACATTTTTTATTCCTTCAGAAATTATAGATTGAGTAAGTAATGTTGCTGTCGTGGTTCCATCTCCTGCTAAATCATTTGTTTTTGTTGCAACTTCTTTTACTAATTCGGCACCAAGATTTTCAAATTTATCTTCTAATTCTATTTCCTTTGCTATTGTTACTCCATCATTAATAATTTGTGGAACTCCATATCCTTTATCTATTGCTACATTTCTACCCTTTGGTCCAAGTGTTATTTTAACCGCATTTGCTAGTTTATCTACTCCATCTTTTAATTTTTTTCTTGCTTCATCATTAAAAATTATTTGTTTTGACATATTATTTTTTAATTAATTATTAATATTTAATTTAAAAACGGAAAAATCCAAATTTATACTCTTCGAGTATAAGATAAATATATTCGCTTTGCTCATTATTTATCTAAAAAACAATTTTAAAATCTAAAACATTTAAATTTTAAAACAAAACAAGAACATCTATAGTTTTAAAATTTGATATTTAAAATTTGGGTTTGTTTTGAATTTTTGAATTTTTAGTTTTAAAATTTATTCTATTACCGCCAATACATCACTTTCTCTCATTACTAAATATTCTTCACTATCTATTTTTATTTCTGTTGGTGAATATTTACTAAACAATATTTTATCTCCAACTTTTACCTCTAATGGTTTTAATTCTCCTTTTTCATTCACCCTTCCTTTTCCTACTGCTATAATTTCTCCTTGTTGTGGCTTTTCTCCTTTGCTTGTGTCTGGAATTATTATTCCTGACTTTGTTACTTTTTCTTCTTCAAATTGTTTTACTATTATATTGTCGTGTAATGGTTTTAATTTCATATAATATTAGTTAATTTTTTAGATTATTAGCACTCTTAATATTTGAGTGCTAATTTATTGTAATATTAAAAAAAATAATCGTCAATAGATTTTAGATAAATAAAAAAGCGGGCTTACAAACCCGCAGAGATTAACCAATGCTCCAATAATCTCTAACCTCTCTTTGATTATCGGGAAAAAATTCATACAACAACTGTCCAGAAGTAAAACTTTTTCCATCGCTTGATTCGCCATACATAATCACGCGATTTTTCATAATCAATAATTGTTCCTCTAATTTCTGTTTGTCAGAGTCATCAATTTCTCTCTTACCGGATCTTTTAAATACTTCTTTGGTAATATCCATTTCTAGAACCTTACCGGTGCTATTATTAGCCATTTCTTTTATGATAACAAAGACTTTGTTATTAGACTCAAATCTTAGTTCTTGTATTTTTCCCCACGACATAATATTCCTCCCATATATAAACTTTGAAAATTCTGCCTTAAGTTATTATTTTAATATCACAAAAATAAGAAAATTGCAAGCTTATTTTAGCTTTTTGTATAAATTTCTTCTAATTTTTCATAGATTATTTTTTTCAATTTTTCTCCTATTTCATATTCATATCTTCCGTTTCCTTTTTTTATTTTTACAAACTCAAATTCTTCTCCGCTTTCTTCTATTTCTTTTAAACACTTTATTAATTCTTCAATTTTTTTTGGAGCTAATTTCTTTGTTTCAAACCATCCTCTTATATAATTATCAACCCTAACTTTTATATTTATTTTATAGTCAGAACCATCTGCCCTTATGTCATCGTTTGCAATTATAAAAATCATTTTCTTTGATTTTTTAAAACCATCTTCTGTTTTTTCTTCTTCTGTTTTTTCTTCTATACCAACAATATCAGATTTAATATGTGTAAAACTATTTTCTTGTATTTTCTCTTCTTCTGGAATTAAAGATGCTTCAGATTTTAATCTTTCTAAAGTATCCATCATTTTTTTAAATTCTGGATCTTGCTGTTTATTTAATTCTTGTTTTGGAAAATTATCAAATGACATATTATTTTATATTAATATCTCTTTTATTATTATCTATTATATCAAAGTATATATTTTTTACATTATTTTCTGGTATATATTTTTTTATTTTTTCAGACCATTCTATAAATACCAAAGAATTAATATCTCCAAAATATTCTAATACTCCTGTTTCTAACATATTGTCTTCATTGTCTATTCTGTATGCATCAATATGTATTATATTATCTATATTTTGATTTGTAGTTTTTGATTTTTGACTTTTAAGTTGATTTGCAATTATAAAAGTTGGAGAAATTATTTCATCTTGATTTATATTAAAATATTCTGCAACACCTTTCATAAAAGTTGTTTTACCAGCACCTAAATTTCCATGTAAACAAATTACCTCACCACCGTTAAGTGTGGCTGCAAAATTTTTTGCTATTTGAATTGTTTCCTTATCTGAATTAGATATCATGTTTTTAGTTTTCTTTTTTTATTACTTTTTTTATCATTTCTTTATCTATACCACCTATCAAAAATAGTACCACAAAATATATTAAAACAGCTGATGGTAATGTGATAAATATTCCTGCGTGTAAAAATTTTTGCAATAAATATATACCAAGACACATCATTATACTAGCTATTATATTCTTTACTACATTTTTTAATGATGGTAATTCTTTTATTTTTTCATATGTTAACACAAATGCTAACACGGCTATAAATCCTTCTATAAATATTTTTATATAAGGAATTACTTTATATGAATATATTGGAATAAGTGCTAAATATAAAACAACTGATGCAAAAGCAGCTATTCCATATCCACACATCATTTTCTTTTGGTTATTTACCGCTATAACTGTATTTGTAAATATTGCACCGATTGTTATTATTCCCATAACAACACATAAAATAGCAAGGACAGAACCTGCTTGTATGAAATCTTTACCAGCAAGTAATACAACTATATCGTTTGACAATAAACATCCTCCCATCATAATTGGAATAGCCATCATTAACAAAAAATCAAAAGCTTTTTGTAATAAACTTTTAAATCTCACTTTATCGTTTTCTTTAAATGCTCTATCAAATGTTGGTAAAAGAAGACTCATAAATAATGCTGGGATTCCAACATATATATCTAAAATTTTATAAGCTGCACCATATATTCCAACATCAGCATTACCTTTAAATATTGTTAATATAAAAGAATCTGCTCTGAAATAAATTAAATTAAATATAACAGACATAGCAAATGGAGTAGAAGATTTTAATACTTCTTTCCATAATTTTATATCAATTATAAATCTTGGGTGTATATATTTTCTAACACCAAAATAGACCACAACAGTTGAGAATAAGCCAGTTATAGCAGATGCTGCAACCATTGGAATTAATCCTAAATTTAATTTATATAATATAAATATAGAAATTAAAAATGTAATTCTTGCTGCTAATTCTCCCAATATGATTGGCACTGTATTTAGTTTTTTTTGTAAAAGAATAGACCAAACTTGAGAAAAATTTGATACTAAATAACTAAATGAAAATATAAAAATACCAATCACAACATTTGTTTCGTAATGCAACAACAAAGAGAAAAATGGAGTTATTAATATTAATAAATTTAAAAAGAATCTAAGAGTTAGTATTTTATTTAATATTTCTTCTGATTTTTGGTCATCTTCATGAGAAACGTATTTTAAAGTAACATTAGACAATCCAAAATCTAAAAGCACTGATGTTATCTGAAAAAAGGTTAAGACTTTTGTGTACATTCCATATCCTTCTACACCCAAAGTTCTTGTCATTATGCCTATTGCAAGGACACCAAAAAGTATTGAGAAAAATCTACCTATGAATTGTATTGCTGTGTTTAGTGCTATTTTTTTTGCAAAAGTCATATTTTTTAAAAACTAAAAACTAAAATACAAAAACCAAAACAATTTTAATTAATTAAATCGATTTTATTAAAGTAATTATATAGTAGATATAATGTAAATTCAATTATTTATATTTATTTTGGGTTATTTTGTTATTAAACTTGATATTTTATTATATTTTGCTATAATTGTTTTCATGATTTTAAAGTAAAACTTTGAAATACGATGGGTAGTTGGCGGAGTGGTCAATCGCAACAGACTGTAAATCTGTCAGCCTACGGCTTTCGGGGGTTCAAATCCCTCACTACCCACCATAATAATAAAAATATCACGTAAGTGGTATTTTTATTATTATCTTGAATATTTGAGAGGGATTTGAAAAAGAGTGAAGCAAAGCAATAGTATTGCTTTGCGAAACGGCGGAGGTCGCTGCAGGCGAGCACGCGAGTTTATGAAATAAACGAAGCGAGCGGAAGCCGTGAAGCGACCAAACACCCCTCACTACCCACCATAAATAAAAAAATAACTATATTAATAGTTATTTTTTGTTTTTATAATTATTGCATTTGGTATATTTCTTCCTGGTCCAACTATATATTTATCTTCATAATATAGTGCTGACGAACCTCCACCGTCTAAATTTAATGCGAAATCTACTTTGTAATATTCAAATATTTTTGCCAAATCCGATATGTTTGATTTTTTAGCAACAATTAAATATAAAATATTATTTTTTACACCTATTCCACTTCTTAATGTTTTTATTTTTTGACTATTATCTAATGTGTAATTTTTAATTTTATTATATCCATTTGATATTAATACTGGTTCAGAAGATATTAATGAACTAACTTCAAATTTATTTTTTGTTTCAAAATCTTTTAAAGATCTAACGTTACTATCAATAGCATTTTCTTGTGTTTTATATTCTCCGTCTTTATTAAAAGCTAAAATTCCAACACCCCACTTCAACCATTTTATTTCTTTTTCATTTATTAATATTTTTTTGTTTGAATTATAAACTGGATAAAAATAATTGTTTATTTTATTACTACAAGTTTTATAATCTTTTGGGCAAAAATATGAACCATTAATTCCTAAGTCTGCTTTGTAATAATCTACATAATCTTTTAATGATTTTGCTTTGCAATTATTTTTACAATCTTTTGGCTCAGCCGTATCCGTTATAATATCTACTTCGTTTAAATTTATTTTTGCAATCTCTACCTCTATTTCTTTATTATCTATTTTAATTTTTTCATTTTTATAATTTATAGAATTTTCTAATTCTATTTTTTCAGAAATACATTTATCACCTTCTTGAACATATCCTGTATTGCATATACACGTGTCAAAAAATTGTTCTGAATTATCCATACAAGTCATAGCTTGTACTTGTGAACTAAAGAAAAAACAAATTAAAAATATTAATGCTATTTTTTTCATTTATTTATTTTAATAATATTTATATATTATATAGTATTTTTATTAATAAAAAATAGGGCCAATCGACCCTAGGTGTACTATTAGATTTAGAAATTTTCTTCTAAATCTCTCTTGTGAGCAATATTTCTACGTCTCATTAGATCTTCTTTGTATTCTTTTTCCTGATCTTCATCCATATACATCGTTGCCATATTGTCATATTCTAATGATTTATGAAATTCGTCTTTTCTTATCCATAAACGATACCAACATAGTTTTATTCCAGCGTCCCAGAAAAACCATCGGCATCTTTCAAAAAAATCTTGGATTAAAATTTCCATAAAAAGTAATCTATTTTTTGAAAATATAAATCTAAAAAATGCAATAGCCTTATCAATAAAACGTTTCATAGAAACCTCCATTGTTTATTTGAATAAAACTTATCATTACCTAACGAAAAACGCAACTAAACATTATTTTCTTTTTAATATTGTCTTCATTATTCTTTCTTTCACTTTATTTAATTTGTAATTATCAAGTGAATAGAAATTTGGAACGAAGTTTTTTAATATTCTCTTATGCTTTTTAAAGTCGTCTACTATATGATTTATATTTAATATATTTATTTTTGCAACTAATCTATTGAATACAACCAATGATCTTAATACTGTTGCAAGATCTAATATTATTAATATTAATGGAATTAAAAAAATATATCTATAGTTTGTTACTGACACACGAGAGGCAAAAGAACTAAATATTGGGTTTATTATTGTTAATAAGACAAAAGCTAACACTCCCCAATAAATTGAAAATTCTAAACAAATATGACCCTTTACGTTGAGTTTTTTATCGGAATAATCCCACAATCTCATTTTAAATACTTTATCTATAATCACTCCAGTAAAAAATTCTATAACCGTTGAAATAATAACTGAAACCAAAAATACAGCAACATAAAATAAGCTACCTGTTAGGTTTATTTTTGATACGAATGAATCAAGTATCATTATTATAGACAAAGCTGAAAAACCATACATTGGACAGTATGGGCCTTTTAAAAATCCTCTATTTATAAGCTTTTTTGATAAAACAGAACAATATATAGTTTCTATAATCCAACCAATAAAAGAGTATACAAAAAATAGAATTAAAATTTGAAAAAAAATATTCATTTACCTTTTTGTTAATTTATTCATTATAGCATAAATATTTTTTATTTTAATGTTATTAGATATTGTATAAAAGTTTTGTTCTAAAAAAATATTTAATATTAGCTGTTATTTTTAATAATTTAAAAATAAAATGGACAAAAAGTCAAAAAAGTGTTATAATTATACAAGTTAAATAAAGGTTTAATTTAAAAAAATATAATTAATTAAAAACTAATAATTAAAAACAAAAATATGAATAATTTTGAAAATAAAAAAGAAGAATTATCAGCTGAAGAGTTGATGAATGCCAGGGTTAATAAGCAATATGACAAACTTCAAGCAAAATATAACTGGACCTTTGAAGATGATAATGGTCAGATAAGAGATATTAACGGTGTAGAAATAAAAAATGCTATACGCGATGTATTCTCTGCTAAAGACGAAAAAGAAAAAGAAGATTGCTTAGAAAAACTTCAAGCATTAATAGACGAAGCTGCTGATATAAAGAGAAAGAATGAAACACTTAAAGATGAAAAGAAAGCTGCTTAGCTAATTTAAAATAATCACCTACTTTGGTGGTTATTTTTTATTTATATTAAACATTTTCTTGACAAAATAGATATTTTCAATTATGGTATTAAAACAAATTAATGGGAGGTTTGTATGGATAATATTAATGCGGTCTTAATGGATGCTGTATTGGAAAATAATTACAAAAAAGTAAAAACTGCACTGAAAGATGGTGCTGATGCTAATTACCGTATGTCAGATCTAAAACTTACACCGCTTATGAGTATAGTAGGAGACAATATTAATATCGCTAAGATACTCTTGGAACATGGTGCTAACTTAAATGAAATTAGTCTTTTTGGATACACGCCCCTTATTGCCAATTCTAGTATTGGTAATATAAAGGTTGTTAACCTTCTTTTAAGAAAAGGCTGTTCTTTAAATAATAGAAACTATTGTGGAATGACGGCTCTTCATTTTTCTTGCAATGAAGGTTATACAAACGTTACCAAAAGTCTCATAAATTATGGCGCAAAAATTGATATTCAGGACGATAAAGGTAATACACCTTTAATGTTGGCTTTATTAAAAAATCATCCTGACGATGCAATCTTGTTGCTTAAAAACAATGCGAACAGGAAGTTAGTTGATAATGTTGGATTTGATATTGATACTTTTATATTTAATATAGAAGATATTAGTAAAAAACTTGAAATGTCTAGGCTACTTCGCTAGAAAAAGCATACCCCTAAATAATGGGGTGTGTTATTTTTTTTTGTTTAAAAATGATATAATTAATTTATAAAAAAATACTAAATTTATTTATATTTTGAATATTTTAAAAAGGTTATTCTAAAAAAATGGATTTTCAAAAATATACTTCTCTATCATTATCAGAGATAGAAAAGGATTTAAATACTAATTTTTCTTTTGGTTTATCTGATAAAAAATCAAAAGAATATCAAAATAAATTTGGAGGAAATGAACTGGAAAAAAATAAGATCAATGCTTGGGTTATATTTTTTAGACAATTTAAATCTTCTTTTATATTTTTATTAATTGGTGCCGCAACTGTTTCATTTATATTAGGAGAAATTTTTGATGCTGTCTTTATATTTTTATTTATATTAATAAATATAACATTAGGATTTTTTCAAGAATATAAATCATCAAAAACTGTTGAGATTTTGAATCAACATCTTGCACCAATGTGTAAGGTAAAAAGAAATGGAAAATTTATTTCTATAGAAAGTAGATATATAGTTCCTGGTGATATTATAAAACTTGAAGCTGGAGATATAATACCTGCTGATTTGAGAATTATATCTGATTCTAATTTTTATATTAATGAATCAATTCTTACTGGTGAATCTATAGATATTAAAAAAGATAATGTATCTATAAGTCATGAAGTAAAACAATTTTTTGAAGCAACTAATATATGTTTTTCTGGAACAAATGTTAAATCTGGTGAAGCTGAATGTGTTGTTATTGCAACTGGTAAAAATACAGAGATAGGAAAAATAGCAAAACTAGCACAAGCTACTGAAGGCAAAAGTATATTTGAACAAGAGACTGATAAAATTAGTAAATTTATTTTGATAATGGTATCTATTACTCTTGGTTTGCTTGTGTTGTTTAAACTTATTTTTAATCAAGGTGAAGATGCTGTTGGAATTTTAATATTTGCTGTTGCACTGGCTGTTAGTGCTATTCCAGAATCATTACCTACTGTTGTTACCTTTTCTTTATCAAAAGGAGCATACAATATGGCTAAAAATAAAGTTGTTGTTAAGAGATTATCTTCCGTTGAAGACATAGGATCTATTGAAATTATTTGTACTGACAAAACTGGTACTATTACTAAAAATGATATGACTATTAGTGACTCATATTATTATAATGATAATAAAGAAGATTATCTAAAATATTTGTCATTATCTTGTTCATTAGATATAGAAAAAAAGACTGTAAATAATTCTTTTGATCTAGCTATATTTAAAATTATTGATAGCAAAATTAAAAAAAATGTTTTTGCTACTCATAGATTAAAAGAATTTCCTTTTGATCCTCAAAGAAAAAAGAATTCTGTATTAATTAAAGGAAAGGATAAAAACATATTAATAGTTAGAGGTGCTCCTGAAGAAATTTTAAATGCTTGTAGTATTAATAAAAAAGAAAAAGATAAAATATTACAACTACAATCTGAATATGGTATTGAGGGCAAGAGATCTATTGCAATTGCTATTAAAGAAATTTCTGGAAAAACTTATACAAAAGAAGATGAAAATATTGGTCTTGAATTTGTTTCTTTAACTAGTTTTGAAGATCCTATAAAAGAAAGTACTATTCCTGCTATTAAAAAAGCTAAGCAAAAAGGAGTTGAAGTAAAAATTATCACTGGCGATGGAGTTGAAGTTGCTGGTGCTGTTGGTAAAAAAATTGGTATTATCAAAGATGTTGGAAATGTTATCACTGGTGCAATTATAGATACTATTAATGACGAGAATGAATTGGCTTTGATATGTAAAAATAATAATGTTTTTGCTAGATGTACACCAACTCATAAATATAAAATTATTAAAGCATTGGAAAAAAATAATAGAGTTGCTTTTCTTGGTGAAGGAATAAATGATGCTCCTGCATTAAAAGCTGCTCATGTTGGTATTGTTGTGAAGGACGCTTCTGATATAGCTCGTGATGCTGCCGATATTATATTATTGAATAAAAGTTTATCTGTTATTATAGATGGTATTGATCAAGGAAGATGTATTGTTGCTAATATTTCAAAATATATTAAAGCTACTTTAACATCAAATTTTGGTAATTTTTATGCAATAGTGTTTTCTACTTTCCTTATAAATTATTTACCAATGTTGTCTATTCAAATTCTTTTGTTAAATTTATTATCTGACTTCCCTATGATGTCCATTGCCACTGATAAAGTAGACGAAGAAGAAACTAGATATCCATCAAGATTTGATATGAAAACATTTGCAATGTCTGCAACTATTCTTGGTTTAGTTAGTACTTCATTTGATTTAATATTTTTCTTTACATTCTCACGTTATGGAGAAAGTACACTTCAAACTGCATGGTTCATGGGAAGTGTGTTAACTGAATTGATTTTAATATATTCAATAAGAACTAATAAGATATTCTTTAAAGCAAAAGCTCCTTCTAAATTAATTACTATATTAACTATATTTGCGTTTATTATTACTATGATATTACCTTTCTTAGGAATAAAAGAACTTGGATTTATTAAACCAAATATTAAACTATATGCACTTATAATATCTATAACTATTGGATATTTTGTATGTACTGAAATTGCAAAAGTATTTTATTATAAATTATCTAATAAAAATAAGACAGTTTAATACTTGTCTTATTTTTTATTTTTTACTATATTATCTATCTAATTTAATTTTAAAAACATGAAATTTGATTTGGAAAATATAATATTAGTAGACAAACCTAAAGGAATTACTTCATTCCAAGTTATTAGAATAATGAGAGATAAACTTGGTATTAAAAAAATTGGGCACGCTGGTACTCTTGATCCTTTAGCTACTGGTCTTATGATTCTTGGTGTTGAAAAAGGTACTAAAAAATTGGAACAGTTTTTAAAATTAGATAAAACTTATATTGCTACTGTTTTGATTGGTAAAAAAACTTCTACTGGCGATCTTTATTCTAATGCTGAAATTATTGAAGAAAAAAAATTAAATGATAAAGATTTTGATTATATAAAAAATAATATTGATAATGTATTATCTGGTTTGGTTGGAAAGATTAATTTAAAAGTTCCTGTTTATTCTGCTATTAAAATTAATGGAAAGAAACTTTGTAATCGTGTTTTTAAAGGGCAAAAAGTTGAAGCTCCTATTAGAGAAATGACTATTTATTATATTAGATTATTAAATCAATATAGCGATAATGATAATTATATATTGGAAATAGAAGTTAAGGTTTCTTCTGGTACTTATATAAGATCCATTGCTGAAGAAATTGGAAATAGATTAAACTTCCCTGCTACTGTTAAAGAACTCCGAAGAATTAGTATTGATGAAATTAATGTTAATGATGCTTTAATAATAACTTGATTAATATCTATTATTACATTAAACTATTCTTAAATCTCGAAAAATACGGAGGAATAACATGACAACAATCAAGTCAAATTCTATAGTAGGAAAATTTGTTCGTAAAAATATTACAAAAATAGACTCCAAAAAAACATACATTTTTTTAATCTCATTAATCAAAAAACTCAGAAAATACGGAGTTAAAGAACGATGCATTGCAAAAATATTGAACGATTTTTTTGAAAATAAATATTGGAACTTTATTGAGATTAGTAATATTTGGATATTTTCTAATTCCAATGAATATAATATTCGCTATGAGTTGTTAGATCCTGAATCTAGAATTTTAGAATCCAATTTATTTATAAATATTCCGATGGATTTTTTGAAGAAATCATATATCAGATTTTGGACTATCGATGAAAATTCTATTGAATTATTTAATGATAATATCGCCATACCGTTAAAGGTAAATGATTCAATAATAAAACCTACTCCTGAATTTCTTATATTGGTCAAAAAATATGTTGGGAATAATTTTAAATTATTACAAATAAGAGAATTGTTTTATAAATTAGAACCTGGAAAAAGGATGATGATTTGCGGAGCAAGGTTGTATAAAGAAAAAAATGTATCTAAAGGAGTAAGAGAATTCTTTGTAAAGCAGATAGAAGAAAGCATAATTTCGTTTCATTCATTTCGTATAATAAGGAGGTAAACATATACGAAGTGGCGTGGTATGAAATTATATTTAACATAAGCCCTTTTTTTGGGCTTATTTTTTTATGTATAAACTATTGATTTTTTAAATTTTTGGTACTATAATATCTATTATTAAATTTGAATCCGCTTTAGCTATGGCTTCAACGGACAAAAGAATTTAATGGCACTCTCCGCCTTCGCTATGCTGTGGCGGACAAGTGTATATAAAACAAATATAAAATATTTGAATATAATCCGGGATAGCTCAGTCGGTAGAGCAGTTGACTGTTAATCAATTGGTCGTGGGTTCGAGTCCCTCTCCCGGAGCCAATCAGTGAGATAAGCCTTATAATCCTTTACTGGATTGCATTATAAGAATTTTCACTAAAAAACGATAACTTTTTATAGAGTTACCGTTTTTTGTTTTATGTTGATTTTACAATGTTTTATTGGTTCGAGTCCCTATTGCCCTGTTGGTAAGTTTTTCTATTATTTAAAAATCTAAGTTAATATTAATAGAAAATGGTAAAATATTAATTTAATACTATAAATACTGTATTTTTTTGTTTAATTTATTTAATACATCTTCATATTGTAATAATCTTTCATTTTTTTTATCATCCAATTCTGTTTCTTTTAATAAGTTTAGTTCTTTCATTTTTTCATTTATGTATTGTATTGTAAATATTTTGTAAAATATTTTTATTGCTGAATCTAGTGTATAATCCGTTTTTTTATTAAAAAATTTATTTGCAGCCTCTTCTATTGTTTCGTCTACGTCAACAAATCCTGTATATATTTTAGTAAAGCCAAATACTAGATTATATGATATTATTAGATTTAGTTTGTTCGGATGCAAGGCAACTAAATATAATATCAAACACCATGCCTCTTGATCAAAAGACGGGAAGAGACCAACAGAAATTCTTTCAGCTAACAAATCTATATCTTTACTGTTTTTTAATATTCTATCTCTTATAAAAGAAATATAATTATTAAAAAATAAAATTTTAATATTGTCTTCTTTCAAATCATTATAATCTTTTATTTTCCATGCAAAAAATTCCCAAAAACTCATACTTTTACCAACCATAGTAAAAAAATCGTAATTTAGTATTGAGCTAAATACGTATTCTAATAATGATATTTCTTCTTTTTTATCTTTTATCTCATCAAAGAAACTTTTAAAAGAATTAATCAATAAATATTCCATATTATTGTCTTCTAATAAATAAAAGTCTCTAATTTTATTTATTATACGAACTAAATAATTCATTATTTTATAATATTCATGGTCTCTATTGTTTTTACTATATATTTTTCTTAGAATCTTTAAAAATTCAAAGATGAGCCCATCATATAAAAAAATAATATCTATTTTTTTCTCATTAATACCATGTATATAAAAAATATTTAATAAAGATTCTACATTTCCTGCTATTTTAAATTTATCTTTTGCAATAGATTTAATATAAACATCTATAAAATAATTTAACTTTGATATATAAATATCAAAAAATTGACTTTCTAATAATGGAGTTTTTTCACTATTCCAAATAGATTCCCATATATCTTCCAATAAATCATCATCTGTATTTTTCTTTACGAACTCTAATCTTTTTTCATCTATAAACTTTATATTATTTTTTCTACGTTCAAAATTTGTCCATTTAAAAAATAATAATATTATCTTTACTAAATTTATAAATGAAAAAATGAAAGATGAAAAGATAAAAAATAATAAATAATCTTTAAAAATATTATTTATACAATATATAGTTCCTAACAATACTGGAAATAATATAAATGAAAAAAAATATATTAGTATCTTTTTATAATTAACTATTTCATTAAATAATATAATTTGGTCTAATTTTGAGAGGGATTTTTTCTCATCTTGTTGTTGTATAAATACTATCCAAAATGGAAGAAAGAATGTAATTAAAGCCAACCCTATTTGTTGTATCAAAGTTGAATCGATATTTATTACTAAAAATTTATATTTTAAATTAAAAAGATTAAATATAATAACAAAATCTAAAATAATAAAATACAGACTCAACATCCGCGTGTTTTCTTTTTTAAAAATCCATTTAGATACTTTATTATATTTTATTGACCTACTAAATAACATCGATTAATTTATATTGGTATAATTTAATTTATACTACTATTTATAGCTAAATTAATCAACAATCGGCTCCTTGCCTTTTATTATAATTATTTTTATTTTTATCTTTTATTCTATTTATATCAACATCAAAAAATATATCTATAAATTAATCTTGTAATTTTATAACCTCTTCAATTTCTTCATCACTCATTTTTAGCTACTTCAGAATTTTTTCTATACTCATCTATTATTAACATATGTTATTTAATATTAATAAATTTAATGATAGTATATGACCATATACTTTAATTAACAATAAGATGACTAAAAAATATTACTCAGTTAGGACTGGTAAAAACAAAAACTTTTCTTCTTTTGATATAAACATACTTAAAAAACTTTTCCTTGATCTATATAACGAACTAGAAACTGACGGTTACTTTCAAGAGTATTTTGGGTATTCTTGCGTTGATGGAGAAGATGGCCATGTTTGTGGAGCTTTTGGTTATAATATAGAGGATAGAATATATAGAGTGTTAAGAAAAGAACATATGTGGCCCATAAAAACATCAATAGAAAATTATTCAGAGGATGATTTATTTGATATGATAGAATTTTTATATGATTACATTTCAAAACCGGTAAAAAGGCCTAATAATACAGATTATCATTCTTATTGTAATTGTGGTTATCATTATTCAAAATTCGATAAACATTCTGGCCAAATATATTTTATAGAAAAAATAAATGAATTCCTAAGAGAGTATGAAAATAGCTTTGAATTAAACGAAGATGGTCAAATTGTAATAACAGAAGAAAATGGTTTAGGTAATATACATTTAGCAAAATTACCCAACAATACACCGGATAATATAAAAAATAAAATAGAAATAGCAACCAATAAATATCTTATGTCTCGTTCTAACATGGAAGAAAGAAGAATAGCAATAAGAGAACTAGCCGACATACTCGAAGAATTAAAAAAAGACATAACAAAATATCTCGGGAACAAAGACAATGATACTATATTTAATATAGCTAATAGTTTTGCAATTCGACACTCAAATGATAAACAGAAAATAAATTATGATCGTGATATATGGTATAGTTGGATGTATTATTTTTATCTTTCCACTATATATGCAATCTTAAAAATAAGAGAAAGAAAAACTTTAAAATAGTTTTTCTTTTTTATTTATAGAAAATTCATCATTTCTTCATTTTTGGCTGATATAATTGAATATTTTACCTGAAGGTGTATATTTAAAATGAACTTATACATCTTTTTTCTTATCCTTCTGTTCCAATAGATAACAGTCTATTATTGTATTAGAAAATTTATCTAATTCATTAGCTAGTTGCATTATCTCCTTCTCTACTAATGGACCTCTATCTGTATACAAATTCATGCTTATAATTTTTTGTATAATCAAATCTATATTTTCTTGATTCATATATTTTAAATAATATTTAATATTTAAATAATAACACTATGCAAAAAGAAATAAATGAAGATAAAGATTATGTTGTTATAGGAGAAAAAATCATACCCCCTCAAGGCAGAAGAAAGTATTCTATTATAATGCAAGCTGTCCTGCCAAAAAATATGGATTGGGATTATTTTAATAAATATATGGAAGATGTACATAAAATGATTAATGAATTAAATAATAATAAAAATTAAACATGTCAAAAGAAAATGTCATATCTTTATATAAAATAAATACTGAACATGAGGATTTTATTAATACAGAAAATCTATCAGATTTTGCAAATATAATAAAAACTAAATATTCTAAAAAAGAGGAAGAAAAAAATAAAAAAAATAAAAGTAATTATATTGAAATAAATTTACAGAAAGAATTTCATAAGTCAGACCTATTTAATTTGTTTGTTTATCATTCAACAAGAACAAATGAAAATGCATGGAATAATTTTTTAGATGATTTTATTGGTAATGGTAATAAAAATGATTTAAAAAAATTAATAAATCAAAACCATGATATATTAACATTAATACAGGATAAAAATAATCCAAAACTAGTATATGCTATAACAGCAGGTATAGCTTCTAATTTAATTAATTCTTACATAGACGAGTCTTTTCCGTTAGAAGTAATGATGAAAATAATAGACCCAGAAAAGATAAAAAAAGCCAAAAATAGATCATTATCTGGTAGTTATTATGCTAGAGATTTTTATTTTAGAGGAGATTATAAAATATCTTCAACTGAATTTTTTGGTTCAATATGGAAAGATGTTAGCGCATCCATAAAAGAGTCAATATTAAATGATGCTGATTTTAAAAATATATTTAATAACAAAAAAGAAATTAATTGCGATGTTGGAAGTTATTTTAAATTTAGAAAAAAAATAAGCTTAGAAAAATCTTTAGATCTTATAAGTAAAATAAATACTCTACCCGAATTAAAAGATGCTGATAAAAAAGAATTTGATTTTTTAAAATCTGTTAAAATAATAAAAAATAAAGATCTAAAAATAAAATTGGGTAATAAATTATTAGAAGATTTATATAACCACATTATCAAAAATACTGATATATCTTATGATTTGTGCCATAAAAATTATCAGGATTATTTAGAGGCTGATAAATACCAACTTTACTTTGGAAATAATTTATTAGACGAAGATTCTAATCCAAAAGATTTTAATGAAATCATAGATTTCATAAAGAAAAATAACACTCTACCTATTGTTGATATAGATTCATTCTCAAGTGATATTCAAAAAATACAAATAAAATCAATAAATCAAACTTTTCCTGATAAAAATTGTACTGATTGTTTTATTGGACATTTAAATGGAGAAATTAGTTATAATTCAAAAAATTATTTTATCATTGATAAAGAGTATTATGAAATAGAAGACTCATTTATTAAAACATTACAAGATGATTATTATGGTTTTATATCAAAAAATGGCTTAATAGAAAGCTTCTTGAATGAATGGAAAGATGGGGAGACAGAGGATGAATTTAATTTTAGTCATGACAAAAATGACAATTTTTATGTTGGACATAAAATATTTTTTAAAAAAATAGAACTATTTGATATATTGCATGTAGATGATAAAAATAAAGAACTATACTTAATACATGTTAAAAATAAATTAAACGGATCCATAAGAGATTTATGCTCTCAGTTAAGAAATTCTGCAAAAATAATAGAAGAAACAACAAAAAGTATAGATAGCAACTCTTTAATAGAATATTATAATACTGCAATAACGCATAAAAGTTGTCAGGAAAAAACAAAGGAAAAATTAGAAGCACTTAGCAAAGAAGGATTTGTAGATATATTCAAAAAATATAAAATAAATCATATAATAGCTTTTAAAAATGATATTGAGCCGTCTAAAATATCGTCAAATATATCAAAATTAGAAATAATAAATACAAGAGACTATATAAAACAGTATAATGCGGATTTTAAATTAATACATATAAATAAATTAGTCGCTGCAGAAGAAAAATAATAACGACCACTTCATTGTAGCAATGAAGATATCATTAAAATAAAAATTAAATAATAAATATGTCAGAAAAAACTACAGCCATAATAGATAATGGCAAAAATAATACTTATATAAACCTAGACACAGAGGGTTTCGATATTGGAATGATTGCTAATGGAGAAAATACATTTGTTGCTAACGCAAAACATAAGTCAAACGTGGATAATAATATGCAAAAAAATAATTATATATCTCAAGATGTGATAAATGAATTATCAACAATAAAAAGAAAGGATATTGATTTAACAACATTAATAGAGCTTTGTAATTCCATTAATTTTAATTATTCTAATGGAAAAAATCTTGCAACTATAATTTTACTAAGAATTATCTTAGATCATATCCCCCCAATATTTAATAAATCAGAATTTCAACAAGTTTTAAGTAATCATAGTTTTGGTGATAGTAATAAAAAAACTATATCTAGATTATCTGGTATAAAAGATATATGCGATAAATACATACATCAGCAGATTAGTCATAAAGAATTACTACCATCGAATGAATCACTTATAGTTTACTGTCCTAGCTTTGAAATTTTATTACAAGAAATTATAAAGTTATTAAATAAAGAGGATTATAAAATAGTAGAAATCAAAAAAGATATTGTACAAAAAGAAGGAAAAAAGACAGAAGATGAAAATATAAATAAAAAACCATTTGGTATATATGCTGGAATAGAAAATGTGCTTGAAATGAATTGGGAAGTTTATACTAGTTCATACGGAATAGCTGTAGACGGTCCATTTTGTGCATCAAATATAAATGGGAAAGAATGTAATTATAAATTAGACTTCAAAATTGATGGACTTGGAGAGGGCGATCCATATTCTTTTTCATACTATGAATGTCTAGATTGTAATTTTAAAAGTCAAGAATTTTCTGAAATAAAAGAAGAAAAAATAAAAGAAAAGGTTATAAAAAAATTGGAGGCAAAACAAAGACGAGGAGAATTAGTAAATATAGACTCTTATGTTTAATATACAATAATTAATATTTTATGAGCTACATACCTATAGAAAAATTTGAAAAATTATTAACTGAATACGGAAGGGCTTTTGCCCTTGCTAATGTTGTTGAAAACAGCTTAGATTCCCTTTTAAAAACAAAATATAATCTTTACAGATCTGATGTTATCATAAGTAAATTTCTAAATGAACTTATGATAGGCAAAAAAATTAGTATAGTTGAAGAATTGAAGCTAATACCAAAAACCTTAATAAAAGATTTATATAAACTAAATAATCTTAGAGTTATTTTAGCACACGGCACAACGTCAGAAGAGAGATTGATGAAAGATGTAACCAAATCTACAGGGAAACTATTTATAGAATACAAAAACAAAAAAGAATTTGTTGATGATAAATTTTTTAATGAAATAATTGACTTAAGTAGATCTATATTAGATAGATTGCATGAAGAATCTATAAAAGGTTTAGTTTAGAAAGATCTAATATGCTAAAAATACTTAATAAAATATACTTATCTAATATTAGCCAATAATTATCAATACAAGTCAACCAAATACTACGCTACGTACTGTCCAATTTGTCCAATTTTTTCTATTGAAAAATGAGATGCGAGTGCATCTCATTTTATATTCTCTTAAGTACCAAAACGCTTGCTGGTGTTGAACTCAATGCGTACCCAACGCGACTGTTGAGCCAAGCGATGCACCCTATGCGGGTGCATTTTTTTATTGTAGTATATCAAGATAATGTTAGTTCATAATAAATGTTAATATGAAAAAAATATTAGACTCTATTACTTCAATTAACTCATTGTTTTAATAATATAAAAATAATGCTAGATTAAACATGGAGGAACTTATGAATAAAATAATGAGAATGTCTCAAAAAATAATTATCGTAAATAAAGAGAAATTTGAACAAACAAAAAACAACTTTATTAAAGATGGCTTGGATTTGATTCATATAATAACTGACTTTGATGGTACTTTAACTAAGGCTAACTATAATGGAACTAAAAGACCTTCTATTATATCTATTTTGAGATCAAAGGAATTTAATTACCTTGGTGATGAATATCAAGCGAAGGCACATCAATTATTTGACCAATACCATCCAATAGAGATTAATGAAAGTTTAAATATGGAGTTTAGAAAACAAAAAATGGATGAATGGTGGAAGGCTCATCTTAACTTACTTATGGAATATGGTTTAAAATTTGAACACATAGAAAAAGTTGCAAACAGTGGAATAATAGAAATGAAAAATAACTGTAAAGAATTATTACAATTTACGAATACAAATAAAATACCGGCTGTTATAATGTCTGCAAATGCTATTGGTGACACTATTTCTATTTATTTAAATCATAATAAATGCTTATTTCAAAATATATATTATATAACAAATCATTTTAAATTTGATAAGGACGGATTTGCTGTAGAATATTTTTTACCAATGGTTCATTCTTTAAATAAAGATGAAACAATAGTAAAAGATTTTCCTGAAATTTTTAAAATGATTGGACATAGAAAAAATGTAATTTTAATTGGGGATGGGATTGGTGATCCGGGAATGTCTGATGGATTTGAATATAATAATATTATTAAAATTGGATTTCTAAACTCTGATTTAGAAGAAAAACTAGAATATTATAAATCTATTTATGATGTTGTAATTATTGGCGATGAAGACATTGAATTTGTCTTGAATTTTTTAAAACAAATAAAATAAAAATACCCTTCTTTATTTTTAATAAATGTTAATATGAAAAAAATATTAGACTCTATTGCTCCGATTATAAGCAATTCTAAATATATAAAAATTAATAAAGATAATATTGTTAAATTTTCTGAATCTATAACTAAAGAAAATTTAAACTTATCTTATTCCCCTTTTTTTATTTTAGAAAATGCTAAAACAGAAGAAGAAAAATTAATGTTTTCTTTAATTGCTAATGCTATAAATTTTTCATATTGGGGCGAACCGAAATGGACTATAGAATATAATGGCGAATATTATGATGGGTCATATGCTATGATATATTCAATAAAAAAAGCTTTAGCTAATAATATTGATATATTAAATCCTATTTATTTAGAACAATTATCAGAATTTGATTTTAAAAATATTTTTAATGGAAATATAGAAATCCCACTTTCAAAAGAACGTCTTAATATATTAAAAGAAATTGGTTTTGTATTAAACACAAAATATAATGGTTTATTTTCTAATATTATAAAAGAAGCTAATGGAGATGCTTTAAAAATATTAGATATATTAACATTGAATTTTCCATTAGCTTTTGATGATAAATCTATCTATAATAACTTCCCTGTTTATTTTTATAAAAAAGCTCAACTGTTTGTTTATGATCTTTTTTGTTTATACAAAACAAATAATTTATCTATTGAAATTTTTAATTACGATCAATTAACTATGTTTGCTGATTATAAAGTTCCTCAAATGTTAAGAAAATTTGGAATAATTAAATATTCTGAATATTTATCAAACTTAGTTGATAATAAAATTGAAATTGAAAATGGGAAAGAAGAAGAACTTGAAATTAGAGCAAATTCTATCTGGGCTGTAGAGCTTATAAAAGAAGAATTACTTAAAACGATAAACAACATAACATCTGCTGATATTGATTTTTATTTATGGAGATTGAGTCAAAATAAATCTGAAAATGATAAACCATACCATAGATCAAGAAATGTTTGGTATTAAATATTTTAATCGTAATAAAAAATAAGTGGAATTAAATCCACTTATTTTATTTAATATTGTTCTTTGATTTTTTATATTCTGTAATATTAAAATACTACTAAAAATAAATATATTAACAAAAACAATACTGGTATAAATAAATCTATTGGTGTTGCTATTGTTGGTCTATCTATTATTTTTAATGAATCTTTTATTTCAACTATTAATTCTGAAAAATATCCTGGAAATATTAAAAATATTATAACTGCTGAGAAAAAATCTAGACAAGTTATTCCTATTAATTTTATGTATTTGTTAAACATTTTATTTTGTAACTTTAAAACTTTTTAATATTACAGACTCTAAACAATAAATAGTTAGAATACTTTCTTTAGCCTCTCCTGCTTCTATGTATTTATCGCAAAGATATTTGTTATTACACTTACCACATAAATTATTTTTTATATCTTCTAAATTCATATCTAAAGTCCCATTTTCTTTATGAAGTTCATATAATAATTTTAAATATTTTCCTTCTGCAATTCTTGGAACATCATTTCTTCTATCATATCCATACCATTCATATAATCCTTTATTTCCTTTTGAAGAATTACAACTCTTGCATGCCCAAACTGCATTATCTGCTGATTCATTTTTCATTTTACTTTGTGGTATTAAATGATCTAATGAAATATTTTCTATTGAACCACAATATTCACAAATTTTTCCAACTTCTGATTGCTTTGTAAATTCCCTTATTGCACCAGACCACTCCATTTTGCCTGATTGCAATTCTTTTGTTTTTGAAACGATAAAACCGAAACTATCTTTTCCTATTCCAGATGAATCTGCAATTATTTTTGCATATCTATAATATATTAAATCTTTAATTGTTTTAACAATTGATGGCGTTTTCATTTTTGTTTTTAATTATTTGATTTAAATATACACTTATGAATTTTATTTTTCAATATAAAAAACCGGAGTAATAAATTACCCCGGGTATGTTTTTAGTTATTGTACTCCTTTGTGTTTGTTATGCTCAACTTTGAAATTGCGAGCAATCCATTATTATTACTTAAGACATATTTCGGAACGTCGTCTTCAAGTATTGTGTACTTACAAGGTGATTTGCGCCATCCGGTAACATTAGTAATTCTTAATAAACCGTTTTCATATAAATACCATTTGTTAGGAACTTTGATGTAAGTAAAAGCTTCTACATCATCCCCGGTTCTTTCAGAAGAAAAATTTACTGGGCAACTTATAGAAAAGGATGTCGGAATTTCTTCGGGTGGCTTTATAGGAGCCGAGGTACTTTCCATATCCCAATCATCAAATCTTAAAAGATGAGAAAAATTATCATTACACACCAATACTAAAATATCATTTGATTCATTAGCTGGTCTCGCAAGGACAAAGTAAGAGGTTTTGTCTTTTCTTGATTTTATCCTAACAGGATGTACATCAAAAATTTTATTGTCTCTTATCTCTGGAAGATTCTTTTCCCATAACTGAAGGAATACGTCCTTTGAGATATAAGCTTTATAATTTTGTGATAACGGGTTATCATTTTTTACCGCTATCCCAGCACTTATAGAACCATTAGAACAATCGAAAGTATAGCATTTCATTTTGCTATCCCCTTCTTTGTAATATATGATCAGAACTCTTATAAGTTCCATTTTTATGTTATAACATATTTTTGTGTTTTTTTCAAGCTTATTTACTTTTTGACTATCATTCTATAGTATAGTTATCAAATCAAATACCTGGAGGTGTTTAATATGGAAGCTATTGAATTTGTTTTAGATTCTGATAAAGCTGCATTTAAAAAATTTATTGAAGATATCACCAAAGATGGTGAAAAGCATAAAAACTGTACTGTTCTTGATGGTTGTGGCTTTTCAAAAAGAAAAGAAATCACCATATCAGACATGTCTATTGGCGATATTGTGTGTGTTAAATATAATTGTTTAACATTGAAGAAAAAAATCAAGAAAATATTTTTTGGAAATGAAAAAATAATTATTCTTGGTTTCTATGATGGTTTTTATGATGTTTATGAAGGCATTGTACAGGTTGTTATTTATTTGAAGAATAAAAAAATTGGAGATAAGTTTTATCTTATTGGAATTGATTGTTTGGAAAATATTAAGAAAAGAAATAAAAAAAATGAAAAATCAAAATAAAGAAGTTGATAAGCTTTTAAAAAATGATAAGTTTACAAAGCTCTTGCTATTTTAGCTTATGCTATAAAAACTGGGAAAGATAATTTACCTTCTCAATAGATACAATGAGGTGCTAATGCATCTCATTTTTTATTTTAATTTTATATAATTGATATTTTCTTATATTTGTGATAGTTTTCTATAAATCTTTTAGATTGGAGGCTACGAATGAAAAATATTCGTTTTGTATTTATATTTTTCATATTTTTTACAACAAATACTTTATTTGCTGATTCGGAAAATAAAAAATTAATAGCATTAACATTTGATGATGGTCCATCTAGATACACACCTCAAATAGTTGATATATTGAAAAAATATGATATTCCTGCAACTTTTTTGTTGTTGGTAGTATGGTTAAAGATAAGCCTAAAACGTTTGAGAATGTAATAAATTACGATAAAATTCAAATAGAAAATCATACGTTTTCTCATAAAAACTTAGAACTATTAAGTGATAATGATATACGTCAAGAACTATTAGAATGTAATAATATTATTAAAAAATATTACAAAAATGATATAAAATTTTTTAGACCACCATATTTATCAACAAATATAAGAATAGAGAATGTAGCTAAAAAATTAGGATTATTACCTGTTTTTGGTATAGGCGGAAATGATACAGAAGAAAATACTACTTCAAAAAAAATTGTTAGCGAGATATTATCAATGCTTAAAAACAAAAGTCAGATAATAATATTACATGATGCTGGTAAAAATATAAAAATCACAATTGAGGCGTTACCAATATTGATAGAAGATTTAAAAGAAAGAGGTTATGTTTTTGTAAGCCTAGACGACTTCTACAAAAGTTAACCTTGTTTACACACTCAAAAAAAATGAGTGTGTTTTTTATTTTATTTAGCCCCTACTTGATTTAATTGTTTCTTGAAGATATTTCCAAAAACAAATCTTACGAATGGTTGTATAAAAAATAATTGTGTGAAAAATGCAAATGGGAAATTAATAACTATTTTTTGCATCCATTGTGCTAAGAATTCTGTTGTTATTCCATCATAAAGAATTGTTGCTATAAATGACATCATTGGACACATTAATATCATTGTAGAAAATACCATTATTGTAATTGTTATATATTCTTTTTCTTCTCTTGGATTAATAATACTAAATGCTATCTTTGGTGCAATTGGACCAGCTACAAATACTGCCAATAAAAATGCGAATAAAATTTCAATTGGAATTACCCTAAGTGAACTTATAAAAACCGAATTAGACATACCACCTTTTTCTATTGCGATACTATAAAACACAAATAATGGTACGGTAATTATTACTGTTAAAAGAGAAAAAATGACTTTTTGAAATTTTGTCGTTGGCATAAATGCTTTTTATTTTAATAATTATAAACTGAGCAAAAACAAAAATGCGTAGGTCCAGACCTGGACTTACGCATTTTATTGCTACTCGGTAGTGAATTGATTCTATCAGAATAATATTTTTATGTCAAAATTATTATAAAGAATTATCTAATATACTTGTGTTTGTTGATTCTTCTGTCTTTGTAGCTCCGCAAACTTTTCTATCTTTTACATATTGTGTCCATGCATCATTTTTGCCTTTTGTGAAAGCTGCTTTTGCTTTTGATATATCTGATTTATATGTTGTTGCTAAATCTTCAAAGGCTTTTGTTTTTTCTTTACTGTTTTTAATTGTTATTGCAACTTTTTGAATTTTTAATCTATTTTGTATAGCTGTTTTTAAGGCAGTATTTTCTATATCTAATAGGTTTGATATTGACGTATCTCTTTTTGTTATAGCATTTTGTACACAAACATTAAACAATTCTTCATCTAAATTTTTTGTCGTTTTGCTTGTTGTTGTGCTTGTTGTAGTGCTAGTATTAGTAGTTGTTGTTGTGTCTTTTTTAACAGTTGCATCATATAATTGAGAAACTAAAGATCTAACCTGATCATCAGTCATTTTGTTAAACATTGCTTTCATACTATCTGGAATTAATTTTAATAATTCTGTTCTAGCTTGTTTTATATCCATTTTATTTAAATCCACGCTTACCTTTTTTGTATTAACGTCAGACATTGTGGTGTTTGCAGAAAATACATTATTAAATGGTAATATAATCAATGATAGTATTAATAATATTAAAACTCTTTTCATGTAAATAATTAATTTATTAATTATTTTTATTATATCATTTTTTATATATAATTTAAACTTATTCGACCTTAGAGACGATGTAATATTTGATAATATTTTGCTATAATTATTTACATGAAAAAAATATTATATAAAATATTATCATTGTTTTTAATTGTTGTATTAATTACTCCAAACTATTTTGTTTTTGCCAAAATAGAACCTGGAAAAACTATTCAAGCAATAAAAAAACCAATAGAAAATATTATTAATGAAGGAAATAAAATAGAAAAAATAGAAAAATATATTAATGAAAATTTTAAAAATTCAGGAATTGCTGGTTATTCGTATTCTATTTTTGATAATAAAAAAGATATTCAAAAAAAATATTATGGTATATCTGATGACAATGGAAATAAAATAAATGAAAACACAGTATTTGAAATAGCCTCTCTTTCTAAATCTTTTACGGCGTTATCTATAATGCAACTTTATGAGAATAAAAAATTAGATCTTAAAGATACATTATCTAAATATATACCAGAAATAAAATTTAATAACGACGAAAGAGCTAAATCTATAACTATATTAAATTTATTAAATCAAACCAGTGGAGTATCTTCTATAGATGGATTAAAAATATCAAAAGAAATATTATCAAAAGAAAATATATTAGCAGCAACTGATAATATTAGCTTAAATAATAACCCCGGGTATGCTTTTGAGTATTCTGATTTAAATTATTTTATTCTTGGATATATTATAGAAAACGTATCTGGATTAACTTATGATCAATATGTAGAAAACAATATTATTAAACCACTTAATTTAAAAAATACTTTTACTAATAAAAGTTTTATTAGTAAAGACAATAATATTGCTCGTGGATTTCAACAAATATTTGGTTTTATTTTCAAAAACACATCAAAATACAACATAGGTGGATTACCTGATAGTGGTCTTATTTCAAATATAAATGATTTATCTAGATATTATAGATTATACTTAAATAATGGATATTATAATAATAAAAAAATAATTTCAAAAGATAATTTAAGTATGATGACCGATACCCCAATCCTTGAAAACGGAAAAAGTGAATATGGTATGGGTTGGGACATACAATATAAATATGGCGAAAAAATATTATATCATAGTGGTGATATGACGGATTCTCATTCAAATGTATTTTTAATTCCAAATGAAAATATTGGTTTTACTGTATTAGTTAATACTAATAGTGCACTACAATCAATTAATATAGAATCAATAGTGGATGGTGTAGAAAAAATAATAATTAAAAATGAAACTCCAGACAACTCAAATTATTCAATTATTTTATATTCTATAATTTCAGTTATTGGAATTATGTTGGTCTTTGAAGTTTTCCAATTTTTTAAATTCAATAAATTAGTCACTTCTTTAAATAAGAATATTCATTCTAAAAAGTTTATCTTCTATAAAGTTATATTACCTCTATTAATAAATATAACTGTTATATTAACTATTATTATTTTATATGAACAATATATATTTGATTTATTAATAAACATCCAAACTGATATTATTATATTATTAATCATATTGATATCTATACCTACTATAATTAATTTAATAAAGTTTATAATTTGGATAATAGTTTCTAAAAAAATTAACAGAAACAATAAATCGTCTATAAATTTAACTTTAAATAAAAAAAATAGACCTCAATAAAGGTCTGTTTTTTATTTAGTAGTAGTTGTACTATTTGCAGTAGTGGCAGTAGTAGCAGAAGTATCTGTAGTACTTAATTTAGCCAATTTAGCTTCAAGACTTGTCTTTTGTGTATTTAATGTTGCTTCTTTTGTATCTATTATCTTTATTCTTGCAACTTTAACCTTGTCTGTTAATTTAGCATTTGATTGTATTTGAGCTTTTTGAGAATCTAACTTAGCAATTTGTTTTACGATAACATCTATTCTTGTTTGTAAACTTTTTTCACTTGCTTTAATGTCTTTTGCTGTTATTGTTGGTTTTTTAGTATTTACTGGCTTACTAACTATTGTTGTTTTTTTAATATCTTTTTTAACTTGAACTTTAACAACTGGAGTTTTTGTTGTGTCTGTTGTTGATGTAGTTGCTATAGTTGTTGTAGTAGCAGCAAATGCAGAAGAGGCTAATAAAGCTGTTGATATTGCACCTACTAGTGCTATTTTTGTTTGATTTTTCATATTTTTATAAATTAAATTTAAATATATTTTATTTGATAGAATATTAACGACCTTTATTCTCTCGTGTTTTATTACGATATTTATAAAAATTTGTTACATATTACTTTTTTATATTTTTTTTATTAAAAATATTTGGGTTATCTATTATAAATTTGGCATCTTTTAAATCTTTTGCTGCCGACCTATCATTTCCTTTGTTGTGTTTGTATTCTGAGTCTATTAATTTATTTTCTATTATTGCCTCTATTTTACTTGAAGTATTTTCATCAAGTCCTTTATTTATTAAGTTTTGTCTTAAATCTATCTTTTTATTTTTTATATATTCTAAATCTTTTATAAAATCCTCTTTATATTTATTATTATCTTTTAAACTAGATACTGAATTTTCTAAAATATCAGTTGTTAAGTCTATTTTTATTTCTGATAAATTTTTTTTATTGCTTACATCAATTTTTGAATATAAAGAATTTATTTGTTCTTTATTTTTATATGCAACATCTAATGCTCTAGATGTTGTGTTTATTATATCTTTAATTTCTTTATTGCTTTGATCTTCAGTAATAGCATTACTTGCTAAATTTTCTAAAACACTAATCTCTTTATTTATTGTATTATTAAAAATATCCAATACTTGCTTTAATTCATCAATGTTCTTAAGCTTCTTAATTTCTATTATTGTTTTATCTTTTAAACTTTTAATATCTTTAATTGTTTCTATTATTGCCATTTTTTGACTAACTGTATTTTTAACAGAGCTAATTTCTGAAGCATAAGCGGTATTTACTAAGGACAAATTAATATGCTCAACTTGAGCAGATTTCCTAATGTTTTGTTTTTGGATATTTTGTATTTCGTCTAGTTTTTGATTTATTAAATCGTTATAATATTTTATCTTTAATATATTAGATACCTTTACAGTAGAAACAATATTTTGTAGATTTGTCTTTACTGGATACAAATAATCACCCATTGTAATATCAGAGGAATTTATTAAAGAAGAAGAAGTAAGAAATATTAATATAAAAGAAGACAAAGTAATTAACTCTGCAAAAATAGTTTTTTTGTTAATTTTATACTTTTGAACTGATAATACTAATAACTTTACAAATAATTTAAAACTACCAAAAATACTCATTTTATATTTTGGCATATCACTTAATAAATATTTTAAATTTTTTTTGTTATTATTTTTCATTATCTTCTTCTATTATTTTTTTCAATTTAATTAATACCCTATGTATTGCGACCCTTATAGCACCTTCTTTCTTATTTAATAAATGCGCCATTTCTTCATAATCCATGTCATCTATAAATTTCAGCGTTATTATTTCCTTTTCAGACTGCGATAATTTATTAATATACTTTAATAAATCTTTTCTTAAAATTTCATTATCTATATTATATTCAAAATTTTCTTCATATTTTAAATTCAAATCTTCTTCTATATTTTCATTTGCTTCAAATAATGCATCTATTGATAAATCTTTTTTATCTTTTTTATAAAAATCTACCAAATAATTATGCGCTATTCTGTATATCCACGGACCAAATTCTTTTGTATCATCAAATGAATCTATTGAATTTATGGCTTTCTCAAAAATATCAGAAACAAAATCTTCTGAGAGTTCTCTATTAAACCCAGTTCTATAGAAAAAATAATTAAATATTTTATCTTTGAACTTATTATAATATTTTAAAAAATCAAATAAACTCATCTATTATGTGTTTACGATATTAATGTTTTTTTGTTACAATTTTATTTTATAAATTGTTTTAAAAATAACTACTTCAAGATTATCATGATATTTTATTTTTGGTGTTTAGTAAATACTTTAATGTATATTATTGTTGTTATATAATTAATCAATAATAATAATTTTGTAATACTTTTATATATGACAATAGAAACTTTACAATATTCAAAATTACCAGAACAATTAGAAAAGGTTCAAAATTTTGTTTTTAAAAATGAATCCGAATATGAATGTTTAGAAATCTCTAGTCAGAATGTTTTTATTGAAAATATTAATTGCTTAGATATTGATACTTGCTCTTTTAAAAAATGTAACTTTGGAAAATTACAAGGTGCTAATATAAAATTATGTAATACTTTTATAGAAGATTCTGATTTATCTAATTCTACTTTTGAAAAATCTTTTATAGATACAACTGATTTTATAAAATGTAGAATGACTGGTTTTGCCTCATCAAACAGCACTATTAGAGATGTTGTGTTTAGAAATTGTAAATTAAATTTATCTAGATTTAGGTTTAGTCAATTAAAAAATATTATATTTGATAATTGCATTTTAGAAGAAGCTGATTTTTATAGTGCAACATTAAAAAATGTTGTCTTTAAAAAATGTAACTTAATTGGTGCTGAATTTTCAAAAACAAATTTAATAGAAACTGATTTTAGAACTAGTAGTATTTCTGGAATGCATATAAGTATAGAAAGTTTAAGTGGTGCAATAATTAGCTATGATCAGATAGCTGATTTGGCTTGGCTTTTAGGTGCAACAATAAAATAAAAAACCACTCATCATAGAGTGGGTTTTGTTTAATTTAAAATATGGAATTTAATTTTCTTTTTTCCATTCTTCTCTTGTTGGTAAAATAGAAATTAAATCTCCGCCATCTAAATTAAGACATCCTTCATTGTATGGTTCTATTAATGCATAATCATGGATACATACGCCCCATTTTTCACACATTGAAAGATTGCTTATAAAATAACCACTAACCTTATCAAATTCTTCGTCTTTTTTAATAGAGAATGCTTCTTTAATTTTATTTTCAACTTTTTCTTTCTCGTTTAATATATTATAAATTACATATATTATTTTTTTATACAATAAACTATTTTTTTCTTGTACGCTTAATAAATTTATAAAAAAATCTGATCTTATTTTTAAAGAAACGAGAACAGCTAATCCTTCCTTAATTATTTCTTCTTTGTATAAATCCATAAATATGACATCTCTATCTCTAACTTTCTTTATAAATGCTATTTGCAAATTTTTATCAAACGATAAATCTTTGAGATCATAAAGTTTGTCTTTATAAATCATAGAGACAAACTTATTAATATTTTCAAATGAAATATTTTTCAAAATATTTTCACTAATACCAAGTTTGTCATATTCTTCTTCTACAAAAAATGAAATCTGCATACATTCCTCCTGAGTATTCTATTTGGTATTGAATTTTATAACTAAATTGGATAAATAGCAACTACGTGTTGTAACTTTTTTATATAATATACGTTATACATATTAGATAATTAATTGTATTTAATATGAAATATATATTTAGCTATGATTTTGTAAAAACTTATATTCCGATTATTTTAATATCAGTAATTTCTGTTTTCACGATTTTATATTTTGCAAAGAAAAAATAGAAGATTTTAGTCTTCTATTTTTTTAATTTTTTATACAATATATAAGAATAAATAGTTGGAATAAATGTAGAAAACAATAAACAAGAAATAATTACATAAGCCGGATTCCATACAATATAAGATTCTACTAAAAATACAATTCCTAATAAAACAAACATATACCCTCCAAGTCTATTAGTTTTTCTCCAAACTTCCTCATTGTTTATGGTCCATAACAATCTAAAACCAACCGTATTGTTTTGTCTTATTTTACCCATATAATTCCCTATCAAAATAAATAATATACCCATACCAACAAATAATAGCGGCTCTATCCTTTGCGTTTGGTTAAATGATAAATATACTGTTATAAAATAAAGATAAGACATAAACGCAACTATTCCTGTTTGAATAATTTCCCATTCTTTTTTGAATGTTTCATATTTGTCTTTTTTTGGATCCATTAATTGTCCAACCTTAAACAAGACAATCATAATAAGTGTTATAACTGGCATTAAAAAAACAAACCAATTTTTTTGTGAATAATCATTTATATTTCCATCAATGCCCCAATGCGTAGGAATCATGTTTGGTAAATCTTTATAAAACCATATTCCTACAAATAACATCACTACTACTAAAAATATTCTTATTAATAAATATATATTTTTTTTCATAATTATTTTTTATTAAAAAGTTTAGACATTTGTACTAACACATCTTCAAATACAGAAGTGTTTAAAGAATAATATATAAACTGTCCTTTTCTCTCACTCACTACTAGATTTACTCTTTTAAGTATGTCTAGATGATGAGAAAGTGAAGCGTTTGTTATTGAAAAATTTTCTAAAATTTCAGTAACAGACATATCTTTATTTTTTAACAATTCTAATATTTTTATTCTATTTTTATCAGATAATGCTTGAAATGTTTGTTCTATCATATTATTTATATATTTAGATATATATCTAAATATTATCACTATTTCTTTTTTATGTCAATGTAAATATAATATTTATAAAATTAAAAGCCGACTATGTTTTAGTCGGCGTTTTGTTTTTGCAAATTATATTAGTTTATATTTTCTTAAAATGTCTAATTCCTCTTCTGTTGCAATTGTTACTGTCTTTATGTTTTCTAATAAGAAGCTACTCTTGTCTCTTAATAAATATGAAAACATTTCTAATAATTTTTTATACTTAGAAAATATTTCCATACTCTCTTCTTGATCTAGTTTTTTATCCTTACCATTTTTATACCAGATAAAAAACTTTGTCTTACTTGTCTCTATTTTATTTAAAAACAAAAGTAGTTCATCAGTAACATTACTTAAAGATGGCTCGCTCTTTTTAACATTACTTATATAGAAAATATGAGCTCTAACTTCATACAATGTTCTTTCATAAGAATCCTTCCCTGGCACGGTTGATTCTTTTTTATAATCCAATAATACTTCAAAATATCTTTTAAATACTTTAAAGTATTTTTGCCATCTCGTCTTTAATAAATCAAGTTCATTTATTAAGTCAGAATTATCTAGTTCGTTTTCTATGTTAAACAACAACAGAAATTCATACCAAATAATTGAGAAAAGACTTATAGCTATTTGCATTGGATCATTTCTTGAAACACTCTCCAGTTCTTCTGGCTCTAAATTAATATCGTAGTCTTTAATAACTTTTACAATAAAATACGGGAGAATAAATTCAAAATCAACAATATTAGAAATATTAGAACCAGGGAATATTTTATTAATATATTGTATAGATTCTTCAAAAGCCTCCATTACCAAATTATTTTCTTGATCCTTCATTTGCTCAATTTCGCTAACTAATTTTCTCATTCTTTGTTGCTCTTGTTCATATCTTTCATATGTAAAAACATCTTCTGGCAACATCTCAAGCAAGTCGTAAATTTGGTAAATTTCGCTATCAAAATTATTATTTTCTTCATTATAGAAATCAATTTTTTTCAATATAATGGGACGAAGTTCTTTCTTGTAAAATCTTACTAGAGTACTAAAAGAATCTTTAAACAATTCAATATCGTTTCTAACTTTATGCTTTTCTGTCGTATAACTTATTCCTATGTTTCTTGCTGAATTTAAGATATTTTCAAGACAATCTATATTATTTTCAAATGTTATGATTATTTTATAGATTAATTTTGATAATTCAAAAATATCATCAGCCTCAGCATAACCCTTTATGTTAATTATCCTAGATACTCTACCAAATTCATCTATAATGTCGTCTCTGTCTTTCTTTGTTCTTATCAAAGAAAGAAATTCATAAGCAAATGGGTTATTTCTCTTAAAATCAAGGTGTATCTTATCCTTATTGTTGTAGTTATAACCACTATCGGCTATTAAATTTTTTGAAGTTCTGAAAATATTATTTACACAATTTTCCAACGGTATAATTTCAGAGTTGTCTTTTAATTTTCTATAAAATAAAAACTTTTTATAGAATTCTGTTCTAATTTTATCTTCTGGGAACATTTTTGGAAAAAATGATTTTATATATTCCCATAAACCAAATATCTGTAGACCTTCTTCATAACAATATTTATTAACTTTTTTACGAGTCAAAAAGCTATATGTCATCATAATTTGCCTCCTGGTAAATTTGTTTCCAATGTTAGTATATTTTATTAAAAAAATCAATTAATTTCTATTTACTTTTTTAACATTTTGTGCTTTAATATAACAAACTTTTTCAAAAGAAGAAGAAATACTAGGAGGAACCATGATTTATTTTCCAGCTGCGCTCTTGATAGCTTTGCTATCAATTTTTAGCAATTTATTACTGGCGTTTATTTTTGATCGAGGCATTATCTCAGAACGCAAAATATACATCATTGACATAATAATGTTTGTTGTATATTTCTTCTTGCTGTGGCTTGTGTATTATTGTTCAAAAATTGGCTTTTATAAACCATTGCCATATTTTGTATCAATATTAATTGGGCTAATATTATCGGCAATAGCAACAAGTTTTTGCGAATCAGAAGATGGAGACAACTCATTTGCTACAATTATAAATTGGGTTTTATGTGCTATTTTCCTTGTTATTATATTATTTGTTCTTATATCAAATTCTATGATGTTTAAAACAAATGAATACTCTAGCTTGGCCGGAAATGTTATTACAGAAAATTATGACAATAATTTGGACGTAATAGAACAGGTCGAGCAATCAAAAATAACATACACAACCTATGACTTTGCAAGAAACAAAGCTGATATAGCGTTGTCAAAAATGAAAATTTCTGATGGATCAACTCCTGGTTCAAAATACCAGGTTGGAACAGGGTTTAAACAAATTGTCAGAGGCGAGGTTTATTGGGTATTTACAATAGACTTTGCTGGTTTCTTTAAATGGAGTAATGACAAACAAGTCCCTGGATATATAATGATATCCGCTGAAAAATCATTTGCAGAGCCTCAAATTATACAGAAAGATATTGATGGAAATGATATACATGAAATATATTTACGTAGTGCCTATTTTGGCAATAATGCACTACGATATTTAAGAAGTAATGGGTACCTACATGAAAATATCTTTGATGGACAGTTTGAAGTTGACGACAATTTTGTTCCGTACTATGTATTTCCTGTAATGGAAAATACCATTGGCTATTTTGGTGAAGTTTTAAAAGGTATTATTTTGCTTAATACGCAAAATGGAAAAATTGAGTATTATGAAAAAAATAAACAGCCAGATTGGGTAGATTGTTCTTTTCCAATAAATACATTAACAAAAAATGTTAAATCGTGGGCAAAATATGCCAACGAAAAAAGTTATTGGAAGATATTCTTTAATCCAAGCAAGGCTCAACAACCAAATTACGATAGCTCTGATGAATACAAAAAAATATTTTGGAGCTTGCTGTGTGATAAAAATGGAGAGTTGCAATGGTTCGCAACAATGACCAGCTCCAGCACAACAGACGAAGCTATTACTGGATTTATATTGTGTAATGCAAGAAATGGGACAATCAAATATTATAAAACCAATGGAATAACCCAAGATACTGCCATCAAAACAGCTAAGTCACATTGGACAAATTTTTCTAATTATAATGTTTCAAAGGATATATTAATATACAACATATATGGCACATTAACCTATTGTGTCCCCATTGAAGCAGATAGTCAGTTAAAAGGTTTGTCTCTCGTGTCTATTAAAAATGTTTCCGTGAACGGTAAAGGAACATCCATAGAAGAGGCACTTGCTTCATACAGAGCATCAATGATAAAAGCTGATGATAATAACTCAATAAACGCACCTAGTGGTTTGAATATTAAAGAACTTTCTGGTGTTGTTGAAAGAGTTGGGTTTGAAACAAGCTCAAATCAAGTTATTATGTACAACTTTAAAATAACTGGCATTAATAAATCATTTCAGGCTATATACTCAGAATTAGCACCAGAGATTCTCTATATAAGAGATGGGGACAATGTTCACATAAAGTATATAGACACTGCAAGCAAGGTTGAATCATGTCAAAGTTTTGATATTATAGGTTTAGATCTATAATACAAAAGCCGCTATACAATACGTATGGCGGCTTTTTAATATACTAATAAATATCTTTATTTTTATTAAATGATATTTTAGGAATTATATTATAATTTACTTTAATAATTAAAATTCCCATATTTATAAAATTAGAACCTTCTTTATAAACTAAATATTTCGGTTCCCAATTTGGGTTAAATTTCTCTTTAAAAAGACTTAGTCCTTTAAAATTATAAATGGAATTTAGATTTTTATATATAAAATTAAAAAACTTTTCCATCATTTTATCTTTTTTATCTTCACCAACTAGATAAAATGGACTTAAACCCAAATTAACATTTTTTATGTTTTTTGATTTTGCATAATTAATTAATTCAACAAAAAGAAATTCCATAACTCCATTATTTTCTGAATTAATTCTTCTTCTCATTAAATCAACTCCTATTTCATTATTGTTCTTATTTTCTATTATATTTAAAAATGCTTCTATCTCACCTTGTTTATTTTCTACCGTAAAAAAAGTTGTAGATTTTATATATTCATCACTAATACATCCCATTGAAAATCCCCCGTTTTCTTTTTTATTATGTGCAGACAACCAATCGTTTGTTATGTTTTTTAATTTATATATTAAAGAATTATCTATTGGTGAATTATAAATATTAAAAGAATAATTATCCTTTATTTTTTTGACTATACTTCTTATTTTTTTATTTTCATGACCATCTAATGTAAAATTCTCTGAATCAACTACCGCTTCTCTTCCTATTTTAAAATTTTCAAAATTAAATTTTTTATAAACATCTAAGTATACGCCTGATGTTTCATAAAAATATATATTCCAATCATTTTTATTACCAAATTCTATAAATTCATTTAAATCATCTTCTATAAATTCTACTTCACCAATTGGATCACCCAAAACTAAACATCCTCTTCCTGATGTTTTATATGCTATTAATGAATTATGTTTTGTAAAAAAATAATTTTTATTCCCAATTAAACAAAAATTAGATATTAAAGATTTAGATTTATTTTTTATTATTTCTTCAGCTTTTAATCTTTCTTCTCTGCTTGGTTTATTTTTAATTAATATTGGTTGGACTATTTTAAAAAAAGAATAAAAACATAAGATCACAAACATGAAATCAAAAGAAAAAATAAATTTTTTATATTCTAATTGCTCTAAATTTTTTATATTAGAATTCATTAAAATATTAAAAACATTTTTTGAAATATCAAGCACATTCATCTCTATATTATGTTTATTATAAACGACATATAACCCAATGAAACCATAGGCAAATATAAATATAAAAGAAATTATTGCTATTAATATTCCCTTTTTAATTGATGGTTTATCTGATAAAACATTATAATATTTTCTATTTTTTAATATCCAAAATGTTAATATTAGAAAAAATATAGCTTCTTCATAATCAAATCCTTTTATTAAATTAAGAATTATTGAAAATATAAACAAAGAAAACGCAAGTATCCATGCTGTTTTCTTTCTTCTAAATAAATTGATTGATAAAAATATTAAAAATATACCAAAAAATATTGTTACAAATCTTGCTCCGTTTGATATTTCCATTGGAACAAAATTGTACAAAAAACCCAATCTAGCTTTGATTGAAGGCGTTATTGAGGAAAAAATATTTATAAATCCGGATAAAATGGTTATTATACCTATTAATCCTATATTTATTTTTTCAAAAACATTTTTATTTATAATGCTTTTCATAAATTATTTATATAATGTCTACAATGATATTGGATTTTTACATTTTAGTAAATACTAGGTTGCACCAAAAATATTTTTACCATCGTAATAGTTAGACGGGAAAATATTGTTATGATAATATTATTCCCTAAGGAGATTTTTATGGAAAAGAGAGTTGTATTAATTCAAAAAGCAGAATTTGGATGTTCTGCGAGTCTAGAAAATTACCCAATTAAAATTATCGGGCATGGAGACTCCCCTTCATCTGCTTTGTATGATATGGTTTTCCACAACAAAGAATTATTTGATATAGAAATTAAATTTAACAAATAATTTTAATAATATACCACAATAGTATATTTACCTGCTGAAATGGCAGGTTTTTATTTTCTATAAATTACAAAATATAAAAAACGAGATTTGATTATCTCGTTTTTTATAGATCTACTTACTATTTTTTCCTCCTTTATTTTCTCTTTTTTCATTTTTTATTTCTTGTATCTTTTCTATTTTGTTATTTTTTTTTACAACACTCCCGTTATCTTCTAATAAACTTTCATCATCTGTTTCGCTTTCTAAGTTAGCTTGATTATTGTCTTCTGATATATTTGTAGCATCACTTGAAGTATTATCAATTTTTTCTTGCATTTTTTTATTTCTCTCTTCTTGTCTTGTTTTTATCTTTTCTAATTTATCTTCTGGAATTTTTCCTTCTAATTTTTGTATTAATGCATTACTTTTATCTTCTTGCTTCTTTATGTTTTGCAAAACAGCTTCTTTCTTCTTATTTTTTGAATTAGCAATATTTTCTTGTTTCTTTTCTGCGTTTGCAATTAATTTATCTGCCTTTTTAGTTAATTTTTCTATTATTTTTGATGCTTTTTCTGGATCTGTAACTGTTTGTGACACATATTCTGCCAACTTTGTTTTTTCTTCTGCTATTTGCAATTCTAATTCAGCCTTGTCTACTGCATCGAAAGTAAATGCTAATCTTAAAGAATCTCTTAAATCTGTCCAGAATAATCCAAATGCTGTTGGAACACTTTTTTGATTTTCTATTAAATTATTATTTTCAGTTGTAGTTACTTCTGTACTAACATTAGTGGTTGTTACTGTTTCTATTACCGGAGAAACAACATCAACACTTGCCGCATTAGTAGAGTCTGAAACATTATTAGTATTAGTAGATTCACTAGTATTAGCTTGCGTTGCGGTTCCTGCATTGTCTACAACAACATTTTCTTCAGCCATTGCACTAGACATATTTACCAAAGAAAACATCGTAGCAATAAATAATATTAATATTTTGTTTTTCATATATTTATGATTATTAATTAGTTGGTTAATTATTATCTCTATATATAGAGACGCGTATCATAAACAAATATTACACTATTTGATTTCTTGCTTATCTTGGATATTTTTATTTATATTATTAACTTTATTGTTTTGTTTTTGTCTATTTGAACCGTTCTTTTTTTCTTCTTGTTTTTCTTTATTTACACTATCATCATTTTCCTTAATATCTTCTTTTTTGTTTATATTTTTATTATTATTTGAATCATCTATAACTTTGTTATTTTCTAAAATATTTTCTTTTTGATTATTTAAATTATCTTTCTTTTGTTTTAACAATACACTTTCTATTTCGTTAGATATATTTTTATTAATTTTTTGTTTTTTAATTAATAAATTATTTTTATTTTCTATTTCTAAAAATATTGTTTCTTGTTGAATCTTTTTTTCTTCAATAATTTTATTTACTCTTTGTTTGATGTTTTCATCTTTTATATTTTCAAACTCTACTTTTATTTTTTCATTTAATTGTACGATCATTAACATTGTATTTGCAATTGATGATGAATATTTTTCTTTATTTACATCATCCGCGTAAACAATGTTTATAATATTAAAAGATAATTCTTTTGTATTAAAATTTTTATTTTCTAAATATTTCAATTCTAAAATTCTCCTGTCTATTAATTTTGCATAATAATTTATTTTTTCTTCCTGATTTTTTTTACTAGCTAATATTTTATTTTCTATTCCAGTTTTTATTCCATATAAATTATTTCCATAGACAACAGAACTTGAGTTATATGAATAGACTCCAACAGAGCTAAATAAAAACATTATTAAACAAAATGTTAATGCTGGTCTCACAAACAACTCTCCTTTAAAAATTTTTATATTCTTAAAATATAACTTTAAAAACATACTCAAATCTTTTATTGGATTTAATCTTTGTTTTTTAATTCTATTTAATTTTTCTGTTAATTCTATTTGTTTCATTGATATTTATTTATAATATCTTTTAATTTTTTTAATGCCCGCGATACTCCTGTTCTTAAGGCAATTTTATTTTTTCCTATAATTTCTTCCATTTCATCATAATCTAAATCATCAAAAAACTTTAATGCTATTAAATATTTATCTGTTTCGTTTAATTCATTAATATATTTCTTTATAGATTCTGATTTAATTTTTTCATCTATTACATTTCCAATAAAATCATTATCAATATTTAAATTTAAGGTCTTTTTTTCTATATTTTCATCTTCATCATCAAATATTAGTAGCTCTTTCTTTCTCCTAAAATAATCCACTAGAATGTTATGCGCTATTTTATATATCCATACCTTAAGATTACTCTCCGTTCTCAAAGAATTTATATTATTTATAACTTTTTCAAAAACATCCTCCGTTAAATCTTCTGATAATTCTTTATCAAAACTAGTTTTGAAAAGAAAATAATTAAATATCTTATTTTTGAATTCGTTGTATATTTTTCTAAAATTTTTAAATTCTGACATTTTGTTTCTTTCTTATATTAGAGACGAAATGCTTTAGTTTTTATTACAATTTAAAATTACTATATTTTTAAAATATAAACAATACATGATGCACCATATTTTATTTTTTAATCGTATTAATATTGTGAGTGGTTTAAAAAAATAATTTGTAAAAATGGAAAATCAAAATAGAACCGCAATTTATTTAATAACAATACTTCTTGTTGTTGTGGTTGTTTTTTCTATTGTTGTTAATAAACTAACATCTACTAAAAGCATTAACAACGCAGATATTAATAATACAAATAATATTATTAATAAATAAAAAAAGAACCGCCTGGGTTCTTTTTTGTATTATGCTAATTCTATATCTTTTATATAAAAAAATCTTTTTGATATGACTGAACTTAAAAACAAAAATATTATAGAGAACGAGAATAATACAATAAATTGTATTATTATTAAATTATAATTTCCTCCGGACAATGTCTCCCTTAATCCGTTAACTGCATATGTCATTGGAAGCATATGGCCAATAACCTGAAAGAATTTTGGAGTAAGCTCTATAGGGAAAGTTCCAGCGGAAGATGTTAATTCTAGCATTAATATTATAAGGGATATTAATTTACCAACGTTACCAGCAAGTAAAACTAAAAAGTGTATGATTGCGAAAAAACAATTTGAAACAACGAACGTAAACAAATAAGTTAATAATATATGTTTTGGTCTTAGTCCTAATCCAAAAATTAATGTTGATATTAAAATTGTAGATTGTATAACACCTATAATAGCTAAGCTTAAATATTTTGATAACGTTACCTTGTATTCTTTAATATTTTCTTTTGGATCTCTTGTCTTAATTAAGAAAAAAGACATAAGAGAGCCAACCCATAGACCTAAAGATATAAAATATGGAGCAAACCCTGTGCCATAATTTGGTACTGGATCAAGTTTTTCTACTTTTAATTCTACTGGGTTAGATAAAAAATCTATAGTATTCGCATTTAATTTTGAATTAAGTTGTTCTGAACCGCTTCTTAATTTAGAACTTAGTTCATATGTACCATCTTTAATTTGACATATGCCATTACTTAAATTAGAACTTCCATAATATAAAGATCCTAGCCCTTTATATAAAGTGTTAGCACCTTGAGCAAGTTGTCCTGCTCCATCATTCAATTTAGATGAACCAGAATCTATTCCTGGTAAAAAAATGTTTGCGAAAAATTTTAATGGACCAGGAGCTGAATCTATTTTATTTACACCATCCTTTATTTCAGAAGAACCATTTGATAATTTTTTTGATCCTTTATAAGCATCTCTTATACCATTATGCAGTGCTTCTGATCCTTTATATGCAGAATCAAGAGCAACATATATTTTATTTGCTCCATCAGCAGCCTGACTCATACTTGTTTTAAATTCATCAAACATTTCTCCAAGTATATTAGATAATACTTCTTGAGATATTTTTTGTGATATTTGGACAGCCCCGGCATTAAAAATTTGCGATGCTATTAAATTATTTGATTCTCTTGGTATAATTTTAATTTCCGCCTTTTGGGGTTTGTCAGAATTAATTGACAAAATTTTTGAAGAAAAGTCTGTTGGCACAACTATTTCGGCGTAATATTTTTTGGATTTTAATCCACTATAAGCTTCTGTGCTTGTTGTAAATGACCATTTAAAATTATTATTGTTACTTAATTTTTTAATAAAATCATTTCCAAAATTATATTGTACTTTATCTTTTTCATAGCCAACATCATTATTAACTACAGCTATAGGCAAATCTTTTAGCTGAGAATAAGGATCCCAAAATGCCCATAGATACAAACATCCATATAGTAATGGTAATAAAAGAACCACTACTAAGGTTAATCTAAGCAATCTGTTTTGAAATATTTTTTTGACTTCTTGTATTGTTAATTTTAATACTTCTTTCATATTCTCAATATTCAACAAATAAGGATAATACAATAGCATAAAATAAATTATTTTACAATAAATAAAAATAAAATATTAATATATGTTTTTGGCTAATAAAAAATAATAAATCTAAGTTTATTATTTTTTATTTTGATTAAAATTACTTATTTCTTCTGCTTGTAAAATTAATTTATCTATATACTTACCTTTAATATTTATTTTATCGCCCTCTTCTAGTTTTAATTTTTCTTTAAAATTCGTATTTTCAGTAATATTAATTTTTATTTTATTACCTTCACCATCTTTAACATATAGATACTGTTCTTCTAGTGTTATTTTTTTATCTTCTATAGTTCCAACTATATTTATTAAGTTATTTTGTGGTTTTGTATTTTTATTTTTTATATAAAAAATAGTAACCGCAAAAAGAATAGCTAGTAAAAATATTGATAATATAAGTTTTATTTTTTTCATAATAATATTTTATATAATTGTATTTTATCATAATATTTTATAATACAAAAAAATAGCTATATTTAGCTATTTGTTGGTGCCGACGGTGAGAATCGAACTCACGACGCCAGGCTCTTCAGGCCTGCGCTCTACCACTGAGCTACATCGGCTTATTGTGATATGAAGATATGATATCAAATAATATAATTTTAGACAAGACTTGTAATAAAAAAGGGGGCTTAAACTAATAAGCCCCAATAAATGATTAATTTAAGCCATAAAATTCACTCATTGTGACAAATAAGCCCCAATAAATGATTAATTTAAGCCATAAAATTCACTCATTGTGACAAATTTATAGCCATCTTCTATATATCTCTTTAATATTTTTCTAAGATAAATCTTATTACCTTCTTGATCCTCATCACAGTGTAATACTAATACAAATTTATTTTGTGATTCTAATTTTAAAGCATTGTTGTAAACGGTTTTTACTGTGGTTCCTGTACCCCAATCATGACAATCATTGCCTATTGTTACAATATAATTAAATTTTTCCTCTATCGCTTTGTTGTATTTTTCGTTTGTTGTAAAATATGGCGGCCTAAAAAACCTTACTGGTCCAGAATAATATTTTTCTATTTCTTGTTTACACTTATTTATATCCTCAAGAGCATCTTTTATGGAAAGACTTGTTACATATCTATGAGTATATGTATGATTTCCTATCTCATTTCCATTTTCAATTATTCTATCAAATGATTTTTTAAATCTAGGAATATTTCTTCCTATAACAAAGAATGTTGCTTTTACTTTATATTCATCAAGTATATCAAGTAACTTTTCTGTGCCTTTGTGAGGTCCGTCATCAAAACATAATGCAATTATTTTTTTCTCTTTTGTATCTTCAATTGTTTTAGTTATTTCCTGCATTTTTTTTATTTTTTCTTTTCTGTCTATTTCTCTATTTTCATAAGAATAAAAATTGCTTCCAGTTAGAAAAAATACTGCAAAAAAAATAAAAAGTATCTTAATTAATTTCATAATAAATCCTCCAATATATTTTTTCAAATAACAAATTAGCAAATATTGATATAGATGTAAATAAAAAGAAGGCTATAAGCCGTCTTTTATTTTATTAGCACATTGCCAGTCATTTCTTTTGGAATTTCTAAATTTAACATATTTAATATAGTTGGAGCTATATCACTTAAATATCCTGGATTTGTTAAAATTTGCTTTTCTTTATATTCATCTCCAAAAACTATAAAAGGAACTGGATTTAATGAATGTGATGTTATTGGTTGATTTGTTACTGGATCAAATTTTTCTTCTGCATTACCATGATCAGCTGTTATTAAAACTATTGCATCATGTTTTTTTGCTTCTTCTATAATTTTACCTATAGCCAAATCAACGGCCTCAACGCCTTTAATAGTGGCCTCCCAATTTCCTGTATGCCCAACCATGTCACAATTAACCAAATTTGTTGCTATAAATGAATATTTTTCTTCAGAAATAGCTTTTACAACTTGATCACTAATTTCCGCAGCTTTCATTTCTGGTTTTTGATCATGTGTCTTAATGTCTTTATTACTTTCAATCATTATTCTATTTTCACCACTTTCTGATTCGTATTTTTGAGCATTAAAGAAAAATGTTAGATGAACAAATTTTTCAGTCTCTGTAACTTTTAATTGCTTTAAATTATTTCTACTAATAATCTCTGATAATGTATTGTCTATAATTTCTTTGCCGAAAAGAGCTCCTATGTTTATTGTTGCATCTTTATCATCAAAATAATTTGTCATTGTAACAAATTTTAGATTTTTTATATTCGCATCATAAATCATTCTTGTTATTTCTACAGCTCTATCACTTCTAAAATTTGCAAACACTAAGCCATCGTTTTCTTTTATTTCAAATCCTCCTTTAATAAATACTGGCTCTATAAATTCATCTGTTAAATCTTTTGAATAAGAATTATTAATAATTTCTTCTGCACTATTTTCTTCAGTAAATTCTTTCTTAGTTATAACATTAAAATATTTTGCCACACGATCCATGTTTTTATCTCTATCCATTGCAAAATATCTGCCAGATATTGATGATATTATTACATTATCAAAACCTGATATATAGTTTTTTATATCTTCTAAATATTCTATTGATGATTTTGGAAAAGTGTCTCGTCCATCTGTTATTAAATGTAACGATATTTTTTCAACCCCATTATATTTTGCTGCTTTTACTAATGCCTTTATATGATCTGAATGACCGTGAACGCCACCTGGCCCAAGTATCCCCATTATATGAAATACACTATTATTATCTTTTACATGATCTGTAACCTTTAATAATGTCTCATTATTTTTTAATGTATCTGTATTTATAGAATTATTTATTTTTACTAAATTTTGGTAAATAATTCTTCCTGAGCCTATAACAAGATGATTCGCTTCTGATGTACCCATTTGTCCATCTGGTAAACCGATATCTAATCCGGATGCTTTTAATAAACAATTAGGATAGTTATTTTGTAAATAATTTAAGTTAGGCGTATTAGCATTTGCTATTGCATTATATTCTTTTTTTGGGCTATATCCCATTCCGTCACATATTACCAACACTACTTGTTTCATTTTCAATAAAATTATTAGTTAGTGTTTAAATTTTATAATATAAAGCTTAAAAGATAAAGACATGTATATATTTATTTGATTTATTATTAATATACTGCTATTTTATATATAAACTTAATGTTTAGGAGGGTTTTATGTCAAATATTAACGATAGCACCATCAAACTGTTAGAGTTGATTTCGAAGAAGATTCAGCTCCCTTTGTCTTTGGATTATTCTTTGCTGCAAACCGAAACAGTTTGCCCAAAATGCAAAAATGGAAAAATTATTTGTATTCACACACATACTGATGGAACAGCTCCTACAAAAGGAATTCCTTATGATTACGATAATTTTATGCATGTTTGCAATAATAAAGATTGCGATCTTGTTGTTACCGCAGCACTTGAAGACACACCAAAAAACGACAAGAATCTTAAAAGACCAAATCGCTGCACTTTGTGTGGAAGAAGTCTCGACGATAAAAATCGAGTATTCAACAATTCTAATACATAAAAAAGATTTACACCCGCCAATAAAACAACATATATTGGCGGATTTTTATTTATAGATATTGATTTATTAAATAAACATGATACTTTGTATGTAAAATAACAAGTGAGGAGGAACTATATATGGGAGATGTTATTGAATATGAAGAGGATTTTTCCCTTCTGGGTCAAAAAGATTTTGAGGTAGTAAATGCTTTGAAATTTAAAAATGCGAATAAATTAACATCGGAAGAAATAGAAAAATGCGAAAAAGTAAAAGCATATATTAACAAAAATTTTGATAATATTGTTAAAAGTACAACTTGGAAATTTAGATCTTATAATATAGAAATATGTCCAAGGTGTTCAAAAACATCTGCTTACTATTTTCATGGGCTTGATGTTATTTCTGACACAGAAGTCATAATACTTCATTGCAGTATTTGTGGGTTTGAGATAAATAAGCACGAAAAGGTTATTTCTGGACACAAAGAAGAAAGAGGTCCTTTATTGCCTGGAACAAAAATTCCATTTTATTCCGGAGTTTTAGTACAAAACGATTACACGGAATAAAAAAACTCGGGTCATAAAACCCGGGTTTTTTATTTTGTTAATCCTTTTTTGAATCTAGCTTCATCAGTTTCGTTTAACCATATCTTTCTTATTCTAACTGATTTAGGAGTTACCTCCATTAATTCATCATCACTAATATATTCAAGAGCATCTTCTAGCTCCATTGTTTTTGGAGTCTTTATACCTTCCATACCACCATCACCTTTAGATCTCATATTTGATAATTGTTTAGTCTTACAAATATTAACTCTAATATCGTTATCTCTACTGTTTTGACCAACAACTTGTCCTTCGTAAACTTCTACTCCGGAACCAAAGAATAATTGACCTCTATCTTGTATATTAGTAATACCATAGTTATTAGTCACGCCGGCTTCATTTGCAATAAGTGAACCGTTAGATCTTTCTTTCCAAGTAAATGTATCCTCGTCATATTTATGGAAGATTGAATTCATTATTCCAAGTCCTTTTGTATCTGTCATAAATTCATTTTTATAACCAAACAAACCTCTTGTTGGAATTATAAATTCTAAATGAGCGATTCCTTTATCTAATGTTAAGTTTTGTAACAATCCATTTCTATTTCCAATTTTTTCCATTACAGCTCCTTGATAAGCTTCTGGTACTTCTATAAATAATTGATCAAATGGAACCATTTTTTTACCATTGATTTCTTTTACAATTACTTGTGGTCTTGATACTTGGAATTCATATCCTTCTCTTCTTAATCTTTCCATAAAAATAGTAAGATGTAATTCTCCTCTTCCTGATACAATCCATCTTCCATCTTCTGTATCTTCAACTTTCAAAGCCATATCTGTTTCAAGTTCTTTATATAATCTTTCTTTAAGTTGTCTACTTGTAACATATTTACCTTCTTTACCCATAAATGGAGAATCATTTATTAAGAAAGTAATCTTAACTGATGGTTCATCAATATGTAAAAGTGGTAATGCTATTGGAGTTGTTGGATCTGCTATTGTTTCTCCGATTGTAATATCCCCAATTCCAGATAATGCAACAATTTCTCCGGCTATAGCTTGTTCTACTTCTACTTTTTGTAATCCGTCAAATGACATAAGAGATGTTATTCTGTATTTTTTTATTTGACCTTCTCTATTAATATGAGCAACTTCTTGTCCTTTTTTAATTTTTCCATTGTATACTCTACCAGTTGCTATTCTTCCTAAAAAGTTATCACCCGTAATAAATGTAGATAATATTTGAAGAGGGGCATTAACGTCTCCGTCAGCTTCTGGAATTTCTTTAATAACCATTTCGTATAATGGAGAGATATCTGTCATTTTAGACATATCTGGCTCAAGCCCAGCTAATCCATTTCTTGCTGAAGCATAAATTATTGGGAAATCTAAAGCTTTATCATTAGCTCCAAGTTCCATAAATAATTCATAAACTTTATCTATTACGTAGTCTATTCTTGCACCTTCTTTATCTATTTTATTAATAACAACAATAATCTTAAGCCCTAATTCTAAAGCTTTTTTAAGCACAAATCTTGTTTGTGGCATTGGTCCTTCTTTTGCATCTACTAATAATAAACATCCATCAGCCATTTTCAAAACTCTTTCTACTTCACCACCAAAATCAGCATGGCCTGGAGTATCAATAATATTAACTTTAACATCACCCCACATTACTGAAGCGTTTTTTGAGAAAATTGTAATTCCTCTTTCTTTTTCTATATCGTTATTATCCATAACGCAGATCATATTTTCTTGATCTTTTGTGAATTTAGTTTTTGCTTGTCTTAAAAGAGCATCTACTAGTGTTGTCTTACCATGATCTACATGGGCTATAATAGCTATATTTCTTACTTTCATTTGAAATTTTATATTATTAAATAAATACTAAATTTTAAGTATATAGGGAAAAACAAAAAAAGAATTTTTCTTCTTTTTCTCTTTATACTTGTATTTAGACGTTTTATTGTACTATTTTTTATAAAAAATGTCAAATATTAAATAAAAAAGCGAGTCTTTGACTCGCTTGTTGTGTTGTTAGTATTTTTTACTATACCAACTCTATAATTTTTTTATTATTTCCCATTCTTCTTTCTGTTTTTCTTTGTATTTGTCTTACTCTTTCTCTTGTAATTCCAAGAAGCCTTCCAACTTCTTCTAGTGTGAACATTTCACCATTAAGACCATATCTACATATCATAATCTGTTGTTCTCTTTGGGTTAATTTTTCAGAAAAAAAACTTTTAATTTCTTTTTTTGTAAAATCATTCATCACTTGTTCTTCTGGATTAATACGATAATCTTCTATAAGATCTATCATTTCAGTATTTTCTTCTTCACCGACAAATACATTTAAAGAACCTACACTATTAACATTAAACAAATGAATAATGCGTTCAGTTGGTACTTTGCTATAATCCGATAATTCCTCAATCGTAGGTTCTCTATTTAACTTGGATTGTAATATCTTTTTTTGATTATTCAATCTTAATAATTCATTATTCGCAGCAACTGTTAATCTAATAATTTTTAAGTCTGAAATACTAACAGTAATTTTTTGTTTTATCCAATATACAACGTACGTGGATAAAGCGTATCCTTTTTTATAATCAAATCTTCTTATTCCTATTAATAGACCTTCGTTTCCGACCGACACTAAATCCATTGCCGGTATACCAATATTTATATAGCTTTCAACAACCTTTGTTACAAGTCTTGCGCATGATTTATAAAGCTTTTCTTCTATATCTTTTATCCTTTTTTCTGATTTATATTTATTGCTTTCATTTATATTCTTTTTTAAATCGTCCATTTCTTCAAACAAGCTGTACACTTCATCACCGCTTAAAATATTATAGCAAGAAATTCTTCTTTTATAATCTAAAAAATCTTGGTCATACATATTATATTTTCCTCCATGTAAAATTTTAAGAAATACTAGCAAATTTATTAAAAATTAGCAACACGCAATCTTGTCTGTTACCTTTTTATATGTTTTTCGTTATTTATATTTAGTATACATTGTGATACAATAAAAAAATAATTAATTAACCTAACAAACAAAAAAATGGAAGAAAAATCAAATTCTTTTGCTATTATATTATTCGGGATTTTATTTTCTGCATCTATAATAGCTAGCGCTTTTTTAATCACTAGTGCTTTATATAAAGTGAAAAGTCTTGATAATGTTTTATCAGTTACTGGTTCTACAAAATATGCAGTTACATCTGACACAGTGAAATGGTCATCAAATATATCAAGAAGCGTTAAAGTTTCTGATTTAAAATCAGGATATTCACAAATATCAAAAGATTTAGAAAGTGTTGTTAAATTCTTAAAAGAAAATGGAATAAAAGAAGCTGATATAAAAACATATCCAGTTTCAATGGAAAAAGATTATTCATATAATCAAAATGTTTCTCCTAATGATCAAATCTATGTTTTAAAACAAAACATAGAAGTATCTTCTACTGATGTTGATGCAGTAGAAAAAGTTTCTAAAGATACAGCAAAAATATCAGATATAAGCGCCGTATTCTCAATGGGAAATGTAGAATATTATTATTCAAAATTACCAGAATTAAGAGTAAGTTTATTATCAGATGCAATTAAAGATGCGAAAAGCAGGGCAGCAAAAATTGCTGAAAGTAATAATCAAAAAGTTGGATCTTTAAAATCAGCTTCTATGGGATCAGTTTTGGTTCTTGCTCCAAACTCTAACATAGACAATTCTGACTGGGGAGCTTATGATACTCTTTCAAAAGAAAAAGAAATAATGGTTACAGTTAAAACATCATTTTTGTTAGAATAAAAAAATATTAAAAAACATCATGTACAACATGGTGTTTTTTATTAACATTTACTTTTTCTAATTTAAAATCTAGAATTTAAAAATTAATGTTTAATAAACAACACTGTGTCAAAAAAAATTGTTATAGAAACAATACAAAAATTAAAAAAAGAAATATCACCTCTTGTAGATAAAAGGCTTAATGATTTTAAAAAAAATATTAACAAAAATAACGATGAACTATTTGTAGAGCTTTGCTTTTGTATAATCGTTGCAAATAATTCTATAGAAAATGGACTTAGAGCTTACAACTCTATTGGATTAAATTTTTTAAAACTTAACGAAGAGCAATTAAGAAAGGAACTTAAAGTTACTGCAAGAAGATTTTACAATAAAAGAGCTGAATATATTATTAGTGCTAGAGAAAAAAAAGATGAATTAATAAGAGAAATAGAAAAACTAAAAACTACAAAACTAAAAACTAAAAACAAAATAGAAGAAAACCAAAAACTAAAAACTAAAACAAATGAAAAAGATGCGGAAATTGAATTTAGAAATTGGTTAGCAAATAATATTAAAGGTTTTGGTTTAAAAGAAGCCTCTCATTATATGAGAAATTTAGGTTTTTTTAATTTTGCTATTTTAGATAGACATATCTTAAAATTTTTATACAAAAATGAAATAATAAAAGAAATACCAAAAACCATAACTAGAAAAAATTATTTTGAAATAGAAAAAATAATTATAGACTTAGCAAAAGAACTTAATATGAATATGGCGGAATTAGATGTGTATTTGTTTTATATAGATTCTGGAAGAATCTGTGAAAAGTAGCAAAATAAAAAATCTCTATTAATATAGAGATTTTTTATTTTTACTATTCAATTGTTATAACTTTCAAAGAATTATCAAGGTTTTTAATTTCTAATTGGTTACCACAAACCAATAATACATTATCACCTGTCTTTATATATCCTGTTGTTTTTAATTGATTGATTATAAAATCTAATCTTGTTTCTGTTGCTTCTTTTTTATATGGAACATAAATTCCTTTTACACCATAAGATATAGCCAAATGTTTTGCAGTACTTTGTTCATCTGTAACTGCTAATATTTCAGTCTTAAGTCTATATGATGATAAAACTTTAGCTGTAAATCCAGATTCTGTTATTGCAATAATTCTATTTACTTTAACTCCACTTTTGTCTAATGCCATAGAAACACATGTTCTTGCTAATAATTGAGAAACGCTTTGGGCTTCTATTTCTGTATTGTCTGGAGATAAAGTTGGAACAAATTCTTCATTATATAAAGCAATTTTTGCCATTGTTTTAACACAATTTACAGGATCTTTTCCAGCAGCTGTTTCACCAGAAAGCATTGTTGCATCTGTACCGTACATTATAGCATTAGATACATCAGTAGCTTCAGCTCTTGTTGGTCTAGAATTTTCTGTCATTGATTCTAACATTTGAGTAGCTGTAATAACTGGCTTGTTTTTTGCTCTACATCTATAAGCCATGTCTTTTTGTACGCTAGCTATCTTTTCTATTGGAATTTCTATACCTAAATCACCTCTTGCAATCATAATAGCATCTGAAGCATCTATAATTTCGTCTAAATTATTTAATCCTTCTTGATTTTCTATTTTAGAAACAATCCAAGCGTCTAAATTTCTTTTCTTCATTTCATTTCTTGCATTTTCAACATCTTGTTTTGATCTACAGAAACTTATAGCTATGAAGTCTGGCTTCATTTCAGCAGCTAAATCTAATTTATCTAAATCATCTTGAGTCAAAGATGGGATTTTTGATAATTTTTTATCTGGGATATTTAATCCTTTTCTGTTTTTAATAAATGAATTTTCTAAAGCTTCTACATATACTCCACCATTTATCTTTTCAATAACTTTAAATTCATAAAAACCATCGTCTATCAACATAGAATCTCCTATGTTTAATTCTTCAAAAATAACACTGTGTGATATTTTTACACATTTTTCATCATTATTAAATTCTGGTCCAAAAAATACTTTTTCACCTTTTACTAATTCTATTTTAGCAGCATTTTTTGTATCAACTCTAATATCTGGTCCTTGTAAATCAAATAATATACCTATATTTGCTTCTAATTTTTTAATAACATCTTGAGCTCTTTGAACTCTACCTCTGTAATTTTCTGCAGGCTCGTGTTTCATGTTAAATCTGAAAATACTTACACCAGCCTTTGCTAAGGCTTCAAGTGTTTCAGAAGAATCTGATGCTGGTCCAATACTAGCAACTATTTTTGTTTTTCTATTTTCTAGAATCATAATAATTAATTTTTTAATTTTTATACTTTGAGTACTCATTCTATATTATTTATTAAAAAAAATCAACTAATCATTGCTTATTTTTCTGTTTTATCTATAATATATATAAATAATAAATAATTAACCTTTTTTATGGACACAAGTAATAATAAATCTAAAACATTAATAATAATTTTATCCATTATCGGAGCATTATTTGTATTAATGATATGTTTTTTTGGATGGCTATTTGGAATAAAAAATAGCATAGTAACAAAAGAAGAAACCATTAGCTCTAGCTGGGCTCAAGTTCAAAATCAATATCAAAGAAGATACGATTTAATACCAAATTTAGTTGAAACAGTTAAAGGATATGCTAATCAAGAAAAAGAAACATTTACTCAAGTTACAGAAGCTAGAAGCAAAGCTTCATCGTTCCAAATAACTGAAGAAGTTTTAAACAATCCAGAATCTTTCAAAAAATTTGAAGCTATACAAGGTGAATTAAGTTCTGCCTTATCAAGACTTATGGCTGTATCAGAAAATTATCCTCAATTAAAATCTAACGAGAACTTCTTAGAATTACAATCACAACTTGAAGGAACAGAAAATAGGATATCAGTTGAAAGAAATAGATATAATGAATCAATAAAACAATATAATACTTTTATAAAATTATTTCCTCAAAGTTTTGTAGCATCAATGTTTGGATTTGATGCTAAACCATATTTTGAAGCTTCAATTGAATCACAAACTGCCCCAAAAGTTCAATTTTAATTATATATTAAAAAATGAAAAAAACTAAAATAATATTTTTTATATTAGTATTACCATTAATAATATCATTACAGGGATGTTCATCTAATTTTAATAAAAATAAGAGCACAAACAATAATCAGGCAAAAACAAACATCACAGAAAAAAAACAAGTTGATTATGTAAAAGAAATTTCAAAAAACTCTAACAACACTAGTGAGTGTGATAAATATAAAGAAAGAGTTAATCTTGAAATTAAAGAATACGAAAAAAGAATTAACAATAATACGAATCAAGAAAAATTTAAACTTATCGGTATTTTTAAATCTAAAAATTTAAATAAATGTTTTTATGTTTTAGAAAATTCTTATACTAATGATAATAAAAAAATTGTTGATTATATTATTAATAATGCACAAGAAGAAGAAACAATAGATATATTTAATAACGTAGATTATGATTTTTTAAATGAAAGACTTGAAGAATTACAAAAATAATAATTTAATAAAAAGGATTGGAAGAAAAATTTTATTTTTCTCCCTTTTTATTTTTTGTTTTTTAATGTTTAAAAAATGTAACGCATTAGATATTTATAAATTAGACCATTACATTAATGACTACACTGGTTCATTAACCAATACACAAATTACTGAGCTAGATAATGAGTTACAATTATTTGATAATCAAACAACAAATCAAATAGTTGTTTTAATTATAAATACTCTTGAAGATAAATATTCATTGGAAGATTATTCAATAAAAATAGCAGAAAAAAATAAAATAGGAACAGAAAAAGATGATAATGGCGTTCTACTTCTTATTGTTAAGGATGATAGAAAATTAAGAATAGAAGTTGGATATGGCCTTGAAGGTTTTCTTACAGACGCAAAAAGTAGTTATATAATAAGAAATTTTATTACTCCAGAATTTAAAAATGGAGATTACTATCCTGGAATAAAAAATGGACTAGTTGAAATTAAAAAAGCTGTTTCTGATGCTGGATATTTAAATGATAAAATACAAAACAATAAAAGCATATCAAATAATAAAGAATCTATTATTGAAAATATATTTGGATTTATAGTTTTTATATTTTTTGTAATATTATTTATAAAAAATCCAAAATTATTTTTATTTTTATTACTTTCTGGTGGTTTCAATAGTAGAGATAACCACAAATTTAAAGGTGGTGGCTTTGGTGGAGGAAGTTCTGGCTTTGGTGGAGGATTTGGTGGAGGATTTTCTGGCGGCGGTGGAAGTTTTGGTGGTGGTGGAAGCTCTGGAAGTTGGTAAAATACCAAAAACAAAAAACTAAAAAACAAAAAACTAAAAATGTTTGAAAATAAAATTTATAAAATTTTATCTAAAGAAGATCTTAAAAAAATATCTTCTAAAATTAAAAATGCCGAAGAAAAGACTTCTGCCGAAATTGTTGTTTCTATTAAAAATAAAATACCTTTTATTTTTAAAAATAACATAAATAAATTTGCATTATCTATTTTTAATTTTTATAAAATTTATAAAACAAAAAATAGAACTGGAATATTAATTTTATTTGTATTAAAAAATAAACAATTTTATATTCTTGGTGATGAAGGGATTTATAAAAAAGTTGATCAAAAAGTTTGGAATGATTTATCTAAATCTATATCAAAAGAAATTAATGAAAAAAATTTATTGGAAGGCGTTATAAAATCTATAGAGTTAACAAGCGCTTTGGTTGAATATAATTTTCCAAAAGAAAAAGAAGATATAAATGAAATTTCAAATGAAGTAAAATTCTAAAAATAAAAAATGTAGGTGCCAGATATATCTAGTTACCTACATTTTTTATTAATTTATGTTTAATTCGTCACCTATTGTTGGTTGAAATGTTTCAAAACCAAATTGTTTTTTTATTTCATTTGATAGTGCAATTCCTTTTTCTTTTTCTCCATGAACTACAATTATTTTTTCTAATTTACTTTTATCAAAATTTGATAACCAAGAAATAATTTGTGGTTGATCGGCATGTGCAGAATATCCTCCTATAGCATCTACTGCTATATTAACATCAAATTCTTTTTCTTCTATAATTACTTTTTTGCTACCTTCAAATATTTCTCTACCTAAAGTTCCCTCAGCTTGATATCCAACAAATACTAAAAAGTTTCTTGGGTCTTCTATATATTGTTTTAAATGTTTTGTAATTCTTCCACCATTACACATTCCAGAACCAGCTATAACTATTTTTGGTCCTTTTACTGAATTAATTCTTTTTGATTCATCGACTGTATTTGTTGTAACTAATCCTTGAAAATTAAAGATATCATCACCAGACTTTATTATTGTCATAGTTTCTTTATCGTATAAATTTTCATAATTTTTAAACACACTAGTTATTCTATTGGCTAATGGACTATCAACGAATACTGGTAATGGCACTATTTCTCCGGTTTCAACCATATTGTTTAATTCAAACATTATTTCTTGAGTTCTTTCTAATGCAAACGATGGAATCAATAAAGTACTTTCTTTATTAAATACATTAAAAACCGCCTGCTTAAACTTTCTTAATCTCACTTCTTTATCTTCATGTGTAATTCCACCATATGTTGATTCTATAAATACATAATTTGCATCTTTTATTATATCTGGCGCTTTTACTATTGGAGATGGGTGATTTCCTAAATCACCAGAAAATACTATTTTTTTGTTTTCAATGAAAAGTTCTATTATTGATGAACCTAAAATATGACCAGCATCATTAAATTTAAATTTAAGAGAATTAAATTCATTTGTTTTTCCATAATCACAAGTTTCAAATAACTCAACACAATTAATTGCGTCTTCTAATTCATATATTGGTCTCTCGCCTGTTTTAAAATATTTATCTAATATTAAGTTTGCAGCATCCTCAAATAATAATTTACATATATCTCTTGTTGGTCTTGTAGAAAATATTTTACCTCTAAAACCTTGTCTATATAATTTAGGAAGCAGACCTGAATGATCTAAATGTGAGTGAGTCAAAAAAACAGCTTGGAGATTTTTTGGATTAAAATTAAACTCCTCATAATTTATTTTTTCTAATTCTTGGCTTCCTTGAAACATACCACAATCAACTAGAAACTGGCTTCCTGAGTTTGTTATAAGTTGATAGCAAGATCCTGTAACTTCCTGAGCGGCACCATGAAATACTATTTTCATAATTTACCTTTTAATGTTTAACAATATTTATTATAGCAAAATTAGATATTAAAAACAAAAAATAAAAAATAAAAGGCGCGATAAATCGCGTCCTTTAATAATCTTCTACTTTTGTAATTTTATGACTCTTTCTAATCTTTTCTAAAGCTTTTGCTTCAATTTGTCTTATACGTTCTCTTGTTACACCAAATTCTTGCCCTACTTCTTCAAGTGTATGAGTAACACCATCCGTAAGACCAAATCTCATTTCTAATATTTTCTTTTCTCTTGGTTGTAACTCATCTATTATTTCGGTTACGTAATTTTTTAATAATTCTAACTGAACTATTCTAGATGGAGATTTAGTTTGTTTATCTTCAATAAAATCAGCTAAAGTACTTTCTTTGTCATCTGATTTATTGCTAATAGAAGTTTCTATTGATACTGTATCTTGTGATATATCTATAATATGTCTAATCTTTTTAATATCCTCATTCATTTCTGCAGCCAATTCTTCTGGTAATGGTTCTCTACCTAATTCTTGAAGTAATTTTCTTTGTATTTGTTGGAATTTATTGATTGTTTCAACCATATGAACTGGTATTCTTATAGTTCTAGATTGATCAGCTAATGCTCTTGTAATTGCTTGTCTAATCCACCATGTTGCATATGTAGAAAATTTATAACCTCTTTTATAATCAAATTTTTCTACCGCTCTAAATAATCCAATGTTTCCCTCTTGTATTAAATCAAGTAATGACAATTTTCTACCAGTAAACTTTTTAGCAATAGAAACAACTAATCTAAGGTTCGCTTCTATAAGTTTTTGTTTTGCAACTTTATCTCCTTTATCTTTTCTTTTCGCTAAAGCCATTTCTTCTGAGAATGTTAAAAGTGACACACTTCCTATTTCTCTTAAATACATTTGTATTGAATCTGAAGAAACTAATTCCGCTTCTAATTTTTTTAATAATGGTAACTCAACTCCAGAAGAATCTTTAGAATCTTTAGATTTTTTAACTTTTATTTTTTTACCATCTTTAATTTCTTCTTTTGGTTCTTCTTTTTTAATCTTAGTTGGTCCGAATATCGCTTCTGATGTCTCAATAAGTTCTATTCCAAGAATATCTAAAACATCTAAAAATCTTTCGAATTCTTTTACACAGTTTTCTATATTAGACATAGAATAAAGAATCTCATCTTCAGTAATAAAACATCTTGTTTTACCTTTTTGAATAAGATTTTTTGCTTCTTGTTTTATCCAAAATGGATTTTCAGATTCAATGTCCTCTATATTTGATTTGGCGAATTTTATATCACCAACAATATCATCTATAACATCTTCTTGAGCTTCTTCTTCTAACAAATCCTCATCTTCTGATTCTATATTAATAGAGTTTTTATAAGATAAATCCGTTACTATCTTCGGCATTTAATATATTTATTAGTTTATTAAATTTAAACTCTAAATATTTTTATAAATTAAATATAAATTAATTCACAAAAATATTTTATTTAATTGTTATTTGAAAATTTCCTAAATTGATTTAATTTATCAATTAAGATATTTTGTAATTTTATTATTTCTTCTTTATTATTTTCTTTTTCTGCGATTTCTATACTACGTTTAATTTGTTTTAGTTCTTTGTTGATAAGATTTCTATATAATTTAATGATATTTGATTTAATATCTTTTTTTATATCTTTTAAACTAAAAAATTGGTCAGAAAAAAACTTCTCACCTAACATAGTAAGATAGCTGATGTAATCGCTATTTTTTGTATCATTTGCAAATAGATATTCTAAAATATTATCTATTTTATTATTGTAACACGCTTTCATGTTGGTAGCAATAGATTTTATGTCATCATGTTCAAATATATCTAAATTTATTTTTTCTAAAACACTGATCAACCCTTGATTAACTAATATTGCAGAAATTAAAAATTCTTCCGTTTTTCTAATCGGATCATCTTCTTTTATTTTTGATTCTTCTTTTTTAATATCTATTTTTTTTGATGGCGTAAATGTGGTCTTTGTATCTTTTTTGTATATTATAGAAAGCTCTTCTTTTAATGTGTTTTCGTCTATATCTGTAATTTTGGATAAATTTTTAATCCAAATATTTTTTTCAATTTGAGAACTTATTTTACTAAGTTTTATCAAAAAAGGAGTAATTATGTTTTTAATTTCTTGTGGTTTATTTGAAATTGATAAATCTTGGTTAATTTTTTCATGTAATTTATTAAAATAAAATTCTAAATAAGGAGTTGCTTCACTTATTGCGTTTGTCCATTTCCCTAAATCATTCTTTATACATTCATCTGGGTCTTTATATCCAGTGTTGTCTAAACTTATTATTTTTAAATTTATTTCATTTTCTAAAGCTATATTTATAGCTCTTTCCGTAGCATTTTGTCCAGCGGAATCAGAATCAAAACAAAAACACATTGTGTTACTAAATCTTTTTAATGTTTTGATATGTGTCTCTGTTAATGCGGTCCCAGATGATGCAACAACATTTTCACTACCAGCTTGATGACAAGATATACAATCCATTTGACCTTCTACTACTATAGAACAATCGTTTCTTCTTATGCTTTCTTTAGCAAAATTTAAACCAAAAATAACACTACTTTTATCATATAGCTCTGTTTGTGGTGAATTTATATATTTTGGTTCGTCTTTATTTGTTTCTATCTGTCTTGCAGTAAAAGCAACAACACCGCCAGATATATTAAATATTGGATACATTATTCTTCCTCTAAATCTGTCATAATATCTACCTGAATTATTTTTTATTATAAGTCCTGTTAAAAATATATCCTCGTCTGTGTATTTTTTTGATTTTAAAAAATCATACAAACCATTCCAAATATTTAAAGAATAACCTAGTTTAAATTTTTTAATTGTTTCTTCCTCTAACCCTCTATTTTTTAAATATTCTAAAGCTTTTTTTCCTTGATCTGTACCAGTAAGCAAATAATTGTAATATTGTGCGGCTAAATTTGAAATTTCTTGTAATGTTTCTTTTCTTGATCTTTTAACTAAATCTTCTTTATCAAATTTTAATTCTATGTTTGCTTTTTTTGCCAATATTTTTAAAGCTTCTTTAAAATCAACGTTTTCAATTTTCATAACAAACTTAAACATATCTCCACCTTCTCCGCATCCAAAACAATGGAATATTTGCTTGTTTTGTGATGCCATGAATGATGGGGATTTTTCATTATGAAATGGACACAATCCTTTATATGTTCCTCCGCCTGCCTGTTTTAGTGTTACATATTCTGAAATTACGTCTATTATGTCTAATTTTGATTTTATTTCTTCGACTTGATTGTTCATTTAATAATTTAATTTTTTACAATTAACATTAAATTAAATAATAATATTTTCTTTTCATGAGTTTCACGTCAATTTTGATATCAATAGAGCTCCACAAATGAACGAAAACATTATTCTTTAATTTAAACGGGTTTTATAAAATAAAACTTAACAAACTATAATTTCACTAATTTAACCAATTAACTAATTTACTTACTAACTATTTAATCATTTCATAAGAAAAAATAAAAGACCCGTCCTGCACAAACTGTGTAGAACGGGTTTTATTATGAAGCTGTAACAACAGACAATTTTTCTTCCGTGGATGTACACGGAGGAAAGTATGTATCCATAATACACTTCACGACATCATCACCGATTTCTCTCATCTTAAGGAAATCAAGAAAAATATCTTTGTGAGCTTCTTCTGAAAAATACCACTTTCTTTCATCAATTAAATGTAGAACATCTTTATCATTAGTGATATAACCCATAAAGAAGTTAACAAAACCAAGAAATAACTCTTCGTCAGACCATTGCCTGCTTTCGAGTATTCTTAACCATGCAACACGATATAACTTACCGAAAAGTGCTATACGTGCGGCATAAACAACACCGTCTTTTCCCTGAGCAAAATGGCAATAATTTTCAAGAAACACCTTCTGATATTTCATAAACATTTCCCAACCGTAACCAGATTTGGGATCCATTTTAGAAACAAACTCTTTGCTTTCCATATTTCCCTCCTCTTGAGAAATAATCTTCTGTTTATTCTTTATAAGAGATCTTTAATAATAACAAACCACTTGCAAATAAAACGCAAACAGAAAACTATTTGTATTTACTTTATTGTTAATTTGCTATATATTTTCTATGTATTAACTTTTATATTATACCACTTTTATAACAAAAAGTAAATAGTTATCCACAGAAATAAAAAAGCACCCTTAGCTCAATTGGATAGAGCATCTGGCTTCGAACCAGGGGGTTGTAGGTTCGAGTCCTACAGGGTGCACCAATTATCTACTGTTTATATTATCCCATTTAAAAAATACTGTATTTTTTCCAACCAATAATCCTATAATCGCAAAACATACAAAGCCTATAACCATTGTATCTTTTGGTGTTGCATTAAAATAAGTAAGTAAGATTATTAAAATAAAAGCCATAAACACCTTACCAGAATATATTGCAATCTCTCTAATTACGATATAACCACCTATTTCATCACCTTTATCAGCTTCTTTATTATACCAATATGATTCATATGGCGTTTTCATTATAGATTCTGCTATGTTTTGATATACAATTGCTAGAAAAATATTTATATCAGAAATAGCAAATAATTTTAATAGCCAACCAAATCCATATAAAAATGAACCTGCTTTTAATATTTTATGATTCTGATCTTTGTCTGATAACTTTCCTATTATTAAATTAATAAAAAAAGTAGCTATCAACGTTAACGATGTAAATATTCCTAAAAATTCAAAATCATTATTGAATGTTAATACTATAATTATTGGCCATATTATTAAAGAAAATATGGTTTCACATCCTTCTAAAAAATGTATAAAAAAATCTTTAATATACGCTTTTGAAAAACATTTTAAAAATGTTTCCATATAAGAATAAGAATAATCCAACTTTGTTGTTGATAAATTCAAAAGAGGAATTATTGATAATAAATAAAAAAATGTTGTAACAATAAATAATCCAGTAAAACCAAAAAAGTTTATTGTTAACCCGGCCATGAACGGTAAAAATATATTTAATAAACTTAATATTGATCTTATACTTCCTATTTCAAATCCTCTGTTTCCAGTGGTTGTATTTAGGGCTAAATTTATTCTGAATGGCATTCTAAAAAGAACTCTTGATAATGTTAAAAATACTATATTCACGAACATCCATAAATATAAATCATTACTCCAAAATATAAATGATATATTACTTAACATTAAACAAACACTACCTATAATTATGGATTTCTTTGGCCCTAATAAAGATACCATCCTACCTCCTAGGGGTAATATTAAAATCATTACTGCAGATGAAATTAAAAAATAGGCCAACGTCATTTTTAATGATTGCCCAAATTGTAAATAAACAAAAAAAGCGCTGAATACACCAAGCATGTTTGAACCTACATTTCTTATTTCATAAGAAAGAAATAAAAGAAAAAAGTTTTTTTCTGATTTTGAGAATAATGATTTTATTATTTGAAGTAAATTCATAAATAATTTTATTTATTTGCAAAGCTATTATACCATATTTTTTTAGTTTTAATATATCAAAAGCTTGCTAATATTAAATAAATATGGTATTTATTATTATAAGAATTTACCTTTTATAGGAGGGTTAATATGCAAACTAAAGAATACATTCCTTTTGGTTATGGTATTTATGTTTGTTCAAAAAAACCAAAAAATAAACATGAGTTATTTTTAAATCTTATAAAAAATATATTCTCGGAAAAAAGATATAAAATAATAGGATTAGAAATTAATCAAAACGATTCAACACCAGATGGATGTTATGTTAAAAAAATATCATTCTCTAATCAATAATAAGGCGGTGTTTTATGATTTTTTCTTCTGAAATAATTTTAGAAGACATTAAAAATGCAAAAACCATTGAACAATTAATGGTTTACAAAGACTTGATTAATACGTTTTCAGAGATGGAATTATCAAATATTGAAAAAATAAAAATAAAACAAGAAATAGAAAAGCGAAAAATAGAAATGAAAAATGAATAACATTTTTCATGAAGGCCTAATTTAAAGGCCTTTTTTATTTCTCTATTCTAGTCCAATTTGGATCATATATTTCTTCAAATTTGTCTGGATCTACTCCTAGAAAAATACATAATCTTTTATATTTTTGTGGTGGTATATTTCTTATTATTGCTTCAAATTCGTGCATTGATCTGTTTTCTGTTTGGTATTTAAAAAATAGTTTTTCTACTAAAAAGAAATATTTTTTACATATACCATTTACATACAGAATCCTTTCTATATATTTATCATATATCTCTTTTTTATCTTTTTCATTAATTTTTTGTTCTTCCACAAATTCATCTAACTTTATTTTAAATTCTTTATATCTATATCCCCATATATTATAATCAGATCTAAATTTTCCTAATTCATAAGATGACATATATGCTAAAACTTCGTCTTGAGATAATGAAAATAATTCCTTTTCTATTTTAGATAATAGTGTTGTTGATATTTCTTGTCTATTATTTATAGCTCTTAAATCTTTACCGTATGTATTCGCATAATATTTATTTTCATTTTGATTATGAATTGAAAAAATTATATGCCTTATTTCGTGAATTATTATTTTTTCTTTTACATCTGAAGGCATATCTTTATTTATAGAAATTGTACTATACCCTTCTTTTGAACAATGAGAAATAGCCATTCTGTCGCCAAAATTATCTACAATATCCTCTTTAGATATTTCAACTAAAAAATATAACCCATTAAAATATATTGCATATGGTTTTGTCAATTTTTTTAGACCAGCTTTCTCCAATATTTTAAATGTTTTATCTTTATTACTTTCAAGCTTATTTACTTCTTGAAAAAATGTATTAATATTTATTATCTTTTCTATTGTGTTTTTAACAACATGTTTGAAATAATGTATCTGATTTTTTGATAATTCTTTTTTATTTTTCTTTGTATTTTCTTCTGTTTGCTCTCTGAATATTATTTTGTTTAAATCTTCTTCTAATTTTGTTAGATTTCCATCAAATTCTTTTTTGAAAAAATTATCATCTACATATTGAGTTATGTTTTCTGTTATTTCTATATTTTTAAATATTTTAGAATATTCTGCTTTTATTTTATCTTTCCTATTTAGTTTCTTAAACCAAGTATCATAATTTAATTTAGAATCATTTTCTATTTCTAAATGATTTGTATCTAATTTAAAGTCTTCTGACATTTTACTATACCAATCTTGATAATTAAAATCTTTTGATTTTTCATGATGTTTTATCTCTGTTTTTGGGAAATATTCCATATTTATATAAAATTCTTTTAATAACTTATGATAATTATATCAGTTTTATATATTTAGTTCGACTCACCCAAACCGGTACAAAAAAATATGCAGTATTAATGCATATTTTAAAGCTGGAGCTCGTTTATAGAGGACATTCGAACTAATTTGAGTGTGCACTAGCACTATTCACTATATTGAATTATTTATTTCATCTTTATATTTATTTTCTATTTCTTCATTTATTCCATTATTTTCTATTATGTCTCTAAAAAAATATGCTGATTTTCTTGGTTTTCTTTCTAAATTATTTTTATAGTCTATTTCTATAAGTCCAAATCTTGGCCATTTACCTTCTGCCCATTCAAAATTATCAAAAGCTGACCAATGCATATATCCAACTAATCTTACATCTTCGTCGATAGCTTTTTTCATATTTTTTATAGTTTCATAAATATACCAAATTCTATATTTATCTTCGTTGCCAGCTAATCCGTGTTCTGTAATTATTATGTCTTTATTATATTTTTTTAAATCTTTTAATAAATAATGTATTCCCTCTGGATAAATCTCCCAATTTAAATCATTTTTTGTTTGTGGTTTGTGTTCTTCAAAAAAGTTTATATGATTTCTCATATAATAATTTAGTCCTATAAAATCTATTTCATTTTTTATATTATTTAAAATAAAATCATTTACAAAATATTTTGCTAATTTTTTTATTATTTTATGTAAAGGATTATTATTTGATGAAAAATATGTATTATGTTTTGCTATACTTACCAAACTATCTTTTTGATTTTGCTTTATTATTTTGTAAGAGCTCTTATGTGCTTTAAGTAGATTAAACAAGACTTTTATTGCATTAAAAATATTTTTATCTTGTGGTGGCCACTCTCCTGTCATGTATGAATTTGCTAAAAAAACTTCTGGTTCATTCAATGTTATATAATATTTTGCTTTTAATTCTTTTGAAATTAAGTCTACAAATTTTTCAAAATATTTTATATTTTCTTTTTTTAAAAAAGCTCCTTTTTCTTCAAACCAAATAGGAACTGTCCAATGCCAGAAGCAAATCATCGGTTCAATATTATTTTCAATTAAAAAATTTAATTCTTCTTTATAATGATTTATAATTTCATAATTTACTTCTCCTTCTTTTGGCTCTACCTTAGACCATTCAATTGTAAATCTAAATATTTTATGTCCGAGTTGTTTTAATAATAAAATATCCTCTTTAAATCTATTGTAATCATCTATACACTTCCCAGATATAAAATTATCTAAACCATATTTTTCTATTAGCTTATTCTCTTCTAAATATTTTAGTCTTTTTTCTGATTTCTCCCAATTACTCCAATTATTATCACAAAAACCTTCTATTTGATGAGAAGATGTTGATGAACCCCATAGAAAACCTGTTGGAAATTTTATATTCATAAAATCTTATTAATTATCCTTATAATAAGTATATTATTCTATTTTTAATTTTAAGTAAATTAATAATATTATTAAAAAGTTCGATTTACCCAAACTAGTACAAAAAAAATATGCAGTATTAATGCATATTTTAAAGATGGAGCGGGTAAGGAGAATCGAACTCCCCTCTTCAGCTTGGAAGGCTGACATAATAGCCACTATACTATACCCGCAATTGGTTATGAGATATATATTAGCAAAAGTTTTTAATATAATCAAGAGCAGAGGGAAATTTAAAAACCAAAAAACCAAAACTGAAAAACAATTTTAAATTTTAAATTTTAAAACATATAAATCTTTTAGAACACAATCCCCATTGCCCACTCTACCTGCTTTACAACACTCTCTTCCATGCTGGATTACTAAATAAGAATATTTATTCCAAAATTTTTTATCTAGAATTTTCATTAATTCTTGTTCGCCTTTTGCCGCATTATATCTATCACTTATTAATCCTAAATAATAATTTATTCTTAGCATATGTGTATCAACTGCTATTCCTGAATTTATTCCATATATTGTCGACAATACTATATTCGCTGTTTTTCTTCCAACTCCATTTAGCCCTACTAAATCTTCCATTGTATTTGGAACTATTCCGTTATATTTTTCTTTAATAATTTTACATGTTGATAATATGTTTTTTGATTTTGTATTATACAATCCAATAGATTTTATATCTTTTTTAAAATCATCTAAATTGGCATTAGTGTAATCTTCTAATGTTTTATACTTTTTAAATAATTTCTCCGTAACTTTGTTCACCGTTTTGTCTGTGCATTGAGCAGACAAAATTACTGCTATTAATAGCTCTATTGGACTAGAAAAATTTAAAGCTATCTTTTGCTTTCCATACAATTTTTTTAATCTCTCATACACTTCTTGTATTTTTTGCTTTTTATTCATTTATTTAATTATTCTATATTTATTATTTTATAAAATTCTACTATAATATCTGTATTCGCTTGTTTTTATTATACTATTAATATAATATATTTAAAAATAAAAAATAACATACAAAATGAACGTATTATTTGACTCTGTGTCTAATATTGTTAAAGTATTTGAAAGAATATTAAAAAAAATATATAAAATTATCAAAATTTTATGTTTCTTTGCATTTATGTTCGTTTTTTTAATATTTGGTCTATTTATATTGTTTTTTATATATAAATTACTTATAGCTAGAATGCTGCAAAACAAAGAAACACGTGTAGTTAATAGGTTTTTTTATGATTGTGTAACGTTTTGTACAAAAATATTTTTAGATACTTTTGTTGAAATAAAAGTATGGGGCAGACAAAATATACCTAAATCTGGGCCAAAAATTTTTGCATCAAATCATTTTTCTTCTACTGACCCATTTTTCATGTTTACTTTTACAAGAGATAGATTACATATGGTATTAGGACCAGTTTATAGTGTTCCTGTTCTTAAAAATTTCTTAAACATAATGGAACAAATAAACGCTGGTGACGAAAATAGAAAAAATGTAATTTCTAATGCTGTTGAATATATAGAAAAGGGTGAATCTGTTTATATTTTTCCTGAGGGAGACTTGGATGATCAAGAAAATTTTTTAAATTTTTATCATGGTGCTGCTAAAATGTATATAGAATCAAATGGTGCTGCTCCTATTGTACCGATTGGTATTGCGGCCTCTAAAAAAGATGTTAAGGAATTTAAATTCTTTAAACTAAAATCAAAAAAAGATAATAAAGTATACAAAAATTTAAATGTTTTATCTGGAAGATATCTTATTAATATAGGTGAACCATTAGAGTTTAAAGAGTTATTGAGTAGCGATAAAACTTATGAAGAAAAATATAATCAAATTACTTTATTCTTAAAAAATTATATAAAAGAATTAGTTGATGAAGCAAAATTTGATAAGTTTTGGAATTAAAAATAAACATCGAAAGATGTTTATTTTATTTCATAGAAAGTTCTTTAAATGGTTTTAAAGATATTTCTTTTTTATTTAATTTTGCTAGAACATTTGTTCCTTTGCCATTTGCAGCTAATATTAAACTTTTAGTAAATTTAAAATCTGTTTTATCTGTGGTTTTATTTTTTACTTTGAATTTTACTGTAAACAATTTTCCATCACCATTAAAACCGCTAGTAGAACCTCCTGCAAATTTAATATATCCTTTAGAATTTGAATATGTTGGAGATTTAACCCAAAGATCAAATATTGAATTATTGTTATCAATAGAGACAACCTCTAAATCACTTGTATTAAAATTAATCGTTGATTGGGCTGCATTAATTCTAGTATTAGAGTCGATATTTATAGAGACTTCTATTATTTTATCAGTAGTATTTATGTCTTGATTTAAATAAAAGCTAGCGCTACTGGCATTGGCAGTATTACAAAAAGATAAACCAAATATTAATGGCGCAGCAAAAAACAATATGTTTTTAAATGATATTATTTTTCTCATTTTTTAGCTTATTTCTTCTATTTAAATATGTGTTTAGAAGTATTAACATAAAAATGATAAAAAGTAAAGAGATTATAATAATTTTATAGCTAATTACTGATTTTTTTTCATTTACAATAAATGGTCCAGTCTTTTCTATTCTGTAATTTCCATCTAAATCAACAGCTTTTACTTGTATTTCTTTTGTTAAATCCTGATATTTTAAAACATATGGGCTTTCGGCTGTTACAAATTCATCATCACCTTCTTTAATTTCATAATGACTAATTCCAGAATCTTTGTCTTGTGCATAGAAAATTATAGAAAATTTTCCGATACTTATTTTATCATCTTTAATAACCCTTATCGTAAAGTCTTCTGGTCTAGTCGTGTCCTTAACAATAACATCTTCTGATTGATTACTATTATCTATAGTTGTTTGGTTGTCATCTGTTATTGGGGTTGTATTATTAATATTAGTATTACTTGTTGTGTCAGTAGTTTTATCTGGAGTTTTTGTATTTGTTGTGTCTATGGTTTTTCTATCAGATATAGTTATAAGTAAATTATTAACCGTAATGTTATCTTCTGTTCCGTTGTCATCATTTAATAAAAATTTTCCATTCTCTATATTTATATTTGTTGTTCCTATTTTTTTAGCAACAAATAAAACTGACATAATTTTTGCATTATCACCTGAATACCCACCTGGTGTTATACCAGAAAAAAATATTTTATTACCTTGAGATCTTGGTGACTTCATCCAAAAATCAACAGTTGTATTACTGCTATAAACTTTTTGAATATCTAAAAAATCTGTATCAAAAACAATATTAGATTCAAAGGCGTTTATATTTTTATTTTCAGTATTTATCATAAAATCAACTCTAAAAACCTCACTTGTAACAAGCTTAGTGTTTGTAGATTTCAAATAAACGGTAGAGGCATTAGCATTAAAAATAAAGAATAAAAAACTACAAGCCAAAAAACTTAGCGCAACAAATATTCTTTTATTTTTAAAAAAATGAAACATAAAATTATAAAATTATATTTTAACTAATCACCACTCCAATTATATGCCATTATAGAAAAATCTTTTACATCAACTATTTTATCAGAATTAAAATCTCCATCAGCATAATCACTTCTTAACCAATAAAATAAAAGTATTGAGAAATCAATTAAATTAACATTACCATCATCATTTAAATCACATCTTACTTTATGCTTGTAGATTTCAGAATTGTTAACTGGATCGGTATTTTTTGTTAAATAGACATCCAAATATTTACTTGATCCTACAGAAATATCTTGAATGATATTTTTTGAATATATTTTATAATCACCTACGTTTAAATTTTTGGTATCTAATTTATATTTATAATATCCGTGTTTATCTGTATTAACTACATCTAATGCTTTTTCTTTATTTTCTTTTTTATTAAATAAAATAATTTGCATTTTTGAATTGGCAATACCGTATCCTTCTATATTAATATCTTCTCCGATTATATGACTTCCCGTTTCGCTTATTGTTGGTGCAACATACACATCTGAAACTGAAACATAATTTCCAGCTTTTAATTCAAGATTAAAATTCACAATGCTTGTTTTTGAATTGTCTTTTGCTTCTGCTATTACACCAAAACTATAACTTCCATAATAGAAACCGTATATACTTTGAGAAAAATTTCCATCGTTATCTGATTTTGTGTATATTAAAATATTACCATCTTTTAATATTTTTATTTGAGAATTTGGTATTGTTTTTCCTTCTATATAAATCATTGATGACGTCGCACTGCTCTTTGTGTGTACATCTTCATTATCATCTTGTGGTGAAGTACAGTCTAAATCTTCTGGGTAATCTATTTTTCCATCCGCATCATTATCTCTACCGTCTATACATTGATGTGGTCTAATTATTTTTATTGAAAATTGTGGACTTGCCGCAAAAACGTTAACATTACAAAAAAGAGAGATTATAAAAATAATCAATGATATAAATAAAAAATTTAGATTTTTTTTTGTAAACATTTTGCTTTATATTTATAAAGTCGTATTCTTTCTTAATTATATCATTTAAGGGTTTATGTTTGTAATAATTATCCACATAAAAAATCATGCTTTTTAAAGCATGATTTTAATTTCCAATTATTGTAAGCGTCATATTTATAGAATAGCTTCCAACTTTTTGACTTGCTGGAATTGATTGCAATATCGTAACACCCATTATATCCCAATAAGAATTGGTTTGAGCCGTAGAAGATGATGTTGCAATAGTTATTGAATTCTGTGAGCCTTCAATAAAAGAAGAGGAACTTGCAAGAGAAATACCATTAGATAAACTGCCAGATTTAGGAGTGATTGATCCAAATGAAGGGTCTATAGACATTTGACCACCAACATCATCTGCATCAAATCCGTCTTCAGCATTTGCTGTTGGGTCATTAAAATCATATTTATCTGAACCATTTGTCCAATAAGCAGATTCTCCATAAGTAGCAGATAATGAAACCGTCCAAGAAGGATTAGATGTTGAATTTGATATTCTAATTTTTTGATTATCAAATCCAAATATTCCTTGTGAACTAGAGCTTGAATAACTGAACACTTTAGAATCTAAATTGAATATAGGATTGTCAATTGAATTTCCATTATTATCAACTATATCAATTGATAAAACACCTGAGGATATAGAAATTTCTGGATAATTTGAATATGATTGGATATCCGTTCCGTCCATGTTTGTTACCTTGAAACAAAACGTCTTTCCAATTCCAGCGTTATTATCTATTAAAGAAAAGTCCCATTGTCCATATTCTCCTGTGTTAATATCACTAACAGAATTTGAAAAATCTCCTAATTCTTTATATGTTTGATTTCTTATTGTAGCTCCTGATATAACAGGATCATTAACGTTGCTTACTAAAGGTATATTATCGGCTACACTTGCGTTATCTTTTAATCCTATAGCTGTAGTTCTAGTTATAATAGAATAAGCATATTCTGGACTAGCACATGTTCCTGTTCCTTTTTCTGCAAACTGTAGTTTAAAGAAACCATTATTATTTGTTAACTTGTTTTTTAAAACGGACATTAATATTCTTAATCTAAATTCTGAGTTTGCTTCTATTGAACCTTTTGAATTTTGATCGGCTACTTGATTACCAACATTTTCAGAGTCTGTGTTTTTAAATATTTTATAAGCCGCTAAATTATAATACGACTCAGTATTAACACTTATTCTAGGATAATTATTATAGCTATCCAAAGCCTCACCATTAGATTTTATTAATCTAAAGTAATAATTATCACCTGTTGCATTTTTAGGAATTATTGAAAAATCATATTCACCCGTTTCATTGTCTAATAAATTATTAATATTAGATGTTGTGGGATTTTGTTCTGAATAAACTTCTTTTTTATTTGAAGTTGATAATAATAAAGAATTAATAGAAGATCCTGAATCAACTGAATTATTATCATAGAATTCCCAATCATTATTTGGAGCAACATTACTCCATGGACCTATTGAGGTTTTAGAATATTGTAAGACAAAAGATGTTGAGTTTTGTTTTAATTCTGCTAATTTATTTTTAACATTTATTCTTAGTCTGACTGGAATACTTTTTGAGTCAGACAACCCCATAGTATTTTCAGCTGCTAACGGAGTAATCGCATCTATTGAATTTGTATTCGCATACCATCTATATGATGTTTGTGACAATATATTGCCAACTGTTATTTTAGCATACTGGTCGTATTGTTCTAAATCATTGCCAGCTGATCTTATTATTTTAAAATAATAAGTTGTCTTTTCTGCATTTTTTGAATTTAATGCAAAATCATATTCTCCTCTTTTATCTATTTGAATTATATTTGGATTTATCTGTAATGGATTAACTTCTGAATATAATTCTCCAGTATTAGAATTAGATAATAAAACTTGAGAAATTATTACTGATTGATTTAAATTTACAGAGTCATAGAATTCCCAATCTTCTTTTGTTTCAACTGATTGTAATGATGTCGTTGGATTAACTGATACTAATTTTACTAATTTAAAATAATCAAATTTTCCTAATGACAATATATCTCCACCATTTGATAATATATACATTCCAACATCTTGAACATTAGAAGCATCAGAAATTGTTCTAGTGTTCATTGCTGTAAAAGTATTACAATCAGCAGAATATGTTGATGTAAAAGTTGTTCCTTGTTTTTTTATTCTTACACAATTTGGCCAAGTAATACCAGAAGTAGAATAATAGAAATTATCTAAATATCCATTTGTATCACTATCCCAAGCAGATATATATGCTGCTTTTGCATTACCAGCAGTTATAAAATATCCATTATTTGATTGTGTTTTTGTGATATCGTTTTTGATCATTAAACCAATATTTTGGCCAGTTGCGATACTATCTTGATAAACACATTTTAATGTAACCTCAAAATCACCGTCTATGTTGTCTTGATATAATGCCGCGTAATCATCTACAGAAGTCCATGTATCAACTCCTCCAGCATTAATATTTACATTACCATTAGTTTCAGTAAAACTCGTACCAGCAACTTTATCATGATCTTCCGTACGCCAATTAGAGTTTATTGCCCCGTCGTTGAAATCATCATAAACCGCATATACATTACTTAAACTTGTTGGAGGATTTACTGCATTTGAATTACCATAATACACATAATAATCACCATCTGAAGAATAAGCAGTATTAATAGCAACTTCTGATAATAACTTAAAGTCTATCTTTGAATTAGTAGAATACCAACTATCTGCTATTCTATCTAATTCATAAGATTCCCCATTATTTTTTTGATAAACTATTCTCACATCATCACCACTGTTTTGAGCAACTTGAGTGTTCATAGTTAAGGATACTGTTAATCCTATTGGAAGCAATGAATGACTAGTACCAAAACCAATTTTTTGTCTCTTCGCATAATTATTATTCCACCATTTAGCGTTTGTTGTTGGATTTGAAACAGTTTTCCATGGTCCATTTATACTATTTTTGGAATATTGTAATATGAAGCTTTTTGAATCTAAAGCTTCTTGTTTTGCTTGAATATTTAATCTTAATCTTGCAATTTCATTTTCACTTATAAAAGATTCAGAGTTTTCTAAAGATAGAGCGTTTACTGGTGTTATTAAGTTATTGTTTTCATACCATCTATAATAACTTTGTGTTAGATAACTGCCAACTAACATTTCTGGATAAATAGAATAACTAGCAAAAGCTTTATTGTCTGTGCTATTAAATAATCTTAGACAATAGATACCATCTGATGATGTACTTGGGACTTTTATACTGTATTCTAATTCAGTAAATCTATTATTCAATAAAGCTATCTGATTACTTGTATTTGATGTATCCATACCTTTACCTTGTGTAAAGAAATATGATTCTGGATTATCAAATATCATTGAAGTTGAGTCTTGATCATTATAATAAGAAGACGCGGACATAGTAATGTTTTGAGTACTTGCTAAATCTGTCCATGTCGTAACATTAGAACAACTTCCATTAACCTTATAACCGTATTGTATTTTAATACTTCTACCAGTAGTAGTATCGTTTTCACCAGTATTTGAAATAGCAAATCTAATTCTATAATTAGTATTTTTTGATACTAATGGAATGTTTGTGTTATAGTCAGCCAACCATCCATTACTCTCATTTAGTGATTTTGTATCATCTCTCCATCTGTATTTATATTGATTTAACGTAGGTTGTGGTATGTATTGAATATTTTTCCAATTTATACCTTGAACCCAAGTAGCAAATGCATAAGAAGTTCCAGTTGGATAATACTCTCTTTGCAATGTTATTGTTGTATTTGCAGTATATCTTGAAGAAAAAATACTTGCTGGATAATAATTTGTATTATTATTAATACTTGAATAACTCATTGCCATTCTAGCTGATGTGTTTGCATTTGATGTAGTTGTAACAGTTGCTGTCTTTGAACCACCACCAGCATTAGCTTTAAATTGATAATCAACAGATAAACTTGGGTGACTCATTGTATAAACGTCAAATGATCTTAAGACGCCAGATATTTGAGACCCTATAGCCACTTTAGTTTCTGATGTATTTTTAGCAACGCCATTACCTAATGTTACTATTGTTCCAAAAGCTCCATTACCTATAGCAGCAGCTTGTGAATATCCAGATCCATAAACCCATGTATTTGCTCTAGTTACAGAAGATATAGTGGATGTATTATATTCAGATGTTGCATCAGAAGCAGATCCTCCGTTAGTTCCAGAAATATTTACTCTTTGAACATTCCATTCGCTTCCCCATTGAATCACATAAACATTGTGACTAGCTAATGATAATATACCATCGTTATTACTATTATACCTTTCCCAATTAATTGTGTTTGTATTACTTGGGTATAATCTTAGCCATCCTGAATTATAATATCCTGAATTTGCAGATGAATCTTCTATATTAGTTCCTGATCCGAAAGCACCACCAAAAACAGAAACGTTATTTATATTTGACCAAGCGGTGTTTGATAATATTGTTCCAGATTGTAATCTTGTTGTTGTGCTTGTATATTTTGGAGTGGATAAATCCATTATATCTAATGTTTTAAATCCATTTTTATCACAATCAGCCAAACATTCAACAATAGTTACAACACCAACCCAGCTTGAATTACCGGTTGCATATCTTTGCAGTTCTAGTAATCTATCACTACCAGTTGTAGGTAGATGCTTGTTTGCACCATATGGTAATTTTGAAATCTTAACATAACTATTTGTTGGACTTTTTAAAACATTTCCGCTTTCAGCTCCTCTGATCATTATAAAATGATTTGGAGACAATGCGTTGTTTAAACTTAAATTATAACTTGTACTTGAAAAATTTGTAATATTATATTCAGTTACCCTAAAAACATCATCAGCATTTGTTATTTTTGGAAAAACAAAAATAGCGATGATCAGTATTAATGGTTTGTAATATTTTTTTATAATTTTTTTTAACAACATATTTTCTATTTCCCTATATTATATCATATCCCGTAAATAAAAAAACAACTTTTCCAGTTGTTTTTTTATTTATTATTTTCTCTTTTTTGTTGTCTTTTTCTTCTTTTTTGACCCAGAAAATAATGTCTTAATTTTATCCACAAAAGATGTCCTTTTTTTATTATACTCTTCTTCTAAATCATCCGGAACATTTATCTCTTGTTTGGCATTTAACATGTATGGAGCCTTTATTTTATTTGCATTAGCAAGTAATTTCCAATTAACATTGTATTTTTCTGCTAAAACTTTAATGTTAGTACTTCTTGTAACTGTATATTTTCTCCATGTTTTAATCCAATCTTTTCTTCTTCTCCATATAGATAAAAGATATAAATTAAATATAACAAATAAAACTATTATTACTTCCAATATTAAACCTTTAGTTGTTGGGAATGAAAAGAATGAAATAGTATTATTTGATTCTAATTTATTTAATTTATCTTTTTTAACATCAAGTCCACCTTTTATCTCTGGGTTATATTGCGCTATTAATTTAGCTCTGTAGAAACCTCCCCAGAATGGTTTTGGAAGTTCTAGGTTCCAAATTGATTTTTCTCCTCTTAATACTATAAATTCTCCACCTAATGTTTTGTGAGGAATTCCAAATAAATTTTTTACAACAATTCTTACGTCAGTATCAACGGAAACATTTCCCATATTTTTAATAGCTGCATTAAAAACAAAATTTCCATTAGACTTATTTGTCATTCCAAACTTATCAATAAGAATTTTTTTGGACAAATCTCCTGGAATAACCACTGATAATTTAACACCAGTTCTTATTGATAATTGTATACCAGATTTTTTATCTGTATTTGCTGTAGCTTCTTTTTTTTCTTGAACCAAAAAACAACCATTATGTTCTCCTGAATCTATGTTGCTTGGTATTTTTATTGTGAAAGGAATAATTTCACTTGTACCAGGATCTAACTCTACTTCGTTTTTATCTAATGTTATCCAAGCACCAACATTTTTCTTTTCTTCTGCAAATTGTTTACAAGCAAAACCACCATCAGTAGAAGAAACAGAGTCGGCAGCATAAACCAAAAACTTTTTCTTTGTTTTTGTATTATTAACAACCATTAATCCGTCTTTTTTTGTGGCATTTAAAGCCATCTCATAAGAAAAGCCACTATCATTTTTTCTAACAGTACCATTTTCTACATCAGCTGGTCTTAAACCAAATCCGCCGTATTCAAAAGCGTTTGCTAAGTTAAATGTACCAAAACTAAAAAACGTAAGCGTAGATAATATCAAGAATTTAAACCTTTTATTAGTGATCATAGATTGATTTTAATTATTTAAAAATCTGAATCAATTATATCATAAAAATATTTTTTATAAAAATAAAAAAGAATGATTAATTCATCATTCTTTTTTAAATTATACCTAACTATTTACCAGTAATAGTAAGTGTCATAGGTAAAGAGTAATCAGCAGCAGGAGTTCTTGCTGGGATTGTTTGTTTTATAGAAAATCCATTAGCAACTACTTCTGAAATATCAGCAGAAGAAGCAGAAGCATCAACTAAAGTTACAGATGAATCTGTACTAGAAAATGCACCACCTTGTGCAGAAATTCCAGTTGTAAGATCAGTAGTTAATTTACCGTCAGTAATTGTACCGGCTGTAACTGTCATTTGACCAGTTGTACAACCAGCAGCAGTTTCATCATTAACTGCTATTGAATTTGTACCACCATCTGACCATTTAGCAGTAGCTATAGGAGCAGAAGGAGCTAAAGCAACAGTATATCCGTTATCATTAGCATCTGGGTTAGTAATATATATTTGTTGTTCAGCTGTACCTAAAGTACCAGTTGTGTTACCACAATCAAGACTTGCTTGTACTGCACCAAATGTAACTGAAGGAGCAGCAACTGTAGCATAAGAAGCATCTACAACATCAATTCCAAGGTTACCTGGGTTGATTTTTAATGTGAAAGTAGCAGAAGGAGCAGCGAATACAACTCCAGCTGTAAGGACGGCAATTCCAAGCACTGCAAGTGCAGGAATACTTATTGTTCTCAATGATTTTTTCATTTTTGTTTTGTTTAACAAACTTAATTAAATAAAATATATTTTGGTTTAATTTATATATTGATTATATTATAACACATTTTTGACTTATACACTTATTGTCTACCTGTGGATAAGTGGTTATTACATTGATTTTATAACATCCTCAGCTGCTCGCATACCAGACGCCCATGCACCAGTTATTCCTCTACTTGTACCAGCACCATCCCCTATTGTGTATATATTATCCTTTACTTTAAAATTATCATTTATGAAATTTGGTTTATTACCATATGTTTTTATTTCAGGATAATAAAGTATAGTTGACGGATGAAGTACTCCAGGAACAATTGTGTCTAACATTTTTAAAGATTTCCAAATATCTCTCATGATTTTACTTGGCATAGCAAGTGTTATATCTCCTGGTGTGCAAGAAGATAAACTTGCTTCAAAATTATATAAATCTTTATTAAATGTATCTATTTTTGACCTCTTACCCATTCTAAAATCTCCCACTCTTTGCATCATTGGTTTTCCTCCAGATAATTGCATAGCTGTTTGCCCTAATATATTAGCAAACTTATAACCACTTATAAGCGGTTCTGTTAATTTTATTGTTTTCAACATAGCAAAATTCACAAGACCATTCGATTCTCTTTCTTTAGAAAAAGCATGCCCATTTACAGAATAATAATTTTCATACTTTTCTTGAACTATATGAGCATCTCCTGAGTTTGTACAAAAAGTTCTTACATCATTTGGAAAATAAAATTTTGGATCATAATAATCTTTTACTATTTCATAGTGTTCAATTTTTGTTTCTACTCTAATACCTATATCGACTATATTATCTATATATCTAACGCCTATCTTATCCATAATATTTTGCAAAAACTGAGCTCCTCCACGCCCTGGGGCTATTATTAATTTTGATGTAGTAATATCAATAATTTCAGAAAGTTGATTTTTAACTATTATTTCAACATTATTATTATTTTCATTAATATCTAAAACCTCTGTATTTAAAGACACTTCTACTCCTTTGGTTTTTAATTCATTTATTAAATCACTTATTAATTTTATTGAGTTATCCGTACCAACATGAGCTTGCTCTATTTCTAATAATCTCACACCAAGCTTCTCTGCTCTTTTTGTATATTTTTCTATATTTTGTCTTTTTTCTATTGTTGGTTTTAGTATTTTTTTTGTTTCTTCTAAATATTTATCAGCATTTTCTTTATTCCAATATTCTGAAGCAAACCCAACTGGAAAAGTATAATTCTGTTTACAATCATTTCTTAAACCACCAGAACTTACGGCATTTTTATCTATAAGCAATATTTTTTTATTTTTTAAATTATCAACTAATTTAAAAGCTGCACCAAGTCCGGATGGACCAGAGCCAACTATAACAACATCATAATAGTTTAACATTTAATTAATATTAACTTATTAATTTATTTTAATTATTGCATAATAAAATAAATTAAAAAAGCCAGCTGATAAGTTTTATCAACTGGCGTTTAAGCTAGTTTATTTAATAGGCAAAAGTTTCATATCCGGAACAAGTCCGTCAAATTCTTCTTTACCATTAAATTCACTAAATTTTTCATTATAAATTTCCACAAGTCTCTGATTTCTTGCCATAGACAAGACATCTTTTCCATATTCGATAATGTATTCAGCGGACCTTACATCTTTTAATGTATTTAGCTCACTGGAGCCATTTTCAAGATATTTTTTTGCATTTTTTGCAGTACCAGGAGTGTTGTACGCCATAGCAACAAAAAACACACTGTCTTGTTTATATGTATCCAAAAAACCACGCCATCTATCACCGACAAAAGCTATTGATTTATTTGAATCAAGCGCATCTTTCAAAAGCATCTTGTCTTGAGCTCCAGCAGCCAAATTTTGCTGAGCTAGCCCAACAGAACACTCTTTATAATATGCATGCCAAGTGGATTTTGGATTCCAATCATAATTTGATGTGTACTTTACATAAACATCATAAGCATTTCTTTTAGAATTCCAAACTTGTTTCAAAGCTAAAATTTTACCTTGCTTTTCTCCAAAATATGCTACGCTATTGGTAAATTCCAACACCGTTTGTCTTTTTCCATCAAAAGAAACAATATTGGAAACATACCTGGATTCCATCCAAATTTGTGCACTCAAAATGGAAGCCGGTATTTTGTACTCTTTTGATATATTAACGATTTTTTTAGCAAACTCTTTCGGAGTATCACTTATCGGATTTGTAGAAAAATCCGTAATAATTAAACTACTAAGTGGTTTGTTGTATTCTTCATTCCAAGCGATAATGGCGTCTTTCAATTTAGTTTTTTGTTGTTCAGTCTTTAATTGATCTTCAGCTTTTGCTCTTGCTGTTATTTCCTCAGATAACTGATTATTTACAGCTTTTGTTGTAGCTTTTGAATTATAAATTACAAACAAAGCAATTGCGAATAGAATAATTATACCAAAAATAAAAAGCACTAAACCTTTTATGGTTTTAGCCATATTCTGCTTATCTTTGTCTCGTTTATCAAGAGAAAACAGAATGTTCCCGTCAAGAATCATGGGCGATTTTCTTCTTTCGAATTCACCATCAATAACGACACTCTCGGCCGTTGAAGAATTGTTCATATTTTCCTCCCAGAAAATTGTCTAAAGTTCAACATCTAAGCCATGAAATGGCTTTCTGCAAATTATCACAAAATATACAATTTGTCAATTTTATTTCTTTATAGAATATTGCTTTCCAAACAATAAATCATTATATATCGTTATATAATCTTCAATTTTATTAAGCTTACATGAATTATTATTACAAGAAACTTTATTTTTTTTATTTATTTTTAAATACTCTGGGAAGTTTTTATCTACATATAAAGGTCTTATATTACTTAATTCTTCTGAATCAAATAAGTCAAAAATTGTATTTTCTTTATTTATACCAAAAATATTCAATATACTTTCATTAAATCTAAACATATTACTTGTATCAATTTTTTGAGCTTTACCATTTTGTAAAAATATTAATGGAGTTGAATGCAATAATAACTCATCAATTGTACCAGTTTGAGAATAAACTTCTTTATTTACTCCTAAGAATGGGGCGTGATCGCCAGTAATTACAATAATTGAAGTTGGATCGTCCTTTTCTATTTGAGAAACAAAATCATATACTTCTTTTGTTGTGTAATAAATTGAGTTTGAATAATTATCTATCCAACCGTTTGCCATATTATTATCTATTATCCTTGGTCTTACACTACTGTTTAATATATATGGTATATGTGTGGACAATGTTAAATAATAATTAAACTTTGGTTTTGTATTATTCTTTGTTAAATTATATGATTGTTTTAAGAAAGATTCGTCTGACAAATTACCATGATTTAAATCATCTTTTTTAAAATTTTCAATAGAATAATAATTATCAAAACCTATTTTTTTGTATACTTTATCTCTATTATAAAACGTTGACCAATCGGCATGAAAGGCGTTTGTTTCGTATCCTAGACTTGATAATAAATATGGCAAACATGGCAAGTTGTTTTTTATTTCAGTTTGAAATGGAATATTATTTTTTAATATAGGAACACCACAAAGCAATTCTAATTCTGGATCAGCAGTCTTTCCTTCAAATGTTGGACTAATTAAATTGTTGCTTTGTAAACTATCTAATTCTCTAAAGCCTTTATAAAATGGATCTTTTGAATACTTTGATTTATTTAATTGTATTGGATCCCACAATGACTCAACTAATATAAAATAAATATTTGGTCTATTTTTATATTTCTCATATTTTGACTTATCTTTGAATTGAGATGGATCATTTTTTACATCTTTATATATTGTGCTTTTACTTATATTTTGTAACGCTAAATCTACTGATTGTTGATTTGGTATACTATCTGTATTATTAGACCTTATATACTCACTTAATAAATAAGATATTGGCCCTGTGTGTTTATAGTTTTCTTGTTGATTCCAGAATAAATATTGTTTATCTAAATTGTTTATTAAATTTTTATATGGTGCATTAAATAAATTTATTGATAAAATAAATATTAAAAACACGCTAAACATTATTATTCCTGATCTTCTAAATTTAAAATTAAAACATAATAAAAACAATATTATTAATAAAAACAATATTATTAATATTAAATACACCACATTCATCATACCTAGTGCCATAAAAGCTTCTTTTGCTGATGCTATATCACCTATAGTTATTGATGAACCAAAGAAAGAAACCTTTATAGAGCTGCCTATATACAATAAAAACATTAGAATAAACTGTAATACAAAATATAATTTTATTCTCTTAGAAAAACAAAATAGAATATAAGATATAAATATAAATAAAAAAATGTCTATAAATATATAAAATGAGCTAAATAAATTTATTTTAAAAAATATAATGTTTATAATATTTATAAAAATATACAACAATATACCCGATATTAGTGGTATAAAATAAAATATTTTTGATTTTATTGTCTCTAATTTTAATTTATTCATAAAAGTTATTATATTATAAAAAACTAAAAACTAAAAAATACAAAACTAAAAAAATAATACCATTTTTACTCTGCGCTCCGCTCAATTGAGATATCATATGAGTTTCACAACGTTTCAAAATGGTATTATTTTTTATATGTTTAGCTTGGTTTTATGCACCAGCTACTACTGTAATTTGTTTAATTACGAAGTCTGTAATTGCATATGCTGCGGCAATAATAGCGATACCGATCATACCTGATGTCATAAGCTTTCTTGCAGAAGCAATCTTGTCTTGAGCTCCTTTAGAAACCATCCATTGTATACCACCCCAGATTATAAAGATTAAAGCTACTGTACCAGAAACCCCAAGTATTACTTTAATAACATTACCAACTATTTGTGGTACTGAATTTGTTGTATTCAATCCACCTTGACCAGCAATGTTTGTTTTAGCTACATCTGTTGAAAAAGATGAACCATCTAAAGAAATTTGATCATATTTTCCAGCAAAAACGTTTCCTGCTCCAACTAAGATAGCTACAGAAAATATTGAAAGTAATACTGTGCTTAATGTTTTTTTAAGAGACATTTTGTTTTAATTAATTTATTAATTGTTTTATGTATTAGATTTTATCATTTTTTTAAAATGTTGGAAAGAGTTCTACTTTTTATCCTCATGATAATTGTTTTCTGTGTTGATTTCCCACAATATTTTTTTGTCTTTTTTATTAATAATACAATCAGACGCCATCATACCTGATAGTATAGAATGATCCATATTGTTATATTTATGCATACCATTTCTACCTATACAATATAAATTTTGAACATTGTTTATATAATTTTTTATAGTATCAAATTTATTATAAGATCCAAAATATGCAGGATAAGCTTTTTCTTGTTTGATTACTATAAAGTCCAATATATCCTCAACACTATCTATAAAGCCTATACTTTTTAATTCTGTAGACGCTAAATTTTTAAATTCTTCATTTTTCATATTCCAAAACTCATCATCTTTATTACAAAAATATTCTAACCCCATCCATGTTTTATTCTTATCAGAAACCATGTATTCACTCCAATTATTAAAAATTTGCAACCTACCAAGTTTTAAATTTTTTTCTTGTATATATATCCAATTATCTTTTAATTTTCCTCCATTTTTATTTTTTTGTTTTATTTCATTTAATAAAATACCTACTGTTATAAAATCTCTATATATCAGATTACTTGCTACATTACTAACTTCCTCTGTTTTATTTTCATCAATCACGGTATTTATTAAATCCTTTATTGGCATTGTCGATATTAAATAATCACAATCAATTACAACACCATTAGAATCTATAATTTGATAAACTTTTTCATCCGATACTAATATGTTTTTTATAGAAGTATTAAATTTAACAGCCCCACCCATTTCTAGTATTTGATTATACATTTTTTCATACATCTGACCTGGTCCAAACTTAGGATAAAGAAATTTATCTATTAAACTTGTCTCTATTTTGTTAGACTTAATATTGAATAATTTTTTAAAAAAATCTATTATTGCTTTCCACATAGATAATCCTTTTACTCTTTGGCCTCCCCAATCCTTTGATATTTCTTTGCATGGGACACCCCAAACTTTTTCTGTATAATCCTTAAAAAATGTATTGTATAACTCCCTGCCAAATCTATTTATATAAAAATCTTCTAATGAATTTTCTTTTTTAATTTTAAAAAATACTGATTTTAAGTAACTAAAAAATATTTTTATTGATCTTATTATTCCAAGATTAAGCAATGTTTCTTTACTTAAAGATATTGGGTAATCAAAAAATTTATTTAAAAAAAATATTCTTGAAAGTCTATTTCTGACAACCAAAACATCATTTTTATTTTCTGGATTTCCAACATTAAGTAATCCTTCCCATAGTTCATTAACTTCTTTTATTTTTGAAAAAAATCTATGACCACCGATATCTATTTTATTACCATTATGATTTACTGTTCTTGATATACCACCAACAAAAGATTCTTTTTCTAAAATTAAAACATCATAATCTTTTGATTTTTTTAAAATATCATAAGAAAAAGATAAACCAGCTGGTCCAGCACCTATAACTATTATTTTTTGTTTATTATTCATCTTTTCTTATATATAAAAATTTAGATTCTTCCAATGGTTTATAATGTGATTTTATATAATCATTATTTATATCAATCATTATACTCGGATTACTTTCTGAAGGAAACGGATACCATATAGATATTATTTTTGGATTATATTTCTCTATTGATTTATATATATCAAAAGAATAATTTTTATTTATATTTTTTTTATAGCTATCTAATGCATGATCCTTTTGAACTGAAAACCAGAAATAATTAATATCATTTCTAAATAAATTAAACCCTGGAAAACCATCAAAAACATAATCGTTTTTATTAACCATTTTTTCACTATTTAAATCTTTTAAAGCACTAACTTGCAAAAAGTTATGATCCCCTTTAAATATAAAATTAAATGTTGTTAATAAAAATATAAAAATAAATATATAATTTAATAATTGTTTTTCTAATATTACTTTATTTATTCCATACGAAAATATTATAGATATAAACATCATTGGCAAAATAAAATAATATTGATGAGGTTTTAAAATTATTAAAGATAAAAGAAGATAAGATGATGATATTATTAAAAAATAACCATTTTTCACTTTATCTTTTAACAAATAAAAGACGCCTATTATAGAAAATAGCCAAAAAAATAAATCTTTTGAGAATGATATTGTTAAATTTTTTATAAATAAATTATCATACCAATAAGCCAAAAATCTAGAGTTCAAAGTCCAGTTCATTATATAATATTGTTCAAAAAAACCATTATATATTAAATAAATAAAATATGGTGATATTGATAAAACAAACACTAACAAATAAATAATCGCATATTTTAATTTTATATTTTTTAAAATAAATATTTCATAAAAAAATAAACCTCCTAAAATAACCATAAAAAATATAGCTTTTTGTAAAAATAAAAAACTAACAGCAATATAAATTGCACTAAATATAAGGTTTTTTAGTTTTTTATTATCAAAATATATTAATAACGAATAAAAAGACAACAAACTAAATAATATTTGACCTATATCTGGTCTTATTTGCAAAATCCAAAAACTAACATTACTTAAACTAAACAAAGACAATGTTGATATTAAGGACATATTTTCATTATCAAATAATTTCATTGATATTTTGTAAAATATCCTCAATATAAGTAAAAACATTATAAATGTTATAAACCTAGCTATATAAAGAATGTAAATATTTTCACCAAATATACCTATGATACCTGACCAAAGATAGTAAGATAACGGATTGTGATGTTGAAAAAAATCTATATAAATATTACCGTTATGTATTATTTTCCAAGCTGTATGAATACCTTCAATTTCATCACAATTAAATCTGTTAAACATTGAAATAAAAAAAGACAATATTATAAATAAAAATAATATTATTTTTAGTTTGTTAATTTTTTTTATTTTTTCTGTTATTTTCAACATAATAAAAATGTTATCAATAATTATAACTATTTTAAAGATGTGTATAATAAAAAAGATACGATAAATCGTATCTTTTGAATGTATATTATGAAAATTAACCAGCTATAACTGTAATTTGTTTAATTACGAAGTCTGTAATTGCATATGCTGCGGCAATAATAGCGATACCGATCATACCTGATGTCATAAGCTTTCTTGCAGAAGCAATTTTATCTTGAGCTCCTTTAGAAACCATCCATTGTATACCACCCCAGATTATAAAGATTAAAGCTACTGTACCAGAAACCCCAAGTATTACTTTAATAACAGAACCAACTATTGCTGGAACTGATGTACTAGAAAGACCAGCTTGTCCTCTAACATTTTCTAATCCTGAACCAAAAGCTTTTTGACATTGGCATGGATTAGTTGCATAGTTAGCATCTGAACTAGATATTAAACTACAGTACAATCCTGAATCGCATGTACCAGTTGTTGATGCATCAGCAGTTCCAACAACAGGACATCCAGCCTCAGAACCACACGCACCGCTTTGTGCTATAGCAAAAGTTTTTGATACTATTATTAAGTTTAATATTAACGCTAATGATAACACTACACTTGAAAATATTTTTTTCATAATTATTTAAACCTACTTTATTAATTATGTATATTATAATACAAAAAAAATTAATAGTGAATAGACCAAAAGAAAAACTAAAAACAACAAAACTAAATAAAAAATAATACCATTTTTACTCTGCGCTCCGCTCAATTGAGATATCATATGAGTTTCACAACGTTTCAAAATGGTATTATTTTTTATATGTTTAGCTTGGTTTTATGCACCAGCTACTACTGTAATTTGTTTAATTACGAAGTCTGTAATTGCATATGCTGCGGCAATAATAGCGATACCGATCATACCTGATGTCATAAGCTTTCTTGCAGAAGCAATCTTGTCTTGAGCTCCTTTAGAAACCATCCATTGTATACCACCCCAGATTATAAAGATTAAAGCTACTGTACCAGAAACCCCAAGTATTACTTTAATAACATTACCAACTATTTGTGGTACTGATGTATTTGTACTTAATGCCCCACTATCGGCAACTCCTAATAATCCACTTCCTAGAGGTTTTTGACATGAACAATTTTGTGTTGCACCAGTTCTTGCGCACATTAAACCACCAGCACAATCGCATCTTGTGCCATAATTAGTAGGATTATTTGTTGTATCATCCAAAACACAACCGCCTTGGTCATATACACAAATATTACATTCTGATGCTTTTGCTACATTGGTAAAAACAACAGTTACAGCAAAAATACTTATAAATAAAGCTTTTAATATATTTTTCATTTCTTTTTGGTTAATAAAATTTGTTTTATTATAACACCTATTAATTAAACATTCTATATATTTTATTTATTTCAACTATTTCTGTATTAATATTTATTTCTTTCATTTTATTTAGAATAATTTCTTTGTAATCTCTTTGTTCTCTGATATATTTTTCTGAAATATGATAAAGAATTATTTTACCTATGTCTGAGTTTTTTGATTTTATATAATTATTAATAAATGATTCAAGATCTGTATGAGCCGCATCACATTCTTTTTGTGTTAAAAATGTACACTCGTGCATTAATAATTCTGTTTGCTTTATATTATTTAATTCTACTGGCAATGAATCACCGCAATATGTAACATATTTATATATATAGGAGTTATAGATGTCTTCATTTTGAACAAGACACTTATTGTCCTTACAAGATATGTTTTTCATATATGTTGCTTTTTCTGTGTTTGATAGGTTTTTTATTTTCTCTGCATGTTCTGGTTTTAATTTTTTTCTCTCTTCACATATACTGAATCCACAAGAGACTATTGGCTTTTTATAATATTTTGCCGTGTGATTTACTTCAAATGGTAAAACAAATTTATTACCTTCTATATTTATTTTTTCACCAAATTTAAAAGTTAAAAATTCAAACATTTTATCTAACCCTAAATCTTTTAGTGATAGGATAATTTTATCGGCATCATTTTGGCTTTCTTGATTATAATATACTTTTATTTTTCTTTTTACTGTTTTTGTTGCTCTGCTTAAAAAGCTAGCTATACCAAATAACCCCAATATATGATCTGAATGAAAATGAGAAATAAAAATATGTTTTACATCACTACCATGTATTCCTAATGTATATGCTGCCCCATCTCCGCAATCAAACATTAAATTGTATGTTGGGAAATAGAACCATGTGCCATATATTGCTTTTGATTGTCCTATTATGTAAGGTGTCATTTTATAATAAATTTTATTTTTAATAAATTCTGTAATGATATTTTTTCCGCAGAGTTACACTCAATTATTTTTTAAATGAGTTCCACAATGACTCCAAAAATATCATTACAGAATTTATTTATTAAACCAACTTTTTACTTTTTTGATATCTTCTAGATGTGATATTTCTTTATCTGGCGTTTCTAATATTATTGGTATTGTTTTTTCTTTTGCATATTCTGCTATTCTTTTTAACCCTTCTTCTCCTATTAATCCTATTCCTATTGAATCATGTCTATCTACTCTTGATCCTAATTCTTTTTTTGAATCATTGAAATGAAATAAGCCTATGTTTTCTGTGCCTATAAGTTTATTGAATTTTTTTATAAAATTATCAAAACCTTCTTGTGTTTTGATATCATAGCCAGATGCAAAAGCATGTGCCGTATCTATACAAAATTTTATTCTTGGATTTCTATCTAATAATTCATATATTTCTGATAATTCTTCTATTGTTATACCTATCTCTGTGCCTTGTCCTGCTGTGTTCTCTATTATTATATATGGTAATTTTTTATTATCTTTTAACTTATATTCTAAATCATATATTGCCTGTTTTATATTCTTGGCTATTGTTTTTATGCCATCTTCTTTGGTCTGTCCAACATATTTACCAGTATGCAAAACTACCCCATAACCACCTATTTTATTTATTGATAATAAATCATCTATAAGTGAATTTATAGCCCAATTACCTTTCTTTTTTATATCATCAGTGTCTGTAAAATTTTGTTCTTTTGCAAAATTTAACAAATATGAACAGTGTCCCACTATGAACAAATTATTTTTAAAAACAAATTCTTTTGTTCTACTTGCTTCTTCATCTGATATTTTACAAAAAGTTAACATTTGTGGACTTTTTAAAAAAATTTGTAATGCATTTGTATTATAATAATTCACCGTATCTTGTACTGTGTTGTAAAATCCTTTTGAGATTGATTGGTGAACTCCAATTATAAGCATAATAAAAATAAATTTTAAAACTAAAAAATGGAAAAACTCAAAACAAAGTTAAAACATAAAAAGTTTAAATTTTAAAACAGCTAAATAAATAATGTTTTATATTTTAAAATTGTGACTTTTAAATTGTTTTTAAATTTGAATTTTGAATTTTAAAATTATGTATATGATATTAGATTCGTTCTGCTATGTTTTATATTATATTATTTGTATTATTTTTACAAATTTTTGCTAAATTAAAACGAGGTTTTATAACCCCGTTTTAAAAACAAATTTATTTATGATTGTTTGTGAATGGTATTAAAGCCATTATTCTTGATCTTTTAATAGCGTTTGCTACTTTTCTTTGATGTTTCATACAAAGAGCACTCTTTCTTCTTGAAAGTATTTTATGATGCATTGATGTAAATTTTTGCATCATTTGTAAATCTTTGTAGTCTATTTCGTTAACGTTGTTAACACAACAAAAACAGTGTTCTTTTTCTTGTACAATAGTAGTTGCGTTATTATTTTGCTTTTGCATATTTATCTAAAATTTATTAATTAAAATGGTATATCTTCTATATTAATTTCTTCTTCATCAGCTTGTATTATTGGTAATTCTTCATCTTGAGATTGTGGTTTTGATGGACCAGAACTAGTAGATGTCGATGTACCTCTAGCACCAAGCATTGATAAATTTTCTGCGATTATTTCTGTTCTGTATTTTTTAACTCCATTTTGATCATCCCATGATCTTGTTTGAAGTCTGCCTTCTATATAAACCTTTGCACCTTTTTTAAGGTATTGATTACATATTTCTGCTAACTTTCCCCAAGCAATAATATTATGAAATTCTGCTTGTTCTTTTTTTGATCCATCTTTATCTTTCCATGTTCTATTTGTAGCTAGTGAAAAGTTTGATAAAGATTGACCAGATGGAAGTGTTTTTGCTTCTGGATCTTTTGTTAAATTTCCAATAAGCATTACTTTATTTAAATCGCCCATTTTGTTTTTGAGTTAATGATTAAAATTATTTTTTCAAATCTTTCATATCATCATCCATAATTTCCTCTATTTTTTTATCTAACTCTTCTTTTGTGACTTCTTTTTTAGTAGTGTCTTTTCTTTTCTTTTCTATTTCTACTTTTGGTTCTCTTGTATTTGTCATACCAGCTTCTTCTTGAGTTTTCTTACCAAACATTACTTTATATTTCTCTTCGTCTAAATCTATTCCTGTTTTAACGATTTGATATCTTAAAACGTTATCATTTGTTTTTAATTGAAGTTCTCTATTTAAACCAATTAATCCTTCTCCATTTGTCATGTTAAAGTGCGTACAAACATAATATCCTGTATGAACGTGATTTATTTCATAAGCCAACTTTCTTTTTCCAAGAATAGCTGTCTTAATAATTTCACCTTTATACTTTTTTACTATTGCATCGATTTCTTTAGTAACTTCGATGTTTTCTTGATCAGTATATTTTAATGGAATTATGTATAGTAATTCGTAGTGCATATTTTTCATAGTTTTGAAAAATTATTTATTATTTTATTAATAAATATTAAGCACTTTTATCATTATATATATGTGCTTAATATTTTTTGTTAACATTAACGTTAACTTTAAATTAAAAACTGGTTTTTTAAGCCAGTTTTTAACAATAAAGTACTTGTGTACAAGTATTTTATTCAACTGGGACATAATCAAATATTTTGATTATTATGTTCTTACATCATTATGTGTAAGATATTTGTTGAATGTTTATTTTGTTTCTTCTTTTGACTCTTCTTTCTTTTCTTCTTTAGGAGTTTCTTTTTCTTCTAAAGCTTTAATAGATAATCCAAGTCTATGATTTTTACCGTCTATAGAAACGATCTTGAAATCATATTGTTCTCCGATAGTTACTATCTCATTAATGTCTTTAACCATTCCTTTTGATAATTCAGATATATGAGCTAAACCATGGATTTGAGCATCAAGTGCAACGAAGGCACCAAATGGGTTTGTTTTAAGGATTGTACCTTTAACTTTTTGACCAATTTTATATTTTTCTTCAACATTCTTCCAAGGATCATTATCTAATTGTTTCATAGATAAAGAGATCTTTGAATTGTTGATATCAATAATCTTAGCTTCTACTTCTTGTCCAACTGTTAAATATTCACTTGGATTGTCAATTCTCTTCCAAGCTATTTCAGATATATGAATAAGACCTTCTAATCCATCATCAAATTCAACAAAGGCACCAAAACTAACAACTCCGCTAATTTTACCTTTAATAGAATCTCCAACTTTATATTTAGAAACAATCTTTTCTTGTTCTTCTTTAACTGTTTCTTTTTCTGATACGATTAATTTTTCTTCAGTTTCAGTAGCATCAATAACTTTTACTTTCAATACTTTTCCTACTAATTCTTGTAATTTTTCTAATATCTTTGTCTTTGAACCACCTTCAACTCTTGGATAATGTTCTGAAGATAATTGTGATACTGGTAAAAATCCTTTAACACCACCAACTTTGGCCATAAGACCACCTTTGTTAGCTTCAAGAATTAATGCATCAACAACTTCTCCTGATTTAACATAATCTTCAAGTTTAGACCAAGCTTTCTTATGTCCAGAAGCTCTGAATGATAATTCAACTTGATTGTTTTCGTTATCTAATTCTACAACTGTTGCTGTAACAGTATCTCCAGCTTTTATGCCTTTTGTTTCATCAGATTCATCTTGTAATTCAAATCCTCTAACTATACCTACTGTTAATCCGTTTACATCTATTAATACTTCTGATTTAGATGCTGATATAACAGTTCCTTCTATTAAATCTCCAACTTTTGGTAATGATTTTGAACTTTTTGAAGTAAGTAACTTATTCAATTCTTTATCTTCTTCTTTCTTTTCAGCTAAAAGTTGCTTATATAATTTTTTAGTTTTTGTAGCCATGTTAATTATTAATTAAAGAGCATTGTTAATTATTAAGTGAGAATTTTTATATATTGCGCCTATGTTACACTAGAAATTCTAGTGTCTACAAAAATAAAAATTTATACTAGTTTAATCTAATTTTTCAGAAATGTCAATGATTTTACAATGAAACGTTTGTATGTTTATTTATCCAATAAATCTAATCTCACCTTTAATTCTTCTTGCGAAAATTCTTGCGGAACGTTTTCTTCTAAGGTTTTATTTAATATTTGTTTTTTCTGTTCATCCGTTAAAGAATTTAATATTTGTTCTTGTTGGCTTGAAGTATTAGTTTTGCTGGAATTGTTATTAGAAGTGTTGTTTTCTTTTTTTGTATTTAATTCTTGTAAACTTGATTTGAGCGTCTTTACTGATGTGCCTAAGTCTTGTTTTAATGTATTATATGTAGATTTTAATTCTTGATATTTTGAATTATTATCATTAGCCATATTAAAGCCTCCCATATTTCTTCTAAAACTTAGCACCCAAAAAAAAATAATAGTTCCCATAATTAAAAACAAAGACAAATAAAAAACTATGTCTTTTTTGTCTTTTAAAATTATTTTAAAATAATTTATTTTAAAAACTTTATTGTCTTTTTTAGTTTTTAAATCTATAACTCCGTTTGATTTAGAGTTCCTTTTATTTATTGTATCGATTTGCATAAATTATAAAATCAAGTGAATATAAGTATATTCTTTATGATTTATTATTTTGTTTTATTTAATACTACTAGAATAACCTCATCATCTTGTCCTGGTAGATTTTTCTTTGTTAATTTAAATTTATCTTGAGATTCAGATACTGCATTAAAAGAAGACTTAAAGTCATTAAATCTTTTTTGGTCTTTCTCAGAATTCAAATCATAATTTATTGCCAATACTAACTTTGGAGAAAATTCATTCTTCATTGCTATAGCATCTTTTACATCTAAAAATCCTTCTCCTATTGGAAGTATTAATACATCTAATTTATTGTCTATGATATTATCATAACTTGAATCACTCTCGTTTGTTGTTAAATCCAACTTACCATCAACCTTATTTAAATCAACTATATTTATATCTTCTATGTTTAATCTAAATATTGCTGATTTCTTGTTTTCTTTATTCGCAAATAAATCAACATAAAAGAAATCATCATTAACCTCATATTCTCCAGGATTAGTAATTGAGAATGCGCTGCCTATAGCATCTTTGTTTTCAGGACACAAAACAACAGTTGCATCTGTTTTTTTATCTGCATTTATTAATATTGTATTTTTTTCACTTACTATTTTTATTATATCTTTACCTTCCCAAGTTATTTGCATATCAATTTAGTTATAGAGTTAGTTAGCTATACAGTTAAAAAGTTTAATATTATAAAATTTAGAAACAATTTATAATATTTTATAAAATCAATTAACTTATTTTCTATATATTATAATAAAGAAAAGAATAAAACAATGTTAAAAACTTACTGTGGAGAAATTATTTTTTTATATTATATTAAGTATTTTTGTGTTTTTTGATTTTTAAATATAAAATTAACTCAACAATTTTATTCAAAGGAGACTTATATGGCAAAGTTATATTTCTTTTTCGCTACTATGTATGCTGGAAAATCTGGTATTGCTATTAATAAATATGATACCGCAAAAAAACAACATAAAAAAGTTTTGGCATTTACTACAGAAGAAGACTGGAGAGCAAAAGAATTAGAAATTACCGATAAAAAAAGCATAATAACTACTAGACAGAATCAAAAAAAAGACAAAGTCTACGCTATTGATGCGTATATAATAGAAAGAGTTGATCTTTATAAAATGGTTGAAAAAATTAAACCAGACATAATAATAGTTGATGAAGTTCAATTTATTAAAAGATCAGATATAATCTATGAGTTAGCAAGAATTGTTGATGAATTAAATATACCCGTAAACTGTTATGGCTTAAAAAATGATTTTCAACTTAATACGTTCCCTGCGAGTGGTCTTCTAATAAATATAGCTGATAAAGTAATAGAAATAGAAACTACTTGTTCATTTTGCAATAGAAAAGCAATAGCAAACCTTAGAACAATAACAGATGAAGAAGATGTTGCTGAATCAAAAAAAATATATACTCCTGTATTTAGTGGCGAACAAAAAGAATTAGAAAAAGGAAAGACAAGATATTTTCAAACATGCCGAAAAGAATATTTTGAAATAAAAAAATTACAAGAAAATGGAGAAAAAGTTACTATAAAAAATTTCAAAATAAGATATTAGAATTTTTACACAAAAAGCTCAAGAAATACTCTTGAGCTTTTCTATTTGTGGATTAATGCTTTGATTTTTATATATTTGGTGATAAAATAGCGTAGAAGTGAAATGATTATTATTAAAAACCGCGAAATGTCTTATTAATAATCTCTAATTTTTAATTTATTTTAACATGGATGAGGAATTGAATGACGAAAATAAAGAGGAAGAAAAAAACAATAATGAAACAGTAAATGGTGAGAGTAATGAATCTGATGAAATTGTTTTAGAACCTCAAAAGAAAATGTTTATTATCCCAGATGAACAAGGAATGAGAGGCGTTGCCTTATCTGAGGAGATGCAAACTTCATACATAAATTATGCTATGTCTGTTATTGTTGCCCGTGCTCTTCCTGATGTTAGAGATGGACTTAAACCTGTTCATAGAAGAATTTTGTATGCTATGTGGGATATGGGCTTAAGAGCAAACACAAAGTTTAAAAAATCTGCTCACGTTGTCGGAGAAGTTATGGCTAAGTATCATCCTCATGGTGATGCTGCTATATATGAAACAATGGTTCGTTTAGCACAAGACTTTTCTATGAGATATATGCTTGTTAATGGACAAGGTAACTTTGGTTCTGTTGATGGTGATGGTGCTGCAGCTATGCGTTACACTGAAGCCAAATTGCAAAAAATCGCAGAAGAAATGCTTGTTGATATTGATAAAAATACAGTAGATTTTATACCTACATACGATAACTCTCATAAAGAGCCTGCTGTATTACCAGCAAAACTACCTAATCTTCTATTAAATGGTAGCATGGGTATTGCTGTTGGTATGGCTACAAATATTCCACCTCATAATCTTAATGAATTATGTGATAGTATATCCTTCCTTGTTGATAATCCAGAAGCTGACATAGATCAACTTATGGAATATATCAAAGGACCAGACTTCCCTACTGGTGGTATTATGTATAATAAAGAAGATATAAGAAAAATTTATCAAACAGGTAAAGGTGGTGTTGTTGTAAGAGCTAAAACAGAAACAGAAGAAGTAAAGGGTGGTTTTAGAATAATAGTTACAGAATTACCATATAACGTTAACAAAGCTCTACTTATAGAAAAAATTGCTGAGCTCGTTCGTGATAAAAGAATAGACGGTATTAAGGGTGTTAGAGATGAATCAGATAGAACTGGTATGAGAATAGTTATCGAACTTAAAAAAGATGCTTATCCTGAAAAAGTATTAAATTCTCTTTATAAACATACCGATCTTCAATGTACTTTCCATGCTAATATGATTGCTCTTGTTGATGGAATCTCTCCAAAAGTATTAAGTCTTAAAGATTTTCTTGAGGAATTTATTAAACATAGAAAGATTGTTGTTACTAGAAGAACTCAATTTGAATTAGAAGAAGCAAAAAGAAGAGAACATATTTTACAAGGTTTAAAAATAGCCTTAGATAATATAGATGAAGTTATTGCTATTATTAGAAAGTCTTACAACGATGCAGAAGAAAGACTTATGGAAAGATTTGGCTTATCCGCAATACAAGCTGAAGCCATTGTTGAAATGAAATTAAGAAGATTACAAGGCCTTGAAAGAGAAAAAATAGAAAATGAACTTGCTGAACTTCTTAAGATCATAGCTAATCTTGAATCAATTCTTGCTGATACAAAAAAAGTTGAAAAGATTATTAAAGAAGAACTTGCTGAATTACAAAAAACTTATGGTGATGCAAGAAAGACTAAATTAATTAAATCAAAAATTGGTGAATTTGCTGTTGAAGATTTAATACCAAACGAACCTACTGTTATTATAAAAACCGTAGATGGTTATATAAAAAGAGTATCTCCTGAAAGTTTCAAATCTCAACATAGAGGTGGCAAGGGTGTTTCTGGTGTTACAACAAAGGAAGAAGATACTGTAGAAAACTTATTTGTTACAAACACTCATTCTGATCTTATGTTCTTTACTACTTCTGGTAAGACTTTCCAAATAAAAGCTTACGAAATACCAGAAACTCAAAGAACAAGCAAAGGACAAGCTTTGGTTAATTTCTTACAAATAGGATCTAGTGAAAAGGTTTCTAACATTCTTTCTATAGAAAAACCTATTGATGACAAATATATTATAATGGTTACAGAAAAAGGCGTAATCAAAAAAGTTGAAATAGAAGAATTTTCAAATGTTAGAAGATCTGGATTGATTGCTATTAAACTTAAAGATGGAGATAAATTAAAATGGGCTAGACTTTCTACTGGCAACGACGAGCTTATTCTTACTACAAACGATGGCCAATCTGTAAGATTTAATGAAGAAAACATTAGAGCTATGGGAAGAGGCGCATCTGGTGTTAGAGGTATTAGATTAAAGAATGAAGATGTTGTTGTTGGTATGGATGTGATCAAAAAAAATGATCAAAAATATAACCTTCTTGTTGTAACAGAAAGAGGTTATGGTAAAGCTACTGATATTGAAGAATATAGAGTTCAAGGTAGAGGTGGTTCTGGTGTAAAAGCTATGAATGTTACCGACAAAACTGGCAAACTTTCTTCTTCAAATCTTGTAAATGTTAAGGACTTTGAAAAAGAAACTGAAAATTCAAAAGACTTAATTGTTATGTCTGAACGTGGACAAACTATAAGAATCCCATTGAATGCTGTTCCTATGCTTTCTAGATCTACTCAAGGTGTTAGAATTATGAGCTTCAAGGAAGATGGTGACAAAATTGCAAGTGTTACTATTGTTTAAAAAACAAAATAAAAAAGACGTGATTTAATTCTCGTCTTTTTTATTACTAATTATAATAAACTAATTTTAAAATAAATAACACCATTTCTTCTCTGTGTTCCGCTCAATTAAGATATCATAAGAGCTCCACAACGTTCAAAAATGGTGTTATCTATTTTAGTTTTTTGTTTTTTTTAATTCTGGTATTGGATCATGTCCTCCATGTGAAAATGGGTTACATCTTAATATTCTCCAAAATCCTATTAATCCTCCTATTATTAATCCGTACTTTGTAATTGATTGCTTTGTATATTCTGAACATGATGGATAATATTTGCAACCTTTATATTGATATCTTGGATTTATTTCTCTTAACTTTAATAACTTTAGTGAATGATCAAATGAAAAATTCTTCTGATAAAAATTTATCAGAAATATTACTGTGTTTTTTGGTATATGAATGATTGTTGGTAATATTTTCTTCATTCTGTTAATTTATGATGTGTTATCTAATAAAATATTATATAAATTCTCAGAAGTTAAATTTTATAATTTTCAATCACTAAAATCCTAAATTTAAAAACTCGTTTCACTCAGACAAGTTTAAATTTTTAACGGATTTTAGTTCAGAAAATTTAATCAAATATTAACTATTTCGAATTTATATAATATTTATTAAAAAGCACAATTAAGCAGTAGTCTCTAAAATATATTTATTTTAGTTTTTAGTTTTCTTCTGTTTTTAGTTTTAATTCTTTAATCCTGATTTTTCTAATAAATAATCCCATTCTCTATCTAATTGTCCGTACTGCATTGTTAAAACCCCTGGTTTGCATACTATTAGTAAATTATATCCTGGTTTTATGTCTTTGTATTTTAATCTTACTATTTCTGATAATTGTCTTTTAATTCTATTTCTTACTACTGCTAATTTTGCTACCTTTTTTGGTACTACTACTGATATTTTTGTGTAGTTTTCTTTATTTTCTGAATATTTTATATAAAAAGAGCTAGCGCTTTTGAATTCGCCCTTATCAAATAGTTCATTGAAATCTTTAAATTTTTTTACTCTATATTTTTTGCTTAACATTTCATTATTATATTGTATCTAAATAAAAAATGATAGCTTTAAAAAGCTACCATTTTTTATAAATGTTATTTTTGGAATAATTTCTTTATTACTGTAAGTCTAGTTCTACCCTTTGCTCTTCTTCTAGCAAGTACAGCTCTTCCATCTTTTGTAGCCATTCTTGTTAAGAATCCGTGAGTTCTTATTCTTTTTCTTTTACTTGGTTGATATGTTCTTTTTGTAGCCATTGTAGTCTGTTTTTCGTTAATTAGAAATTTGATACCAGCAATTATATAACAAGATATTGTTTATGTCAATTGCTATTACCGTAGATTGTATAAATTAAGCTAATATAAAGTTTGTATTGATTTTTTAGGTCTTATTCTATATAATTCCTATAATAATTATTAATGTAATTTCATGGGATATATTTTTTTTACTCTCCTTACCCAACCGATGATAAATATTTTAACTTTTTTATATCATATAATACCTGATCTTGGAATTGGAATTATTTTATTAACTCTTATTATCAAGGTTATATTATTTCCTTTAAATTGGAAGTCTATCAAATACCAAAAAGAAATGAAGACTATTCAAGAAAAAGTTAATGATATTAAAACTAGAGTTACAGACAAAGAACAACAAGCTATAGAAGTTATGAATTTATATAAGAAAGAAAAAATTAATCCTTTTTCTTCTTGTCTTCCATTAATTCTTCAATTGGTTGTTTTAATAGCACTTATTAAAGCATTAAATGGATTTATGGTTGGACATATATCAGCTTCATCTATCACATATCAAATAAAAGATGCACTATATCCTTTTATCTCTAATTTGGTTGGTGATTTACATATAAAATATATTGCTTTCAATATTTTAGATTTAACAAAGAAAGCTGTAGATGGAAGTAACTATAATTTATTTGGCATTGGTCTTGCTGTAATTGCTGGAGCTGCTCAATTCTTCCAGACAAAAATGATGACACCAGCAACGACACCTAACAACGCTAATCCTGACGATAAAGAAACTCAACTTACTGGAGCATTAAACAAACAAATGTTATACATCTTCCCTGCTTTAACTGTTTGGATGGGGTTATCTTTCCCTATGGGTATTACATTATATTGGGTTGTTTCAACTATATTCTCAATAATACAACAAGCCATAATATTACATATGCATAAAGACAATAAACCTGGTTCTAATAATAGATCTGATAAACAAATTATTGAAATACAAAAAGCCAACTAATTATTGTTTATAAATAATTATGACGTTTGAATTATTTAATATATATACAACATCTTTAATATTTTTTGTTTTTTTATTTATTAATATTAGTAAATTAAAAACAAATACAACAGAAAATAAACCCGAATTAACTTATAATTCTAGGGTTTATTTTTTTGATTTTATAAAAGGAATTTCTATTATTTTTGTAATACTTATGCATGTTGCTTATTTTTATTATAACTTTAATCAAACTGGAAATTTAGCATTATTCCAAAGTTACATGGTAAAAGTTTTTAGATGTGCTATTCCTTTTTTTGTAATATCTTCTGGTTTTTTGTTATCATTAAAAAATTTTTCTAAAAAAGAAATATTCAAATTTTATAAAAATAAATTTTTTAGACTAATTATTCCTTATTTTATTATTTGTTTAATTATCTATTTAACAGGAAATAAATCATTTAATTTTGGAAACTTATTATTAATGTGCTTTAACGGTAGTCTATCTGTGCCTTATTATTTTATGTCTTTGTTAATACAAAGTTATATATTATATCCTTTTATAATATTAGCTTTTAAAAAGTTCAAACCGCTAACAATATTAATTGTTTCATTTTTAATTTCATTTTTAAGTTTTTGTTTTTTATATAAAATTGGTAACTTCTATTTTTTTGCTCCTTACTTAATATATTTTGTTTTTGGAATTTATTTAAAACAATCATTAGCAAATACAAATATATTAGAAATTATAAAATCAAAAAGTGTAATTAATTTCAATATTTTTATTGTTGTTTTATATTTATTATTAGGACTAATTGGATTAAAAGATCATTATTCTAATTTTCAGTTTGCATATTCTATGTCTTTGTTTCTAATATTATTTGCGAGCAAAGAAAAATTTGAAAATAAATTTAAAATTATTTCTTTCATTGGAAAAAATAGTTTTTACATTTTCTTAACTCATTTTTTTATATTAGAATTTATTTTTAATTTAATAAAAAATAAATTCAATTTGGAAATTGAATTTATAATATTTTTCTTATTATCTATACTATTTGGTTTAATACTACCTACTTTGATTTTAAAATTAATTCAGAAATTTCGGGTCGTGAAAAAAATCTAAATGGACCAAAAAATTCACCTATTCCTCTTGTAATATACAAGTCTTTATTTGCAAATTTATATAATCCTTTTAAATATCCATATCTTGATGGATTTAATGGTGCAAATAAACCAAAAATTGTTATCTGCCCTCCATGTGTATGTCCAGATAATACCAAATCTACTTTGTTCTCTGTTTTAATTTCTTCTATATAATCCGGGTTGTGCGATACTAATATTGTATAATCATTATCTTTAACATCGCTTGTTGTGTTTGATAAAATTTGATCAGCCGTCCATAAATCCCCTACTCCACCAAGTTTTATTTTCTCACCATTTTTTTCTATCCAATAAGAATTATTATTTATATCTTTAATTTCTGTTTTTATAAAATTATTTTTTTCTATATCATGATTTCCATATACTCCATATATACCGTATCTAGCTTTTAAATTAGCTAGTTCTGCAAAAGTAATATTTTCTCCATTCAAACTATTTGCATAATCACCCCCTAAAATTATCATGTCTGGATTTTGTTTGTTTATCTTCTCTACAACTTTTTTTATTTTTAATGGTTCAGGATATTTTCGTTCATGCAAATCAGAAACGAATATTATTTTAAAATTATTGAATTCTTTTGGGATTTGAGAATTAATAATTTCTGTTTTTGTATATTCTATAAACTTTGATTCTACAAAAGAATAAAAAAATAATAGGATAAACACAAACAATATAACAATAAAATGTTTACTTAATTTTGGTTTTTCCATTTATTTATGTATTTAATTTAAAAACTAAAAAATTCAAATTTAAAAACAAAATACAAAATGTTGATTTTTAAAAATTTGAATTTGTTTTGGTTTTTTCAGTTTTTTTGTTTTAAAATTTCCCCTGCTATCCACCCAGAGCTCCATGCCCATTGTAAATTATATCCACCACAATCTCCATCTACATCTAATACTTCTCCACAAAAATATAAATGTTTTATCTTTTTTGATTCTAGAGTTTGATTATTTATTTCATTCAAGCTTACACCACCTGCTGTTATTTGAGCTTGCTCCCACTCTTTGTAACCGGTTACTTTATATTTTTTATGTTTTAAATTTTCTATTGTTTTGTTTATGTCTTGCTGAGTAATATTTTTACATTTTTTAGTAACCATATCTCCAAACAGATGAGTTAATAAATTATAATTTACAAAACCTAAAAGAACAGAAGAGTATTCTTTTTCTGAATTATTTTTTATTTTAGTTTTTATATATTTTTCTAATTCTTTATCTGTTTTTTCTGAAATATAATCTAATATTATATTTACCTTTTTATTATTCCTTAAACCATCAACAGCAAATCTACTTATTTGTAATATTGATGAACCAGATAAACCATAATCTGTATATAAAACTTCTTCATAGAAACTTAATAATTTTGTATTGTCTTTTTCTATAACTTCAATTGTAACATTAGCTTCTTGTCTTATTCCACTTATTTTTTTGGCATCTTTATTTTCTATTTTTAAAGAAGTTATTGATGGAAAATTATCCACTAAAGTATGTCCTAGTCTTTTTGCAAATTTAAAACCATCACCAGTTGAACCAAGGTCTTTGTAGGATAATCCTCCTGTTGCTATTATTAAATAATCTGTTTCAATTTTTGAATTTTGTGTAGATAATAAAAATTTATTATCTTTTTTTTCTATATTTTTTACCTCTGTATTATATTCTATTTTTATTCCTAAATTTTTTATTTCTTCTTCAAATGCTTTAACAACGGTTAATGATTGATTTGTTTTTGGGAAAATTCTACCTCTATTTTCTTCTTTAATTATTATCCCTAAATTTTCTATAAATTCTAAAAAATCATCATATCCAAATTCATTTAATACATTTTCTATTAAATCTTTTGATTTATTTGATGTGTAATAATTTTTTATACTAGTATTTTTATTAGAAATATTACATCTACCATTTCCTGTTGCTAATATTTTTCTACCTAATTTGAAATTTTTTTCTAATATAATAACTTCATAATTAGGATTATGTTTTTTACAAGATATTGCTGCCATTATTCCTGAAGCTCCGCCACCTATTATTGTTACTGTTTTTTTATTTTGCATTAGATGTCTTTGTTTGTAGTGCTTTTAAAGTTTTTAAAACCTTAGATAATGAATCTGGTATTTTTCCTGGTGCATACATTGATATGTTTTTTACTTTATCATAATAATGAAATTCTATTGATGTTGTATTCATGTCTGTTGGACAAAGTTTTGTACATTTATATGAATCTTCTAAAGAAAACATTTTTGCATCATTAATTATGCTTTTTAAGTTTGTAAATTCTTTTTTTGTTAATTGAATTTTTTTTGTAGTTTTTTTGGTTGATCTTATTGCTGTTGTTTCTAATTGTACTTCACCTTTTTGATTTACAATAATAGTGCTGCCAGACATTGAATATCCATTAGCTACTGAATATCTTATATACAAATCTTCTGTTGTTGAATTTTTGTCTATTATTTTAATTTCTCCAATTTTTACCATTGGTAATTCATTCTTTTTTCCGTTCAAAGAAGAGTCTTTACTTATGGCTAAAGTTGTAACTGCTGGAATTAAAACTAACAATGAAACTAAATAAATTATTTTTTTCATTTTATTTTTTTTATGTTTTTTATAAATTGATCCCCCCTATCAAATTCATTTTTAAATGTTGGGAATGAGGCCGCTGATGGAGATAATAATAAAACGTCCCCTTTTATACATTTACTATAAGCCATTTTAACGGCATCTTTCATTGTTTCAATAAAACAATATTTATCGTTTGAAATATTATATTTTTTAAATAGTTCTATTATTTTATCAGTTGCTGTCCCATTAAACAAAACGAAATACTTTACTTTTTGTAACGCTAACTTTACAAAATCAGAATAATCTAAGTCTTTGTCTTTTCCGCCAGCAATTAAAACTATTGGCTCTTTGATTGAGCTCAAAGCTTGAATTGCTCCTATTGGAGAAGTAGCTGTTGTGTCATTTATCATTTTTACACCTTTACACTCCCTTATGATCTCTATTCTTCCTTCTGGGGCTTTAAAATTTTTTAAAGCTTTTTTTATATTTGAAGAACTTATTCCTAATATTTTAGCAACAGATATTGCTGGTAAAGCATTCATTAGATTGTGCTCTCCAAGAAGTTTAAAATTAGATATATTGTCTATTTCTTCTTTATTTAAAATAAAAACATTTTTATCTTTATCTACAAAAGCATTATTTGTTCTATCTTTTCCAAAATATATTGTTTTTGAATTAATTTTATAATTATCTATTATACATTTTTTCAAATTTGAAGATGATTTATTTAATATGGCTATATCATCTTTTGTTTGATGTTTTATTATTTCAAATTTAGCATCAGCATATTTTTGAACTGAATTTTCGTATGTATCCAAATGATCTTCTTCTATGTTTGTAATTATGGATATCTGTGGAGATTTTTTAACTGTATCCAAAATCTCTAATTGCCAAGAAGATAATTCTAAAACAACTAATTCGTCTATTTTCAATTTTTCTAAGATTGATAATACTGATATTCTATTATTACCACCAGTTACAACTTTATATTGTGTTTGTAATAACTCCACTATAAGCTTTGTTGTTGTACTTTTACCTTTAGAACCTGTTATTCCTATAATTTTATTTTCGCAAAGCTCAAAAAATATACCTATATCAGTATTTATTCTTACTTTATTATCTACTGCTATTTTTAAAAATTTTGAAGTATTTCTAACGCCTGGATTTTTTATAATTAAATCAGCATCTTTAAAATCAGATTCCCTGTGTTCTCCTAAAACATAATCAATATTCCCAAATTTTTCTAATTTTTTAATAGATTTTGATAAATCTTGTTTTGTTTTTAAATCTGTAATTAAAACATTAGCACCTAATTTAGAAAAAAATTTAGCAGAACCAACACCACCACCATTTAAACCTAAGCCCATTATTACAACTTTTTTATTTTTGTATTGTTTTTTAAATTCTTTTAGTTTTTGATTCATATTATTTGTATATTATTTGTATAATATTACCATTTTTTATTAATTAAATAAAATAGCAGCAACGTTTTAAACATTGCTGCCAAGCAGAAGATATTATATCAAACCTGCATTATGTCTACTTCATTGGGCATATACTCACAAGCATCATAATATGATCTGTTAACGTCATCAGTTTCTTCTGAATGCTCTACCCCAGGAGGATCAAGAGCGCCAGATTGTTCCAGTTTTTCTTTGTATTCTTTTATCTGTCTTGCTGATAGTTTCTTGAAATCTTCGGAAAAAAGCAATTTTTCTATTGATGCTGATTTTTTCAAACCAACACCAAGCTTCTTTCCACCGCACTTCGGGCATGAACCGTTATCTTCAAGTTCATAGCCAGTGCCAACCCATTCACAAACGGGATTTTTGCAATGGAAGAGATTTTCAAGGCCATATCCTTCAGGGATAGAATACGGAATATCAGTATCAGTATGATTCATACATAGTACCTCCAATAAAAATATTTGTACTGCTTAAAATAACACTTTTGTACAAGTTAGTCAAGTATTTTGTTGATTTTTCCGGCTCCCATTACCAAAACTAAATCATTATTTTTAGTGATAGAGTTCATTATTTCTTTTGTTTCATGTATGTCTTTTCCGAAATAATATTCTTTATTATTTTGTCCTTTTACTTTTTTAATCTCTAACAATAAATCATTTGATGATATTGATTTGTCTGAATTTGTATCTCTTCCTGTTGGTTCATAAATTTCTGATAAAATTAAAACATCAAAATCAATAAAACTATCAACAAATTCGTTAAATAATTTTTTAGTTCTATCATATGTATGCGGTTCAAACACAACAACTATTCTTCTATCTTTATAAAAATCTCTAACACCAGACAATGTTGCTTTTATTTTATATGGGTTATGAGCATAATCTGAAATGTAAATAATATTTTTTTCATTATCTTTTTTAACTATTTCAAATCTTCTTTCTATTCCATTAAATAAATTACTAACGTTTTTTATTTTGTTTAATATTTCATTGTTTATTTCTAAATTATTTAACAAAACAAAACAAGCAATAGCTCCTAAAAAGTTACTAATATTAAATTTTCCTGGAACATTTAAACTTAATCTTTCTATTTTTGTGCCATTTAAATATAAATCAAAATATTGTTTTTCGTCTTTTATTTCTATGTTCTTTGCCATTATATCCGCTTCATTATCTATACCAAAAGACAATACTTTCGAAGATGTCTTTTTTGAAATAAAATACTCGGCAACTATTCTAGTGTTTTCATTGTCGGCGTTATAAATTAAATTACCATTATTTTTAATTAATTTGTCTACATATTCTTTAAATGTATCTATTATATGATTTATGTCTCTATAATAATCTAAATGCTCTGCTTCAATGTTTGTTAATATAATTGTCTTTGGATCAACATTCAACATATGGGCTTGATATTCACAAGCTTCTATAACCAAATTATTCGTAGTCCCCCTTTTGAAATTATTATCAAAACCAAAACCATGAACGCCCGCTCCCATTATAACCGATGGATCAAACTTAGTATTTGATAATAGTATTCCAGTTAATGCCGTTGTTGTACTTTTACCATTTGTGCCAGATATGGCAACCGTATTAAATTCTGAACTTATAGTACCTAAAGCCTCAAAGTAATTAAACTCTTTAATTCCTAATTCTTTTGCTTTTTGTCTTTCTGGATTTGTATCCAAAACCGCAGAAGAATAAATTAATAAATCAAAACTATTATCTATATTAGATTCTTTATGTTCTTTGTATGTTTTAATGTTTTTTTCGTTGTCTAGATTTCCAGAATATCCACTATCAGAGCCTTCTATCTTACAATTATTTAAACTTAAAAATCTTGCCAAAGCAGAAACTCCAGAACCACCTATACCAACTATAAATATTTTTTTATATTTTTCAAAAAATGACATAGTAATATTTTATTTAATTTATCTTTAATATAAATATTAACACAATAATAATAAAATGCTAATTTTTAAATAAAAAATGGCGCTATTATAACGCCATGAGAAGGTATCTTAAAGATCCGTTCCTCGTGTTTTTTCTGTAAGTATTTTGATTGCTTCATTATAAGCATCATCTATTTCCTTTTTTTCTTTAGGGTTTATTTCTTGTTGACTTTGAAAAATTATTCTTCTTCTTTCTTTTACTCTATTTACATAAGATATAACATTTATTGTTGAAAGTTTCTGTAATTCTTCAATTGATAAAATATTATCACCCAACATATATTAACCTCCTTTGGTTTACTGGATACTTGTCAAAAAAATAACATTTTTATATATATTTGTCAAATTTAATATCAATAAAAAAAAGGGGGCTATAATGTAGCCCCCACTAATGAATGGTTTTAACTAAATTTCGAAATCTTTAGGAAAAACCTCTTCACTTGAACAGATTGGACAACAACCATTTTTGATTTTTGCCCCAGGAAAACTCTCGTGGCAAGACATGCAAACGAAAGTTGCTTTGAGCGGATCGTCTTTTTCAAAAAGCGGTTTTAACGTTTCTTGAATGGACTTTTCAAACTGGCTAAAAAAGGCTTCTATTGGGCCAAAATCACGAGATGTTTCATTTTCAGGAAAACTTCTTGTGCTTTGTGTCCTGTTAACACGTCCTTTTCCAATACTCATACTCATATTCATGCAATTCCTCCCCTTTGATACAAATGAGTATGTATATAATACCATTTTTTAAGCTTTTAGTCAAATATTAACTTGTGAACTCTGCTTTTTAATAACTTAATTTGATATAATGATATTATTTAAACAATAATAATTAATATGAAGAAAAAAATCATTACTTTTCTTTTATTATGCACCGCTTTTATATCGCATGATGTTTTTGCAGCTCCTACAACATCTGCAAATAATCAAGCGCAGATAGTTTCAAAGGATGTTTTATATAAAGACACTTTTGAAAATGTATATAAAATTGGATATAAAATAAGAATCAAAAATATTAGCAAAAATACGTGGTTAAATGATTCAGAAGAACAAATTATTCTAAAATCAAAGAACGATAAAACTGGTCAATTTCCTATATTCTTACCTTATGACATTAAGCCAAATGAATACATTGATTTTAAAATAGTATTCATCACAAAAAACAAGACTGACTCTACATTTACAGACTATTTATATTTATCAAAAAATAATAAAGAAATTTCAGGGTCTGGTATTAATGTAAAAATTAATTTAAAAGACATAAAAAAAGAGTTACCTTCTGATGTTTTACTAGACATTACTCCCGTAGAACAAGAATATTCGTTGGATTGCGAATCAGCAAGTTTACAAATGGGTCTTTCATATTACAACATCAGTAAAACACAAGACGAATTATTAAAAGAAACTGGTTTTATAACAACAACTCCTCCAGAAAAAATAGGAAATAGAATAGTTTGGGGCGATCCAGAAAAAGGATTTGTAGGTAATTATAATGGTCTTTATAGTGATTATTGTTCTAATCAAACTGGAGACACTACTGTTAGAACATTAAAGTGTGCTACTGGATGGGGAGTAAATAATGGTCCTATAGCCAAAAATGCCAAAAAATATTTAAAAAATAGTTACGATTTAGATAATGCTTCTATAACTGATTTAAAAAATGAACTCTCAGAAAAAAATCCAATAATATTCTGGGAAGTTACTGATAGTAAACCTGAAGAAAAAATTGATATTTATACTTATTCTGATTGGAAAAAAATAAAATATACAAGAACTCATGTCGTTTTACTTGTTGGATACACAAACATTTCTGATGATACTTTATATATTTTTAATGATCCAGCTGATGGTTCTAGAATACAACTTGCAGAAAAAGATATGCAAAGAATATGGGAAAGATATGACAATAATATAGTTGTTCTTAAGAAATAAAAAAACCGGGTATGCTTTGATTAGCTATCCGGATTTTTAAATCGTATTAATATTTCATGTCCAAATAATCCATCACTTTTTTAATATCTTCCCACACTACTTTTTTCAAAGGAGAATTCTCTCCACCATTTCTTAATATATAAGAAGGATGATATATCGGCATAACTTTTATTCCTTTGTAATCATAAAAATTACCATGAGTCTTCGTTATCCCTTCAGTCGTGTTTAATAAAAATCTAGCAGAAGTATTGCCAACAGCTAATATTACTTTTGGTTTTATGATATTAATTTGTTCTTCTATTATCCATCTTGCTGATTCAATTTCTTCTTTTTCTGGTGGTCTATCTTGTAAGCCCAAATTATCTTTAGTTGGTCTACATTTAACTATATTTGAAATATAAACATCTGATCTTTTAACCTTCATTCCATTTTCAATAATTCTAGTAAGTAATTGCCCACTTCTACCAACGAATGGTCTACCTTGTTCGTCCTCGTCTTTTCCTGGAGCTTCACCTATAATCATTATTTCAGATTCTGCATTACCTTCTCCGAAAACAAAATTTTTTCTATGTTTACATAGTTTACATTCGTGCAATAAAACAGCTTTTTCTTTTAGAGCATCTAATTCTTCTTGCTTAGACATTTTACTTTTTTAATCTAACTTTTTTAATCTAACTTTTTAAATTTATTACAAATAAGTAATAATGTAAACACTTTTATACATGCATTAATACTTTTTGGGTTTTCAATTTTTCTAACCTTTTTTCCCTAAATGCGTTCAATACTGCTTTATCTACACTATCATGTAATAAATTAAATAATATACTATTTATAGAATCGCGTTCTTTTTTGTCCAAACATTCCTTTCCTCCATTTTTTGTAACATAACAAAATACAAATATCATAGCATTTCTACTTTCATCAAATCTCTTTAAAGACATTATAGCGTCAACAAAATTTATACCACCCAATATGATTTGTATGTTTTTAATCTTTTCATACATCTGTATATCAATGCTTTTTGCAGCATTTTTAAAATAGCATGAAAAGTGACTTATACTTATATCTATAATATTACATTCATATTTTTTACCACCTAAATCAAAATTTAATCGTCCTGATGGACATTCTACTCTTATTGTTTTCCTTTGTTCTTTCGCACTAACATTATTAGCTTTAAGAACAAGCGCAATTCTTCTAGAGTTTTCTCTTATGCTATAACCCAAAAAGAGACAGCCAGCCTCTATGCCTAGATCCATATTACAATATCTTTCAATCTCGTTTTTTCTAACTTCATCAATTTCATGATGAGTTACTCCTATTCTTATTTTGTCTTTATATTTTGTACATATTTTTTCCAATATGCGCTTCCAGTCTTGTTTAATTCTTTCATCTTCTATATTTATAAATATTATTAATTTATCAAACAAACTAAAAAGACAATCAATATTGTCTTCAATGGATATTCTTCTATCTTCCGATAAATAATGAACTTCGTATCCCAATAAAAATAAATCTTTCAAATATTCTTCATCGGGCATCATTGCCCTGTCGGGACATACAAAAAACACTTTAACACTGTTTGACGTGATTTCGTTAGACATATTCTCCCTCCATATATATTTGTTATTTATATGATAGCAATTCCATCATGAAAAAATGATGAACTTTTGATGATAAAAAGAATGAAAACTAAAAACAAGCTAATTAAAGCTTGTTTTATTTTGTCTAACCCAATTCTAGGATAAGATAATCTAACTCGCTTACGCTCGAAGATTATCTAAATCTCTTTTGGGCATTACTTGTTCCTCTTTTTCCATGAAATTTACTTTTACCTCTATCATTACCACCTTTTGCGCTTCTTCCTCTGTAATCATCTTTTTTGTCTTCAAACTTTTTTTCAAATGGCTTATCTGTTTTTTTTGCTGGTCTTGAAAAAGGCTTTGATGATGGTTTTCTTGAGCTAAATGGTTTTCTTGAAAATGAACCTCTGTTATCATTTGGTTTTCTTCTCATTTCTCTATCAGCTTCTATATATTCTTCTTCAACTGGAGAATTTCTTCTTCTACCATAGAATCTTTCTTCTTGTGGTACTGCAGACTTTCTTCTTTCTGGAAGTTCTCCTAATTCTAATAATTTTATTTCTTTCTTTATCATTTTTTCAATTCTTTGAATATCAAATTTTTCTTGTTTTGTAACAAATGATATTGCTCTACCAAGACATCCATTTCTTCCTGTTCTTCCTATTCTATGAACATAATCACTTAAATCATCTGGTAAATCATAATTAACAACAAGTGATATTTCTTTTACATCTATTCCTCTAGCAGCAATATCTGTTGCTATTAAAACTCTGTATTTACCTGATTTAAATCCGGCTAAAGCTTCTTTTCTTTGAAATAAAGATCTGTCTGAATGTATTTCAGCAGCCTTATGTCCCATAGCATTAATATCTTGAGTTAATCTTTTTGCTCCATATCTTGTTCTAACGAATATTAAAACAGAGCCTTTATTTTCTTCTAAAACTTTATCTATTAATTGAGCTTTTCCTTCTTTGCTAATCATATACATTTCTTGTTCAACAAATTCGGCAGTTGTTCCAGCTGGCGCAATTTCTATTCTAAGAGGAGTCTCCATATATGCATTAGCTACTTCTATAATTTCTTTTGGCATAGTAGCTGAAAACAATAATGTTTGTCTTTCTTTTGGAGCCTTTTGCATAATTGCTTTAATTTGTGGAGCAAATCCTACATCGAACATTCTATCTGCTTCATCTAATACAATCATTGTTATGTCTTTTAATGACATTGTTTTGTGTTCTAAATGATCTGCTAATCTTCCTGGTGTAGCAATTATAATTTTTGGATTTCTTTTTAATGCTACTATTTGATTATTAATAGATGCCCCACCTATTAATACTGCTGTTCTTAATTTAAAATTACTTCCAAGTTTTGAAATTACTTCATCTGCTTGAAGTGCAAGTTCTCTTGTTGGTAATAAAATCAATCCTTGACCACCTTTAGTAATCAAATTTTGAATCATTGGAATTCCAAATGCCAATGTTTTACCAGTTCCTGTTTGTGCTATACCAACTACATCTTTACCACTCAAAGCTATTGGAATAACTTGATGTTGAATTGGCGTTGGTTTTATGAACTTATTTTTGTTCAAAACAAAAAGAAGCTCTTTTGAGATATTTAATCCATCGAATGTTACTTCGACTTCTTTTTTTTCTTCGTTCATTTTATTGTTAAAAAAATTAGTGACCCGATTTCCTAATCACGCCACTAATTTAAAGTATATGACACAATTTTATAAAGAGACCAAGTCGAATATTTCATATAGAAATATTTAATAGTCATATAGTAGCAGAAAAATTTGCTAAAGTCAAATAAGAATTTAAATATTATATACTTAATATGTTTGCATTATTTATTGTATGATATAATTAAGTGTATATATAACAATTAACTAATTAAAATGAAAAAAGAAATTATTTCATCTTTCTTAGCTTTAACAATGGCACTTAGCGCTGCTCCTGTTTTTGCAACAAATACAACTGAAGACTCTTCATCTACTTCTGTTGTTAGTTCTATAACATTGAGTGTTAGTGATAATAATAAATTATCATGGACTATTGATGGGTATTCTAAAAATGGTTTTAAAGTAGTTTGGTCTAAAAATTCTGGACCTACATATCCTACTCGTGATGGTGATCAATATCATTATTATTCTGATCCTGCTTATAGATATGATTATGTTAATGCTTTTAACGGAGAAGGAACTTACTATGTAAGAGTTTGTGAATATTTAGGTGGAGCTTGTGGTGTTTATTCAAACGAAGTAACTGTTAATCTTACAAGCGAATCTAAAGAAAATATTATAAAAGAAATTAAAACTACTGTTAATAAACTAATTAGCACAAAAGTAGATTTAAAAAACATAACAGATCCTAGTCAATTGCCTTCTGGCTATGAAAAAATATCAAAAATTGAAGATATAAAATATTTTGAAAAAATAGTTAAGGTTGGAGATACTGATTTGTATGGAATTAAAATAACATTAACTATACCAAAAGGAAAAGAATGGATAAAATCTTTATCTGATATAAAATATTTTAAGAGCAATACTATAGAAAAAGTTGGAGATGCTTTATATGGTATAAGAATCAGCACTGAAAAGAAAACTCAAATTCAAAAGAAAATTGATGATGTAAATAAACAAATTACTAAATTGCAAGAACAAATTGCAAAATTGACTGCTGAATTAAATACTGTTGCTGAATAAAAAAATCGGGATTTACTCCCGGTTTTTTAATTGCTAAATACTGTAACGAAATAAATTTTTGACATTAATGATTTACATATTGCACTTCCCATGTTTTTAAACGATGCTTTTAATATGTTTGATTTATGATATTTAGGTTCATCCATCCACCAATCTACAGCATTAGTTGGTAAAGAAGAAGCACTACTCCAATATAATATTTCTGTTGCCAATGTCGCAGTAGATCCGTTAGATTTAATACTAGACATTATCTTACCATTACTTCTATCTGCTGTATTGCTAGTATCTATCATGTTATAACATCTTTGTTCAGCTGTTTTTATTAAACTTTTATCTACATTAAGAGTACTTAAATTATTGTCTACTCTCTGCTTGTTTAACAATGTATTCATATCATCAACATTTAATAATTTTCTATTATCTGTTGTGTCTGTTATTACTGGTGTTTGTGTTTCATCTGAAAATGGTGCTACATCTTTTATTTCCGTATCAACAACTACGGTTGTCGTGTCGTCTGTATTATTACTTGTTTTATCAGGAGTAACTGTAGTTGTGTTTTGATTTAAATTTTCATTTTGATCTTCGTTATCACCTTTTATGAGTTTTTTTAAATCATCTATTGTTGTAATTGTATGCTTTTCTAAATTTGTTGGATTAATATATATAACAGAACCATTTTTATCTATAAGCATTATATCACTTATTGTATCGGCATACACAAAATTTGAGACGAATAATGTTGCTAAAACAAAAGATATTGATATTAATAATTTATTTATATTTTTCATATGTTTTAATTAATTTAATATTTCATCCTTTTTGGCCATAGTATCATTATAGCCTTCTTCTATTAATTTTTTATAATTCTTTTTTCTAAAATCTAATATGCTTGTTTTGTTATCTTTTAATCTTAATACTATTACTTTTTTATTTTTCATGTTCTTAACTCTTTCTATATCATCTAATGAGTTCGTCTTTTGTGCTATAGACATAAAAGCTCTGAAAACATCTATATTATTTGATTTTTCATCAATATCAATTGTGGTTGATAAATCTGATACTATTATTTTATCGCAATGTTTTTGTACACAATTAACTGGTATATTATTTAATACACCTCCATCTATTAAATATTTGCCTTCATGTTTTAATGGAGGGAATATTCCTGGTATGGACATTGATGAAAAAATTTCTGGAAATATACTTCCTTTATTAAAAATAACTTCTTTTGCATTATTTACATCAACAGCATTAAATGAAAATGGTATTACAAAATCTTTAAAATCTCTTGCCGATATGTATTGTTTAAATAAGTCTTCTAGTTTTGATTTTTCTGTTTTATCTATATGAGAGAGTATCATACTCGCTATTTTTATAAGATCTAATTTTTCAACTAACTCATCAAAATCTATGTTTGGATTTGATGCGTATATAGCTCCCATTATAGCGCCTATTGATGTTCCCGCTACTCTATCAACTTTTACATTTAATTCTTGTAATGCCTTAATAACACCAATATGATAAAAACCTCTTGATCCTCCACCTCCCAATACTAGTCCGATTTTTTTATATTTCTTTTTAAAAAGATTGAATAGGAACATAGGGTCTAAATGTTAAATATAATTATTTATATTATATATCATAAAAACATATTGAGAAGTGAAGGGGTCTCAAAGTTAAAAAGTCTCCTCTATTAATACGACTAATAATATACTTTTGGTTTAAATAATAATTTTAAATAATTGTGTTTTGATTTTTATTTTGTGTTATAATTTAAAAACAGAAAAATAAATAATTTAAGAAAAATGCAAAAAAAAGAAATTATTGATATTAAAAAAATAAAAGATACGAGTGTAAAATTAAAAACAGAAACGAATAATAAAATAAGCTCGTCTATTTTAGCTGCTTTTGGAATTGTTGTTGGTCTTGCATGGAATGATGCTATTCAAAGTTTGATTTCATTAATTCCTATTCAAAAAAATGGCGTAATGGCAAAATGTATTTATGCGTTATTTATTACAATTGTTCTTGTTTTTATAACTTTATTTTTTAATAGAATTAAAGAAATAAAAGATAAAAAATAAACAGATTTGTGTCTGTTTATTTTATTTTCTTATCACAAGAATAATTACCATATTTATCTACCTCACAATTAGATCCACATTCATAATCATAATCACTATACCCAGCTTCGCTTTTCACCCACTCCCTACATTCTTCTACGTTTTTAAAACCATGTTTTATTTTCCAAGAAGCCTCTCTATTATTTTTGTCGGGATAATAAAAACCAGACCATTCTGTTGTAACAGAACATCCACTTAAAAATATTATTGAAAAAAATAATATAATATATTTTTTCATATTTTTAATTCTTGGCCTTAATTAATTTATCGTTCTACATAATACTCTTTTTTTTATTTTTTTTCAATATAATAAGCCAAAAATGAATTAATGGTGAACTTTTTAAATAAAAATAAACGGGTTAATACCGTTTATTTTATTGCAATATTTCTAATACTTTATTTGTTAAATCTCTTAGCTCATCTATATCCTCTATTATATTCTCTGGTACTGTATAATATTTCATACTATATGTCCCAAATGGTGAAAATGCTTTTGATCCTAATTTTATAAAATCATTTATTATATTTTCGTTTACTTTGAAATATAATTCATCTTCTGATATTAATGCAAATGTTTTGTTGTTATAAAAAATAGAAACACCTCCAAACATATTTTTGCTTGTACAATTTATTCCAGCTCTATCTAATTGCTCTAAAATATATTCTTTGTAACTTTGAGTAAACGGCATTGTGTTTTATTTATTGTGTATTTCCTCGTAATATTTTTTAGCAGAAAATATTTGCCAATCTTCTAGCGTACCATCTTCACAGACGATAAATGGCGCTTCACCATGTGAGACCCAACTATCTCCATAATCTGCAACATCTTCTTCTACTATTTCTTTGCATTTTTCTAAAGCTTCTTCGTATGTGTCATATTTACCTGCTATGTAAATATTATCTCCTGATTGAAAATTGCTATCAACGTGAACTGTATAAACTTTCTTATCTTGTTGATTGGCGTTTTGGCTAGATAAAGGATTGTTCATATTTTTATAATTAATTTTTAGTTGGGAAATTAATTAAATTACACTACAAATATAACTTGATAATTAAGATTGCGCAAGGGTTATATGAATAAATTATGAACATTTCCCAATACCTTTTACTAATGTGAATATTCAATAAAAAAAACCACTTAATAATAAGTGGTTTTGCTCTTTTGTTTTTTAAAAAAGCTTTGGAATTTCATCAACCATTTTTTCTAATTCTGCTGATGAATATGTTTTTCCGTGTTTTATTTCCATCCATTCATTGGATGATTTAGTTGTATTCCAAGGACAAACAGATCTGACCCATGCCATTTTTGGATAAACACATCCTGATTGAACAGAGTTCTTTTCTCTATTTTTATTAATGAAAGGATTCTCTCTTGTATAGTGGATTACTTGGCAATTATATATTCTGTCGAATTGATTTTTTGATTGATCAAGTTTTGCATATTCTATTGGACCTATTTTTTCCAATAATATTCTGAAAGCCCACATGGTTTCTCCATGGCATACGACTATTACGTTTTTGTCGTAATATTCTCTATGCAATGTTTCCATGAACATTTTTACTCTGAAATATACATCGACCATATTTTCACCATTTTCTGGTTTCCAATAAAATGGAACATCTTTTTTTATTTCTCTCCAACCAGGAAACGTAATGTCTCTTTCTTTTGGAGATAATTTTCCTAATTCTCCCCAGTCTCTTTCGATTAATTCTATTCTATCAATCCATTGAACATTTTTTATATGAGATGCTGTCTCTATAGCCCTTATGTAGCTTGATACGAATCCTATGTCAAAATATTTTTTACCATAAACTGATTCGAGATACTTATTAGTTAATTCAACTTGTTTAATACCATTTTCTGTTAATCGATAATCTGAATCATGTCTCTTTTTAAATTCCTCTGTATAAAGAGATTCATCACCATTTCTCAACGCAGCCATAACGACATTACCTTCAGATTCACCGTGCCTAACAAGGACAAGATTTTTTGGCATCATATAACTTCCTCCCATTTGTATTGTTATTTTATTTTTATCATATTGTTATAAAAAAAGATAGATAAAAACATTTGTTTAGTGGTTTAGTTGCAAAACATTCCATTAGTCTTGTTTTTTTTAGGTTTTTACATTATAATGACTTGCATTGGAGAATTCTCCTTCGCCCGCAACAGCGGGACTACGGCGAAACTATATTGTTTAGTAATAATATAATACTCCAAAAATGGAGAGGTGGCTGAGTGGTCGAAAGCGGCACACTGCTAACGTGTTGAAGAGTAAAATCTTCCGCAGGTTCGAATCCTGTCCTCTCCGCCTTCGCTCGCTAGAGCGAGCTTCGGCGAATAAATCCGCATATGTTGTAAAACAATTGTAATTTATTTAAAGAAAAAACTCTATTAAAAGATCTCGCGAAAGCGAGCTTTTTTAATACCTAAAAATTAATTTAGAATTAATTATGTATTTTGTTTATATATTGGAGCTTTCTAATAAGAAAACTTACATTGGTTGTACTAAAGATATTAAAGAAAGACTTGATAGACACAAGAATGGAAAAGTATTATCTACAAAAAATAATTTACCAATAAAATTAATTTATTTATCAATATTAAAAAATAAATATCTAGCTTATAATTTTGAAAAATATTTAAAATCTGGATCTGGTAGAGCTTTTACTAAAAAACATTTGTTGTAGGTTCGAATCCTGTCCTCTATAGTGAACAGGATTCGAACTGAAATAAATCTTCATCATTTCTTCATTTTGAAGTGCATAAACATGTTGGACAATATTAATTATGGGTTTATTATATTAATAAAGTTAATTAATTTATTCTAATGATATGGCCTCAAGTAATGATCAAAAAACATTATTATATAGAAAGTTTATTGAATATAAAAAAAGATATATAAAAGAATCAAACAAAGATTTAGATGAATCAGCTACAAGAATTATGATAAATAATCTTTTATCAGAAGTTTTTGGTTATATAGAATTGGAAGATATAAAAACAGAATATAGTATTAAAGGAGGATATGCTGATTATGTTATACAAATTGAACGTAAAAAACATTTTATTGTTGAAGTAAAAGCTATTCAACTAGATTTATCAGAAAAACATTTAAGACAAAGTGTTAGTTATGCTGCAAACGAAGGAATTGATTGGATTATATTAACTAATGGTAGACAATTAGAACTTTACAGAGTTATTTTTAGTAAACCTATCGGAGTGAAAAAAATATTTGATGTTAATTTTGCCGACGAATCTAGTATAAAGAAATCTTTAGATTTTTTATATTACATCACAAAGAAAAGTGTTTTAAAAAATGAATTAACTTCTTTTTGGAAAAGATTTGAAGCTTTAACACCTTCTAAATTGGCAAAAAATTTATACTCTGTTGAAGTTGTAAAATTTTTGAAAAAAACTTTAAAAAATAATACCGGCATCGTCTTTAGTGATGATGATATTTTAGAATCTATACATCAAATAATTGTTGATAAAATTGATTCCGTAAAACCAAAATCCCCTATCGGATCTCAAGTGAAAAAAGAAAATAAAGTAGTAGAAAGTAAAACAGAAAATACTCAAAGTATTATTTCTGATGTAGAAAAATAAAGAGCTAAGCTCTTTATTTTTTTATTTGAGTTCATTATTAATTCATTTAAGTATGCAAATTAAAATAAAAAACAACTTATTAAAATTAGTTAATGAGAGATTTAAAGACTTAAAAACAAAAGAAGAAAAAATAGACCCAAACAGAAAAGATTGGGTTGTGAAAGATGTAAATGGAGAGAATATGACTTTATGATAGAGGAAAATTATATAACAATAGTTGGAAAAGTAATTCCGCTTAAAGATAAAAATAGGATGCCTATAAGATATTTAGTTTCCTACCATAGAAAACATGATGAAAGATTATATCAAGAGTCCATTAATACTATTTATAAAATAATTTTTTATTATAATAAATTATAAAACTAAAATGAATTATATTAGACCAAAAATTAAAAATTATGAAAATTTAGAAGAAGCTTTTGATAGTAGCGACGATTATTTCTCAATTGACCCTGATGTAAACGTTAGTGATCTAAATAAAAATAGGGCTACTATTGTTATTGGGGAGCCAGGATTAGGAAAAACTAGATTACTAAAAGAATATATTTTAAATAATCAACTACCTTCTATATTTATAGATTTAAAGAAAGTTGGCTCAAGTAAAATAGATGACTATATACAAGAAAATTATAATGACTTTATAAACATAGATAAAGAAGAAAACAAAGCTAAAGAAATATTAAAAATTGATAGATTTTCTAAAAATAACTTTAAATTAGATATTAGTGAAAAAATGCTATTTTGTTTAGACGCTCTAGATGAGGTTAATAGTGAAAACTTTTCTTTGGTTGTTGAAAATATAAAGAAGCTTATTGTTAAATATACAAACTCTTGCTTCTTTATAAGTTGTAGAAAAAATTATTTAAATAAATGGGGTAGTTTATTTTCAGAAAAATATTTCAGTTATATTGAAATATTATCACTAGATTATGATGACATAGTAGAATTTCTAACACAATATAAAATAAATGAAAAACATATAGATATTCTACTAAATAAGTTAAATTTTACAAATAGAAAATTAATCCTTAGAAATCCTAGATATCTAGAAATAATAGTTGATTTATTGAAAACGGATGAAAAATATCAATCTAACAATATAAAGAGAGCCGATGTATTTGAAATGTTTATTTATAAGAAATTAGATATTGAGTCAAAAAAAAGTAAAGAAATAAATAGTAAAGAAATAATAAAAAAAGTTTTGGAAAAACTTGCTTTAGTAATGGAAATATATCAAGCAAGTCAAATATCTAAAAATGAACTAATGGAGTTTTTTGACGATATAAAATCTAATATTACCGTTGGATTATTAAATCAGATTTCTATAGAAAAATTTTATAATAGAAACTTACTTAAAGACAATATTGATTTTGTAGAGTTTGATAATAAAGAGTTTCAAGAGTATTTAGCTGCAAAAGAAATACTAAGACTTGGTAGAATTGATCAAGTTATTTTTGACTTGGTTATGGTTCAGGATTTGAATGAAATTAATCCCAGTTGGATAAATACATTATCTTTTATAGTTGAATTTGAACCAAGTATTCTCAGAAAAATAATAGAATATGTTTTTAATAATGCTAATAGTATTTCTATTGAAGATTTTGTAATATTATTAATGAATGCTGATATAAGTCAGTTAAGTAATGAGGATAGGGGCTTTATTTTTAAAACCATTTATTCATTCTATCAGAACAATGGACAATGGATGCATAATAATATATCCGAAATATTATCTTTATACTATGATGATTCCTTGTACTATTTAGTAGAATACTTTTATCTTAATAGAAAATTTAACCCCAGCACAAAAAGAGTTGCAATCTTAAATACTATATCATTAGTGTCCCATTTATTAGAAAATAATTTATTAAACAAAGAAAAAAAGAATAAATGGATAAACATATTAAAATTAAGACTAAATAAAGAAGATGATGTAGAAATATTATCAAAGACTATTTTTGCAATTAGCAAGATTAAAGACATGTCTATATTCAATAATAAAGTGAGAAATAGGATAATACGTACTGGAGATGATCAATTAGTAAGTAGCTTAATTAATGCATTAGAATATATAGATATAACCAATAAGATAACATTGGAGTGCATCCTCATGGGGGTGAAGATAGACAATATTCACTCTAGATTGTCTTTATATAAAATAAAAAGTAATGAATCTATAAAATACTTTTTGCATAAATTATTAGAAGATAGTGATTTATTAGATAGCTTTATTGAGCACGAAAGTACATACAACAATAGAACTGATAAGTTAGTTGGTTCAATAAATAACGCTGTGTCAAATGACTATACTCTTAATGAAGTTATTAAAAAAATTATTATTAAATCATGTTCTACTAGTAGTTTATGGTATAAATCAAGTAGATCATATTTTTTAGAACAGATTGCATTGATAGTTAACAATAATTCATCAGATTTTATATTTGAATTAATCAAAGAATTTAAGACTCAGGGCTTATTTCGTATTGAGTACATACTTGCAGTATTAGTGACAAAGGAAAATACAAAGAAGTTTATTGATTTAGCAAAAAAATTAAATCAGTCAAGAGAAATGATGACTATATTTAGTATTATTAGAAATAGAAACAATGATATATATGAACATGGTAGACAATACCTAACTAATGAATATAGCAATTTAGAAAATTCTCAACAGCAGATTAACAATTATAAAATAGAACAAGATCAAAAAATATATAGTGAATTTAAAAATCTTTTAGGGGTAGATGGTGGTGTTTATTATCCAGATGTTTTTAATTTTTATTTAGAAAATAAACAACTTCAAAATACAATAACTGGAGATGAAAAGAATAGACTAATAAAACTAGTTATAATAATACTTAATGGAGTAGATCCTTCAAAACAGAATGTTTCTATTAATAGTATAAATGGAGATTCTAGAAATTATACAATTAGTAGCTTAATAAATATTTTTGAAAATTGTATTATCATTGCAAAGGAGTTTTCGCTTGATATTTCTCCATATAGACAGAAAATACTAGACATTCTTCCATTCTCTTACGACAGTGTACGTAATACGATATTTAGTTTAATAGACAACCCCACAAGTGAAGAAATTAAAAAATTATTAAATTCTCTTGAAAACAGAAATGATGATTTAATGATTTTTAATCCTGAAAGCATAATAGAATTTTTTAATAAAAATAATTCTAGTCAAGGCATCCAATTATTAAAGAAATTTATTGAATTAGATAGTCTATCTTCATACAATAAGAAATATGCAATTGAAACCATTGCAAAAGTTTGTGATATTAAAGAAGAAGAATTTTTCATATCCATATTTAATAAATATGAAAAAAATAAAGATTTTGAAATTCTCGCGATTGCAGCAAACTCCGTTTTAATTACTAAATTCAATAATGAAAAGTCTATAGATTGGAGATTTAATAAAATAAAAAATAGTTATTTCCCATTTATACGTAAAGAAGGCGTCCATTCAATGAATGATGAAGAAATTGAATTAGATACTAAAGAATTTGCGAAACCTCTAATGTCTTTAAAAGATCTTAAATATAAAGATAAATTTATTGATTTACTAAAAAATTCTTTTTTTATATTAGACAAAGGTCAAGAATTTAATGAATATGCCTTCTATATATGGCATATAATTGTTGAATATTTTAAGAATTTAAAAGAATTAAAAGATTATAAAAATCTTGATGATTTGGAAAAAGTCATAAAAGATAGTAAAAACCAGAATGGTATAAATTGGTTTTTTAATCAATATCAACAATTGAAATTAGAATATATGTTGCATATTGGTTTCAAGGATAATATATCTGATTCTATTAAAAAATATAATAAAATAAAAGAATCTACATACTTAAAGATAGCGACTCCACGTGATTTATATGAATTAATTAAGAATGTTATAAATAATGATTTAAAGAAATGGGTAGAAATAGATGGGGCTTATAAGTTTATAAGGGAGTATAAAATAGTAGGAGCCAAAAACAATACTACAGAGGATATAATACAAAAAACCATAATAACTCAGTTTGAAAATGGATTATTAAAACATGGGTTAAGATACGACCAAATTCATATTAAGAGAGAATCTCAATTACTGGATGGTAAAAGAACAGATTTTTTGATTTCTTATGGATTTATTGGATCAATATTAATAGAAACCAAATTAACAAGAAATACAGAAATTACAAATAAAAAATCTAGAGAAAACTATAAGAAAAAACTAATACGTTATATAAAAGGAACTAATTCTTATTATGGTATTTTTTTAGTATTTCAAATAGACGATGAATATGAAAATAGTATATATATACCAGAACTAGAAAAAGTATATCAAAGTGAAAATGATATACAAGTAATCGGTTTAAATTGTGTTAAAGAATTATAATATTAATTAAATAATATATGAACAGACATGAATTATGCCCAATGGAAGTTGTAACTTCCCCACAAGGAAAAAGAAGGATTCCAATTGTGATGAGAGCTTGCTTTCCAGAGAATCCAGATCCTAAAGAACAAGAAGAATTATTCAGAACGCTTGATAAAATCATAATTTCTGAAATTATGAAAGATATGGATAAAAACGATCCATACTATAAAGAATACGAAAAAATATTTAATAACTTTAATACAAATATATGATAAAAGAGGAAAGTATTAAGAATTTTTTAAAACAAAGAAAAGATGGTACTTTTTGTTCAAGAGAAAATAAGAATTTAGAATTCAAAGAAGGATTTAATACTGCTGGATTAACAGAATATGTAAAGGATTTTTCAGCATTTGCAAATAACTCTGGCGGCTATATGATATTTGGTATAAAAAATAAACCTAGAAAACTAATAGGTTTAAAAGGAAATGCTTTACAATCCTTCAATGATATTGACCCAGCCGTAATAACAGAAAAATTACTGAAAGATTTTTCTAGTGATATAGAGTGGGAACATGATTTATTTACAATAAAAAGAAAAAAGTTTGGAGTATTCTATGTTAAAGAATCAAAAAATAAACCTATTATTGCAAAAACAGATGATGGGAAAGGGCAAGAAATAAGAAATGGAGAAATATATTATAGATATGCTGGAAGAACTCAGAAAATACAATTTTCAGAATTAAATAAAATAATTAATGAAAAAATATTTCAAGAAAGTAAGAAAATAAAAAATATAATTGAAAAGATATTTAAAACAGGAGCCTCTAATGTCGCTATATTAGATTTGGAAAGCGGAGTTATTGAAAATGATAAAAATAACACTTTATTAATAGATAAAGAACTAATAAGTAAAATAAGCTTTATTAAAGAAGGGGAATTTTCAGAAGTCGGTGGAGCAAAAACATTAAAATTGATTGGTGATGTTAGCCCAATAAATTCAGTAGAAGTTGTAAAATATAAAAAACAAAATTTACTTGCAGATTATCCATATTCTCATAAAAAACTTGTTGCTAATATAAGAACTAAAAAGCCAAATATCAATGTTAATGAAATAAATAAAATAATAAAAGAAAATGGTATAAAATACGATGAAAACTATGCTGTATTCAATTTTAGGAATAAAGAACAAGAAGATAACTATAAAACAAATCCTGTATTACCAAGTGGAGTTCCTAGTATATACAATGAAAATGCATTAAACCTTATAATCAAAATACTAGAACAAAATTAGTATTTTAAGAAATGTTTTTGTATATTTATACTAATATTAGCCATAATATACTGATATTTCTCTATAAAGTCAAGCTTAATCCCCTCTCTTTTTTATGTGTAACATTTGTAACATTTTTGCGACCTAAATGCTTTCTCAACCCATCTCGGAAGTACGAAATTAATAAAATCCAGACCTCACGCCAAATATAAAAATCACCAATCTCTGGTGGTTTTTTATTAAAATAAAAAAGTGCTTATTGCTAAGCACAAATAAAAAACAATTGGCGTCTGCCTACTTCCTAACATTGAACACATTGTGATCTATAGGACGGAACCTCACTGACCCTTTTCAACCAAACACCAATTGTACTGTATTTATATAATAATTTTTTTATGCTGTCAATTAATCTGTAAACTTATCTTCCCCCTCCATAAATAAAAAACAGCGCGTTTGGTGTTTCGCGCTGCAAATCAATACTTTATTTCTAACTATACATTGTCATGTATAAATTATGTGAAAACTGACTTCTATTATTAAATGATTTTAATATTAAAAAATGAAGAAATATCTATATCTGATATTTAGAAATAATATCATTCAGCTTGTAACCAATGTCATCAATCTGTTTATACTTGTTATTTAATTCCAAACTTGTATTTGAAATAACCTCTATGGACCTAGAAACTTCTTTCATAGAATTAGAAATTGTATCACTAATAATTCTTAGGTTTGTTATTGCCTGAATAATTTCAGTGTTTCCTAATTGCATTTCATTTGATCCTTGACGCACTGTTTTCATAATATTAATGAGATCAGTGTTCGTATTACTAAGTACAATACTTTCATCAGTATTCTTTTTTACAAATTCCTGCATTTCAACAAGAAAAGAAAAATTGATTTCTATTCCCTTTTTAAGATTTTCTGAATATCCCACAATCCAACCTGATTCCTTCGAGGCAGAATCAATGAACCCAATAATTTCTTTTAAGCTTATTGATATTCTGTCTGTTTGTTCAGATGATTGTTCTGCTAACTTACGAATTTCTTCGGCAATAACAGCAAATCCTTTTCCAAAAATACCAGCATGAGAAGCCTCAATAGAAGCATTCATTGCTAGTAGACTAGTTTGAGATGATATGTTCCCAATAAGCTTAATTACATCAGACAAATATTCTGATTTTTCAGAAATTTGTTTAATTATCTTTATCATTTTAATAAGACTTTCACTACTCTGAGTTGATAATGTTACAACTTCTTTTGAATGAACAAGAGCCTTATTTGATGATTCTCCAACGCTAGTGGCAGAAATTTGTATGTTATTTATAACATTCCCAGATAAATCAAGCTTTACCGACTGTTGTCCAACCATTGTATTCAAAGAATCAATATTGCGAGTAAGCTCTTCAACAGACGCTGCAGTCTCTTCTACTGACGATGCTTGATCCATTATTTGATGGCTAGTACTGTCTGCGTTATTTTGTATTTGCGTTATTGCTGATGACATATCAAGTACTTTGTCTCCAAGCATATTTTTCATATCCATAAGAAATGAAATAATATTTTTCAGCGTTCCAATCTGTGTTCTCATACTATCAAAAAATACATTTGCTGATCTTGAAACAATTCCTATTTCATCAGTGGTGGTAGTACTTAAGACTACTCTAAAATCGCCTTCTACTCCTTGTAAAAACCCATCTATCATTAATTTCAATGGCTTAATAATATAAGACATAAGTTGATTCATGAGCAAACAAAGCATTATCAATCCAACAAAAATAGAAATTAAATTTACTGGAATAAATCCAAACGGAGGATTTCTTCCAACGTATTGTGTTAAATATGAAATTATATTACACACTCCTATAAAACCTATTGTCCCTACAAAAACACCTCCAACAAAAATCCATAATTTCAACTTTAAACCAATCCAAACTCTTTGTTCTTTGCAAACTTCCATTAGATATTGTTCTTGAGAACTTATTAAAAAAGAAAAAATAGGGAGAACAACCATTAGCTCAAAGCAAAATAACAAAAACCATAAAATTACATCATTATACGGAAAAATATTGCCGATGTCAGCTACGGTACGTGTAAATATTATCCCCACAAATCCCATTAAAATAATCATCACAACAGAAAGCATAATGTGTTGGTTAAAACCATTTCTGGCTACAACCCCATCGTGCTTATTGTTGTTTCCACTAAATGTATGCTTGTCTATAAAATAGTAAAAGATAAAATAAATTACCAGAGGAACGCCTAAAATAATATAAGATTTTGGATTTATGAGCGTTTGTAAAAGCTCTTGTACCGTAAAATAACCCGTTATGGTTGCGAATGGCGCAATCATAAACAATGGTAAAAATACGATTCCAAAACCAAGTAAAATACTTCGTTTTCTTATAATTTTTCTAACATCAACCTCTGTGTTAATCATATTTCCTCCTTGTTTTTGTAACTATTCATTAAAAATCAATAGTTACTTTTCCTAAACACTGATTAATAAAATTAATACGACGGATAATACTAGTCTCTGTTGTTGTACAATTTATAAGTTCAAAACCGTGACAAGTGCCTTTGGTGTTAACAAGAGTAACATCCACTCCACCTAATTTTAAATTATCTGCATATTGAATGGCTTCGTCTCTAAGAGAATCAAATTCAGCTGTTTCAATATATGATTTTGGAAGCCCAAACATATTTTTATTAATATTTGGAACAGCATATTCTGGATGTTCATTAGGAAGTCCATTTGGTAAATAAAATTTCCACATAAAACTAGATTGGTAACTGTTCCAAACTGGCGTATCGCGATATTCTATTGCCGATTTAGTAATCATCCTATTATCAATCACTGGATAAATGAGTACTTGTGCAATTATTCCTTTAATATGATTGTCACGAGCTTTTATAGCAACTGTCGCCGCTAAATTTCCGCCGGCTGAATCTCCCATAATTATAATTTTAGAACTATCAATATTATACTTTTCTGCTATTGAAAGCACTGACATTAATGTATCATATGCATCTTCAAATGCAGCAGGATAAGTATTTTGCGGGCAAAGTCTATAATCAACCGATACAACCACACAATCTATGGCATCTATATAACGATACATAAGTTCTTCTTGTGGTCCAAACTCACTAAACACAAAACCGCCTCCATGAAAGTAAACAATAACCGGAAGTTTTTTAGTTTCGAATTTTTTAGACCTTATAATTTTGACGGTCGCGCCTGAATCTAATTTAAACGTGCTTATTATTATTTTTTTATTATGTAAAATAAAACTAGTAAATTTTGCAAATATATTCCAAAAGAATATAGAAACTGGATTTGAAACCGAAAGAACAATAAATCGAATAAAAAAATACTCTTTACTTAACGGGTACTTGAACGGATTTCTCATAAAAAACTCCTTATAATTAGTTGTGATGTACGACAAAATTAAGTTACACCATATTATTTATATTAGCAATAATGTTCCAATAAATAAAAATGGGCGTCCGACATATCAGAACACCCAAAAGAAACCTTCCTACCTACTCCCTGTTTTTTGCTTGTCGCTACTATCCAGGATTTGATGATGGTGTGCCACCACAATTTCAGTAAAATAAGTCTCCCATGTTTTATATATTACTAACAATAAAAAAAATTGTCAAAAAAATAGTATTTTTATTTTTATTGATAAATATTTTTTATTAATCTAGAATGATAAATATATTAAAACTATTATTATGAATAATAAAAACTCTTGCGGTTTATTTATTGAATATAATAACAAAATATTAATTCTTCATAGAAATAATATTAATTATCAAGACTATAATAAATGGGGTCTTGTTGGTGGAGAAATAAACGATAATGAATTACCAGAAGTTGCTATATCTAGAAAAGCCAAAGAAGAAATTGGTTTAGATATTTCTAATTATGAACTAGAAATTCTTGGAAAAGAAGTTATAAAATATCCTAATCAAATATGGAATTTTTATGTTTACAGAATTAAAATCCCTCAAGAAATAGAAATTATATTAAACAAAAAAGGACATTCTGAGTTTAAATATTTAAAACCAATTGATTGTTATACTAGAAAAGACTTGATGAGTGGATTGTATAAATTATTGGAAAAATTTTATTTAAATTAATTATATGAATAAAAAAATTACAATATTTATCTCTTCTATATTATTTATTTCATTATTAGTTATTGCGATATTTGTTTTTAAAAAATTGAATAGTCCAATTTCTATTGGCATGCATATAACTCTTGCAAAAATATCCTCTACTGAATTTGTTACTCAATCTGATGCGATTGTCATTGGTACTGTAAAAAAATTAAAAACATCAAAAGAAAATTCTTTTACAAACTCTGACCATAAAGATATTACCACTAACGCTACTATAGAAATTGAAAAATATATTTCTAATCCTAAAAATTTGTCTTTTAAAGAAATTATTGTACAAGCTATTGGTGGTGCTATTGGAAATCAAACTTTAACAGTAGAGGGATCTTCTACTTTTAATGTTGGAGAAAGGGTTGTTGTTGCAATAAAGAATAAACATAATAATGTGTTTACTGTTTATGGACTAGCTCAAGGTAAATATTCTATTGATGATGATAATAATAATATTGGAACCGAAAAAGAACTTCCTATTTTTGAAAATATTTTTGGTAAAAAAATGAGCCTTGATGAATTTGAAAAAGAAATAGAATATATTAAAAACACCCCTTAAAAAGAGTGTTTTATTATTATAAGATTATATTAAATAAGTATCCTAAAATTATTATAAATAAACTTATGACACCAAAAAATATTAATAATAATTTTATTTTCATAACCTTCTTAAGAAGTATAGCTTCTGGTAATGATAAGCCAACTATAGCCATCATAAAAGCTAGTGCTGTACCTATTGGAACTCCTTTTTGTATCAAAGCTTGAATTATTGGGAGAACGCCTGCTGCGTTCGAATACATTGGTACACCCATTAAAACAGCTATTGGAACTGCAAATGGATTATTTTTACTTATATAATGTTCAAAAAATCCGGTAGGAACAAATCCGTGAATTACAGCTCCTATAGAAATACCTATTAAAATATATAACAAAACTTTTCTTACGATAGACAAAGACTCTCTTAATATACTTGGTAAATTTTTTATAATAGTTCCTTTTTTTATTACTATTTGAGCTGTATTATTTTCTCTAATATTTTTAACAAAATCAGTAAGTTCATTTTCTAATTTTAATTTTCCAAGTACGAAACCACCAATAACTCCAAGCAATATTCCAGATATTACATATATAGATGTTATTTTTAATCCAAACATTCCAAGGAACATCGCTACCGCAACTTCGTTTATTAGTGGTGACGTTATAAGAAACGAAAAGGTTACTCCAAGTGGAATTCCACCTTTAACAAACCCTATAAACAAAGGGATTGATGAACAAGAACAAAATGGGGTTACTGCTCCAAATAGTGAAGCAATAATATATTCTAATCCATATAATTTATTTTTAGATAAAAAATTTTTTACTTTTTCTACTGGAAAATAAAAATTAATAATACCCATTATAAAACTTATTATAAATAGAAGTATTATAATTTTTATTGAGTCATAAATAAAAAAATTTACAGAATTTGCTAAGTTAGAATTTTTTATTAAATGAAATAAATTATATGTAATCAAATCGGAAAAGGATTGAATTGGTTGAAATATATCCATATTATTTTTTTATATTTTCTAATAATATTTTTTTTAATTCTTCTTTTGATGGCAATACACCAACTAAAACAGGTTTATCATTTATAGCAACAACTGGACTACTCATAACACCCATAGCTATTATTTCTGATATATCCGTTATATACTCTACTTTTAATTCAAGACCTAATTCTTTTACTACCTCTTGCATTAGTTCATATAATTTTTTACATTTTGTACAACCTGACCCTAAAACTTTTATTTTAATTTCCATGTTTATTTTATTTAATATTTAAAAAATTATTTAATAATGATGAATACTTTTTAATAATATTTTTATTTAAAGAATAAAAAACTTTTAAACCAACCTTGTTTGATTTTAATAAATTAAAATCTTTCATCACTTTTAAATGATGAGAAATAAGGTTCTGTGGTATATCTAAAAACTCTTGTATCTCGCACACACACTTCTCTTTATTCTTAAGAAAACATATTATTTTTAATCTATTTTCTTCTGATATTATTTTTAGAAAATCTATCATTTCTGATGTTTCTAAATTAATATTTTTACAATTAAAACATTCTTTTGGCATATTATTAAAATAAGTATATCAATTTGTATTGATATAGTATCATTTATATTTTTAATAATCAAAATTTTTGTAGGAACAAATAAAAACAACTTGAATTGATTATCTGTTATGTGTGTTATAATGAATAATTAATACCTAAACACTTAATGGATGGCAAGAAAAATAAAAATAGCATTTATTTATGATGATAGAAAAGTAGCAACTGGTGCTGGATATATAAATAATCTTATAGCAAAAAAATTAAGAGAAAATGGAGTCATTGTAAAACAATTTTATCCTAGACAAAATTTAATAGATCATATTAATTCTATTAATTTAAAAGGATTAGCTAATATTTTATTTTTTTATTCCCTCTTGGAACATAAAGAAGAAATTTTAAAATGTGATTTAATACAAGGAACGACCTATACTCCGCTGACTTTTATTCCATTTAGAATACCTGTCATTTCTCATTTTGGATCAACTACAAAAGGATTTTTAGATAATACACCAAAGGCAAATAATATAGAAGAAGAAACAAGAAGTGTTTTTTATGAATTAAAAAAACAAAAAATAATTAAAGAATTAAATTTAAAAACAAGAAGACCTCTTAGAGATATAGCCGAAATAGAATTATATGTGGCATCTAAATCAGATAAAGTTATTGCTACTTCAGAAAAAGTAAAACAAGAACTTATTAGTGGTGGAATTAAAAAAGAAAAAATAGTAAAAATATATAATGCTATAGAAGATTATTGGTTTAACATTTCTCTAAATGAATCAACAAAAGAAAATACTAACATAATTTTTTTAGGAAGATTTGGAAATGACGTTTTTAATCTAAAACTAAAAGGCGTTGATAGGGTTATAGATATTTTCAAAGAATTTAAAGATGTTAATAAAAAAACCATTGCCATTACTACGAACGAAAAGTTTATAGAATATTTTTCTAAAATAGAAAATCATCAATTTTTTTCTAATGTCCAAAAGGATGAAATTCCAAAACTATTAAATAATTTTTTTGGGAGCATTGTGTTTATATCTTCTAGATATGAGGGGTTTTCTTTAAGCTTAATAGAGGCTATGTCTCAAGGATTAATACCAGTATGTTATGATGTTGGTGTTGTCCCAGAAATTATAAAAAATGGATATAATGGTTTTATTGTAAAAAATCAAAAGGAAGCTAAAGAAAGAATTAGATTTATATTAGGAAATAAAAAAGAAAGAATTAAAATGGCAAAAAATGCCAACAAAACAGCTTTGCAATTTAGTGCTGATAAAATGGCCTTAGAAATGATAAAGGTTTATAAAGATGTTTTAAATATATAATAAAAAACGCTCAACATTTTGTTGCGCGTTTTTAGTTACACTCAAGCTGGCCTAGACTGAAGAGAGTTCCATGGTTCTTGAATAAGAACATTGCATCTTTCTACAAATTCATTGCAACATTGATATTTTCCTTTTTGGGAGATATACATCCACTTACTAGATGTGTACTCTGGCTTAAATTCAAACCAATTCCATGTAATTCTATCGCCATCCATACAAACCCAATTTGCCCATATTGGAGCTTTATTCCAGTCTGGAATTTTGTTTCCTATTATCATTTATCCCCTCTCTTATATTGATTTTGTAATAATTTTTATCACAATAACATTATAAAATCAATATACTTTAAATATTAAAACTATTTTGATTCAACATGTATAACAACTCTTTTTAATTCTGGGAGTTTTTCTTTTAATAAATATTCAAATTTCATTGTTATGTTATGTACTTTTTCTAAAGATAAATCTTGTGGAGCAAAACAATGAAATGATATAAACGTTTTATCTTCTATTTTTCTAATAAGAATATTATGTGGTTCAAATATTTCTTCTATATCTTTATCTATCTCTTTTACAATATTCATTATTTTTTCTTGTTCTTCTTTTGTAACATTTGAACTTAAAATTGCATGTTTTTTTATTGGTTCAATATGAGAATTTAATTCTACACCATCACCAACTTCTTCTTTTATTGATTTCTCAAAATTTGTTGCAATGTCATGAGCTTCTTTTATTGTTAAATTATCTGGCAATTCTAAGTCATAACTTATGTATTGTTTTTCATCTAAATTATCAACTATAACATCATGAACAGAAAAACCATTTTTTAATGCTAATGTTTTTATTGATTCTACTATTGTTTCATCATCTGATTTAACTGGTTTAATATTAACTACCATATCAGCATCCGGTATTTCTTTTTTTATTTCTGTTTCTATATTTTGAGAAATTTCATGAACTTTATCTACTGATAATTTATGGTTAACTGAAACAATTATTTCTATTGATAAATTTGGGCCTAAATGTCTTATTCTTATTCTATCAACACCTAATACAAAATCTATTTTTTTAACTATTTCGTATACTTTTTCAGAAACACCAGATGGAGCGCTATCAACTAAAACATCTATAGTTTTCTTTCCTAAACGATATGCTGCTAAAAATACAAAAGCAGAAACACCAATAGCCGCAAAAGAATCAGCTCCATTAATTCCGAGCAAAACAAATATTAATCCAAGTAGCACAACGCCAGAACTCAATATATCAGAACTAAAATGCAACGCATCGGCTTCCAATGCTTGACTGTTCGTTTCTTTCGCAACTTTATTAAGAGCTCTTGATCTTGTTATGTCTACTATTATTGATAATATAACAACAGCAAAGGAATACCAAGCTGTTTTTATTTCTGTATTTCCAGAAATTAATCTATGAACAGATTCATATATAATCCAAAAACCAGTTAAAAATAATAATCCGGTTTCAATAAGAGCAGATACACTTTCTACTTTTCCATGTCCATAGTTATGATTTTTATCTGCTGGTTTATCTCCAACATTTACTGCGAAAAAAGTCATAATAGCTGCTACTAAATCAAGCAATGAATGTGCTGCTTCTGATATAATACCCATACTACCAGTTAATATTCCAACTATAAATTTTGTTAGAGTTAACAACACCCCAGCAAATACAGATTTTAAAGCTACTGTTTCTTTTTTGTTTTTCATAATTTTAAAAAAATATAATTTATTTAGTATATTGTTGGATTATCTTTGTGTCAATAAATTATTATTAAAAAACACTCAAAATGATTTGAGTGTTTTTTATTTATTTTTGATTATTTAATATATGCTTTCATAACCCATTTATCATCACCTATTTTATACCATCCATCCTTTTCTTCAAACGCTTGAACTTCTTCATCTTTTAGTAATTTATAAAGTATATCACCTTTTGTTGATGGTTTATTACGAACATTTAAAGTTGCTGTATTAACCTTTCCACGAGCTAAAATTGTTTTAGCACCCATTAATATTGGTAAGGTACGTGTTGGTTCAACAAAGTATTGTCCTGGTAAATTATACCCACAAGATGCACTTCCGCCACCATCTGCTTGTAATTGATGATCAATAGAAACACCTGCCGCAATTAATGCATTACTAGCATCTTTTATTGTTGCTAATTGACTACAATAAACTATTAATTCTTTACCGTCATCAGATACGCCTAAAAATAAACGAGAAGCTGCTCCGTTAGAGCTGTCTGATTTTTCTACCATTGGAGAAAAACCTTCTAGTGCTTGATCTCCATCGTCTACAAAAGTAGCTGAATCAAAATCTTTAATTATTGCTGTTCCGTTTTTGTTATTTATAATAAGCATTCGCCTATTTTTTCCCATATCTACAACTGAACGACTTCCGCTTGTTATTGTTGTTTTATTATCTTTTGAATATTTTATAGCCATACTCAAATCACTTGATCCATTTTTCATATTAAAAAATTGGGCATCCCATATAAATTTAATTGATGAATCTATTGATTTTGCGAATTCTGTAGTAACTCTTTCAAATGATAAATTATGAAAATTGTTAATATTTTTGTTCGCTGGAGTTATCTCATCTCCAAATGGCGCTGTATCTGTATTTTTATTAATACCCGTCAACCCTAAATCTGTTGGTTCTTTGGATATAATAAAATTTATTTGATTTTGTGGTAAATAAATACGAGTTATATAATCTATAGCTCCATTATCTTTTGGTGCTTTAAAATATGAATTAATTCCTAAAGATTTGGCCCATGTTATTGATGAAAAATCTTTTGGAATAACTGGCTCATATTTTGCAGTAGTTGTTTTTGTAGTAGCTGCATAAACAGAAGAAGTTAATGACATGCTAATAATTAATATACCTAAATAAAATTTTTTCATATTAATTTATAATAATTATTAATATCTTACATTATACATTTTAATATTAATTTTAGATAATTTTATTTTTTTAATTACCTTAGTTACATTTTTGTTGTTTTAACGTTATAATACTAATATAATTAAATAAAAATACTTTATGAAAAAAATAATTCCTATAGCAATATCTGCTGTTGCTTGCGTTGCTTTGGTGTTATGTATAATTTTATTAACAAAAAAACAAATAGAAAGGCAGCAAATAGAAAACAACACTCCTATTTCATCTGTTGTTTTTAATTGTGAAGACGATAAAAATATTCAAGCCGTATTTTTTAAACGTAGAGTGGAGCTCGTTTTAAGTGATCAAAGAAAAATATCTTTGCCACAAGCAATTTCAGCCTCTGGTGCTAGATATGCTAATAAAAATGAATCTTTTGTTTTTTGGAATAAGGGAGACACTGCATTTATTAACGAAGGTAGCATTACAACATATAATAATTGTGTGATAAAAAATAATGATACCACAAATGAATCACCAGAAGATAAAACAATTAGCCATATAAATAAAGATTATGGTTTTATTTTTAACTTACCAGATAGTTGGAATGGCTATTCTATTATAAAAGAAAATTGGGTTGGTAATTATTTTAATTCAGACGGATCTCAAAGTGAAAAAAAAGAATATGGTCCAATAATAAATATCAGACATCCTCAATGGACGAAAGAAACTCCTAGACAAGATGTTCCTATTATGGTTTTTACAATTGATCAATGGAATCTACTTGAAAAAGACAAAATACATATCGGAGCTGCACCAATAAATCCTAGTAAGCTTGGTCAAAATTCTAAATATGTATTTGCACTTCCTGCTCGTTATAATTTTGCTTTTTTAACTGGATTTGAAGAAGTTGAGGACATAATTAAAGGCAATCCTTTAATGGATATATCATGGAAAAATATTATAAACGCAATAAATGGTTGTAAGGTTAAGTCTGTTATGCAAACACATAGTCAATTGGTAACGGCTGTATTAAAAGATGATACAAAAATTGAAGCTTTTGAACCTAAAATTGATGATGTAATGGACATTACTTCAAATGCTATAAAAACTTGTGGTGAAATAATAAGAGCTACAGAATAAAAAAATATTCCTACTATGTAGGAATATTTTTATTTAAAAAAGCAACCTTTAACTTAAAGGTTGCAACACAACAATTTTATTGATTGTCATGAATAATTTCTAGATCACTCATGAACTTCTCAATAACACCGTGTTCGGTGTCTAACATTAAAATTGGATCTCTTGAATCAATGAAATCTATTTTTACAACAACACCAATCTCTTTGTTATTGCCATAAAAATAAAAAACTTTTGTTTTTCTGCATTGTATTTTCTTCGCATCTTCTTTATCGATCATTTCCCCTCCCGTAAAGATAGAGCAAATAATTATAACAACACTTCTTTGTGTCACTTTAGTGTTATTCTTTTATTATGTTGTTATATATGTTTTATAACAAAATTATACATATTACAATAGTTTATAATAAAAAATAAAAAACGAAGACATTATGTCTCCGTTTCGGGAGGATTAACCGATCTTTTCGACGCTTATTAGCGGAAACTCAAAGCATGGCCTTTTATCACCGCAAACAATAGTGAGAGTGTCTTTTTGACCACCCATAGTCCAAAGATACTTACCAATAAATTCTTGTGGCTGTTCTTTTTCAAACAACCTTGAGGCGACAACCTTTAATGTGTCTCCTCGCTTAAAACCGAGTTTTGAAAACTCTACAAAACTCACAGGCATATTACAGTCCCCCTATAAGAATAATTAAATATATTTGTACCATATTTATTATAAAATAACAACAAATAGTGTTATAATAGATCTGTTAATTATGAAAATAATACAAAATTATGAATTATAACGATAGAATTTATGGAAATACAGATATTATTGAGCCTGTTATTTTAGATTTGATAAACTGCCAAACTCTTCAAAGGTTAAAAAACATTGATCAGGCTGGCTATTTTGAACCACACTTTCCAGGAACTTCATATAGTAGATTTGAACATTCTGTTGGTGTTTATTTATTGCTTAAAAATTATAATGCATCAATAGAAGAACAAATAGCTGGATTAATTCATGATGTTTCTCATTCTGCCTTTTCTCATTGCATTGATTATGTTTTGGACGTTGGCTCTCAAAAAAAACACAATCATCAAGATAATATTTTTGATGAATTTGTTAGAAAATCTGAAATTCCAGGAATATTAAAAAAATATAATTTTGATATTAATTATATTTTAGATGATAATAATTTCCCATTAAAAGAAAAAAATCTTCCAGATTTGTGTGCTGATAGAATAGACTATTCATTAAGAAGTGCTATTCTTTTTGGAGAAATGAAACAAATAGAAATACAAAACATTCTTAATAATTTAATAGTTGAAAACAACGACTGGATATTTAAAAATTTTGAAACTGCACAAATATATTCTAAATTATTTTTAAAAATTAATACTAAATATTATTCTGGACTACCCTCTGCTGTAATGTTTACAACCGTTGGGAATTATCTTCGTTATGCTCTTTTGCAAAAATATATATCTGAATCTGATTTATATACTGACGATAAAACTGTACTTTTTAAAATTGAACCTTATTTAAAAAATGATGAGAAATTACAATTATTATTTGATAGAATGAATAATAAGATTGGTTTTAAAAATAACCCCGATGATTATGATGGTGAAGTTTTTTGCAAATCTAGAGTTATAGATCCTTATTGCTATTATAATAACAGAACACAAAGAGTGTCTGATATTGATATTAACTGGAAAGATGTGTTACAAAAAGAATCTGAATCAAAACATTATTTTATAAAATTTGATAAATAAAATGGAAATAGAACAAGAACATAAAAACTTAATAAGAAAAATGAAATATGGCGGGTTTATTAAAAATGAAGAAATGGAAAAAGCCTTCACAGAAATAGATAGAGTAGATTTTGTGCTTGAAGAATATGAAGACGAGGCTTACAAAGATATCCCGTTACCTATATTATGTGGACAAACAATCTCTCAACCTAGCACCGTAGCATTTATGTTGGATCTATTAGATATTAAAAAAGACAACAAAATTTTGGATGTTGGCTCTGGATCTGGTTGGACAACTGCGTTATTAGCAGATTTAACAGAAGATTATGGAAGTGTTATTGGATTGGAAATTAATCCTGAATTAGTAAAATTTGGACAAAATAATTTAGCTAAATATAATCCAAAAAATGCTAAAATAATTCAAGCAAAAGAAACTATTGGTTTAGTTGGTGAAATATTTGATAGAATATTAGTTTCAGCCGCATCTATTGATCAAGAATCTTCTAAAGAATTAATAAAACAACTTAAAATTCATGGAAAATTAGTAATGCCAATAAAAAATTCTATTTATAAATTTGAAAAAATTTCAAAAACCGAAGTAAAAACTGAAAAATATCCTGGCTTCATATTTGTGCCTTTAATAACTTCAGATCAAAATTCATATGAAAAATAAAAAATGGTTTGTTTATATAGTAGAATGTTCTGATAAAACATTGTATTCTGGGGTTACTGTAGATATAGAAAGAAGGATAGAAGAACATAATACATCAATTAAAGGAGCTAAGTACACAAGAGCTAGAAGACCCGTAAAATTAGTATATTTCTGTACAAAAAAAGATAGGGTTGAGGCCTCAAAAGAAGAATATAGAATTAAACATTTAAAAAAAGAAGATAAAATAAATTTAATATTGTCTTTTAAGAAGGATAGCAAACAATAATATTTGCTATTTTTTTTATTGTATATTAAAGTTTTATTAAATTTTATTTGGAGGATTATTACAATGGAACAAATTGATGAAACTTATGTTATTGATTTAGTGTTGGCATTTAAAAAATCTTTTGCTTTTCCAATACTTAAAGAGTTACTCAATGTTATTGAAAAAAAATTAAATCAAACATACAAAAATAGGGATTACTATCTAAGGGTAGATAGGGACAATATTGACCAAATGCAGTTTCAAGGAATTATTGATGTTGATGAAAATAATACAATAAAAAGAGGTAAAAATTTTAAGATATTTAATTTTAATGACATTAAATATCTTATTGGCGAAAATGAACTTAATACTATTATCAATACTGTGTTTAAATATTTTTACATAAATAAAAATAAGAAATACATTTTTAATAAAAAAGATAAGAAAATTTGCATATGTGGAAGTATGACAACAGCCAAAGAAATGGTTGCAATAAGTAAATCATTAACAAAACATGGGTATGATGTTTATTTACCGGAACTAACTTATGAATACTCTCAATTCAAGACACAAGAGGAAATGAGATCTAATGCAAAAAATAAAATCACCAAAGATTTTATGCGTAAATATTACAACATTATTACAACATGTGATGCCATATTGGTTGTAAACATCAAAAGGAAAAATATTGATAATTATATTGGAGCAAATTCCTTACTGGAAATATATGCTGCTCATGTTTTGAAAAAAAATATTTATCTACTTTGTGACATTCCAGCAATAGATTATTGTATTGATGAGATAAAAGCCATGGAGCCAATTGCTCTGAATGGCAAACTTTCATTAATGATGTAATCTAAAAAACCAGAAAGCAACTCTTAACTGAGTTGCTATTTTATTTATTGTATACTAAAATTTCTATTAAATTTTATTGGAGGAAATTATGAGCTACAGAGATACAATAGTGAATCAGAGCTTAAAAGATAAAAAAATATCCGGTTATTTCAAAAAATTAGAAGAAGCATTTAATATCAATTCTAATTATGAAAAACAATTATTATTTGAAACAAAAAGTCTTTATGAAAATTTTAAAAGTAAAGCGCAAACACCCGAAGAAACTGCTGTTATAAATAGAATTTTTAGACGAGTTAATATAAAAAATACTGTCTTTTATTTTATTAATGACATAAAACATTTTTCGAACGATGAATTACAAATATTAAACAAGATAGGCTTGAAAGCTTCTTTTAAAGGAGTTAAGCCACCTCAAGATAACAATAGATACGCCGTAGAAATTTATGATGCTGATTTTGTTAAATTAATGAGAAATGTTAAAGATATTTCTTTTATTGTAAAAAATTTATTTAGAGCATCAAGTAAGGAATTGTTCGAAAAAGAATTTGAACCTTACAAAAATGAATTAATTGAATGTGTTAAAGACATAGTATCTTCTGGGGTAAAACAATTTGAAGACCCGAAAGATAATAAGGTATTTGAATATCCTGGAATAACCATGAACGGATTAAGAAGTGTTCTTACTTATAACAACGCTTCAGATGAAATAATTACGTTTTTTGAGAGCGAGAATAATAATGGCATAGATTTTGACATATTGAGTAACTCTCACAAAAGAGTTGCTGAATTACAAAAAAACGGAACTGTTCCGTCGATATTGAATCCAAAGTCTTATAAAAGACTTAGAAAATACAAACAAATAATTGTTGTATTACTTGACGTTAGTAGTTCAACTCGCGATTATGACATATATCGATACATTTGTTTGTCCGTTGAACAAATAAGAAGATTTATTTATGGCATTAAAATAAATACTGACATAGTAATAGCACCGTATGATGATACTGTAAGAGGATATTTTAAATTAATAAACTCTTTTGAATTGCCAGATGGTGGAACTGATTATTGTGTTGCTTTTAATGATGCTCTTAGTTTTTTTCAAAAAAACGTTGGATATGATAATAGAATTTTAGTAAATATTTCTGATGGAATTCCAAATGATTTGGATAAAGCATTACAAGTAGCATCACTATTCCCCCAGAAAAATATATCATACAACCAAATAATATTTGGCCATGGACTTGAGCAAATATCAGAAAGCTTAATTGCTGATAGATTAGTGTCTTTGGGTGCTGATAGAAGTTATGTTGCAAACATGAAACAATATGAAAAATCTTTTTCTGACATAGCAACTTCAGCAAAAGGAAATCAAGTTCTTGTTTGGGTTACAGAAAAAATGGCACAAGCAACGATTGGATCTATAGACTTGTGTATTGGTGATTTTTTTAGGACAAAAAACCTATTGAAATAGCCATAAATCGTCATACAAAATATGACGATTTTTATTTACATTAAATAGTTTTTATTATAAGATTTTGGTAATAATATAAAACTTTATGAGAAAAATTTACAACAAATTAGTTAGAGATAATATTATTGATATAATATTAAATGATAACGGAAAACCTGTTTTTAAAATATTAAACGATGACAATTTTAGAATTGCTTTAAAAAATAAAGTCGTAGAGGAATCCCAAGAACTTTTATTAGCAAATACGAAAGATGATGTAATAAACGAGCTTTCTGATATTATTGAATTAATAGAAACGATATCAAAAAATTATAATATTAATAAAGACGAATTACTAAATAAAAAAGAAAATAAGAAATTGAAAAGAGGAGGTTTTGATAAAAAAATATTTCTTGAATACTCTGATGAAGACAAATAAAATTAGATTAAAAGTCTAATTTTATTTTATTTATTATTTATTTTTATGAGAAAGTCTTCCCTCACAAAGACTACCGTCCGTAATTGTTGTTGCAACAATATTTGTCTCATTTTTTGTGCCCTCAACTACTAACGTATCTCCTATTTTAATATCAGATATAGAAATAAGTACTGGGGTTGGTTTTGAGCCTACTTCTGCAGGTGTATATTTATTAAATATAGCTTTACTAGCATCAATTGTGTATGTTATCACATCGGCTGTTTTTGTTTTACCAAATCCGTTCTCTTTCGTAATTGTTATTGTTGTTCCGTTTATTGTAGATACAGTTCCTATGGTTTTTCTATTATTGTGTGTTGTGTTATTAATTCCATCTGTTATATTTGTTGCCTTGATTGATGTCCCATTAACCACACCTTGAATCATTAATGTATCTCCTATTTTAATGTCAGACACAGAAACTTCTGTAACATTATTACTTGAAGCATTAGTAGAAGTTATTATTTTTTTAATTTTTGAATTACTAGTATCAACTGTATATTGAGCAGTTTCTGTTACACTATCTCCATTAATTGTTTTACTATCAAGAATTAATATATTTCCATTTATTGCAGATACTGTCCCAAGAATTTTTTTAGCACCTTTTTTCGTAATATTATTGTGCTTATAATTCATTTTTGAAAAATCACCGCTTGTTGTCGCAGCAAATACTGATGATGTTGTTATAATAATACTTATTGTTACTATTGTGACTCCTATTACAATGAAAAACTTATTATTATTTTGTTTCATACTCTTTTGTTAATTATTAAATAATTAATCTCCTTAGTTATTAATACGATTTAAAATAGTAAAAAGTTGCAAATCTTTTTTATTATTTAAATTATGGTAATATAATATAAATTTAATGGTTTATTCTTAAAATATGGGTATATTAAATAAAATATTAGACAAAATTATAGGAAAAAATATTCTATATTATCCTGGATGTCTAACAAAAACAGTTTTACCAGAAATACAAAAGAATTATGAAAAAATTCTTCATGATATTGGAATAGATTTTATAACTCTAAAAGATTATGAATACTGTTGTGGAAGCCCAGTACTAAGAGCTGGTTTGAAAAAAGATTTTGAAGAAATAAAACAAAAAAATATAGAAATCTTTAAAGAAAGAGGGGTTGGTCTAATTATAACCAACTGCCCTGCTTGTTATAATATGTTAAAATTTGAGTACAAATTAAAAGATTATGGAATAGAAGTTGAACACATAACTCAAACATTAAAAAGAAAAGAAAAGAAGATAAAAAACGGGAATAAAAATTTAGATATTATTTATCATGATCCATGCCATTTAGGAAGATTATCTGACGTCTATAACGAACCTAGAGAAATATTATCAAGGGTTGGTTACAATGTTACGGAATTATCTAGCAACAGAGAAAAATCAATGTGTTGTGGTGGAGGTGGTGGTTTAATAAACAATAATCCTGAATTATCTGAAAAAATAGCAAAAAATGTTTTATCAGAAGTAAGTGAAAACTCTTGCATAACTAGCCCATGTCCTATGTGTTATTATCAATTCAAAAAAAATGCTGAAAATAATATTGATGTAAAAGAGCTTTCTGAAATAATATTAGATAAATAAATAAATATGGAACAAAATAAAGACATAAAATGTACAAACTGTGGTTTATGTAAAAATGTTTGTCCAGCGGTAAAGGTTTTAAAGGACGAATTAGTATCACCTAGATCAAAAAACAATTTAGCTGATGAGTTTTTAAATGGAAATAAAGATATTAATGGGAAATTTTTTTATGATTATTGTAATGGATGTAATGCTTGTGTAGAAGCATGTCCTATTAAAGTAGGTTTTGATCCAATAAAAATCAGGACACAGGTTGTTGAGGCTGGTTTTGTTTCTGAAGAAAATAAAATAATGTTAGAAAATATTAAAAATCATAGAAATCCATTTGGTAAAATAGATGGAGAAATAAAAAAAGATGATAAATTATATTGTTGTTAATAAACAAATTTATGAACAAACTGTCAGATTCTTTGCACAAAATTATATATAATATTGATGCCTCTCATATTGATTTAAAAAATATGAATATCGATGTTTTTATTCCAGAAAACGAAAATGAAATAAAAGATATTATAAATATTGCTGTTTCTAATAATAAAAAAATTATAATTAGAGGAGCTGGAACAAATCTTGTTGGTAATTGCTTACCTGTTAATAATTGCTGTGTTTTAGATTTATCTAAAATAAATAAAATATACGAGATAGAAAACGGTTCTATAACAGTAGATTCTGGTGTTGTTTTAGATGAATTAAATGTTTTTTTAAATAAATCAAACTTATTCTTCCCTGTTGTTCCTGGTAGTCACGCGGCTGCACAAATTGGTTCTATGATTGCAACAAACGCTTCTGGAATGAGAGCTGTAAAATACGGGAAAATGGAACAATGGATAAATTGGATTAGCGTGTTAGTGGTAAATAAAAATAATTCCATGCAAGAACTAAGATTATCTGGTAGCGATATTAAAGACTTTTTAAATTCTGAAGGCACTCTTGGTGTTATAACAAAAATAAATCTTAAAATAATTCAAAAACCAACAGAGATTAGTTTAAATTTTTTAAAGTTCAACAATATAGATGATTTAATTTTAAAAACATCAGAAATAATAGAGAAAAAAAATATTTTAAATGTTTCAGCCATAGAATTTATAAATAAAATGGTTGCTAAGTTTTTAAACTTAGAGGATAGCTATTATTTATTAATAGAGTTTGAAAACAGCAATGGTGAAATTAAAGATAATGATGAAATAAATAAAATTTGGAACATTAGAGATTCTTGTTATTCCGTTGTTGTTTCTAATGGATATGAATTAATAGAAGACCCTCAATTAGATTTAGATAAAATAAAAGACCTTATATTGTGGTTTGAAAAAAATAATATACCAACATTTGGACACATAGGAACTGGTATATTACATCCTCATTATAAAAAAGGACAAAATGAATTAATAAGTGAAATGTATAATATTGTTAAAAATCTTGATGGAGTAATATCTGGAGAACATGGTATAGGGATTAAAAAGAAAATATTTATAAATTCAGATTATAAAACAAATATTATAAACTTAAAAACAAAATACAATCCAAATAATATCTTTGGTGGAAACAATATTGTTTAGTAAGTTTTGCTATAAAAAAATTTATGGTATATTTGTATTATCTAATTAACTAAACTCAAAATATATGAAAGGATTTAACGCAAACATAGAAAAAGAAACTTTAGAAAATGATAATTTTCGTAAAGTATTATATACAAGCACACATTCTCAATTGGTGTTAATGAGTCTTTTGCCAAATGAAGATATTGGCATGGAAGTACATCCAGACAATGATCAATTTTTTAGATTTGAACAAGGAGAAGGAAAATGTATTATAGATGGTAATGAATATGAATTAAAAGATGGCTCAGTAATAGTTGTACCAGCAGGAGCTGAACATAATATCATAAACACATCATCAACAAAAAGTTTAAAGCTTTATACGATTTATTCTCCTGCTCATCATAAAGATGGAATTATAAGAAAAACAAAACAAGAAGCAATGGATAATGAAGCTGAATTTGATGGTAAAACAACTGAATAAATAAATAAAAAAACAGCTATTAACTAGCTGTTTTTTTATTTATTTTAAATTATTTATTTGTTTTTAAAATATCATTTTTTACTTTTAAACTATCACCTTTTGAACATTCTCCATTAAATAATTTTTCATCATCACAAACAGAACCGTCTTTAAAAGTACATTTTGCATTTTCTTCTGCTAATGTATCACCACCTAAATAAGCGCAATATTTTTGAGCATCTGTATCAAAGCCAGTTATCTTGCGACCACCAACTGGACAATCACCTCTAAATAAAGCCCATTCTTCACAAGCTCTATTTTCTTCAAACATACATAAACCATATTCTGCACCAGCTTTATTTTTTTTCATTTCCAAAGTTCCACCAACATCTTTACAATTTGTTGAAGCTGGATTTGCAATTTGGTTATTTTGATTTTTATCTTGTGTGTTTAAACAATTAGAAACAGGGGCTTTGTTCCCGTGATTTGTATATTGGAAAACATTAATAGATAGTGACGATAATAATACAACTATTAGCACTATTATTAAAATATTTTTTCTATCCATGTTAAATTATTTATTTTATTAGTTATTTTATATTAAATACTTAAACGAAATAAATAGCAAAAAGTTACATATTTTTCAAAACATATTGACAAAAATGTTATATTATTCTAACATAATGTTAGATATAATTAACATTAATTAAAAAATATGAAAAACACAAAAAAATTATTAATTTATAGAATTTTATCAGTTGCTATTTTTGCAGCCATAGTTGGTATTTCTGCGGATACAGAAAATTATATTTTATCAATTATTGCTTTTATTACACTAATTTTAGTTTCCATAATTATAAATACTAAATTAAAAAAAGAACCAGGAACTACTGCTGATGAAAGAGATTGGAAGATTGGTGGTAAATCTGCATTTTGGACTATAAGAATATTTTCTATTCCAGCAGCTATATTAGGATTTATTTTTGTAATGGCAAAAAACGAAGTTTTTATACAACAAAATCATCTTGATATTGTTGGCCAAACATTAAGTTTTTCTGTTTGTGCTATATTATTATCATATTCAATTATTTTTCGTATATTAAGAAATAAAGGAGAATAAAAATGAAAACAAATATAAAAGAATTTAGAGCAAAATTAAATCTTACACAAGAAGAATTGGCAAACGCCGTTAATGTAAGAAGAGAAACTATAGTATTTTTAGAACAAGGAAAATATAATCCATCCTTAAAACTAGCTCACGACATATCTTTAGCCTTAAAATGCAAAATAGAAGATTTGTTTATTTTTTAATTATAATAATCCAAAATTAGCTTATTTTTTATTTATGTGTTATCATTAGTTTTATTATTATATAAAAATTAAATTAAATTATATGGGAGATTTTAATAGAGGTGGATTCGGTGGTGGTTCAAGAGGCGGATCTAGAGGTGGCTTTGGTGGAGGCAGAGGTGGCTTCGGTGGTGGTTCAAGAGGCGGATCTAGAGGTGGCTTTGGTGGCGGATCTAGAGGCGGCTTCGGACATGACAGAGGAGACAGAGAAATGTTTGACGCTGTTTGTTCTGAATGTGGTAAAGATTGTAAACTTCCATTCGAACCAAGAACTGATAAACCAGTTTATTGTAGCGAATGTTTTGAAAAAGTATCAGAAGCTAATGGCGGAAACGCTAATAGAGATGCTGGTAGAAGATCAAATGGAGGAAGAAGTGATTCTGGTCTTGGAGAAAAGATTGAATTATTAAATGTTAAACTTGATAAAATTATAGAATTATTAGGTGGACAAAAAGAAAATAAAAAAGCTATAAAAGAAGAAATAATTGAAGAAAGTATTGAGGAAATGGAAGATATGCCAATCAAAAAAGCTTTAAAAACAAAAAAAGAAAACGTTAAAAAAGTTGAAGAAAAGAAAGTTGCTAAAAAAGTAGTTGCTAAAAAAACTACTAAAAAAGCTTCTAAAAAATAAAAGTAGGTCGATTTATTCGACTTATTTTTTATTAATCAATAAATGTTATTATACTTTATTTTATAACATTGTTTTGATAATATTTATATATAAATACTTAAACAAAAATTATGAATAAGAGAAATAAAATTTTAATATTCTCTTTTGTTATAATTTTGGTTGCATTTTCTAGTCTTGTTTTATGTTTTTATTTTAGTAATAGAAATAAAGCAAACACAAATACAAACAAAATAGTAGAAACAAAAAAGGACACAAACAACAACTTTAGTAATACCTTATCCCCTTCTGGTTTTGCTGAATATAAAGAAACGCCAGTAAATATAAGCCCAAAAATAGAAAAATATTCTACTGACAATAAATTTTCTAATGTTACAAATATTAATATTACTAAAAACGTGTGGGTTAATTCTTATGATGCTGACGAAACAAGCAAAGTTCCATATAAACAAGATGGCGAATCTTTGACTTTAAATAGTGATGCTAAAAAATTACTTGTAAAAAATAACTTTGTTGTTGTAAAAAATGATAATCAAGAATTTTTTACTACATATGAAAACAATAGATATGATTTTATCCCTAGCTTTGTAACAACAGACTCTGCAATGCATACATATCATTTAATTTTTGATCATTTATTAAGAGTTTTAGAAAAAGATGCTTTAAATAAAGAAATATCTAGCCTTACCGCTGATATGAAAAAAGCGTCAGAAGATAATTATGAAAAATTAAAAGGAACAGACTGGGAAAATTCTGCAAAAATAAATGTTGCATTTTTCTCTGTTGCTAATAAATTAATAGACGACAATTCTCAAACAAAAGATTATATCTTAAAGGAGGTTAACAATGAAATACAAAAAATAAACGCTCACGAAGGAATAGAAGAATCTAGTGTGATGAACATAGGAAGAGACACTTCAAGCGATACCAAAATTAACACAAACACACCACAGGGCATACAAAAAGTTGGGCCAGTTCTTGAAGATTATTCTCAATATAATCCTAGAGGACATTATACTGAAAATGATAGTTTGAAAAAATATTTTAAGACAATGATGTACCTTGGCAGAATGTCATTTAGAGTTAAAGACTTAAATGAAACAAAAGCAGCTGTTTTAATAACAAATATATTAAATAGCTCAAAAGATTTATCAAATTCTTGGAATAAAATTTATGAGCCAACTGTATTCTTTGTTGGAAAAACAGATGATATTAATTTTTATGATTATTCTAAAATATTAAATGATTCTTATAAAAAAACTACATTATCTATTAGTGATATTGTAAATAATAAAGATGGCTTAAATGCGTTTATAGAAAATGCAAAAAAATTAGAACCACCACAAATTAATTCAATTCCAATATTTGCTTCTGGAATTGTAAAAGAAAGCAGAGACACACAAATCAAGGCTTTTAGATTTATGGGGCAAAGATTTACTATTGATGCTTCTATTTTTCAAAAACTAGTATATAGAGATGTTGGAAATAAAAATGGCATTATACCAGACTTACCAGATGAAACAACTAGAATGTTACCAAAAGTGTTAGACATCCCTGCTGTTATGGGGTCAGAAGATGCTTTAAACATATTAAAATCTGAGGGTGAAGGAAATTATTATAAATATTTAGAAAATTTAAATAATCTTAAAAAATATGTTTCCGGATTGGATAAAAATGCTTGGACTCAAAATTTATATTGGGGATGGATGGATACTTTGAATTCTTTATTGATTAAAAAATCCGATGGATATCCTTCTTTTATGCAAAATATTGCATGGAATAAAAAAGATCTAAATACTTATATAAGTAATTATACTGAATTAAAAAGAGACACAATACTTTATGCAAAACAGGTTATGGCAGAAATGGGTGGCGGAGGTGGACCCATACCAGACTTTAGAGGTTATGTAGAACCAAATCCTTATTTGTATGCAAAATTAGCATCACTTACAGATATGACAAAAAATGGTTTATCTTCAAGAGGTATATTATCAGAAAAAGATGCCTCAACATTAGACGATCTTAAAACATTATCACTTACATTAAAAACTATATCTGAAAAAGAATTAAATTTAGAAAAAATAACTGATGATGAATACATGTTTATAAAGAATTATGGTGGTAGTATTGAACATTTGTGGATGAATTCTTTAGAAGACACAAAAGATCCAAACGATCCTTATAGTCAAACATTATTAGAAGATAATCCGGCTCCTATAGTTGCCGATATTGCAACATCTCCAGAAGGATTATGCCTTGAAGAAGGAACAGGAGGTATTGCTGATATATATGTCGTAGTTCCAATTGATGGTAAATTAAGATTAGCAAAAGGTTCTGTTTATACTCATTATGAGTTTGTGTGGCCATCAAATGATAGACTTACAGATCAAAAATGGAGATCACTTTTAAAAATAGAGAAAGATGCCCCAAAAACCGCAGAATGGAAAAAAGATTTTTTTGTAGAAACTAAATAAAAAAAATGAAACATAAAATAGCGCTTATAATTTTATTAATAATAATATTTATATCCGCTATTTTTTTTATTAAAAAAAATAATTATAAAAAAACATATTTTGATTTAGACAAAGATAATATAAAAGAAGAAATTATATTAAAAAATAAAATAGCTTATATTTTAAAAAATAAAAAAATCATATGGGAAAGTAATAAAGATTATGTTATAGATAATTTTATTATTGGAGATATAAATAATAATGGGGATATAAAAATTGCTTTTTCTGTTTGGAAATATGGAAACTATGGGGATGATTTACCTTTTTGGGTAAAAGAAAATGATAATTTTTTTGGTAATCATTTGTTTGTATATAAATTAATAAACAATACTTTAAAAATGACATGGGGCTCTTCTACTCTAGATAAACCAATTATTGATTTTAAAATAAAAAATACAAACGAGAACAAAAAAGAATTAATTATACTAGAGGGTAATTATAATACAAACAATAGAGATCTAAGTGTTTGGTATTGGAATGAATGGTTGTTTTATAAAAACTCCGAAAAGAAAAGTAATTGGATACAATTTATCTTATATTAAAAATAACCACCAAATTATGGTGGTTATTTTTTAACTATTTCTTTTCTTATTCATTAACATATCTACTGCATCTTCCATTGAACCCGCTAACATTATTCCTGAGTTTACAAAAAAGATTTGATCAGCATTTTCTATTGTATTTAATCTGTGAGCAATTATAACTTTTGTTGTTGAATTAGGAAGTTTGTCTATAATATCTTCTAAAAGCTTTTCTGTAACGGTGTCTATATTTGCAGTTGCTTCATCTAAAATTAATATTTCTGGCTTTCTTAATATAGCTCTTATAAAAGCTATTATTTGCTTTTGTCCTAAACTAATATTATCTTTACCAAATATTATTTTTGTATTAATTCCCTCTTCAAAACTGTCTACAAGATTTTCTAAATTACTATCTTTAAGTAGTTTTAATAAATCATCATCTGAATAATTTATATAGTCATTATTTCCATATAAAATATTTTCTTTAATTGTACCAGTAAATAAAAATGGTTCTTGTAATATAAATCCTATTTTTTTAGTTCTTTCTTCTTTTGAATAAGATCTAATATCTCTACCATCTAATAATACTTCACCACTTGTTGGATCATATAATCTTGCCATTAAAGATGCTGTTGTTGTCTTACCACCTCCAGTAGGACCAACCAATGCATATGTTTTACCTTTTTCTAATGATAAATTTATATTTTCAAAAACAGTATTATTATCATTATATTTAAAAGTAACGTTTTTAAATTCAATAATATTTTTTGAATCTTTTACTATATTGTCTGTCTTTATTTCTTCTAAATTTGATTTTAATAACAATATTTCTGATATACGCTCTAAAGCAGCAAGTGATGATTGTACCGTAGACCAAACCGAAGCAAATCTTCTAAGTGGAGTATAAAAACGATCAACATAAAGCAAAAAACCAACTAATAAACCAACAGTAAATTGACCTTGCGTAATTAAAAACACACCAAAACCTAAAACTATTAATTGAGCTAAATTTGAAACTAGTGTGTATATTGGATTAAATATATTGTTTGCTATACCAGCCTTAATAGAAACATTATAATTTTCATTATTTATAATACCGAATCTTTTATTAAAGTAGTCTAAACGATTAAAAACAACAACTACTTTAAAATTATCTAAACTTTCTTGTATTTCAGCACTCATTTTACCTAACATTTCTAAACTTTTTAAGTTTTTACTCTTAACCCATTTAGATAAAACTTGAGTTAAAATTATTACTAATAAAGCTGGAAATAGAGTTACCGCACCAAGTTTATGATTTAAAGCTATCATAAATATACCAACACCTAATGTTGACGCCACAACTTCAAAAAGTTGATTAAAAGCTTGTGCAAAAAATTGATTTAATTTTTCTGTATCATTATTTATTCTTGAAATTAAATCTCCTACTTTATTTTGATTAAAAAAAGATACTGGCAATTCTTGTAGTTTATTAAATATTTCATTACGTAAATTAAATAATATTCTACGTCCTACATTACCCATTATAATTGTTTCAAAATAACTTGAAATCAACCCAACAACAAACATAACAAGCAAGATACCAGAAAATATTAAAACACCACTAAATTGTTTTTGGGCAATATAAGTATCTATTATATGACTTATTAAAATTGGGCTTAATAAAGTTATTGCAGAATTTACTACAGAAAAAACTAAAGCCAATAAAACTTTGCTTTTTTCTGTTTTTAAAAGACTTAATAATTTACCAATTGATAATGATAAATTTTTACTTTTTGATTTTTCGTCGGAACTTGTTTTAAGAGTGTAGTTCATAATTATTTATGCTGTTTTGTGAATTATAAATTTGAGAATATTCTGGCGACTTTTCTAGTAATTCTTTATGAGTTCCTGTAATTAATAACTCACCTTCCATTAACAATATGATATTATCATAATCTTTTATTGGAGCTATTTTTTGTGTAATAGAAATTAATGTTATTTCTGGATAATTATTCTTTAAATTATTTAAAATCTTTTGTTCTGTTTTATTGTCTACTCTTGCAGTAAAATCATCTAAAAATAATATTTTTGGGTTTAGTGTTAGAGCTCTAGCTAACATTATACGTTGTTTTTGACCACCAGAAAGATTAGAACCTCTTTCTGTTATTATAGTGTCTAATCCATTCTCTAAAGTGCTTATAAAATCTTGCAACTCTGATGTTTCTATTGCTTTGTTTAAAAATTCATCACTGGCATTACTGCTAAAAACTATATTTTCCCTAAGTGTTAAGTTAAACATCACACTGTCTTGAAAAACAAATCCTACTTGTTTGTAAAATGATGTTTTATCATAATCAAATAAACTCACTCCATCATACTTTATAATTCCATCTGTTGGTTTTATTAATCCAGACAATAAATAAAATAATTGTGTTTTTCCTGCAGCTGTTGGACCTATTATTGCTGTTTTTGAACCTTTATTAATATTAAAAGATATGTTTTTTAATATATCTTTTCCTAATTTTAAATTAATATTGTTTAATTCTATATTATTTGAAAAATTAAACTGATTACTTCCCCATTGAGAAGACTCTTCTGAGTCTAAAATTTCACAGATACGAGAATAACTAGCACTAGCTTGGGCAATCATATTTCCAATAAAACCTAACATAACTACAGGGAATATTAATATAAGTAAATAATTATTAAATGCTGAAAAATCTCCAAGAGTCATATGATTTGCAATAACAGAATGACCTCCAAATACAATAATAACCAACATTGTAACATTAACCATAAAACTCATAATAGGTATTAAGCTAGCAAATAATTTTACTATACTTAATCCAACATCCTTTGATTTTGTATTAGCTTCTAAAAATTTTAAATATTCTTGTTGCTGGCTATTTAACAACCTAACAATAGAAGCACCAAGAATACTTTCATTAATAACTTTATTTAACCAATCAATTGTTTCTTGAGCTTTAGTAAAAAGCTTCTTAATTTTTCCAAAAACAACAAAAAATATAAGTAAAGTTATAGGAACAATAGCTATTATAACTAAAGCTAATTCCCAATTTATTGAAAATAATATAATACTAACACCAAAAATTAAAAAAACTGAAGATATCATAGAAGAAACAGCTTGTGATATAAAAACTTTTACGGAATCCACGTCTGCTGTTAGGTTTGTTAATAATTTTGACGATGTTACATCCTGAATATAAGAATATTCTTTTTTTGATATCTTATTAATTATTTTTGAACGAAGATCTTTTGCAACCTTCTCTGATATATATGTTTGAAATATACTCTGTATATATCCTAATATAAATATTCCGGCAGAAACTAATGAAAATTTAATTACTACATTTAAAATATTAAAATTTACACTATTATAAGAATCTATCGCTGATGAAATTATGTTTGGGATAAATAAATTTAACCCGTTACTGGATATTGTAAAAATTATCAAAAATATTATTAACGGTATATATGTTTTTACAAGAGTAAATACATTTTGTTGTGATTTATTTTCCTTGTTCGTTCTCATTTTCTTGCTTTTAGTTTTGTAAAGTTATGTTATTATACATCTAGTAATCAGCTACTAGCAATATGCACCAATTTATATGTTTTTGTCGTATAAGTAATGTGATAAATATAAAATATAAAAATATGAAATTAGATAAAAAAATTATAGCTATTAATTTTATAGCAATCTGTGCAGTTATATCAATTATTGTGTTTGTAGTTAACAAAAATCAAAACAACCAACAATCTAGTATTGTTGATAATCCATATACAAATATTAGTTCTAACTCAGAAACAACAAATAATTCTAAAAATACAGATCAAAACGTGATTACCACAGATAACACAAAAGCAAAAACAGAATTAACTATTTCTGATAAATGTAGAGGGTGCGGAAAATGTGCTAGAATAGATAGTGAACACTTCTCAATTCAAGGACATGGATCTAAAGCAACCGTTATTTCTTCTAATAATTTAAACTCTACAAATCTACAAACAGCAATAGCAATGTGTCCTGCTGAAGCAATATCTTTAAATTAAAATAAATGTTTGAATCTTATAATTTTTTAATATTATCATTATTAGTTATTGTTTTATATGCTTTAAGTTTTTATTTTACAAAAACAAATAAAATAAAACTAATAACACATAAAAAAATCTGGAACACTATTCTTCTTTTTAGTTTTTTAGTATCTGGAATAATAGGATTACTTTTAGCTTTCATGATAGATCAGAAAATGTCTATAACTTGGTATTCTAATATTTTATGGATACATGTTGAATTTGGAATAATAATGGGAATAGTCTCAATATTTCATATATTATGGCATATAAAATATTATATAAATATAAAAAAGAAAAACATCGAATAATTTCGATGTTTTTTTATAAAGCTTTTTTTAATTCTTCAAAAAACATTTCAGTTGGTCTAAATCCAATAAAATCTTGAACAACTTCTCCGTTTTTAAACAATTTCATATTAGGTATGCTCATAACAGAATATTGCATAGCAAGCATTCCATTATTTCCTTCTTCTGTGTTTATTTTACAGATCTTTAGTTTATCATCAAATTTATTAGACAACTCCTCCAATACTGGCCCCATCATTTTACATGGACCACACCAAGGAGCCCAAAAATCAACCAAAACTGGTATGTTTGATTTTAAAACTTCTAATTCAAAATCTGATTCATTTATATTTTTTAACATAATAAATAATTAATTATTTAAATTTTTTAAAAGTTTTTTTAAACTATCTTTGCTTAAATCGTTTTTTTCAATACAATAATCAAACTCATTTTCTATTATTTTATTCATCATAGAAGACATAGCAGATTTTACAGATTTTAATTGAATTAATACTTCTTCACAATTATTTTTATTATCTAACATTTTAGAAATACCATTCAATTGCCCAATAATATTATTAATCCTTTGTTTATAAGTTTTTTCTGACATTTTTTGATTATTATATTTTAATAAGCTTTATTATTATAACACAGGGGTGGAGGGTGTCAATATTATAAAATAAAAAAGATAAGGCGTTCCTTTCCCTATCTTTCTTAAATGTGTTGAGAAATATTGAATTTAAATAATAGCAGCGGTCATATTATTAACATCAATATTGTGTGAGTTATTTATTTGCAGTAATTCAAGCTTTCCTCTAGTAGTTGCAAAGCAACAAATTATTTATAGAAAAGCTTAATAGAATATCAACAGATATGTTCCAATTTTTCTATTTGAGTTGAAAAAATGTTTTCAATAAATAATAAAAATCAGAAAATATTTTTTAAAGACTAACTCCAATAAATAAATTTTTGTTTTGTTTGAAAATTTTACCACTCCCCTTTTTTGTTTTCTTTTATTCAGAAAACGTTCCTCCTATCACGAAATGAAATATATAAACCTTTTACTTTTTTACCCCCTTTAAAGATATATAAACTAAACCTTTTAAACCTTTTAAACAATTAATGTTAGATATGAAATTATAAGACCTTTTACCTTTTAGGTAACGAACTCATTTATTAAATAAATATTATTTGAATAATAAACTTAATAAATCAGTTTTGTTACCTAAAAAGTTGCTTACAACTCTTTTATATATAACACTAACTTTACCCCCTTTAAAGATAAACTACCCCCTTACGAAACGAAATATAAACCTTTTAATATATATTTTCCACTTTAGAATTATTAAATAATTCTAACCCCCAAATTAAATTGTCCTCCATACTATAAGCCTCCTTATAAAAAACAAAAAACTTTGCAACTAAGAGCAAAGCGCCAAACGTTTATTCACTTAAAAATCCTTAATTTTGATTGCTTAAAGATATAAATGCTTTTGTTTTTGTTTAGTCTTACTAACTTTGTCTTGGTTTTTGTTTTAAAACTTCCCTTTGTTTTAGAAAGTTTATTTTTGTTTTCTAATGTTTATATTATAACATATTTTTGACACCCAGGAAATATTAGTACGTTAATGTTTTTTATATATACTTTATTATTTAATATTAGCCTAAAATATTTACAACATTAATTTGACAAAAAGTTAATTAATAGACTTTATTCACAAGTTATTCACAAGTTATTTAAAACACTATTTTTACTTAATATAATTTTTATCTTTTCTTTTATAATATCTACTTGTATATTATTTGCCTTATACTGAACATTATTAACAGAATATCTAATATTAAACTTTGAATTAATATTCAATTTTTTTGCTTTAAATTTCCCAATAACATCACTTTTGTTTTTGTTTTTAGAATAAAGTATAACATCAAACAACCCGTCATTTGGCTTACTTAAGTTATTATTTTTATGATCAAAAAACATACTACCAACTACGAGCTCACAATTATTTTTAAAATTTATAATATAACTAGCATCAATTTCAACATTAAAACCATAAGAAAAAGTAAAATTAATAGAATCTATAAAATACTTATTATTAATCGAGCAAACATCTAATTTAGTATTTAAACGCTGAGAAACAAAAAACATATCTTTATCAATAAAACCAGTCATGCCCAATATCTTAGACATCGAATCTAACTCAACAGGAACAAGACCAAAAACAGTATCATCAACCCTATCCAATTGAAAAAATATATCCATAATTCTATTTAAAGAATCATAATTACCAACAACCACAATAGTGTTTGTTTTCTCTTTTAAACTATTAAGAATTTCTTTTTTTAAATCATGCAAAGCTGAGATATAAATAAAAGAACCTTCTATATCATAACGCTTAGAAAGGTTTTTTATTTGAAAAATAACATTAGATTTTTGTTGAACAACCGTAGTGTCGATTATATAAATATACATAAATAGAAAATAAAACTATTTTGTTTTTAGTTTTTTATTTTTAACCTTAACAGAAACATCATCATCTAATTTTAACAAAGACTCATCTTTTGTTTCGCTTACTACAACATCAATATCTTCCGTTTTTTTATCTTCTTTAATAGTGCATTTACCATTAAACATTGCCCCTTTTTCTATATTAATAATTTTAGTAGAAATATCACCATTAACCTTAGCTGATGAAGAAATTTCAACATATTCCAAACAATCAATATTGCCATTCACCTCCCCTTCTAAAAAAAGATTTTTAGACTTAATATCAGCATTAATAATAGAAGATTCTTTAATATAAACATCCTCTGTTGTTTTAATTGATCCATTTATTTTTCCATAGATAACAACATCTTCTAGGCAATCAAAATTCCCTTCTATTAATACAGATTCGCCAACAATACTGCTGTTTTTAGTTTGTTCTTTTGAGTTTTTGCTAAACATAGTGTAATATTTACTTAATTTATGTCAGAATATAAAATGATAATAAAGATTTTATATTATAGTCTTAAAAAAAGCAACTTATTTAGCCAATAAAATATATGAAAAACAAAATACAACTTTCAAAAGAACCATATAAGGGCACTCGTGACTTCTATCCAGAAGATATGTATATACAAAATTACATATTCAATACAATGAGAAATGCAGTAGAAAAATTCGGATATCAAGAATACGGATCAACAATTTTAGAAGAAACAGCTTTATATAAAGCAAAATCCGGGGAAGAAATAGTAAACGAACAAACATACTCATTTACAGACAGAGGCGGCAGAGACGTAACAATAAGACCAGAAATGACGCCAACAGTGGCAAGAATGATAGCAAGAAAAAGAAATGAACTAAATTTCCCTATTAGATTATATTCAATCCCTAATTTGTTCAGATATGAAAACCCACAAAAAGGAAGATTAAGAGAGCATTGGCAATTAAATGTTGATATGTTTGGTGCAGATAATACAGATGCAGATGCAGAAATATTATCAACAGCCAATACAATAATGAAAGAATTCGGAGCAACAGAAGAAATGTATAAAATAAAAATAAGTAACAGAAGATTAATAAATTATTTATTTAATGAATACTTCGAATTAACAGAAGAACAAGCATACAAGTTAGCAAAATTAATAGATAAAAAGAAAAAAGTAACAGAAGAAGACTTTAATATAAAACTAGAAGAAATCACAAAAAATAAAGCGAACGATATATTAAAAATATTAAACATAAAAAAAATAGAAGACTTCCCTGCTAAAATAAAAGAACATACATCAATAGAAGAAATAAAATCATTACTAGAAAAACTAGAAAAACTAGACATAAAAAACTACGAATTTGACATAACATTAATGAGAGGTTTTGATTATTATACAGGAATAATATTTGAATTATTCGATACAAATAAAGAAAACCCAAGATCATTATTCGGCGGAGGAAGATATGATGACTTAGTTGGAATATTTGATGTAGAAAAAGTAACCGGAATAGGTTTTGGAATGGGAGATGTAACAATAAAAAGCTTCTTAGAAATACATAATCTAACCCCAATGTACGCCAATAAAACAAAATTATATATATGTAATTTTGGCGGAAAAACAATAGAATATTCTCAAAAATTAGCCAATAAACTAAGAATAAATGGAATACAAACAGAAGTAGATCTAACAAATAAAAAAATAGGATCACAAATAGGATTGGCTGATAAAAAGAAAATAACACACATAATTTGTATAGGAGAAGACGAAGCAAAAACCGGAGAATACAAATTAAAAAACATAATCACAAAAGAAGAAATAACAGTCACAGAAGAAGAATTGATAAAGAAATTAAAATAAATAATAGGAGGTAGTAACAACTACCCCTTCCCGCCCCCATAGTTTAACGGATAGAACAAGGGACTCCTAAGCCCTAGATTCAAGTTCAATTCTTGATGGGAGCACCAAAATAAAAAACTAAAAACAATTATGTTTTTAGTTTTTTTTGTTATATACCTGTACTATAACTTTTAAAACACAACCTCATAAAACAACAACAATCAAACATATTTTGGTTGTTATTTTAAATTATAGTACATCACTATAACTTCCCTGATTTGGTTTTAATCTATTATTTTTCTTATATATACGCCCTACAACTTCCCTGTTTTTATAAAAAATATCATCAAAATACATTAAAGTTATATACACCCTATATAACTTTACACATTAAATTATATATATGTACTATAACTTTTTTTATAAAATAAAACTTGATATAATTAATAATATAAAAATATTTTATATTATTAATAGTTTTTTGTGAAACAAAAAATATTTTATACTATAATTTTCTTATATTAGCCATTTTATAATTTTATATTAAAAAGTTTCACATGAAATTATTAATATGATTAAAAAAACAATATTAAAATAATATTAATATGATTAAAAATAAAGTTATATACCAGTACTATAACTTTACACATTAAATTATATATATGTACTATAACTAATTTATAAAATAAAAAAACAAAGCAAATATCAAAAATCACATAAATACAGCTGTAAAAACTTAAAATATAGATAAAACTTGATTTTTTTAAATATTTAATATATAATCAAGATTACAAAAATGACTAATATTTCTATAAAATAAATTAAAAATACACCTCATGGCTATAAGCGTTTCTGAAATAGCAAGAAAACTAAATATCACTAATACAGAACTAATAGAGAAGGCTGAATCTCTTGGTTTTGATATTGGAAAAAAAGCTATAAAAATAAATGAAAATACAGCAAATCAAATTATTGAAAAAATAAGAGAATTTGAAAAAGGAAAAAAGAGTAGGGAAAAGATGAATAAGTTACAAGAAACTTTCGCAAAATCTGAAAATAAAAAAACTACCCAAAAGGAAGTAGAAGAAGATAAGGTTGTTAATTTAGACAAAACTGTTGTTGTACATGAATTTGCAAAAAAACTTAATATGCCAGTTACAAAAGTTATATCTTGTCTTATGAATAATGGTATTATGGCTAATTTAAATCAAACTATTGATTTTGAAATAGCTTCTATTATTTCCGAAGAATTAGGATATAAGGCTATATTGCAAGAAGAGGGAATTATTGAAACACAAAATCAAACTATAAAGAAAGGATTAAAGAATTTAATTAAAGAAAAAAACGCTGACACAAACTCTAATTTAACATATAGAGCCCCCGTTGTTGTTGTTATGGGTCATGTTGATCACGGTAAAACAAAATTACTTGATGCTATAAATAATACGGATAAGGTTGCGAAAGAAAGTGGTGGAATTACTCAACACATTGGTGCTTTCCAAGTTACAAGAAATGGTAGAGAAATAACTTTTATCGATACACCAGGACACGAAGCTTTTCAAGCTATGAGAGCTAGAGGTGGGGAAGTGGCTGATGTTGCTATTTTATTAGTTGCCGCAAACGAAGGTATTAAACAACAAACTATTGAAGCTATAAAAATTATAGAAGAAGAAAAACTTCCTTTTGTTGTTGCTATAAATAAAATAGACTTACCAGATGCTAATATTGATAAAGTTAAATCTGATTTGGCTGAATTAAATCTTATTCCAGAAGAATGGGGAGGTAACACTATATGTGCAGCTGTTTCTGCTACTAAAAAAATTGGGATAGATGAGTTGCTTGATCTTGTTTTACTTACTGTTGATATAGACAAAGATAAATTACTTGCTAACAAAGAAGCTCCCGGTATGGGAACTGTTATTGAGTCTAGAATTGATAGAAACGAAGGAATAAAAGTTTCTGTTATCTTACAAACTGGAAAACTTATGGTTGGTGACGATATTCTTATAAATGGTGCTAATGGAAGAGTAAAAGCCATTAGAAACGATAAAGGTGTGTTGCTTGATGTTGCTCTTCCTGGAGATGCTATTGAAATATTAGGTATTAAAAATTTACCTAATATTGGCGATATTATGCAAGTTATAAAAGATAAAAAAGAGTTTAAGAAAAAAATAAAAGAATACTCAAATATAGAATCTTCACAAAACAATAAAATTGCTATTGTTCAAAAAAACAAAAAATCAGAAGAGTCTGTATCTATAAATGTTATTGTCAAATCTGATTTTACTGGATCTTGTGAAGCCTTGAGTTATTCTTTATCAAAAATAGCTGCTAGTAATCCTGACATTTCAATAAATGTTTTGAGAAATGATATAGGAAACATTAATGAAGGCGACGTATTCTTAGCAGAACAAACAAATGCCGTTATTCTTGGATTTAACGTTGCAACTGGACCACTTGCTTCTATGCTTGCAAGAGAAAAGAAAACAAGAATTAAAAATTCTAAAATTATATATGAATTAATTGACTACGTTTATGATGAGGCTGAAAAAATAATTCCAGCTGATAATAGAGTAGATATTTTTGCTAGAGCAAAGGTATTAAAAATATTTGCTAACTCAAAAAAGAATAAAATCATTGGATGTTATGTATTGGAAGGTGAAATAAAAGCTAATGATCCATTCTGTATTAAAGAAGGTGAAAGCATAATTGCTACAGGATTTGTAGAAAAATTGAAAATAGAAAAAAATGAAGTAAATAAGGTTGTTCCTGGTAATGAATGTGGTATGTGTATTGTCACAAACTACGAAATTCAAGAAGGTAATATATTAGAATTTTATAAAGAATCTCAAATTAAAAAGAAATTAAATAGAGTATAAACATGGTAAGACAAAACGCAACTTCTTTTAGAATGAAACAAATAGACGAATTGATCATGAGATCTTTATCTACTATTATTTTACAAAATATTGATTTTCCAGATGGTTTAATTTTTACTATTACAAAAGTTTTAACAACAAAAGATTTTTCTACATGTAAAATATTCTATATTTGTAATCCGGAAGATAAACATGCTATTTTTGCTAACATAATAAAGAAAAACCTTAAAGAAATAAGAGAGTTACTTGCTGATGAAATTATTATTAGAAAAATGCCTGTATTAAAATTTATTTTTGACGCCAAAGAAGCCGAAGCACTTCACATGGATCAAGTTATAGATAGTTTACACATTCCTAAAGAAAATAGAGAATAAAGTGAATTAAAAAGAGTAGAAATACTCTTTTTATGTTTGACTTTTGAAATAAAAAACCTAAAAACAAATGTTTTTAGGCGTACTATGTCAATTTATTATTAATATAATTAAAAAAACAATATTAATAATAATCAACAAGACAATGTCTTCTTTAAAACAGGACCATATTATATAAGCTTGTTTTAAAAAATTGTTATTTATCTCTTTAATTTGTTTTTGTTTGGTCATATTTGCCCAAACCGGATAAATCTCTCTACTGGTTAGTATGGATGGAACCAATACTACTGAAATCATCAATAAATAATACTTTAATAACATTATGTGTCCTCCAATTTAATTTGATATTAGTTAATATACTTATAATTGTCAATTATTATTGTTTTATTCGGTGTTGTATATATTAAATTTCTTGATTAATATCAATTTTTGTATTAGATTTATTAAACATTAGTGGTGCTAAATTATAAAGTGATTATTTTAATTCCGTGATTTTTCGATATCTTTTTAATTTTTAATTTTAAACTTATGTTAATTCCTACAGTTATTGATAAAACGCCAAGCGGGGAAAGAGTTTATGATATTTATTCTAGACTTTTAAAAAATAGAATTATTATGCTTAGTGACGCAATAGATGATGACGTTGCTAGTTCCGTTGTTGCTCAATTGCTTTATCTTGATTCAGAGAATAACGAAAAAGATATAAAAATATATATTAATTCTCCTGGTGGTTCCGTTACTGCCGGATTTGCTATATACGACACAATGAAACATATAAAATCTCCAGTTTCTACTATTTGTGTTGGATTTGCTGCTTCTATGGGTGCTTTTTTACTTGCTGGTGGTGATAAAAATAAAAGATTTGCACTACCTAATTCTGAAATAATGATTCATCAGGTTATGGGTGGAGCAGAAGGACAAGCTACTGATATACAAATTCATGCTGAAAATATATTAAGAACAAAAGAAAAAATAAATAAAATTCTTGCCGAAAACACTGGGCAAACGATTAAAAAAGTAACAAATGATACAGAAAGAGATTATTATATGACACCAGAAGAAGCTTTAGAATATGGGTTGATCGATGGTATTATTAAATAGAATGACGGGTAAAACCGTCTTTTTATTTACAAAAAGCTTAATTTTATGTAATATTATATTTGATTTTACTGTTTACGGTTTATTTAATTTAATAATTTTAGGATGTTGAGTTTTAATTATAATTTAATTACAAATATTTGCGAAAAATCAATTGATGTTGATCTTATTTTTAATTTTAATCTGGCTCTATCCTAAAAAAGGAATTGTGTATGCTAGAAGCTATATTAACGGCTGCTGGTCTTGCCGTTGGAGCTGTTCTAGGTTTTCTGTTTAATAAAAAACAATCAGAAAATAGCTTAGATTCAGCTGAACAAAAGGCTAAAAAATTGCTAGAAGAAGCAAAAAACAAATCTCAATCCATAATTTTTGAAGCTCAAGAAAAATCTGTAAAGTTTTTGAATGATGCTAAAAATGAAATAGGAGAAGAGAAAAAATCATTGAAAATTGAAAAAGAAAATTTTCAAAAAAGAGAAAATATGTTTGATGAAAAATTACTTTCTCTTGAAGATAAACAATCTAAATTAATTAGTGAAAAAGAAAATTTAGAGAAAGAACGTGTAAAAATTACCGATTTAATTAACGAGCAAAATAAAAAACTTCAAGAAATTGCTGCTTTAACAAAAGATGAAGCAAAAAATTTATTGATGAAGACCATAGAAAACGAATTTGCTCCAGATATTTCTAAAAAAATCAGAGAAGTTCAAAAGCTTGGTATAGAAGATTATGAGCAAGAAGCAAAAAAGATTTTAATGCTTGCTATGCAAAGATTCTCTATTCCTCTTGCTAATGATATAACCACTACAAATATTCAAATCCCAAATGATGAAATGAAGGGAAGGATTATAGGAAAAGAGGGAAGAAATATAAAGATATTCGAACAAATAACTGGTGTTGAATTAATAGTTGATGATACTCCTGGTGTTATAACAATTTCATCTTTTAATCCAATTAGAAGACATATTGCTAAAAAAACATTGGATATGTTAATTGCCGATGGAAGAATTCAACCAGCTAGAATAGAAGAGTTTGTTGAAAGATCAAAAGAAGAACTTGCTCTTGATATTAAGAAAGCTGGAGAAGAAGCTGTTGGCGAGGTTGGTGTTGGTGGTCTTGATCCTAAACTTGTTCAAATTCTTGGAAGATTAAAATATAGAACTAGTTATGGTCAAAATATATTAAACCATTCTATAGAAGTTGCTGTTATTTCTGGTATTATTGCTGCTGAGGTTGGTGCTGATGTAATGGTTGCTAAAAAGGGTGGTTTACTTCATGATATTGGTAAAGCTGTTGATTTTGAAGTCCAAGGTACTCATCCTGAAATAGGTAAAAACATTGCTGTTAAATTTGGGCTCCCAGAAAGTATTATTGCGCCAATTGCATATCATCATGATGATATACCGGCAACTCTTGAAGCTATAATAGTAAAGATAGCTGATGCTATTTCTGGTGCTAGACCTGGATCTAGAAAAGACAGTGTTGAAAATTACATTCAAAGATTAAATGATCTAGAAAATATTGCCACAAGAAATGAACATATTCAAAAAGCTTATGCTATATCTGCTGGTAGGGAATTAAGAATATTTGCAAATAGTGATATTATGAGCGATTTAGACTCTTTAACTCTTGCTAAAAAAATAGCCTTAGATATTGAAAATGAACTTAAATATCCTGGCGAAATTAAAATCACAATGATAAGAGAAAAAAGAATTGTTGAATACGCTAGATAAATATAAAAAGCCGCCGAATTTTATTCGACGGTTTTTTGTTGTTTTTTTATAACAACGTTTCAGCTACTTCTTTAAATTCATATTCTCCACCAAAGTTTTTTATTTGTTCTGAATAAATAACATTATATAAATTTCTTTTTGTTTTCTTATTATCCCAAGAAATGGTTATCGTTGGGCAGTCTTTGTTTAATTCTTCTCCCCTTACCATACAATCAAAACAACGTTTTTGTTTATAAACAAATTTTCCATATTCTGTATCAAATACTTCTCCTTCTTTTTGTATTAATTTAATAAAAAACATTTCTCCCATGCTAAGTGCTTTGTTTTTTTCAAACAATAAAAATAATTTTGAAATATTTTCTAAACCATAAAAACATATACTATTTTTCTCGTCACTTAAAATAAAATTCATAGCCATCTCCTTGATATAAGTTTGGTTAAATACTATTATTTAAGTATTTAAAAGTCAATTAAATTATATTATGGAAAATAATTATAAAACCGAATGGGACTTATCTCTTGTTTATAAAAACGAGAATGATCCGCAAATTGAAAAAGACATAGAAAATGTTATTAAAAATACTGATATTTTTATAGAAAAATGGAGAAATAGAGCTGATTATTTAAATAACGAAATTATTTTAAAAGAAGCTCTTGATGATTATGAATCCTGGGCATTTAACTTTGGTCCATGTTCTAGTCAAATTTATTATTTTTGGCTTAGAAATTCTATTGATCAAAATGATACAAATATTAAAGCTAGATATAACAAAATAAATGAAATTTCTCAGAATATACAAAATAATATTAGATTTTTTGAATTAAATTTAGCTAAAATAGAAGATAATTATAAACAAATATTTTTAAAAAGTAGTTTATTAAAAGATTATAATAATTTTTTGAATTGTGTTTTTAATAATTCTAAATATTTATTATCCGAAAAAGAAGAAAATATTCTAGCATTAAAAAGCAAAACTTCTTTTGAAAATTGGTCTAATTTAATAGAAGAATTATTAGCAAAAGAGGAAAGAGAAGTTGTTATTGACAACAAAAAGGAGGTCGTGAGTTTCTCTAAAATATTATCAAATATTACAAATAGTGATATTACTACGAGAAATTCAGCAACTAACGCATTAAATGATATTTTTTATAAAATTTCTCCAGTTGCTGAAATTGAATTTAATTCTATATTAGAAGATTGTCGTATTGATAACGGCTTAAAAAACATGCCGAGACCAGATACTTATAGACACGTTACTGATGATATTGATTCTAGTATTGTAGATTGTTTGGTTGAATCTGTTTCTAATAATTTTAATATTTCACGTGAATTTTATGAATTAAAAGCTAAGCTTTTTGGTGTTCAAAAATTAAAATATAATGAAAGATGTCTTGATTATGGTGTTATAAATAAAGAATATGATTTTAATGAATCTGTAGAAATTGTTAAATCTACTTTTAAAAATATTGATAGCGAGTTTTATGATATTGTTTTAGACTTATTAAGTGGTCATACTGACGTTTTTTCAAGAAAAGGTAAAACTAGTGGTGCTTTTTGTTCTGATGGGTCTAAACGCGATCCTGTATATGTTTTATTAAATCATAATAATAAACTTAATGATGTTCTAACTATGGCTCATGAGTTTGGACACGCTATTAATAATTATTTTATGATTCGTAATCAAAATTCTTTAAATTTTGGTAATTCTCTTGCTATTGCTGAAGTTGCTAGTACATTTTTTGAAGATTTTGTATTGGAAAATATTTTAAAATTAGCCGATGACGAATTAAAACTTGCTATAATGATGATGAAATTAAATGGTGATGTTTCTACTATTTTTAGACAAGTTGCTTTTTATCAATTTGAAACCGAGGTTCATAAAAAATCTAAAGAAAATGGTTACTTATCAAAAGAAGAGATTGGTTTTATTTTTCAAAAACATATGAAAAATTATATGGGTGATTTTATAGAACACTCTACTGGTACGGAAAATTGGTGGATTTATATTGGTCATTTTAGAAGACCTTTTTATGTTTATTCTTATGCTAGTGGTCTTCTTATTTCTAAGTCTATGCAAAATAATCTTAAAAATAATACTAATTTTATTTTTAACATTAAAGAATTTTTAAGTGCTGGCTTATCTAAATCTCCAAAAAACATTTTTCTTGATATGAATATTGATATTTCTAATAATAATTTTTGGAATAACGGAATAAAAGAAGTTTTTAATTTATTAGAAGAAACTAGAAACTTAGCTAAAAAACTAGGAAAGATATAAAAAAACTATTCAATTCTAGAATAAAATAAATATACCATTCTAGTACAAAATATTATTATTCGCTTTGCTTATATAATATCTAGTATTCGCTTTGCTTATTATTTATCTAAAAAACTAAATTAATTTGTATTTTATTTTTTATAATTATATATTTAATACTATTAATTATTTGTAATTCTATGAAAAAATCGGAAAATATTAAATTTCTTTTTATAGGTGATATTGTTGCTAAATTTGGAAGAAGAACTATTACTAAGATTTTACCTAAAATAAAAAAAGATTTTGGAATTGATTTTGTTTCTGCTAATTGTGAGAACATTGCTCACGGCAGTGGTGTTACAAAACCTTCTCTTGATGAAATATTAAATAGTGGTGTTGATTTTTGTACTTCTGGTGATCATATTTTTAAAAATCCTGTTCATTTAACTGAAATTTTATCTAATTACCCAGTAATAAGACCTGCAAATTATCCTGATGGTGTTATGGGTGATGGTTATAAAATTATTAATATTAATGGTTATAAAATTTTATTTATAAATTTAATTGGCAGGGTTTTTATGAAAGGTGATTTTGATTGTCCTTTTAGAAGATTTGATGCTATTTACGAAGAAAATAAAAAGAAAAGAATAAATTGTATTGTTGTTGATTTTCATGCTGAAGCTACTAGTGAGAAAAAGGCTTTTTTTGAATATGTAAAAACACGTGTCAATATTGTTGTTGGTACACATACTCATGTTGGAACTAGTGATTTTGAAATTGTAGATAATAAAGCCTATATTACTGATATAGGCATGGTTGGTGCTAAAAATTCTAGTATTGGAGTTGATTTTAAAAATATTATTAAAAATTTTCTTTATCAAACACCAGAAAAACATGAATTTTCAGAAAGTGGCGAATATTTATTTAATTCTGTTTTAATAGAATATAACCCAGTTAAAAAAGAATGTGTTAAAATTGAAAGAATTGATAAAATTGGGGTACTTTAAAAAATCAAAACAAATCTAGTTTTAAATTGTTTTTACTATATTTTGCTATTATTGCTTAAAATATTGACAATTTAAAAAAATTCATCTAATATTAAATAAATCTTATTTAAAAAATAATTGAAAACTAAAATGAATAAGGCTCAACTTTGTGAACTTTTGTCAGAAAAATTCAAATTATCTAAGAAGGTTTCTGAAGATGTTATTGTTACAATTTTTGACACTTTTATAAATGAGTTAAGAAACAACAATAAGGTTAATATTGTTGGATTCGGTTCTTTTATATCTAAAAACAGACACGCTAGAAAAGGAGTTGATCCTAGAAAACCAGATACTATTATTAATGTTCCTGAAACTAAGGTTGCTAAATTCAAAGCTGGTAAAAAATTAAAAGATGCTTTAAATGGAAGAGTATAGTGATGTTTTAAAAACAACTTCTTAAATGAGGTTGTTTTTAGTTTTAAACATATTTAAAAATTGGCTTTTTTATTATAAAATAGTAATAATGCTGTAATTCTTAATTATTAATAAAAATTGAATGGCGAATGAAAAGAAAAATGGAATATTATGGAAAAATTTAATTATTGCCTTTGTTGTGTTTATTGGCTTAGGTATAATATTTAATTTTTATAAACCATCTCTTGTTAGTTATGAAAAAATAGATACTAGTACTTTTGTTAATCAAATAAATCAAGATAATATTACTTCTGTTAAAGTTTCTGAAGATAAAGTTTCTATTAAAACAAAAGATAATAAAAATGAATATTTTTATAAAGAGACAAATGAGACTTTAAATGATATCTTAAAAACTTATCAAGTTGATTTAAATAAAATTAATAATTTAAAAGTAGATGTAACTAGTTCTTCTAGTAGTGGTATTTTTGTAAATATAATTTTACCATTAGTTTTTCCTGTTGTTTTAATCTTATTCTTTATTATATTTTTATCAAAACAAATAAATGGATCTGCTAATAAAACTTTTAATTTTGGACAAAGTAATTTAAAACAAGTTGATGCTAAAAAACAAAAAATTAGTTTTAAAGAGGTGGCTGGTAATGAAAATGCTAAAGATGAATTAAAAGAAATTGTTGATTTTTTAAAAAATTCAAAAAAATATACTCAAATGGGTGCAAAAATACCTCATGGAGTATTACTTGTAGGTTCTCCTGGAACTGGTAAAACATTACTTGCTAGAGCTGTTGCTGGTGAAGCTCAAGTTCCTTTCTTTACTATATCTGGTTCTGAGTTTGTTGAAATGTTTGTTGGTGTTGGAGCTTCTCGTGTTAGAGATCTTTTTACAAGAGCTAGAAAACAATCTCCTTGTATAGTGTTTATTGATGAAATAGACGCAGTTGGAAGACAAAGAGGTGTTGGTGTGTCTGGTAGTCATGAAGAAAGAGAACAAACATTAAATCAAATTTTAGTTGAAATGGATGGGTTTGATAATGAAACAAATATTATTATAATGGCTGCTACTAATAGACCTGATGTATTAGATAAAGCTTTACTTAGACCAGGAAGATTTGATAGAACAATAACTCTTGATGAACCTGATTTAAAAGATAGAGAAGCTATACTTAAAATTCATGCTAAAAATAAACCACTTGAAAAAAACGTTGATTTAAAAACTGTAGCCGAAAGAACACCTGGATTTTCTGGAGCTGATTTAGAAAGTTTATTAAATGAAGCTGCAATAAGAGCTGCTTCAGATAATAAAAAAACCATATCTCAAAACGATGTATTAGAAAGTATAGAGAAAGTATTACTTGGACCAGCAAGAAAGAGTCATCTTCTATCAGAAGAAGAAAAAAAACATACAGCTTATCATGAAGCTGGACATGCTATAGTAGGACATTTTTTACAAAATTGTGATCCTATTCATAAAATTAGTATAGTTTCTAGAGGAATGGCTGCTGGTTATACATTAAATTTACCAGAAAAAGAAACATTTATTCACTCAAGAGAATATTATATTGATACAATGGCCATGATTCTTGGTGGTTATATTGTAGAAAAAGAAATATTAGGAAATTTAACAAGTGGTCCTTCAAACGATCTTAAAAAAGTTACACAAATAGCAAAACAACTTGTATTAGATCTTGGAATGAGTGATAAACTTACTCCTAGAATATACGGCGAAAAAGATGAATTATTTTTCTTAGGAAATTCTACTGTTAAACAAGATTTTAGTGAACAAACTTCAGAAATTATAGATAGTGAAATTAAATCTCTTATAGAAGAATCTTATAAAAGAGCAAAAAATGTAATTTTAAAAAATAAAAAACTTCTTGATAAATTAGCTTCTGTATTAATAAAACAAGAAACTATAGAAAAAGAAGAATTTAATAAAATTATGAAATCAAATTAATAATAATTTTAATCAAAACATATGTTAGATTATAAAAAGGTTTTAAAAAACACTATAAATCTTATAAAAGAAAATAAATTAGTAGCTATTCTAGCTTTAATAATAAGTTTATCTGGTATTATATATTTTAGTAATATATTAAGTAATTATAATTATTTTATAAATCATAGATATTTTATATCTCTTGCAACAAATATAAAAGAATTAGCTACTGTATTCCAATCTATTATATATAATAGTGTAATTGCTAATGTTGGTGAATCTATTACTGTATTATTTAATTTAAATAATACTTATCTTAATACTTCTTTAATTAATAAAACATTAGTTTTTGGAATAATTACTTTTGTTATAGTTTTATTAATGTTCTTTATAACAAATATATCAACAATACTTGTTATATATTCATCAAAGAAACAAAAAATTACTGATTTAGTTAAAGAAAATAAAGATATATTTAAAAATGTTATACTTTTAGATTTATTAAGAATATTATCAATAGTTATAATATTTGGAATAATAGTATTTATTAGTTTAATATTTTCATTAAATTCATATTTATACATAATAATAAGTTTCTTTATTTCTGGTTTATTATTCTTTATTATATTTTTTATATTACAATATTCTTTAAGATATATAATATTCTTTAAAAATAATTTAGCAGATTCTATTAAAAATTCTATTACTTTATTTTTTACTAATATTAAAGAAAGTATATTAAATAGTTTATTATTATTTGTTCATTTAATATTATTGTTTATAATTTTAATAATAATATCATTACCTGTATTATTGTTTGATTTTTATTTTATTAATTCAGGATATTTAATATTTAATAGTGTTAATACTATATTTATAAATATAATAATAGTATTATTTGCAACATTAAGTAATATTTATATAATTAAATATATAAATGAATTATTTGGTAACCTTATATTAAAAAACAAAAAATAGTATTTAAAAACCAGTATTTTACTGGTTTTTTTATTAATATTCTAAGTTGTTAATAATAAGATATGTGGAATTTAAAAAAACATTATTAAGATGGTAATAATTAAAAAACAAATTGTTTAAAAGTTGTTAATTAAAAAAACTTAAAAATAGATAAAAGTCAAAAGTTGCAAAGTTATTAAAATAAGTTATTTATTTTTAATATACAATATAAACAATTTTATATAAAAAAATAATACTAATATTACACATAAAAACAAGTTGTTAAGAATATTCACACCCTTACTAATTACTAATTACTATTAATATATAAATATATAAGATAGGGGATAAGAAAATAGGAAAGAAAAAAAGAAGGGGTAGAAAAAAAAATAATGTGTGTTAAAATTTAAGTATTAAAAAGATATAAAACAAATAAAAATATTTATAAGTTAATTATCTAAAAAATAAAAACCAAAAGATGAAAATAGAATGTATACAAGAAAATTTAAATAAAGGTTTAAATATAGCGACTCACATAGTTAATAAAAATAATAGTTTACCAATATTAAATAATATTTTACTTGAAACACAAGAAGATAATTTAAAAATAACATCAACAAATTTAGAGGTTGGAATAGAATTTTATATAAGATGTAAAGTTGATATACCTGGTAAAGCTGTTGTTCCTGCACAATTATTTAATAATTATATTTCTACACTACCTTTAAAAAATATTAATTTAAGTTTAGAAGATAATAAATTAAATATATCTTGTGATAAGTTTAATACTAAAATAAATACTTTATCAGCAGATGATTTTCCTATTATTCCAGAAATAAATAAGAAAAATAAATATACTTTATCAGTTAATGATTTAAAAAATATATTATCTAGAGTTATAGGTTCTATATCAAATAATAATTCTAGACCAGAAATTAACGGAGTATTATTTTCATTTGAGGATAATAAATTAACTTTAGTTGGAACAGATGGATATAGATTAAGTGAGGGAATAATAAGTATACAAAACGAAAATAATACAAATGAACAAATTATATTACCTTTGTTTACAGCACAAGAAATAAGTAAAATTTTACAAATAGAAGATAATAATATAGAAATATATACATCAGATACTCAAGTTTTATTTAATTTTGAAAATATAAAATTAATATCTAGAGTAATTTCTGGAAATTATCCTGATTATAAACAAATAATTCCAGAAAGTTTTAAAACAGACTTTAATGTTATGAAAACAGATTTTTTATCAATAGTAAAAAATATAGGTTTATTTGCTGATAAGAATATTAATGATATTAAAATTATTGTTAATAATAATAAAGTTACTGTTGAATCAAAAAATAATGAAATAGGTGAAAATATTGTTGAATTAGATACAGAAATTAATGGTGTGGATAATAGTATAATTTTTAATTATCAATATTTAATTGATGGATTAAATAATATTTCTAGTAAAAATATTAAAATAAATATACTTGATGAGAATATGCCAGCTTTAATATACGGTTTAGATAATGATGAAAAAAATATATACAAATATATATTAATGCCTATTAGAGGATAATATTAAAAAACAAAAAAACTAAAACAATTAAAAAATCACGATTAATTTCGTGATTTTTTAATTTATTGAACTTGAATATAATTTATATTAGATTGAATAGTTTCTTGTATATCTTTTTTAGTTATCTCGGCATATATCTTATAAGTTCCACTATTTTCTGGTGTTAATGTTGTTTTAATACTGTTAGAATCTGGATTATTTATAAATGATAATAAAGTTTTATTTCCATTATTGTTTAATTCATAAAATATTTTTACAGTATCTATATTTTTAGTATTATTAATTAATAAATTTACTGGTATTTGTTCTCTAATTTTATAAATTTTATTATCTATTTGTAAATTTAATGATGTATTTGATAGATTTTGATAGAAATTAATACTATCAGATTTAGTATTTAAAAACTCATCAAACATTTGTACTTCTAATAAATGATATCCTTTATCAATATTACTAATATTTAATATATGAGAATTAAATGGTTCTTGTGTTACAGTTTCTTGTATTATTCCATCTATAATATAATTTACTTTACTAATTTTATTGTTTAATAAATAAATTAATTTAACTTCTAATTGTGTTGAATTAATTGAAGTATTATTTGATGGAGAAGAAATATTTAATGTCTGTATTGAATTAGTAGTATGTACAGTGTCTATATTTTTAGGTGAATTATCAATAAGATAATTTTTAATATCATCTCCTTTATTTGCTCCAACTGATAATAATAATTCATCTATTACAGCTTGTTCATCTTTTGTTTTATCTTTTTTATTTACTAATGTGTTAATCCAATTTTTAACACCAGTTTCCCAGCCTTTATATTGAGAATCTTTTTCTGGAGAAGAAACGGTTTCTTGAGTTAAATCGTCTTTATTTATGTAATTTAATATATCGTGAAGATCTATATAACTTTTCTCAAATATTAAATCTTCTGGCGTACTTTCTGTTGCTAAATTTCCAGAAAAACTATCAATTTTAATTTTTTTAATATTTTTATAATCCCCATTTAACATTAAATTTTTCTTGTTTTCATATACTGGTTTTTGGAATGTTTCTACTTTATCATTCTTTGTTGAATATTCCATATATTCTTGCCATATTGGAGCTCCAATTACAGCACCAGTAGCTTTTTTCATTTGAGTATTATCATTATTACCAACCCACACAGCTGTTACTATATTTGGTGTATATCCAATAGTCCAAGCATCTTTATAATCATTTGTTGTTCCTGTTTTTGCTGCTACTGGTCTATTTTTTAAAATTAAATTATTTTTAGCACCAAATATATAACTTCTCGCATTATTATCTGATAATATACTATTAATTTGTCTTGCTATATCTTTATCTAAAACTCTATTACTTATTGTTTTTGTATTATCTTCTAATACCTTTCCGCTGTTATCTGTTACTTTTAAAATAGTTTTTAAATCGTTAGATATACCATCGTTGGCAAATATTGAAAATGCGTGAACATGATCAATCATTGATTCTTCAGCAGATCCTAAAGCTAATGTTAAACCGTATTTATTTTTATCTTCTTGTAATATTGATGTATATCCCATTTCTCTTGCTAAATCTATTACATTATCAGCACCTGTTAAATATAATGTTTTAACTGCTGGAATATTTAATGATCCTGCTAATGCTTTTCTTATACTTACTGGACCGTATTCTTTAAGATTATAATTTTTTGGAATATATTCTTTACCATCTGTTGTATTAAAATTTGTTAATGTATCAAATAAATAAGTATCTGGTGTGAATCCTTTTTTAAAAGCAGCTGCGTAAACAATAGGTTTAAACGTAGAGCCTAATTGTCTCTTATTTATTGTTACATTATAATTACCAAATTTTGTATTATAATAATCTTTTGATCCAACCATTACTTCTATTTCTCCGGTTTTTGCATTTACTGATAAAAGAGCAGCATTATTTGCATTATAATTTTTTTCCATACTATCCATACCTTTTGTAATTATGGATTCTGCTTTTTGTTGTTTATCGTAATCAAGTGTTGTTATTATACTTAAACCACCTTGTTCTATTAAATTTTCTCCGTATTTTTCTTCTAATATTTGTTTAACATACATAACAAAATGAGGAGCTTTTATTTCTTCTTTTTTTGATTTTATTTGAGATAATATATCTACTTTTATTGCTTTATCATATTCTTCTTGAGAAATATATTTTTCTCCCAACATTTGTTTTAATACAAGCTTATATCTAGCAACTAATTTTTCTGTATGTGTTCCATATGGAGATAATATTGAAGGGGATTGTGGTAATGCAGCAAGTAAAGCTGATTCTTCTATTGTTAAATCTTTAGCTGATTTATTAAAAAATGTTTGAGAGGCTGATTCTATACCATAAACTACTGAACCGTAAGGTATTTCATTTAAATACATTTTTAAAATATCATCTTTAGAAAACTTCTTTTCTATTTTATAAGACAATATAAGTTCTTTTATTTTTCTTTCAAATGATTTTTCATTTGTAAGAATAGCGTTTTTAACTAATTGTTGTGTTAATGTTGATCCACCTTGTGTTTTTCCTGTAAATATATCTTTTACTACGGATCTTATTATTCCTTTTATATCAAATCCTGGATGAGTATAAAAACTTTTATCTTCTATTGCTATTGTTGCATTTATAAGATTTTTATTTACATCTTTTAATTCAATTATTGTTCTTTTTTGATCTCCATGAATTTCATATAATAAAACTTTTCCTGTTTTGTCATATATTTTTGTACTCTGAGCAACATTTCTTTCTATTAATTTGTTTGGACTTGGAATTTCTTTATTGTATTTTGCTAATATTATAGAAAATCCAAAAATACCAGCAATAAGTCCTATAAGAAATAAGATTAAAAATCCTGAAAGAATATTTTTTAAAATTTTTTTGTTACGTTTTTTCATACAAATAGTTTTTATATTAGAAATTTTATCTAAATTTAACATAAAAGAGCTTAAAAGTAAACTAAGAAATTGAAAAAATGATAATTTATTGATAGTATATAGATAATTTTAAAACTGAAAACTCAGATTTAAAAAAATGATTTCAAAACCTATAAATTTTAAATTTTAAAATATGATAGTTACTGATGAAAAAAAAATTGATGAATTTCTTGATAGAGGTGTTTCTGCTGTTTATCCTACTCGTGAATATTTAAAAAAAGAATTGTTATCTGGAAAACAACTATCTATTTATTTAGGAGTTGATCCAACCGGTCCAAATTTACATATTGGACACATGATTTGTTTAAAAAAATTATCTGAATTTCAAAAACTTGGTCATAAAGTTATTTTTCTTATTGGTTCTTTTACTGCTATGATTGGGGATCCAACTGGTAAGGCTTCAACAAGAAAACAATTAACAAGAGATGATGTTTTAGAAAATTGTAGAAAATATAGAGAACAAGCTTCTGTTTATTTAAATTTTGAAGGGGAGAATCCTGTTGAAATGAAATATAATTCTGATTGGCATGATAAGTTATCTTTTAAAGATGTTGTTGAGTTGTCTGCTAATTTTACAGTTTCTCAGATGCTTGAAAGAGATATGTTTCAGGAAAGAATTAAAAAAGATCAACCAATAGGTCTTCATGAGTTTTTATATCCACTTATGCAAGGATATGATTCTGTTGCTATGAATGTTGATGGTGAAATTGGTGGTAATGATCAAATTTTTAATATGCTTTGTGGAAGAGATTTAATGAAATCTTTAAAAAATAAAGAAAAATTTGTTATTGCTATGAAATTACTCACAGATTCTACTGGTAAAAAAATGGGAAAGAGTGAGGGTAATATGATAGCTTTGAATGATTCTTCTAAAGATATGTTTGGTAAAATTATGTCTTGGACTGATGGTATGATTTTGTCTGGTTTTGATCTTTGTACTAATGTAACTACAGAACAGATTGAAAAATATAAACAAGATTTAGATAATGGTGTTAACCCTAGAGATTTAAAAATTGTTTTAGCTGAAGAGATTTTAAAAATTTATTTTGGTGAAGATATTGCAAAACAAGAAGTAAATAATTTTATTTCTCAATTTAGTGAAAAGAAATTACCTAATAATATTAATGAATTAAAAGTTGATATTAATGATTGTAAAATAATTGATTTAATAATTAAAGCTAAGCTTGTTGAAAGTAAAACACAGGCTAGATCTATGATTGAACAAGGGGCTGTTAAAGTTTATGATAAAGATGAAAATATGAGAAAAATAACAGATATTAATGAAATTATTGATATAAGTAAGGAAAACATTATTCAGGTTGGTAAATTAAAATATATAAAATTAGTGTAGATGTCGTATGTGTGCGATATGTACATATAAAATATATATGCGACAAGTACAAAATATTAATTATTTATGTATATAAAATATAAAAACAAAGATTTTGTTGGTTTTGATGATATTAGACACAAAGATCTTTATAATAGATATAATAATCTTAAAAAAGTTAAAGACGATCTCTTAAGAGATGGTGTTTCTGTTAATGATGTTAATGTTTATAAAAATTTATTTGATAGGTATGATCTTTATGATAAGTTAAATAGAAAGATCTTAATGCTTATTAATCTTTATAAAAAAGAGAATTTAACAGAGCATATTGATAGACTTAATTTAAGTTATAAAAAAAAGATAGATAGTATTGTTGATAGTGGTCAAAACAAAAATCAAGTTCATATTTTTGTTAGATTGTTTTGGGCATCCTCATTTTTTAAAGAATATTTTGTTTATAGTTTAATTATTTTAAGAAAAAATTTTTTAAATGGAATTAAAAATAGAAGAAGAATTCATTAACCGTGGTTTTAAATATGTTTGTGGTATTGATGAGGTTGGAAGAGGTCCGCTTGCTGGGCCTATTGTTATTTGTTGTTATATATTAGATGTTGAAAAACTTAAAAAATTTAAAGATGATAATATAAAGTTATTTGAAATTATTAATGATTCTAAAAAATTATCAGACAAAAAAAGGAGAGAATTAGTTGATTTTATAAAGCTTATTGCTGTTGATTTTTCTTTTGGAGAATCTTCTAATATGGAAATTGATAAATATGGTATAATAGAAGCAAATAGATTAGCTATTGAAAGGGGTGTTAATAATTTAAAAATAAAACCAGATTATTATTTATTTGATTATAATACTTGTTTGGTTGATTTTTTAAATACTCCTTATGATAAAATTATAAAAGGTGATTCTAAGGTTTTTTCTATTGCGTGTAGTTCTATATTGGCTAAAGTTTATAGAGATAATATAATGAATGATTTTTCAAAAATATATAATAAATATGGTTTTGAAAATCATGCTGGTTATGGAACAAAAAAACATATTGATGCTATTAAAGAATTTGGGTTGTCTGATTTACATAGAAAATCTTTTTGTAAAAATTTTATTTAATTAAATTATTTAATTGTTAAATTATATTTTATGCCATTACCAAGTTCTCAAATTAATCTTGATATGATTATTAAAAAGGCTAATGTAAAAAAGGGAATGACTGTTGCTGATTATGGTTGTGGGTCTGGTTTTTTTACTAGAAAAGTTGCTACTATTGTTACTAGTACGGGCATTGTTTATGCTGTTGATGTTATGAAAGAAGTTCTTCTTAATCTTCAAAAGCTTGCTAATTTATCTGGTATACAAAATATTAAAACTATTTGGTCTGATTTAGAGAGATTTGGTGCTACTAATATTTCAAATAGCGTTGTTGATGTTGGTTTTATAATAAATACTTTATTTCAAACAAATAAAGAAAAAGAATTTTTAACAGAAGTTTCTCGTATGATAAAAATAGGTGGTCATGTTATTGTTGTTGACTGGACAGACGAAGCTGTTTCTACTATTGCACCCTCTTCTGTTGATAGAACAGGTTTAGATAAAGTAAGAAAAGTTGCTCGTTTAGTTGGTAATTTAAAAGAGGTTGATGTTTTTGCTCCTGGGTCACATCATTACGGTATTATCTTTGAAAAAATAAACAATTAAATAAATTTCAAAAAACAATTTTTACTACGTTGACTGCGGATAATTTAGAAATTGAGATGTTAATTTTAAAACTGAAAAACTGAAAAAATTAAAACAACCCCAAATTTTAAATATTAAATTTTAAAACTATAGATGTTTGTATTTTGTTTTGAATTTTAAAATTGTTTTTAAATTTGAATTTTTCAGTTTTAAAATTATATATTGATTTTATTGTTCTTTTTGTGTTAAATTATTCTTATCTAATTAATAAATTTATTGTTATGAATTATATTGTTGGTCATAAAAATCCAGATACTGATTCTGTTATTTCTGCTATTGCTTATGCTAATTTTAAAGGGGAAGGTTATATTCCTGCTGTCTTGGGTGAATTAAATAATGAAACAAAATTTGTTTTAAATAAGTTTGGTGTTAAAGCTCCTATCTTATTAGAATCCGTTAGTGATGGTGATAGGGTTATATTGGTTGATCATAATGAAGGATCTCAAACACTTGATGGTGTTAACGATTATCAAATTATTGAAATTTTAGATCATCATAAAGTAAATATTTCTTTTTCTAATCCTATTAATATAACAACTAAACCATACGGTAGTACTGCCTCATTAATTACAGAGAAATTTTTAGAATCTAAAAAACCAATAAGTAAAGAGGTTGCTGGCCTTTTACTTTCAGCAATTTTGTCTGATACGGTTATTTTTAAATCACCTACAACAACCGATAAAGATAAAGAATTTGTTGCTGTTTTGTTAGAAATTGCCGGTGTTAGTGATGTTGTAGAATACGGTATGGAATTATTTAAAAAGAAAGCTGAAATTTCTTCAAAAACAGCTTCTGAAATTATTAATGGTGATTTTAAAGAATTTGATTTTAATGGTAAAAAAGTTGGTATTGGTCAAATTGAATTAATTGATGCTAATGATATTAATCCTAAAAAAGAAGAAATTATTAATGAAATGGAAAAAATAAACAACAATGGTTACTTTGCTGTTTTGTTTATTGTTACTGATATTATGAAAGAGGGAAGTTATTTTTTTGCTGTTGGTAATAAAGAATCTATTTTTAAAGCTTTTGAAATTACTGAAGAAAATAATTATAAACAAGGTGTTTTGTCTAGAAAAAAACAAGTTGTTCCTGTTTTACAAAATAGTTTATAAAAATAAAAAATCGGATTTAATTCCGATTTTTTTAATTAAAAATTAATACAATAATATGAAAACTGAAAAACGTAAGTTTGGTGATTTTGGTGAAAAAATAGCTTGTAATTTTTTAATTAATAGGGGATATAAGATTATTGAAACTAATTTTTCTACTAAATATGGTGAGGTTGATATTATTGTTTCTAAGAATGATGAATTATTTTTTGTTGAAGTTAAAACTAGATCTGTTAAGGATTATGTTAATTATCCAGAAAACGCAGTTGATTATTTTAAAAAAATTAAACTTCAAAGAACTGCAGAAATTTTTTTGAACAAAAGAAAGTTTGGTTATGTTTTTTATTCTTTTTCTTGTCTTGCTATTATTGTTAACAAAGAAAGCAATAAAGCTAATATTAAATTTTTTGAACGTATATAAAAATAAATACAAGCAAACGCTTGTATTTATTTAAACTATTCAGCTATTTCTTCTTCGATTGTTTCTTTTATTTCTTCTGTTGTTTCTGTTTCTGATTTTTCTACTTCTTGATTTTCTGGAGTTATATTTATTTTAAAACCAGTTAATCTTGATGCTAGTCTTACATTTTGTCCTTTTTTACCTATTGCAAGTGAGAATTGATCATTAGATACTATTACTTGTGCTTCTTTCTTTTGTTCATCTATTGTTAAGCTCGTAATTTTAGCTGGTAATAATGAATTTGTAATGTATTTGTTTATGTCTTTATCGTATTCTATTATGTCTAATTTTTCACTTCCTATTTCATTCATTATTGCGTTAATTCTAACTCCTTTTTGTCCAACACATGATCCTATTGGATCTATGTTTTCTTGTGCTGTTGTTACAGACACTTTTGATCTTGATCCGGCTTCTCTTGCTATGTTTTTAATAACAACAATTCCTTCACTTATTTCTGGTATTTCAAGCATAAATAAATGCTTTACGAATTCTGGATTTGATCTTGATAATAATATTTGTATTCCTTTTATTGAGTCTTCTATTATTTTTACATAGAATTTCATTTTTGTTCCTGGTGTGTAATCTTCTCCTTCTACTTGGTCTTCTCTTTTTACTATCCCAACTCCATGTCCTAAATTAACAAAAACAATATCATTTTCTACTTTTTGTATAGTTCCTAATATTATTGTTTTTTCTTTTTCTTGGAATTCGCTTAATACTGATTCTTTCTCAGCTTCTTTGATTTTTTGTATTATAACTTGTTTTGCTGTTTGTGCGGCTACTCTACCAAAATCGCTAGGTGATTCTAGTTCTGTATCTATAACGTCACCGATTTTTGCATTTTTGTTATTTTCTCTAGCATCCTTAATCATTAATTGTGTCTTTGGGTTGAATCTTATAAGTTCTTCTTCTGGTGTGTTTTCTGGTTGTATTACATTTCCTTCTTCGTCTAATTCATAGTTTTCACAAACGGTTTTTGAATCCCAAACTTTTATTTGATTTGTTTCTATATTAAAATCTGCTTTTATGTTTAAATTTTTTTCTTTTGCATAATCTTTTCTGTAGGCTGCGGCTAAAGCTTGATTTATTGCATCCATTATTTTTTCAAATTTGATATGTTTTTCTTCACATATAAATTCTATCGCGTCTCTTATTTCACTAGACATAGTAATTTTAGTTAATGTTTTAAAAAAGAATCAATCGTAATGATTGATTCTTTGTATGGTTTTAGTATATCATAAATAGTATAAAATATCAAATTAAAGAAAAACCATCCCATTCTAGGATAAGATAAATATATTATTTTTATTTGTTATGTTTCAATTTGATTCTAAAAAAATTCCATCTTCTCCTGGTGTTTATATTTTTAAAGATGAAAATAGTGTTATTGTTTATGTTGGTAAAGCAAAAAATCTTAAGAGTAGGGTTTCTAGTTATTTTATAAACAACCAGGATCGTTTATATAAAAAGCATTTAATGGTTGATGCTATTTTTGATATTGAAACTATTTCTACTAATTCTGAAAAGGAAGCTCTTATTTTAGAATCTAATTTAATTAAAAATAATTCTCCTAAATTTAATGTTTTATTAAAAGATAATAGCGAATATTGTTTTGTTAAAATAGGGAAGGGTAAGTTTGATAAGTATTCACAAGTTTCTATTATTAGAAAAAAAACCGAAGAACAGATTGATGATTTAAAAACCACACTAAATAGTATAAAAGAATCTAATTTGCTAAAGCTCAAAGATTCTTTAAAAAATCAAAAACCAAAAAACAAAACAGAAGAAAGTGGATTTAAATATTTTGGTCCTTATACTTCTAAAAAAGATATTCTTAATATTCTAGACAATATTTCAAAGGTCTTTCCTTATAAATGTTTAAAACTAAAAATTAAAACAAAACAGGATAATGAATTAAGCCCTTGTTTTAATTTTTATATAAAAAAATGTCCAGGTATTTGTTGTAATAAATGTTCTGTTGATGAATATGAAGATAATGTTAAAAATGTTGCCAATTTTTTAAATGGTAAAAATAAAGATGTTTTAGAATATTTAAATTCTAAAATGAAAGAATTTTCTGATAAAAAGAATTATGAAGTAGCAGCTCAATATAGAGATAAAATTGTTGTTATTGAAAAAATTTCAAATAAACAATTTGTTAGAAATATTGATAACAAAAGTGTTGATATTGTTAGTATTTTTAAATATGCAGACTTGGCTTGTGTTAATTTATTTAATATTAGAAATGGTGTTCTTCTTGGTAAAAGAAACTTTATATTAAAAAATGTTGTTAGGGGGTTTGTTTTTGAGGATCAAGATAGGGAGTGTGAATCTGTTTTGATGGAAAAATTTATCTCGTCTTATTATTTGAATACACTAGAAGGTGTTAATATTGTTACTCAATATGAAGTAGATTCTTCTATTATGGATATTAATAAAAATATTTTATCAATTAAAAAACCTGTTAACGAAAAACAAAAAAGTCTTATTGAACTTGGTGAAAAAAATGCTATTGAATTTATAAATAAAAATCAAATTAATGGTAAAAATCTTGAAAGAATAAAAGAAAGATTAGAGCTTGATAGGATTCCAAAAAGAATTGAGTGTTATGATATTTCTAATATTTCTGGTAGTTTTGCTGTCGGCTCTATGACTGTTTTTGTTAATGGTTTACCAGCTAAAGATCAGTATAGAAAATTTAAAATTAAAAATATTAATTTTAAATTAGTTAATGGTGAACCTAATGATTTTGCAATGATGGAAGAGGTTTTACAAAGAAGACTTTCTGATAAAAATTTGCAAGAATGGGGTTGGCCAGATCTTATTGTTTTAGATGGTGGCTTACCGCAACTATCAACGGTTTTGAAATTGATAGAAAAACTAAAAACTAAAAACCAAAAACTAAAAAATATAAACTTGGTTTCTTTGGCTAAAAGAGAAGAAGAGGTTTATGTGCCACAAGGAGACAATGGTGTTAAATTAGTTCAGGCTAAAAGTCTTTATATTCTAAGACAAATTAGAGATGAAGCTCATAGATTTGGTATTGGTTATTTTAGAAAACTTTATAGAAAGCAATTTTTAAAATAGAATAATATATGTTTTGTGTAATAATAAATTAAATAATAATATTTTTTTCGCCGTATTTCGCATTAATTTATTTATATTAAATGAGCTCCATAAGGACTTCAAAAATATTATTATTTTATTAGTTTTTATTTAATATTTTCTAAATAAAAAAACTCGATATTGTATCGAGATTTTTATTTTTGTTTTGGCACGACGTTAAGCGTTTTTGTTTTGACGTCTATATACTATTGGTTTTATTGAATTGTGTAAATGGTTTGTTTTTTTGCATGTTTTGGCGAATATGATTTTTTATCCACAATTTTTAAAACTAAAAACTACAAAACTAAAAACTACAAAATATGATATAATATATTTGTATTAATAAAGGTTTTAATTTTATGGATAATTTATTTGATAAGATTTTAATTGAATCTTATGAGTTGTGTGCTTCTGATGTTCATTTGGTTGTTGGTTTGAAACCTATTTTTAGAATTGATGGTGAACTTATTTCAAGAGAAGAATATGTTCCTATTACTAAAGAATTGGCCATTGATCTTATTAAGTCTTTTTTGTCTGAAGAATATTTTAATAAATTTTTAAAAGACAAGGAACTTGATCTTTCTTATGATTTAAAAAATATTAGTAGATTTAGAATTAATCTTTACTTTGAAAAAGATAATCCCTGTTTTGTGGCTCGTATTATTTCTAAAAAAATTCCTAAGATGGATGATCTAAAACTTCCACCTATTGTATCTGAATTATTAAATTCTCATAGGGGATTAATTCTTGTTACTGGGCCAACTGGTTCTGGTAAATCTACAACACTTGCTTCTATGATTGATTATATAAATGAAAATCAATCTAAAAATATTATAACAATTGAAGATCCTGTAGAATTTATTTATGAATCTAAAAAAAGTTTAATTACGCAAAGACAATTTGGGATAGATACTTTTGATTATGGTAATGCTTTAAAACATGTTTTAAGACAAGATCCTAATGTTATAATGGTTGGAGAAATGAGAGATTTGGAAACTATATCATCTACTATAACACTTGCTGAGTCTGGCCATTTGGTTTTTTCTACTTTACATACTTTTAACGCATCTCAAACAATAGATAGAATAATAGATGTTTTTCCGGTTTCTGCTCAAGCTCAAATTAGAACTCAGTTATCTATGACGCTTGCTGCCGTTATTTCTCAGAGATTAATTCCAAAAATTGGTGGTGGTAGAATTGCTGTTCGTGAAATTATGATTAATAACTCTGCTGTAGCTAATCTTATTAGAGAAGGAAAGACTTCTCAGGTTAATAATATTATACAAATAAGTGCCTCTGAGGGTATGTTCACTATGAAACAGGACGTGAAAAGATTGATTGAAATGGGCGTTGTTGATAAAAAATATGAAAATTTATTCTAAAAAATAAGCTAAAATTGTTTTATTTTAGCTTATTTTATGTATTTTTATTAGACTTTTTCTAATATTTTGTTATAATTACCTTTGTTAAAAAGTTTTTTTACGTTTTTCAGTTATATTAGAGAAAAAACTAACTATGTCAGATTTTTTTATTAAAATTAAATTAATTTTTCTTAATATTTTTAGTAAAATACTTGTATTTTTTGATAAAATAGCAGGTTTTTTTAAGTTTATATTTGTAGATATTTTTTATTCTAAAATATTATTTAATATATTTTTTTTACCTTTATATAAGATATATAAAAAGCTTGTAAGGGATATAGTTATTCAAAACAATTTACAATTTAATCTTCTTGGTAGAATGTTTGCTGTTTTGTTTAATAAAAGAATTGTTGGTTTTTTTATTGTTTTTATATTTTTTACTTGGGTTGTTTCAGATAATCTTACTGTTTATAGTATTTATGATAAAGAATTAAAATTAAATAATAGTATATTTTTCACAATTGCTGGTGATAATTCTAATATAGATTCGGTTATTGTTGATAATGTTATTATTGGTAAAAAAAATAATTCTAAAGGTGGGTCTTATTTATCTCAAAATGATGCTAATGTTGAAGTAAATACTGAGTTTGTTCCTATGGATCCTAGTGATGTTACATATTTTGCTTTTGATAATACTTCTGTTTTAAAGCCCCAAATCATGAATTATGTTTCCACTGTTTCTGATTCTAGTATAACTACTCCTATTGAAAATAATTCTGGGTTAGCTTCGAAAAGTATATATGTAGTAAGAAGTGGCGATACTCTTGCCGGCATTGCTAAGAGTTTTGGTGTTAGTAAAGATACTATTTTGTATGAAAATAAAATGAAAGAATCCGATATGTTAAAAGTTGGTCAAAAACTTTCTATTTTACCATTTACTGGATTAAGTTATAAGGTTACTTATGGTGATACACTTTTAGATTTATCTATTAAGTACAAAGTATCTTTAGAAAAAATAAGACAATATAATTTTATAAGAGGTGACGTTTTAAGGCTTGGACAAACTCTTCTTATACCTACAACTAATGTTCCTAAGTATTCTAGTATAGCAATTAAGACACCTACTACTACAACAAAGACGTCTGGTTCTAATGTTTTATATCCTAAAGTATCTCAAGTTCAAAGTGATGGAAATTTAAAAGCTCATAGTTTCCCTTATGGTCAATGTACTTGGTATGTTGCTACTAGAAGATTTGTTCCATGGGGTGGACATGCTAAGAGTTGGCTTCTTAATGCCCAGAAATATGGTTATGAAATTGGTAAAAAAGCTGTTGTTGGAGCTATTGTTGTTACAAAGGAAAATGCTTTATATGGTCACGTTGCTTATGTTGAAGATGTTGAGGATGATGCGATTATTATTTCAGAAATGAATTATAAAGGATGGGGTATTGTTGATAAAAGAGAAATTCCTATTGGTGATTGGAGAATATTAGGATATATATATTAATAATTAAGGAGTTTTGGAGTTATAAAGTTACAGACAAAATAAAAAATATCACATAAGGTGATATTTTTTATTTTTTGGTAGGCCCTGCGGGAGTCGAACCCGCGACCATCAGCTTAAGAGGCTGTTGCTCTACCAACTGAGCTAAGGACCTATATTTTTTTACTTTCTATAGTTAGAGAGTATAACAAATTTTTATTGATTTTGTCAATAAAGAATGTATAATAGATTGAATAATATAAAAACAAAAAACAAAAAAAGATGACATTATTAGAAGAAACTCTTGGTCTTTGTAAATTATATAAAATTATTCCAAACAAACTTTTGGGACAAAATTTTTTGATTGATGAATTTGTTCTTGATGATATTATTAGTAATACTTTAGAAATAAAAAAGGAAAGAAAAATAAAGAAATTAAACATTCTTGAAATTGGTGGTGGTTTTGGTGTTTTAACTAACAGACTTATCGATATTGCTGATAAGGTTTTTCTTATTGAAAAGGATGAAAAGCTTTTTGATGGCCTTAAAAAAATAGAAAATGTTTCTAATGGTAAACTCAAAGTTGTTCTTGGTGACGCTCTAAATTTACAATACGAAGATAAAGAAAATGATTCCAGTGATTGTGATTTGTTGGTTACACAGTTGAAAGATTTTTTTAATGGTGAAGAGTTTTTTGTTGTTGCTAATATTCCTTATTCTATTACTTCATTTCTTATTAGGATTTTGCTTGAGATGAATTATGCTCCTAAAGAAATTATTATTATGATTCAAAAGGAGGTAGCAGAAAGAATTTGTGCTAAATCTGGTGATGATACTGTTTTATCTATTTCTGCTAAATTTTATTCTTCTCCGTCTATCTTATTTTTAGTATCTCATGAATGTTTTTATCCAGCACCAGAAGTTGATTCTGCTATTATTAGATTATCAAGAAAAGAGAAGTTTAATATTGTTGATAAAAAAGAAATTGATAAATTTTTTAAATTTGTTAAGTCTGGATTTTCTAATAAAAGAAAGATGTTACATCATAACATAACATCTGTTTACAGAGAGGATAAGGATTTTGTAAAAAATATTATTATAGAATCTAAACTATCTGACAAAACTAGAGCGCAAGATTTAAGTTTGGATGACTGGTTTAGATTGTGGTATAATTTTAACAATAAAAAAAACAAAAGGTGATTTGTATTTTATTGTAAATTAAAATATATAAATAAATAAATTATGAATATTAAGAAATATTTATTGGATTTTTATAATGATTTTAAAACCAATGAACAAAAAAGAAATCATGTTTTAATTGTGTTTTTAGTGTTTATCGGTGTTTGTTCTGTTTTTGTTGGTTTCTTTAACACAAAACAAACAATCAAAAATCCTTTTATTGATAAGGACGAAGAAGCTATAGATAGTATATATAGTACTTACAATAAATTAAAAGCTCAGGGTAAAATTAAAGATGATACTGCGACCGTTTCCGATTCCACAACTACAAATACAAAAACTTCATCTGATTCTGCTTCTAAAACAACAGATACCGACGGTGATGGTATATCTGATTATGACGAGGTAAATATTTTTAAAACATCTGCTTTTTTAGCTGATAGTGATGGTGATGGTATATCTGATTATGATGAAATAAAAGCTGGAACAGATGCAAACTGTCCTACTGGTAAAGATTGTTCTGCTGATATTACCAACACAAACACAAACACAAGTACAACAAATAATGGTAGTGTGATATATAATGGTGTTGATGTTAATAAAATGGATATTGCTAAGGCTAGAATAGAGTTAGAAAAAATAATCCCAGAAAGTTTAAAACCAATGTTAGCAAATATGACTGATGATCAAGTAAGGTCTTTAGTGTCTCAATTATATGACGGAACTGTTTCACAAGGTGACACACAAACAAATACAAACACAACAAATAATACCAATAACACATCTGTTGTAAATTCTGATTATCAATCTGTTCTAAAATCTAAATTACCACAATTTACTGCCGCTCAAATATCTACAATGAAAGACATGAGCGAAGCTGATATTAAAAAAATATTATTAGATTCTAATATTGCTGATGAAGCTTTGTTATCTAAGTTTAAGACAGGTGAATTAAAGACAACCGTTTTGGGAGAGTAATAAAATAAAGTAGACGCCATTATGTTATATGGTGTCTATTTTTTTCCACAACAGATATTATCAATTTTGTGGTATAATTTTAAAAATATTAATTTTTATATCTCCAAAAAAATGTCTCAAAAAACAAATAAAAAGGGTTTATTAAAAAGAAAAATCATTTCTGTTATTTTTTTAGTTTCTATTATTGTTTCCAATATTGGTGTTAATACAGCATATGCCATGCCTACTGCTGATATACCTCAGAGTATATGGAACGTAACAAAAGATATCTTGGGTGCTATCACTAAAGTTGGTGAGGGTGTTTTAAAGGCTGGTATAGCTACAACACTTAATACTTTCGCTCAAAGTTTAGCAACGGCTACTGTAACTGGTATGGCTACAGGTAATTGGGGTGCTCAACCTTTGTTTTTTCAATTTCCTTTAGAGGATATGTTACAACAAACGCTTGATCAAGTTACTGGAGATTATCTTGATAAGCTTTCAGAGACTTTGAAATACGATGTTTGTAAACCACTTAATGCTGATTTAGATTGGAGATTTAAGCTTGCTTTAAATATTATCCCACAACAAGCTGATAATAGTTTAAATTTAAAAAAGCCAAATTGTACTCTTTCTAAATTTGTTGATGCTGTTAATCAAAGTTTTGATAATATATCTAATGCTTTAAGAAAAACTTTTGCAGCTGATTGTTTTGATGAATTTTTACCAACAAATGTGGCTGGTGTATCAAATCCTGAAAGTAATGATGTCGTTGGTAACGCTGTAAATAGTGCTATAGATTCTGCTGCTGATTATGGATATGAAATTGCCGGTTCTCTTGCTAATTTTACTTATGATGGTATAAAAAAATATTATTTATATGATGTTTCTAGTTTGAGTGATAAAGAAGCTAGAGCCTCTTATTTTACAAAAAAAGCAACTTATTATAAGCAAAAAAAGATAAATCCTAAATGTACTGGTTATAAAACAACTACTGATGGTCAACCTGGTTCTTATTTTTGTAAACTTTCTGAAAATAAAAATGCTAATAAAACATCTAATTGTATAACAAACTTTGAATTGAATTTTGATTTCTCTGCTTCAGCTAATTTAAAAGGTGTTTGTATGTTAGATGTTGATACATCTTGTAAGAGTGGGGCGGATTGTTCTAGTGGTGTGTGTCTTCCTTCTGTTGATAGTACAGTTACTACTGTTTGTAGTAATAATCAAAACAAACTTTGTCTTACTGATGCTGATTGTGGATCTGGAAATACTTGTAATTCTTATGATTATAGTCAAGGTAGCAATTGTATTTCTTATGAATTGCCAGATAAAATAAATAATGTATATCAAGGTGATAAAGCAAAACAAAAGAAATTTTTAATTCAATATAAGACTTGTTATTTAACACAAATGAGTGCTGCTTTTAAGAGTTTAATTGAGGTTGGACAAGCTCCAAAACAAAAAATTCAAGAGCAAAAAGTTAAACTTGGTTGTACTGATCTTGTGGATTCGTTATTAACTAGTGGATATACAAAAAATGCCGCAGAGTTTTATAGTGCATATGATTTGCATTTTAAAAAAACTTATTGGGGTAAGGGTAAGGTTTTAGGAAGTGAAAATCCGGAATTGTATAAAACAGTTTTAAGATCAGCATTGCTTGCAAAAAGAGGTTCTGATGATGCTGGTAAAGAACTTACTTCAAATGGAACCGCATTTTTGGGATATATTAAATCTAAAATTAACTTCTTTGATCCATTTGAACAAGCGCTTATAAATTGTAAATCCGTTTCTGGCTCTGGTTCTTCTGTAAGTATTGATGTTGGAAGTTGTACAAACGAAGAAGGTGAAGATGGAAAGGTAAGCTCAAATGATACAAGCGCTGTTGATACTTCAACAATTACTGTATATCATAGTGATTTTTCTGATTTAATGATGAGACAAGGTGAGATGGATGTGTTTGGTACTATGTTTGTTGACGACTTAACTAATCCTACAAAATTGTATTACATGGAGGATAATGGTCAGTATTCTTCTGTTGGTTTAAGAAAAGGTAATAGTTCAAAAACAGATGCAGCGTTTTTGTCGCCAGATTCTACTGGTTCAAAAATTACTGAGATTAAAGCTGATTTAGTTGATAGTTGTGTTAAGAATGCATCAAATCAAGTTGCTACATTGGGTTGGATACAATCACAAAAAAATAAAAACTCTATTGATCAAAAAGAAAAGGAATTAGCTGTAGAAGTTGAAAAAAAACAAGAAATTGTGAAAGCTGATGTTGCTAAAAGTGATGTAAAGCCAGTTAGTGAGCCTGTTAGTCATGAAATAAAATCTACTCCTGGTATGGTTACTTTTAATCTTGAACAAGCTTTAGGATCAAGTTCTCAAATGCTTCAACCTACTGGAGATTTGTTTATAGATCCAATAAAGATTTTCCTTACAACACTTCTTTCAGAAGGTTCTAAAAAACTTATGGAAGGTTTATTCTCTAGAGCTTTCCCAACAGATGGTGTAGATGAAGATCTTGCTGCTTTGGATAATATTGATACAACAGAAGATGCTGTTGATAATGCCACTGATACAACTACTGATGATAATTCTTGTTCTACTCCTGGACCTCTTGCTGTTGGTTCTATTTGTATTGTTGATGGAAAATATGAAAATGGTGTTTGTCAAACATGTTATTGTGAATCAAGAGTTGGTTTGTATGACTCTAAGGGAACTACGACTTATGGAACATGTCAATCAAAACCTTCTAGTAGATAATAAAATTAAAAATTGCAATTTATGAAGATATTAAAATATAAAAACGTAGAAGTACTAAAAATATTATCTTTTAGTTTTATATTTTTTTACTTCTTGCTTGTTTCTAATTTTGTTAGTGCAAAAATTAGTCCTTATAGCACACCAGCATCTTGTTCAAAAGATTCTCAGTGTGTTTCTAGTCATGGTGATGGTGCTTGCTGTATGGCTGACATATATTCAAACGAATCTCTTTATAATTATTTTACTTGTATTTCTACTTCTTCTAATGCGTCTACTTGTGCTATGTATAGTGGAGCAGTTACGAACAAATGTTGGCCAAGTGATGTTTGTACTAATGGTTTAGATTATGCTATTTCTGGTGTTGTGCCTATTAATGGTATATGTGGTCCAGCTATTGGACTAGCTTCTATTACTGATAGCTCTACTTATTTAGATAAATTAAAATCAGAAAATCAATTTTGTTCTTCTGGAACTATGTCTACTACATATCCAAAGCTTAATAGAGCTACTAAAACTTGGACATGGACATGTTCTGGTCAAAATAATGGTACTAGTGCTAGTTGTACTGCTAAATATTCAGATACGGTTAGTCAACAAATTAATGGAGTTTGTTATACTTACTCATCTTCTTTATCATCAGAACCAACACAACTTTGTGTTTCTGGTTCTTCTGGTCCCGTTGTTTTAAATGACGGTGTTTTTACTTGGGTATGTTCTGGTAAGAATGGTGGTGCTAGTACAAGTTGTAATGCAAACGCTAAAGCTGTTACTATTGTTGCTATTCCAGAAACAAATCCTTTTACTGATTTAGCTAACGATCCATTAACAAAGCCAACAACAAAAAACAATACTACTCAAACTGAAATTGTTAGTGGTTATCCTACTATAGAACAAAAGTCTGCAAATGTTTCTAGTTATAATTTGCTTGAAAAATATGTTTCTCCTTGTTCAATAAAATTTGATTCAGAATGTGAAGTTTTGGACCAAAAACTTTTAGATGTTATAAAAGCTAAAAGTTCTATTCAAGATGCTATTGATGCTGGTAAACTAAATGGTGATTTAAAGGTAGCTAGAATGGATTATAAGACTACACCTCCAAAAGAGCTTGATAATTATAAAACAGGTCTTACTTTAACTAATATACAAAAATTAAGAAAAGCGAGAGTTTTTCCTGTTGGTCTTGAACTTGCGGCTTTATGTATTACTGGACAAATTCCTTGTTCAGATGGTTATGTTTATGATGTTGATTGTCCTAATGGTGTTTGTTCTGATGCAAATAAAAACGTTTGTACTAGTGGAACTTCTAGTGGTTCTTATAAATGTGGTTCGGATGTTAATGAACATAAGCTTAGATCTGTAATGGGGGATATTACATTAAATAATATATTAGCTGGTTATTCTGTTTGTGATCCTTTAGCTTCTGGTTATAGTTCTAAAAACAATAGATTTTGTCATTTGGTAAATCCAAATTGGATATTAAAAGATCCAAAATATATGTGTGAGTCTGGTACAAAAAATGGACCACTTCTTTATGTTACCGATAAACAATCTCAATCAAATATTAGATATGAAACATGTCCTGATGTCTCAACTTGTTTAACAGAAAAAGATAATGAAGATTGTAATGCTTATGGATATTGTTTAAGAGAAAAAAATATATGGAGATTTGATTTATCTGCAGACTCTTGTTTTAATCAAAATGTTGGTTGCTCAAAATATACTTATACAATGGGTGGTAAAACAACTACATTAGGTTTTGTTGCTGACACGACAGATAAATCTGTTTGCGATACTAGTAACGCTGGTTGTAGAAAATACAGTTTAGTTAAGACTGGTTCTGATTCTACTGATTGGAGTTATTCAAGTTCTGATAAGATATTTTTAAATAGTAAGGTTTCTGTTTGTGATTCTACTTCTGAAGGTTGTACCGCCTTTATAAGAAGAGATTCTGCTAATTTGATTAAGAATTCTAGTTTTGAAGAATATAAACTTTCTTCAGATTTTTCTACTAAACAAGCATCTTTTTGGCTTCCATATATTGGTGGAGTCAAAGTTTGTAGTAATGATGCTAGTATAGCTTGTGCTATAGATTCTGATTGTGGTTCTGGATATAGTTGTAATTATGGTGGTGATGGAAATAATATTGTTCAATTAGAAACTAGTAGTGATAACGTTCCAGTATATGATGGATCTAATTCTCTTGTTATACAAAGAACAACTAAAGCAGATGCATCTTCTTATGCTGGATATAGCTTAAATAGTGATTATTTTGTTGATGTTGAACCTAATAAAACTTACACATTAAGTTATTATGTACTTGGTTATAATGTTAGTTTTACTTCTAATGATATTTCTAAATATTCTAAAGGTGCTTTTGTTAATGTGAAAGAATATGATCAAAATAAAAAAATTATAGTAAAAAAAGTTTGTACTTTTGGTGATGATTTAACTTTGGGTTCTATATGTGATATTGCCTCTGATTGTGGTAATAATGGAGTTTGCAGTTTATCTTCTACTTCTAATAATCTTATAGATGTTGAATCTTTTAGATATGTTAGTAATTTCTTATCTTCTACATGGACTAGAAAAACAGTATCTTTCAAGACAGGCCTTAATACATATTATTTAGATATAATTCCTGTTTTGTCTAAATTAAAAACAGAAGCGGATGATAAAAAACCAGCTACTGTTGTTTTTGATGCTATTCAATTACAAGAAGGTGGTAATGCTACTACATATTCTTTGTATGAAGATTCTAAAATAAATTATTTAAAAAAAGCTCCTGATTATGCAAACTGTTATTCTTCATCTTCTGATAAAGATAAAATTTTCTGTAGTAATTTTATAAAATCTTGTGATAAAAAAGATGTTGGTTGTAGAAAATATCAAAAGAAAGATGACGATGAGTATTGGTTGCCTGGTAAACCAAATGAAGATAATTATTGTACTGCTGCTTGTAAGGGATATCAATTATATAAAGAAGCGGGTCCTTCTTATAATCCTGTAAATGGTTCTAGTTTTCAATCATTTATAGACACAACGGCTAGATCTTGTTCATCTGGTGATGCTGGTTGTTCACAATATACAAATTTATCTACTAAAGCTACTGAATATTATTCATCTATAAGAACTTGTGTTAGACAAACAGATAATATTGGTGTTTGTGGTGCAGAAGATTCTTACAAGGGGACTGTGTGTTCTTCTGATGCAGACTGTGGTGCAGTTGTTGGATCTTGTAAAAAATCAACTGCTCAATATGCTGATTATTTTACATATACTGGTTCTGAAACGTCAGGATATAAATTAAATGTTTATAGGTTACTTAGAACAAAAGCTTGTAGTAATAATACAAACTTACATTGTTCTAATGATTCTGATTGTGGCGGTAGTAATACTTGTGGTTATTATAATAATATTTACAATCCTGCAGTAACTGTGTCAGATTCTTTTAGTGTTTGTAATGCAGATGCTTACAAACAAGCTGATCATGATCCTGATTGTAGAGAATTTCATGGACCTAAAGATTCTACATCAGCTTCTGGTGGATCAGATGGTGATTATGTTCTTTATTATGCAAATATGAGTGATGTGATTTTTGTTTCAGATGATAATTGTTCATATTATTCTATTGTTCCTTATCAAAGTACTATGACAAAAACAGAATGTGATAAGGTTTCTTATTTATCTCCAAGTTTAAGATATGTAACTTCTACAAGTACATGTAATATTGGTATATATATTCCAGAATCAACTACTTGTGCGAGCGCTGCTTTGAATTGTAGAGAGTATAACGGTACTTCTATTTCATCAGAAACTTTGTTTAGTGATAGTTTTGAGGGTGGTGATGATAGTTGGAAAAATAAGAATGGAGCTGTTTTAACATCTCCTAGTATTTCAACTGAATCAATATTTGTTAATGAACATTCTCTTAAGATTGCTTATCCTGAATCTATAATTAAAGTTGTTGCTCCAGAAATTATAAATCCAGAAGAAAAAGCTCTTTATAAACTTAGATTGTATGCTAAAAACGATTCAGCCGATGGTACTTTATCTACTATTAGACTTAAGATTGGAAATACTTTTTCTAGTTCAAAGCAAATAAGTAATGATTGGAGATTTGTTGGGTTTGATATATTTTCTTCAACTAATTTAACCAGCTCTGATGTTTCAAATTATATTGAAATAATTAATGATGGATTAGTGACTGCTAGTAAGTCTGTTAATTTGTTTGTTGATTATATATCAATAGAAAAATCATCTTCTGTTTATGTTATAAAGGATAGTTGGAATACGCCAGTTAGTTGTGATAACTCAATAGATAATCCTACTGGTGCTTGTAATACAACATATCAACAACTTGGTTTTTGTACTATGCAACCAAGTAAAGTTTGTTTAACCGGAGATAAAGTTGGTAGTACTTGTAGTACTGCTAACAATTGTTCATCTGATGGTTCAGATAAAGGTGATAAATGTGATTATCCAAATAAAGTTTGTAGATGGGGCGATAATAAAAACTCTTCTTGTAATAGTGATGATGATTGTTATAACGATCCTAATAGTAGTGTTAATGTTAATGCTAAAGTAGATTCTTGTTCTTATACAACAACGGGATATAGGTTAGAATTAGGAAAGATGATTGGTTGTGATGAATATATAGATTCTTATAATAATGATGAATTCTATGTATTTAATGATTTGAATTTGTGTAGCGCTGATAAGATGGGTTGTGAGGCTCTTTATGATACAAAAAATTCTAAGAGTTATCAAAGACAAGAGTTTAATAGTGACGTAGATTATTCTGGTATTGTTGCTTATTATACTTTTGATGATAAAACTTATCTTGCAAAAAATGATTATTCTTCTACTAATATAAAGAATAATAATAGTGTTGTTTATACAAAAGATGGTGCATCTTCTGGAGCAGCTTTATTTAATGGTACTAATAACATGACTGAAGCTATTGGTGATTCATTAAAGAAGGCGACTACAAATCTTAGTCTTTATTCTTGGGTTAGACCAAATTCATTTGGTGGTACTATTGTTTCATTGGGTGGATATTACAGTATGTCTATTAATGGTGATGGACAGATTGTTTGCGGATTAACTGGCTTAAGTAGTGGAGTTCCAACAACAAAAACAATAAATTCTGCTAATTATAAATTGTCATTAAATAAGTGGCAAAATGTTCTTTGTACTTATGATGGTGATAGATTGAAGATATATGTTAATGGTGAATTTGCTAATAGTTCTGATGATGTAAATCTTACTTTAACATACGGTTCCGATTCTTCTTCTTTGTTAAAAATAGGAGCTGGAGTTGTTGGTAGTATTGATGATTTAAGAATTTATAGTAAATTCTTTGATTCAAAAATGGCTTATGATGCTTATACTGATTACAGTGATAATTATTATGTTGATGCTGATGAATTAGGATATTATATTATAGATAGTAAGTACTCTTGTGATTCTAAATATAAAGGATGTACTGCTGTTGGTAGAAATGAAGATAGATATGATTCTTCTGATTTTGGTTATTCTACGGCATTTCTTGTTATTGATCCTGATAAATTTAAATCATCTGGAAATTATTCTACAACTGGTGTTTATGATGCAACTATGTGTAAGGCTGAAGAAGAAGGTTGCTATTCATTTAAAGATGCTGATAGTGCGGTTGTAAACTTTAAATTCCCAAAAACTCTTTGTATTTATAGAACAAATGTTGATGTTGGTATTAGTGACGCCAATACTGGTAATGCTGAACTTAAAACAGGTTGGTTTAAATATGATAATAAAACAAAAGCTGTTTCTGATGATGGTTGTTATTTAGCTGATGTTGCAAAAACTGGTGTTAGTAATCCTAAGGCAGATCCTAATTCTTATAGAATAGTAAATTCTTCTGATTGTGAATATAAGAAAGATCCAGTTGTTGTAAGAAGAACATTCCATGGTTCTTGTTCTTACAATCCTTCGAAGACTTGTTCTGGTGATGATGATTGTAGTGGTGATGGAGTTTGTAATTTTAATAAATACATAACAAGACCAAAACAAACTACGTATTATATATATACTGGAACATGTAGTGATAATTCTGGTGTTTCTTGTTATGAAGATTCTGTTTGTAGTAGTGGATATTGTCTATTAGAGAGAACAAATACAAAATGTGATTCTAATACTGGTAATCCTTATTGTAAGCCTTATGGTTATGATGAAAATCCTGGTGTTATAGACCAATTCTCAAATAAATCTTTTGAATTTAATGTTTGTCAAAGTGGAACAAAGATTGGTTCTTATTGTAATGGTGCTGCTGATTGTTTGGGTGCTGAGTGTGGCGCTCCATGGACTGTAATTGGTTGGTTTAAGAAAAATTCCACAAAAGGATGTTCTGATGATGGAGATGGAAAAGTTGAATATACTGATTACGCTAGAGATTATAATAGTTCTGTTGGTGTTTGTAATGAATATGGCTGTACTAATTTTATAGAACCAACAGAAAAGAGATGTACGGCTGGTAATTTGAATGGTTATGAATGTTCTAGTGATAATGATTGTGGTTCTAGTGGTATTTGTAAGATTGATGAACTTAATGGTTCTAAATATTGTAAAGCAAAAACTTGTACAAGCGATACAAATTGTGCTTCTGGTGCTAAATGTGAGGGTGGTGTTTGTTCTACTGTTAATAAACTAAACCAATCTTGTGTGTTTGATAAAGACTGTGGATTTGGTGGCGTTTGTACTGGTAATAATATTTATTCTTACATTAACAATGACAAGATAAATAGTACTGGATGTAATGGTAAGGTATCACGTGAATCCGGATGTGTTTTATTTGATGATACAAGTAACTCTCAATTAAAATTCTCTTCTAAATTAACTTATGCTGGTGTTAAAAACGGAATAGCAGTTGCTGCTATTACTGGAGATAATTCTGGTGGTGATAGTCAAAAAGATTCTAACCTTATTATTAAAGTTAGTCGTGATAGAGAATGTACTGAGTGGTTAACTTTTGATACTAATGGTAGTCCTATAAAACAAGACTATGATGTTATCAAAGATAATTCTGGAAAGATGTATCCAACTTGTAAGAAGTTATCTGAAGATAATAGATGTATGGATGGTACTATTAATCAAGGTAGTGGTTGGGGTGATACTCTTGATGTTAAATATTATCTTTCTCAAGTGAAAGGTGATTGGTTTGATGAAGATTTTTCTGGTATGGCGATCCCTACTAAAGTTAGTGTTAATAGAAATATTTCTAGTGGTAGTGATGTTTCTTATTGGTGGCAGAACAAGGCTTATGGCTCTAATGCTATATTGTCTAATAATTCTAGTTTATCTTCTGTGGTTGCCTGTAAGTCTTATCCAGAAACAACTTCTCCATTTAATTTTATTGATAGATATCAATATGAATTATGTGTTGATGGTGGTGGTGTGCTTTCTCAAAGTATTAACGGTACTATAAAATGTGCTAAGGACAAGGAAGGAAAATACTTTAGTTTAGAGGGTACTACTCTAACATATGATCAATTTAAAGCACTTACTCCAAAAGATTATTTCAAAAATGTTTATGGAAGTATTACTGTTCCTTATGGTACTACTACTGATACAAAAGCTTTATATAGAATAGACAACAATCAAGATTGTTATTATCAGAAAGTAAATTATAAAGATTTATCAAATCCTAGAGAACAATATTTTGGAAAGGGGCAAGGGGATTTACCTGCTAACGTTTGTTATGATTCTGCTGATAGTAATATAGTAACAAGTAATAATACTTGTTCTGGTGTTGGTTCGGCGTTAGAATCAAAAGTTGCTGATTATACGTCAACATCTTTAAAATATAAAGGATATTGTGCAGAATATGATTATTCCCATGAAATTTATTATACTGGTTCTGGTAAATATAATTGTCTTACTTGGGTTCCTGGATTTGTTAACGAAGGAAAATAAAATAGTAAAAAAACGAGATTACTTAAAATCTCGTTTTTTATATAAATAAAATGCCCAACTTCTTAAAAAGAAGTTGGGCCTGTTTTTTATTTTGTGCTAACAAAAATATTATTAGCGTTGTTCATGTAGTTAATTATAGTTCCCGGTGGAGCAATATTAATTTCTGATAGCCAGGTAGAAGTACCATCCCATTTATATACACCAGATGTTGTTCCTACATAATAAGTTGTTGAATTTATTAAGTAGTTAATTGTAGTTCCTGATGGTATAACACTAACTTTTTGGTCCCATGCAGAACCACTCCATTTGTATAGCCCGGATGTGGTTCCTACATAATGAGTTGATACTGTTGGGGTTATATAATTAATTATAGTTCCCGGTGGAGTAATATTAATTTCTGATAGCCAGGTAGAAGTACCATCCCATTTATATACACCAGATGTTGTTCCTACATAATAAGTACCACTATATATTGTATAATTAATTATGGTTTCTGATGGTATAACACTAATTTTTTGGTCCCATGCAGAACCACTCCATTTGTATAGCCCGGATGTGGTTCCTACATAGTAAGTTGCGCCATCCATATAATAATTAATTATAATTCCTGGTGGTGTTGTGTTTAGCATGGAGTTCCAAGCGCTATTATAATATTTATATATTCCTGCTATTGCCGCGCTAGCTCTTGTAATAACAATTGTGTAGGTTTTGGTTGTTCCGTTTTCTGCGGTTACTTTTACGTTAAACGTATTGCTTCCTTCAGAAAGCGAAACAGATCCAGTACCAGTCAAGCTTGCTTTTCCATCAGCAACTGTTGCGTTAATTGTTATGTTTGATACAGAATTGGCTACGCTTGAAGTATAACTTGTTGTACTTGCAGAGAAGTCTGGACTAAGTGTTGCACTGGTTAGGCTAAGTGATGCCAAATCAGCGTTTGATGATTTAGCTACCCATACCGCGTACAGTGTTGCACCTTCGGTGTTCATTGTGTAACTTGCGTTATTTGCATATGCAACCGATCCGCCAGAACTTGTTGCCCAACCAGAGAAGTTATAACCGGTTTTTGTAAAACCGTTAACAGTTAGGTTAGACGAAGTCCCAAACGTGATTGATTGAGTTGCTGTTGAACCACCATCACTAGTGTTTCCGTTAAATACAACATTGTAATTATTTACTGCCCATTTCGCATAAACCGTTATGTTTCCGGTTATAAGTGAACTAGTAGTAAAAGTATTTCCTGTACCACCAGATTCGGTCCACCATCCTCCGAACGAATGTCCGAGTTTAGTGGGCGAGGGAAGTGATGCAAGAGCAGTGTTGTAATTAGCAGTTTGTGTTGTATTTCCAGCTCCATTGTCATAAACAAATGTTATTGTATAACTATTTATTGACCATTTTGCATAAAGATTTACATCACTTGTTACAGTGTCACTTCCAAAATTCCATGCGTTTGTAAGACCGGATTCTTTGTACCACGCAACGAAAGTATATCCTGTTTGTGTTGGATTTCCTGGTTGTGTGATTGTTGATCTGGTTGTGACACCAGTAATTGTGCTTACAGTTGAACCGCCATTTGAATGGAAGGTTACCGTGTAAGTTGTTGGCGTACCAGCAATTGGTGTTGCATCTTTTGAAGCTCCACTTGAAATGTTTCCGGTGGTATCAATGGATTTAATAGTGAAAGTATATAAGGTGCTATTCGTAAGACCAGTTATGGTTTTGGAAGTTGTGCCTTTTAATACTTCAACGGTAGTAAATCCAATTCCGCTTATGGAAACTTTTGCAAAATCTGATTCAGATGGTTCGGCCCATGCGAGCACTACTTGTCCATCGCCGGCCGTTGCTGTTAAGCCCGTAACGTTAGATGGGGGCGTTGTATCTGCCGTGGCGGTTGGTGTTGCTTTTATTGTTTTTCCAGCTGAGACATTTGAATTTGTATCAACTGTTTTAATTATAAAAGTATACTCTGTGCCATTTGTAAGACTTGTAATAGCTTTGACTTGTGTGCCTTTTGCAACACTAGCAGAAACAACTCCATTAAGACTTATTTCTACACTTGCAAAATCAGCATCACTTGGATCTATCCAATTTAATGTTACCGTTCCATTTCCTGCGGTTGCTGTTAAACTTGTAACTTCGGCTGGTGCTGTTGTATCAGTTGGAGTAACTGGTGCGGAAGGTGTTACTTTTACAGTTGTGCCTTTAGACACATTTCCGGTTGTATCAACCGTTTTAATTGTAAAAGCATATTCTGTTCCGTTTGTAAGTCCAGTTATGACTTTACTGATAGTATCTTTTGTTACTGCAATTTCACTGATTCCTGTTGCTGTTATTTTAACTCCAGCATAGTCAGAATCCCCGGGCGGCAGCCAATTAATGGTTGCTTGTCCGTTTCCTGCGGTTGCGGTTAGATTTATAACCTCCGCGGGTGCTGTGGTGTCTACTGGATCATCTGTTTGTGGTGTCTTGCACCCAAGTACCGTGATTAAAATTGCTGCTACCAATGTTGTAAGTACTACAAATTGTTTTCTCAATTTCTCCCTCCTATAGGATAGATTTGTCTTTTATTAAAACACACATTAATCTTTTAGTCAAAAATTAATTTTAAATTAATGGCTAAAGAAAAATGAAAAAAGCATGAACAAAAAATTTAATTGAAATAAAAATAGGCAGAATTAGAAAAAACTAATTCTGCCCTAGGACTAAAGCAATGCTTTGCCGTTGGTTTTGATTGTTTCGGTTTTTTTGTCACCGAAATAAATGACACCATTGACGATTGTCGGCGAAACAACATTGTAATCCAAGATTTTCGTGCTTACGATTCTCTTGTTTCCAACTGTATCATAGCGAATAAGACCACTGTCGTCTCTGAATTCGTATATTTCACCGCTAATTTCATCAAGTATCATGGTTCCATTAATTGTTACATTAACGTAAACCTGTTCAAAGCCGGTTCTGGCATTGACTCTCGTCGGTTTTTTGTCTTTGCCGATGTACATCACCGGATATTCTTCGTCTGAGGATATATATACATCTTTGGCATAAGGTGGAATTGTGATGTTTTCATTCCATCTTTCGGCAACTTCCGTGTTGGTGTTTATCGCCCAAATAAATCCTGTCGTGTCGGTGTAGTACACGAAATGGTTTGTACGCCATTCGTTTGTACGCCTTTGTTGAGCAAACAGCCAATCTATGTAGATTTTGTTTGCTTCCGGCGGGATTATGAAATTTTTGAAGAACGCTTCTTGCGAAACATTTTTCAAAGAATCTTCATATGAACGATAAATCTTGTTTTCGGAATTTACCCAATAAACACGATTCTGTTGACCTGCGGGGTTGACCGCGGATTTGTTGATTTCTCCGCGAAGAGATACATTGGATATGAGAGATGGGGAAGAGTCTTTCATGTTGGTATCCAACCTGTAAAATCTTATCCATTCCTCGCTGTGAGATTCCTGTACGAATAATACGCCAGGACCACCCATGGAGATGCAGCTTGTGCAGAAAAGTGCGATTGAGATCATCACGATGATCCAGCTAATTTTCCTTATCATGTTTCCTCCAAAATATGAAAATTGATATATTAATTATAACACAAAAACAACCGTACGTCAATTAAAAATATTTATACACACGCAAAAATATCTTATTAATTAGATATTTTTTTTATTTTTTAATGAAAATTTAATTGAGAAATTAATTAGAGATAAAATTTGTTTGTGTATACTGTATTAGTTCCTTAATTTATTAATTTAATTTTATGATTTCTAAGATTTTTTCTTGTGCTGTTATCGGTCTCGAATCAAGGTTGGTAGAGATTGAATCTGATATTGATTTTGGATTTCAAAAAATTTCCATAGTTGGCTTACCAGATGCTTCTGTTAATGAATCTAAAGATAGAATATCCTCGGCTTTAAAAAATTCTGGATTTGATTTACCTCGTAACAAAATAACAATAAATCTTGCTCCTGCTAATATTCATAAAGCTGGTACTTTATATGATTTGCCAATTGCATTATCTATATTGTTATCTAATGGTCAATTTAAAAAAACAAAATTTGATTTTTCTAAGTCTTTATTTGTTGGTGAGTTATCTTTAAATGGTGATTTAAGAAAGGTAAATGGTGTTTTGTCTTGTGCTATTTTTGCTAAGGAAAATGGTTTTAATAATTTATTTATTCCAGAAGATAATTCTAAGGAAGCTGGATTAATAGATGGAATAAATGTTTTTCCTGTTAAAAATTTAAAGCAATTAATTAACCATATTATAGATAAAGAAAAAATAGATATTTTTAAATTTGATAAAAATAATTATTTTGATTCAATTGATTTTATTGAGGATAGTTTTGATTTTAAATATATTAAAGGACAAAACCATGCTAAACGTGCTTTAGAAATAGCAGCTGCTGGTGCACATAATATTTTATTTTATGGGCCTCCTGGTTCTGGTAAGACAATGCTTGCTAGATCTATTGTTACTATATTGCCAAAAATGACAGAAGAGGAAATTTTAGAAGTGAGTAGAATATATAGTGTGTCTGGTTTATTAACAGAAAAACAACCAATTATTATAAAAAGACCGTTTAGGTCTCCACATCATTCTGGTTCTTGTGCTTCTATCGTTGGTGGTGGAACAAGTCCAAGACCTGGCGAGATAAGTCTAGCTCATCGTGGAGTTTTATTTTTGGATGAGTTTCCAGAGTTTTCTAAAACAGTTTTAGAATCGCTTAGACAGCCACTAGAAGATGGATTTGTTACTATTTCTCGTGCTTCTAAAACATTATCATTTCCAGCGAATTTTATTTTAGTAGCAAGCTCTAATCCTTGTCCTTGTGGTTTTTATGGTGATAGTGAAAAAAGTTGTTCTTGCAGTAGGTTACAAGTTTTAAAATATAAAAATAAAATATCTGGTCCAATAGCAGATAGGATTGATATGCATGTAGAAGTTCCTAGAATAAAATTTAATGAATTATCTAATGAAAATTTATTAGAAGATTCCGCGTCTATTAAAAAAAGAGTAGAAGTTGTTATTGATATTCAAAAAAACAGATTTAAAAATTCTGGTATTTTAAATAATTCGGAAATGAAAAATAAACATATAAAAGAATTTTGTAAATTAAATGATGAATGTTTAGATTTATTAAAGAATGCTGTATCAAGTTTGAATTTATCAGGCAGAGCTTATAATAGAATTTTAAAGCTTGCTAGAACTATTGCTGATTTTGATAATAAAGAAAATATTTGTGTTGAACATGTAGCTGAGGCTTTGCAATATAGAAAAAGAGAATAGTTTAGAATTTAGTTTTTAAAGATTTTATGGATAAATATATTTTTTTCTTTTCTACAATTAATCATATTGGTTTAAAAACAATTATTAAATTAATTAATTTTTTTGGTTCTCTTGAGGTTGCTTTTGATGCTTCATTGTTAGATTTCAAAAAATTTGGTTTATCTAATTATATAATAGAAGATATTTTTAATAAGAAAAAAACATTTAATTTTGATTATGAAATTTCTAGATATGATAAATTAAATATTAATATAGTTTCTTATTTCGATGATAATTATCCTAAGATATTAAAAAATATGCCAGATCAGCCGGCAATTATTTTTTATAAAGGTTATCTTAATCTAAATACTACTAAAACTATTGGTGTTGTTGGATCTAGAAATTGTAGTGAATATGGCGTTTCTGTTGCTAGAGATTTTTGTACTTATTTTATAAACAATAATATTATCCCTGTTTCTGGCGGTGCTGTTGGTATTGATTCAATTTCTCATGAAATAGCTGTAAATAATAATTTTCCAACTATTTCTGTCATGGGAGCTGGGTTGGATATTATTTATCCATATAAGAATAAAGATTTATTTCAAAATATTGTTGATAATAATGGTGCTATTGTTTCTGAATTTCCACTTGGTATGCAAGCATTACCGCAAAATTTTATAATGCGAAATCGTATTATAGCTGGATTATCATCAGGAGTTTTAATTGTTGAGGCTGGTTTAAAATCCGGAACCATGACTACTGCTGAATTCGCAGTAAATCAAAATAAAAATGTTTTTGTTGTGCCAGGTAGTATTTATAGTGCTTTTTCTGAGGGTGCAAATTATTTAATAAAAAATGGTGCAATTTTTGCTACCAATCCTCAAGAGATAGAAGAAATGATATGGGGGATAGATAAAAAACTAAAAACCAAAAACCAAAAACTAAAAACAGAAGAAAATAAAATTGATATTTCTTGGATGAATAATGATGAAAAAAATATTTTTGATTTAATATTGTATAAACCAAAAAATATTGAAAATATTATTGTTGAATCTAGTCTTGATGTTAAAAAAATTAATTCTATTTTAATATTTTTTGAAATTAAAGGATTGATTAAAAATATAGGAGGAATGAATTATATAAGAAATAATTGATGAAATAAATATTCAAAAAGTTATTAAATATTAGACATTATTATTTATATTCTGCTATATTATTTAAGTGATTAATTTATAAACTCAAATTTTAATGAATCTTGTTATTGTTGAATCTCCAACTAAAGCTAAAACTATATCGAAATTTTTAAATAAAGACTTTGTTATCAAGGCCTCTATTGGTCATGTTCGTGATCTTCCTAAATCAAAGATGGGTGTTGATATTGAAAAAGATTTTGAACCACAATATGAAATTTCAAAAGATAAAACAAAAGTTGTTAAAGAATTAAAACAACTATCAAAAGAATCTGATGAGATATATTTTGCAACCGATGAGGACCGTGAGGGAGAGGCAATAACTTGGCATTTGGCTTATCTTTTAGGTATTCCAAATAATAAAATTAAAAGAATTTGTTTTCATGAAATTACTAAGGATGCTATTTTGCATGCTTTAGAAAATCCTAGAAAAATAGATCAAAATTTAGTTGATGCTCAACAAGCAAGAAGAGTTCTTGATAGACTTGTTGGTTATGAACTTTCTCCATTTTTGTGGAAGAAGGTTTATTATGGTTTATCTGCTGGTCGTGTTCAATCTGTTGCTGTTAGATTAATAGTAGAAAGAGAACTTGAAAGAGAACAATTTAAAAAAGAAGAATATTGGACTATTGGTTCTGATTTTAATACTCTTAAAAAAGAAAATATATCAGCTGAATTGAACAAGATTAATGGTAAAAAGTTGGATAAGTTTGATATTCAAAATGAAAAAGATGCTAATAATATAAAGAATAATTTAGAGAAGCTTGATTTTAAAATTGCTAATATTGATGAAAAAAATTCTAAAAAAAGTGTACCAACTCCTTTTACTACAAGTACACTACAACAAGAAGCTGCTAATAAATTTGGATATTCTGCTAAAAATACAATGAGAATTGCTCAACAATTGTATGAAGGTATTAATATTGGAAAAGATGGACAAGTCGGTCTTATAACATATATGAGAACTGACTCTGTGAATTTGTCAGAATTTTTTATGACACAAGCAAAGGAATATATAATAGATAATTTTGGAAAACAATATTATAACGGTTCTTTTAGAGTTTTCAAAACAAAATCAAAAATGGCGCAAGAAGCTCATGAAGCCATTAGACCTACTTTCGTAAATAATAGCCCAGAATCTATAAAGCAATTTTTAGATCCAGAACAATATAAAATATACAAATTAATTTGGGATAGAAGTGTTGCTACACAAATGAAAGATGCAGAAAGTAAAACAGTGTCTTATGATATAGAAGATGATAAGAAATCTTATTCATTTAGAGCTAGTGGTACAACTATTGTTTTTGATGGTTTTATGAAGGTTTATTCTAGATCCGGAGAAGATAATATTCTCCCAAAAGTTGAAATTGGTGAAAAAGTTGAATTAATTAAAATTTCTTGTGATCAACATTTTACAGAACCACCAGCAAGATATAATGATGCTGGTCTTATTAAAGCTCTTGAAGAAAATGGTATAGGAAGACCTTCTACTTATGCAACAATTACTAGTACTATACTTGAAAGAAAATATGTAGAAAAAGATGAAGCCAAAAGATATTACCCAACAGATACCGGTAGATTGGTTAATAGAATTTTATGTGAACATTTTCCAGAGGTTGTAGATGTTAATTTTACAGCAAAAATGGAAGATGATTTTGATGAAATTGCTGAAGGTAATAAAGACTGGAAACCATTTATTAAAGAATTTTACACTCCTTTTAAAAAGAATTTAGAAAAAAAAGACAAAGAGCTTGATAAAAAAGAATTAACAGAAGAAGCTTCAAATGAGATTTGTGAAAAATGTAAATCAAAAATGGTTATAAAATATGGTAGGTTTGGTAAGTTTTATGCCTGTTCAAATTATCCAGAATGTAAAAACACAAAAGAAATTGGGGCTGATGGTAAACAGGAAGAAGAAGAGGTTTTGGATGAAAAATGTGAAAAGTGTGGAGCTCAAATGGCTGTGAAACGTGGAAGATATGGTAAATTTATTGCATGTTCAAACTATCCAACTTGTAAAAATATTAAAAAACAAGCAAATGGTACTGGAATAAAATGTTTAAAATGTGGAGATGGAGAAATGGTTCAAAAGAGAAGTAGATTCGGATTTTTCTATAGCTGTTCAAACTATCCAAAATGTAATTATATTTTATCTAATAAACCAGTTCCTAGTGAAAGTGATCCGACAAAGATTGCTATATGTAAGAAATGTGGATCAGGACTTGTTTATTATGGAAAAGATGGAGATAAGATAAAATGTTCAAACAGAGAGTGTGTTGATGGTAATGCTAGAAAGAAAAAATAGATATATTTTGTAGGATTCAGATATATCTGAATCCTACTATGTTTTTGTAAATAAATTATTATTTATGGATAAACAATTTCAAGAATTGATAGATTTAATGACTCAAAGTCATATTGATTTTAATCTTAAGAAGATTGAAGAGGCTTTTTATTTTGCGAAAACAAAACATGATGGACAATTTAGAATGTCTAATGAACCATATTTTAATCATGTATTTGAAACTGCTAAAATTCTTGCTGAAAATAAATTTCCAGAAGATATTGTTATTTCTGGTTTACTTCATGATACTTTAGAGGATACTGATACAACAAATGAAGATATAAGAAAAAAATTTGGAAAGAATGTTGAGTATATTGTTGATGGTGTTACTAAACTTGGTAAAATAAAATACAGAGGCAAAGAAAGATATGCGGAAAATTTAAGAAAAATGTTAACTAGAGCAGCTTCAAATGCTGGTGTTCTTTATGTTAAATTTGCAGACAGAATTCATAATTTAAAAACATTACAATATCATAATAGACCAGAAAAAATAGAAAGAATTGCTAGGGAAAGTTTGGATATATATTCAAAAATAGCGAATAGATTGAATGTCGGAAATATACAAGCACAATTAGAAGATTTGTCTTTTAAATTTTTATATCCTGAAGAATATAAAAAAGTAGAAAAGGTATTACAACAAGAACAAGCTAAGAATAGTAAATATGTTGATGGAATAATTAAGAAAATTAGTAAATTGTTGTATGAAAATAATATAAAGAGTTTTAATGTATCTGGAAGGGTAAAACATATTTATAGTCTTTATAAAAAACTACAAAAAAAAGATTTTGACATGTCTCAAGTTTATGATATTCAAGCAGTTAGAATTCTTGTTGATGATGAAACTGATTGTTATAGAGCTTTAGGGGTGATACACAAGAATTACAAACCAATGCCTGGTAGGATAAAAGATTATATAGCTAATCCAAAACCAAATGGATATCAATCAATTCACACTACTATATTTTGTGATAAAAATAAGATAACGGAAGTTCAAATTAGAACTTATGAAATGCATAACATGAATGAATATGGTGTTTCGTCTCATGCCGGCTATAAGGATAAAAAGATGAGCCTTGATTGGTTAAAAGATTTAGACACTCTTCACAAGGAAGCAAAGGATGAAGATGATTTTATAGAATCATTAAAATTAGATCTATTTCAAAATAGAATATTTGTATTAACACCAAATGGTGATGCTATAGATTTACCAGATGGAGCAACTCCGGTTGATTTTGCTTATAATGTTCATAGTTCTGTAGGTAATAGATGCTATCAGGCTAAAATTAATGGGAAAATAGCAACACTAGATTGTCATTTAAAGAATGGTGATGTTGTTGAAATTATCACAAAAAAGAACGAAGAGCCTCAGAAAAATTGGTTGATGTTTGTAAAAACATCAAATGCTAGATCTTCTATAAAAAAATGGTTAAAGAATAAAAGCGAATAATATTTTATTGTTTGTTAATAAATTCTTTGTAATGTTTTTTTGATATGGTATAATATTGTGGAACGTAGAACTAAGAATTAATAAAAAGTATGGCTGTAAAAAAGGTTGTAGAAAAAAAACAAACAGAAATTCAAAAAAAGATTGAATCTTCACAATTGGGAGATAAGATTTTGAAGATTAAAATAATGGATATTCTTCTTAATCCTAGACAACCAAGAAGAACTTTTAGTGAGGATTCTATTAAATCTTTGTCTGAATCTATAAAACAATACGGTGTTTTACAACCTCTTGTTGTTATTAAGAGTGGAGATAATTCATATGAGCTTATAGCCGGAGAAAGAAGACTTAGAGCTTCTCGTATGGCTGGATTATCAGAAGTGCCTGCTATTCTTAAAGAAAATGATTATGATGACCAAAAGAAATTAGAGGTAGCTTTAATTGAAAACATACAAAGAGAAAATTTAAATGATGTCGATGAGGCTGAGGCTTACAAAGAATTGATGGATGAATTCGGGTTATCTCAAGATGATGTTGCTTTAAAAGTTGGTATTTCAAGATCTGCCGTTGCTAATAAGATTAGATTATTAAAACTTCCAGACGAGATTATAAATGACATAAGAGGCGGAGAGCTTGATGCGGGTCATGCTAAGTTGTTACTTAGTTTAGAGAATGCTGAATTACAATTAAATACTTGGAAAAAGATTAAAGAACAAAATTTAACAGTTAGAGAGCTTGATGCTGTTGTTAAGAAATCTAGACCAGATAAAAAATGGAGATCACTTGCTGTTGTTAAAGATGATAAGACAAAAGAGGAAGAACAAAAATTAAAAGATGTTTTTAATACTAGAGTGTCTGTTGTTAAAAGAGGTAATGGAGCTAAGATTGTATTCAACTTTTATTCAAAGGAAGATTTTGATGAATTTATGAAAAAAATAGAAGATTTTGATTATATCAATATATAAAATATTTTTTTATTAAAAACTAAAAAGACAAATTATTTGTCTTTTTTTTGTTGATTATTTTTTTCTTTAGTAATATAATTTATTTAAGTTTTATTGCATTTCAGGCGTAAGATTTAAATCATCTAAAAATTAATTTAATTTTATGGATAAAGATTTACAACGAACACTTGTTTTATTAAAACCTGATGCTGTTCAAAGAGGTTTGATAGGAAGAATAATACAAAGATTTGAAGATGTTGGTCTAAAAATTGTTGGTATGAAAATGGTTTGGGTTGATGAAAGATTAGCAAATGAACACTATAATGATCTTGGGATAAGAAGAGGTGATGATGTAAAGAAAAAGGTGGTTGATATGTTAACAAAGTTAGGACCTGTTGTTGCAATAGCTTTAGAAGGTATAGATGTTGTTGAAGAGGTAAGAATGATGGTTGGTTCCACTGAACCTAAAGCTGCTCAACCTGGTACTATAAGAGGTGATTTTGCTCATATTAGTTATGATTATGCTAATAAAAAAGGTATTGGTATAAAAAATGTAATTCATGCATCTGGTACTCCAGAAGAAGCAAATAGAGAAGTTATGTTATGGTTTAATTTTGATGAATTGTATGATTACAAAACGGTTAATGATATTCATATATTAGAATAAAAAATAAAACATGAGACTTTTCTCATGTTTTTTGTTTGCTTTTAATAATATGATATAATGTTAATTATAAATATGAAATTTTATTATTATGTTTAAAAAAATATTTAGTTCTTTATTATTGATTGTTTCATTGTTTTCTTTTAATTTTGTCTTTGCTGCTGATTTTGGTAGTATGGATAAAATGGTAGATAGTGATGGTAATCTTACTTCTGGTGCGTCTACAAAAATAGCTGGTAATACATTAAATACAACGAAGACCGTTCCTGATATGGTTTCTAGTATTATAAAAATAGCTCTTGGTCTATTTGGAACTGTTGCATTAGTGTTTGTTATTTGGGGTGGTGTTGATTGGTTGTTATCAAAAGGGGATCCTAAAAAAATTAGTGCTGCTAGAGATAGAATGGTTGCAGCTGCTGTTGGCTTAGCTATTATTGCTGCGTCTTATGCTATTACAGACTTTATTATTGCTCAAATATCAGTAATAGCTGGATAATAAATATAGTGATATTAATCATTGTTCAAAAAATGTGTTCATATAAAAGCGTTGTAAGTACAGCGCTTTTTATTTTATATAAGATACTTATATTTACAAAAAGTCAAAAAAATGGTATAATTTTCTATGTGATGAGTTGAAAGACTTTATCGCAAAAGAAACAAAAACAAAAGTTTTCTTGCTAAATATATTAAATATATTTAACGAGAGAATAGGTAAAAGAGTTTTATGAAATAATATTTGTGAAATTCTAAATAAATTTAGTTTTGGAAGTTGTTGTGAACTTTCTACGAGATTTTTATTACCTTCGTGATGTTTCTATCCCGAAGATTTTTTATTTTCTGGGATGAATAGTAAATGTTGGCCAACGTTTATACTAATTAATAAAAGATAATATCAATTATCAAAAATAAATTAGCTACTATTTATTAGTCTATCAAAAAACAAAACAAAAAGATTAATAATTAGTAACTAAAAGTTAATAATTAATCAAAATAGAGACATGAAAGAAAGAAAGGTTTTAACAAAAGAAGTACCAATAAGACACAAGGGTCATGCATTAAGAAATATAATGTTAATGTCCGTAGGTGTTGGTCTGGTGACATTATTTAGTAAAGTTACTGATCCCAAAAGGAATTTTTATGTAAAAAAACTGGGATAAAATTTCAATATAAAAATATCTAATTAAACAAAAGTATTTCATTTATTAATGTTCTAACTAAACAAATTAATAAATCAAAATACTAAAATGAAAAATAAAAACAAAAAATTTCTTTTTCTGTCTAAAAACAAGAAAAGAAATAAAAAAAGTGAAAGAGATATATTTAAGACATTTGTAGCATCAATACTTGTTGTTACAATAACATCTTCATTTTTCTCCTTCTTAGATTATAAAATTTCTAAAAATTTAATAATTAATTCTGAGGATAATTTAAAAACATCTAGTCTTCCTTCTACTGAAGAAATAATTAATAAGATATTGGCTGTTAATGAAGCAGGTGCTTCCACTATTGATTATAAAGCTGCATCTTTAATACCAAGTTCTAAGGTTTCTTTAAATGGTAAGGCTGGTGATGTTATTACATATTCTTTAAAGTTTAAAAATACAGGAACATATGTTTGGAGAAAGAATGGTTCTAGTCAAATGGTTTTGAGAGTAAAAGGTAATAAGGTTGGTTCTTTAAGAAGTGATAAATGGGTTTCTTCTACAATCGTTTCAAACTTAACGGAAGATATTGTTAACACTGGTAAAACTGGTGAATACAAAATTACTTTAAAGTTTCCAGAAAAAACTACAACCGAAACTTACGTAATGCATGTTAAGAGTTATGATCAAGAAATTAGTGGTTCAGAAATTCAAATTACATTAAATGTTGATGGTTCTGTTTCTTCTGCAGCTACTGCTAATACTACTACTTCAACAAACACAAATACTGTTTTAACTAAATCATATAATTTATATGATCAAAGTCCTGAAGTTAAAAAATTACAACAATTTTTAAATAATAATGGTTTTACGATAGCCACATCCGGTATTGGTTCTAAGGGTCGTGAAACTGAATATTTTGGACCAGCTACTGTTAAGGCTTTAACTGTTTTTCAAAATAAATATAATTTAAAAAATGCTGGAACATTAACTGATGAAACTATAAAATTTATAAATAGTTTTGGTTCAAATAGTTCTTCAACTACTACTAATACTACTACTAATGTTACTGCTCAATCAGAAAAAGATGAAGAATTAAGTTTAGATAATATTTCTTATATATCTTCTGATAAAAAATTCGATATAATTGATTCTATTACTTCAAATGTTGTTTTAGCTGTAAATTCTGGTGAAAAGGTTAATATTTCATTTAATCAAGTTACAAAAACGTATACTGTAAGTAAAAATGGTTTAATATACTATAGTTCAAAAAATAAAGTAAATGTTAAAAACACTGGTTCTGGAAATATAGATTTTGGTGGTAAAAAATATTCTACTTCATTAATTGCTTTAAAGTCTGACTTTGATATTAAAACTAATACTTCTAATGGTACTGTTGTGTGTGCTTCTGTAGATTGTACTTTAGTTGATAATAATACTAACGTTACTGTTGTTGATAATTCTACTACAAATACAACTCCTACAAATACATCATCTGTTACTACTTCTAATGGTACTGTTATACAATATTTAAATCACCAATATATTAAAAGTGATTTCAAAATTAGAGTTGGTATTAGCTATAGCTTATTGCCAGCTACTATAACAAATACTCAATCTTACAATATAATTGATGGTGATAATTTACTTGTAACTCAAGTAAATGCTGGTGAACAAGTTGTTATAGATTATAATAATGCTACAAAAATTTATTCCGTTACAAAAAATAATGTTCTTATAAAACAAACTGTAAGTTATTTAAAATTACAAAATACTAATAATGGTATATTTACTATAAATAACATGACATTGTCTCCTTATGGAGTTAATTACAATATGTTTAGAGGTGACTTAGAGCTTAGATACAATTCAACTTATGATCATGCTTGGATTATTAATGAATTAAACATAGAAGACTATCTTAAGGGTATCGGTGAAGCTTCAAATTCTTCCTCATATGAATATTTAAAGGTAATGGCCGTAACTGCTAGAACATATGCTACTTATCATTATTTAAATGATTCTAAAAATGCTGCTCAATATTTCAATGTTTTCTCTACTACTTCTGATCAAGTTTATTATGGATATAGAAGAGAAATCTCTCAACCTAATGTTGTGAAATCGGTTGATGAAACTAGAGGTATGTATATAACTTATAATGATAAAATTATTCAAGCTTTTTATAGTGCTAATGCCGGTGGTAAAACTAGAACACTTTCTGAAACATGGGGTGGTGCTGATTTACCTTACTTACAATCTGTTGCTGATAAATACACTACTAATGATGTTAGATTTGGTCATGGTGTTGGTATGTCTCAGGTTGGTGCTATAAGAATGATTGCTTATGATAATGCTGATTTTGTGAAAGTTTTAACTTATTATTACACTGGAGTTCAAATTGAAAAATTATATTAATCAATTTAAATTTCTAACTAAAAGAAAGGTTTGCTAAGACCTTTCTTTTTTTGTTTCTTAATTTTTATTTATATATATTTCATGTTATTATTAAATCGTATTTAAAAATTAATTAATAGCATGAAGACAACACTAAAATAAGTTTGCGTTTGATGATTTTATAAATTAATTTATTTTTATGGATAATAAAGTAATTCTCGTTGATATTTTACTTCCTCGTGTAAGGAAGGCTGATTTTGCTCCACGTATGGAGGAGTTTAAAAGTTTGATTAGTACTTATGGTGGTTTTGATATTGTTGCAACTTATCAAAGTCGTCATACAACTAATTATCGTACTTATATTGGTTCTGGTAAATCAGAAACTTTGTTTAAAGAAGCATTAGAAAAGGATGTTGATTTTATTGTTATCAACAATGCAATGAAACCTTCTCAAATTTGGAATCTACAAGAAAAATTTGAAGATTTTAAAGCTACTTATATTGAAAAACATGAGGCCAATGATCCTGAATATGCTTCTAAAATTTCGAGAAATAAAAAAATTGATATTTGGGATAGAATAGATTTGATTTTAAAGATTTTTGAAAAACACGCTTCTACTCAAGAAGCTAATCTTGAAATTGAGCTTGCCAAATTAAATCATATGGGACCTAGAATTTATGGTATGGGTACAATGCTCTCTAAGCAGGGTGGTGGCGTTGGCACTCGTGGTGGTGGTAGAAGTAATACTGAGATGATGAGACTTCATCTTAAGAAACAAGAGCAAAGAATTAATGAACAGCTTGATCAGTGTAAGAAAAACAAAGCATTACAAAGAGGTGATAGGATTAAAAAAGGTCTTAAAACCGTTGCGATTGTTGGTTATACTAACGCTGGCAAGTCACACACGCTTTTAGCGTTAACTGGTAAAGAGGTATATATTGCAGATAAATTGTTTGCTACATTAGATACTAGAGTTGGTAATTTATATTTACCAAATTTAAACAAAATTTGTTTGGTTTCTGATACTATTGGTTTTATACAAGATTTACCACCAGACTTGATTAATTCTTTTAAGTCCACTCTTGAAGAAACTATATACTCTGATTTAATTCTTCATGTGATTGATATTTCTGATGAAAAATATGAGAAAAAAATTAGGGTAGTTATGGATATTTTAAAAGGATTAAAAATTAAGCAAGAAGTTGTTTTTGTGTTTAATAAAATTGATAATATAAAAACAAAAACTAAACTTAATTCTTTAAAGAAAGACATATCTGAAAAATATTCTGACTTTAATCCTATGTTTATTTCTGCTAAAGAAAAACAGGGAATTGATGATCTTGTTAAATTTATTGAAAATAAAATACACTCAAGAGTATAAGATAATTATATTCATTTTATTCATTAATTATCTAAAAATAAAAAATGGCGGCTAAAGTTTATTACTTTGCCGCTATTTTGCTATTTAACATCTACTGTTAAAGCAATTTGCTCTGCTATACATATCGCATTATCTGCAGCTTCTGCTGTTAATATGCTAGGTGCTTTTTGTTTTACTATTGTTGATGTGTTTTCTAATGCTTGATCAAAATGTGATTCTTTGGAATAAAAGATTTTCTGTGCTTCTTTTTTGTTTAAATATCTTTTATCACCCAAAAGGAATTTTAGTATTCCATCAAACGGATCAAATATGATTGTTCGCATATAGAGCCTCCTTAATATAATATGTTTATTGTATTTTTACTCTTATATCGTAAATAGTCAAATTTTAAAAGTTTTCGTTTATTTTTGTTGTTATTTTTTTAATATTAAATGGATTATTTAATTCTTCTATTACTCCCAATATTTTTTTTTCTTTTAGTTTAATTATTGATGCTGCTATTGTGTTTTTGCAATATATTGTTAAGTATTCGTCTTTTATAAATCCTGGCTTTATAAATTGTATTTCTTGTGGTTTTAATATTGTTTCTAGTTTTTTATTTAATTCTATAAAAAAAAGTTCTTTGGAAATTTTCTTTCCAATTTCTGAGTTTGGTTTATAGCGAGATAATATATCAGAAATGTTGTTCATAAAATAAAATTTTAAAACTGAAAAACTGAAAAAATCAAAACAAATAAAAATTTAAAATTATATGTTTTAAAATTGTTTTTAAATTTAAATTTTTTAGTTTTTAAATTAAAATCCCTATTGTTTAATAATATGTCTAATAATAAAAAAAGGGAATAGTTATTGTTCCCGTTTTTTTATTATTTTTTACCAGCTATTGTTTCGAATGCTCTTAATATTTCAAGTGGTAATGCTATTACTACTTTACTTGATGGATCACCGCTTATTTCATTTAATGTTTGTAATGTTCTAAGATGTAATGCACCTTGTGTATGAGATAATATTTCTGCTGCTTTTGACATGTTTTCTGCAGCGCCCAATTCTCCTTCGGATTTTATTATCACTGCTCTTTTTTCTCTTTCTGCTTCTGCTTGAGCTCCTATCATTCTCTTCATGTTTTCTGGAAGTGTAATATCTTTTAATTCTACTGATTCTACTTCTATTCCCCAAGAATCACTAACTTTATCTACCGTTTCTCTAATTCTTTTAGAAATTTCTTCTCTATTTGAAAGTAATTGGTCTAATTCTACTTGTCCTGCAACGTTTCTCATTGTTGTTTGTGCAAGTTGTGATACGGCATAATAAAAATCTTCTACTGCAAGTATTGCTTTTTCGGCATCTATTATTTTGTAATATATTACAGCGTTTATTTTTACAGATATATTATCTTTCGTGATTCCTTCTTGATCTGGTACGTCTACTGCTTTTGTTCTAATATCTACTTTTCTATAACTTTGAAAAATAGGTAATACAAGTCTCCATCCTGGTTCCATTATTTTTGTAAATTTTCCTAAACTGAATTTTAATCCTTTTTCGTATTGATCTATTTGTTTTATTGAAATTAGTATAATAAACAAAACTATTGATGCTAATGATATTAATGTTCCTGCTGATTCTATCATATTAAAAATGTTATTAATTAAATTACTATAAAACAATTGTTCTATAATCTTAGTTTTATTCTACTACGGACAACAGAAAAAGCAAATAAAAAAAGAGAGGGAACTAGTCCCCATCTTTTTTAGAAAATATTATTCTCTGTTGTATCCACCTGATCTAGATCCGCCACCGAATCCACCTCTTGAACCACCGTTAAATGGTCTTCTTGGTCTGTCTTCTTGTGGTCTAGCTTCTGATACGATGATCTTTCTTCCTTCTATTTCTGTTTGATTTAAATCAGTAATAGCTTGGTTTCCAGCTTCGTCTTCCATTTCAACGAATCCGAAACCTTTTGATCTACCAGAGAATTTGTCTTTGATAATTGTAGCAGAAGTAACTGCACCAATTTTTTCAAAGATTTCTTTTAACCCATCTTCTGTTAAAGCATAAGATAAGTTTCCTACGTATAATTTCATATTTTTATATGTAATATTTGGTAAGTAAATATTATAGGACGACCTTCTTGTAATTTTCTGTTTCTTGCTAAATATTACATATATAGAGAGAACTAAAGAAAATTTGTTCCTATACAAGACATGATATCATGTTTTGTATAAAAAGTCAATTTTTGTTTAATATTAAATAAAAAACGCAGTATTTCTTATTTAATTTTATATAAAAATATTCTGTATATTTTATTGACTATAATTATTATAATTGTTATGATATATCAATAATTTATGCCGAGATGATGGAATTGGTAGACGTACTGGACTCAAAATCCAGCGAGAGCAATCTCATGCGGGTTCAAGTCCCGCTCTCGGCACCATAAACAAAAAAGAAAGAAAAACTAAAAATTAAAAACAAAATGGGATTGTATATTCTGTTTTATTTTTTATTTTAAGCAGGGTATTTTATAGGATAAATACTTTACATAATATGTAAAATGTGTTATAATATAGACACGAAAATTAACATTTCGATAAAGCGACAAATGACCCTAAATAGATACCTTGAGGTATGTTATAGGGCGTAAAGCTTTGTCTAAACAAAGGTAGGAAGTTATGGAAAATATCGTTACTCTGAAAGCCACCAACAAAGGATTGATTGGTGATTATGTGAAATATGCCTCTTGGGCATTAATCTGTATCGTTAATGCGGTTGTGATTTTTTTCGCTTTTGCGTTTCCGATTTGGACTAAAGCTGAAGAAAAATATTCTACTCGTCCAAGTTTTTATAAAAATGCTTTTGATGTTATAAGTCAAGATTATTATTCTTATGATCCGTTGTGCTTTGTGTTAATTTGTATGGCATCATCTATTTTGTTTGTGTCTTTTATCATCTGTATTTGCTGTATTATTGGTCATTTATATAAAGCAAAAGAAGTAAATGTTTTTGATAAAAATAAGAAAACCGTTACTGCTACTCAGTATGGTTTTCCTTATCAGAAAGGTGTTTCTGAGATGAAATTTGATCGTATTACTTCAATTTATGTTGAGCAGGGAACTTTCGATAGACTTTTTAATACGGGGTCAATATTGATTAATGTGCTGACTTACGCAAATGCTGACTCTATTGAAAATTCTTGGACAATTGAGTACATCGAAGATCCTTTTACTGCCAAGGAACAGATTTTGGCCGGCTTGCCTGAGTATTCGGGCGTTAAGGTTGTTCTTGAAAACAACTAAAACATAATAAGTCACCAAAAAAACACCCAATTAACGTGTAAGCGTTAAAGGGGTGTTTTTTTTTTATATTATTTTATTGATTTCTTGTCTATGAGCTTGTGTACCGTTTTTATTGAAAAATTCTATTGCAACTTTTAATTCTTCTAGTTTATTTTTTTCTGCATATTCTTCTATTTCCATATTTTGTTTGTATGCGTCCCATGCTTGAATTAATGCTGTTGCTCCAGCTTGTGTTCCCATTGGATGAGAATGAACTCCAGCTCCCATTGTCGTGATAAAGTCTATTGTTCCTATTAAATCTGCAAATGGTTTTAATAATACTGGATTTAATCCACCAGATATTATTGGACAACATTTTTTAACAAATCTCCAATCTTTTGATTTAGAAATATTTTTGTTTGCTAATTTATCTTTTATTATTTCTTTTGTTCCTTTTTCCCAAATTAATTTTTCTTTTCCTATTGCATATATTATGTCTTTATCGTTTTCTGGAACGTCTGTCCATATTTGATTGAAATAATTTCCTTCACTAGCTATTTTAAGCGCTTGTTTTGCTGCTGTTATATCTTCTTCAGGGGATCCTGCCATTTTACCAACTCCAGCTGTCCCTGTATGTATTCCTGAAGCTCCTGCTAAACGTGCAAATTTTGTAAGTACTGGTACTGAAAAACCTATTGGATTTTCTGATCTAGTAAATGCGCCATGTCCGGCTCTATGAAAATGTAAAAATACATTTGGATATTTTCTTCTGATTGTTTGTATGGCCATCCATCCACATGTTATTCCATCAACTAAAAACGCAAAGCTTCCTGGCTTCATTGTCTTTGCAACAAAATCAGCCCTTTCTATCATTGTGTCATAATCTGCTGCAGATATGTTGAATGAATGAACTTTTGTTTGTCCTGTAACTTCTTCTGCTTTGTCCATTGCTATTCTTACAGACTCAACCATTTTTTTATAAGGACAAAATTCTTGATCTGCTTGTGGTTCATCATTTTTAACAAAATCTCCGCCGCCAACCCAGAAGTCATAACAAACTTCAGCATATTCTGTTGCGGTAAGTCCTATTTTTGGTTTTATAATTGTTCCAAGTATTGGTCTATCCCAATTATTTAAATATTCTCTCATGTCATCGATTGTGTAGCTTGGACCATCGTATTTATCTAGCATTTGAGAAGGGAACCATACATCTAATAACTTACATTCTTTAAGACTGCTCATTCCGAAAATGTTTCCAGCTATATATGTCATTATGTTTTGTATATTTCCACCTCTATCAAATATTGAGTATGGGTAAGCTATCCATACTAATTTTTTAACTTCATCAAATTTATATACAATAGCGTTGTGTTGTCTTGCGTATGCAGTTTGAGTTCCAACTTTTATATTTGAGCCAGTTGATGATTCTGCGCATAGTTCGCTAGCTTCTCCCAAGAAGTCACCACTGTAAGTATCAAATTTAAATACTGCAAGCATGTATTCTCCAGTGTTTACGTCACGTCCGATGTCTATGTATTCTTGTTGCATAAAATATAATTTAAGCCTTTTAGTTGTTTTTATTATATCATATTAGAGTTTAATTTTAAAACTTATAAATTTAAAATTTAGATTTGTTTTGAATTTTTCAGTTTTGGTTTTTTGTTTATTGTTTGTTAGAATGTTTTGTATAATTTAATTTATAATTTATAACCTTATGATTGGAATTATTGGTGCCATGGAGGAGGAAATTATTTCTCTAAAAAATGAAATAAAAGATTTAGAAACAATAGTTATTGCTAATATTGAATTTTATCGTGGTAGTATTTTAAATAAAAATATAGTGTTGGTAAAATGTGGGATAGGTAAGGTAAATGTTGCTATTTGTACTACATTATTGATTGAAAAATTTAATGTTTCAAAAGTTATTTTTACTGGAGTTGCTGGTGGTATTAATGAAAGCTTAAATGTGGGAGATATTGTTATTTCTTCTGATTTAATTCAGCATGATTTTGACACTACTTGTTTTGGTGAAAAGCTTGGTCAAATTCCTAGAATGAATGAATGGATTTTTAAGGCTGATGATAATTTAATAAATATTGCTTCTTCTGTTTGTAAAAATGAAAGTATAAATTATATAAAAGGAAGAATATTAAGCGGGGATCAATTTATTAACTCAAAAGAAAAAATTGATTTTTTAAAACAATCTTTTAATGGTGATGCTGTAGAAATGGAAGGTGCTGCGCTAGCCCATGTGTGTTATGTTTTTAATATTCCTTTTGTTGTTATTAGGTCTATTTCAGATAAGGCCGATAATTCATCACATATTGATTTTAATGAGTTTTGTTTGTTAGCTGCGAGTAATTCTAAAAAGATTGTTTATGGTTTATTGAAAGCAATATAATTATATTGATAACAATTTAAAAAAGTAATAAAATATATTTGAATTTGAAAAAATTTATAATAATTAATAATTTTTTATTATGAATAAAACTAAAAAAGTGGCAAAAAGAAAACACTTAAAAAAACAAGGTAAAGCTATAAATAAAAGAAGTAGATAGTTTATGGCAAAATAAAAAAGACGGAAATAATTTTTCGTCTTTTTTATTTGTTTGGTAGTAATGTTGAAATGTTGTAAATATAAATAAAATAACACCCAATTAATACTTTTAATATTTATTAGGTGTTTCTTGAATGAGTGTGATGTCTAGTTGCTTTTTTTCTTGTTGTTTTTGTTAATCTGACTTGTTTTGATAAGAAGAGTGAAAAGCCAAGTAAGACAAACTGCACTCCACCAAGGAAGTTTTGGTGCAAGTATTCCGTCAGTCACTAGTTTTGGAAAAGCGGCAGGAATGGCAATTGGCCAAATAAGCCATAATATTGTTCCATCAAATACAGAAAGAATTGAAATAAGTGCAACAGCGCTTAATCCAGCAATTAATGCTGTGATGAAGCTACTGATTGCATTTTCTTTTTCCATATATACTCCTTACTATTATCGCACGATTGTATTGTTTTAACATATTTTATAATAAAAGTCAAACATAATTTCTAAATATAGGTGCTTGTTTGTTTAATAAATTTTAATAATAAAAAACAATTCCATAAAGAATTGTTTTTTATTATTGGTAATGAAAATTTGATTGGTTACACTTATATCTCTATTAGAGCTAGAATATTCAGAGTTATTAATAAAAATAGATGGAGAACGGATATAGTAGTGCTAAATGAAAATACGGAAATGGAGTATTCAAGTAGCGGGAGAAGTGTTAAATATTGTAAGAGATTCGGGAAGTATATATTAGAGGAATAAAGAGTTACTATTATAAGTAATAACATTAGTATGTCTGGTTGCTTTGATAATAAGAGGATATTATTTGATGGAATGGTTTATGATTGTTTTAAAATTCATGATTAATTCATTTTTGGCTTATAAACATTGAAAAATTAGACAAACAGAGTATCATATAAAGTAGTATAACTTAAATAAAAATCTACATCAATAAAAATCTACATCAATAAAAATCTACATCATGTCATTAAAAAAAAGAAAATTAAAAGCTATTGATTTCTTCTGTTCTGGTGGTGGTATGAGTTCTGGTATGCAACAGGCTGGTATAGATGTTATTGCGGGTATAGATTTTGATCCAGAATGTAAAGAGACCTATGAAGCTAATATTAAGGGTGCAAAATATATATTGGCTGATGTTTCTAAATTAAAGGAAGAAGATTTAGAAAAAGAAATTAGTATTAAAAAAAATGATGATGATTTAATTTTAATAGGATGTAGTCCTTGTCAGTATTGGACTATTATTCGTACTAGTAAGGTTAAATCAGAGAAGTCAAAAGATTTATTGCATGAATTTCATAGATTTGTAAAATATTATAATCCTGGATATGTAGTTGTAGAAAATGTACCAGGTATTTTAAATAGAACAAAAGAAAGTGGTCTTGATAGGTTTGTTAATGACTTACAAAAAAGAGGGTATAAAGTTCATTATGAAGTTGTTCATCTTAATGAATATGGTGTTCCCGAAACAAGAAAAAGATTTTCTTTAATTGCAAATAGAGTTACCAATAAAGAAATTTTTCCAATTCCTGAAAAGTTAAATCCAATAGTTTCTGATTTTATTGGAGTTAAGAATGGTTTTCCAAGGATTAAAGCTGGTCATAGAGATAATACCGATTTTATGCATACTACAGCTGGATTAACCGATATAAACATAGAAAGATTAAAACTTACTCCTAAAAATGGTGGTTCTAGAAAATCTTGGTCTCATACAGATTTACAACTAGATGCTTATAAAAAGAATAATCATAATATTTCTTTTAATGATACTTATGGAAGAATGTCTTGGGATAAGCCAGCTCCAACTATTACTACGAAGTTTTTCAGTATATCTAATGGTAGATTTGCTCATCCAGATGAGAATAGACCAATTTCCTTAAGAGAAGGAGCAACTCTCCAAACTTTTCCGAAAAATTATAAGTTTATCGGTACTAGTATTTCATCTATAGCTAGAATGATAGGAAATGCTGTACCGCCACTTTATGCAAAAAGGCTTGGTTTAACTATAATAAAAAACCATGAATCAAGAAAATGAAGAACAATTAAAAATGACATTCTCACCAAATACAATTGAGCATTTGGGTGTTAGAATGTATTCTACATTACCGCCAGTTATCGCTGAGTTAATATCTAATTCTAGTGACGCAGGTGCTAAATCTGTTCACATACACCTTAAAGACACGGATGATAATAATAAAGAAATTATTGTTTCTGATGATGGTTGTGGGATGTCTTTTAACGATATTAATGAAAAATTTTTAAGAATTGGTAGAAATAGAAGAAGGGAAGAGGGTGATGGTGTTGTTGGTGGAAGAAAAATAATTGGTAAGAAGGGTCTTGGAAAACTATCTTTTTTTGGAGTTTCTAAAGAAATAGAAGTTTCTACAGTTCAATCCCACAAGAAAAATACTTTTGTTATGAGTTGGGAGAAAATAATATCTATAGAAAATAGTAAGGACATGGAAAGTTATGAGCCAGATATTATTAATCATGACTTGGATTGTCTAGATGAAAATGACGGTACTATTATTATTTTAAGAAAAATACAACGTTCTAGTTCTTTTGATGCATTTTCTTTGGCCGATAATATTTCAAAGTTTTTTATTATAGATAGTAGTTTTAATATATATATAAAGCACAATAATGATGAGGAATTTTTAATTGAAAATGATAGGAAATATAAAGGGCTTGTAAAAGAAGTTGAATGGAATTTGCCAGTAGATATTATTACTTTTAATCTTGAGTATGATAAACAAAATCAGATTACTGGTCATTTAATTGCTACAGAGAAACCAATTCCTCCTAGTACAAATATGAAGGGTATAACTCTTTTTTCTAGAAAGAAATTAGTTAATAATCCAGAATATTTTTCTGATAGCACTTCTAGTTATTTCTTTACTTATTTAACAGGTTGGATCGAGGTTGATTTTATAGATGATTTAGGGGAAGACGTTATTAGTACAAATCGTCAATCATTAAATTGGGATAACTCGGAAATGGTATCTTTAAGAGAATTTTTGCAAAAACTTCTTAGAAAATTAGAGGCGGATTGGCGTGAAAAAAGAGCTGATATAAGAGAGGTTAAGTTGGAGGATAAAACTGGATTAAAAATAAAAGAATGGAAAGAACATATACCTGGTGATGTAAGAAAAAATTTAGATCCAATTATAAATACGTTAACAAAAGATTCTGAAATGTCTGATGAAAAAACTATAAGTAGTTTAAAGGATTTGCAAGAGCTAGTCCCTTCTTATCCTTATTTTCATTGGCATAAATTACACACTACATTGCACAATGAGGTTTTCCAGTATTTTAAAAAGAAGGATTACTATACAGCTGTTTGCCAGGGTGTTATAAAATATATTAGAGAACTTCAAAAAAAATCTAAATCTGGATTAACAGATATCGCTTTAATTAAGTATGCTTTTTGTCCAGACCAACCCTTAGCATCAAAACCGCCAGTCTTACCAAAACCTGTTGTATTGCCAGAATTGTCGGTTACTAAAAAATTTAAAAGACCAGATGGAACAGATTTTGAATTACTTACATTAAAGAATATATCAAATGGACATGGGCTTCTTGCAACTGCCATGTGGTTAGCATTTAGAAATCCTCTTCATCATGAATCTGTTAGTGATTTAAGAGATTCTGGTTTATACAGTGAACAGGACTGCTTAGATGCTCTCTCTCTTTTATCACATTTATTTAGAAGGCTTGATAATGCTCAGTCTTAAAAAATAGTCCTTAATCGGACTATTTTTGTTTGTCTTAAACTAATACAATATCATATCAAGATGAAGAAATGATGAAGATTTTAAAAACGTAATTAATCTTGTTTTTTTGATATTTTCGCGTTATATTAATAATGCGTAAACTACTGTTAATAAAATGGGTAATTTTTACCCATAAGTGCAATAGAGTGAAGTAAGAGCAATCTTACAGGATAACTCTATTGTAGTTGGTCACGCGCCAAATATTAGTAGTAGTTTACGCAACCTGTAAGGTTGCTCTTTTTTATTAATTACATATTTATTAACTAAATAAGCATTAACTAACTAAACATTATGAAAAAATATCTAGTATTATTTCTTTTCTTAAGTATATTTTGCACTAATCTAAATATTATCCATGCCGAAGACCTAAGCTTTGCTAAGAAATATAGTAATAGAGTTGTTTATAGTTCTTCTAATAGTAAATCATATTATGTAAATTCTAAGGATAATAAAAAATATCCTCTAGCTAGTAAAGAAGATATTAAAGCATATATAAAACAAATAACAGTAAATTTATCTAGTGCTGATTTTAAGAAATTAACTACATTAAAAAAGAAAAGTTATTCTAATAAAGTATTGCTAGTAGATGGTAAATATTATTATGTAAATCCAATTAATTTAAGTTTAATATTAATAGATCCAAACTCTCTAGATACGATTAAAAAGATAGGTATTAAATTATCTACTACTGACATAAATAAGATAGGTGCACCAAAGAATTTAGGACAAGTAGTAGGGTCTGCTTCTCAAGGTAAAATTAATTATGATCCGTTAATATCTAAAAATGGTATTACATTTAATTCTAGTATGAGTCCTAATACTATAACAATAATATTTAGCCAACTGATTAACGAGAGTGATTTACAAAATAGAAGTAATTATGTTTTTAAGGATACTAATGGGAATATTTTAACTAGTAAAGATTCAAAAGGATTAAATGATAATGGAAATCCAATAACTAATCCTATTATATATACAGGTGATGCTTTATGGCTAAAAAATAAAGCTGTTAACATTGATTTAGGCTTATCTAATGATAATTATCTTTTAAAAAATGGAAGATATATAATTGAAATTTCTAATTTAAAGTTGATTAGTGGTGGAATTATGGATTCTGTTCAAAAAATTGGTTTAGATTATTATTCTACAAAGACTGACAACGTTCCAATGTACGATTTATATTCTTCAGACTCCTCAATTTGTAGTATTAGTAAAGGTAATCCTAGTGGTATTAAAAAAGAATATGCTAAAGATTTAATTAATGGAAGTTTAAATTTTTTTAAAAGTAACTCCGATAAAGATTATATTGATGGGAAAAACTATTTTTTTAAAGATGTAAACGGTAATAAACCTGTTGAATATATAAAGACATTTACAAATGTTAATTTTAATGAATATGAACCGGCAAGAAAAGCTTATTGTAAGAATAAGTCCATATCAACTTGTCCATTACGTGGTTCTTGTGATGTAAAAATAGATGATAATATATGTTGTGACAATGGTTCTTGCAGCATTAAGGCAGGTGGTGTTTTATATAGTGATGGAAGTGTTAGAATTCTAAAAAAATGTTCCTGGGATGAAAAAGATTGTTTAGGAGATTCTAAAATTTCTGATTTATCAATAAAAATAGATTCTCAAAATTACTATAAAACATACAATAGTTTAGTAGTTCCGTTATCTACAAAGATAACTGAGGACTATGGTAAAAACGGTGCCCCAAATGATGAAGATATTAATTTTGTTGTTAGAGACTTTATTATAACAAAAAATAATGAATTTTATAGATGGAGTAAGCAACAAAATGTTTGGATTAAGGCTGATTGTGGCAAGGATCTTCCTAAAGGAGATATTATATTGGTTGGATTGGCTCCAGAAAGAATGATTTTGTATTTAAATGCAATTAACAATTAAAATATGAAAAAGATAATATTTCTTTTAGGTTTTTCTACTATATTTTTAAGTGGTTGTGCTAAAACTTATGAAGGTAGAATTAATTTCTATATAGAAGATTGTTTTAAGCAAATCACAGTAGAACAGAATGATTCATCTATAAAATTTAGAGATTTTATATGTGAATATGACAAGAATAGTGAAAATAAAATTTATGGAGGAGAATGTTATAGTTTTGATATAAAGAATGGTAAGTGTACTAAAGGATATGTTTATGAAGTTAAGCCACAATTTACGTGCCCAGAAGAAACAGAAATTAATTATAGTGGTGAATGTAAATGTGTAGATAAAGATCTTATATTAGTTAACGGCCGATGTATAAAAGATATGTGTAAAGAACAAGATATTAATACAAGTTATGACATAGATACCAAAAAATGTGTATGTACTTATTGTGTTATATTTGGTGGTGGTTTAGATCAAAGTGGTAAATGTATGAATAAGAATGAATGCAATAAACTTATAATAGAAAATGCTCCAAAATCTTTGTATGCAAATTAAAATGACTAATAAAAAACAAGGAATTACATAAAAGTTTTTCCTTGTTTTTTATTAATCTGGCATTTTAAAATTTGCTTACTTGTGCTCTATTGTTTTTTATTATATTTCCTTTATATAGTTTATTAATATTGCATTATATGTAAATATAATTTAAAAAAATATAACATCTAAAACTCCTATTTTTTATTAGCTTATTTGTTTTGCGTTTATTTTCTGTATTAGGTCGGAAGCTTCTAATTTAGTTAATGAATCTAAATCTTTTAATAACTTTTGTTGGTTGTGTTTATTTTCCACTTTATTATTTATTAGATTGGTTAAATAGTTTCTTTGAGCTGACGATAAGTATTCTTTCGACTCTTTGTTAATATGATTTAATGTTTCTGTATAGTCTTGTAATAATTGGGATATTTTATCAGTTATTTGCTGTAATTCTATAAGTTTAAGTGACATATCGTTAATAGTTAATGTTTAGTTCATAGCCACATTTCTTGCAGGTTGTTACGTAATAGACTCTATCGTTTTTCGTATCTATTAATGAGAGCTTTAGATAGCCACATCTATGAAGACATTTAATATTCTTTTGGTTATATTTTTTGTCTATGTTTTCTCTTATTTTTTCCTTTGTCATAAAAAGTTGATTTATATTAATTATTTTTCTCCACTTGCTTATAAAAGAATAGATTTACACTTCTAAAGTGTTTAATCTTCTTATTGGTTTCAGGGTCTATCTTCTCTATTAAAACTTTACTTTTAATAGCTTTTTCTCCAGGGGAAATTCTATATCCTAGGTCAAGCCAGTTTTTATAGGTAAGAGTATTTCTGTATGGATCATATTTTTCTGCTTCTTCTTGTCCAAATCTATTAGTTATCTCTTTTTTAACAATTTTGTAAGTCAATTTGGACCCACTATAATTACTTAGTATTTTTTCCATGTTGATTTAGTTTTATTTTATTAGTGAATACAAAAATGAGAGTAGATAAGTACCACTCTCATATGTATTTATATATGGTAACTCTATATCGCGTTGGTTGGTCTATGCGCCAAAGAGAGATATATCGACATAATCTCTCGTAAAATTGGACTAATTAATAAAGAATATATCGTTAATTAACGAATATACGTATTGGTGTATATGTAAATAAATAACTTGTTATTGGGGGAGTTGTTTGATTTGCTCTGGGGGGTTATTATAAAAAGGTGGTATATTATTCCACACGCAAGATTTTTAAAAATTTTTTATGAAAATAATCTTTGATGAACAACAAGATATAGTTTTAAGCGAAATAAGAAGTTTGTATTCTGATTATAAAACAAATCTTCTAGCCATAAAAAGAAGTGTATTCAAGAATATAGACATAAAAAGACTATATAGTATTTTCTTAAAACTTAGAGATGAAGATAAGATTATAGATATGTTTTATTTTATGGAATGGACCCAAGTATTTTATTTTGATTCTTGCGTGAAAGAAGAAGATTTTGAAAGTAATATAGAAGATAGAATTTATACAATGTATGGCAGGGATATCAGTGATTTAGAAAAGAGAATATATAAAGATTGTAATTATAATTTTTCACAAGATGATCTGAGTGTGTTAAAGAAACAAGGTGTTATTGTTGATAGTAATGACGGTATAGAATTCGGCAGAAATGATAATGATTTTGTAATTATAAGAATAAGTAAAAGTTTTATAGATGTTGTTATAAAGTATAAAAAACCTAAACAAATAAAGAAAATAAAAGTAATAGACAATCCGGATATTGTTTTTGAGGATAATTTAGAATGCAAATATGAGGAGTTTTCTTATTATCAAAGTGGTACTATAAAATTTGATGGTAAGGCTATAGGAATGGTCAATTATATTAAAACCTTATTTGTAATATTTATTAAACGAGGCGGTCAAGATGTTCCTATCGATATAATACAAGAAGCTTTTAACGAAGAAGAAATGGCGTCAGATAAAGGGACGATTCAAAAATACATATCTCGCTTAAGAGGTTTTATAAAAGAACAAACAGAAGAGTATGAAATAATTCACTCAAGAGGTACGGGTACTTATACTTTTCAAAAAAAATGAATTAAAAAATGAATGAATTTCGTGGAAGTAGTTTAGATATAATATGTCTAGACTATTTTTTATTTAATTTATTTTGATGCTTAAATCTGATATCGAAGAAGAAGTTATAATATATACCAAAGGTAGAAATAAAAAGCCTATTGTAATTAGGTGTTCTTTTGATAATGATTGTAGTGAACAAAATGATGAATATTTTGATGAAGAAATTTATAAACTTATAATGATAAACTCTTCTAAAAATAACAATGTAACCAATATTTAAATATTTTTATTTAATTGGTATTATTTAAGTATACTAATTAGTTAAAAGTATTTAAATGAACGAAAAACAATTACAAGATAAAGACTCTAAGCCAATTAGAGTTGCTTTTTACATTAGAGTATCAACAGAGGAACAACTGAAAGGATTTGGCTTAGACATGCAAAGAGATGCTTTAAATAAAATGATGACATATAAAAACACTAGTCATAACTGGATACATCCTAAAGAATTAGAATTTGTTGATGAGGCTTGTTCGGGAGCTGATTTAAATAGAAACGAATTTCAATTAATGATGAAATGGGTAAAAGAAAAAAGGATAGATGTGGTAGCCGTCTATAAGATTGATAGGGTTTCTAGAAATTTGAGCCATTTATTAAGAGTTTTTGAAGATCTACAAAAAGAAAATGTTAGCTTCTATTCTATCAAGGAGGATATAGATTTTTCTGGTCCTATCGGGAAGCTTACTTTTCAAATATTTGGAGCTTTAGCTGAATTTGAGAGAGAGCTTATAAAATCTAGAACCATAGAAGGAAAGATAGCATCAGCTCATCAAGGAAATTATATTGGTAACGGTATTCCTTTTGGTTATAAAAAGGTTTTAAACCCTGATGGTAGGGGTAAAAAACTTGAAATAGTTAAAGATGAGGCAGAGTGGGTTAAGACCATTTTTGGGTGGTTTACTTACGACAGAATGAGTTATGAGGAAATAGCTAGAGAATTAAATAAATTAAAAGTTGCTAAGGGTCTATCCTCTAAAAAACAATCCAAGCTTACCAAATGGTATGGTGCAACCATTAGAGACATGATTAGAAATACTACTTATGTTGGTATTCGTATTGAAAGAATAAATCATGAAAAAGAAATTGAAGAAATAGTTGTTAAAACCCCTGTAATAATAAATGAAATAAAATTTTTAGAATCATCATCTCGTTTCAAACAAATTGAAGAAACAAAAGGCATGAAGGGTGGTGGAGAAAATGTATATTTTTTAAGTAGGAAATTAATCGATATAACTACTGGTAGAAAATTTGTTGGAGTTGAGAGAAAGAAGAATGGTATTGCGCATGGTTTTAGTTATAGAAGAAAAAATTTTACAGATAATAATGGTATTGTACATAAAAATCTAGAGATACCAATGAAAGAAATAGATGATGTTGTCTGGGGTAAGATGAGATTAGCTATAAATAAACCAGAAGAATTTTACAAAATATATCAAAAACAAAACATTGAAGACAGGGAAATTAATAGAAAGATTGAATTAAGAGAGAAGTTATTTGATGAGACAAACAGACTAAAAATAGCTAGATTAACTGTTGAGAATGATTATTATCTTGGAAAAATATCGGAAGAAAATAAGAATGAGTTGTGTAAAAAATATAGTAGAGATATTAACTTAAAATCTGCTGAAACAATAAAGATTAATGAAGCTATAAATAAAGTTTTAGAATCCAAAACAGCTCAGGATGCTCTTGATAATTTTTCTAACAATTTTAAGAGTAATTTAGATAAAATGGATATAGAAAGAAGATGTAGATTGGTTGATTTGATGATTGCTAGAATAGAATATGAAGAAACTGATGAAAAGAGGGATATAAACATAGTTTTTCGGTTCGCCCATAGAATAGAAAACAATAATCAAGATAAAGGCGAACCTGAAAATAGCGTATTTACGAAAAAAAACAATGTCGCCATTACTGACGACAGTGTTATTGGTCGGGGAGACAGGACTTGAACCTGCGGCCTCATGGTCCCAAACCATGCGCTCTAGCCAACTGAGCTACACCCCGAAATTCATATATATTATATGATATGAAAATTATTATAGGTTATTTTAATTAAAAAATCAATACCAGAATAAAGAAATTTTAAAACAAAAAAACTGAAAAATTCAAAACAAATCCAAATTTTACATATTAAATTTAAAAATTATAGATATTTGTGTTTTAAAATTTAAATGTTTTAGATTTTAAAATTGTTTTTTAGATAAATAATGAGCAAAGCGAATATATTTATCTTATACTCGAAGAGTATAAAATTGAATTTTTCAGTTTTATTTTTTTCTTTTATTCTAAAAATAACATTAAATACATTACTATTATTCCTAATATCATTGTAATAAATTGTAATGCTATATTTTTAAATTTTGCTTCTTCTTTTAATTCTGGTATTAGATCAACTGTGGCCATATAAAGAAAGCCGCCAGCTGTAATTGGTAATATATATTTTGTTATATTTTCAAAATTTGAACCAGTTATTAATGTTATTATTGTTCCTAATATTGCTGTTAAGCCTACTAAAAAATTTAACAATAATGCTTTATTTCTTGTGTAGCCAGAATGAAGCAATAATCCAAAATCTCCAATTTCTTGTGGTATTTCATGTAATATTATTGCTATTGTTGTTGTTATTCCTAATTGTATATTTACTAAAAAACTTGCTCCTATTACTATTCCATCTAGGCAGTTATGTACTAAATCTCCAATTAGACTCATTGTTCCTACTGCATGATGATGTCCTTCTTCTGATACGTGATGGCAATGTCTCCAATGTATTGCTTTTTCTATAACAAAAAACAATATAAATCCAACTAATATTAAAAAACTTAATTGATTGTTAAATCCTTCAAAACTTTCTGTTGCTTCTGGGAGTAGGTGAAACAATACTTCTCCTAAAAATGCTCCAGCCGAAAAAGCTACAAAGTATTTTAATATTTTTTGTATTGAGTTTTCTTTTATAAACATAAAAGAAACACCGATTAGTGATATTAAACTAACTATTGTTACTGATATTAATGCGTATATTATATTTTCCATTTTTATTTATTATTACAGTTATTACATATCCCAAAGAATTCAAATGAATGATCTTTTATTTGAAATTTACTGTTTTTGGATAATGATTTTTGAAATTTTTTAATACTTTCTTCTATTTCAACTGGAGGTTCAAATTCTGCAACTTTGTTGCATATCGTACAAACTATATGATGGTGATGATTGTCGGCTGAATTTAATTCGTATAGTTTGTTTTCTTGATCTATAAATATCTTTTTAATAATATTTAATTTTTCTAAATTATATATTTCTCTATAAACGGTTGTTTTATTAGGGGATAGATTTTTATAAGATAATTTATTTAATATTTCTGGTATTCCTATTGGTTTATCTGTTGATATAAATATTCTAAGAATTGCTTCTTTGTTTTCTGTTATTCTTTTTCCTTTTGATTTTAGTGTTTTTATGAGTTTTTCTAATTGTGTCATTTGTGTTGTATTAATTGATATTATAATAGCACTGTTATTTTTTAATTGCAACATAGTTGCGTAATTTATTTCGTGTTATGTTGTTTGTTTTAATTACTGTATTGCTTTACAAAAGGTTATTTTTATGTTATTTATTATGGAAATCTATTTTTATTGGAGGAATATATGAGTCACGAATTAAAACTTTTAAGGTTTCCTTCTATAGATGAAATAGAAGAGCCTAATGAGAAAATAATTACATTAAAAATTTATAATCAGGAAAAAACCGAATTAAGTCGAGAAGAAAAAATACAAAGAATACTTAGAATAAACTATTCCACCGTTAATGATACAAGTATGGTTAAGCAAATAGATCTTGGTAATGGTGAAAATAAAATTGGTGAGCCAGAAAAGAAAAGAGGAGGTGTTGCAAGACATAGAAACGAGGATGAGTTTATTGATTGTTATTTTTGTTATGTTAATGCTGAACTTAAGGGGAGGAATTCTTCTATTGGAAATCGTGGTCAAATTTTAAATGAACTTCGTAATTACTTATCTAAGATTGCTTCTTTAAGAAGTGGATTAAAAAGTGGCACTCCTTCTGTTTCTGGTAGTATGTTTATTGATAGTTTAAAAATTGGTGAGTTAAAGAGGAACTTTAGAAGTCTTATGGCATATTATCTTAAGGTTAAGGAAGGGCTTGTCGAAATAGAAAATGAAGCAAAGAATTATTATAATTATGGTGCTATGGCTTCTGGTTATTAAAAGATCGCGTCCTAAGTGTGTGGGTGCGGTCTTATTTTATTTGTAAATAATTTGTTTAATTAGTAGAATTAAAATAGTTAATTATTTTAATTTTTATATGGAAGAAGTGAAGAAAGAAAGAAAAAAACAACCTTATGTTTCTTATTTAAAGGGTTTTGCTATTATTGCTGTTATGATGATTCATTTAATAGACTGGGGCGCTTTGTCTGGAATTAAATTTTTTTCTTTATTTAAAGAATTATTATTTCCCGGTGTAATGTTTTTTGTTTCTATGGTTGGTGCTTTAGTTTATTTTGCATATAAAGATTCTGATATAAAAAAATCATCTTTTAAACTTGTTAAAAGGGGATTGCAAGTTATTGGTGTTTATTATTTATATAATATTATAAAACTTTTTGTTTTTAATTTTAGCAAACAACCTTATTTCGGGTCGTTTAATGGAAGTGATAGAGCTCATGATTTGATTAATATATTATCGCTGAAGTCTGCCGATGTTCCTTTGTCTATATTGTTTACTTTGGGAGTGTTTATGATTATCTCTCCTTTGTTTTTGTTTGTTATAAAAAAAGCAAAATATCCTAAACTTATTATATTGTTAATTCTTTGTGCTGCTATCATTGTTAATTATTTTATTGTATTACCACACAATCTTATTACAAATGTTTTATATTCTAATGGATACGTATTTTTCCCAATAATGTTTTGGATTATTCCTTATTTGTCGGGAATTTTGTTGTCTATGATAGGATTTGAACAAAAGAAAAAAATAATATTTCCTTTTTTTGCTTTTTTAACTTTATTAATAGGTTGTTTTTATTATTTTTCTAAAACGTCGTCTTTTTTGCCTTCATATCATATGTATCCCTTGGATTTATATTATGTTGTGTATTCTACTTTTTTTATGTATTTATTGTTTTATCTTTTTGGTTTTTTGGAAAAAATTCAAAAAGATTGGTCTAATAAATTTTTGAATGTTACTAAGTTTTTAGGTGAAAATACATTGTCTATATTTATATTTCATTGGGTGATTATTGATTTAACGTATTGGTTGTTTACTCCAAAAGAGTGGATGATATTAATTACTGTTCCTGTTTTTGTTGTGCCTTTTATATTAATTAAATATAAACTAGCAAAAAAAACTATTATCTAACGTATTATTAAATATAAGAGATTTATCTCTTAAAATATTAATTAAAATGCCAGAACAATTAAGTGATATTGAGATTATTGAATTAATAAATAAAGATAAAAATAATTTTTATTTATTAACTAATGTATATAAAGATAAGCTAGAAAGATATATAAAGCGTATATCATTTTTTGCGCAACCAGAAATAGAAGATATTTTACAGGAAGTTTTTATTAAGGTTTATGTAAATCTTAATAGTTTTGATAGAGGTCTAAAGTTTTCCTCTTGGATTTATAGAATTACTCATAATCTTGTTATAGATAAGATAAGAAAAAATAGTAAAAGGACTAAGGATGTTAGTATTGATGATGATGAATTAAATTTAATAATAAAATCTAGTGAAAATATTCACCTTGATTTAGAAAATAAAGAATCTGTAAAAAAATTGAAAGATGCTATTTCTTCTATGCCGGAAATGTATAGAGAAGTGCTGGTTTTAAGATTTCTTGAAGAAAAAAGTTATGAAGAAATAATGGATATATTAAAAAAACCAAAAGGTACTATTGCTGCGCTTATAAACAAAGGTCGTAAGATAATAAAAAACAAATTAGTTTTATAATAAATATGGATAAATTTACTGAAAATTTAATAAACAAACTTGATTGTAATAATATAAAACAAAAATCAAAATTATCTTGTAAGGTTGCTAGATGGATTGAGTTTATTGTGTTTATTTTGATTGTTGTTTTGGATTCTTTTCTTTTTTCTTTGATTTTCTTTTATATAAAAGAAGTTGATTATGATATTATTAAAAATATGAATCAACCAGTTTTGTTGTTTTTGCCATATTTTTGGATAACATTATTTTTAGGAATTATTGTTTTAAGTTATTTTTATTTTTATTATAAATTAAAGGGATATAGGTTGAACTTTGTATTTTCTTTTGGTTCGGTGCTTCTTATAACTGCTGGTTTTGGTTTTGGTATAAGCTGCATAAGAGGATTAAATGAGAGTACCGATGAAGCTTTGTCATTGGCTATGCCACATTATTATAATACTATTTTTAATGATAATGTTTGGGGTAATTGTTGTGATGGTATTGATTGTGATGATTGTTTGATAGGTAGATTGAGGTCTATAAATATTAATCAGGATAGGGAAATTATGAGTTTGTTTGATGATAGAAATAAAAGAATTATTTCTATTGTATATGATGGTAACATTAAAAATATTTATAAATGTAATTTTATAATAAATAATAGATATAAGGTAATTGCTAAGAGGTTATTTGATGGATCTTATAAAGTTTTAGCAATAAGACCTTGGCATAAAGATGAATGTCCAAATGGTAGATAAAAAAACAGACAATAATATGTCTGTTTTTTGTTGGAGCGGATTACCGGGATCGAACCGGCGGCCTCTTCCTTGGCAAGGAAGCGTTATACCACTTAACTAAATCCGCATGTTTATATTCTATCTTTTTTTATAAAAAAATCAATATGGTGGCGAAGAGCAGGATCGAACTGCCGACCTTAGGGTTATGAATCCTACGCTCTAACCAACTGAGCTACCTCGCCAACTACGTGAGGAAAGTATATCATAAAAGTTTCAAATAATCAACTTTGCGCTATGTGTACATTGAACAATCGTTAGAAAAAACTTCATCGTTTCTTCATTTTCATTTTTTATATTTATTTAAATTAATATTTAATTTATTTAAAATGAAAATTTTAGTTGTTGATGATGATTTATCTATTTCTATTCAATTGAAAAAATATTTAGAAAAAAATGGTTTTGTTGTTGATGTTTCTAATAATGGGTCTTCGGGTTTATCTTTAGCTTTAAGTAATGTTTATGATTTAATTTTGTTGGACATAAATTTACCAGGAATGGATGGTGTTTCTGTATGTGCTAATTTAAGAAGTTCTAAAATATATACTCCAATTATTTTTCTTACTGTTAAAAATGAATTGAGTAATAAAATTAGATCTTTTAATATTGGATGTGATGATTATATCGTAAAGCCATTTTCTATGAGGGAATTAATATTAAGAATTAATGCTATTTCTAGAAGATCTAAAGTATTATTAGAAGAAGTTCTTGAGTATGAAGATTTAAAAATGAATTTACTAAATAAAGAAGTTTATAGAAACAATAAATTAATTATTTTGAGTAAAAAAGAATTTTTATTGCTTAAATATCTTATGCTTAATATTGGTTCTGTTTTATCTCGTGATAATATTTTTGATAATGTTTGGGATATGAATGCTAATCCAGCATCTAATATTGTAGAAGTTTATATTAATAAGTTAAGAAAAAAAATTGATTATAATGGTGCTGAACCTTTTATAAATAATTTGCTGGGAATGGGGTACTATATTGGTAAAAAAAGATATTGTTGACTTTATTTTTAACTACTACTAAAATGGTATTAGTTAAAAATAATACTATTTATGTTTTCTATTTCTAAAGAAACTGATTATGCATTAAATGCTATATTTTATCTCGTTGATAAACGTGATTATGTTTCTGTTTGTGAAATATCGGATAATTTAAAAATTCCAAAAACGTATTTAGCGAGAATATTTTCTAAGTTAGCTTCGTATAATATATTGAAAAGTAGAGAAGGTAAAATGGGAGGTTATATATTAAATAAAAAATTAGAAGATATTATTTTATATAATTTTCTTATTTTATTTGAAGATGACTTAGGGATTGTTAAATGTGAAAAGAATGGGAAAATATGTAGTTGCTCAAAGTTTTGTCGTCATAAAAAATTTTTTCAAAATTATTTATTTAAGATTTTGGAAAATGAATTAAAAGAGAAAAATTTGAGTGATGTTTATAAATATAAATAAAAACCACAAAACTAAAAACTAAAATATAATATGATGAATGTTTATTTGGATAATTCTGCTACAACTAAATTGGATGAGCGTGTTCTTGAAAAAATGATCAATTTTTTTGAAGTTGATTACGCTAATGCATCCTCTATACATTTTATGGGAGAGACTGCTTATCTTGCTCAAGAAAAAGCTAGAAGTGAAATTGCTGAAATTTTGAATTGTGATTCTAAAAATATTGTTTTTACTAGTTCTGCTACGGAAGCTAATAATATGATTATTAAAGGTGTTGCTAGAGCTAATAGATCTAAAGGAAATCATGTTTTAATTTCTGCTATTGAACATCCTTGTGTTTTAAGTTCTGCTGAACAATTAAAAAAAGATGGTTTTGATGTTGAACATGTGCCTGTTGGAAGTGACGGCATTATTGATTTAAATGTTCTTGAAAACATGATAAGACCGGATACTGTTTTAGTTTCTATTATGGCTGTTAATAATGAAATTGGTGTTATTCAAGATGTTAAATCTATAGCTAAAATTGTTCATAATAAAGGTTCGTTTTATCACGTTGATGCTGTTCAGTCTATTCCATATTTGGATATTGATATTAAAGATTGGGATGTTGATTTTTTAAGCTTATCAGCACATAAGTTTTATGGACCAAAGGGTGTTGGTCTTGCATATATAAATAAAAATATTAAGATTGAACCTTTAATTGTTGGTGGTGGGCAAGAGTTTGGCTTTAGATCATCAACATACAATACTCCTGGTATTGTTGGTATGGCTGAAGCTATGAAATTAGCTTATGGTCAAGAAAGGGAATTAAACTTAAAAAAAATAAAAGATTCTAGAGACTATCTTTTAAGTAGAATTCAAAAAGAAATTCCGGATATTTTTATTAATGGTTCTTTAGAAAAGAGAACGCCAAATAATATTAATATTGGTTTTAAAGGTGTTGAAGGGGAGGCTATATTAATAGATCTTTCAAGTAAGGGTATTTGTGTTTCTACCGGCTCTGCTTGTGGTGCTGCAAATTTGAAAGCATCTCATGTATTGCACGGTATAGGTGTTGACGGCTACTTTATCCATAGCAATATAAGATTTAGTTTTGGTAAGCATAATACAATTGAAGAGGTTGATTATGTTGTAGATTGCTTAAAGGATAGTATAGCTAGACTTAGAAAATTTAGTGCAGTAAAAATATAGTTTGTTTATTTTTTAAAATATTAAATTCTTAATTTATTTTATATGGCTTTAAATTATAGTAAAGAAGTGATGGATCATTTCTTAAATCCAAGAAATATAGGAACAATAGAAGCCCCAGATGCTTATATAGAAGTTGGAAATCCAACTTGTGGTGATATGTTGTCTATGTATTTAAAAGTTAAGGAAATTGATGGAAAGAAAATTGTTGAAGATTTAAAATTTTTATCTTTTGGTTGTGCTTCAAATATTTCCACTGCTTCTATGATGACCACGCAAGTGATTGGCAAAACTCTAGAGGAGGCAAAGGAGTTTTCTTTTAAAGAAGTTATGGATGAACTTGGTGGTCTTCCTTCTCAAAAAATACATTGCTCCGTTCTTGCTGTAGAAGCATTGCATGGTGTTATACAAAAGTATGAAGAATCTCATAAATAAGCAAATAATCATTCAGAAATGAATGATTATTTTGTTAATAAGTATATAAAATATGTTGATAATTTGTTTATACTTTGAGATTATTTTGTTTATAAAATTGTTTGTTCAGGTTTATAATGTGTGTATTTGTATAAGTCAATACTGATGCGTGTTTTCTTTCTATTGTATTATTTATTATAAGATTTATTCTATTAATAGAAGAGAAGCTTATTGGACTAACCTCTTTAACAAACTTATCTTATTTGAGTCTGATCCACGATAAGTTCACTTTGAAATGGTATGGACTCGGTTTCCCGCTGTGGTTCTAAAGATTACTTGATTTGGTGCCAGACTAGATCGAAGCGATTTTGCGAGCTGCGAAAGTATTATTACTATGATTATGAGAGAATGGTTACGTTTAGTAAGCTTCTCTTTGTGGGGGGAGCAAGAAATTTATTTCTTGCTTTTTTTATTTTATTAATTTATATTGTATGTGAGGTTTATTATTTAATAACTTCTTTCTATAACTTTACTTTGTTGAATGCTTCTTTTAGATTAGCTTCGTCTCGTCTAAACAGTGTTCTACGAGACTTTCCAAAAGTAAAATAAAGTTATTTAATTTGGTTTTTTCTGAGTTAAAGTAACTCTATTTGATTTCTCGATTTATTTTTTGGAAGGAAAGTTATTATTAATAAGCCTCGTTTTTAAAACACTAGCCATAAAGCTAGTTTTTTATTTTTGTAAAAAAGAATAAATGATATGTGCAAAAATTATATGTTTGCTTGATGGTATATGATATAATTTATTTAGATAGTTTTAGTTAATTTTCAAAACATGTTTATAAAGGACCTAGTAAAAAAATCATTTATTTTAAACACGTTTATTGTGATTTTTTTTGTTTCTTTTAATATCTCTAATGCTTCTCTTACTGAAGATCAAGCAGCTTGTAATACAGCTTGTCCTTCTGGTTCTAATTGTAC